>Ga0308157_10000078_pt1 | contig 416796 bp, 380 predicted proteins | sample PhyBR1_FD_201035 | JGI IMG/M metagenome (GOLD analysis project Ga0308157, IMG submission 201035) | Phyllosphere microbial communities from UC Gill Tract Community Farm, Albany, California, United States - DLSLB.R1 | ecosystem: Host-associated > Plants > Phyllosphere > Unclassified | place...
TTAAGATATGCTGTATTAACCGCTTATCAAATTGCTGGTTCTTGTTCGTCCGTTCTGAATAAATTAAATCGTTGTCTTTTGTTTCCATACACTGTTTTTAGTGTATAGCTTCTTTAGGAATGGACACATTGTCGAAGCGGAGTCGAACAAAGATTATGGGGATTATTTTAACTTTGTTTATTACACATGATGTTGAATGGCAAAGAAAACAAATACAATTCCGATTGAGAACATTTCTTTTAAGGACCGTCTTTACTCTTTAAGAAATCTACCCGATCTCTTCAAATTAGTTTGGCAAAGCAGTCCGAGCAAAACATTGATTAGTTTCGCGCTGAGAATCTTACGCTCGGCTATGCCAGTAGCCTTATTGTATGTAGGTAAGCTGATTATAGATGAGGTAGTGGCATTGCACACCCATGCTCCAACAGGAAACTTAGCTAAACTATGGGAGCTAGTGGCAATCCAATTTGCACTTGCTGTAATGACCGATGCCTTGAACAGAATGATTAATCTGACTGATAGTTTGCTCGGAGACCAGTTTTCTAATTATACTTCTATGCGGATTATGAAGCACGCCGCAACGCTGGACCTAGATCAGTTCGAAGATTCCGTATTTTACGATAAGCTGGAGCGGGCAAGACAGCAAACGGTTGGAAGAACGATTATGCTTTCGCAAGTGATGAGTCAGGTGCAGGATCTAATATCGATGGCATTTTTGCTGACGGGTTTGATTGCTTTTAACCCTTGGCTAATTCTCTTGCTGTTGATTGCAATTATTCCCTCTTTTCTGGGCGAATCGCACTTCAATAGCAGAAATTATGCGCTGTCGCGTAGCCAAACGCCAGAGCGTAGAGAATTAGACTACGTACGCTACCTAGGTGCTAGCGACGAAACAGCAAAGGAAGTAAAGATATTCGGTCTTTCAGATTTCATTACAGCAAGGTTTAAAACATTGTCTGACAAGTTTTATTTGGACAACAGTAAATTGGCCGTAAAGCGTTCATTATGGGGTACGCTGTTTTCCATCCTGGGTACCGTGGGTTATTATGCTGCCTACGGATTTATTGTTTATGAAACGGTGATAGGCAAATCAACAGTTGGTAACCTTACCTTCTTGGCGGGTTCGTTTAGGCAGCTAAGTGCATTAATGGAAACCATGCTCTCTCGCTTCACAGCAGTTTCTCAAGGGGCGATCTACCTTAAAGACTTTATCGATTTCTTCGAGATCGAACCTAAAATCACTAAACCAAAAGATGCCCTGCCCTTTCCAAATCCGATCCTATCTGGATTTGTTTTCGAGAATGTCGGTTTTCAGTACCGGAACACCAACAGATGGGCCAATAGAAATTTGAGCTTTGAGCTAAAACCTGGTGAGAAACTCGCTTTGGTTGGAGAGAATGGCGCTGGCAAAACCACACTGGTAAAGCTTCTAGCTCGCTTATACGACCCAACAGAGGGACGCATCTTGTTAGATGGCAAAGATTTGAAAATGTATGACCTGGATGACCTCCGACATAACTTGGGCATTATCTTCCAAGATTATATTCGTTACCAGATGACATTCTACCAAAACATCGCAGTTGGCAATATCAGAGAGATTGAGAATGAAGAACTCGTTAAAAAAGCAGCCACACTTAGCCTTGCCGATGAACTAGCACAGAAGTTGCCTGGATCCTACCAGCAATGGTTAGGCAGGAAGTTCAATGATGGCATAGAGCTTTCTGGTGGAGAATGGCAAAAGGTAGCGCTGGCGAGAGCCTACATGAAGGATGCGCAGGTACTTATCCTAGATGAGCCTACTTCGGCATTGGATGCACGAGCAGAATACGAAGTTTTTCAGCGTTTTGCGCAGCTCACTACGGGAAAATCTGCCATTCTGATTTCACACCGCTTCTCTACTGCTCGGCTTGCAGATAGGATCTTGGTGCTGGAAAAAGGTACGCTCATAGAATCGGGAACACATGCAGAACTGTTAAAAGCTAACGGAAAATATGCAGAACTGTTTAACTTGCAAGCAAGAGGGTATCAATAGGGATTTAATCTATCACAGCAACTTCTCCATTATAATAAGGTTAATGTTAGGGACTTTCGGTTCACCGAATCGGCCTTCAATATCCTTAAAGGCAATAGAACCACCTGTAGCTACATAACCATGTCTTTTGTACCAATCGATCAGTTCAGTGCGACTACTGATCACGGTGAGGGTAATTCTGTTGCAATTATGAATTGAAGCATAATTTTCGGCAGTTTGTAAAAAGGCTTTTCCAATACCTTTTCCCTGCGAAAGTGGCGATACTGCAAACATCCCCAGATAGAGCTGTTCCTGTTTTAATTCCAGATATACCGTACCTAAAATTTCTCCATTTTCGATATATTTTAATATGCGAACATCTGAGCGATTAAGTAAACCTTCCAGCGCATGCTCATCAATTCGGATTCCACCCAAAATTTCAGCTTCGGTTGTCCATCCTTTTTTTGATCCATCGCCACGATAGGCAGCATTGATCAGTTTATTTAATTCCTTTACGTCTTGGATTACAGCTTCAATTATTGACATCTCGACTACTTATTTCTCATCACCTGTTCTGCCTCGGTATCTTTGTATTTGGTGATGGCGGTTATTAATTTTTTCTTTAGGTCATTCATAACAGGTGTAGATTCTCTCCTACCAACTAAGTTTTTCAATTCATTAGGGTCTTTTTTTATATCATAAAGCTCCCAGTAATTTAATTTTCCATAGAAACGAATCAGGGTGTACCGATTGGTTCTAATGCCAAAATGCGGATTTACCAAATGTGGTCCAGGGTATTCATAGTAATGGTAATAAACAGGCATATCAGGTTTTCCTGTTCCACTTCCTTTAAGCAATGGCCAAAAAGACTTGCCTTGCATGTCGGCAGGCACTTTCGCTCCGGCAACATCCAATAAAGTAGGTGCCCAATCAATATTGGCTACTATGTTATTTATCGTGCTACCTGTCTTTATTTTACTTGGATATCTTATAATAAAGGGTGTTTTTAAAGATTCTTCATACATAAATCGCTTGTCGAACCAACCATGTTCTCCTAAATAAAAACCCTGATCTGATGTATAAATTACAATTGTGTTCTTGCTCAACTGTTCTTTGTCAAGATATTTTAAGATCTGTCCAATATTTCTGTCCAGCGAATTTGCTGTAGCATAATAATCTTTCATGTAGCGTTGGTATTTCCATAGAGCCAGAGCTTTACCAGATAGCTTTTTCTCCTCGAAATCTTTGGTAACCTTTTGTTTATAATAGGTAGAAAAAGCTTTTCGCTGACTAACGTTCATTCTTTTGTAGAGAATAAACTCATTAAAATCAACGTTAACCTTCAGGTCGCGGTTTAGTTCCATGGCCTTTGCAATGGTCATGTATTGTTCTTTGGCGGCAGGTCTGCCTCGGTAATCGTCAAAAAATGTAGCAGGAACCGGAAAATCAACATTATCATAAGCGCCAAGATCCTGTATATCGGGCAACCATTCCCTATGGGTGGCTTTTTCGCCAACTACTAAAAAGAAGGGTTTGCTTTTATCACGAGAGTCGAGCCATTTCGTTGCCTTATCTGTAATAATATTGGTAACGTAACCTTCTATTCTGGTAGTGTCATTATCTTGGTTGATAAAATCGGGATTGTAATAAAACCCCTGATCTGGCATAATCTCCCAATAGTCAAATGCTTTACCCGGTAAAGTTCCAAGATGCCATTTGCCAATCCATGCAGTTTGGTAACCTACCTTGCTCAATAATCCCGGCAGCATTTGTTGCGCTACATCAAACTTACCATCATTTGCCTTATAGCCGTTAATATGACTATACTTTCCTGTTAAGAAGCAAGCTCTGCTTGGTCCACAAATAGAATTGGTAACCAATTGGTTTTTGAAAATTGCGCCTTCTTTAGCAAGTCTGTCGATGTTTGGAGTATGGGCAATTTTGTTACCATACGCGCCAATTGATTGATAAGCATGGTCGTCTGAAATAATGACAATAACATTAGGCTGAGTTTCAGACTGAACTGTTTGGGTGGTATGCACATCTTTAAATAACATTATGCTCCCAAAAATTATGGATGCTATAGTCCAAAAAACAACTAGTCTTATCATATCTTCTAAAAAAACGTTCGAAAATGTTGGGTAAAATACGGATTATGCCTAGCAATTTATAAAAAGATCATAATTTTGAGTAATCTGGAAACTGGATTGGGAAAAGACTTTTAAAACATGTTTCTAATCGCACCTTTCGCAAATTTACGATCGCAATCATGCTGCTCAGCTGAATTCTAATGATCATAAGACATATCACTATGTCACCATAGTTCCTCATCCACCAGATTATAAAAGAACCGTTTAGGACTTCAAATAACCAGGTTTTGTGAAATCTAATAATTCAGAGATAACCCTAAGCCCAAGCCCATATCGCTGTCATAGTGTGTACGAACACCCAAATTTTTATTGACAACATACTTTAATTCTGTCATATATTCCTTGTCCGTATTAAGCATAAAACCTGCTCGTAATCTTTTTGAAATTGGGATATCTTCACGCATTAAAGAAAGGCGCACTATACCATCATGATATACTTCGGCCTGAAAATTAACCAACATTGGCAAGGTGTACATAAAACCTAAACTGAAAGCCCTGCGGGTGTCCTTTTCATTCTTTTGCCCAAACAAATTTGTTTCCTGTTCATCCATTCCCATTTTACGGTAACGCCAATCAAAGCCAACAAAGGGCATAAACCATTGCATCTTACCAATGTATCTTCCGAAATGTGTTTCCACTTCATAACCATGCATATCACTATATCCTAAACGCCACTCTGTGCCTAACGATAATCTTGCATTTTGAAACATAGCTTCTCCATCATTACCATTGGTGGCAAAGTCATTTTGGGCCATAAAGTGCAGCATATTGCTTTCTCTTTGTAATGCGTTATAGGCTTGTTTTTTGCTGGGCAAGTTGGGATTATTGTATTCACCAACAGCAAAAACCCTATTCATACCCGACATCATATGATAAAGTATGTGGCAGTGGAAAAACCAATCTCCTTCTTTGTTTGCTAAAAACTCGATAGTATCTGTTTCCATTGGCATGATATCCAAAACATTTTTTAACGGAGATTTTTCACCTTTACCGTTAATTACCCTGAAATCGAAGCCATGTAAGTGCATCGGGTGACGCATCATAGAATTATTATAGATGGTAATGCGCAAGATCTCGCCTTTCTTAACAGGGATTTTATCCGTTTCAGAAAGCACCTTATTATCCATGCTCCAAACGTAGCGGTTCATATTTCCGGTAAGGGCAAATTTTAATTCTTTTATCGGAGCATCTTTGGGAAGTGATGTGTTATATGGTGACCTCAGCATCGCATAGTTTAGCGTAATAATATCACCCAAGGCTTTTGTATTGTCCATATTCATGCTATGTTCAGCATGGTTTGATTGTGGCTTATCTTCTCCCGTTATTTCAGGATACATCACTGTGTTCATATCCATTTTATTCAAACTCATTTTCATACCCATATCGTCTAGGTCCCCATTCATCTTCATCATATCATTCATCATCTTCATTCCTTCAAAATATTTGAGGCGTGGAAGTGGAGAAATGAGTTGTTTGATGCCATTTCCAACGAAATAACTGGCAGATTGTGTCCTATCCTCTGTTGTAGCTAAAAACTCATATGCTACCCCCTCATCGGGAATGGTTACAACAACATCATATGTTTCCGAAACTGCGATAATCAATCGATCTACCTCTACAGGCTCAACATCATTGCCATCATTCGCTACTACGATAATCTTTCCACCTGCATACCGCAACCAAAAATACGATGAGGCACCACCATTTGAAATGCGAAGTCTCACTTTATCGCCTGCTTTTAGTTTGCGCCCATCTACTACCTTTAAATCCGTACTATTATTTCCGTTAATTAAAATTTTGTTATAGTACACATCGCTTACGTCCATTGCCAACATCCGTTTCCATTCATTGGTCAGTTTGGTTTTAAAATGTCCCTGTCTAATGGCTTCTACGTAAGACTGCGTTGCATTTTTTTTGATTGCTGCCCAATCATTGGCATTATGCAACATCCTGTGTATGTTATTTGGATTAAGGTTGGTCCATTCGCTTAAAATAATTGGTACAGTAGGTAAATCATCTATCCCTTTCCGAAAGGTTTTGTCGCTATTTCTTTTGTTCATCACAAAATTGCCATACATACCAATCTGCTCCTGCAAGCCCGAATGGGAATGATACCAGTGCGTTCCGTGTTGGATAATAGGAAAGCGATAAGTAAACGTTGTACCCGCTATAATGGGCTTTTGTGTAAGCCAGGGCACCCCATCTTCCTTGTTTGGCAAAAACACTCCATGCCAATGCAATGATGTGCTCTCTTTTAATTGGTTATGTACCACGATCTCAGCAGTATCACCTTCTGTAAAGGTAAGTGTAGGCATTGGTATTTGCCCGTTAACAGCAATGGCTCTTTTTTCTTCACCTCCATAGTGCACAAGCGTATCTTTTACATATAATTCGTAGCGCACTACCTTTTGAGCGAAAATGGTTTGCGAACAAAATAGCAGGAATATTGTTTGCAGCAATCTTATCGAAATATTTTTGGGTACAATCATTTTATTGTTTTATAAAATTTATTGATGCTCTTTTAACCAATTGGTTTCTTTTCTTACTAGCTGTTTATCGGCTCTATTTTAAAACCCGCCTTCTTCACTATGTCTATAATTTCCGGTTGTGCAATTCCATCTGATTTAACTGTAAGCACTTTGTCCTTATTGGTAGTATCTACCTCCCAATGGCAAATGCCTTCGGCATTGTCTAAATGAGGTTTTACAGCTGCTATGCAACCTCCACAGTTAATATTTGTTTTGAATTGTAAACTTTGATTGTTATTTTCCATTTTGATTATTTTTATAATACAAAGATGAGCAGCGTTTTGTTGCCTACTATTGTAATTTTCTTTATTTGATTTGTGATATTCACTGTTTTACTTTTTCCATTTCAAAAGAAGGCTATTACTCACAACGCTTACACTGCTTAATGCCATTGCCGCTCCGGCGATCATTGGGTTCAGTAAAAAGCCATTTACAGGGTAGAGAATCCCCGCAGCAATAGGAATACCAATAAGATTGTAGATAAATGCCCAGAACAGATTCTGTTTAATTGTAGCCACAGTTTGCTTTGAGAGTTTTATCGCCTGTGGAATTTTAGTAAGGCCAGATGAAATAATGGTCATCTTCGCTACATCCATGGCAATATCGCTACCTTTACCCATGGCAATGCTAACATCAGCGGTGGCGAGCGCTGTACTGTCGTTAATCCCATCTCCAACCATTGCCACTACCTTACCGCTGCTTTGCAGCTCTTTTATAAAATCAGCTTTATATTGTGGTAGTACTTCAGCTTTATAATGCGTTATTCCTGTTAGTTGAGCAATAGATTTGGCTGAAGCTTCACTATCTCCGGTAAGCATATACAGCTCAATTCCCATTTCATGTAATTGCTTAATAGCTTCTACCGATGTTTCTTTTATTTTATCCGCAATAGCTAATACTGACAAAGCTTTTTTCCCATCTGCAAACCAGATGACGGTTTTTGCCTGCTGAGCCCATTCATTGGCTTGTTTTAATAATTCGTCTTCAATAGCAATTTGATTTTCAACTAATAGCGTTTTGTTGCCCACAAAATAGTTTTCGTTATGATAGGTAGCTTTTGCTCCTTTACCCGTAATACTTTCAAAAGAAGTAATAGCAATGTTTTCTGTTTGATCAAAGTATTTTACCACGGCTTCAGCTAAAGGATGTTCGGATTGCTTTTCTATACTCAATAGAATTTGTTTTAGCTCATTATTTTCAACGAGCCACTTTACAGCTAAAACTTCCGGCCTACCTTGGGTAATGGTTCCAGTTTTGTCTAATACTATGGCATCAATTTTTTTAGCCAATTCCAGACTTTCAGCATCTTTAATCAGCACACCATTTTCTGCGCCTTTGCCCACGCCTACCATAATTGCTGTAGGGGTTGCTAAACCTAATGCGCAGGGACAGGCAATCACCAGTACGGTAACAGCGGCTAACAGCCCATGTACTGCTCCATTTTCTCCACCAAGAATAACCCACAAAACAAAGGTGAGCATGGCAATACCAATTACCACGGGCACAAAAATCCCCGCAATCTTATCCACCAATTTTTGAACAGGGGCCTTACTACCTTGTGCATTCTGAACCATTTTAATGATTTGGGCAAGCATGGTGTCCTTTCCTACTTTAACGGCTTTAAATTGAAAGCTTCCTTTTTGATTGATGGTACCTGAAAAAACCTTTTCATTTTCTTTTTTCAGTACAGGAACTGGTTCACCACTTAACATACTTTCATCCACATAAGAATTACCCGAAAGTACCAGTCCATCTACCGCAATTTTTTCTCCTGGCTTTACGATGATTATGTCGTCTATCTTTACTTCTTCAATGGCTGTTTGTTTTTCGGTTCCATCTGGTTGTAGTACCAAAACTGTTTTTGGCTGTAAACCCATCAGTTTTTTAATAGCTGAGGAGGTATTTCCTTTGGCTTTTTCTTCTAGTAACTTACCTAGTAAAATAAAGGCAATCACCACTGCAGCAGCTTCAAAATAAACGTGTGCGTGTAATCCCCTTTTGTGCCAAAAATCGGGGAAAACCATATTAAAAATGCTAAATACATAGGCAATTCCTGTACTTAAAGCGACCAAAGTATCCATATTGGCGGAATGATGCTTTGCCTGTTTGAACGCATTAATGAAAAAGTCTTTGCCAATCCATAGCACTACAGGAGTAGTAAATAGCCACATGATTTCGTTTGCATAGGTTATATCCATAAAGAACATCCCGATTACAACCACGGGAAGCGACAATATAATTGCCCAAATAGTTTTGTTCTTTAATGCGTTCCATCTCTTTTCGTGGATGGCTTCAAGTGTTTCTTGTTGTGAAGCTTCATTTTCGATCAACAAATCGTAACCCACACCTTGTATCGCTTTTTGTAAAACAGAAGCGCTCGTTATATTGGGCAGGTATTCTACTGAAAGTGTAGCCGTGGCAAAATTCACGTTCGCACTTATAACACCTTGAACAGATTGCGCAGTGCTTTCGACACTTACGGCACAGGAGGCGCATGTCATATTCAGAACAGGGAATGACTGATTTACCGTTGTAACGCCATAACCTAATTCCTTAATTTTCCGAATAGCTTCAATCAGTGCTTTTTTATCATTTACTGTTATAGCTGCTCTTTGGTTGTTCAGCTCTACTTTGTGGTTTTCAACCCCATTAACCTGTGCTAATCCTTTATCTACAATCATTGCACAGTGTTCGCTTTCAACATCTTCCAAAGGAAGATAAATGACTTCTTTATTTTCTGTTGCCATACTAGTTAATTTTATTAATCAAAGGTGGCAACTAAATAGAACTCGCTTATTGTAATTTTATGGAATTGATTTGTAATTTTTACACTTCATCCAAAGGTTTCCTTTTATCATCCTTAATTTGCTTGAAGTGACTTGGTGTAAGTCCGGTGACTTTTTTAAACTGGTTGCTTAAATAAGCAACGCTTGAATAGTTAAGTCGAAAAGCAATTTCACTCAAAGAGAGTTCATCATAGACTAATAGTTCTTTTACTTTTTCTATTTTTTGCGCTATAAAATATTTTTCAATCGTAGTACCTTCGACTTCCGAAAATAAATTAGACAAATAATTGTAATCATGATTAAGGTTGCTAATTAATACGTCAGATAAGTTGACTTTTGCATCATCGTCGTGATAATGAACCTGATCGATTATTACATTTTTAATTTGCTCTATAATCCTGCTCTTTTTATCGTCTATTATTTCGAAGCCCAATAGCGTTAATGACTTATCAATTGCCTTTTTCTTTTCAACAGACAATTCGTTTTCTAAAGTAACCTCCCCCAGTTTTATATTTTTTATTTGGATTCCGTTTTTGGTCATTTCATTCTGTACCACCATAATACAGCGATTGCAGACCATATTCTTTATAAATAAAGTTGCCATATAACTTATTAACTATTTTAAACTTACTTAAAGATAAGTTCAACAAAACTACATCTTTATTTAAATGGAATAACATTACGGCCCAGAAAATGCCTTAAACTTATAATTCACAGTATCAGGCCGGGCTAATTAAAATCAGTTACATCATTGACAATGCCTTATCAAGATCATTGTTAGATTTTTGAGAGAGTCTTGATGGTCTAAGCGCGGTGGCAGAGACAATATTTCCCTGCCTATCAATCAGAATATAATGGGGTATGCCAGATATATTGTAGTCCTTTATAACCGGATTAATTGATCTGTTAGTCACAATTAAATTAACACCCTCAAAATTCACTTCCTTTACTTTCCTTTGCCAATCATTTTCACTATCAGTGTCGATGCAGATATTCAAGAAAACAACATCCTTATCTGCATACTTCTTTTTTAGAAGAGGAGCATAGTTTTTGATTTCAGCTAAACATGGGCTGCAATAAATACCCCAAAAATCAATATAAACCACCTTGCCCTTAAAATCACTTAAGGAAACGCTTTTCCCATCCAAATCTTTCAAAGTAAAATTAGGTGCGGGACTTCCAGGTTTTAACTTATTGATCTTTGTGTGGAATTTTGTTAATGTATCTATAAGAAGTGGATCCGAGATTTCGTGCGCATACAGGTTATAAGCTCGCTCTGCATTTTCAAAATCATAAAGACCAAAACAGTCCAATAGATTCAACGTTTGATACCATTCCAAGATAGTTTTCGATTTTATTAATTCTTTACCTGCTAATGCATATTTTACGGGAGTATCAAACTGGCCAGAAGAAGATATTTTGTAAACATAACTTGATGGATTAAAACTTCTCACCTTATTTACTAAAAAAACCCGGTAGATACGAGATGATTTGAAGAGGCTCTCGTTATCAATAGCTGTATCAATTTTCTTAAATTTTTGCCAATCTTTAGCTTCGAGCAAATCGTTAAGTACTAAACTGTATGTCTTTGTTTTTTTCGACTCTTCATTAAGATTATCTAAGAAATTTACAGTATACATAAAATAGATATCCGCAAGGATTTTCTCAGCAAAAGCCGTTGGCTTCCCATGGCTTAAAATACCAGAAATCTCATCTCTAAAAGTATTGTTTACCTTTTCAAATTTTTCATCAGTCGTTAATGCTTTACTCATCATATCCGTAAAAAGCTGTGAAAAAGGGCTCCTATTTTTCAAGGAATTCTTATACACCAGATTTATTTCTGTTTGCCTTTCCAATTGATCTGAGTGCAGATCAAAAGTCTTTTCCTCATCATTTGCATCCCAATTTAAAGTAATAATATCTCCTGGAACTACAAAAAAGGAAATACCCTTGCCGATTCTTATAAAGATATCTTGTGGCCCTTTGACCACAACCGTCTTCCTAAAATTGCCATTTTTATCAATCACGACACTTATCATCTCCTGATCATAAAAAGTACTGAGCCCAAACTCCCAGTAACCTGAAGTGTTGTTTTTTACATTTCCTTTGATCGTAAATTCGTTTGGGGCGGAAAAAACGGTTGAACTCGTAAGTAAGAACAAACACAGGGAGAAAGCAAAATTAGTTATCTTCGATGCCATTAACAAAGAGTTTTATGTTGATTTAAAGATAATATTTTAATATTAAAATAGGCTGTTATTCAACTTAAAGCTGCTGAATTTAACAGTGAAAATAAATTATTTAGTTCAATTTTATAAATAAGTATAGGAAGAAATAACAAGGTGTTAAATAGGGTTCATTTTCTTTGGTTTTGGTTACCCTATTGTGATGCGGATAAAACGAAAAAACCCTCTAATTGATATAATTAGAGGGTTTTTAATAGAGTTTGCACGCTATTTCGTCGGGGTGGCAGGATTCGAACCTACGACCTCCTGCTCCCAAAGCAGGCGCGATACCGGGCTACGCTACACCCCGAACTGGTATCGATCTTTATTCCCTTTTCACAGGGATTGCAAATTAGCAGTTTAAAATAAAAACTATTACAATGCAATTTTTTAAATGCGGAGGAAGAGGGATTCGAACCCTCGGTACCGTTGCCAGTACGACAGTTTAGCAAACTGTTCCTTTCGGCCACTCAGGCATCCCTCCATTTCTCGAAATATCCCTTTCGAGGTTGCAAATATAGCAATTCAATCATGTTTGCAAAAAAAAATTACACTGTTTGTTGATAATCTATGCGAACATGATAAATACTCATTAGCATTGTCTTGAAAATCAGCTTTATAGTTTCTAAATCTTTTAACGTTAAATCGCAATTATCTAACTGATCTTGCTCTAATTTATAATTAATTATCCTTTCAACAAGGTCATTTATGTTCTGAGCATCCGGATTTTTCAAACTTCTTGACGCCGCTTCTACCGAATCGGCCAACATTAACACCCCAGTTTCCTTAGAAAATGGAATAGGCCCAGGGTAGCGGAAAATATTCTCATCAACAAACTTCTCTGGCGAATTCTTTAAAAAAGATTGATAAAAGTAATCAACCCTCGTATTACCATGGTGCGTTCTAATAAAATCAATTACATTCTCCGGTAATTTATGCCTTCGCGTAATCTCGATACCCTTGTGCACGTGTTTAATGATAATTTGAGCACTTTGCTCATAAGGCAACTTATCATGCGGACTAACGGCCGTATTCTGGTTCTCTATAAAATATTGTGGATTCTCCATCTTACCAATATCATGGTACAAGGCCCCTGCCCTTACCAAAAGCGAATTACCCCCAATTTTAAAGATCGCCGCCTCGGCTAAATTAGCTACCTGCAATGAGTGTTGAAAAGTACCAGGTGCCTTAAATGCTAATTCTCTTAACAACTTATTATTGGTATTGGTTAATTCGATCAAAGCCACATCTGAAGTAATTCCAAATACCCTTTCGAAACCATAAATTAAAGGGTAAGCCAACAACGAAAGCAAAACACTAAAAACAAATGGCAGAAATCTCTCCCATTCAATTTGGTTAAACGAACCCTCCCTTAGTAAAGCAATTCCTACAAAAGAAACAAAATAAGCTGCAAGAATAAAAGATGCTGAAATAAGCAACTGCTCTCTTTTTATTAAATTCTTAATACTATAAATAGCCACCATACCCGCCGTAGTTTGATAAAACACAAACTCAAAGCTATTGGGCACAAAGAACCCAGCAATTAAGATTACCAATAAATGCAGGTTAAGTGCTAAACGAGTATCAAATAAAATCCTAATGATAATGGGGACTATACAAAAAGGGATATAATATAGACTTGGTAAATTTACTTTGATGGCCCAAGTTAGCGCAAACAACATGGAGGTAATCACTAATAAGAGAAGCGATAATTGTCGGTTATCTGCAAAAATATCTTTCCTAAAGAGGTAAAGAAATACCATTAGTAAGGTTATGATAAAGCCAACTAAGAATACCTGCCCTAGATAAACAAGTCTATTATCCCCGATCGTTTTCGTTTGGGCTTCATAGGTTTCTTTAAAGGAAAGTAGTTTTTGATAAACTTCATCGTTGATTACCATCCCTTTAGCCACAATCAGTTCATCCTTTTGAACCATGCCTTTAGTGGTAGATAAACTATTGAGCGTATTACGCTGTACAATAGCGGTCAAATTCTCATCAAAAATAAGATTTGGCTTAAGATGGCTTTCTACTAAATCTATAACAGCATTCTTAACAGTAAGATTGGTGGATTTAAAGTTATCCTTAAAATAGTCTAACGCACTTTCTGTGGTAAAAACATCTTGTGAATTGCTTTTCTTGGAGATGTTATTCTTAAGTAAGGAAAAGTCATAATATTTTTCGCCCTTTTGATGTTTACCAACTAAACCAATAATCCCTTTTTCATAGACTAATTGCAGCATGGTTAGCGCTTGCTTTTTGTTCACCTCCTTCTCAGTCTCAAGTAAGGCATTCGACTTCCATTTTACATCAAACTCATTCAAAAAAGCCTCATTTTGGTTCTCAAAAACCTCGCTATTATACTTGTAAATAGGCAAAATATTATCCAATGCCTCTGTTTTATCTGTTGTTAACTGGGGGTCTGTTTTTAAAATAGCAAAACTGAAAGGTGAAATCAAATCTTTGTTTAACCAAGTTTTTCCTTTTTCAAATTCATACCTAAACCGCGGTTGCTTAGGCAAATAAAGCGTAATGGCAAGCACGCAGATAATCATCATTACATATTTGATATTAGATGAATACTTGCGGTAAAGTACTTTAGGGTTTTTTCTGATCTTAGCCAAAAGAATACAATTTGATTAATTCAAATTTAAGATTATTTCATCACAAATTAGATAATTAACTATTTAGCCAATAAGTAGATTTGGAAATCTCCATTATTATTCCTTAATTTATGATATCAAATTAATATCAATTATGTATCAAGAAAAAATTATAAAACCAGTATCTGGTTATTTGGCAGCAGCCTCGTTTTTTGTGCTTTTGGGCATAGCTATTATTTGTTTCTATTTTGAGAGCTTTATTCTAGGAGGGCTCGTCTTAACCATTGATTTTATCCTGCTTATGCCAGGATTAATTATCGTAAACCCTAACGAATCAAAAGTATTGACGTTGTTTGGGCAGTATGTAGGTACGGTAAAAACTGATGGTTTCTTTTGGGTCAATCCTTTTACAAGCAAATCCAAACTCTCTTTACGCGCGAGAAACTTAAACGGTCAACAATTAAAAGTTAATGACAAGATGGGGAATCCGATTGAAATAGCGGCGGTAATTGTTTGGCAAGTAAACGAAACAGCAAAAGCTACATTTGCGGTAGAGAATTACCTGCAGTATGTTAATATACAGAGTGAAGCTGCAGTTAGACATCTGGCAAATAGTTTTGCATATGATCATATGGAAGATGAAAGCGCAGAAATTACCTTAAAGGACGGAGCTGAAAAAGTAAGCGTACTGTTAGAGCAGGAATTGAACGAACGTTTATCGAGAGCTGGAATTGATGTAATTGAAGCTAGAATCTCGCACTTGGCCTATGCACAAGAAATTGCGAGCGCCATGCTTCAGCGGCAGCAAGCAACAGCAGTAATCGCTGCCCGAAAATTAATTGTTGAAGGAGCAGTTGGCATGGTAGAAATGGCTCTGGAAAGACTTTCGGAAAAGAATATAGTTGACCTGGATGAGGAACGAAAAGCAGCAATGGTGAGTAATTTATTAGTTGTATTATGCGGAGATAGAAACGTACAACCTGTTGTAAACACTGGCACATTGTATAACTAATGGAATTTGAAGAAAAACAGCAGCTTAAATTATGGTGGTTATACGTGCTGCTAGTAATAGAATCTATCTTTATAGGGAGTATTATATTGTTAGACAAAGGGGGCATGACTTTTCAAACATTAAAAGAGAGTTACTTTGCCCCTATTTGGGCATTGCTTTTACCCTTTATTATAATTTACTTTGTCACTAAAAACTCGCTTACTTTGTTAATTGATCAAGCTGGAGTTACCTACCAGTATTGGCCATTTGCTAAGAAAAGAACAATTTCTTGGACAGCAATCGATAAGATTTATCTTAGAAAATATGACGCCTTGGGCGAATATGGTGGTTGGGGTGTAAAACATCGGCTATGGTTTAAATTTAATGACAAGGGCTATATTTTTAATGATCAAAATATAGGTTTGCAGTTAGAGTTAACCAACCATAAAAAAATTCTTTTTAGTACTGGCAAAGTAAGTGAACTTAACCTCTTTCTAATTAATTTAAAACGAACAACCAACATAGGAGCTATTGAAACCGATGTCAGAGAAAGATAAAAAAGCCTTTGTGTTACGTATAAACCAAACACTGCTTAAAGAAATTGAGCAATGGGCTGCTAGTGAGTTTAGAAGCACCAATGGGCAAATAGAATTTCTTTTAAATGAGGCGGTAAAGGGCAAGAAAAAGAGTAAGTCTAGGATTAAATAGGAACGTAGGATTATAGGATTGCCTGATTAATGCTATATTTGCCGCACCAAATATTAGAGAAAGACATGAAAGACGTAGTAATTATAGCTGCCGTTAGAACACCTATTGGCAGTTTTGGAGGGTCACTTGCCTCATTTTCAGCTACCCAACTAGGGGGCTTTGCAATTAAAGCAGCTATTGAAAAGGCAGGAATAAAATCAGAAAGCGTTCAGGAAGTATATATGGGTAATGTGTTATCGGCCAACCTTGGTCAGGCACCCGCTACTCAAGCCGCAAAATTCGCAGGCTTGCACGATTTACCCACTACCACAATTAATAAAGTTTGCGCGTCTGGCACAAAAGCAATTATGCTTGCGGCACAAAGTATTGCATTGGGACAAAATGAAATTGTTGTTGCTGGCGGTATGGAAAGCATGAGCAATGTTCCTTATTATTTAGACAAAGCAAGAAATGGCTATCGCCTTGGGCACGGGCAAATTACCGATGGTTTGGTAAAAGATGGCCTTTGGGACGTATACAATGATTATCACATGGGCTCAGCCGCAGAACTTTGTGCTGAAACCTGCAATATTAGCCGAGAAGCACAAGATAATTTCGCCATTGAATCGTATAAAAGAGCACAAGCGGCACAAGCAGCAGGGAAATTTACAAACGAAATAGTGCCAATTGAAGTGAAAGACCGTAAAGGAGAAATCACCTTAATAAGCAATGACGAAGAGCCTCATGCCGTTAAATTTGACAAAATACCTGGACTTAAACCTGTATTCAAAAAAGATGGAACGGTAACGGCGGCAAATGCATCGAGTTTAAATGATGGTGCAGCAGCCCTGGTATTAATGAGTGCGGAGAAAGCAAATGAACTTGGCTTAAAACCCTTGGCAAAAATTTTAGCTTACGCCGATGCGCAACAGGCGCCAGAATGGTTTACAACAGCACCATCAAAAGCAATTCCCTTAGCTTTAAATAGGGCTAATTTAACTTTAGCAGAGGTAGATTATTTTGAAATTAATGAAGCATTTTCAGTCGTATCTTTAGCTAATAACCAAGAGTTAAACCTTACAGCAGAACAAGTTAATATAAATGGAGGAGCAGTTGCAGTGGGACATCCACTGGGTGCATCTGGTGCTCGGATTGTGGTAACTCTACTTTCGGTTTTAGCACAAAATAATGGCAAAATTGGCGTAGCTGGCATATGCAACGGGGGTGGCGGTGCAAGCGCAATAGTTATTGAAAATCTGCGTTAATATTTATGGTTAAACAATTTATGTTGCTAGTTGTAATTGTATGCTGTGCATTCAAAGCGGACGCGCAGCATACTTACAATCTCAATAATACTCCTCAATTAAACAAATATCAAGATTCTTTGCTGATTTTAAGTGAAGAGACATTTGCAGCGCAGGAGGATTTTTCCCGATTAGAAAAAAATGCTGCCTTCATTAAAAAGTTCATTACAACGCTTAAAATTACCGGGTCGTTCAATTATGGTTTCGATTCTCTTAAAAGAATATCCATTTTAAAAGCAACAGACAACTCGTTTAGGATTATCACTTGGTTTATTCCATTAAATGATGGCACCTATCGTTATTACGGAACTATACAAATGGCCACTAATGATGGGGCACTAAAGCTATTTCCCCTTAATGACGCTACAAACGCTATATCAGACCCTAACGCCTTAACCACTCATAAAAACTGGCTTGGTGCTCGTTATTATGAGATAGTACCCGTGGTGGTAAATGGAAAACAACCTTATTATATTTTATTGGGATGGAAGGGCAACACCTCAAAAACCTCCAAAAAAGTAATTGAAGTATTATCATTTGAAAAAAATGAACCCGTATTTGGCAGAAATATATTTGAAACCGAAAAAAATAAACCACTTAGAAACAGAGTAATTTTCGAGTACAGCAAGAAAAATGCGATGACCTTAATCTGGGACAGGAAAGTAAACATGATTGTTTTTGATCATTTAGTGCCTTACGAGCCAAACATGATCGGCAATTTCGAGTTTTATGGTAGCGATTTAACTTTCGATGCCTATAAAATTGCATGGGGTAAATTATCAATTTCTGAAAATGTGGCATTAAAAAATGAAGCCACACTAAATGAAGATCTATACAGGGCACCCAAAAAAGCCTCTGAAGTAATTATAAATCCTAACAACTAATAGGTATAAAATAGTTACGATGAAATACGAATAAACTTCTTTAATTTGCATATTAAACTAAACACACATACACACTAAATTAAAAAGATGGCAAATGAAATTAATAGCCTAAGTCAAGATCAGGCACTTGACCAGCATCTTATCGAAAATGATGTAGAAACTTCCAAGATCATTAATCACCCTGTGGGACTATTTGTACTTTTCTTTACAGAAATGTGGGAAAGGTTTAGTTACTATGGAATGCGTTCATTGCTCGTCTTATTTTTAGTAAGCGAATACGCAAAGGGTGGTTGGCAATGGGAACGTCAAGATGCATTAGATCTTTATGCCTGGTATACAGGTTTAGTTTATCTTACACCAATTGTAGGCGGTTTAATAGCGGACAGAGTTACCGGATATAAAAAAGCAGTCATCATGGGCGGTATTATCATGACAATGGGACATGCCGCAATGGCAATGGAAGGATTTAGCACTAATTTCTTTTATGCTGGTTTATTTTTAATGATTACGGGAAATGGATTATTCAAACCAAATATTTCTTCGTTGGTTGGTAAATTATACCCTGCAATTAGCGATAAGAAAGATTCTGCCTACGCTATTTTTTACATGGGTATCAATTCGGGAGCATTCTTAGGAATGTTAATGTGTGGATATATTGGCGAAAAAGTTGGATGGCATTGGGGTTTTGGTTTAGCAGGGATCTTTATGTTCTTTGGTAGTCTTCAATTTTATTTCGGTCAGAAAATCTTTGGTAAACTTGGAAATAAAGAAGTAAAAGATGTTGCAAATACTGATTCGAAGGTTACTGAGCTTCCTAAAAAAGTCATCAACCAACGCTTAATGGTAATTGGGGTATTCTCTATTTTCACGATCTTTTTCTGGATGGTATTTGAACAAGCTGGTGGCTCGATGACAATCTTTAGTAAAGATTATACGCAGCGGATCTTAACTGGTGGAGCAGCGACTTCATTTAAATGGGTAGATGCAATGCTAACTATATTCCCTTTGGTAGCAGTAACGGTTGTATTGACCTGGCTAGGACAAAAAATCTTTAAAAAATATCCATTAACCATTATATTCACCGCTTTAAGTTTTGTAATTATTTGGGCACTTGCCATCTGGAAAGTTCAAAAAGAATTTTCTGCTATTAATACAGAAGTACCTGCATCGTGGTTTGGTATCTTAAACTCATTCTTTATCGTTTCTTTAGCACCTATGTTCTCTAAAATTTGGTCAACTAAATATAATCCTAGCGGACCCGTTAAATTTGGGGTAGGATTAATCTTTGTGGGGCTTGGTTTTGCTGGCTTAGCTTATGGCGGAAGAGATATCGCTGCTGGAGCAACTGTTGCACAAGTAAGCATGTTCTGGTTAATTTTTGCCTATTTCTTCCATACTGTTGGAGAACTTTGTATCTCGCCAGTTGGCTTATCATACGTTAGTAAATTAGCACCTGCAAAATTGGTAGGTCTAATGTTTGGCGTTTGGTTTACTTGTACAGCAATTGGTAACTGGCTTGCGGGCAAAACCGGAAGCTTAATTGATCAAATCAGTACGGAATATTCCATATCAACTTTCTTTTTAATTTTCACTATCCTTCCAATTGTAGTGGGATTAATTGCCTTTGCACTTACTCCAATACTACGGAAATGGATGCATGGCGTACATTAAGTCATATTTAACATCATTTAACCAAAAGCCCGTGAAGAAATTTCGGGCTTTTGGTTTTTAATAACTAGTTTTGCTGAAATTGCGAAAACAACGAAAAAACCATAGAACAAGTGTCAGATAGCCTAGTCATTATCCCAACCTATAACGAAAAAGAAAACATCGAAAAAATTATTCGTAAGGTTTTCTCCCTTTCTTATGCTTTCGAAGTATTAATTATAGATGATGGTTCACCAGACGGCACTGCAGATATTGTTAAAGCACTCCAAACAGAATTCCCAAAGCAATTACATCTCGAACAACGGAGTGGCAAACTGGGCTTAGGCACAGCTTATATCCACGGCTTTAAGTGGGCATTGATAAGGAATTACGAGTATATTTTTGAGATGGATGCAGACTTTTCTCATAACCCAGAAGATCTTATCCGATTGAGAGAGGCCTGTGTTAATGGTGCCGATCTTGCCATCGGCTCAAGGTATGTAAGGGGTGTAAATGTTGTAAATTGGCCAATGGGACGTGTTCTAATGTCTTATTTTGCGTCTATGTATGTAAGATGGATTACACGCATTAATATTCAGGATGCAACAGCTGGATTTAAATGCTATCGTAGGGTTGTATTAGAAACTATCCCGATGGAGAAAATCAAATTTGTAGGTTATGCTTTTCAAATTGAAATGAAATTCACCGCAATTAAATATGGTTTTAATGTTGTAGAAGTACCCATTATATTTACGGATCGTACGGAAGGGGAATCTAAAATGAGTACAAAAATCTTTAGAGAAGCCTTTCTGGGTGTAATCCAAATGAAAATTAATAGCTGGTTCCGGTCTTATAGACTTACGAAGTTAAAATAGCAAGCCATTTAAGAAACCTCTAAGTCTCTCTTAATTCTTAAACCCTGCTCACTCTTATCATCGCACCAAAATCTAATTTATTGGCCATTGCATTCACGATCATCACCAATCTTTTTGTTCGTGTCGTCTCAGTTTTTGCAGTATTTAACCAATTTATAAAATAGTTTTGATGTGATTTTGGCATGGCCAAAAAGTTCTTTAAAAGTACTTCTTCATCTGCCAAACACATTTCCAGGTCATCTGGCATATCGATTTTAAAATCAGCATCAAATGCCAACTGTAATACCGCCTTTGCGCCAGCCTCTTTTCTTAAAAGCCTACGTAAAGGTTTATTAAGGGCCATGATAAAATCTCCGTGTCCCATTGGCATTAAACCGATGCCGCTAATTTCAACATCATCAATTTTACCTTTTACCCTAATACTCCTGCGTTCGCCCGGCCTAATTTGTTCGGCTACCTCATGGGGTATAAAAATATAGGTCCAGCCTGTTTTTTCGCCATTGGCTTCAAATCGTTCTATTTCGGCTTCTAGGGTTATCATGTAGCTAAATTAAGAAGAAAATAGAATATATATAAAGGCAGAGGTTAAGATTGCTAGGTTCCTCGCAATGACGACCTAAAAAGATTTTCTTAATCTTACTTTTCAAAACTTTTCCTCTACCCCCAGCCCAAACAATGCAAAATCGTATTTTACTGGATCATTGGCATCAAATTCCTTTAATTTCTCTGTTAATTCAACAGCAGTTAGCCAATCAGTTTGTTTACGTTTAATTAATCCGAGCCTTCTAGAAACACGATCTACGTGTACATCGCAGGGACAAACTAAAGCTGAGGTAGGAATAGTATTCCATAACCCAAAATCAACGCCACAATTGTCCTTTCTAACCATCCATCGCAAAAACATGTTTAAACGTTTGCAAGTCGATTTTTGTTTGGGAGAGGAAATATGCTTAATCGTTCTTCTTGGAAAATCTTCTAAGCTAAAAAAATAAGCCCGGAAATGATTCAAAGCCTTCTCGGCCGTAAAATATTCAAGTTCACCCAACATACATGCTGAAGAAGAAAGTTTTACTTCTGATTCCAGCTCTCCTGAAAGATATGCAGGATTAAATTCTTGTTGTGGAAGAAATGCTGTTTCTAAACTTGTTGAGTGTAGGTAATGCTGCTTAAAGAAAGCAACAAAGTATAGCAAATCAGTATCATTAAATGTGCGGTGCTTAAACCCAAGTAAGCCTTTTAGGTCTGCGTTACCATGATGGAGCACAAACTGGTAAGGCTGGTAATCCATCCTCGAGAACAGTTCATTACACTTGTTGATGATCGTTTTACGCTGCCCCCATGCTAAAATTGCTGCAAAAAATGCAGCAATTTCAATATCTTGTTTAGCCGTGTATTGATGCGGAATACAAATCGGATCATTCATGATAAAGTTTGGCCGATTATATTGGTCAACTTTAAAATCCAGAAAGTCTTTTAGTGCTAAAAAATCCATTTTTTGGGTTAATTGGTTAACTCCACTGCAACAATTAAGAAGTTAACCCAACATTAAGAAAGTGCTTGCTCCAAGTCTGCTAATAAGTCATCAATATCTTCAACTCCAACGCTTAAGCGCAACAAATTATCGGTTACACCAACTTTTTCGCGGTCTGCTTTAGGGATAGATCCATGCGTCATCGTAGTTGGATGATTAACTAACGACTCTACACCTCCCAAAGATTCGGCTAGAGAGAATACCTTAAAACGTGAAGCTATTCTAAATGTTTCTTGTAAGTCAGCGTCTTTTAAAGTTATCGAAACCATACCGCCAAAGCCACGCATTTGTTTTTTCGCAATAGCGTGATTAGGATGATCTTCAAATCCAGGCCAGTAAATTTTGTCAATTTTTGGATGGTTCTTTAAATAATGAGCCACTTTTTCTCCGTTTTCACAGTGGGCTTTCATTCTCAGATGTAAAGTCTTGATCCCTCTTAAAACCAGAAAAGCATCTTGTGGCCCAGGGGTAGCTCCGCAAGCATTGTACACAAAGAATAAATCTTTATATAACTGTTCATTATTAGTTAAAAGTGCACCCATAACCACATCAGAGTGACCTCCAATATACTTAGTTACCGAATGCATAACGATATCTGCCCCTAAGTCAATTGGGTTTTGAAGGTATGGAGAAGCAAAAGTATTGTCAACCGTTAGGAGAATATTATTTGCCTTTGTAATTTTAGCAACACCTTCAATATCGATAATTCGCATGGTTGGGTTAGTAGGTGTTTCTATCCAAACCAACTTAGTATTTTGATTAATATGTGGCTTAATATTTTCTGGATCTGACAAATCTAAAAAATGAAATTTAATGCCATATTTTTCATACACCTTTGTAAAAATACGGTATGAACCCCCGTATAAATCATTGCCAGTAATTACTTCATCGCCAGGCTTCAACAACCTTAAAACTGCATCAGTAGCACCCATTCCGCTACTAAAAGCCAAACCATATTTACAATTCTCAAGCGCAGCTAAACAATCTTCCAATGCCTTTCGAGTTGGGTTTGTACCCCTCGAATACTCGTAACCCTTATGCTCACCAGGCGACTTTTGCCAGTACGTTGAAGTTTGATAAATGGGTGTCATCACCGCACCAGTGGTGGGATCAGGCTCTTGGCCTGCATGGATTGCTTTGGTCGCAAATTTCATTTCATTTATATTGTTCATCATAACTAAAGCGTATTATTTTGTATTTCTGAATTAAACAAATAACCCAAACGTTTACCGGTTGGATAACCGCTTGCTGCAACAATGGATTGTTTTTGGTGAAGTGTAACATCTTTTACCTGCGCGAAAGCTGGCAGCAATAAATCACTATTGATACAAATAAGGATTGCTCGTTCTAGGATATCGTTTAATTTTTCGTCGGTAACAATATTCGTGGCGAGGTCATCATACAAAAATCCTAATGCACCCTCACCTTCCACCATAAAATGCTTTTCCTTATTAATTAATATTCTTGCAATTAGTGAGCCCTCGTCCGAAAGTCGATTGTACTTAATGGAATCCGCTAAAAAATTATGCACATAAATAACACTACAATAGCTCAAATCCTCATTTCCTTTTACATATTGACTTTGCAAAATGGAATGACCATCGCTAAAATTAAAAACATTACTATGCATAGAAATCATCAACACATCACCTGAAAATTTTAAATGTGATTCGAATTGATTAATTTCTTTATAGCTAACCTCTACAGAAGGATCTTTAGTAGTATAATCTTGATATAACTTAGATGCAATCCTAGAAAGTGCCGTCTTCATTTGACCAAATACTTCAGAAGAACTTCTATAGATCGCTTGTTTTAACGAAGCTTTACGTTCTAGTTTATTCAGTATTTCTTGATAGTTTTCTTCTTGCATTTTTTATGATTTAATACTTTCGAAGTTTTTTTACCTCTTGACTTACAACTTCGTAAGTCATATTAGGCTAGTACGCTCTTGCAAATAGCACTCTTTGTGTGGATGGTTTTCCAGTTACCATACAAACGCCTTCTTCTTGCTTATTATTTAAAGGGATACACCTAATTGTTGCTTTTGTTTCTTCCTTAATTCTTTTCTCAGTTTCAGATGTTCCATCCCAATGGGCAGCAACAAAGCCTGTTTTTTCGTCAAGTAGAGTTTTAAACTCCTCATAAGAATTAGCTTCGGTGATATGCTCTTCTCTAAACTTAAACGCCTTATTAAAAATACTTGTCTGGATCTCTTCAAGCAGATTAGCAATATACGAATCTAAACCTTCTTGTGCTACAGTAAACTTTTCTTTAGTATCTCTTCTTGCGAGCTCAACAGTACCGTTTTCCATATCTCTACCACCTATAGCTAAACGGATGGGCACACCTTTTAGTTCATATTCAGCAAACTTAAAGCCCGGGCGTTGACTATCTCTATCATCATATTTCACTGAAATACCTAATCCTTTTAGTTTAATGATCAATCCATCAACAAAGCTCGAAATCTTCTTCAGATCTTCATCGCCTTTATAAATCGGAACAATAACAACTTGTATAGGCGCTAGTTTTGGAGGCAATACTAATCCAGCATCATCACTATGAGCCATGATCAAAGCGCCCATTAACCGGGTCGATACTCCCCATGATGTTGCCCAAACGTGCTCTAATTTACCTTCCTTATTAGTAAACTTCACATCAAAAGCCTTGGCGAAATTTTGACCTAAGAAATGTGATGTTCCAGCTTGCAATGCTTTTCCATCTTGCATTAACGCTTCAATACAATAGGTTTCTAAAGCACCGGCAAAACGCTCATTTGCTGTCTTTTTGCCTTTTACTACTGGAACAGCCATCCAATTTTCAGAAAAATCAGCATAAACATCTAGCATTCTCTCTGTTTCTTCAATCGCTTCCTGGGAAGTTGCATGGGCCGTATGTCCTTCTTGCCATAAAAATTCTGTAGTACGCAAAAATAAACGGGTTCTCATTTCCCACCGAACTACGTTTGCCCATTGGTTAATTAGCAAAGGTAAATCGCGGTATGATTCGATCCATCCTCTATAAGTATTCCATATAATAGTTTCCGAAGTTGGGCGAACAATTAATTCCTCTTCTAATTTGGCCGTTTCATCAACAACAATATTTCCATTCCCGTCATTCTTCAAACGATAGTGTGTTACAACAGCACATTCAGTAGCAAACCCTTCAACATGCGCTGCTTCCTTTGAAAAATAAGATTTTGGAATAAATAAGGGGAAATAGGCATTACTGTGTCCAGTGTCTTTAAATTTTTGATCTAAAACGGCTTGCATTTTCTCCCAAATGGAGTAACCGTATGGCTTTATTACCATACAACCCTTCACTGAAGAGTGTTCAGCGAGGTCGGCTTTTATAACAATATCGTTATACCATTGTGAATAATCGTCGTTTTTACTTGTAATGCCTTTGCTCATAACTATTTGGAACGTTTTTTGTGTTAAATTTCTTGTATAATAGATTACAAATCTATAAATTTATACCTACAATTTTGTTGCACACACAAACAAAACACACATATCATGAAACCTAACCATTTATTCACCAGTATGCTCGCGGTAACGGCCTTGTTCGTTGCTTCTTGCTCCACATCAAAATTGGCTCAAAATAGTGCCATTCAAGATGATGTCTACAATACAACTGCACAGGCCAAGGAGTATAAGGAAATTGCACCACCGCAAGTCACCGCTCAAAATGACACGCAAACAGATGATTATTATGGCACCAATGATCCTTATTATGATATGGATTATGCCACTAGGATTAATCGATTCTACTATGCTAATCCATGGAGAACATATTATGACGGTTATTATGGCTATAATTCATATCTATTTAGTCCCTTTTATAATTCATATGCATTTGGTTTTGGAATGGGTATGTATGGTGGATTAAATAGTTGGATCAGTCCATATTCTTATTGGGGATACTATGGATCACCTTACTATGGTAACTATTGGGGATTATATTCTTATAACAATCCATACTATTATGGCGGTGGTTATGGCCTTGGCGGTGGATATTATGGCTCTATAGGCGGCAGAGGCCACAATAATGCTAATTATGGTCCACGCCCATCTAGAGGTAGCGAAAATGGTTTAAATAGAGGAAACGGAACTAGTTATAACGGAAACCCGAACGGAGCGATAAGCAGAACTTCCTCATCAGGCGGCAGTAGAGCCGAACGCTATAACCCATCTAATGGCACAACTAGTAGCACACGTACCAATGGTACTACAAGTTCTACCCCTACCAGCAGAACATCGAGTGGATCTGATTCTAGACCAACACGTTCAAATGATTCTCCACCACCTGCAAGAACTTATTCTCCGCCACAACAAAGTTCTCCTCCTCCATCGAGCAGTAGCAGCGGTTCTAGCTCTAGAGGAAGCGGCAGTAGTTCGTCGTCAAGTAGTGGCGGTGGCCGACCAACCAGAGGCGGTGGCAGATAAGCTATTAACTTATTGAAGTTCCAGGTAAGATTTAATGATTAGTAGGTTAAACTTATATGGCTCTTTCCATCTTTATTTTATACTGATGAAACTATCATGATTTTTCCGATTATTGATCATGATAGCTTTCTCTCCTTTAAAAAACAAACTTATTAAACTGATGAAAAAAATTATAACAATAGTACTGGTAGCTATAGTAGCCACCGCAAGTACTTCTTATGCCCAGTACACCGGTGATGCTTTACGCTTTTCACAAACTAATTACGGAAGTACAGCTCGTTTTAAAGCCTTGGGTAATGCTCAAATTGGTGTTGGAGGTGACATGAGTTCTCTTGGAGGAAATCCTGCTGGCTTGGGGCTTTTTACTAGATCTGAATTTAGTTTAACACCCGAATTTAATCAAACTGGAATTAATGCTACTTATCTTAACCAAAATCAAAATACTACTAAGAGCCACTTGAACGTAAACCAACTTGGTGCAGTATTTTTTAATCCAATTTACAAGAGAAAAGGGCAAGACACCAAAAGTGGATTAGTAAGTATGGTATTTGGCTTAGGGTACCATAGAAATAATGACTTTAGTATGGAAAGTAATTATGGTGGAACAAATAGCAGCTCTTCTATTGCCGATTATTTTGCTGAGTTTGCAGGCTCATCCGATCCTAGCAAGCTAGCTGCAGGTACTCCTGAAAGGGTTGCCTATGATGATTATTTAATCAGTTATGATCCTGTCGCAAAGAATTATTACCCTGAGACATTTGCTGAAAATGGGATTCCAAATATACAAAGCAAAAACGAATTGAAAACGGGTTCAGTTTCAGAATTCAACTTTGCAGCTGCAGCTAATATTAGTAATCAAATTTATATTGGAGCAAGTATCGGCTTATTAAACATTCGCTACAATAGCGATGCCCAATATGTTGAAACTGGAAAAGCTAGAGAATACCTAAATGACAATTTAACAGGCAACAACATTAACTATAAACTAATATTTAATCAGAACCAAATTACTAAAGGCTCTGGATTAAACGGCAGATTAGGTTTAATTTTTAGACCTGTTGATGGATTAAGATTAGGTGCAACTTTACAAACACCATCTTGGTTTGTTATAGATGATAGCACTACAGAGCAACTTGATAATAGAGGAACCGTAAGAGGAAGCAGTGATAGTAAGACTTACGATTTTACCTATAATTTACGTACCCCATTAAAAGGATCTTTAGGGGGAAGTTACATTATTGGCGGACAAGCCTTGATTTCTGCAGATATAGACTTTATTGATTATAGCAGTACGCGTTTTTCTTCAAATGGAGGCGAATATAGCGATGTGATTAATGACAACAATACAACTGTTAGGAAAAACTTTAGCAGCGCCATAAACTACAGATTTGGACTTGAATACAAGATTGATGTAGTAAGTTTAAGAGGTGGTTATTCTTTAAATGGAAGCCCTTATAAAACAGATGACACTGGAATGTTTGACACTAAAATATATAGTGGCGGCATAGGATATCGTACTAATAAATACTCTTTAGACCTGGCCTATCAAAGATTAGAAAACTCTAATACCTTAAGTCCGTATACATTAAATAATGGTAATGAACCTGTTGCTAATACCGTGAACACAAAAAATAATGTTTTCTTAACTTTTGGATTGAGATTTTAGATAAAGTTGGTTATTTATTTGTCGATTGTATTAAAATAATTTATCCTTTTATATTGAAATTGTTATCTTCACTGTTTAATTTAATAATAAGAAGTTATGACAGGTACAGTAAAATGGTTTAATGATGCTAAAGGCTTTGGTTTTATAACACCAGAAGAAGGCGGTAAAGATATATTTTGCCACCATTCTGCAATTAAAGCTACAGGACAAAGATCGTTGCAAGAAGGACAAACAGTAGAATACGAAGTGAAAGAAGGAAAAAAAGGTCCAGAAGCTGAAAACGTAAGAGTAACCGGATAATAAGTAATATTTTTTATTTATTTATTTGATGCTAAAAATGCCACCAAGATTTTGGTGGCATTTTTGTTGAGTAACTTACAAACTCGCCGCAGCCATTGCAACTAATAACGCTAAACCAAAACTCAATAATGTACCTATTAAAACATATTCTGTTAATTTAATATCGTGCGCGTCTTTCAGATCTCCGAACCTAAAAATGGATTTTGCTGCCAATAGAAACCCTACAGCTTCAAAATGATGTGTGCACACAAATAGAAAAATAAGTAATCTCTCTAACATACCTATATATCTTCCTGCTTCCTGTAGTGAACTTGTAGCTTTTCCATCCCCAGCTGGAAGCCATTTAGCAATAATCATCTTAATAATAACTGCGGTAGGCGAAGTAAGAACAAGTGCACCAACAACAAGAACCCATATTTTGTGCTGGTTTATAAAGAAGATACTAAAATCAGGCTGACTATAATTAATCCAACATGCCAAAATTACCAGGATATGTAAAACTTGATCCATAAAGAACCAAAGACGTTTAGTTTTTGGTCGTTGATAAATTAACTTAATGCTATCGATTACAAAATGGGTAACTCCAATTGCTAATGCGATTTTCCACACTCCCATTGAAAGGAAAACTAAAAAAACCAACGCCACATGGATAAGGACATGCCAATACAGCTTAAATGATTTTAATTTCTTCTTTTCCTTTTCTAATACCCATGAATTTGGTTGAAAGAAAAAATCACCAAGTAAATGGGCCAATAAGAGTTTAAGCAAAGTAATTTCCATCTTTATTTTTTAATCAAGTTAGTAATTTTACTCCTGTATTTTTCTTCCAATGCCACAATTTCCGTATAATAGGCTCTTTTTAAAGCTTCACTTACTGAAGACTGGCTTCTACCAGATATTTCCGCAATTTTATCCTGCTTCACATTTTCATTTTCAATTGCATACTTTACCATTTCTGCAGTTATTGAACTCCAGTTATCCATTGCAATTAGCGCCAATCTTAAATAAAGATTAATTTCCTCATCAAAATTTTCCCAAGGCGTTGCAAAAGCCATATTTACTTTTGTTGTCTTTAAATTGTCGAACGCTTTTCCAGAATTAATAAATGCTTCGCCATTCGCCTCGGTTACTTTTGAAGAATTCATACTTTTTTTGCCTAGACCAATGCCCATCCTTACATCTCCTTTTTTAAGGGTTTTAATACAGGCCTTAATATAAATGGCATTTAATAATGCATCTTCTGCATTTAATTCGATTTGAAAACTATCCCCACGAAAAATTTCCCATTGCTTCTCTTCGCCCTTTAGCTTAGCCAAAGCAGCCTTCAAAACGTTAATCCAGCCCTCTGGCAACTTTCTAGAGTTAATAATATCTCCTGTTATTACTGCTATCATTTCACTAATATCGGCTAATTAACCGATAAATCCAAATATCGGCTATTTAACCGATAAATCCAAATATCGGTTAATTAGCCGATATCTAATCCGCAAACTAATTTGATTAATAAATGTTTAATTAACATGAGCTTAATTGAATTTACAAATAAGGGAATATATTGCAAACAAGGTAATTTTTATATCGATCCCTGGCATCCTGTAGATTATGCCGTAACAACACACGGACATGCAGATCATGTAAAATGGGGGAATAAAAACTACCTGTGCCACGATTTAACAAAACCTATTTTAACCCAACGATATGGTCTTGACGAAAACGTGCAAACTCTCTCTTACCATAAACAGATCAATATAAATGGCGTAAAATTAAGTCTACATCCAGCCGGACATGTAATTGGATCTTCTCAAATACGGCTAGAATATAAAGGGGAAATCTGTGTGGTTTCTGGAGATTATAAACTAGCGAATGATGGAATAAGCACTGCCTTTGAGCCGGTTAAATGCCATACTTTCGTGTCTGAAAGCACTTTTGGCTTACCCATATATCACTGGGAATCGCAACAGCAGGTTTTTGGTCAAATTAATGAATGGTTATCAACAAATCATCTTAAACAAAAAACGAGTATACTAATTGCATATAGTTTAGGGAAAGCACAAAGGTTAATTAAAAATCTGGCTGGAAATTACCCCATTTATGTACACCAATCCATTGCCACTTTAAATGAAGCCTTTGTAGAAGCTGGAGTTGATTTACCAAAAACAATAAGCATAACTCCACTAATTAAAAAAGAAGACCTTCAAAAAGGGATAATCATTGTTCCTCCAGCGCTTGTTGAAGGAAAATGGATTAAAAGCTTAATACAACCAGCAACAGCAATTTGCTCTGGATGGATGATGGTAAGAGCTGGAAGAAGGTGGAGAAGTGCAGATGCGGGATTTGCCCTAAGTGATCATGCCGACTGGCCTAGCCTACTTAACGCAATTAAAGCCACCCAAGCCGAAAAGGTTTTTGTAACACACGGCTATACAGCGATCTTTTCAAAATACCTTAATGAAATTGGAATAAACGCAGAAGAAGTTAGCACAAAATATGGTTCGGAAGAAAATGACGACGATAACCAAACCAAACAAAACGAGATCACTTGAAACAATTTGCAGCATTAATACAACAACTGGAATTAAGCAACAAAACGAACGACAAAATTGCCGCTCTAGTAGATTATTTCAATAATGCCAACGAAAAAGATAAACCTTATGTTATTGCAATGTTTACCGGCAAAAAGCCAAAACGACCAGTGAGTACTGCATTAATTAAAGAGTGGGCAATAGCAGAAAGTGGCATCCCAGAATGGCTATTTACCGAAAGCTATCATAATGTAGGAGATTTAAGTGAAACTATCGCCCTGATTTTACCGCCAGCTAAAACTGAAACAGCTAAAGCTCTGCATCAATGGGTCAATGAACTTGCAACCATAGCCACACAAAATGATGAACAGAAAAAGAAATATATCTTAAATGCATGGAATGGATTAAGTACATCAGAAAGGTTTATTTTCAATAAACTAATTTCAGGCAACTTTAGAATTGGTGTTTCCAATAAAATGCTAGTTAATGCGATTGCAAAGCAAAGCGGCGTAGAAAGCAGCAAGATTATGCACGCTATTATGGGAAAATGGGATCCAAGTAAAACTACCTATCCAGAATTAATTGAAGGTGCACATGTAAATACAGACAATTCTTGGCCATATCCATTTTGCTTAGCTTATGCGTTAGATACCGAACCAGAAAACCTAGGCTCGCCGAACAGTTGGCAAGCTGAATGGAAGTGGGATGGTATTCGAGGACAAATCATCAAACGAAATGGCGAGCTCTTTATCTGGTCGAGAGGAGAAGAATTGGTAACTGATCAATTTCCAGAACTTCACTTTTTAAAAAATGAATTACCAGATGGAATAGTTTTAGATGGAGAGATTCTTTCGATAAAAGATGGAAAAGTACAGTCATTTAATACACTACAGCAACGCCTAAATAGAAAAACGATTACTAAAAACGAATTAGTTAATGCGCCAATAGGCTTTTATGCTTATGATATCTTAGAACATCGAAACGAAGATATTCGATTAAAGGAATTGCATGAAAGAAGGAATATTTTAGAAATAGTTATTGCTAATTTAACTACCTCTCAAATTGTAAAACTCTCTCCAATAATACATTTCGAAACTTGGGAAGACCTAGCTGAACTTCGATCAACTGCCAGGCAGATAAATAGTGAGGGTATTATGTTAAAAAAGACAAACTCAGCATTTCATAGCGGACGAAAGCGCGGAGATTGGTGGAAATGGAAAATAAATCCTTATACGATTGATGCAGTAATGATTTACGCTCAAAAAGGAAGTGGCAGACGTGCTAATTTTTATACCGATTATACCTTTGCAGTGATCGATGGCGAAAAACTAATTACCATAGCAAAGGCTTTATTCAGGTTTAACTGATAAAGAAATTAAGGAGGTAAATTCATTTGTAAACAAAAACGCCATAGAAAAATTCGGACCAGTACGAACTGTTAAACCTGAACTTGTATTTGAAATTGCCTTTGAAGGTATTGCAGAAAGCAAACGGCATAAAGCGGGTTTAGCCTTGCGCTTCCCTCGTATCGCTAGATGGCGAAAAGATAAGAAAGCGGATGAGATTAACACTTTAGATGATTTAAAACAGTTAATTTCATCCATAAGTTTGGAACCCGAAAGAAAACACTAATCGGCTATGCAAAAAACTATCGGCTATAAAAAAGTAATAAACTGGCTCAAAGCCGATAAAAAAAAGCCATTTGACTTTCAAGAAGAAGCTTGGAAATACTATGCCAATGGATATAGCGGATTGGTAAATGCGCCGACTGGATTTGGTAAAACATTTTCTCTGTTTCTGGCGGTAGTGATGGAAGGAATAAATGAACCTCAGCAAAAGAAAAGGGTAAATAAACTCCAACTAATCTGGATCACTCCACTTCGATCACTTGCGAAAGACATTGCTAGAGCAATGACTGAAACACTGCAACAATTAAACCTCGAGTGGCAAGTTGGCGTTAGAAATGGCGACACTACACAAAATGAGAAGTTAAAGCAAAAAAAATCAATGCCCGAGATTTTGCTTATTACCCCAGAAAGCCTTCATTTGCTATTGGCTCAGAAAGGCTCTTCTACCCTATTTAACAACTTAAAATGCATAGTTGCCGATGAGTGGCATGAACTTTTAGGTAGTAAACGAGGGGTAATGGTTGAATTGGCTATCTCGAGGATTAAAGGATTAAATAAGAGCAATACACTAAGAATATGGGGAATTTCGGCAACGATTGGCAACTTAGAAGAGGCACTTGATGTAATAGAACCAGATTTAACAGCAAAAAGAGTTATTGTAAGAGCAAAACTGGCAAAAAAAATTACAATTAAATCCATTTTACCTGATGATATAGAAACGCTACCATGGGCTGGCCATTTGGGTTTAAAATTAGCCTACAAACTGCTTCCCATTATTAAAAAAAGCAAAACAACGCTCATCTTCATTAATACAAGAGGGCAAACAGAAATGTGGTATCAGCACTTGTTAAATATCGAACCTGATTTGGCAGGAAGAATTGCAATCCATCATGGCTCTATAGACTTCGAATTACGCAATTGGATAGAAGAATCGTTACATACTGGTTTATTAAAAGCAGTTATTGCAACTTCGTCTTTAGATTTAGGGGTTGATTTTAAACCTGTAGATACCGTTGTTCAAGTTGGTTCTCCAAAAGGCGTAGCTCGCTTTTTGCAACGGGCAGGTCGTTCGGGGCATTCACCCGGCGCTACTTCTAAAATATACTTTCTACCTACGCACGCCCTCGAATTAGTGGAGGCTGCAGCAATTAAGGAAGCTGCAAAAAACAATAACATAGAAAGTAGGGAGCCGATGGTAATGGTATTTGATACCTTAATCCAATATTTGGTAAGTTTAGCAGTGGGAGATGGATTCGATGACAAACAAATTTATCAAGAAGTAAAAAGAACACACGCTTTTAAATTATTGCTACCAGAAGAATGGTCGTGGTTGATGCAGTTTATTACAACTGGTGGGGATAGCTTAACAGCCTATCAAGAATTTAGTAAAGTGGTTAAAGATCCTGAAGATGGCTTATGGAAAGTAAAGAATAAACAAATAGCAATGCGACATCGCCTACACATTGGAACAATTGTTAGTGATGCCATGCTAAAAGTTAAATTTCTTTCGGGAGGATATATTGGTTTGATCGAAGAATATTTTGTGTCCAAACTTAAACCCAATGACAGTTTTACGCTAGCTGGAAAAATCTTAGATTTTGTACAAATAAAAGATATGACCGTGATTGTCCGCAGAAGTAAAAAGAAAAGAGCCATGTCACCAAGCTGGCTAGGTGGACGACTACCCTTATCTTCAAACTTAGGTGCCGTACTAAGAAAAAAATATAATGAAGTTTTAGACAAGCACCATCAGGATGAAGAATTAGACACTGTTTATCCATTATTCTTAAAACAACAAGAAAAATCTCATGTTCCGAAAGAAAATGAACTCTTAATTGAATTGATAAACAATAGAGAAGGTTTTCATTTATTTTCTTATCCTTTTGAGGGCAGATTAGTGCACGAAATTTTAGCTGCGCTGGTTGCTTATAGACTAAGTCGGCTAGTACCAATTACTTTCTCTATTGCGATGAATGATTATGGTTTTGAATTATTAAGCGATATTGAAATACCCATGGATGATGCGATTGCTTATGATGTTTTTTCACCTCTTAATTTAGCGGAAGACATTAAATTGAGTATCAACTCGACAGAAATGGCCAGAAGAAAATTTAGGGATATTGCCTGTATCTCTGGCCTTGTTTTTCAGGGCTACCCAGGCAAATACGTCGCAAATAAACATCTTCAATCATCAGCTGGATTATTTTTCAATGTTTTTAGCGATTTCGATAAGTATAATTTACTTTTACGTCAGGCATATGATGAGGTGTTCTATCAACAATTGGAAGAACCGCGATTATTGGCAGCATTACACCGCATACAACAAAGCAGCATCATCATCACCCATCCAAAGAGTTTTACGCCACTCTCCTTCCCTATCAAAGTAGATAGTTTAAGAGCTAATATGAGTTCGGAAGAGCTGGAAAGTAGAATAGAACGAATGAAGGCTGAAGCTGCTAAATTTTAATAACATGACGATTACCATCTGTGGCGAAGAGTTTATTTTAGCTAAAGAAAGAGCATTGTTTCTACCTAAACAGCGGCTATTAGCCATAAGTGATTTACATCTTGGCAAATCAGCTCATTTTAGGAAAGCAGGATTACCCGTGCCCTCTACAATAGCACATAGCGATTTGCAACGCTTATCTTCAATTATTGATCGGTATGCACCGAAAACCTTACTCATCAATGGCGATATGTTTCATCATCATTTAAATAGCGATGTGGAGGACTTTTATCAGTGGAAAAAAAACTACCAACAACTTGAATTTTTATTAGTCAAAGGAAACCACGATCGATTGGCAGACATACACTATCAAGACTTAGGCATCAAAGTCCATGAACCTAGTTATTGTACCGACAAACTATGCTTTATCCATGATTCAACACAATGTAAGGAAGCATCTTTATATCCAATTAGCGGGCATATCCATCCAGGAGTAACCATTATTGGCGGGGCCAAGCAACGGTTAAGATTTCCTTGTTTCTATTTTGGAAAAGAATATGCTGTTTTGCCTGCATTTAGTGCGTTTACAGGCCTCTTTCCTATAAAACCCACTAAAGGAGATGAGATATATGCTATTACTCCAAGCAAGGTAGTAAAGGTTTAGCGGATCATAAAAATTAGCAAACGATATTTTTTTTTATAATCGATGCAACAATAATAGAAAAATTGCGACTACCTTATAGAAACAATTTTATTTATACCCCAATCCTGTGTCATTGGCATCCATAGAGAAAAAAACGGATCTTGAATTAATTGCCTTGTGCCAAGCTAACAACGACTTGGGATATACAGAATTATATGGTAAGTATGCTAAGCGTATTTACAATTCGATACATAGAATAGTTTCACATACTGCAGAAGCTGAAGATATTCTTCAAGAAACATTCTTAACGGTTTTTAATGAAATTGACAAGTTAAGTAATGTTGTAAATTTTGAGGCATGGGTAAAGAGAATTGCTATTAATAGAGCCATATCACACTTAAGGAAAAAGAAAATTGAATTTTCTAATTCAGATACTACAGAGATAGCAGCAGAAGAGATCTATGATGTACAAGAAAATGAATTATTTGAAACCCGAGTAGAAGATGTTCGGAACAGCATAGAAAACTTGCCGCAAGGTTATAAAACGATAGTTTGCTTATACTTATTTGAAAATATTCCCCAAGAAGAGATTGGTGCCATGTTGGGAATATCGCATAACACGGTAAGAACTCAGTACCATCGCGCAAAAAAGAAAGTTTTATTATCATTAAAAGATAAAATTTATGATGAATGACCCTTTAAAAAAATACATTCAGGAAAACCGAGACGATTTTGATCATCTCGAACCCTCTATGGATATCCTTTTGAAGATAAAAGGACAATTAAGGAATACTCCAAAAGAAAAGAAAGGAGTAATACGATTAATAACAAGCTATAAATGGATGGCTGCAGCTGCTATCTTAATAATCATGTCGGTTACTTATATGCTAGTAACGAACGATCATAAAATTGCAAAAAAACAACTCGTTAAAAATGAGGAACCAAAGGTTGAAAGAAAATTATTAGCTCAAAACAAAAATAATATCGCCGTAAAGGAGGCAAATAATTTTTTAAAAGCTAGTGTAAAGGTTTATAAAAGAAAGTATAGCAAGCAAGTTCCAATTAACAATATGTTAGCTGCTTATCGTAATTTAAAGGATAGCACTTCTGCAAGTACTAGATTAGCAGCAATACTTGATATTCAGAAATCAACAATAATGAGTTATGATATTATTGATAAGCTGGCTCAAACATTAAGCCATGATTCAAATAGCAATGTCCGTTTAGCAGCACTTAATCTGATGAGCAAATATGCACAGGATACTTATGTGAACAATGCTTTTATGACATCACTTTCAAATCAACATGACCCGCTTTTACAGCTTAATTTAATCCAACTACTTAGTCAAACAGACAATCCGAAACTTGATGACAAACTATATGCACTTGCTAGTGACCCTACAACTTTTGCACAAGTTAAAGATCAAGCTTATTTAGTATTACTTAATCAAAACAAACTTTAAAAAATAAAACAACATGAAAAAGCAACTTATTTTCTTAATCCTCTTAGGCGCAGGCTTGGTGGTTAATGCGCAAGAATATCGGCTAGCAAAATCAAGCGGACAATTAAAAATAAATTTGTCTGGGGTTATTGTAGAAGGCTATGATGGCAAAGAAATTATATTTTCTGGACAAAAGGTAGTCGCAGATGAACCTACTGATGAACGTGCAAAAGGTCTTGTTCCAATTAGCTCATCAAAATATGCAGACAATACTGGAATCGGAATTAATGTGAGCGAAAATGGACAAGATGTAAATGTAAACCTGGTTTCAAAAAAACCTATTGGTCAATTGACTATCAAAGTGCCGCAAAATATCAAAGTGTCCATTCTCAACAACAATAATGGTATGTTCGCTTTTAGCGTAACTAATTCGATAAACATTAACAACGCTCTTAATGATACCAAAAGCTTAGATAAAGTTTCTGACGAAATTGTTCTTAGGAACCTCAAAAATGAAATAGAAGTTTCTGTTAATAATGCCAAAATTCGCTTAGAGAATAATACTGGACCAATGAACATTAAAACAGTATCAGGCTCTGTAGACGCCATATTTAACAGTGAGATAAAAGGGCCAATCTCCATTATTTCAGTGATGAATTATGTTGATGTAACCTTGCCTTCGAGTACAAAAGCCAATATTGAAATGGGAACCAATCAAGGAAAACTTTTTGCAGGTAAAGAGTTTAAATTCGATCTCGATAAAGTAATAGAAACCGAAATCTTGCCGAGCGTAATTACTACTACAGGAGCACGTGCGGCAAATAGACAAGTATATACTACACAAGGGGATAACGTAATCATGATTACAGGTAATAATGTAGCTCCTAGCTCAGCTGCTAAAACAAAAACTACAGGAAGTGGGAAAAACAAAAATGAAGAGGTGGTAGTTACTGGATATGCTCGTGGAGAGGTTGCGGCCACAACTGTCCCAGCAAATGTAAATCAGTCTATAAATAAAATAGTAGAGGGGGTTAAAGTAGAAAACACGAAAACTTTAATTGATGGAGTAGAGGTTAAACCAGTCGAAGGTCGAATATATAGCGCACCGAGTTTCCGCACAGATGGTCACACTCTTCTTACTAGAGGATACTATTCGAGTGGTGATAGAATAAAAGGTAAACTTAATGGCGGTGGTATAGATCTTATTTTCAAATCAACCAACAAAAACGTTTACTTAAGAGAAAAATAATAGGTTAGATTACTTTCGGCGGGTGGCAACACCCGCCAATAATCTATTGAGCAACTTCTTCCTTTAGACCACGCATCCAATCTTCAAACATAGCTTGTTCTATATTGATGATTTTCTGGGCATGTTTTTCCCAATCTGGAGAAAACTCCTTGAGCTGATTGAGCATCTCTTCTAAATGCCCCTCTTCTTCTAAGATAATTGATTTAACAGTTACTTTACTTTCATTTTCAGTTAATACTTCCTGATAAATCGGATAAAGCTCGTCTGCACGAACTTCGATAGCATAAGTCACAAACAAATAAGCAGCAAACTTTAAATCGGCACCCGATAAATTAAAATGGTTTTTCAAATATCTGCACACTTGGATATCTAAGGTATTTAAATAAAAACGTGTGTGATTTGGAGCTAATAGCTCGCTGCTTTGATAGGTCCTACACAACGTATCGTCTAATTTAGCCAGCTGCTTTTTTAAATAATAAGCATGACGATGTTCTTCAGCAGCATGCTTTAAGATCAATAAGGTTACTTCTTCTTTATGTTCGGCTACAGAGATTTTTCTGGCTCCAGCATTTTCCATAAAGGAAAGGGTATTTAGCCATTTTGAATGTAAAGTATGATCTTTAACAATGCTTGAAAGAAGGGTATTTAAGTGCATATTATATATCGTCTAGTGCTCGACTAATTGTGCTGTAAATATACGCCAGTTCTTCGTTAGTGATAATATATGGAGGCAAAATATAAATAATATTTCCTAAAGGCCTGAGTACAATTCCTTTACTTAAGAAATAAGTGTAAAGCTTATCCCTTAATGTACTTAAATAAGATGTTGATTCCCCTGTTTGCCACTCAATAGCAATGATTGTCCCTGTTTGTCTAATTGTTTTAACTTTTGAGTGACCTGCAATTTTATCTCTAAATAGAGAATGCTGAGTTTCGATGCGTTTAATATTTGCAAGCGTTTGGGGTTCTAATAGAATAGCTAAACTTGCCAATGAAGCAGCACAAGCTACTGGGTTCGCAGTAAAGGAATGCCCGTGATATAAGGTTTTCAATTTATCGTCGCTTAAAAAAGCTTCAAAAATTTTTTCATTACAAGTAGTTACACCTAATGGCATTGTTCCACCTGTCAAGCCTTTGCTTAAGCAAAATAGATCGGGTTTTGAATTTAACTGTTCGCAGGCAAAATAAGTCCCTGTACGACCGAATCCCGTCATCACTTCATCCGCAATACACAAAATTTGGTTTTCCTGACAAACTTCGATTAATTTATCCAAATACACAGCCTCGTACATTTGCATTCCCCCTGCACCTAATATGAGGGGTTCGAAAATGAAACAAGCTAATTCTGACTGTAAACTACAGATTATAGACTGTAGGTTTTCTATGTTTTCCTTACATGGCAAATCAATAAACTCAACATCAAATAGTAAGTCATTAAACGCATCAGTAAAAATACTTCGACCACTTACCGACATAGCACCAAAAGTATCGCCATGATAAGCATCCTTGAACGCCAATACTTTTTTACGGCTAGTATTTCCTTGATTACTCCAATACTGAAACGTCATTTTTAAGGCGACTTCAACAGCAGTTGATCCATTGTCACTATAAAACACCTTCTCTTGTTTCCCTGGGAGCAAAGGCAATAATTGTTCAGCTAATAACACAGCTGGTTCATGTGTAAAACCAGCAAATATCACATGTTCCAATTGTAACAATTGCGCTGATACCTTTGCAGCAATACGTGCATTAGCATGTCCATGAATATTTACCCACCAGGAAGAAACAGCATCAATATACCTTTTACCTTGTTCATCTATCAAATAAACTCCATCACCCTTTACAATTGGTAATTGAGGTAGAGCCCCCTTCATCTGCGTGTAAGGATGCCAGATTACTTTTTTATCTCGTTCTTGTAAGTTCATTAATAAATTAATTGTTTTTATGTACTACAATAGGTGCAATTTTATGTTTTCTAAAGAAATAGGTAATAATCAATACTAAGATTATTGTGCAGATTAATGACCCTTCAATTCCAAACTCACCTCCTGAAATATAGCTTACACCAGTTGGCTTTGTGCTGAGTAAACTAGGTGTATTACTTCCGCTCACCTTAAAGCCGAATAAAATACCCTGCGCAAAATTCCACCCTAAATGAATGCCAATTGCCCAGCTTAAACTTCGATAGTATAAAGTAAACATAGAAAATAAAACGCCAGCCAAACTTATATTTAGCATCGCTAACCAAGTAAAACCTGGATTTGTTGCATGAACGAGTCCGAAGAGTAAACCATTAAACAATATTGCAAGTGCGATTGGATAAGTTTCAGCAAAAACAAATAAGGGATAGGTCCTAAAGAGCAATTCCTCAAAGAAAGCAACTACTAAAAAATATATAATGTAAAAGAAAAAAATCCCTAGGGTTATCCCTCCAATCATAAAGGAAACATTTCCAATTAATGATAACAAGGCAATGCACATGGCCATGATGCAAATTCCTAAAAGAGTTCCTTTCAAAAAACTACCAAAAGCATCTTTTCTTACAATAAAAAAATGTTTGAATGTCAATGGTTTAAACATTTTAGAAAGTAAAAATAATACCAAGAATAATGAAAAGATTAAGCATGTTTCCCATAAAACAGTTGACTCTTCAGTATTCAACTCCTTGATGAATGGTATATTTTTAAGAAGGCTTACTGGTAGTGCAAAAAACAGAAAACAAATCCCAAATAACACCAATTTAGCTATTGGCAAGAAATAATATAGCAATTTTTTACCCATGATCTAAACTTTTAAGCAACCGAACTACCGCTTGATCGGTTTTAAAAGTAACATCGTTTTCAGCTAAAAGCGTTATTTTTTTCCATCTAAAGGATTGATCCGACTGTTCATCAAAGTCAAATACATTGGTCTTAAAGTTCAATTGTAAAGGTACAATAGACTTTACCAGATAATAGACACTAATCACTTGACTTTCATTAAATGCTGACTTTTCATAAAAGTCGGTCGTATAAAAATGTTGTAATACTTCAATCTCCGTATTGCACTCTTCCATAAATTCTCGCTTTAATGCTTCAACTAATCCTTCGCCCAATTCTACACCGCCGCCCGGAAATTTAATAAAATCCATTCCATACTCACGTTCATCGCTCAAAAGAACTTCTTTCTGATCATTGATCAGTAATCCGTAAACTCTTACATTGAAATAGCTCATTGACTAAAATGTTTTTGATTTTTAGTTACATTTTCCATTGTCCACGAAATTTCACCCTTAAAAGCTTCTTGTCTAACTGGACAGTTGGGCATTTTACAATAATTGCAGCAGGCAGGTAAGCAAGGGTCGGCATGGATAAACAACTCTGTTTGATAAACCCTAGATAGATTAATTAATTGGTCGATATTCGAAATTTGCTGATGCACTACATTCAAATCAAAGTAATAGGGTAAAGTAACATGGCAATCAATATGTAAATCAGCGCCATATTGTTGAGCCCTTAAGTTATGTACATCAATCCAGCTATCTTGTCTATTTTCTTGCAGAATTTCCACAATATCTTTGACTAACTCAATGTTACTTTCATCCATTAAACCGCCAACTGATCTACGAGTTAATTTATAACCATTAAAGATAATATATGAACCCATCGCAATAGAAATTACGCCGTCAAGCCAATATATTTGGGTAAGTTGGATTAAAATAATCCCCAATACCAAACCGCCACTAGTTATCGAATCGGTTAATAAATGTTTGCCGTCAGCTTCAAGAGTAATCGAGTTATTTTTTTTACCCGTATTAATCAGGTAAAAACCAACAATTAAATTTATTAGCCCGGTTGCACCAATAATAATTGCACCATCATACAATTGCGCAATCTCATTTGTATAAAGTAAATCGTATCCTGATTTTAAGATGATAATAATTCCAGCAATGCTAATTAATACCCCTTCTACAAACGCCGAAAAAAATTCTACCTTACCATGCCCATAAGGATGATTTTCATCTTTAGGTAACGTAGTTAAATAAATACTGTAAAAAGCAAAAGCACTAGCCAACACATTTACAATACTTTCGGTGGCATCTGTTAAGATAGCATTGGAATTTGTTAAAAAATAGGCCACAAATTTTGCTAGCATTAAAATAACACTTACGCATAGCGAAACTAATATGGCTTTCTTTTTTGGTTGCAATTTTGAAGAATTTTGAGTCAAAAGTACAGTTTAGACAGTAAATTATCTTAAAAAGTATTTTTTTTACCAGCTATTGGTAATCGATTTTTATATTTGCTCTTTCACAACAACATTATGACATTTTTATCCGAAAGAATCAATAACTTATCAGAATCTGCAACACTTAAAATGACAAAACTTGGCCGCGAGTTGACGGCTAAAGGCGTTAACGTAATAAGTTTAAGTATTGGCGAGCCAGATTTCAACACTCCTGAACACGTAAAAGATGCTGCAAAAAAAGCATTAGACGAAAACTATACGCGTTACTCACCAGTACCAGGGTATCCAGAACTTCGCAAGGCTATTTGCGACAAGTTAAAGAATGAGAATAATTTAACTTATGATATTTCGCAAATTGTGGTTTCTACTGGTGCAAAGCAATCACTCTCTAATGTAATTTTAACGTTAATTAATCCAGGTGAAGAAGTTATTATACCTACTCCATACTGGGTTTCGTATTCGGAAATGGTAGTATTAGCGGAAGGTAAATCTGTTTTTATTGATACCGATATTGAAAGTGATTTCAAAATTACACCAGCACAACTTGAAGCAGCAATTACGCCGAAAACTAAACTTTTCATGTTTTCTTCTCCATGTAATCCAACTGGATCAGTATACAGTAAAGAAGAACTGGCTGGCTTGGTTAAAGTTTTTGAGAAATATCCAAATATTTTTATCCTATCGGATGAGATTTATGAGCATATAAATTTTGTTGACAAGCATGAATCTATTGCGCAATTTGAAAGTATTAAAGATCGTGTAATTATTGTAAATGGTTTCTCTAAAGCATTCGCGATGACAGGTTGGAGATTGGGTTATATTGCGGCAAGCAAAGAAATAGCAGCTGCAAATGACAAAATGCAAGGACAAACTACCTCAGGAACCTGCTCAATCGCACAACGTGCAGGAATTGCGGCTTATGAACAAGGTTTAGAGACGGTTTTAGAAATGAAAAAAGCTTTTGCCAGACGTAGACAACTAGTATATGATTTGTTGAACGATATTCCAGGTGTGAAAACTAATTTGCCAGATGGAGCATTCTACTTTTTCCCGGAAATAAGTTCTTTCTTCGGCAAAAAGGATGCCGATGGAAATGTGATTAAAGACTCTGCAGATTTAGCGTTATATCTGTTAAATGTTGGTCATGTTGCAACTGTAGGTGGTGATTCATTCGGCAACAACAATTACATCCGCATTTCTTATGCTGCATCAGATGAAAGCCTAATTGAAGCATTAAGAAGAATCAAAGAAGCATTAGGAAAACTAGCGTAATTATATATAAATGCATAAAAAAAGAGGATTAATATCCTCTTTTTTTATGCATTTGAAAAAGCTAATTAGCTTCTAATCGCTTCAACTGGATCTAGCCTTGAAGCAGAAAATGCAGGCCAAAATCCTGAAATCATTCCAATAATTACAGAAATTCCAATACCTAGTACAATATTTTTAAAATATAAAATAATTTCAATATCTGCACCATAGGTAAATACAAGCGTAATTCCATATACTAGTCCCAAGCCTAATGCGCCACCCATAATACAAAGAGCTACCGCTTCGAACATAAATTGAAGAAGAATAAAATAGTTCTTAGCTCCCAACGATTTTTGAATACCAATAATATTGGTCCTCTCTTTAACAGAAACAAACATAATATTAGCTATTCCAAATCCTCCTACCAAAATCGAGAAGCCGCCAATTACCCAGCCCGCAACATTTACCATACCAAACATTAAATCTAGTTGGTTAGATATCATAGTCGTTTTATTCAGTGAAAAATCATCTTCTGCTCCTGGTTGCAATCGATGAATAGACCTCATCATGCCTTTAAGTTCACTTTCAACATCCTCTAAACTTACATTTTCCAAGCCTCTAACCGTTACCTGCGGATTATACCGTTCGTTATTGATATCGAAAATTCCTTTAGCAAAATTTAAAGGGATTAATACATTCTTGTCTTGCGACATCCCCATCATATCCTCCCCCTCTCTTTTAAACACGCCAACAACAGTTACCCTTCTACCCATTATTTTAACCTGTTTACCAACGGGATTCTCCCCATCAAACAGGCCATCGGCAATCTCCGCTCCGACAATACAAACTGGGGTACCCGATCTACCCTCGTTATCTGTGAAATATCTACCGTCTTGAAACTCTAAATTCCAGGTTAGATTGTACTCTTGAGAGGCAGCGTTTAAGCTGATACCTTCTACTGAGTTGCTTCTATATTTAATTGTACGATTGTTAGCCGACACCTCGAAACAAACTCCACGAGCAAGTTCCAAACGATCCTTTAAACCGTTATAATCTCTTAATGATGGTTCAGGCCTGTTAACATACTTCCACCAAGGAAAATTATCACTGAAAATCCAAGGCCATTTCTGAACAAATAATGTATTTGACCCAAGTTTGTCAACACTCGCCTGAAGTTTATCCCGTAAGGTATCAACGGCTGTAAAAACTGTTATAATGGTAAAAATACCAATAGTAATGCCCAATAAAGAGAGCATAGTCCTGAGTTTGTTTTGGCGAAGTGCATCAAATGCAAACCTAAAACTTTCGCCTATTAGCCTAAAAATCATCATAATTAGTATTTAGACCAAAAATAGTACAAAAGGTTACAGATTTAGCAGTATAATATAAAAAATACAATCGTTTGAAAACCACCTTCAACTCTTACTGTTTATTTATTAGAAAAACAAAATTATAATTTGTAAATTTGCGCCCTAATTTACTCCATCAAGAACATGAATTGGCAGGGTTAAAATATTATTTAATCATCAAAGTTCTATCTTGCAAATAACTACAAATAAATAAAATAGATGAAATTATCTCAATTTAAGTTTAATTTACCAGAGTCGCTTTTAGCGAACAATCCTGCAGAACAAAGAGACGAAGCCCGTTTAATGGTTTTACATAAAGATAGTGGCAAGATTGAGCATAAAATTTTTAAAGATGTTTTAGGCTATTTTGATGATCAAGACGTAATGATCTTGAACAACACAAAAGTGTTCCCTGCACGTTTATACGGAAATAAAGAAAAAACTGGCGCTACCATCGAAGTGTTTTTATTGCGTGAGTTGAATAAGGAATTACGTTTATGGGATGTTTTAGTGGATCCAGCTCGTAAAATCCGTGTGGGTAACAAATTATATTTTGGAGATGACGACCTTTTGGTTGCAGAAGTAGTGGATAATACCACTTCCCGCGGACGTACAATTCGTTTCTTGTTCGATGGAACAGACGAAGAATTCCGTAAAAATGTAGAAATTTTAGGAGAAACACCCCTACCGAAATACATTAAACGTAAAGCAACTGCAGAAGATAAAGAACGTTATCAGACTATTTTCGCAAAACATGAAGGTGCGGTGGCTGCTCCAACAGCTGGCTTACACTTTAGCAGAGAATTAATGAAACGCTTAGAATTAAAAGGAGTTGACTTCGCAGAAGTTACACTTCATGTTGGCTTAGGAACATTTAGACCAGTGGAAGTAGAGGATTTAACCAAACATAAAATGGATTCAGAGCAGTTTATTATCGATCAAACTGCTGTTGATATTGTAAATAAAGCTTTAGATCATAAGAAGAAAATTTGTGCGGTAGGTACAACTTCAATGAGAGCCATCGAGTCTGCAGTTTCTTCTGGAAGAAAATTAAAAGCAGCAAACGATTGGACCAGCAAATTCATCTTTCCTCCTTATGATTTCAGCATTGCAAACTGCATGATCACTAATTTCCATACTCCAGAATCTACCCTATTGATGATGGTAAGTGCATTTGGCGGTTATGAAAATGTAATGAATGCTTATGAAGTTGCAGTTAAAGAAAAATATCGCTTTTACAGCTTCGGCGACGCGATGTTAATTATATAATAGATAAAATATCAAGTATCAAGATACCACATCTTGATACTTGATATTTGTTCACATCTTGATACTTGATAAAATGAAGTATTACGCAATTATAGTAGGTGGTGGATCTGGAAAAAGGATGCAGAATGTAATTGCAAAGCAGTTTCTATTGCTAAAAAACAAGCCAATTTTAATGCATACGCTAACGGCTTTTTATACTTCTCCATTTAAACCGGAACTTATTTTAGTATTACATGCAGATCTGCACACTCAATGGGAAGAACTTTGCCTTACCTACAACTTTAATATTCCACATCTGGTAGTTAGAGGAGGCGAACAGCGCTTCCATTCTGTTAGAAATGGTCTAATGGCTATCAAAGGCGAAGGGATAGTAGCCATCCATGATGCAGTTAGGCCATTGGTAAGCGCTAAATTAATTGCTAGAACCTACGAAATTGCCGAACAAGATGGAAATGCCATTGCTTGCATAAAGCCAAGCGACTCTATCCGAAAAATTAAGAAAGAAGAAAGTAAAATTTTAAATAGGGAAGATATTGTACTTATACAAACTCCTCAAACTTTTGAAATCAATCAACTTAGAAAAGCTTATCAACAACATTATAAATCTAAATTTACAGATGATGCAAGTGTTGTAGAAAAAGTTGGTTTTAAAATTAATCTTATTGAAGGAGAAAGAAATAACTTAAAAATAACCTATCCCGAAGACTTGGAACTAGCGCATTTTTTACTAAAGCTTTGACAACCTTTAAAAGCTTGTCAAAGCTCAGTAATTATTAAGCAGCACCTCTTATCACCCTCAATATAATAGCGATAATCGCAATCACTAATAAAGTGTGAATAATGCCCCCAGTATAATAGCCTCCTAAAAAGCTGATAGCCCAAATAATGACTAAAATAACTGCGATTACATAAAGTAGATTTCCCATAATTTTTAGATTAGTTAAACGTTCTTGTTACAAATCATTAACAATAACTAACCTAAAATTGTTCTCAAAAAAAATCCCGATTAAAATCGGGATTGAATGCTATGATTAATATTCGTCTTCGTTAAAGAAAAAATCATCTTTGGTAGGATAATCTGGCCAAATTTCTTCTATTGTTTCATAAGGCTCACCATCATCTTCCAGCGCTTGTAAATTTTCAATCACCTCAACAGGTGCACCAGAACGTATACCGTAATCAATTAATTCGTCTTTTGTTGCAGGCCAAGGAGCGTCTTCCAAGTGCGATGCAAGTTCTAATGTCCAATACATATTCTTATTATTAAATTATTCCTATTTCTGTTTGCGCAAAAGTATGGTAAAAAAAATGAGCAAAACAAATATTTTTTTCCACTATTTACATCCTAGGGTTCCAGATATTTTCTACTGTCCCTTCATCTGCATTTAGTTTCCTTCCCAAAACAAATAAATAATCACTTAATCTGTTAAGGTAAATTGTAATATTGTTGTCAACAAAACTCTCCTCAGCTAATTGAACAGCTAATCTTTCGGCTCTCCTGCAAACGCAACGAGCTAAGTGACAATATGATACGACTGTATTTCCTCCAGGCAAGATAAAATGTTTTAACGGCGGTAAAACCTCATTCATTTCATCCATCTCTTCTTCCAACAAAACGATATCCTGTGGCCCTAAATCTGGTATTTTCATTTTAGAACGCTCAGGATCTGAGGCTAATGAAGCTCCAATTGTGAATAACCTGTCTTGAATTTCTTTCAGCACCTGCTGATGATGAATGTCGATTGGCTGGCACATAATTAAACCAACGTAAGAATTTAATTCATCAACAGTTCCATAGGTTTCAATACGAATGTGATACTTAGGAACTCGTGTACCACCAATGAGTGAAGTTTGGCCCTTATCGCCTGTTTTAGTATATATTTTCATTTTTGTTAAGCGCTATGCCCTATACGCTTTATACGATCTTCTCAAAATCATCACCTTTTGCTTCCAAATTATTCAAACGAGGTGAAACGGTTTTAATATCTTCATTTAGGTAATCCTTTTCTATTAAACCATCACGCATACGCACAATTCGATGAGCATGTTGCGCAATATCTTCCTCGTGAGTAACCAGAATAATGGTATTCCCTTTACGATGAATTTCTTCCAAAAGTCCCATTATCTCAATTGAGGTCTTAGTATCTAAGTTACCCGTTGGCTCATCAGCTAATATAATAGAAGGGTTATTGATTAAAGCTCTTGCAACAGCTACACGTTGGCGCTGACCTCCAGACAATTCATTAGGCTTATGTGTTACACGATTTCCCAAACCAACATTCTCCAGAGCTTGAGTAGCACGTTGATCTCGCTCCCTTTTACTTGCGCCAGCATAAATTAATGGCAAGGCCACGTTATCCAAGGAAGTAGAACGGGGTAATAAATTAAAGGTTTGAAACACAAAACCAATTTCTTTATTCCTAACTTCAGCCAGCTCATTATCACTCATCTGACTAACATTAATCCCATTTAATATATAATCACCCTTACTCGGTGTATCCAAACAACCTAAAATATTCATCAACGTAGATTTTCCTGAGCCAGAGGGACCCATTAATGCTACGAATTCGCCTTTGTTAATCTCTAAACTTACTGATTTTAAAGCATGTATAACTTCTGAACCTATTACATATTTACGACCTATATCTTTAATGGTAATGAGTGCTTTTTTCATCAGTTTATAATTTTATTTTTAGACCTATTTAACCTATCGAATGTTACAGTTACGTTTATTTTTTTGCAGGCTAATGCTAAATCAACGAAACCTCTTTGTTTCTACTACTTTGATGTATCAATGATTTTTGGAACAAAAAAGAAATTTTCATCATGAATAGCCGCATTTTTTAAGCCTTCACTAGTAGAAATTTCGTTCTTTGCCATATCCTCTCTCCAAACATTCGGTTTTTCATTCATATAAACCAAAGGTTTCACAGCACTTGTATCCAATTCATTAAGTTTCTCCATAAAAGTAAGAATCTTATTCATTTCTACAGTCAATGCATCAACTTCGTTATCTTTAATAGCAATTCGTGCCAAGTCTGCAACTTTATGCACCGTGTCCTTATTTATCTTCATTTCTGCAATTTACTGTTAATTTTATTAAACACCTCTTCCCTTAGCTCTTCAGCACTTTCAACGCCTAATATACGCGTTGAAATGGGTTCATGGATATAAATATTTCCAATACCCGGTCTCGTACCATATCTAAAACCATCATCCCACATTATCTTCCATACATTTATGCTACTTACAGGAACAATGGGAATATTTTTTTCAATAGCTAGTCGAAATGGTCCGTTTTTAAATTCATGTAAAATAGGCGGATATTGCTCATCGATTCTCCCCTCTGGAAAAATAATTAAACTCATTCCCTTTTCAAGATTTCCCCCTGCTTTTTTAAAAGCTCTGAAAGCAGAAATCTTGCTTTCTCTTGATACTGCAATATCTATTGTTCGAAAAAACATCCCCAAAACTGGGTTCTTCATCAGTTCTTCCTTACCCATAAAATGGAATCGACCTTTCGCCAATAAACAAAAAAGTACAATATCCAAATTAGAACTGTGATTAGCACAATAAATATAAGTCCTATTTGAATCAAGCTCCTTTTCAAATTCGAACTTAAAAAATACACCAGAAATTGCGGTACATAAAAATGCGTTTACCGCCCTTAGCTTATTAAGAACAGTATAATACCTTGGGTTCTTAGTGAAAATAAAATATAGAGGGGAAAAAAGTACAAAAAACAGTAAAATCCAGAAGATAAAATAGAAATAATGTACCCTTTTTAGCAGTCTCATGATGAATTCAAAATTACAATTTTTTTCTTTGTTCCTTTATCTTTGTTCTAAGCCCCTGAAAATATTACCTTAGTACCTCATGTTAACAGTCAAAGACCTATCGGTAAATTTTTATAACCAAGAAGATAAAACCTGGCTTGAAGCCGTTCACAAAGTAAATTTCTCTATAGCAAAAGGAAAGGTTTTAGGCATAGTTGGTGAGTCAGGTTCTGGAAAATCTGTTACTTCTTTCTCTATTATGCGATTGCATGATGCAAAAAATACAAAAATTAATGGGGAAGTTGATTTCGAAAAAATCAATTTATTGAATTTGTCGCCAGCAGAAATAAGAACCTTTAGAGGAAACAAGATTTCAATGATTTTTCAAGAGCCAATGACTTCTTTAAATCCAGTTTTCACCTGCGGTTATCAAGTGCAAGAAGCCATCATGCTTCATCAAAATACTAATAAACAAACAGCTAGACAGCAAACCATCAACTTGTTTAAGGAAGTTCAATTACCACGACCGGAAAATATTTTCGATAGCTATCCACATCAGCTTTCTGGTGGACAAAAACAACGTGTTATGATTGCGATGGCGCTGAGCTGTAATCCCGAATTGCTGATAGCCGACGAACCTACAACAGCCTTAGATGTAACTGTTCAGAAAACAATTTTAGACCTCTTATTACGGTTAACTAAAGAGCGCAACATGGGCATGATCTTCATCTCACATGACCTTGCAGTAATGAGTGAAATAGCAGACGAGTTATTGGTGATGTATAAAGGTCAAATCGTTGAACAGGGGGCAGCTAAAAAGCTTTTTGAAAACCCACAACACCCCTACACTCAAGGCTTATTAGCTTGCAGGCCAAGTCCAGAAAGGCTTTTAAAAAAACTACCTGTTGTGGCCGACTTCTTAGCTGAGGATCAAAATGTTGGCTTGAAACACTTACTTGAAGTAAATAGTTATTCAGAACAAGAAATACAACAACGGCGACATCAGCTTTATACACAAAAACCAATACTCCAAGTCCAGCATCTAAATACTTGGTATCCGATAAAAAATGGATTGTTTGGGAAACCTACAGAATTTGTTAAAGCAGTAAACAACATTAGTTTTGACGTTTTTCCTGGCGAAACCTTAGGCTTGGTTGGAGAATCGGGATGTGGAAAAACCACTTTAGGAAGAAGCATTTTGAGGTTAGTAGAACCTACTTCAGGTAAAGTAATTTTTAATGGCACTGAATTAACCACTTTAAATAAGACAGCACTTACCAAAATGAGACGGGATGTGCAAATTATATTCCAAGACCCTTACTCCTCTTTAAACCCACGAGTTACTGTAGGAAATGCTATAATGGAGCCTTTAGAAGTGCATGGAGTTTTTGCTAATTATACAGAACGTAAAGAGCATGTGATTAACCTACTCGAAAAAGTAAACCTAAAAGCAGATTATTTCAATCGTTATCCACACGAATTCTCTGGCGGCCAACGCCAGCGGATCGTAATCGCGAGAGCGTTGGCATTGCAGCCAAAATTTATCATTTGTGATGAATCTGTTTCGGCACTAGATGTTTCTGTTCAAGCACAGGTGTTAAATTTATTGAGAGAACTACAGGAAGAATATGGGCTTACTTATATTTTCATCTCCCATGATTTGGCTGTTGTAAAGCATATTTCTGACCGGATGATTGTGATGAATAAAGGGCAAGTTGAAGAGGAAGGTTTCCCAGAAGTTATCTACAATTCGCCAAAAGCTGAATATACCAAAAAACTTATTGAAGCTATTCCTGGTAAACTAAAAAGCCAATCAACATCCTAAATGTTTCATTTTATCCTCTTTCTTTTTCTAATTTTTAATCAAATTCCCGATCGCCCTATTGAGGTAATTAAAGAGGAGTTTGTATTTAATGACGCGCCATTTAAATCTTGCCATGCCTCTACGTTAGTTGAATTACCTAATCAAAAAATCATGTGTGCATGGTTTGGTGGCTCCAATGAAGGTAATAAAGATGTTAACATTTGGGCTTCCATAAAAACTGGGTACAATTGGAGTAAACCAATTGCTATTGCAAATGGAATTCAAAATGATAGCCTAAGATATCCCTGTTGGAACCCTGTGCTGTTTAAGGCAAAAAATGGCTTATTAACGCTGCACTATAAAGTAGGTCCGAATCCACGACAATGGTGGGCAGAATTTAAAACATCGAAAGATAACGGATCTACATGGTCTTTAGCGAAGAAATTACCAGCTGGATTTTTAGGACCAATCAAAAACAAGCCTCTTCAATTAGCTAATGGTGATATTTTATACCCCTCAAGTACAGAAAGTTTAGATGAAAAAAACTGGACAATTCATTTGGAGAAAAGTAATGCTGGCGGCCAACATTTTAAAAAAATAAATATTGATTGCGGGAATTTTGGAGTTATACAACCTGCTATCCTTCAATACAAAAACGGTAAACTGCAATTACTCTGTAGAAGCCGCCAAAATGTGATCGTAAGTACTTGGTCGGATGACCACGGTCAAACTTGGAGTAAACTAGAGGCTTTAAAATTGCCCAATCCTAATGCGGGAACTGATGCCGTAAGTTTGAGAAATGGAAATCAGCTGTTAGTATATAACCCCCTAAATGCGGGAAAAAATTGGTGGGAAGGTAGGTCGGTGCTAAAAATAGCTTATTCCAAAGATGGTAAGAACTGGAAAGACATTTATACTTTAGAACAACATGAAGTAGGAGAATATTCCTACCCTGCTATCATTGAAGCTAAAGATGGCACTGTTCACGTTAGCTATACATCAGAAAGAAAAAAGATAAAGTATGTGCACCTTAAATGGTAAATCATCATCCTAAGGTTAATAAATACAAAAAAAGGCCTAAGCTAAACATACAATTGCTATCTTCGATACAATACCAGAATAGTTATGGCTAAAAATAAAAATTCGCAAGTAAAACTCGTTCTAACACAAATGATTAGTGATATTTTTGAGAAAAACAAAAATGTTGCACTTAATCATAAGCAGATTGCAGCAAAATTAAACCTGAAAGACGCTGACTCTGCTCATACGATCTTAGAAATTTTAGTAGAACAAACAGATAAAGGCATATTTATTAGGCCAGAACGAGGTAAATTCCGTTTAAAGGACCTTAAAACTTTTGTAATAGGTACAGTTGATATGACAGCGGATGGTTCTGCTTTTATAGTACCTGATGATGAATTTGAAAAAGATATTTTTGTTGCCCCCCGTAAATTGAGAAACGCTTTACATGGGGATAAAGTAAAAGTGTACGTATTTGCAAAAAAGACAAGTGGACGGAAGAAGGAAGGTGAAGTTGTAGAAATTATAAATCGAGCGAAAACAGATTTTATTGGAGTTGCTAAAATCTCGGAACGCTTCGCTTTTATCATTCCTGATGATCGTAAAATGCTCCATGATATTTTTGTACCACTTAGCGACTTGCACGGAGCAAAGAATGGACAAAAAGTTCAGGTATCGATTACTGATTGGCCAGAAGGAGCAAAAAATCCAATAGGGAAAATCATTCATGTATTAGGAACACAAGGTGAAAACAACACTGAAATGAATGCCATATTAGCACAATATGGTTTTCCATTAAGTTTTCCACCTGAAGTTGAACAAGAAGCCAATGAAATTCCAGAAACTGTTAGCGAAGAGGAAGTTAAAGGCAGAAAAGATTTTAGAGACACTATTACTTTCACAATCGATCCTGCCGATGCTAAAGATTTTGATGATGCGATTTCCTTTAAAAAATTACCAAATGGCAATTACGAAATTGGTGTGCACATTGCCGATGTTTCACACTATGTAAAACCTAACACAAAATTAGATAAGGAAGCTTATGAACGTGCAACCTCTGTATATTTAGTAGATAGAGTAATTCCAATGCTTCCAGAGCGGTTAAGCAATGGCGTATGCTCATTACGACCTCATGAAGATAAATTATGTTTTGCAGCGGTATTTGAGCTCGATGAGCAAGCAAATGTTTTATCGCAATGGTTTGGCAGAACTGTTATTCATTCTAACCGTAGGTTTAGCTATGAAGAAGCACAAGAAGTTATTGAAACTAAACAAGGTGATTTTGCAGAGGAAATTTTAAAATTAAATGAATTAGCCTACATACTAAGGGATAAAAAATTTAAGGAAGGAGCAATTAGTTTTGAAAGCACGGAAGTTAAATTTAAACTTGATGAACATGGCAAACCTACAGGTGTATATGTTAAAGAACGTAAGGATGCTCATAAACTAATAGAGGATTACATGTTATTGGCAAACCGAAAAGTAGCCGAATTTATCGCTAAAAAAGGCAAGGGAAAGCAAAAATATACTTTTGTATATCGATCGCATGACACGCCAAACTTAGAAAATCTTAATAATTTTGCAACCTTTGCTTTGCGTTTTGGGTATAAAATTAATATGAAAACCGATAAAGAGATTGCTAAATCACTAAACTTTTTAATGGAAGATGTTGAGGGGAAAAAAGAACAAAACATACTTACTCAATTAGCGATCCGATCAATGGCCAAAGCAATTTATACGACTAAGAAAACTGGCCACTATGGCTTGGCATTTGATTATTATACGCATTTTACCTCTCCTATTAGACGGTATCCAGATGTGATGGTCCATCGTTTACTTGTGCGCTATTTAGATGGTGGTAAATCGGCCAATGAAGAAGAGTATGAAACTGCAAGTTCTCATTCATCTGCTATGGAAAAACGTGCGGCTGATGCGGAAAGAGCTTCTATCAAATATAAACAAGCCGAATATCTAGAAGATAATGTAGGCAATACATTTACTGGAATCATATCTGGGGTAACCGAATGGGGAATGTATGTAGAAATTATCGAGAACAAATGTGAAGGAATGATCAGGCTACGGGATATCACTGATGATTTTTATGTCCTCGATGAAAAAAATTATTGTATTGTTGGACAACGAAAACACAAAAAGTATCAATTAGGAGATGAAGTACAGGTACGTGTTAAAAAAGTAGATCTTTCTAAGCGGCAGATCGACTTTTCGTTAATACAGGAATAAATGAGATTACTGTTATCATTTTTATTATTTATCCTATTTATTAACCCCTGTAAAGCACAGACAATCCAAGGTAAGGTTACAGATGCTCGTACAGGTGAAGGTATTCCATTTGTTTCTTTGAGCGTGGTGGGCACCAATACGGCAACGATTACGAATGAAAATGGAGAATTTACAATTAATGTCCAAAAACTTCCTGCAAAACTTAGGTTTGGCCATGTGAGTTATCGACTATTAGAAACCACTATTGATAAGGAAGAGCCAGTAAATATTAAACTTGCCCCAGCAGCTATTGATTTAAATGAAGTAGTTATTAGGCCAGATGAAGGTAGAAATCTATTAAGATCAGCATTACTCAATGCAAGAGAGCATATAAATACCCTATTTTTTGCAAATGCTTTTTACAGACAGCTAACTACAACGAATAATCGACCAACTGAAATTCATGAACTTTTTTACGACCTGAGCTGGAATATCAAACATGTGCAAGGTTGGACAGCTAAACAAAGTAGATTTGCTGAGGTAATTGACCCTTTAAAATTTTCCTTAAATAATCAATCGTTTTTAACTTTTTCATATGCTGGCTACTTATTTCCAGATAAGAAAAAAAGATATGCAAGCGTTAAATATTTGGCCGACTATGATATTGAAATAGATCGATATATCGAACAAAAAGATCAAGACATTGCTGTTATTACCTGTAAGCTCAAAAAGACAAGAAAAAATCAGTTTTATGTAAACTCTACCTATTATGTTGGCGTAAAAGATCAAAAAATCTATCGTTTGGAAAACAAAATATATAATTTACCTTTAGATCTCTCTCCTGCTTTAAGCTTCAAATTTCCTCCTATTGTTTCAACAATAGCAACCTTTAATGGGGATAACTCTCCAATACCAGTCTTAGAAAGTATCGCAACAAAGGTATATTTGAGTTTATATGCAAATGATCGTGAATTAAATTCGGTTATAAGCTCATTATTAACGGTAATTAAAATTGATGATCAGTTAAAAAATCAGCAATTCCAAAATTTAAATAGTAATATAAAAGATAAAAAAGTTATCGAATCTATCAAATATGATGCTGATTTTTGGAGGAACAATCCAATTGTGAAACAAACAAGCTTAGAAGATAACTTTATTAAAATGATGGAAAGCAAAAATGCTTTCGGTACCATGACTAACCCATAAATAATGCACACTCCATTACAATTACAAGAAATTATAGAAAAGGCTATTCCCCTAATCGATTACCCAAAACACCCTAACAATTTATATGAGCCCATTCGGTATATTATGAATCTGGGAGGCAAAAGAATTAGACCCGTAATGGTTTTAATGGCATCAGAACTATTTAATGATGATGTAAAAATTGCCCTTGATGTAGCACTAGCGATTGAAACGTTTCATAATTTCACACTAGTTCATGATGACATTATGGATAATGCCCCATTGAGACGAGGTGCTCAAACTGTACATGAAAAATGGGGAAACAACAATGCTATTTTGAGTGGTGATGTGATGATGGTCGAATCGAATAAGCACTTATCAAAAGTTGCTACACCTGTACTAAAATCAGTTCTAGAGACATTTAATGCAACTGCCCAAGGTGTTTGTGAGGGACAGCAATTAGACATGGAGTTCGAACAGCGTGATGATGTAAGTATCAATGAATATTTGGAAATGATCAGGTTAAAAACTGCTGTTTTATTAGGTGGAGCAATGAAATTGGGTGCCATCGTTGGTGGAGCTACTGAACATAATGCAAATCTCCTATATAATTTTGGCGAAAATTTAGGCGTAGCTTTTCAACTTCAAGATGATATATTAGATGTTTATGGAAATCCTGAAAAATTTGGAAAACAAGTAGGCGGCGATATTATCGCTAATAAAAAAACTTTCCTACATCTACAAGCCTTAAAATTAGCACAAAGCGAAGAAGCAAGCTTGTTGGTATCGGAAGATCATAAACCAGCAGTTAAAGTGGGCATGGTTACAAATTTGTACAACAAATATGAAATTAAAGAGCTGGCAAATGCCGAGATGGAAAAACACCTTGCACTGGCAAATGAGGCTCTTGCAGCTTTAGAAGTTGAGGATCATAAAAAGGAAAATTTTAGAACTCTTGTTCAGCAAATTTTAGAAAGAGAACATTGATCATTATTTAATTATCAAATTAATTGATTTATTCCAAAAGAAATTTTAATAATCTTTACGATTTAATTTGTATATTGCTATTACCTAAGCGCTTGTATGAAGAAAATTCCACTAAATCATTACCCTTCCCACCAAAGGTTTGGCAAATTCTGCTTATTGTTAACATCTCTACTGCTATTTTTATTTAGCTCCTGTAAAAAAGACACTAGTCCAATAATAGAAGAGCCAGCTATCAATGCTGTGGAGATAAGCAAGGTAAAAGCCTGGTTTAACAAGGGCGAGAATGTTAGCTTGATCACCAAGTCTAATAATTGGCTGAAAAAAGTGAGTGCCAATTGGTCTAAAGCCTATAATAGTACTGTAGATAGCCAAACCGTTTACGAGGTTGCTATTCATAATCCTAATCGCATTTTTGTGGCTACAGGAACTGTAGAAATTAAACAAATAGAGAAATTCGAAAAAAGAAGTCTCATTCGCTTACTCATTTTTGAAGATCTTGCAACAAATAAGATGACCAGTTGCTTTATGGTAATGGTTGCTGGCGAAAGTTACGACATTAAAAAGACGCCTTTAAATGATTTGCATTATCGAGATTACCAAAACTATACAGGTACAGTTGATTTTTATAGCCTTGACGGTAATTTTGTGAATGGTTGGGCGTTAGAGCAAGGTAAGGTTACCCATCGGAAATCACCATCTAATAAAAATAGTATTGGGATGCTCGGCAATAAAAAATTAAGTTATGCGCCTATTCCATGCGGTACAAGGCAGGAACTACACTGGCAGCAAAACTGTGTAACTATTGACCCAATACCTGGTCAAGGAGGTGAAGCATCTACTACCTGCACCTGGAGTCCGTACTATACCAATGAAACTCTCTATTGTGAGTCTGATGGCAATGGTGGTTATACACCTCCTTCAGGAGGAGGAGGAGGGTCTGATCCAACGGAACCTCCTAATCACCCAGACAGTTTAAAGAATCCATGCGATCAAGCTACAAAGTTGGCACAAGACGCGAAGTTTAAACAGTTGATGACGAACTTAAAAAATAAAGTAACCGATAATAAAGAATATGGATATTTTTATAAGAATAATGCAGCCGGTTCTCCAGAAAATGAAACAGCGGTGGAAGGGCTAACTGCGAAAGAGGGTATCGACTTTACGGTTTCTACTAAGATTGATGGTTTTATGCATACCCATTATACAGGTCTGCTGTCTATATTTTCTGCGGCTGACATTTGGTCTATGGCAAAGCTCTATAAAGATGGCAACATGGTAAACCCAAAAACTTTTACAGTAGCTGTTGTAACAGCAAGTGGGACACAATATTTGCTAAAAATAGATGATTTAAGTAAATTTAATACTTATTCTACATCCTTAGCGTCTAGTTCATCCATCAGAATATTAGAACAGGCATTGGAAAGTTTCCCATTCGCAATTAAGCAAACTGGTAGAACACCCGACCAGAATGAGAAGGCCTTTATTCAATTTTTGCAAACTTCAAAAACTGGATTGAGGCTTTTTAAAGGTAATACTAACTTTACAGAATGGAGCCCGAAAAAGTATGAGAGTGGTCAAATTAAAAACAATCCATGTGATGGGATAATTTTAGAAGAATAAGACAATGAAAAAACAATTAATTATTATAACGCTCTTTATGCTGAATGCAGCATTAGCTAAAGCACAGGACCCCACCTTTCCTCCCCCTGGGACCAATTTCCCTAACCCTAGTTTAGACCAATTTGTGGGTACATGGTCATGGACAAATGGCAGTGACACGCTTAAGATCAAACTTAAAAAAGTGAACTACTTAGACATGGCAGGATATACCAGAGATGCATTAATTGGTTACCATTACTATAAGAAGGCCGGAACTTTGATAGAAAGCTCTTTCACTCACATCAACTCAGCATATACTGAGTACAAACATACGCTTTTGTTAAGTAATACTAGCGGTCAAGGAGATTCAGTCTTAACAGGAGGCATGGATGATCTAACCAAAAACAAATCGTTCTCTATTCGGCTTGATGTAAACCTGGTTCAGCACACCATGGCGATGAAAATAACAGAGGTATCGGGGGTACGCGTCAATACACCAACACCCTATGTTTTCACGATCCCCAACAACATTACCCTGACTAAGCAATAGCGTAATAAATTTTCAAAAGCTACTCAAATAGGTAGCTTTTTTTGTTAAATTTCCATTATAGATCCTATGAGAAAAATATTTTATTCGCTTATTATTATTGCCCCTACTCAGCTCAAATCTGTTATTTGCACAACAGGTGAGTTTTCCTGCATCGGGCTCGCAGGTGGCAAACCCTTCGCTTAATAAATTTGTAGGCACATGGGTTTGGAGCAGTAGCACTGATACGGTAAAAATTGTGCTTAAAAAGGAAATGGTACAATACCCTGATGATAACTATAGCGAGGATCAACTGATAGGTTTCCATCATTATAGGAAAGCTGGAAGTGTAGCAGAAAGCAATATAAGTCTTGCAAATACCAATTTCGCAGCTTATAAATGGTCTATTCTGGCTGGTCACATTGGTAGTGGGAGTAGTGTTATATTTGGTACCATAAGGGATTTCAGCAAGGAGAAATTAATCAGGATTAGACTAACATTAAATACCGATCAGAACCAACTACAATTGTTTATTAAGGAAATACCAGGAATAAAAATCAATGCCACTACAATGGGCATTTTTACGCTTCCCAATAATGTAACGTTAACAAAGCAACCTTAATATTTAAATCAATATCGCATATTCCAACACGTAGCATCATAAGCTATTAAATTTATTTACTGAAAAACCGACACATAAAAAAAGGTCTCAACAAATTGCTGAGACCTTTTTTTATTTTGACTAAATTCTTATTCCGCCGCTGCATCATCAGCTTTAGCTGCTTTTTTAGGAGCTGCCTTTGCTTTTTTAGGAGCTGCTGCTTCAGCAACAGGTGCATCTTCTGTTTTAGAAGCTGCTTTTTTAGGAGCCGCTACTTTTGCAGGTGCTGCATCTTCAACTGTAACAGGTAATACTGATACATAAGATTTATTGTCTTGTTTCTTTTTGAAAGTTACGATACCTGGTACCAATGCAAATAAAGTATGATCTTTACCAATACCTACACCTTTATCTGGATGGTGTTTTGTACCACGTTGACGAACGATAATGTTTCCAGCGATAGCTTCTTGACCACCAAAGATCTTGATACCTAGACGCTTGCTATGCGATTCACGTCCGTTCCTAGAACTACCGGCTCCTTTTTTATGTGCCATTTTATTTTATCTTTAATATAATTAGCTAGTTAGCTAATTAATAAATTTGCTAATTTGTTAACTACAGAGTGATACTCTCAATCTGGATTTTGGTGAAATACTGGCGGTGACCATTTTTCTTTTTGTAACCTTTTCTACGTTTCTTTTTGAAAACGATTACTTTATCACCTTTTAAATGAGACACGATTTTAGCTGTAACCGATGCACCTTTTACTGCAGGAACCCCTACCGTAATTTTACCACCATTATCAACCAACAATACATTGTCAAATTCAATACTAGCGCCTTCATCTCCCTGTAAACGGTGTACAAAAAGATGCTGGTCTTTTGCAACTTTGAATTGCTGCCCTGCTATATTTACTATTGCGTACATTGTTAAATAATTATTTTTTAAATTGTATATTTTTTATCGAGGTGCAAATATAGAACAAATACTATTCAAACACAAGTGGATAACGAAAATAATTTTTAAGCTTAGATTTTCTTTAATCGAAATACTTTGGTTTCATGGGCAGTTATTTGACCCGCCCATTTGTTACTTTTCCCAATAACTTGATGCTTCCATAAATCTTTGATTTCATACTTATCAATTAAACCTAAATCCGCAAAATTTACTTTGATATTTTGTACTATGCTCGCTTTGTTTAAAATAGCAATAGCAAAATCGCCATTAGCCAACGGGCGAACAAAAACATCCCACACTTCATTCTTAATCTTTCGTTCTGCTTGTTTACCTAAAACATCTTGGTTTAAAGCAATCACCTCTTCATTTGTAAAAATTACCTTTGTATCTTGATCCATTTTACGAATATCGCAGCTTGCATATAAAGGCGAATTAAGCATACAATACAAACTCATCTGACTTTGATATTCTGCCGCTGTACATCCTGTACTGTTGTAAGCAGATGATGGGCCTTTTACACCATGAAGCCCCGCCACCAGCATATCTCCATCGTTCCATCGGCCAGGTCCCGAATATTTTGCCAATCCAGCATTTTTATCTACAACATTATAAATCCCAACACCCCCTTTATTTTGCACGTCAATCCATTTATCTCTAATATCAAAGGTAGTTCTCCAACTTTGTCCGCCAACCTCTGCTCCCCAATTCCATGGCTCCCTCGGTCCCCATTCACAAATACCAAGCACAATATCTCTTCCAGATTTACGTAAAGCTTCGGCAATTTTGCCATAACGAGCCTTAGCTGTAGGCACGTCCTCCGGAGCATTGCAATAATCATATTTAAGATAGTCAACCCCCCAAGAAGCAAATGTTTTGGCATCTTGGTTTTCAAAATTTAAACTGGCTGTATATCCACCACAAGTTAAGGGGGCAGCATCCGAATAAATGCCTAACTTCATTCCCTTTTCATGTAAATAAGTAGCAAGTGCCTTAATTCCCGAAGGAAATTTTTTAGCGTCTGCGATGATATTATTTTTATGATCACGTCCACCCTGCCAACAATCATCTAAAAAAATATACTGGTAACCTGCTTTAACCATTCCACTGGAAACCATCGCATCAGCCATTTCCTTAATATCTCTTTCGTTCGGATTTTCAGACATAATGTTCCAACTCATCCATCCCATTGGCGGCGTTGGAGCCAATCTTACTTCTTGCGCAAAAACTGCATGATTTGTTAAAAGCAGTATGACTATTATTTTAATCTTCAATCCCAAATAATTTGATTCCATGTTATAAGCCCTTGAATAAATTCGTCGACAAATAAATTTTATAATTTTTAATTCTTCCATTCGAATTATCTTGTCTTGGTAATATTCCAACACTACCAATTTCGTAAGTTTTACCTAAATCCAATACAAGCTGATGAGGTGGTTTTGGTGATCGATTCTCCCATTCGGTATGCCAAATACTGGTAAACTGCAAATCGAAAACATTTACTGCACTCCCATCTTCTCCACCAAGCTCTTCACTGTCGGCAAACACTACTTTCCAATTCGTACGCGGTATCTCCTTACCTTTGGCATCATATAAATTAATTTCGGCTATGGTAGTAAATGGTTCATCTTTTTGGGAGGATAGTGCATCTAACGCAAAATACCTTGCCGAAGTTGGTTTAAATGTTACTGTTTGCCATTTGTTGGTATTTTCAAAACTTCCTTCTGCAATTGGCATTAAACCAGTTCCATCCCATCTTTGATTAGCGGTTTTATGTTTTTGTGGCTGCTTTTCATTCACTTGGTCTAATATTGGATGATCTAAAAATGTAAGCTCTGGTTTTAGAAGTCCATACAAATCAAAAACAATAACTTCATTAGCTCCACTTTTTAACCAACTTTTAGGCACTAGCATCGTTTGTGTTGGGCCAATGTTCCAATAACGACTTAAACAGTGCCCATTAACCCAAACTAAACCTTTGTTCCATTTACTTAAATCCAAATAGGTGTCTTCGAGTTTACTTACTGTAAAAGTACCTTTATAAAATCCTGCCTCGGCTTTTTGATTGGAAATAGTTTGGTATTTAACGGGGATAGTTGTCTCACCTAAACGGATTGGGTAATTTTTCCAGTTCTTAAGTTCTGTTTTTGCATTATTGGCAGCAATCATAAATACTTTGCCATGTATACCTTTTCTATCGTGCATGTGCCCCCCATAGTTTACCCTTCCCGTAGCCTCTACTAAAATAGAAAGTTGAGCAGCTTTTGTGCGCGCAGGAATTGCTAAACTGTATTTGCCTTTTCTCCTATCTAGACTTCCAATCAATTTATTATCGATAAAAACCAATGCATAATCATGGATTTCATCAAAAGTTAAAGTTGTTTTAGCACCAGCAGGAATAACAGTTTTATAAATAATACAGCCAAAATCTTGATTCAAATCTTCCATTAACATGACCGTATCACTTAATACTGGTTTTGGCAAATTTTGGTTTAAACTGGCAAAAGAGGTAAATTTTACAGGAGCTAAGGCTTGAAACTTATGCTTGACAGGCACTTCGGTTAACTTTTCTCCCTCCTGTAAATAATTACCAAATAATTCTCTTAGCGCGTAAAATTTCTCTGTGGGATTTCCAGCTTCATCTATAGGAGCATCATAATCATAACTATTAGTTTGAGGTAAATATGGTGGCGAATTTGCACCAGAATACGTACCAAAAGTAGTACCTCCATGCACCATGTATATACTAAAAGATGCTTTTTGATCTAACATATATTTTAACTCGCTTACAATTCTTTTTGTATCACCTTTATGGTGTGGGCGACCCCAACTGTCGAACCATCCAGGGTAATATTCGCCACACATTAATGGACCAGTAGGTTGTATTGCTCTCAATGCCTTGAAATTTTCTTGCGGATTACTTCCAAAATTCACAACAGCGAATAGTCCTTCTGGGTGATCTGCTTTTAATTGAGATGGACCATCGCAATGAAACAAAGGCACAGTAAATCCAGCATCTTGTAAATTCGCTTTAATTGTATTCATATAAGCTTTATCACTACCATAACTACCATATTCATTCTCTACTTGAACCATCAAAATGTTACCACCTTTGTTAATTTGCAAGGGAGCTAATTCTTTACCTACAGCCATCAAGTATTTTTTGGATCTTTCTAAGAAATAAGGGTGTTGCGTCCTTAACTTCATAGATTTATCTTTTAAAAGCCACCAAGGAAAACCACCGAATTCCCATTCAGCGCATGAATAAGGGCCTGGCCTTAAAATAACATATAAGCCTTCTTCTTGGGCAATTTTACAAAAGGTCTTAGCATCTGCCTGACCAGTCCAAACAAATTGATCCTTTTGATTTTCATGCATATTCCAAAATAAGTAGGCACAAACAGTATTTAAACCCATTGCCTTAGCCATTTTTAAGCGATCACGCCATTCTGCCTTTGGAATACGGGCAAAATGCATTTCTCCACAACGAATTACATAGGGTTTACCATTTAATTCGAAGTGTTCTTCTCCAATTGCAAAACTCGAAGATTGCTGTGATTTTACAGTACTCGCAAAAAATAGCGTTAGGATTAAAAATAATTTAAAGTGTTTCATTTTATTAAATAGGAAATAATATTCGTGAAAATAGTTAGATAAATACTCTTGTAATAATTAATCGCCACGCAAACGTTTGTGCTATTTTAATAATAGGAATATATATAGCCTGTCAACTTGTTCTATGTTTAAGTTAACCTCTTCATCAAAAAAGTAAAATATTTTTCTTTATTACGAAATTTTCGTAGTTTTACGAAACATCAATTATTAAAATATTAGCTAACTCCTTAATATAAAGTTATGAAAGCAACTTTCACACTCTTTATTGCCCTAACAATTTTCTCACAATCCTTTGCACAAAATCCAGACAAAGTATTGGCCCGGGTTAATTATACTTATTTCGATAAAACTGACACACTTAGCAATGGAAAGCCCCGCTCCGAAAACATGTTACTTTTTGTAGGTAAAAATGCCTCATTATATACAAGCTACGACAAAATAAGACATGAAATTTCTGAGGAGCAGAAATTCAGAGCTAAAATTGCAAACCGCGTAGGCAATGGACAACCGACTGCATTTATCATTGATGACACGGATAGTAAATGGATGACTACCACTACTTACCTGTATTTCGTTAAAGAGGATAAATTTTTTATCAAAGAATTTATCGCACTCCAAAGTTATCTCCTTGAAGATGATGCAGCAGAAATTAAATGGAAAATAAGTAAAGATACATTAACTTTCTCAGGAATACCTTGCCAAAAAGCCACCGCGAATTATGAAGGCAAAAACTGGACAGCGTGGTTTGCTCCAACTATCCCCTTCCAAAGTGGGCCATGGAAACTCCACAGTTTACCTGGTTTAATTATAGAAGCCTATGATGAAAATAAACAGCTATATTTTCAGTTCGCAGGTTTAGAAGATGCAAAACCTGGTGATCATGTACGAGATCATGATATTACAAAAAGACCCGATGCAGACCCAAACACCTTTAATGCAATTGACCAGCTGATAGGTAGAGATGTGGGCAACGCCTATTTCGAAAATATAATTAGGTTACCAATTGGAGCAATTAAAATAACTAAACAGCAATTAGTGAAATTTAAAGATGCATTTAAGAAAGATCCAAAAGGTTTTGTAAAAGCACAATCAGGACATTAAGTTATACTTCATTGATTTGAAAAGGAACCACATTAAATTAGTGATTAGTTAAAAAGTGTTAAAAGGTTTTTACAATTACGAAATATTCGTAGATTTACGATAATCTAATTGATTATTATTAAACCAAGAGCACATGAAGACTTTTTCTGCAACAATCTTTTTTCTCATCATTACATCAATTGTTTTAGCTCAAAATGCCGACAAAGCACTTGCCAGAGTACGCTATACATTTCTCCATATTCAAGACACTAGCCAAAAAGATAATCCTCATAGGGAAAATATGCTTTTAGTAATTGGCAAAAATGCCACCGTTAATCAAACCATCACCAACCCATACTGCAAGTAAAATTGCACTTAACAATCCTATTGAATTACCAGAAAAAAGCTATAACATGTTAATTCTTATCATTTTACTATTAATCAAGATATTTTTTTTAAAAAATCTATTTTTTAACTTTTAAACAATATATAATGAAATCAATCTTTACTATTTTAATTGCATATTCAGCAAGTCTTACAGTACATGCTCAAAACCCTGATAAAGCTTTAGCTAGAGTTCGGTATTCGTTTAGTCATATACAGGATACAACCCAAAAAGATAAGCCATATACTGAAAATATGCTACTGGTAATCGGGAAAAATGCTTCCGTTTATACAAGTTACGATAAAATTAATCGCAACTTGGAGATGGAAAAACAAGTTCAAGAGCAGCTTAAGAACCAGGCAGGCATGAATAATGTCAGCATTAAAATTGGAAATCCAGGGTCACCGGGTAAGCAAACCACCCCCCTAGATTATTTTTTCTACGCAAAGGAGAATAAATTCTTCACTAAGGAGCGCATTTTCAATAACTATTTGATTGAAGAAGACGCTCCAACAATAAACTGGAAAATCACCAAAGACACCGCAAGTTTCTCAGGTATAAAATGCCAAAAAGCTATTGCCAATTTCAAAGGACGAATATGGACTGCCTGGTTTGCCCTCGACATGCCTTTTCAAAGCGGTCCTTGGAAACTCAATGGCTTACCTGGACTTATTATAGAAGCAGTAGACCAAACTAAAACAGTACGTTTTCAGTTTGCTGGAATCGAAAATGTAATTCCTGAAGAAACAAAAACTGTAGAAAAAGAGGGACCAAAAATTATAACCCCTGGAGGTGGTACCTTACAAATGGCGAGTATAATGGGAATGGATGGGAATTCTTACCTAGGCGCAGAAATTAAACTTCCAACAGATGCGATTAAAACAAGTAAAAAAGAATTAGATAAATTGAAAGAAGCAAGAGATAAAGACCCTCAAGGCTTCATGAATGCACAAATGGCAGCTCAAGGTATGCAAGTAGGAAATGTTGTTCGTACGGCTAAAGTAGTTACAAGTGGTGCCGATATTAAAAAAATTGTATTAAACAATCCAATAGAATTACCAGAAAAAGGTAAATAATTTAATTGCTTATACACCTAAAAAGAACCACAAATGAAACAGCAATATCTAATTACTTTACTTTTCCTTTTGCTAAGCGTTACCACTACCCTTGCTCAAAAGCAATTAAAGGGTAAAGTAAAAGACACGAAGGGCCTCCCAATTCCATCCGTAAATATTAACTTAAAAGACAAAGAAGGAAATATTTTAAGCTTTACCCGTACCAACGATAAAGGAGAGTATCTTCTTTCATTTACAGAAGATATTAAAGAATTATCTATTGAAGCAACAACAATTGGCTATGCAAAAAAAATAGTAAACCTTACAGAGTTAAATAAAAGTTACGATCTGGTTTTAGCAGAGGACCAGATAAACTTAAAGACAGTTGTGGTTAAGAATAGGCCTTCCCTAACCGCAAACGGAGACACACTGAATTATAAAACTGCTGATTTTGCCGACAAACAAGATCGAAGTATTGGTGACGTATTGAAAAAAATGCCAGGAATTGAAGTAGCAGAAGATGGCAAAATAAGTTATAATGGAAAAGGGATATCTGCGCTGTACCAAGATGGAGACAATTTATTAGACGATAAGTATAGTATTGGCACCAAAAGCATACCTCATAATGCAGTTGATAAAGTACAAGTAATCGAAAAAGACCAGCCAATTAAAATGCTTCGCAAAAACAACATGAGCGACGATGTAGCCTTAAACTTAGTTTTTAAAGACGAAGCAAGGCTAAAAGTAATGGGCGATATTAAGGCAGGCTTAGGTACACCTGATCGTTTCGATGGCAATGCAAATGCAATGATGTTCAAAAAGAAGGTCAAGTTTATCAACAATATAAAGGGAAACAATATTGGCATAGACCCAGGAATGGATTTAACCTCTTTTAACATGTCGAAATCCGACAATGATAAACCAGCTGGATTTCTGTCTGCCGGTGCTGCCGGGGTGCCTATGTTACCCCAACGAAGAACACTGTTTAACAAAGCGGGACTAACCAATCTGAACAACTTATATAACTTTAATAATGATCTGCAAGCGAAGGTCAACTTTTCTTATCTGTATGATCAAAGAAATCAGCAATACAGTAAATTTTCAGAGACTTATTTGTCTGGGCAAACAATTACCTATAATGAGCTTCAGGCAAATGCAATTAATCCTCAAAAATTACAAGGTAAAATAAACTTGACCTCAAATGCCGAAACGCATTATTTTAACAATACTTTCACTGTTAGCTATAATCCAACGCGGACAACCTCTGGGGTAACTACAAATGGAATTGCCGCTGCTCAATCTTTAAAGCAAGAAAATTTCGATATTTCTAATGAAATGAGCTTTAGAAAAAAGCTTAAATCTGATAATACATTTAACTTTTATTCGATTTTTAGTAGGTCAACACAACCCGAAATCCTAAACATCTCTCCTGGCATAAATGAAGAAATTTTAAATAATGGAAATCCTTTCGCTGCTTTAAATCAGTATGTTAAGCTGCCAACCTGGTATACCAACAATTACACTTCTTTTGGCGTAGTTAATGGCAATTTTGTTCAAACCTATAGAATGGGCTTTAATATCCAACATCAAAATCTTAACTCCCAGTTATATCGTGTGCAAAACAATCAAACTACCGAGTTGATCTCCCAGCACATGACAAACGATTTAGATTGGTTTAGAACAAAAATATATACCGATGCCAGTTATGAATATAATTCAGGAAAAATTAAAACCAGCTTAAATTTGCCCATTAGTTACAATTTGATTAATTATGAAGATCCAGCAAAGAACTTAGACAAAACGTTAAATAAAGTTTTCGTAAACCCATCCCTAAATATTAAGTATCAAACAGGTACAGAGAATTATATTTCAGCAAACTATAATTTCAACAATGACTTAGGTGGGATTGATGATGTATATAGAGGTACCATCCTAAAAAACTACCGTTCACTCTTTGCTAACAATGCTCCTATTTCAGAACGTAAAACGCAAGCTGTAGGTGCAGGATTCAATTTTCGAAAAGCAATGCAGATGCTATTCATTAACTTGAATGTAGGTTATACATACACCACGTTAAATACAATTTCTTCATTTACTTTAAGTAATAGCATTCAACAACGTATTGTTTTACCTTTCGAGAATGACATGAAAAGTCTAAGCTTCAGTGCTAATGCGAGTAAATACCTTTTTAGTTTAAGAAGCACGGTAAATATGGGTGCGAGCTTCAGCCAAGGCACATTCGATCAACTTCAAAACGATCAATTATTACCATTTACTTCGCAATCTAAAAGCTTTAAAGGAGGTATAGATTCGAAAATCACCAATTATATGAATTGGTCTTATAACGCTACCCTTTCTATAAACAACAATAAAACAACAAATGGGATAAAAAATAACAATCAACAGCTAAGACAGCAATCTTCAATTACAGCTACTGCTTTTAAAAGTTTGTTTATTACCATAGCCGGCGAACATACCTTCACGCATCAATCTACCCAACCTGATTTAAAATATCTATTTGCAGATTTTAATATGAGATATAGGTTCCAAAAGTTAAAAACAGACTTGGAATTCGGAGTTACTAATTTGGCTAATATCAAAAAATTCGAAGCTACCTACCTTTCTGCAAATTCTTTCTCTTCTGGAACCTATTATATTCCTGGAAGAGTGGCAATGATGAAAGCTACCTTCAATTTTTAATACGCTAAATAGCTTAATAAATGCTGGTTTTAAAGGTTAATTACGGTTTACAGTTATTAATCTTTTTTATCAAGTAAAACCTTCTTGCCGGGAAGTTCCGATTTGATAATTACTGATTTTATTTCATTCGGTCTTATTTTATGAAGCTCTTCTTCGGATATCGGCCTACCGTTAATCAAATAAATAGATCTACTTGGAAAATTTTTAACAGAATCATTAGGTTTAACTAGTTTCTTGGCATACCCCGTTACTACTATTTCATTATAACGCGTTCCATCCGAAACTGGTAATGGAACACCAGGTTTCCTTAACACAATGTTGATATTTTCTACCTTGCCCACTGTTACATTTTTGCGGGTTGAATCACCGTCATTATATACAGCTACTCCATCTGATAATCTCACTCCTTTAACAACTCCTTTTAAAGCAGTTTCAAAATGTACATTCCTGGCTACAAGCACAGCTGCTGGCACGTCGCGCACTTCATTTACCGAATCATTTGTTAAAGCAACCGAATGTATTATATAACGAATTGTATTCACAGTGTCTTCCTGAACAATTTTTAATCTTAGGGGAGTTCGTTTGCGTTCTACCTTAGCGATAGTTTTAAGTGTGACAACGTCTATTTTAACATCATCCCTAAAAATATTCGCTTTACTTAGTGCCTTTGTGAGTGGAACCAAATGCTTGTTAACTCTTTTCTTATTCACAGTAAAAGCTAAAGTGGTAATCAACAATGCTGGCAACATGAATGCATAGATAATTAATTTTTTCGGCGACGAGCGTTTTGCATTCATCATTTTAATTCTCTTTTTCAAATCTGACAAATTAAAATTATTAACTATTGCTACACTCGCTTGCAAATTACCCACTCCTAGTAAACTATATTGATAAGCTTTTTTATTTATTCCCTTTTTTACAATTCTTGCATCGGTAATAAATTCTATATTTTCCTTGATTGCCCGTTTCATCAGCCAAACACCAGGATTAAACCAGTAAAAAACTACACTTATCTCGGCCAGCATAATATCTAGCGTATGCCATTCCTTAACATGAACCTGTTCATGCGCTAAAATAGTGTCTAGTTCGTTTGGAGAATGAATAGTTGGATTAACATATACAGTTTGCCAAAATGAAAATGGGCTTACCCGACCTTCTAAAATGCGAACCTTAAGATTGCTAACCTCCCCTGGTTTGGAACGCTGGTGTACACGATATAAGGAAACAAATTGTGCAATTAGTCGGATCGCCATAAAAGCTGCTCCAATGTAGAATAATATAACTACAACTTGCCAATAATAAAGAATTTCATTGCTACGAATTAATGCATTCACGTCAATAGTGGGCACAAGCGCTACAACCTTTGGATTAATTTGCTCTTGCCTAGTAAAGAATTCTGTTAGATTGATAAAAGGATATACTGTTGAAAAAATTATGCCTATAGCTAAAAATGCACGGTTTAAAGTATAGAAGGTTAACCGCCGTAAAACAAGATAATAAGCTAGTGCAAAAAGCAGCAAAACCAAGTTTATTTTGAATAATATCAATAGTAAGTCGGGCATAACTAGTCTATTTATCCGGATTTTCGATCAGATTGATAATTTCCTTCAATTCTTCAGCACTTATTTTTTTGTCCTTTGCAAAAAATGCAACGAGTTCTTTATAGGAACTTTGAAAATAACTATCTACAAAACCCGTCATAAAACGTTTTTTATAATCCGTTTCTTTCACTTTCGCACTATAACGATAGGCATTAGCAAATTTCTCACTTTTCAAAAAGCCCTTACGCTCTAAATTTTTTATAGTTGATGCTAGTGTAGTGTATGGAGGTACTGGATCAGGCATTACATCCATAAAATCTTTGATAAATCCCTTACCAACTTGCCAAACGGCAAGCATTGCTTCCTCTTCTTGTAGTGTTAACTTGTCCATGTTTACGATTGTATCGTAAACTTACGATAAACACGTTAAAAAAGCAAATTCTTGTCCGGCAATCCTTTAACGATGATATCTTCCTTCTGCTTCATCTATAGCATTTTGTACTAATTTCACAATCCGCATCGCAGAATCAAGCAACTGAGGTTTTTCATCAAAATCACTGTATATCGTAATCTTTTTTATCTTTTCCTTATAATTAAACTGCAATTCGTAAACGGGCGATTTACCATTTGAGTTAGGCTTGCCAATTACAGTTGGAAAACTCCATAAACCTAATTCATTTACTTTGTTGTGGATAAAGATAAAATCATTTGCACGCAATTTAACATGCGTCTCAATTAACGAATCTCTATTATCGATATAACGATAACTTCCGTTGGTAGAAATATAGGAATTTTCCAAATTATTATTAACTCCCCATTTATAAGTAAAAGATTCGAAATCGGCAACTGGGTAGGGCGCTTTTTTAAGGCTAATTACATAGTAACCAACAATAACCGTAATTACAATTACCGCAAATGTTGCTATTAGCGACCAATTCTGTTTAATTTTGAAAGCCATATTCAATTATTATTTCTCCTACTAATAAGGACTAGCGTGATTGAAATTGCTAGTTAGCCGATTTCGTTTGCTTTTGTTCAGTATCAATAATAAGTTGCTCAATCACTTTTTGCATTTGTGCAGCAGCGCTTCTCATCCTGTCATTTCGATCGTAGTTGCTTAAGAACAAAACAGATTTAGTGGCATCTTTATACACAAACTTGATATCATATCGCAAAATTTTATGGTTACTCAAATCAGCTTCTTTATTTGCCAGCACAGATGGTAAGTTCCAAAACCCTTGAACATCGGCTACACTATCAAGATCCTTGAAGTCGGCATTCGACAATTTCACATTGGTTTTAATTAATGAATCTTTGTCATTATGATAGCTAAAGTCCCCAGTTAAAGAATTATAACTATTCTCTAAATTGGCTTTAATCCCCCATTTATACTCAAAAGAAACAAAATCTTTCGCCTTATAATTTGCATATCTAAATTTCTCTTGGTAGTAAACGATGCAATAAATTAAAAAAGGCACTACCACTGTTAAAAAAATAAAGATCTTCTTCCCTCTACTCGTCATATCTAAAACTAAACTATAATTAATCTAATGGCCCCGTTAACTCGCCTTCCCACTTACTTACTACCGCTGTAGCTATGCTATTTCCAACTACATTCGTTGCAGATCTGCCCATATCTAAAAGCGGATCAATACCGATCAATAAAGCCAATCCTGCTTCAGGAATATTAAAAGTAGCGATTGTACCAGCAATTACAACTAATGAAGCGCGGGGAACACCAGCAATACCTTTACTGGTTAACATTAGGATCAACAACATGGTAATTTGCTGTTCAAAAGAAAGATGTATTCCATAACATTGAGCAATAAATAGGGAAGCAAAAGTCATGTACAACATGGAACCATCAAGGTTAAACGAATAACCTAATGGAAGTACGAAACTCACGATTTTATCTTTACAACCAAAACGTTCTAACTGTAACATTGTTCGCGGGTACGCAGCTTCACTACTTGCAGTACTAAAAGCCAGCATTACGGGCTCCTTCATCCTGTTCATCAAATTAAATACCCTCTTCTTTAAGATCGTATAGCCTATCAGAATAAGTAAAAGCCACAGGATAAGCATACTCGAGTAAAACTCTCCTATAAATAAGGCGTAGGTAGACAATACACTAATTCCTTGCTTTGCTACTATGGCGGCCATGGCACCAAACACTGCAAACGGAGCAAAGTTCATCACATAACCGGTAACCTTTAAAATAATATGTGCAACAGAATCGAAAAATTCAATTACCACTTTTCCTTTTTCTCCAATCGCAGCTGTAGCTACTCCAAAAAATAAAGAGAATACAACAATTTGTAAAATCTCGTTGGTAGCCATTGATTCTGCAAAACTTTTTGGAACAATATGAGAGATAAAATCTTTAACTGAAAGTGCTGTCGCTTTTATACCCGTATCGGTATGACTGCTTGGCAAAGGCAGATTCATCGCCTCGCCTGGCTTAAATAGATTTACCATCAACATACCCAGCAACAAAGACATCAACGAAGCACTAATAAACCACAACATGGTTTTCCCCCCTATTCGTCCTACAGCTTTAATATCGCCTACTTTGGCAACGCCAACCACTAACGTTGTAAATACTAAAGGCGCTACAATCATTTTAATTAAACGAAGGAAAATATCACTCAACAAAGTAAAAGGCTCCAGTTTCTTTTCTCTTACCTTCTCATTATCTTTTCGAATAGCAATTTGAGCCGCCTTTTCTGCCTTTAATGTAGCAAATGTTGCTACTGTAGTATCGCCCAAATTACCCATTTGGATTTCAATCTTTTTTACTTGCGCATCGGCCGAAGCTATGCTTTCGTTATTTTTATTGAATGTATTAATGTTTAAATAATACCCTACGGCCACACCGAGAATTAATGCTATAAAAATAAAAAGTGTTAGTCTGTTCTTATTTGACATTGCTACAGTTTAAGTTGATTTTCGACCGTAAAACTACAATAATTAAATTATTCTATAAACATTGTTGATAAAGCCTGAAAAAATTACATACTTTGCCGTAACAAAAGGCGGATCTTAATATCTAAATTTTACCTAAAAAGCTAATAAGTGAACCAAAAAGACGTTTTATTTAAAGAAATCTTCGATAAAAATTCTAAGAAAATTTTTCACTTATGTTATGGTTATACAGGCGACAAGGATTCGGCTAATGACCTTTTGCAAGAGACTTTTTTAAAGGTGTGGCAAAATTTAGATAAGTTTAGAAATAAATCCCTTATTTCTACCTGGATTTATCGAATTGCCGTTAATACCTGCTTAACATATTTACGCTCTGAGAAAAGGCAAGCAAAAGATGAACTTACAGAGAATATTATTGAAAATAAAATAGAGGAATTTTCTGAGAAAAATGAACAGGTTGCACTTTTGTACAAATCTATCTCTAAGTTAGAAGAAAACGACCGCTTAATTATAACCATGGTATTGGATGAACTTCCTTATAACGAAATTGCAGACATATCTGGCATCAGTGAAGGGAACTTGAGGGTTAAAATTCATCGTATTAAACAAAAATTAACCGAATTATACAATCAACATGCAAGAATTTGATCATATAGAAGCACTTTGGGCGTCGCATACGGTTGATGTAAAAATATCTTCTGATGAAATGCTTAAACAGGCAAAAAAGGAGGTAAATAACATGCGAACCAAATCGTTGTTAAACATTGGTGGCATGGTATTTTCGTTCTTGGTTATCGCAAGTTTATGGTTCTTCAATTTCGAATCGTGGACAACTCATATCGGAATTACAATCTTATTGATTGCAATAGCTGTATATACGGTTATCTTATATAATAATTATCGCATTATCGCGAAAAGCGACTTTACCATCAACCCTAAAGAGTTTATTGCACAACTAAAATTATATCAATTAAATCGTCATCGACTATACAATCAATTGTACTGGTTTTACGCTATAGCCTTATCGCTTGGTATGGCGCTATATTTTTTCGAGCTACTAGCGCATTTGTCGCCTTGGGTTCAAATTCTTTTAGTTGTGCTGAGCTTTGGATGGATCATTTTCTGTTCAACTTTAGTTCGTAAAGCAGTAATTAAAAGAGATAAAGAGCGAATTGCCCTCTTAATTGAAAAATTTGAGCGTATTAGCGAGCAATTTACAGAACAACAATAATTTCTTGGCACAGCTTTCGTTAGATTAAATCTATGAAGAGGAGCCGTAAAAATACATTGATTGCTTTTTGCACAGTAAGCACTGTTTTACTTTGTGCTTTCAATACACAGAACCAAGAAGTTTTACCTGAACAAATTAATTGGCATACACATTTTTTGGCTTCGCCTGATGAGCATTCTCCTTATTTTGCATTAACGGCTACCCATTGGCAATACAGTTATAGTGCTTCGATTAGGGGAAATGACCTTCACGTTAATTTCAAGTTTTCTGCTGGTGTAGATCCCGATAAATCCTGGGTTAAATTAAATAGGCTTAAAGGATCGGATAGTAAAAGAAAATTACTTAATCATGAACAAGGGCATGTGAACATTAATTTCTTACTACTAAAGGATGGCGAGCAAAAAGTTCGTTTTCAACGATATACCGTCCGCAATTATAAAAAATCAATCCAAGAGAACGCAAATAAGATTAGCGCCTACTATAATGCAATGCAAAAACAATACGACGAAGAAACTAATCATGGATCGGATGATATCCATCAAAAACGGTGGGATGATCTAATTGAAAAGGAGCTTGCGAAATACTTGAACTAACTTAATTTTGAAATTCAAAATTGAAAACTTTAAAGCAAAATATTGTTACTCCGGTTTCACCTCTTTTGTAGAGAAACTATTGCCGTTTAATTTATATTCTATTGTCTTAATCAATGTACTATTCTTACCACTATCAGTTAAAACAATTGGAACAGACCTAAAAAGATCTCCATTCTTAACAAAGAATTTATCATTTCCCTGAAAACCTTTTTTAAGGCTACTACTTATTCCAGGAAAGCTAATCTTATCAAAACTGTTTGAATTAAATTCATACACATTAATATCGTTCACATTTTTTCTAACTACATATTGAATGTACAACTCGGGATTCCCGTCGTTATCTAAGTCCATATTCCATGCGTCAGTAATTATTCCCTTCCGCTCTATTGAGATTGATTTATAGTTATTCTTAACAGAATCAGACATCAGTAATAAATACCCGCCAATACTATCAACACCCCTGCCCCAGCTTACGATTTCGAAATGATATCCTGGTTTAATTTCAATGTTTTTGTAAAATGGAAACGGGTTTTCAGATTTAGCTTTTACTATTACTGCTTTATCACTCGTCGTAGAATCATCATTAGCACAAGCTGCAAAAACTAAAACACTCAATCCAAAAAAACCAATTTTAATTGCTTTAAAGAGCTTCATTTTTTGTCATTTAATTAGAAAACATTAAGGAGTTAAGCTTAGCAGTTAATCTTAACTCCTTAATGTTAAATTGTTTAAAATTACTATTTCGTTTTTACTTCTGGAGCGCCATTATTATAAATCGTCTCCGTAACAACACTTCTCTTTCCGCTAGGTGCAATTACGATTGTTTTAAAAATCTTCCTTTTTCCTTCGGGAACGTTTATTTTAATTGGACCCGTGTAAGGTGTAGCATTTTCTGAAGGACGATAATTATCCAAGGTATAGAAAATTTTAGCCCCTAATACTGGTACTTTCAACTCAATGGTAAAATCACTTCCATTTTGAGTTTTATCAGGTTGGCCAATTGGAGTTGGCACCCAATAATCGGTACTCGTTTTATCCAAACGAGCTAAGTGCAACGGAGCACGTTCTTCAGCAAAATTCTTAAAATCCTTATTGGAAACCTTGCTCCAAGCAATTTCAGATAGCGACAACAATCTTGGCAAAAGCATAAATTCAACTTTAGCTGGTGTTTCAATATACTCCGACCAAATATTTGCCTGTACACCTAAAATGTACTTTTGCTGATCTTCATTTAATTCTTTAGGAACTGGATCATAAGCATAAACTTTAGCATAAGAAGCTAAACCACCAATTGTAAGCGGTTCATCAGGAGAAGTAGACTGCTTATGGTCAAAATATAAGCCACCAGAACCAGGAGTCATAATTACATCATGGTTTTGTTTTGCAGCATCTATCCCACCTTTTTCTCCCCTCCAACTCATTACTGTAGCATTCGGGGCCAAGCCTCCTTCTAAAATCTCATCCCAACCAATAATTGATCTACCTTTACCATTGATGTATTTCTCCATTCTTTGAATGAAATAACTTTGTAAACCATGTTCATCTTTAAGGTTGTTATCTTTAATAAGTTGCTGGCAAAATGGTGATTGCTTCCAATACTCTTTTGGACATTCATCACCTCCAATGTGAATATATTTCGATGGAAATAAGGCAATTACTTCATCAATAACATTTTCTAAAAATTTGAAAGTATTTTCTGACGGCACAAAAACATCGTCAAAAACACCCCAGGTTTGCTGCACTTGTTTACCCTTTCTACTACCTGCCCAGGGAGTTTTATCACTTACAAAAGTATCCCTATCAGGAAAACAACTCAACTCCGGATAAGCAGCAATAGCAGCAGAAGCGTGACCTGGCATTTCAATTTCAGGCACTACATTGATAAATCTGGCAGCAGCATAGGCAACAACATCCTTTACCTCGTCTTGGGTATAGTAACCTTTATAAACTTCGTCATCTGTGCCACCAGTTCCAGGGTAATTCCCGATAACCGTTCCATTTCTACTTGCTCCAACGCTCGTTAATTTAGGATATTTCTTAATCTCAATTCTCCAACCTTGATCATCTGTTAAATGCCAATGAAAATTATTCATTTTATACGAAGCCAAAAGATCGATGTATTTTTTGACAAAAGAAACTGGGAAAAAGTGTCTTGCCACATCAAGGTGTGTTCCGCGATATTTAAAACGAGGGAAATCATTGATCGTAGCTGTTTGAATGGTAATTTTATCTGATTTTTTTTCAGGCATTAATTGCATGATCGACTGCACAGCATAAAATAATCCAGCACCCGAACCAGTAACTTTAATTTGGTTTGAAGAAATCTGGATAGTATAACCTTCTTTTGGAAGGGCATCTGCACCTTTTGACGTTAAGATAATGGCTCTTTGTCCAGCCGTAACCGATTTCGCCTCTCTAAGCGCAAACCCACCTTTTGTTACAATAAATGCGTTTAGCAAGTCGGCAGTTCTTGCATTAACAGCGTCATTGCTAACTAACACAACAGTTTTATCCAGAACAAAATTCCCCTTAGCTTTTACAATACTAGCGGGCGCGGGTATAATGCCCATATTCACATCATTCTGAGCAAATACGTTAACAGTGAACGCCAAAGCGGCGAAAAAAAATACAGGTTTCTTCATGCTTAAATTTAAAATTTTTATAAGCGTAAGATACGAAAAAAGGTTGAAACTTTAAAGTCCTGCGGCCAAGAAAATGCGAAAATTAAGCAGCTAGAGCAACTATTAACACTGCAAGTAGATTTGTTCGGTTGTTGCCTAATAGCTTCTTTGGCGAAGCCCGCACGGATTGTGCACGGCAGTTATAAGCAACAACCGAACAAGTAGTTTAAAACAACACTTTTACTTCGTCAGTTTTTGCTGCTAGATAGCGTTCTGCATCAAGTGCTGCCATACAACCAGATCCTGCTGCCGTAACCGCTTGGCGATAATAATGATCTTGCACATCACCACAAGCGAATACCCCTTCAATATTCGTTTTTGAAGTACCAGGAATTGTTTTTAAATAACCTGTGTCATCCATCGTTAACCAGCCTTTAAAAATGTCGGTATTTGGTTTATGCCCAATAGCAACGAAGAAACCTTCCACATCCAAGGTAGATTCTTCCTTGGTTTTATTGTTCATCACTTTAAGACCAGTTACATTTTTTCCGTTTCCTAGCACTTCGGTAGCTTCCGAATTGTAGATTACTTCAATATTAGGCGTGTTTAGTACACGATGAACCATTGCCTTGCTAGCTCTAAATTCATCTCTACGCACCAACATATATACTTTTTTACAAAGCTTAGCCAGATAAGTTGCTTCTTCTGCAGCTGTATCACCAGCACCAACTATAGCAACATCTTGTCCTTTAAAAAAGAAACCATCGCAAACTGCGCATGCAGAAACACCAAATCCATTGTATTGTTGTTCACTTGGTAACCCCAACCACTTAGCAGTTGCGCCTGTTGCTATAATTACCGTGTCTGCAGTTATTGTTTTTACTTCATCTACCACAACCTTATGCGGAAGGGAAGAAAAATCTACAGAGCTCACATAACCAAATCTAATTTGGGTGCCAAAACGCTCAGCTTGTTTTCTGAAATCTTCCATCAATTCTGGTCCCATTATCCCATCTGGATAGCCTGGAAAATTATCTACATCAGTAGTTTGGGTTAATTGACCACCCATTTCCATTCCTGTATACATTACAGGTTTTAAGTCGGCACGAGCCGCATAAATGGCAGCAGTGTAGCCTGCCGGACCTGACCCTATAATTAAGCACTCAACGTGTTCTATTTCTTGTTCTTGTAGCATGTTATATAAATAATAAAGCAAATTTAAGCTTTAACTCCTAAAGGGCAAAGGGCTTTCGCCAAAAGATGATAATTGCAAGATAATTAACGATCAATTTCTATTCGCTTTCAGGACTCTCAAGAAATTACCTCCTAATATTTTCTCGACGTCTCCCTTTTTATAGCCCCTATCCAGCAAAGCTGAAGTAAGCTTTGGATAATCCGCCACACCATTTATTCCGGAAGGAAAAGACTCTGCACCATCAAAATCTGCTCCAAATCCTACGTGATCTACCCCAATCAATTTAACGATATAATCTATATGATCTATAATTACAGATACTGGTGTTCTTATGGCATTAGCTTCAGCTTGATGAATAGTGATGAGCGTATCAATAGCATTACTTCTACCGTATTTCTTGGTTAAATCTTTTAACTCAGCATCATGCTTTTCAAAAAACTTTTTTTGTTTGCCAGCATAAGTAGAATCTAAAAATCCGTTATAAAAATTCAATGAAATAACACCTCCATTTTTACCTACCGCTTTAATTTGTTCATCTTTTAAATTCCGGGGAACTGGATTTAAAGCGTATACACAACTGTGAGATACCAAAACTGGTTTTGTAGTCACCTTCATCGCATCATAAAAAGTGCGTTCTCCTACGTGGGATAAATCAACTAACACCCCTAATTCGTTTAATCTGGCTACTACCTTTTTCCCGAAATCATTTAATCCAGCATGCTCAGGTTTAACCTTACCCGAAGTTTCTTCAGCAGCCGAACTTGCCCAAGGTGTGCTATTATTCCATGTTAAAGTTAAATAACTCATCCCCCGCTTTGCCAACTGATCTAACTTATCCAAATTGTTTTCAATCATATGGCCTCCCTCAACACCAATCATAGCTGCCAATTTCTTTTCCTTAACCGCTTGCACCAACTCTGTATAATTACGAACTAGCGTAATTTGTTTAGGATAACGTTGAATTAAACTATATAAAGAATCGATCTCACGATTAGCTAAATCATAGCCTCCGGTTTCATCACACCAAATAGAAAAAACTTGAACATCAAGACCTCCCATTCTCGCTCTTGGTAAATCAAAATTCCCAGTAGTCTGCAATTTACCAATATCAATTCCAGACTTGATCTGATTAAATAAGATATCGCCATGTGTATCTACCACGATTGCATTTTTATGAATTGCAGCGGCAGACTGCGCATTAGCTGTAGAGCAAGCACAAAATAAGATGACAAATAGCCCTATTTTTATAATATATTTCATCAATTTGCTTTATTTTTTGGTTTATCCTTGGACGGTAACTGAAGAATTCCGTCTATATAAGTTTCTTTTACTTTACCGTTTCCCCACTCCCCTTCCTTCTTATCTAAGTTATATAATCCAGACATGACAAGCTTTCCGCGCCTATCATACGATCCAGAAAAACCATGCTTTAAACCTTTTACATAAGTTATAATGGTCATAATTTTTCCGTCAGGATAAAAATTAATCCATCGTCCGTTTTGGTAGCCATCAACATAGGAGCCTTTAGACGCTATAAATCTCGTTTTATCTTCTATAAAAAAGTTAGTTTTATAGAGCAGATTAAAATCTTCCACATCATGGTAATATACAAAATTCCCGTGCGGTATTTTTAAATCCGCATCCTTAAACGACCCGGTAAACACTAAATTATTGGCTAAATCAAATGTTTTTAAAACATATAATTCCTCTCCACTTATTTTACCGTAAATACCATATGAGGTAGCGATGGTAGAATCGCTTGTCACGTCGTTGCCAATGAAATAAATTGGCTTAAGCTGTGCAAACACACAGAGATTAACGCTGAACAATACAAAAAAAATAAACCGCTTCATTACGATAAAAATAACATTTAAGTTTGAATAACACCAACATTAAACGCTTTTTTAATTGGCGATTGATTAGCTGCTTCAATACCCATTGCGATTACTTTACGTGTTTCGATTGGATTAATAATGCCATCTACCCATAGCCTCGATGCGGCATAATAGGGTGTAGTCTGACTATTGTATCTATCCGTTATATCTTTTAATAATTCTGCTTCTTTTTCTGGAGTTATAATTTCGCCTTTTGCTTTTAAGGACGCTTCCTGGATCTGTAACAAGACTTTTGCTGCCTGTGCGCCGCCCATTACAGCAATTTTAGCACTTGGCCATGCATAAATTAACCGCGGATCGTAAGCCTTTCCACACATGGCATAATTGCCCGCTCCATATGAATTTCCAATTACAATTGTAAATTTCGGAACAACAGAATTAGCCATTGCATTCACCATCTTTGCTCCATCTTTAATAACCCCACCTTGCTCAGATCTACTTCCTACCATGAAGCCGGTTACATCTTGTAAAAAAACCAATGGAATTTTCTTTTGATTGCAATTCATGATAAATCTACTTGCTTTATCCGCACTATCTGAATAGATGACACCACCGAATTGCATTTCACCCTTTTTAGATTTCACAACCTTACGCTGGTTGGCAACAATACCTACGGCCCAACCTTCAATTCTTGCTAAGCCACATAAAATACTTTGTCCATATAGTTTTTTATATTCCTCAAACTCACTATCATCAACTATCCTTTCAATGATATCCCGCATATCATATGGCTTTTCTCTATTGTCAGGTAATATCCCGTATAATTCATCTATTGTTTTCTTTGGCTGTGCAGGCTTAATACGATCAAATCCAGCATGCTGTGGGGCGCCCAGCATACTCATTATTTTCTTTATACTATCTAAACAGGCTTGATCATTAGGGTGCTTATAGTCAGTTACTCCAGATATTTCACAATGTGTAGTAGCGCCACCGAGAGTTTCATTATCAATGTCTTCGCCAATAGCCGATTTAACTAAATAGGAACCTGCTAAAAAAACAGAACCTGTTCCTTCTACAATCATTGCCTCATCGCTCATAATAGGCAAATATGCTCCGCCAGCAACACAAGAACCCATTATTGCCGAAATCTGTACAATCCCGTCTGCAGACATCATTGCGTTATTCCTGAACATCCTGCCAAAATGCTCTTTATCTGGAAAGATTTCATCTTGCATAGGTAGATATACCCCAGCACTATCTACTAAATAAATAACTGGTAATCGGTTTTCCATCGCAATTTCTTGCGCACGTAAATTCTTCTTTGCCGTCATAGGAAACCATGCACCAGCCTTCACCGTTGCGTCGTTTGCAACGATCATGCACTGCCTTCCACTCACATAACCAATTCCGCAAACAACACCTGCACTAGGGCAACCACCCTGCTCTACATATATACCATCAGCAGCAAATGCGCCTACTTCTAACCAATCACTCCCTTCATCCCTTAGGTAATTGATACGTTCCCTTGCCAAAAGTTTGCCTTTTTCCTTTTGTTTAGCCGCATTTTTCTCTCCTCCGCCAGCATATATTTTTTTCAACCTTGTTTTTAATTCGAAAACAAGTTGCTTATTTACATCTTCATTCTTATTGAATTCTATATTCATGCTAGCAAGTTAAATCTTATATTTTTAAAACTAAAACCTGTTATGGTATTTAGTTTAGGAGATCCTAATCCAAACGCTAACAACATTATCGCCGATATCACGTTATTCACACATGAGATTCTTTTTTTTGTGCTTTTTCATCGGTTTAAAATTCTGTAGTGCCCAAACATTTAGTTACCCAAAATTTATAAAACAAGGAAAGGAATTAGCAGCACTCGTTCCCAAAAATTGGAAAATCATAGATACTGCATATGGCGATTTAAATAATGATCAAGCTGATGATTTAGCATTCATAATTGAATATCACTTGCCAATTGCTGAGAACAGAGCCTATGGCGATAGTGAAACAGAATTAATTAAAGAATTTCAAAAACCAAGAGTTTTAGTTATTTATTTCAAGAGTAAGGAATCTGGTAATTATTTATTTGCCTTACAGAACAATAATTTCATTTTACGCGACCAAGAAGGTGGTGGAATGGGAGATCCCTTGAAAAACATCAATATCGCACACCAAAATTTACAATTATCATTCGAAGGAGGCAACAATTGGAGATGGAAACTCGATTATGAATTTAACTATCGAAACAAAGAGTGGAATTTAATTTTGGCCAACAACATCTATTATCATATCGGATCGGGAGAAATGACCGAAAAAAAATATAATTTTCTTGATCGAAGAGCTTATTTAGTAACAGGAAATATTTTTAACCGAAGTGTGTCAAACAACAGAACAGAAGAAATTCTTTATTTCAGCAGCTTAAGAACTTTCGATACTTTTAAGAAGCCGTGGACATGGGAAATAACTAAAGACAATTTTTTATAGCTATTTTCAACTATAAATTGATCATTCTTAAACACAAATTAATTTGTTTTCATAACTTTAAAGTCTGAGTAATTAACCCATGCCTATGCATTTAGCCAAAAAGACTTTTCTACTTACATTTTTACTTTTTTTCATTCTCCAAATCGCCAAAGCTCAAACAGCTGACGAACTTTTCGTATCAGCTAGAAAAAAAGCATTCGAAGATAAAAATTATCCTGGCGCTATTGCTTTAGCTAAGACAGCATTAACCCAATCTCCCGACTATGCAGACATTCGGGTGTTTTTAGGAAGATTATATACTTGGAGCAAAAAACCTGATAGTGCAAGGATAGAGTTTAATACAATTATAGCTAAACAACCTAGTTATGAAGATGCTTATATCGCATTAGGCAATTTAGAGTTTTGGAATAACGACACAAAAAAGGCCATCCAAGTAGTTAACAGCGGATTGACAAATATTCCCAAATCAGAAGCACTTTTATTACTTAAAGCTAAATTTTTAGCAGATTTAAATGAGTGGGAAAATGCAGAAACAATTGTTAACCAAGTGATAAAAAATAATCCTCAGCAAACCGAAGCAAGAGCATTAGCAACCAGGATCAGAGAAAATAGCGCATTAAATAAGCTGGGTATAAATTACGATTATATTTATTTTGACAAACAATTTGACGACCCTTGGCATCTCCTAAGTGTAGATTATGGGCGACAAACCAAAATTGGTTCTATCATTGGCAGGGTTAACTATGCCAATAGATTTAACAGCAACGGTGTACAGTTCGAAGTTGATTCTTATCCTCATTTAGCACGGAACATTCAAGCCTATGTAAATGTTGGCTATTCTCCAGACATGGGAATTTTCCCAAAATATAGAGCCGGATTCTCATTATATGCGAGTTTACCTTTAAGTTTTGAATTAGAAGCTGGTTTTCGTTTTTTACGTTCCAACGACAACACATGGATCTATACAGCTTCGGTTGGTAAATACTATCAAGATTTTTGGTTTAATTTGCGGACATTCCTTACCCCATCAACTAATTCCTTATCGCAATCTTTTATTTTACAAACACGCTATTATTTTGGCGGTGCCGATGACTACTTAAACTTAAGTTTAAGTAACGGACTATCGCCCGATGAGCAGCGAAATAGCGTCCTCATAAACAGTTCCAATTACAAACTAAAATCAAAAGGTTTAACGCTTGGTTATCGAAAATTGTTCAGAACATTTAATATAATCAGTTTTAAAGCTGGAATTGAGAATCAAGAATATCTTAAAGACACCAAAGGAAATCAGCTAATACTCGGTTTGGGATATATCAGAAGGTTTTAAAATTAGCGATATGAATTATAAAAAAACAAAAATCATATTTGGGCTAATTTTATCGTTACCAATTTTAATGCTCCTCTGTTGGTATCTCACCCCTCGTGAGAAACTAGTAATTGCAATAGTAGACAAAACAGTGCTCGATCAAAAAGGGCAAGAACATATCTCTTTAAACTGGATTTTAAACCATCATAAATATACAAAGAACAATATTGAAGGCTATAAAATAGCAAGAGATTATTATGGTTTCTTCCCAAAAAGTAATGAGCAATTTCGAATTAGAGGCTTAGAGAGATTCTCGACAGCACAAATAGCAAAGTTAAGTGATGATGCCGACCTTGCCTATTTTACCGATACCTATGGTATTTACAACAAAGAATGGTATCAGCAAAAAAATGACCACAGAAGCTCAGGTATATTATATGGCGGACTTAGCAACCGAGATCTAGAATTCATAAAATTGATGAAAGCAAAGAAAAAGCTGATCATTACCGAATTTAATACAATCGGTTCACCAACCGCGCCCGAAATCCGCCATCAATTTGAAGGATTATTTGGAATGAAATGGACCGGTTGGACTGCCAGGTATTTTAATAGCTTAGATACCAATATCAATAAGGAATTACCAGTATGGATGGTTAAAAATTACAAAGCCGTCAATCATAATAGGTGGCCATTCAAAAAATCGGGTATCGTATTTGTTAGTGATAGCGACCAATTGGTAATTCTAGAAGACTCGACCCATCTTACCAATTCAATGCCTTATATACTTAGTACAACTAGTGCACAAAAGAAATTCGGTATCCCAGAGAAAATCAAATATCCTTTTTGGTTCGACGTAATTATACCAAATGAGCAAATAAATTCTATTGATGCGAAGTTCAGCTTAAGCCTTAATCCAAAGGGAATGGCAGCATTAAAGAAATTTGGCATCCCTGCCTCATTCCCAGCAGTACTGAGGCAAAAGAGTGACCAGGCTAAGTTCTATTACTTTTCTGGTGATTTTTGCGACAATCCAATCTCTTTAACAACATCTTATTTTAAAGGTATTTCTTTCTTTAAATTCTTATTTTATAATACAGAAGATCCAATGGAAAGAAATAGCTTTTTTTGGAATTTCTACAAGCCTCTTATTACAACTATCTTAAAGGAAGAACAGAAGAACTAACGCAAGCGATATCGTTTAATGATACTATCAGGGAGTAATTTGCCACCTTTGGTTATTTTATCATTTTTACGCTTAAACTTATCAAAAGCATTTGTCAGTTGTTTTAACTTATCATCATCTTGAACGGGTGTTTCTACAAGATCCACACCTAGCTTAAACAACTTATTTTCATTTAGATGATAATATCCTTGAACAAAATCTACCATCGCAGTTTTAGTTTGGATAAGTGGATAACTATGCACATTCCTGAAAGCTCTAGCTGTATCTAACCCATCGCCCATCCAACTAGAACTGGTAGGAAGATTTAATTTACCACTATGCCTTAAAAAAGATAGTAAGCTTGGAGCGATATCAAAGTGCGTAGAAATTGATTCGAATTGTGCTGTACGTTTTAATAACGGAGAAAAAATAATCAAGGGAACGTGAAAACGATCTATTTTACTTCTTAAAGGAATCTCTGCCATTCGATGATCTCCAGTAATGATAAAAATCGTATTAGCATACTCAGGTCTTTTCTGATAGGCATTTATAAAATCCCTAATTGATTGATCTGCATACAAAATGCTTGAATATTGGTTTTCAAAGTTTCTATAACTTGATTTCTTAGATTCATCAAACCCCAAAAAATCCATTCGTTGCTCAAATTGTTTTTTATAGCTATCTTGTTTTGGAACTAAAAAAGGATCATGGGTTGCCACCGTTAAAACGACATTGATCTCAGGTTTCTTAGCAACACTGTTATTTAAATAATATTTATACACCTGATCATCTGCATAGCCCCAAGTAAAACCATTTGCCTTAGCAGGGAGCTTCGTATAGCTTAACGGAATATTTTTTAGATCTTTAATTTCGTCAACCGAATTTCTCTTTAAAAAAAGCAACATATTGTCGAATTGTGAGTCGCCGCCATAATAGAAAGAACTTTGATAGCCATTATATTGCAACAAACTGTATAATGAAAGATGATCGGGCATTTGTGTCCCCATTTCCAATATCCCATTCTTGCCAAAAGGCATAGAACCCATTATGGAAGGCAAAACACCAAAAGTTCGACCACCTATACTTAAAAAATTTTTCCAATATAAACTTTTTGCTGCCAACGAATCCAGGTATGGGGTAAAATTACCCAAATAAGCCCCATCGTTGGTAAAAGCACGACCTAAACCCTCAATTAGTAAAATAACAATGTTTGGTGGAGTTTGAATGGGTTTAAAAAAAGGAGACAAAACATCTGGAGCCTCATTTGTATGATAAAAAGGATATGCTGTTTCGCTTGGATAAACAAAAGCTTCTACTTGTCGCTCCTCCCCTTCATATTGATCAATATAGCTATCTGCGTAAATATCAGTTTCAAGGCTCGCTGGCGAGAAATAATTTAAACTAGAAGTAAGAAAGTAGGCTGTCTTATTAATTGCTAGGTTATTTTCATATTCATTTTGCAGATCAATCAAATTGCTATACTTCTGGGCATTTGTTAACACTACAAAAAAGGCTATGATGGAAATAATGAAAGCAAAAGATAGATTAATCCTGATTTTCCTTCGTAAAAAAATAAGACCAAAACCAAATACCATTAACATCAAAATAAAACTAAGAACGGCAATAGCATTTAAGGCAGATGATGCCCCTAGCGTTTGTTTAATATCAGCTAAGGAATAGCCAAACAAATCTGCTCCAAGGGGAACTAAAGATGTATTAAAATAAATAATCAGTAGCAGCTGAGAAATGGATAATAAAAAGAGTAGGGTGATTCCTACAACATTGGCAAGTTTTGGTTTTATTAAATAAAGAACTATATAAACTACAAAGGCGTAAATAGAAACCTTTAACCAAAACATAACATCAAACCATAATGATAAAGCAATAAGCTTCAAAATAGATTCTGGAAATGCCCGCGTTAAGCCATTATACAATATTTCAAATATCCGTAAAATCACCAAGATGACTAACCAAGCCAGCATTAACTGTATTAAAGATTTGATTGCATCAAAAAATTTGTCTTTAAGTAGTTTAATATCCATCATGATAGCTTTAATTTGGTTTTTTAGGAGCAGTAAATCCCTGTCTTGTCATTTCACCCCAAGAATTTTTCTTTTGAATTAAATCAATATTACCCATTACTGCAGACCACACCACATAGGGATGAAAAACAAATGGTTCTAAAAATGCAGTTAGGATTAACTTCAAAATATCCTTTCGCCGTTTATATTGATTATAAGTTAAAACTTCCATCAATATCGCAAAAACCGAGTATAGAAACCCGAAGGTAAATACCACTGCTAATAAACCTATAAAGAACCGCCAATTTGTTAAACCTAGTACACTAAAGATGATAAAAAAAAACATCCCAACAAACTCAATAATAGGTGCTAAAAATTCAAACAAAAACCAATAAGGATAACTAACCATCCCTAAAAATCCATATTTTGGATTAAAAAACATCACTTTATGCATTTTAAGGGTCTCGATTGTACCTCTAGTCCACCGGTTACGTTGCCTACCTAATATTTTAAAATCAGCTGGTGCTTCCGTCCAACATAAGGGATCAGGTATAAATCCAACTTTATACGGTAAATCTAATTCCTCCATATATCTTCTCATTCTAACCACGAGCTCCATATCTTCACCAACAGTATGATGGTCATAGCCCCCGCATTTAATGACTATTTCCTTGTCAAATGCTCCAAAAGCCCCAGAAATCAATAGCAAGCCATTTAATCTGCTCCAAGCCATTCTTCCAAGCAAAAATGCCCTAATATATTCAAGCGTTTGTACACGAGGTAGCATCTTTTTTGGTAAATTAACAGCAACCAGTCTACCCCCCTCCACTACGCAGTCATTAGCTATTCTAATTACGCCACCCGTTGCAATAACTCGCTGTTTAGTATGCTCCAAAAATGGTTTTGCTAACTTAAGTAATGCATCTTGCTCTAAGATACAATCTACATCAATGCAAACTATATATTCCTTTTGTGCAATATTAACTCCAACATTTAATGCATCAGCTTTACCCCCGTTTTCCTTATCTACCACAATAAGTTTTTTGTAAACCTTATTCCTGCTCTTATAAACACCCCTAACGGCTTTGGTCTTTATTTGCTCGTTTACAAAATAGGCTGTCTTATAAAGATTATAGGCCTCAATTAATTTTGCGAGCGAATCATCCTTACTCCCGTCATTGATAATAATTACTTCCAAATTAGCATAGTGGATAGAAAGTAGGGAACGCACATTTTCAATCACATTTGCACCTTCGTTATAGGCAGGAGCCAATATACTCATACCCGGCGCCTGGCTCGCACTTGCCAATTGCCTGTAATCAGTAAAACTATTTTTGTAAAGGTGATTCTTAACTTCACCAACCGAGTAAATACCTATAAAAATATAGCAACTGAATAGCAATACTGAATAAGCTAAAAGCCCATAAGTGAATATATCAACTATAATACTTTGCCAACTCATGATTCAAGTTCTCCTTCAATTTGCTTAATAATTAAACTTAGAGGGGCAATATTCGATTCTGGGAGTAAAAGCAATTGATTTAATCCAGTTGGTGAAATATTGGCTATTGTTCTCACTAACATACGTTTTTGTTCTGCCTCTTCTTGTGCTAAAAACGAAATTAATGCAGGTATGTCTTCTTCCGAACCAATTTGCTGAAGAGCCTTTACAATCGCAATACGGTTTTTAAGCACTTCTTGGTCATAAAGCCTTAATAGCAAACTAGAAGTAGATTCATCATATATCTTCTCAAGGGCCATTATCGCTTGATAGCGAATATCATCCGATGAATGTGCTAAACAATCTACAACTTGTTGGTGTAACTCAAATCGATGGAAACTTTTAACCAGTTTTAAGGCAAAGATAACAACGCTATCATTCTTTGATAACAGCCATTTTTCTATTCCATTAAAATTACTTGCAGGCAAATAACTCAATTCATTAAGTAGTTTTATTTGTTGCCAATTATTAATCTGATAACTCACTACGTCTAAGAACCGTAAACCATCAAAGCCCGTTAATTTAATTACCGCAATTTGAGCTTCCATTCTAACTAGTTCATTCTTATGATTGGTTTGCCTATAAATTTTACTTAAATAGACATTTAAATTCATAATGCCTAAATCTTGAAGCGCCTTAGCTTTTACATACCATTTTTTACTGGAAAGATCCTTTAATGCATATTGATCTAATTCTAACTGCAAATAAAGTTTTTGAAGATAGGTTGCTGCTGTGCCCGACATATTCTTTTTAGCCGAAAGAAGTTCTTGCGTAAGTAGATTTCGAAACCTATTATTTTTAAGCAAAATGGATGTTCGATGGTTAATGGGAAAATGCATATGCGCCGGGTCAGCGCTTTCATTAAAAATTGCATCCCGTACTAAAATTTCGACTATATTTTTCCATTTCTTGTGTTTACTACCTTGAACATTTACAATTTTTAAATAAATTAAAATAAAGGTAATCAGTAAAACTGCAAGACTAAAAAAACTTAAAGCAACTATTTCAAAATAGATCATTTAGGAGACATCATAGCAAACCGCTTCACTCTTATCGAAAGTTCACTAGGACTAAACGGTTTTGTGATAAAATCATCGGCACCTAGTTGAAAAGCTTCTAACACTACATCCTCTTGGCCCATGCCAGATAATATAATGATAGGTGTATAGTTTGCTCTTTCTCTTAATGCAGCTACAATTTCTAATCCAGAAGTATAAGGCATCATAATATCTGAGATCACTAAATCAGGGCTGGAATCTTCAATCCTAACCAATGCATCTCTTCCATCTCTAGCGATAATAACCTCATGTCCGTCTTTTTTCAAACGCATCTCTAAGGTTCTTAGCGTTAAATCATCATCTTCAGCAATTAAAATTTTCATAACTAGATACTTACAAATTGAAACGCAAAAAGTTTTTTTATAGCTAATTTATTTATACTTTTCACCTCACTAAGGTAAGGATTAACCCTTTATTCTTTAATAAAAAAGTTATTATTTTATTGGAATTATCAAATAAAATAACCTCTAATTAATTAAATTAAGCCTACATTGATAGAATATATGCATATTTGCGTACCTCTACTAATAGCTCACTTATGATAAATTTTTATAATCGACAAAACCCTAAGACCTATAGTAGCTTTTTAGTAGCTGCATTTTTAACGTTAACATTGTACACATCTTGTAAAAAGGAACTTATAATGGAACCAATAAAGGACAATAGTGCACCAACCTCTCCTCTAATTGCAAAAAAGAATCCTGGTAACGAGACTATAACCTTAAATAACAGTATTAGTTTTAGTGGCTATCAATGGAGCGTAACAGATTCACCAAACGAAAGGAAGGCGCCGGGAAATAACTATTGGAGTAATAAAGGAGTGTGGGTGGATCAAAATGGATATCTGCACTTAACATTAACAAAAGACCCTAAATCAAATAAATGGTTCTGTACTCAACTAGCCTCTGAGCATAATTTTGGAAAGGGCACTTATGAATTTTGGATTGAAGGACGCGTTGATCAATTGGATAGAAATGTTGTATTTGGTCTGTTCAATTATGCGGGAGTTGACTATTTTGATGAAATGGATATTGAATTCTCTAAATGGGGAACTACCAAGAATCCAAACCTCCACTATACAGTTTATCCAGAGGAATTTTCAACAGCAAAAGTATGGAGCTCGTCTTTCAACTTTTCCTTAAGCGGACCTTATTCTGTTCACCGCATTACAAGATCAGATTCGAGTGTTAAATTCGAAAGTCAATATGATTTTCAAGGCACAAGAACAAATACACAAACTTACAGCTCGCCATACATTAGTAAAAAGGAAATGCCGATCTATATGAATTTATGGCAATTCCAGAATAAAGCACCTGCTAACAAAAAGGAAGTGGAAATAATTATTCGGAAGTTCATTTTTACACCGCAGTTATAAAAAAACAGGGCTTAAATAGCTTATTATGTTAAATTTCGATCTCTAAACCAAACATCGTCTGGCTTTGCAGTAAAGCCTTGCATTTTATGAACTAAAACCTCGGCAACAGTCTCATTAAACACTAAATCCCTATTCGTTTGCTTCAAAAATCGGTTTTTAACCATTACATCCAACTGCAAAAATAATGGATCATAAAAGCCGTCTACATTTAATACACCTATAGGTTTGGCATGTAAACCTAACTGCAACCAGGTTAATACTTCAAAAAACTCTTCCATGGTTCCAAAACCTCCAGGGAGAATAATAAATCCATCAGATAAATCTGCCATTTTTTGCTTCCGCTGATGCATATTCTCAGTTATAATCATTTCGGTAAGCCCGGTATGGCCAACTTCCTTGTCTATCAAAAACTGAGGAATTACGCCAGTAACCTTGCCATTTCTTTTTAGCATTTCATCGGCAATTATCCCCATCACTCCAACACTACCTCCTCCAAAAATTAAAGTTATATTTTGTGATGCCATAGTTTCAGCGAGGTCTTCAATGGCCTTCTTTAAACTCGGATCACCATTAAAATTTGAACCACAATACACACAGATAGATTTCATTACTTTTAGATTAGCTCCAAAAGTAATGAAAAAGACAAATTAATTCCTAAAAAGCATATCTCAAAGTCACCCCAAAAGTTCTTTGATCTCCAAGCACCCCCGCGTAATGACCTGCATTACCACCCGCTGGCAATAGTTGCTCAAAATAATTTTGATCTAGCAAATTACGAGCCCATAGATAGGCCGAAATGCCGGAAGGCGCCTTAACACCTGCCCTGCCATTGATTAAGGTGTACCCATCAATATTTAGATAGGCCGATGGAGAAGGACTTGAAGAAAATGAAGAACGAAATGACCCATCCACTGCTACAAAAAATTTCTTATCCTTACCGATAGACTTTGCTGCAATCGCAAATTCCCCTCCTAATGATCCTGCCCATCTTGAAACTCCGGGAAGTACCCCTCCAGAAATATCTTTAAATGCTACCTGCACACCATTCACTGTTAACCCTGTTTCCTCAAGTGGAAGTGGTGCATTTGTAAAACGAACATATTTTGCATCTGTATACGCTGCAGCTCCATAAAAAGAAAAGTTTTGGTCAACCTTAATATTGGCATCCAGCTCAACACCCTTTACATTAACCTTTTGGGCATTGGCTATATAACCCCTATTTACCCCTAATTCGGGCGACTGTACATTTGTTTGATAGTTCTCAATATCGGTGTTGTGCAAAGTAATATTTAACGTTAGCTTATCAATTGGCGTAGTCTTTATGCCAATTGAGTAGTGCTTTGTATCCTCAGGCTTGATAACTGCTAGTGCTGTTGCTGCTACACCATTCACAGTAGGCAACCCAGCTACATTAACCCCTACAGGTTTAAAACTTGTAGCATAAGTTGCAAATGCATTCATTCTTTTGCTCGGCTTATAGGCTAACGTAAGCTGATAAGTAAAATTTTGTTCATCAGCATCCGCAACATATGATTGATTGCTATACACCCCATTCTTTAAAGCAAGTAACGCTGGATCAGTAGTTTGTAGCCCTCCTCTGGCAATTCGATTATAATCCACTACTTTTTTATCGTAGTTATAGCGAATTCCAGGCAAAATATGTAGCCCTTCAACTATTTGCCAATCTAGGCTCCCAAATACTGCCGCACTTTGAGATTTAATGGAAGCATTGGTATATATCCCATATCCCTCAAAAAGCCCGGGTGTTTTCCACAAGGCACTTGTTGAGCTTTGCGAAAAGCGCCATTGGTCTGAGCCAGATTCTTCTGTGCCAGTAATTTTTACAGCTTGGTCCATGTAAAACACCCCCACAACGCCACTCAACGCTTCAGTTACCTCACCAGCATAGCGAACTTCCTGCGACCAATTTTTATGCCTTGCGGGATTTTGTGACTTCGCTAATGCTTGTAAACCGGTAAAATCCCTGTCATTTGATGGATCCCAATTCCAATAACGCCATGCTGTTGTTGAAGTTAATGTACCTGGACCTAATTTTAAATCTCCGTTAAGAGAGATGCCACCGAGTTGGTTACCCGATCGCCAAGGGGTATCGTGATCTATTTTACGGTCGAAAGCATTCAAAGAAGGCAATGTATAACCCAAATCAGAAATTATTGCATTAAATTGGCGATATGCTGGTCGCAAGGTTGGTGCAACGCCCGCAACAACCTGAGCATAGCCGTCTGGCTTTTGATCAGACACGTCGCCAGCCAACGTTAAGGAAATTTTTTCTGACGGCTTGTATAGGAACTGGGCGCGGAAGCCTAGGTTATTGATATCATTTATAGCTCTTCCAGTCTTCACGTTATCAATAAGTCCATCACGCTGTGTTCCCGAAAATGAAATACGAGCGGCAACTTTCTTGCTCAACGGACCAGTAATTGATGCCTTTGCTTGGATATAACCATAATTCCCGAAACTTGTTTCCAGCGTCGATTCTGGTATAAAACTCGCTTTGCGTGTAGTGATATTAAATGCACCAGCACTCGTATTTTTACCAAATAACGTTCCTTGAGGGCCACGTAGTACTTCAATACGCTCAACATCGAGAAAATCGAATGTCGCAGCTGCAGGACGCGCATAGTATACGCCATCTACATAAAAACCAACTCCTGGATCTAATCCATCATTGGTAAGCCCAAAAGGTGAGCCGATCCCTCGAATATTAATTCCCGTATTTCGAGGATTAGAGGTATAAAGTTGAACAGATGGAATTAATTCCTTTACTCTATTCACATTAAAGGCACCCGCTTGCTCTATTTGCGTACCCCCTACTACAGAAATTGCAATGGGCACTTCTTGTAGCACTTCAGATCTTCTTCGAGATGTCACGATTATTTGATCAAGTAATGCATTTTCAACCAATACCAGTTCTAAAACTAAACCTTGATACTTCAATATTTGAAAATCTTGAGGCTTGTAGCCCACAGAGCTTACTTGAAGGTAAAACGGGAGCTCTTGCTGTGAATTGATACTGAACTTACCGGATGAATCTGCACTCACAGTAATAGAAGTACCTCGTATTTTAACGGTCGCGTGAGGTATCGGCGTACCTTTGTTGTCTTTAACAACACCTTTTATCGGACTTTGAGCTAATAGCGTAGCGGGAATAAAAAAGAGGATCAGGATAATTAACAGCGCATAAATGTGTTTCATTTTTTTGGAATTTAAAGTCAAATAAAAAAGACTACTAATTTTGTAGACTATTCCGCAAATGTATTTGAAAAATGTGAACTACCAAATTTTATTTGGAATTAATTTTTTAAAAAAACAATCTTCAGAATTTAATATGGAAATTCCCTAGAATCAAAAATGGAGCGATCGTTTGCTGATCACTCCATTTTTGATGCGCTTATTTAAGCTATGTTCCTTACTCTTGAGCTGGCCTACCTTGTATAGTTCGGCGCTTCTTTGGTAATGGTAATATCGTGCGGATGGCTCTCTCTCATTCCGGCCGCTGTTATTTGAACAAACTGAGCTTCTTGCAATTGCTCAATAGTCGCCGCTCCACAATATCCCATGCTAGCACGCAAGCCACCAATATATTGGTACATTACTTCTGCTAAAGTACCCTTAAAAGGCACACGACCCACAATTCCTTCAGGAACCAATTTCTTTATATCATCTTCTACATCTTGGAAATAACGATCTTTCGACCCTTGTTCCATTGCTTCAATAGAACCCATTCCGCGGTAAGATTTAAACTTACGACCTTCATAAATAATCGTTTCACCTGGTGATTCTTCTACCCCAGCAAACAGTGAACCTGCCATTACTGTACTCGCTCCAGAAGCGATAGCCTTTGCGATATCTCCGGTGTGTTTAATCCCTCCATCAGCGATAACAGGAACTCCTGTACCTTTTAAAGCTTTCGCACATTCAAAAACAGCATATAGTTGCGGTACCCCTACACCAGCGATAATTCTTGTCGTACAAATCGAACCGGGACCAATACCAACCTTAACTGCATCGGCACCAGCATCGGCTAAAAACTTAGCAGCTGCACCCGTTGCAATATTACCTACAATCACCTGCAAATCAGGGTATTTGGCTTTTACTTCTTTTAACTTATCAACAACACCTTTTGAATGGCCATGTGCAGTATCTATCGTAATCACATCAACACCAGCTTTCACTAATGCATCTACGCGTTGCAAAGTATCAGCGGTAACTCCAACCGCAGCACCAACACGCAATCTTCCTTTTTCGTCCTTACAGGCCACTGGATAATTTTTTACCTTCTGAATATCCTTGAAAGTAATTAGCCCACATAAATATCCTTCGGCATTAACAACCGGCAACTTTTCAATTTTATAATTCTGCAATATCTCTTCTGCCTGGATTAAATTAGTGCCCTCTGGAGCAACAATTAAATTCTCTTTGGTCATCACATCAACAATAGGTTTGTTCATGTCTTTTTGGAAACGCAGGTCGCGATTTGTAATAATACCAACAAGCTTATTATCACTACTTACAACGGGAATTCCGCCTATTTTATGCTCTTTCATTATTTTAAAAGCATCGGCAACGATTGAATTTTCTAATAAAGTAACTGGATCCTGGATCATTCCGCTCTCAGAACGTTTTACTTTACGTACCTCTTCTGCCTGTCTGTCAATCGTCATATTTTTATGAAGCATTCCGATACCACCATTTTGAGCAATGGCAATAGCTAATTCCGCTTCAGTAACAGTATCCATAGCAGCAGAAATTAATGGGACATTTAGCTTTATATTTTTTGTTAAAAACGTAGCTGTATTAACGTCACGAGGCAAAATCTCAGAATATGCAGGCACTAACAATACATCATCGTATGTTAAACCAGTCGCAATAAATTTTTGGGGATCGAGTTGCATAGCAAATAAATTAGGAGTTATTATTTGCAGGGCAAAGATACGATTTAATCAGTCAATTAAAAAATATCTTTTGGGAATAAATAAATTTAAAATAATTATGAAATCACTGTAGCGTTTTTAATCTTTCTCTCGTTTACCCAATATAAACTAGCTCAGAAATGCTTAAAGTTGGTGAGAACTCTAAGTTTAATTCGAGAAAGGTTGGTGAGAACCTTAAGTTTAGTTTAGGAAAGGTTGGTGAGAACCTTACCTTAATTTTTTTTAAATTATATATAAATTAACACCTCTGTTTAAGATTACACCTAAAATATGGCTACTGTTTGTAAAATTGCAAACAGTAGCCAGCGGTGTTTTATAGCCTCCCTCAATCTTACAATACACATAGATTAACAGTCACATTTTCATTATTTTATACGTATACCTAGTTATAAGCAGCTTAAACATGAATAAGTTATACTATGCCATTATTTTATTGTTCTGCAGTATCTTATTAACTTGTAAAGAAAATGAAATACGCGATAGAGGAAAAGACGAACAAGAACTCTCAAAATTATTTAATCAGTTAAAAACGTTATCACAACAAGTAGCCTGTGAAAATGAGGCAGACTGGAAATTTGTTCCTTATGGCGAACAGGCTTGCGGCGGCCCAATGGGCTTTATCGCATATTCGGTAAAAATTGATACAGCTAATTTTTTAAAATTAGTGGATCGATATGGGATCAAACAACGCGAGTTCAACAGTAGATGGTCGGTTGTGTCACCCTGTGCTTTATTACTAGCACCAAAAGGGGTTATATGTGAAAACGGCAAACCTAAGTTTGTGAATTAATTGATACAAATTGGCGAAACCCGGAAAAACTCTTCATCTTTAACTCAAAAAAATTTCAAATGAAGAAACTTCTTATTCTAATTCTCACAATTGCTCTTAGTTTTTCTGCTATTGCACAAAATTTTAAATATGCATTTGTTACAGATACACATGTAGGCGCTTCAACAGGTGAGGAAGATTTAAGACGCACTGTAGCAGACATTAACAATCAAAAAGACCTTGATTTTGTGGTAATCACTGGCGATATAACTGAAATGGGAACCAATGATGAATTAAAACTTGCAAAAAGTATTTTTGCTCTTCTAAATATTCCCTATTATATTATGCCAGGCAATCATGATACGGGATGGTCAGAATCAGGTGGCGTAAGCTTTATTAAAGAGTTTGGCTATGATAAATTCACATTCGATCATAAAGGTTATCGGTTTATCGCTTGTGCATCGGGCCCATATGTGCGTATGAGCGATGGACATATTCCACGAGACGCAACTGTTTGGTTAGACCAAATATTAAAAAAAACACCTAAGGATATGCCTATTATCTTCTTAAATCATTATCCCATTGATAATAGCCTCGATAACTGGTATGAAGTTACCGATAGATTAAAAACGCGTAACATCCAATATATCATCAATGGTCATGGCCATAACAACAATGCCATGAATTTCGAAGGTATTTCGGCAACCATGGGCAGGTCTAATTTAAGAGCAAAAGATACTATTGGCGGTTATAATATCGTAAATATGTTAAAGGATACCGCATATTTCGCTGTTAAAAAACCTAACCAAACACTATTACCAGCTTGGCGAAAAATTGCATTGAAAAAATTCGTACACCAAACTTTAAAAGCTTACGATAGACCAAGTTTTGAAATCAATAAAAAATATGCAGCAGTGAAAGAAGTATGGACCTATCACTCGAGTGCTAATGTGGTAAATACCCCTGCATATCATGATAAAGCTGTGATATTTGGCAATAGCTTAGGATTAGTCGAATCATTAAGTATAAACACTGGTAAGAAATTATGGACTTTTAAAACAAAAGGCGCTATTTATTCATCACCGGTTATCTATAAACAACTGGTAATTTTAGGCTCAGGAGATGGCACTATTTATGCCTTAAACAACACCAATGGAAAGGTGGTATGGAAAGTTGAAACTGCAAATGCAGTATTAGGCTCGCCAGTAATTGATGGAGAAAATGTTTTGATTGGGGGGAGCGACCACACATTTAGGGCAATCAATATTAAAACAGGTAAAGTGGTTTGGAAATTTGAAGATATTGAAGGAACAATCGTTGGTAAGCCCTTAATCTATCGAGGTAAAGTGATTTTTGGTTCTTGGGGAAGGCATTTATATGCACTCGATACAAAATCAGGTAACCTTTCTTGGAAATGGAACAATGGCAATGGAAATCGAATGTTCTCTCCCGCAATGTGTACTCCTGTTGCAACAAATGGCATTGTTTATATTGCCGCCCCTGATCGTTTTTTAACCGCAATCAGTGTAGCCGATGGACAAACAGTATGGAGAACCAAAGAAGCGAAAGTAAGAGAATCTATTGGCCTCTCGGCTGATAGCACTACCATATATGGAAAAACAATGCAAGACACCGTGGTAGCTTTTAAAACTACAGCCACTGCTCCAGAATTGGCCTGGAAATTAAATGCAGGCTTTGGATACGAACATACTCCATCTGATCTGGTTGAAAAAAACGGCGTTGTTTTTTACGGAACGAAAAATGGGGTAGTTTATACTTTTGACGCAAAAACCCATCAAAACTTATGGCTACATAAAATTGATAATTCTATGATCAACACCATCAATCCAATAGATGAAAAGAACATTATTGTAAGTACAATGGATGGGAAAGTAACACTTATACAGAATAAAGAGTAAAATAACGGACTTACGAAGTTTACCTAGCTAGGCCGCTAGTAACTTCGTAAGTCTTATTCCTCGCAATGTTGCCTTAATTGTTTCGGGCCTTGAGGCCAGATAAAGGCAGTTGTTTGTTTTTTCCAGCCCATGCTTTTATAAAAGGGATCGGCACCAGGTGCTGCACTTAGGTTTACAAAGTGATAATCAACCAACTGATTATTCAAGGTGGTAACCAAATACTTGCCTAAGCCCTGTCCCTGATAATCGGGATCTACTACAATATCTGCTAACATCGCATAATATCTCCCATCACCTACAACCCTTCCAAATGCTATAACTTGCTCATCTTTGTATATAAAAAAAGTAGTGGTACTTAGCCTAAAAGCTGTTTCGATTTCAATAGCTTTACGATGTTTCCATTCTATTTTATAAAATAAAGAGATTATATAATCCCAATCAATGGTTGATAAATCTGGGTTAAGCTTATAGGTATAAGCTGGATTTTCTTGTAAGATGCTCATTTGTATAAACTATTAGTTAGGCTTTTGCTTTACCCACCACAACCTCGATAAAGCTTTTTGGATCTAAATATTGTTGGGCAATTTGCTGTAATTTATCAGCATCTATGCTTTTTACCGTTTGAATATAATTGGTATAATAATCGTAGCTCAAATTAGAAAAATAAAGATTTTTAAACTTATCAGCATGAGAAAAGATATTTTCCAGGCTTCCCAATAGTGAGCCTAACATATAATTCCTAACCAAATCTAATTCTTCATCACTTGCGCGATCAGATCTTAAAAGTTCAATTTCCTTATATATTTCTGTCAAGGCATCTTCACAAACATCACCGCCAACTTCGGTGGCAATAAAGAAATAGCCAGCATGTTTTAACGAAGCAATACCCGAACCTATTCCATAGGTATATCCCTTATCTTCCCTAATATTTGCCATTAATCTCGACCCAAAATAGCCTCCCAATAAGGTATTTAAAACCTGAAAGGCAGGAAAGTCTGGATGAGAACGATTAATAGCCAATTTCCCCATTCTTATGGCGCTTTGAACTGAATCGGGTTTGGCTATAAAAATTTTATGGCCATTACCCGGCAAATAACTAAACTCATTTAATATCGTTGGCGAATTGTTTTCCCAATTTCTCCCAAAAAATTCGTCCAATAATGCAAATTCATGATCCCCAAATTTACCGGCACTGATAATTACGCAATTCTCCGGTTTAAAAGCTGCTTCAAAATAGCTTATCAGATCATCCCTTTTCAATGCATCATAATCGGCCATTGTAATATCAGATCCATAGGCAGTATCTCCAAACACCCCATGAGCAAAGGTCTTCCTTGCTAAGAAATCATTCTTTTGCAAATTCACTTGTAATTTTTGCTTTTGGTTTTGAATAAAGATCTCTAACTCTTGCTGTGGGAATACACTTTCAGTTAATATAGCTTTTACAATAGGCAAAACTGCAGAAAGGTGTTTACTTAAGCTATAAAGTGTAATAGTGATATGATCTGCACCGTAATCACTTTGCAAAAATGCACCATAATAATCTACCTGCTCTGCTATTTCTTTAGCCGATAAATTTTTAGTTCCATTGTTAATCAAACTGTTAACAGTTACGGCTTGCAGGGGTTTATTTTGATCCCAATTTACATTATCAAAAATAAATTCAATTCTTACCAATTCCTTTTGGCCGGCATTGAAATTATAAACCTTAATGCCATTGCTTAGTGCCTTTTGTGCTGGTGCAATAAAATTAATATCGTTTACCTGTTGATATGTGGGGGTAAGTGCACGGTTAAGCATTGGCTAAATAGTATAAGGTTGATGATTTTTCTTTAACAAAAGTTGCCTTGGCAGCTTCCTTAATCTGCTGTGCGGTAATGGTCGAATACTTTTCCATTTCACCATTTAATAGGTTCGCATCACCTAATAACTCATAATAAGCTAAATTCATGGCCTTATCAAGCAAGTTCATTTCCGAAAATGCCATAATTGACTCCGATTTATTCTTTACCTTGGTTAACTCTGCATCACTTACTAGCTCATTGCTAATTTTCTCCAATTCTTTCCATATGGCAAGCTCAGCTTGAGCTTGATCTACGCCAGAAATCAATTTTCCTTCAACGATAAACAAACCCTCATCCAGGCTCCCCGTCATATAGGCATTGATATCACTAAATAATTGTTGTTCCTTTAATAAACTATTGTATAACCGAGATGATTGTCCCTGGGATAAAATATCACTTAACAAATCAAATACCTGATAAGTAGGGTCCTTTCTCGCAGGCATTTTAAAAGCAATATAAATTGCATTTAAAGGCACGTTAGCTTTTACAGTTAATGACCGAGCTGCAGTTTGAGGTAGTTCTTTGGGTAAATTTCGCTCGTACTTATCCCCAGCAGGGATAGGTTCAAACCACTTTTCTGCAAGTTTCCTTACTTCATCGGTAGTTACATTTCCTCCCACAACTAAAATTGCATTTTGAGGAGTATAATGTTTTTTGAAGAAAGCTTTTACATCTTCCATTTTAGCATTTTCTATCTGTGCTAAATCTTGTCCAATGGTTGCCCACTGATATGGATGTGTTTCATAAGCCAAGGGCCTAAGCTTTAGCCATACATCGCCATAAGGTTGATTTAGATAGCGCTGCTTAAACTCTTCCATCACAACATTACGTTGCGTATCCAAACTTTTTTCAGAAAATGCAAGGCTCAGCATTCTATCGCTTTCCAGCCAAAAAGCTGTTTCTAAATTTGCTGAAGGCAGCGTTATATAGTAATTGGTAATATCGTTACTCGTAAAAGCGTTATTTTCACCTCCCACCCTTTGCAAAGGCTCATCATAACTTGGAATGTTGATGGAGCCACCAAACATTAAATGTTCAAATAAATGAGCAAATCCAGTTCTGTTCGGTTCTTCATCTCTAGCGCCCACATCATATAGTATATTTAGAACGGCCATAGGTGTGGTAACATCCTCATGAACAATTACTTTTAAACCGTTTGAAAGCGTAAATCGATTAAATTCTACCATCTATTTTTTTTGAGCCGTAAAGATATCAAAAATGAGCGCACGGATGTAAATGATTTCACAGATTTTAGAACTTTTACTAAAGACTGACCACTTCAGACTTGTGACTAAAGACTTTTATATATCTTTGTACATGGATACCGCTGAACTATTACAAAGGGCATTAAAATTCGACTTCTTAACTAAGGAAGAAGGGGTCTTCTTATATCATCATGCAAACACAGCTGACTTAGCCTATGTAGCCAATGAATTGCGAAAGATTCAAGTGCCCAGTGGTAAAGTAACTTGGCAAATAGATCGAAATGTAAATACAACCAATGTTTGCATTGCCAATTGCAAATTCTGTAATTTTTTCCGTCGCCCAGGACACGACGAAAGTTATATTACCGATATCGAAACTTATAAGGTTAAAATAGAGGAAACTTTTCGCCTAGGTGGAGATCAATTGCTTTTGCAGGGCGGTCACCATCCAGATCTAGGTTTAAGTTTTTATGCTAACCTGTTCAAAGAATTAAAACAGCTTTATCCCTCATTAAAATTACACGCATTAGGTCCACCAGAAATTGCCCATGTTGCTAAACTTGAGGGAATATCACATACTGAAGTATTAAGAGAACTTAAGGAAAATGGAATGGACTCGCTACCGGGTGCGGGTGCAGAAATTTTAAACGATAGAGTTAGACGCTTAATTTCAAAAGGCAAATGTGGCGGACAAGAATGGCTTGACGTAATGCGTGCAGCTCATCAACTAGATATTACCACCTCTGCAACAATGATGTTTGGCCATGTAGAAACAATCGAAGAACGTTTTGAACATCTAGTATGGATAAGAGAAGTACAAAGCGAAAAACCTGCTGAAGCCAAAGGATTCTTAGCCTTCATTCCTTGGCCTTTCCAGGATGATGGCACACTATTGAAACGTTTACGCGGCATTAGCAACAATGTAACAGGTGATGAATATGTAAGAATGCTGGCATTGAGCCGAATCATGTTACCAAACGTGAAAAACATACAAGCGAGTTGGTTAACCGTTGGTAAAGCGGTTGCACAAATGTGCCTGCATGCAGGAGCGAACGACTTTGGATCCATTATGATCGAAGAAAACGTTGTATCAGCAGCAGGTGCTCCACATCGTTTCACAGCAAAAGGCATTCAAGATGCCATTAAAGAAGCTGGTTTCGAGCCTCAGCTACGTGGACAACAGTATAATTATAGAGAATTACCAGCCGAATTGGAAGAACAGGTAATCAATTATTAATTTATGTTAAAATAACTAAAAAACTCGTTTATATTATTTAACATTGAGTTAAATAATATTTATTGATGTTTAAGAAATTATTACTCTCTCTATTTTTAGCCCTTATCTTCTCCATCCAAGCTTACGCACAAGGTAAAGTTGACAGTACCGAAATGGTAACCCTGCGCATTGACCCACAAAGTGCCAGAGGCGCTGCAGTGTCCCAATTTTTTGATGAAGTAAAATTCATTCCCCTAGAAACCACCAAAGAAAGCCTGTTTGGTAGTATTAGCGAGCTCAAAATTGTTAAAGACTATTTTCTAATTTTTGATTATGATACTAAAGCAATCTTAATATTTGATAAAGAAGGGAAATTTAAAAGTAAGATCAACGCTGATAAGATTGAAAAAGATAAAGCGGATCGTACTAACAGTAATTTTTATGGGTTCACTACCACTGAAGAAAATAACGAAACACTCATTCAGATCTACACTGAAAAATACAGTTTCTATTTCAATTTGGCAGGCAAGCAGGTAAAAAAAATACTAAATAAAGACGTTAAGTATAACAACGATATCAAATTTGAAGATAATAAAACTGTTGTCCGTCAGGATTTTTTGGTAAAAAACGGAACAGATAGTGCTTATTATGAACTTGGGGTAATAAATAATAAAGATTCTATCGCCTATTTTCCCTACGCCCGCAAGAGGTATGAAAAAGACGAATTTTGGAGTGGAGGCGAACGAGTTTATCGATACGGCGTAGCTAACGAGTTATTTTATTTAAATTTCTACGACTATAATCTGTACAAAATTACTCCTACTAAGCTTTCGCTAGCTTTTCGTATTATTTTTCCTGCTGCTAATTCATTACCAGCTGATTTTACGACCAACCCTATATACATCAAAAAAAGAGGTGAATATTTCAGGAATAACCCAAAAGTCTTCTATAGTTTAAGCAATACCTATCAAATTGGCAACAACCTTTATCTCAAAATGAGCAATCTTGGTTGGGAACCTGAAATCAAGAAATCAATCATTTACAATATTAAATCGAATGAATTAACATCCATTCAAGATTTAGAGCCCGATTCATTGTCATCATTTCTTCCAATAACAGATGCAGGTGGTCAATTTTATGATTTTAACAATAGAGGATTTCATTTATTTAAAGACAACTATTTTTATACCAGCTATTCTTCCTTGGCCATGTTCACTTTCAAAGAACAGTTAAGCGATAAGTATAACCAATTCAGTCCGGTCATGCAGGCCTATTTTAAAACACAGAATAAAAAAAGCAACCCCATTATCGTCCAACTAAAACCTAAGAAAAATTAACCCGCTCCTATTTTAATGTACAGATTATTTTACGCTCTTACACTCTTTTGCGCTTTAAACGTTTATAATTCAAATGCGCAACAAATAAACCCAACACATATCGGCTCAGTAAAGGGCATATTAAGAGATACGGTTCACAATTACACCTTAAAATCAGCCACCGTATCATTGTTTAAGGGCGATAGTACTTTAATCAGCTATCAATTAAGCAATAATTATGGTGAGTTTAATTTTAAGAACCTACCCCTTAACGTTAAAATGCATATTGAAGTAAGTTATGTTGCTCATGAATTATATCGAAAAGAGTTTATATTGACCGACGGTAAACTGCCGCTGGATTTAAAAACATTAATTATAAAGCCGCGTGATATTACTTTAAAGGAGGTAGAAATTAGAATCCCCCCAATCAGCATGAATGGTGATACATTAGAATTTAATGCAGCAGCCTTTAAGTTAGATAGTAATGCGGTTGTGGAAGACCTTTTACGCAAGATCCCAAATGTTACCCTCTGGGGTGATGGGCAAATTACGGTAAACGGGAGAGAAGTAAAAAGTCTTCTCGTAAATGGGAAGCAATTTTTTGGAGGTGATTTTAAGATGGCAACTCAAAATATCGCTAAAAATGCGGTAGATAAAGTGCAAGTTTATGCAACAAGAAACGAATCCAATCCATTAGACAGTACACTTACAGTAAACCTAAAACTTAAAAAAGGAAAAGATATTGGCCATTTTGGAAAGATTGGTGGTGGTGCAGGAACAAGTGAAAAGTACGAATTTGATGGAAATGTAAACATGTTCTCTCCCAAAATGCAGTTAGGCCTTATTGGCGCAAGCAATAACATCAACAAAGTTGCTAACAATATAAGGACGTTAACTTCCAATGGTACTTTTAAAGGAGTTGGAACTAATATAGACTATCAATCAGATTTTAGGCAAATCGGTTTAAACCAGTCTAATATTGGTGGTGCAACATTTACTTATAACTTCATTGTAAAACCAGAATGGGACAAGAAGAGTACATTCAATGCAGATTATTTTATCAAAAATAACAATTTAGAAAGTTTAAATGATTCTGAAACCACCACCTCTATTAACTCAAGCGGAAAAATTTTAGACCGCAATAAAAGGACAGGAAATACGATTTCCACCAATCAAAACTTTAATACTAGATTTGAGCTCTCGAAAAAAAACCATAGGCTTAACATTAATCAAACCATGTTTTCGAATAATGGCACAACTCAAAACAAAGCACAACAAAGTGCCATCAATAGTCAGGATCTATTAACAAGTACAAATAATACCGTTGGCCAAAATAATTACTTAAACAAAGGACTTAATCTAGCTGTATATTACAACTTATCTCCCAACTATATTACCCAAAGAAAGCATCGATTTGGAGGTTTAAATGCCAGTTATAATTTGTCTATTAATGATAATCAGAGCGACAGATCTAATCTAACATCTTTTAGATCATATACCGACGCCAACTCAAATAGAGACTACGACAGAAAATATGATTCCCAAAATAATTCGGTAAATCAAAGCCTAAATCTCAGTTTACCCAATTTAAAATCGCTATTTTTTGGCTATAAAAACCTAGGTGGTTTCGATCTGGCATTAAATAGCAATTTGCGATTAAATGAAAATAGCAACCGAGAATTAGTTGAAGATTTAAATAACAGTACGCATTCTTATGTTAGAAACAGCTATTTAACTAACCAAACCCACGTGAATTTAATTGAAGAAACTCCTGGTATTACACTGAGTAAATCCTTTTATAAAAGTCTCTCTAATCGCTATAATAAAAGTTTAAATATTGTTGTTTCAGCTAAACAGAACTTAATTTTCCAAGAACATACCTCAGAAAAATCATTTCAAAATATCAAAAGAAACTATAGTAGATTTACACCAGAAGTTAACATTAATTTTAATGATAATCAATATGGCGAGTACTACCGAAATGCTTCCTTAACATATAACACTAGTATTGATGTTCCTAGCTTAACGCAATTAGCACCTTTAAATGATAGTACCAACTTATATTATCTACAAAAAGGCAACCTCAATTTGAAAGAGGCGGTCGATCGTACAATTTCCCTAAATTTTGACCATGGTGACCAGACTTCAAAAAATATACTGAATTATAGTTTCAATATTTCTGGGGGTTTAATAGATAATGCATTTACAGATAGCGTTTATATCGATAATCAAAATAGACGAACTGTTTATTCGGTGAATGCAAATGGGAGCAAATATTTGAATGGAAACGGAAACTTGCGAAAAACGCTTAAACTTAAAACCCTGCAATTACAAATTGGTTTAAACGCAGGACTAAATTTAGCTAAAACACCAACTTATTTAAATGGCGCTTTTAGTTTTTCGAATTCGTTTAACACAAATGGAAGCCTAAGTGCAAATATTACCTATAAAGATAAATTTGCTACCGAGGCGAAACAAAGTTTTGAAACTTATAAAAGCAAGCAAGAGGCATTTAATACGCAGTACAATGGTATAAATATGGCTAGCTCTTTAAGTACTAGTTATAATATCACTAAAAAATTTACTTTAAGTAGCAATATTACTTTCAATACCAGCCAGTCAAATAGTGCAAAGCAAATCAATTATACCATTTGGAATGCAAATGCTATATACAGATTCTTAAAAGGCAATAATGCTGAGTTTAAATTTTCTGCTTTAGACATACTTCATCAAAATACCAATATCATAAACTACGGTAGTGGTAATGGCTTCACTTTAGGCACTCAGAATGTTTTACAACAATATTTTATAACCTCCCTTTCCTATTACCCTCGTAAGTTTGGGAAAGATGCCCGGAAGAAGTAAAACATAAAGTAAAAGAAGGAGCCGCATACAACCTTAATTAACCATATGAAAAAAATAGTTTGGATATTTGCATTGATCAGCTTTATCAGCTGTAAAAAAGAGGGCGTTTCAACTGTTAACAATGGGACAGAAATATGGTTTAAAAACGCAGCTGGTGTTAATTTGTTAAATTCGACAGAAATAAATGCAATTCGATCAGCCGACATAGATATTTTTTTGCTACAGAATGGGGCGAAAGTTCGAGTTAACCGCCCGATGATGGATTTGAATGAAAGCTTTAGAATTACTCCTACTTCGCAGGGCGATTTAATGACCCTATATTTCGATATCATGCCAGAGTCTATGCAGCAGAACAGAGTTACCATGTTTATACGTTATCAGGATGGTTCAGAAGATAAGCTTATGGGAGAATTTAACTCAGATCGTTCCTCGGCCGTATACCTTGAAAAAGTATGGGTAAATGATGTTTTAAAATGGTCGCCTTCACCTGGAAAGGGTAGCGCTCTCGTAGAAATTATTAAATAAATCAGGTCCATTCACTATTCCTTTAACATCCCTTGACGCTAACGAGCGACTTTATTTTCTCCTTCTTTGTGCGTATGGAAGCCCCTTGGATTGGATTCTACATACGCCCCTATTGTGATATGGCTTAAATAAAAAGAGGCTGTATCATAAATCAGCCTCCTCTTATCATCCCAGTTAAAACCCTAGTCTTACTTAATAAACAAACTGGCAATAGCCAATACTTCTGCCTTAGTTAATGCTTCGTCAAATGATTCAGCAGCGATTGCCGCTGTTACGCCTGCATTTCCATTAATACCAACAATATTTACACCAGCTTGCATACTAGTATTTTCACGTACATAAATTGGATCCACTGCAGCAATTCCAGTATCATTTGATACACCACCTGCTCCTAAACTAATCCAAGGTTTTAATCCAGTTGCGCCATTTGCAGCTAACATCTGACGTAAATGTGAGGCATGTCGTGCTTCAACCGAGTGAATTTGCAACGCCGTAGTTAAGACAGCGTTTCCTTTTAATACCGTAGCTTGTCCTTTATAGGCTCTAACCCCTGTATCCTCAAAAGCGGTCGCAACTTTTAAGAACGTTAAATAATTAGTGTATACATCAGGAAAAGTCCCTTTGCCGGTAAAATCAAAATCACTATAAGCCAAAGGCGTTCGTGCCGCAGCACCTAAAGCACCTTTTAATAAGTTTACATGAGCCAGTTCATGATCCCTAATGGTTGTGATTGCCCCGATCGGAGCTCCAGTTGGAATTAGGCCAGGAGCTGCAACTACTGCATGATTATAGAAATGATATTCTAAATATTCTAACGTTAACGCAAAATTTAACACATCATTAATTTGTGTTGGCGTACTTTGTCCATATGCCTTTTTAAACACAGAACCTAAAGCTAAAGGCATTGCTGCAAGTGTGATTTTTTTACCCATGTTAAAAAAATCCTTCATTGCGGCTCTTCTCGGATTTAATCTTTCATAGATCTCTCCGTCAACTTTTTCTATTTCTTCTAATATGTTTACAATATTCATGATTGCTCGTTTTAAGATTAAAGATTAATAACATTAATTTTTGTTTTGATATATTTCGACGCGGCGCTAAGTACCATATCTGGTGTAAAAGCTTTATCTAAACCATTCGCATCAACAACTTCCGAATTGGCAAAGCTTCCATTAGCAATTAAATCTCGAACATAGGCTGCATGACGGGCCTCTACAGAGACTATTTGTCCAGCAATAACAATATAAGCATCAGTTTTTAAACGAACTCCTGCACCATTATAAGCCGCAACACCTAGATCTTCAAAAGCTTTTGCAGCACCTAATACGCTCGCCCGATCTGTAAAATTGATACTCGAAAAATCAACTTCCAAACCACCTATTGCAGCTGGTCCTAAGGCATTTTTAAAGAATTCTCTGTGGGCAACTTCATGATATTGAATATCATTGAAATAATTACGTTCTGCCGTGCTAAAACCTGAAGGAGGTGCTGATGCTACCTTGATGTAAAATGCAGCCTCTAGCTGCTCCAATGCATAAGCATAATTCAATACCCCAAAATCATCCTTGAAGTCTAAGGTTACACCTGTTGGTATCATCACTTTATCTTTTTTACAGCCTGCTGCAGTTAATGCTACAATCGCTGCCCCTGCGCCTGCATACTGCAAGAAAGATCGGCGCTCTAATTTGGCATCCAGAATACTGCCTTCCATAGACAAGGTATTTTGGACTTTTTCATTTAAATTTTCCATAGTTGATTTTTAAAAGGTGGTTAATGAGTTTATTTAAGGTTATTTAAAAATGGATTGACTTTAATTACGAGAAGAAACTGTGTTCGGTTTTCATCTTTGTATTTTTTTTCAATTAACTACCCTCCTAAATCAAGAAATATTTTCTAATCGCCGTTTTTTTAGATAAATTGACCCTCATAAATTAAAAACTGTGTTGAACGCAATTATTGTTGATGACGAAGAATTTGCTAGATCTTCTCTCTATTTTCTACTTCAGGAAAATTGTGAGCAAGTTCATGTTGTTGGTATTGCAAAATCGGTAAATGAAGCACGCACGCTGCTAAATCAGCATCAGGTAGATCTTATTTTTTTAGACATCGCAATGCCTGGAGAGAATGGCTTCGAGCTTATTCCCCAAGCCCAAATTGCTAATGCAACAGTAATTTTCACCACTGCGTATGATCAGTACGCTTTAAGAGCTATAAAAGCTAATGCGCTAGATTATTTACTGAAACCTATCGACATAGATGAATTAATAATCGCAGTAGATAAAGCTTCTAAATACATTAAAAATGAAAATAATCGGAACGAAAGCCTTAAAAATCTTGCGAACGATTTAACGAATAAATCAACGATTAAAAAAATTACTATACCAAATGGACAAGGTTACCGTTTGGTTGATATTGACGATATTATTCATATTGATGCAGATAGTAATTATTCTGTATTCAACCTAGTTACTGCCGAAAAAATAGCGGTTTCTAAAGTTTTAAAAGATTATGAAGAAATATTACCTGAAAATAGATTTGTTCGTATTCATAAGTCAACCATTGTGAACCTCGCCTATATCAAAGAATATAACTCCAAAAATGGCTTACAAGTAGTACTCAAAAATGGGGAAAGTATTACCGTATCACGACGGAGAGCGAGTGATTTTTTCGAGAAGATTAAAGCATTTACCAATTTACAAAATGAAGATTAACATTTTAAAATATGTACTTCTTACGTTAATTGCTGTATGCTTTCTGCCAGGAACAAATTACGCTCAAACTTTATATTTACCACATTACACAACAAAAGAAGGCCTACCTAGCAACAACTGTTATTTTACCCTCCAAGACAAAAAAGGATATATATGGATTGCTACCGATGCTGGAGTAAGCCGATTTGACGGGTCAAATTTCGACAACTTTTCTGTAGATGATGGCTTACCAGACAATCAAATTCTCCAGCTAAAAGAGGACAGCAAAGGCAGAATTTGGTTTTTAGCACTTAACGGTCAGCTCAGTTATTTCTACAACGGCAAAATCTATAACGCAGATAATGAACCAAAACTTAAATTTTTAAAGCTAAATGCTGTAGTAGTTTCATTTTTTGAGGATAGCAGAGGAAGGATCTGGTTTGGCACCAATAAAAACATTATCGCTTGCTGGAATGAGAAATCGGTATTAAAATACGTTTCCCCTAACCCCCAAAAACAGTTCATCAATGCTTTCATTCATGAAGATAGTAAAGGTAATATATGGGCATACAGTACGCAGGCGCTTCATGTATTCATAGAAAGAGATTTCGTTTTAATTAATGACTCTGTCCTCCCATTATCGTATAAAACCAGCCTTAATCTTAAGAATAAGAGCATGTATTTTTTAGATAAGGAAGGCTTAAACTTAAAAACAGGCTTTGCAATAAAAAAAATCCTGAAAATTAGCAGTGATCTATTAACTAATAGTCCTGGTTACATCTATACAAACGAGAAAGAAATCTGGCTAAGTAATAACAGTGGGGTTTATATTTTAGGTTTCAATGGAGGTAGTACCCAAATTTTAAAAGATGTTGATGTTAACCAGGTTATCAAAGATCGGAATGGGAATATGTGGTTCACTACCAAAAACGGCATATATAGACTACCAGACCCCAAAGAACGATTATATATTTTAAATACTGAAAACGGATTATCAAATAATACGATTAAAAGCATTGTCAAAGACAATAAGAATAGATTGTGGTTAGGTCTAAGCAATGCTAAAATTAACTTACTCGACATCAATACAAAGCAGATTCAGCAAATTGCTATTTCCGATAAGAAAAGATACAACAACATTAAGCAATTAGAGTTAGATACGCTACGTAACACAATGTACTTCGCTTCAGATTACGGGCTGGGGAAAATTGAAAATATTTACGGTTTACAACCCGATATTAGTTATTTAAAAGAAACGAATAACTCTGTTTTTGTGGTAAAGAATTTTAGTTTAGACCATAATCAAAAACTTGCCCTAGCCTTATCTTCCGGCGTTGTTATCATTAATAATCGCCTTCAGAAATTAGATTTTAATGCTTTAAACTATAAAGAAAAACAAGACTATTTTAAAGAGCGATCTTATCGTGTTTATTTTGACCATCACCAACAGCTCTGGTTCTCTAATTTAAATGGAGTTTCTGAGTTTGGAAATGGAATCTTAACAAAACATTATGAGCAAAACCTCCTGCTGTCAAAGAGGGTTAATGATATCAAAGAACTACCTAACAAAGTATTTGCGATGGCTACTGATGGTTATGGCATTTTATTTATGGTTAATCAAAAAATTGTTAGACACGTTACCCAAAATGATGGCCTGAACAATAATATCATCAATAAATTATTTGTAAAAGGAGATTATTTGTGGGCGATAAGCAATAATGGCGTAAATCGTATATTATTTAAAGACAATCAATTAAGTATTAACTCATTCGATTATGCAAATGACCTGTTGTCTGATGACCTGAACGATCTTTACATCGATGATTATACGGCTTATTTTGCGACAAATAATGGCCTAGTTTATTTTAACCACAATTTAACCTCTAAATTAAAAAACGTACCCGAAATTTACATTTCCTCAATTACCCACAACAAATTACCTTTAGATCTAACTTCGTCAAATTTTGTCTTCAAACCAGATGAACATAATATTATTTTTAACTATAGTGCGGTCGACTTTAAAAACCAGCAGATTACCTATCGATATAGGTTAAAAAGAAATGCAAAGTGGACAGAAACTAAAAACAGGAGATTGGAGCTTTCCTCTCTAGAACCAGACACTTATGTTTTTGAAGTAAGCGCAAAAAGCCAAGACAACCAGTGGAGTGAGCCAGCAAGAATTACTTTTGAACTCGAAAAACATTTTTGGCAAACCTGGTGGTTCATCTCTATTTTGCTCATTATTGGAGGTTCCTTACTGTATATTATCACCGTAAATATTACTAAACGACAAAAAAATAAGGAGCAGGAACAATTATTGTTAAAAAATAAAACGCTAATGCTCGAGCAAAGAGCATTGCAAGCCATGATGAATCCACATTTCGTATTCAACGTGATGAATTCTATCCAACACTTTATCAATACCAGTAATACTTCCTCCGCCAATAGAGTTTTAACTGGCTTTGCCAAGCTTATTCGTAAAAATTTAGAGATCTGCACAAAAAGCTATATTAATCTAGAAGAAGAAATTGAATATCTCAATCTCTATCTGAGCCTGGAGAAAAATAGATTTGGTGATAAATTCAAGTATAAGATAGCCGTTGATCCACAAATTGACAAAGAAGAATCTTTTATTCCTTCCATGTTATTGCAACCTTATATCGAAAATGCCATTTGGCATGGCATCATGCCAAAAGAAGAAGGTGGAGAAGTTAACATTAACATTGATTTAAAAGAAGAAGGCTACTTACAAATCAGTATTATCGATAATGGCGTAGGAATTGAAAACTCCCTGCTTCAAAAAAAAGCTGGACACCAAAGTAAAGGAATGGACTTAACGCAGGAAAGAATCAATTTGTTAAACAAAATTGAAGCAAAACCTATACACTTAAATATAAAACAGAACGGTAAAAGTGGCACAATCATTACTATTATAGTTCCACTTACTTAATTATTACCGTTTACTCAATTATCATTACCACTCACTCATTTAAATAGATTCCTTCTGAGAATAGCATTAAACTTGTATCAAGATATTAAACAAACGTTAAATGTTTTGTTTTAACGCGTTCTTATAGGATTGACAAAGATATTTTTTAACCTAACCTAAAACTATATCTCAATTCAGGTTTCATTTGTGTGTTAAAAGCGTCCCAATAACAATTAGGACGCTTTTTTTTTGCTCCTACTAGTCCATTGAGCTACCCCCCGAGATTTCAATAAATTGCGAGTTTATTTTACCATTCCCGACGCCTCTAACAAACATAACCAGGTAATGTTAGCTTCTAATTAGTTTAACCCATTAAGCTACAGCACACTAAAAAAGTTAAAAAAAATTTCAGAAAAAAGCTTTTTCTCTTAATTTTGAACTAAATAAAAAAATCTAAAAAACAGGTTTCTTTCTATTTAAAAAGATTTTATGTAATTTAGATAAGCAGTAGAACTTTCGTACAATTAATATTTTTTGTGTTATGAAAACGCCAAAAAAACCAATTCAAAAAACGCCAATTAACAAACCTCTGTCCAAAAAGGAATCAGATGGAGAAGATGATGATGACATTCAAGATAATGAGGTCTTAGCTGAAGAAGAGGATGACTTCGACGTGCCATTGGACGACCTTGATACTTTTGAGAGCTTTGATGACGACGATGACGATGACGACGATAGATACTAATTGTCCCTAAAATTTCATATCATAAAAGCATCCTTATGGGGTGCTTTTTATTTTAATAACCTCCAAAAATGCAAATTGAAGTCGTTAAAGATAAAGCAGCAGCACAAGCTTTTTTAAATGTTGTCCAAACCATTTATGCAAATGATAAAAACTGGATCCGTCCTTTAGATCAAGATATTGAAAAGATATTTGATCCAACAAAGAACCCTTTCTTTAAACATGGAAAATGTATTCGTTGGATATTGAAAGACAACACTAAAAAAACGATTGGAAGAATTGCTGCATTTATTAACGATAAAAAGGCGCATATCTATGAGCGACCAACTGGAGGAATAGGTTTTTTTGAATGCATAAATGACCAGGAAGCAGCTTTCCTATTATTTGATACTGCCAAAAATTGGCTGGCTTCAAATGGTATGGAGGTAATAGAAGGACCAATTAACTTTGGCGAAAATGATTCTTTTTGGGGTTTATTGGTAGAAGGCTTTACCTCGCCCTCTTACGGCATGAACTATCATCCACCATACTACCATCAATTGTTTAAGGCCTATGGCTTTGAAACGGCTTATGAGCAATTAACTAACCACATCAACCTCACCATACCGTTTCCTGCACGCTTTACAAAAATCGCTAATTGGGTTGCCGCAAAACCGGATTATTCTTTTGAACATTTCTCTAAAAAGAATGCCGAAAAGTATATCAATGATTTAATGGAAATTTACAATGATGGTTGGAAGGATTTTGAAAATTTTGTTCCCATCAAGAAAGAAACGCTTCAGGAAAGCTTTAAGCAAATGGAAGTAATCATGGATGAGAATCTGATTTGGTTTGCCTACGCAAACGGAGAACCCGTTTCATTCGTTGTAATTATACCAGATGCCAATCAAATGATAAAAGGACTTAATGGCAAACTTGGCCTACTAGAAAAGCTAAAGTTTGCCTATAAGAGATGGGTTGGCGTTACGAGAATGCGAGCCATTGTAATGGGTACAAAAAGTAAATACCAGAAGCATGGCCTCGAATCAGCCCTCATTATCAAATTAGGTGAATATGTACTTCCAAAAAATCAGTATACTGAATTGGAATTATCTTGGGTAGGCGATTTCAACGATAAAATGCTTGCCTTCCATGAGGCTACAGGAGCCACATTTGGAAAACGTCATTTAACGATGAGAAAAACCATTTAAAGCATCGCTTTATCCTTCTTTCTAAGCTCTTCGTAAAGATCGATTACCTTCTTTTGTAAGTTGATAATTTCTTCTTCTTTAGATGCTATTTTTTCACGTAGCATATTTATCTCAGCAGTATTTTCTGATTGATGATGCTCGCCCTCTTTAGAAATAAGATCAATGGTAGAAACTTCGAACAAAGCAGCTATCTGATCTAACCTGGAAATATTAACATCAGTAATACCTGTTTCAATTTTCGAAAATGCAGGTATCGATATTTCTAATCTCTTAGCTACTTCACCTTGACTCCATCCATTTCTTTGACGAAGTGTTCTAATGTTTTTTCCAATTAAGCTCATACAGTTACGGGTTATGGTTTACTACTTTAGCTATTCAACTCATATGCCAACTTTATCAAATCTATACCCCCAAAGTTACCCGAACTCATCAGTAGCAAATTTGTAGCTTTAAAATTTAGGCTCCGTAAATAGGTTTCGAGCTCATTAGAATCATCAAAAAACATCAAGTCCTTATCGTTAAAAGCATGCACAATATCATCCTTGGTTAAGGGCACCATTTTCTTAATATGAAACGTTTTTTCGTCTATGTAAACAATGCGCACATCAGCCTTATCCATTGTGTTTTTATATTGATCCAAAAAACTTGAATTTAAACTGCTAAATGTATGAAGCTCAATGCATGCCACCAACTTCCGCTCTTTAAATTGTGCCTTCACTGCATCCACAGAGGCTTTTAGTTTAGACGGAGAATGTGCAAAGTCTTTATAGATATTGGTGTCGTTTACGCTATTTAATAATTCCAAACGCTTCGCCGCGCCGGTAAAACTAGCTATCGCAACTCTAAAATCGTCATCGTTTATACCCAACTCCAAACACACCAAACGCGCGGCATTTAGGTTCATTAAGTTATGATTTCCAAAGACTTCTAAAGTGGTATTCGGCAATAATACAGTCACTCCATCAACTACTTTATTGGGTGGAATAACGTAAGGGATTTTTTCAATATTTGCTTTCGTATTTAGCACAATTTGTTTTAATTCCTCATCACTCTCACAGTAAATTAATTTTCCATTGGGGAAAATTGTGTAAATAAATTTATCAAATTGAGAAATATAATCCCCAAAAGTGGGAAAGACGTTGATATGATCCCATGCAATTCCGCTTATGACCGCAATATTAGCGTGGTACAAATGAAATTTTGGTCTTCTATCAATGGGTGAAGCTAAATATTCATCACCTTCGATAATGATTACGGGAGCACTTTCTGTTACCTTAACCATCGTTTCGAAACCAGCTAACTGCGCGCCTACCAAATAATCGAAATCTTTTTGATAATAATTAAGCACATGCAAAATCATGGAGGTAATTGTAGTTTTACCGTGACTGCCTCCAATAACTACTCTTAATTTATCTTTAGATTGCTCGTAAATATATTCAGGATAAGAATAAATCTTCAGGCCCAACTCTTGCGCTTTTATTAACTCTGGGTTATCAATGCGTGCGTGCATACCTAAAATTACCGCATCCAAATCTGGCTTGATGTTTTTTATATCCCAACCTTCTTGCGCAGGCAGGATTCCATACTTAGCAAGGCGGCTGCTCGATGGTTCAAAAATCACATCGTCAGACCCGGTAACTTCATAACCTTTTTGATGCAAGGCAATCGCCAGGTTATGCATTGCACTACCGCCTATTGCAATAAAGTGTACTTTCATTTTGCTTAATTGTTTTTCGTAATTGCAATAATTCGCTAGCCTTCCAAGCCCTTCACAAACCTAGCCGCTACCCAATCGCCTATCTTCTTATGATCAACATACTTAAGCTTAAATTGCCTACAATGCGCAGTGATCATTCCCAAGTCTGGCGTTTCATAGAAACCACTAAAAAGTATGGTCCCATTATCCTTCAATACCTTTGCATAAGTTTCAATCTGATCGAGCAAAATATTCCGGTTAATGTTAGCCAAAACTAGCTCAAACTCAAGCGCAGGAATAGCTTCTTTACTTCCACATAACGAAGTTAGATTATCGATATTATTGAGGGCAGCATTTTCGATGGCGCTTTCATAGCAAACATCATCATTATCTATCGCTACTAATTGCTTTGCGCCCCGTTTTGATGCCAAAATAGCTAAGATTCCTGTTCCAGCACCCATATCTAAAACCATTTTTCCAGTCATATCCATTTCCAGAATATATTCCATCATCATCGTTGTAGTTTGATGGTGACCTGTACCAAAGGCCATTTTAGGGTCAATTACGATCTCATAAGGATATTGAGGTTGCGGCTCATGAAAGGTTGCCCTCACATAGCATTTATCAGCTATAATAAGGGGAGTAAAATTCTTTTCCCACTCTTCATTCCAATTCTCTGGCTCAATGTCGTGTATAAGGTAGGTGTATTGTAGCTCATCACCAAAGCCCATCAAAACCTCATTCAATGCTGTTTCTTTAAATTCAGCGGCTATAATAAATGCGTCGAAACCAGTTTCGGTATCTTCAAAGGTATCAAAGCCAACATCCGCAAGTTCTGCTATAAGCAAATCTTTTTGGTATTCTTCGATCTTACTAAAGCTAAATGCTACTTTTTTATACTCCATTATGAATTTAATGCCTTTATGATATCTGTAAAATCGCGTGATTTTAACGATGCACCACCAATTAACCCACCATCTATATCATGTTGTGCAAATAGCTCGGCAGCATTCTTCGGATTACAGCTACCACCATATAAAATCGTAGTATCATCAGCCAATTGCCAACCATATTTGGCTTCAATTTCTGAGCGGATAAAGGCATGGATATCTTGTGCTTGCTCTGGAGTTGCCGTTAAACCTGTTCCGATAGCCCAAACAGGCTCATAAGCTAAAACCACTTTAGCAAAATCTTCTGCACTTAATAAAAATATACCATTGTCTAATTGTGATTTTAATACTTGATAATAGCTTCCATTATTCCGCTCATCTAAAGTCTCGCCGATACAGAAAATAGGGGTTAAATTATTTTTTAGGGCAATGTTGGTTTTTTCAGCTAATAGTGCATCAGTTTCAGCAAAGTATTGTCTGCGTTCCGAGTGCCCTACAATTACATAGTCGCAACCCGTAGATTTGATCATTTTTGCCGAAATTTCACCAGTATAGGCTCCGCTTTCGTTCTGGTGGCAGTTTTGCGCGCCAATTTTCACTATACCCGACGACAATTGTGCCAAGCTATTTAAATGAATATATGGAGCACAAATTACAGCGATCTGATCACCTTTTTTTTCGTCCCTAACCATGTTTACAATTTCAGAAAAGGTAGAAATTCCTTCACTGTAGTCCATGTTCATTTTCCAGTTCCCTGCAACTATTTTTTTTCTCATATACTTGGATTATTAAGGTTGTTTGATTTTTAGGATTAAGATTATTCGATTGTTAATTACTTTCCTAGGATTAATAGGATTGTAGGATTATTGGGTTTTATTATTGGGTTGTTAATGTTGATTGCTTCGCTAAGTTATTAAGATTGTTTGATTCTTAGGATTATTGATATTGTCGATGTTAAATGTTGTTTATATGTTGTTATTGGATGTCATCGTCATTGCGAGGCACGAAGCAATCTCTTCACTAGATTGCTTCGTACCTCGCAATGACGGGTTGTCCCCGCTATGACGCTTCGTACTTCACAATCTAAGACCTTAAAACCTCCTATACTTCTTTGTGTCTTCAAAAATATGTTCTAAGATAGACTTCTCTACTTCGTTTAATACCATTGCTCTGCGCTCAAAAACCTTAACTGCTGTTTCAAGCATTTTCGCCAATCCATATACCTCAAAACCATGCGCCCCTCCCCATGCAAAATCTGGTATAAAATTACGTGGAAAACCTGCTCCAAAAATATTAGCACTTACTCCCGCAACAGTACCCGTATTAAACATCATGTTAATCGCACATTTAGCATGATCAGCCATTATTAAGCCGCAAAACTGTAATCCAGTTCTACGAAAACTTTCTTTTTCGTAATCCCAAAGTCTAACTTCCGCATAATTATTTTTAAGATTGGAATTGTTGCTATCGGCACCAATGTTACACCATTGTCCCAATACCGCGTTACCTAAATAACCTTCGTGGCCCTTTGAAGAGTATCCCCAAATTACGGCATTATTAATTTCACCACCAACCCTGCTATGTGGACCAATAGTAGTTTGTCCGTATATTTTAGCCCCCATTTTTACTTGAGAGTTATCACAAAGCGCAAAAGAACCCCTAATATGGCAACCTTCCCAAACCTCTGCATTTTTACCTAGGTAAATTGGCCCCTGTAAGCTATTAAAGGTAGAGCATTCTGCCTTTGCCCCTTCCTCAGCAAAAAACTGGTCGCCTAAAAAGGTATTGGTACTGCTTAACGTAGCTGATGTTCTGCCCTTAGTGATAATTGCAAAATCTTTGACCAACTCGGCATGGTTATTTTTAAATATATCTTCGGGATACTGGATCTGCACAAAAGCAGAAAGATAATTTATGTTTTTAAAATGAGTTAGTGCACCCAAGTTATCGAGGTCGATTTTTTCGGTACGATAAGCAATTACGATATGATCCTTAATCAACACCTCATCGGCATTAAGCTTATTTATCGCTGCAATTAGCTCTTCATCTGGACAAATTGAACCATTTATATAAAGATTAGCATCGACTGAGGGATACTTTCTACGCAGATAATCTTGCGTAACATATCCAATATCCGAGTTTAAATATTTCGCCCATTTTTCGGCAATGGTTAAAATACCTAATCTTAAATCGGCTACCGGACGGGTAAAGGTTAATGGCCTAAGCGATAACCAGGTTTTATCATCAAATAAATTGATCTTCATAAGCAACAAAAATAAAAAAAGTCCCGAGCAATGCATCGGGACTTCCAAAATATTTTGTTTACGGTTAGAATTACTTCTTAGCGTAACGAGTTTTAAATTTATCGATACGACCTGCAGTATCAACTAACTTCATTTTACCAGTATAAAAAGGGTGTGAAGTGTGAGAAATCTCCAATTTATATAATGGATACTCATTACCATCTTCCCATTTAATAGTTTCTTTAGTCTCAACACAAGATTTAGTTAAAAACTGATACTCGTTAGACATATCTTTAAATACTACAAATCTGTAGTTTGATGGATGCAAATCTTTTTTCATTTCTATATTTTTTTATGTTTATGAAGCTATCGTAAGCGTTTTAATTACTTTTTGCAGGTGTTAACCAACGACAGTTTCATGTTTTTTATTTATTCATCTTATTTTAGAGGATGCAAATATCGAGATTTTATTTTTTAATTGCAAGGGCAAATTAATTATTTATATTTAATTAATCATTCCATCTTTATTATGAACAGAAGAAATTTCCTCAAAAACGGTGCAGCCGCTAGCGTTTTATCAACCTTAAGTTTTTCGGCGGCAGCAATGCCCCTATCGTTGGCTACAGCTGAAGCAGGTTTTGCAGACGATTTTGAATTGAACGAAATCACGGTCAGCGAATTACAAGCAAGGATGCAAAGTGGCAAATTATCTTCAAAAACACTGATTAAGCTATATCTTAAACGAATTGAAAAAATCGATAAAAGCGGGCCAAAATTAAACGCAATCATTGAGCTTAATCCCGATGCTTTCGCCCTTGCTACTCAAATGGATGAAGAACGTAAGCAGGGCAAAATTAGAGGCCCATTACACGGCATTCCTATTTTAATTAAAGACAATATTAACACGGCTGATAAAATGCAAACCACTGCAGGCTCTTTGGCTCTAACAGGAAATATCGCATCGGCCGATGCCTTTATTGTTCAAAAACTCCGCCAAGCAGGTGCAATAATTTTAGGCAAAACGAATTTAAGTGAATGGGCAAACTTTCGGTCAACCCGCTCCTGTAGCGGCTGGAGTAGTCGTGGTGGACAAACTAAAAATCCTTACATTTTAGACCGAAGTCCGAGTGGCTCAAGTTCTGGCTCTGGTTCAGCTGTATCTGCAAACTTATGCGCCATTGCTATTGGCACCGAAACCAATGGTTCTATCATTGCCCCATCCTCTTATAGTGGTATAGTAGGTTTAAAACCTACCGTGGGCTTATGGAGCCGCAGCGGTATCATCCCCATTTCTAAAACACAAGATACAGCCGGCCCAATGTGCCGAACTGTTACCGATGCCGCAATACTATTAGGCGCATTAACCGGCATTGATGAGCAAGATGAAATCACTAAAACCAGTAGCGGTAAAACATACGCAGATTATACGCAGTTTTTAAAAGTAGATGCCTTAAAAGGAAAAAAGATTGGAATTGAAAAATCTTTCTTAAATGGCCATGAGGGTGTAGTTGGCTTATATAAAGCAGCTATTGAAAAGCTGAAGGAATTGGGTGCTCAAGTAATTGAAATAGAATTACAAAAAGAGATGCGCGTTATCAATGCCAGTGTTTTGCAACCCGAATTTAAAGCCGGCGTAAATGCGTATTTAGCAACGGCAAACGCCAAAGTCAAAACCTTAACTGATGTAATTGCCTTTAACAAAGCGAACGAAAGCACTGCTATGCCCTATTTTAAGCAAGAAACTTTAGAAGCAAGTGATAAAGCAGTGGATTTAAACAGCGATACTTACAAAGAATCATTGGCGAAGGTTTTATCATCCCGAAAGATCATCAATGAGCTAATGGAGAAAAATCAGTTAGATGCCATAGTAGGGACAAGCTTCGGCATTCCATCTTTAATCGATCTTTTTAATGGCGATTATAGCGGTGGCTTCTATTTTGCCTCTCCCGCTGCAATGGCTGGCTTTCCGCACATTACGGTGCCAATGGGCAGGATTTTTGAGTTGCCAGTAGGGTTGTCTATCATGGCAAGCGCTTACCAGGAGCCGGTTGTACTAGCCTTTGCCTATGCTTTTGAGCAAGCTACTAAGCACAGGGCTGCACCCAAGTTTTTAAAGACGAGCAATTTTTCTAGTGGGGTTTAGATTTTTGTCTCATAAATTGTGTAATATTTAATTGAATTTCTTCAGGGGCGTTCAGTCCCAACAATTTCCTAAAATTCTTAACCTTTTTGTTCGGCCTTCCTTCGAGAAAGCTAGGTGACAGATAGGTACTTGCTATAGGGTGAGTCCCAGTTGAGTCCCACTTGAGTCCCAGTTGAGTCCCACTTTTTGCAATAAAACTGGGATTCATCAGGGATTTTACTTAGCTTCATTAGTGAAACATGGTTAATCTGTCCCAGCGCAAGTATTATCCTGACACGAACCAAACCTAAACACCGCTAAACCAAAGACATGGCACATATAAAAGGAAAATTTATTCACGGCAAGATGAACGACTCAGTTTATCGTGAACTCAATGGCAAGCAGATTATCCAGAGCATGCCTGCTACCGAAGAAAAGAAACGTACTGAAGGCACTAAAAAAGCGGCAACTGTGTTTGGAAAAGCAAGTAAGTTAGCTGCCGAAATACGAAGCGGCTTACACCATATCTCCAGTCAGTTTTACGATGGTCAAATGATTGCTAGGTTAAGTAAGGAAGTACTGTATTCGTTAAACGCTGCAAAAATCACAGAGACGCAGAGCTTTAATTTCAAGGAAGGCAGCTTTCGTTCGCTAGTAGGTTTTGAATTTAACATAAAATCTCCCTTAAAAACCAATTTATTAGTAGCTCCTACCTTTAGCCTAACAGGCACTACGCTTAAAGTAGCCATACCTGAAATAAACGTTCCTATAGACCTTAAGTTCCCCGAAGATCGCCTTGAGGGATGCAAGCTGCTGGTATTAACCACTATACTCGATCTTGTCCATAAACGAACCAAAAGGACTACACCACAAATTATGGATATCCCCTATTCGTATGAGCCGAAGGTATTACCAGGCAAAACTTTCGAGTTCGAGGTTACGCCAGGGTGTTTATGTATTACAGCTATTTCGCTACAATTTACCAAATCGTCCTTTGCGGGAGATATCATTGTAAATAATAAATTATTTAACCCAGCGGCAATTATACATGCATTTATTCCGCCAGGCACAAGCGATAACGCAGTTGTCGAAAAGTGGCCGCCACATAGTTATTTGTCTGATGGGTTTTTCCCTAAAGGTAAGGATTAAGCCAAACCTTTAAATTCAATTTACTTTGTTTATTAATCCATTTCATTCCCCTATCTTTGCCCCAAAATTTAATACCCTTCCTTCGTGATTAATGTAAATAATATCTCCGTTTCATTTGGTGGAACAACCCTATTTAGTGATGTAACCTTTTCGATTAACGAAAATGATAAAATAGCCCTAATGGGCAAAAATGGAGCAGGTAAGTCGACCATTTTAAAGATTATCGCAGGCGCCACCAAACCTACTTCTGGTAATGTAACTGGACCTAAAGAAGCAGTAATCGCTTATTTGCCGCAGCATTTGCTCACCCAGGATAATGTTACCGTTTTCGAAGAAACGTCAAAAGCTTTTCAAGAGGTAAATCAAATGCAACAGGAGCTAGATGAGCTTAATGAGCAGTTGACCATTCGTACCGATTACGATAGCGACGATTACATGAAGCTGATTGAACGCGTATCTGAGCTGAGCGAGAAATTTTATTCGATCGAGGAAACCAATTACGATGCCGAAGTAGAAAAGGTATTAAAGGGACTAGGTTTTGAACGCAAAGACTTTAACCGCCTCACTTCAGAGTTTTCGGGCGGCTGGCGTATGCGGATTGAACTGGCAAAGATTTTATTAAAAAAGCCGGATCTTATTTTATTGGATGAGCCTACCAACCACATGGATATTGAAAGTATCCAATGGCTCGAAGATTTTCTGATCAACTCGGCCAAGGCAGTGATGGTTATTTCGCACGACCGGGCTTTTGTTGACAACATTACCAATCGTACCATAGAGGTAACGATGGGCAGGATATACGATTATAAGGCAAAATATACCCATTACCTACAGCTCCGTGCCGATCGCCGTGTGCACCAATTAAAAGCTTACGAAGAACAGCAACGCTTTATTGCCGATAACCAAGAATTTATAGATCGATTTAGAGGCACTTACTCTAAAACCCTACAAGTTCAATCACGCGTAAAAATGTTGGAGAAACTCGAAGTTATTGAGATTGATGAAGTAGATACTTCGGCCTTGCGACTGAAATTCCCTCCATCACCACGCTCAGGTAAATATCCGGTAATCGTAGAGGATTTAACCAAAAAGTATGGCGATCACGTAGTATTCGAAAAGGCAGCAATGGTTATCGAACAGGGTCAGAAAGTGGCTTTTGTAGGTAAGAATGGAGAAGGGAAATCGACCATGATTAAAGCCATTATGAGTGAAATTGATTTTGAAGGGGGCTTAAAAGTTGGCCACAATGCTAAGATTGGCTATTTTGCTCAAAATCAAGCAGCGTTGCTCGATGAGGGATTAACAGTATTCGAAACGATAGACCAGATTCCATTAAGTGATGGAAGTATTAAAATTAAAGACCTTTTAGGTGCTTTTATGTTTAGCGGTGATGACATCAATAAAAAGGTAAAAGTACTTTCTGGAGGTGAGAAAACTCGTTTGGCCATGATTAAACTTTTGCTAGAGCCGGTGAATTTATTAATCTTGGATGAACCTACCAATCACCTAGACATGAAAACCAAAGACATTATTAAAGATGCACTGCAAGATTTTGATGGCACTTTAATTTTAGTATCGCACGACAGGGACTTTTTAGACGGCTTAGCTGAAAAAGTATTCGAATTTGGCAATAAACGTGTTCGTGAACACTTTGAAGATATTAAAGGGTTCTTAGCCTATAAGAAAATGAGTAGTTTAAAAGAAATTGAGCAGGGATAAAATAGTTACAGTATTTAGTCATCCAGAGCAAAGCGAAGGAACTTAACGTTAAATTGCAGGTTAAGATCCTTCCTATCGTCAGGATGACAAGCCTAGGATTGCCAGTAATTAATCTCCAAGAATTTCTGGTGCTTTTTTTCTCCCTCAGCTTTAATTTCTAGGTTTTTTAGCACCCCGGCAACTTTTATCTTTTCGGCAGGAAGCTTCCCCTTGCCACGGTAATGGGCAATTAAAAAAGTTTCAGACGAATGATCATCCCTGATTTCATAGATATCGTATTGATCAATAATTGGCACGGGAACAAAAGTCATTGCTTTGCCAGTTGAAATTGGGACTAAGATTAATCCTGTAAATTCTGATTTGGCATCTTTTTTAGTTGGTACACCGGTAATAATCGCATTTTCGGAGAGCACACCATTTGCTTCAGCCTCTGAGGCCATCAGCTCTTGGGCTTTATATTTTAAAAAGTCTTTTCTCAATTTGTCCTCCAACTTAGAAATAATATCAATTTGATCATGTTTCGATAATTGCGAAATCGAAAGCTCTAAGAATAATACCAGTTTTTGCCTTTCATTAAACATTCCTGCTACTTTTGCCAATTCTCCGGCGGTAATTTGACCATTTTCTGCCCTAGCAAACAAGTTATAAAAACGACCTCCATTGTCGAGCTGAGCCAATGCTTCGGTAATATTTTGATAAGGTATAATTTGTTTCATCAATTTTTAATTTAAGAATTAGATAGTTCAAAGGAACTTTTGCTACAAAACTTCGCAAATAAATTAACTATATATTACCACCCTATTCCATAATCCTCGCCATGATTACTTGATCCACCCCATAGGCTGCCATGTTTCCAATCGAAATAAATGGCGTTAATTGGTCCGCTGGTACGATCGGCGAAACTAAGATCGTACCCCATTTTCTTGAGTTCGGCACGCACTGTTTCGGAAGTACTACGGTTCAGTAAAATCTGACCAGGTTTAGGCGCACGGTCGCTGGTTTTAGTCCCACCCAGCGATAGCCAAAGCTGATTGGTATTAAAATTCGCCGCCTCAGTTGCTTTTTGTACTGGCATCTCAAATTCTGCAACATTTAGAAAGAACTGCAACAAATTCTGATCTTGTGTATCCCCACCTTGTACTGCTGCCGATAAAAATGGTTTTCCATCTTTTAAAAATAACGATGGTGATAAGGTTACGCGAGGGCGTTTACCTGGTGCCACAACATTGAAAGGATTTAAAGCTGAGTCGAGCACAAAGCTTTGCATCCTTTGGCTCATGCCTATCCCTGTATTACCGGCAATGCAAGCGGGCAACCATCCGCCGCTTGGCGTAACCGATACTACCCAACCCTCTTTATCTGCTGCTTCTATAGATGTTGTTCCTCTCCACAAGCGATCTTCATAATCTGCTTTTAAAGAATTATTGCCCAAATCATGTACTGGCGCAAAATTCCTTTTGGTGCTATCCATTTCAAAACCTCTCTTTTTAAGCAGGTTGATGTATGGATTAGCTTTATTTTCGAAAAGATAAGGATTACCTGGACCAACACTAGCATCGTTTTTATCAGTGCGTATTAATGCAGCCCGTTGCTTTGCATATTCCTTGCTCAACAAGCCTTTCATGGGTTCTGTGGGAGAAACGTAAGGATCCCCATAATAGAAATCGCGATCGGCAAAGGCAAGGTTCATTGCTTGGTAAACGGTATGGATATATTTCGAACTGTTATAACCCATTGCCTTTAAGTCAAAATTCTCTAAAATATTTAAGGCTTGTAGCAATACCGGTCCTTGTGTCCACTGCTTTAATTTATATGCTTCAATTCCTTTATAATTTACCATTACAGGCTCTTCTTCAATCGGTTTCCAATTGGCCAAATCTTGCATGGTAATTAAGCCTCCCTGTTCTTTACTGCCACGCACAAACTCTCGGGCAATATCACCTTTATAAAAACGATCGTAAGCAGCCATTAATGCTTCCTTTCTACTTTTTCCCTTTTTCAAAGCCTCCCGTTCGGCAGCAACCATTTTTGTAAGTGTTTGCAAAAGATCTTTTTGTACAAAAATCTCACCCCCTTCTGGCGCTTCACGTTTTTGGCCCAAGTGTGGAAGGAAAACCTTTTTACTATAATGCCATTGTTTGATGAGCTCCTTTCCACGTTCCATGCTATTTGCCGCCTGTGCTTCGATGACATAACCTGCTGCCATTTGCATGGCAGGGGCCAACACTTTCTCTAAACTTAAAGTTCCATAATGGATCAGCATATAAATGAGGCCTCCTGGTGTGCCAGGAGTAGTGGCTGCAAGTGGGCCATATTCGGGCGGAAAATCATAACCTTTGCTTTTGAAGAATGCGGTAGTTGCTCCAGTGGGCGCAACGCCCAACGCATTTATTGCAATAACTTTTTTCGTTTTAGGGTTATAGATTAAAACTTGCGTTTCACCTCCCCAACTTAAGGTGTCCCACATGGTACAAGTAGCCGCCAGCATGGCGCAGGCTGCATCCACTGCATTACCTCCGCTTTGAAACGTCATAGCACCAGCTGTAGCCGCCATGGGCTTACCTGTTATCGCCATCCAATTGTTGCCATACAACATTGGTTTTTGGGTTTGCGCTCCAGCAGTGAATGATACTGCGATAAGCGCAAATAAAATGGAAAAAGATTTCATCATACTAATATAGGAGATTGCTTCGTGCCTCGCAATGACGGGGTACGAAGCTAGGAGGGAGTGCCTTGGCCATCATTTTCTTTATTTCAGGCCTGACTATACTTTTTCCAAGTCTCGATTTTCGCTCTTTGCCTCTCTATATAGGCATCTGCGATGATTTCCGCCGTGCTTTTCCCCTCAGTATGCGCTAATAATTCTTTCAGCTTATATTGATCAACATCGGCCTTGTAAAGAATTTGTAACAATTTTGAAAAATCATCTTCTACAAGGTATTCGAAAGTTTTAATCAGTACATCACGTAATTGTGACTCATTAATATTTTCGGGAATATCGAAGTCTTTGGAGATAATTTTCAGTAAAGAGGTCATGTAAATTTACGTTATGGATTTATTGTTTCAATCTGGTCTCGGGCCTCATCAGGATGATCTCCATCTTTGCTAAGCTCGTCTGTTGCTGGTTGTTCCGAGCTATCTGTAGGTGTGTTTGTTTTAGGTTCTATATTTTGTTTATCCTTTGAGTCTTCCGGATTTACAGTTTGATCCTTTGATTGTTCTTGCGTAATATCTTTGGATTCAGTTTCTGGTGTTACCGTTTCGATGTTCAACTGTACCTCATCACTTGGTTTAGGGTTTTTCGGCATTGGTGCATTTCCTTGCGGTTGATTTTTCTGTTCCATGGCATTAAAGATTTAATATAAAATACCGGAAACAAGTATTTTGTTTGGATTTAAATCCATTTTATCTCTTGACAAAGCTCAATCAACACACCATTTGTATCTTTTGGATGTACAAAGCAGACCATTTTATTATCTGCCCCTTTTTTGGGTTGTTCATTCAATAGTACAAATCCTTCTTTACGAAGTCTTTCCATTTCTTCGATAATATCATCAACTGCAAAAGCAATATGGTGAATACCCTCTCCTTTTTTCTCAATAAATTTGGCAATTGCACTTTCTGGCGAGGTGGCTTCGAGCAGTTCTACCTTATTCTCACCCGTCTTAAAAAAAGCTGTATTCACATATTCAGAGGCTACTAGTTCAGTTTTATAACAATCGGTATTTAGCAAACGCTGATAAATGTCTATCGAATTTGTCAGGTTTTTCACGGCAACGCCAATATGTTCAATCTTATTCATGGCTAAAATGGTTAAGTGAATGTAAAAATGCATGTTTTAATGCTAGGTTCATAGGCATAATTTACATTTGTTCGCAAAAAAAATTCGTATCTTTGTAACAGCGATAAGCGTAAAACGTTTTGCACTCTGCTCGCTTAATGCAAAACGCGATTCGCCAAACGTTTTTAAAAACCGTCTCTGAAAGGAGATTTTAAGACAAATATTACAACAATGGAACTTCCAATTTACTTAGATAACAATGCTACTACCCCACTAGATCCTAGAGTTTTAGAGGCGATGTTGCCATACTTTACAAACAAATTTGGCAATGCTGCTAGTCGTAACCATGCTTTTGGCTGGGTTGCTGAAGAAGGTGTAGACTACGCGCGTGAGCAGGTTGCTAAATTAATTGGTTGCACCGAAAAAGAAATCATTTTCACTTCTGGTGCTACAGAGGCTGACAACTTGGGTATTAAAGGCGTTTACGAAATGTATGCCGACAAAGGCAATCACATTATTACGGCTACTACCGAACATAAAGCAATTTTAGATACTTGTAAGCATTTAGAAAAACAAGGTGCTCGCGTTACTTATCTAAAAGTTAAAGAAGATGGTTTAATTGATTTAGCTGAATTAGAAGCTGCAATGACCCCAGAAACGATCTTGGTAACCATTATGTATGGTAACAATGAGATTGGTGTAGTTCAACCGATTAAAGAAATTGCAGCTATTACCCATAAGCATGGCGCTTTATTCATGACTGATGCAACACAAGCTGTTGGAAAAATTCCAGTTGATGTAAATACAGATGGCATTGATTTAATGGCCTTTAGTGCGCATAAAATGTACGGACCTAAAGGTGTTGGTGCCTTATATGTACGTCGTAAAAATCCTAGGGTAAAAGTAACTTCGCAAATGGATGGCGGTGGTCACGAGCGTGGCATGCGTTCTGGAACATTAAATGTACCGGGCATTGTAGGTTTAGGTAAAGCTTGTGAATTGTGCCGTTTAGAAATGGATGAAGAGGCTAAACGTTTATCAGCTTTGCGCGATAAATTAGAAGGAGCTTTAACCAAAATGGAAGAAAGTTATGTAAATGGAAATACAGAACATCGTTTACCACACGTAGCGAATATTTCTTTCAAATATGTTGAGGGTGAAGGATTAATGATGGCAATGAAAGACTTAGCAGTATCTTCTGGATCTGCTTGTACATCTGCCTCTTTAGAACCTAGTTATGTATTAAAAAGTTTAGGCCTTTCTGATGATTTGGCACACTCTTCGATACGTTTTGGCTTAGGTCGCTTTACCACTGAAGAAGAAGTTGATTACGCAATAGAAAATACAAAGAAGGCTGTGAACCACTTAAGAGACCTTTCGCCACTATGGGAAATGTTTAAAGACGGTATCGACTTGAGTAAAATTGAGTGGGCAGAGCACTAATTATTTAAAAAAATAAAGAAATGGCATATTCAGAAAAAGTAATGGAACACTATACCAACCCTCGCAATGTTGGTACGTTAAATAAAGACAGCAAATCTGTTGGTACAGGTTTAGTTGGCGCTCCAGAATGTGGAGACGTAATGCGCCTTCAAATTGAAGTGGATGATAACAATGTAATTACTGACGCTAAATTTAAGACATTTGGTTGCGGTTCTGCAATTGCTTCCTCTTCATTAGCTACAGAGTGGCTAAAAGGAAAAACAATTGACGAAGCTTTAACAATTGACAATATGGACATTGTAGAAGAATTGGCTTTACCACCAGTTAAAATTCACTGTTCTGTATTGGCAGAAGATGCAATTAAATCGGCTATTAACGATTACCGCGTTAAAAATGGTTTAGAAGCCTTTGAATTAGCTAAGTCGCACCACTAACTGGTATAAAGTATTTAGTACTTAGTATTTAGACAGGGCGCTCACTGCAAATTTTCTAATACTTTATACTAAATACTGGAAGTTAGGATATGCTAAGCCACTAACTAGGTCTGAAGCTACGTCTAACTACTAAATACTAACTACTAAATACTCATAAAATGATTACCATAACCGATAAAGCAAAAAGCAAAATTGATCACTTAATGCAGGATTCACAAATGGGTTCTGATTACTTTTTACGAGTTTCTGTAAAAGGAGGTGGCTGTTCTGGTTTGTCTTACAATTTGGATTTCGACAATGAAGTTCAAAAAGGAGATCAATTTTTTGAAGACCGTGGCATCAAGATCGCGCTAGATATGAAATCATTCCTCTACCTAGCCGGAACTGAGTTAGATTTTACCGATGGATTAAATGGTAAGGGCTTTGCCTTTAATAATCCTAACGCAAGCCGCTCTTGTGGCTGTGGCGAAAGTTTTTCTGTTTAAATACCAATTTCTCATAAGTTGAAAAAAGGCGCCTAATTTTAGGTGCCTTTTTTTATCCATCAATTCTCCGTTTTACTTGTTTAAATAATATATAGGTTGCTTTTTTAACGCTAAACCTTTATCATTGTTAGCTAAATATAAATTTATAACACATCATGGTAGCATTCAACGAATTTTCTACTGTTCCAAGTTTATTAAGGAACGTTGTTGAAAACATTCATAAGCCTGAAGAAACTTTCTTAATTCATAAAAAAGGTGCAACATGGGAAGAAATCTCTTTTGAAGATACCTTAAGCAGGGCCGATTCAATTTCCGCCTTCTTTTTAGAAAAAGGAATTGCCAAAGGTGACAGGTTGGGTTTAATGATCGAAAATTCGCCAGAGTATGTATATTATGATCAAGGGATCCAACAAATCGGAGCCATCAATGTTTCTATTTATCCCACCCTCTCAGAACACGAGGTAGCTTATATCATCAACGATTCGGGCATTAAAGCCTTGTTGATAGGCAATCCTTTCTTATTTAAAAAAGTAGTGAAAATTGCAGCGAACTGCGCTGAACTGCACTATATAATTCCAACATTTAATGATTTTGAAAAAATCCCCGTTCCAGCGGATGTAAAAGCTTCAGTTATCCCGTTTAGCAGCTTATTGGAAAAAACTGTTAGCGAGAGCGAACAAAAACAGATCAATCAACGTCGACGTGAAGTATTACCTGCTGATATTTCTTCTTTAATCTATACATCGGGAACTACAGGAACCCCAAAGGGAGTAATGCTTACCCACAATAACTTTGTAGAAAATGTAAATGTTTGTTTACAGCAGATTCCAGTTATTGATGAAACGGAAACTTTCCTGTCCTTTTTGCCACTATCGCATGTATTTGAGCGCACTGCTACCTATCACGTATGTTGTGCCCAAGGTTGTAAAATTGCTTTTGCGCAAAGCTTAGAGCTTTTGGCGAAAAACATGGGGGAAGTAAGGCCCACTATCATGTCGTGCGTACCGAGATTATTAGAGCGCATTCACGATAAAGCAATCAAATCTGGAACGGCAGCAGGCGGTATGAAAGCAAACATATTTAACTGGGCCTTAGAAACAGGAAAAGATTATCGACAAGCTAAAGAAGCTGGTAAAAGTGCAGGGTTGATTTTGAGCGCAAAAAAAGCAGTTGCGGAGAAATTGGTATTTAGTAAAATCAAAGAGAAAACTGGCGGTCGGTTAAAATTTATGCTCTCGGGAGGTGCAGCGCTTCCTCGCAACGTTGGCGAGTTTTTTGGCGACCTTGGCATTAAAGTACTGGAAGGTTTCGGACTTACAGAAACATCGCCCGTAATGGCAGTAACCGAATATCATCGCCAGGTTTACGGTACGGTAGGTCGCATTATCCCTGGCATTGAGGTGGCCATTCAAGATGTTGAAACCAAAGAAATGATCACTATCCAAACCCATCATACATTTAAGGAGGATTTTGAGTGTGCGGAGGGCGAAATTATTGTTCGTGGACACTGCGTAATGAAAGGCTATTTTAACAAGCCAGCCGAAACTGCAGAAGCTATCGATAAAGATAAATGGTTTCACACTGGCGACATTGGTCGCTATTATAAAGGCAATCTGCAAATTACCGATCGCCTCAAAAACATGATCGTAAATGCCTATGGGAAAAATGTGTACCCAACACCCGTTGAAAATATCTATTTGAAGAGCCCAAAAATAGACCAATTGTTCTTAATTGGAGATAAGCGCGAATATATAACAGCCATCATTATTCCCAATAGGGAAACATTGCAAGAGACCTTTAAACTTAACGAAGCTTTTTTTCAAGAAGAAAATCCTTTCATTGACAATCCCGAAATTAAAGAATGGATGGAAAAGGATATCAAAAAGATCTCTGGCGAACTGGCAAAGTTTGAGCGTATTAAAAACTTCATCATTAAAAGAAATCCTTTCGACATAGACGAGGGCGAAATTACCCCAACCTTGAAAGTTAAACGTCGCGTTGTAGAGAAAAAATATGTAGAAGCCATCAATGCGATGTACCATGAAGCAGTAGAAGCTGATTAGCATATATATATTTCCCTAAGTTTGTAACGTTCGGTAAAATTGAAACGTATTATGATAAAAGTTCAATTTCAAACAACTTAGCTCTATGAAAAATATTGCCATACTTTTTATTACCTTATGTTTAATTTCCTGCAAAAAAGAAGCAGTATATGGCCCTTTAAAATTAAAGGATGGAGAGAAAGTAGAGCTACTTGTTGATCATAGATATGGCGGAGATAAAGACATCCTTTTAAAGTTACCTGAGAAAGAATTAGCGGGCGCCTCTCTTGTAGGGTTCGACCAAAGAGAACCGGGTTACACTTACCGCATTAAAGCCATATTTCATAACGAAGAAAATCCACCACAAGATGGGCCATCGTACTACTTTGTATTTAAAGATGTAATCAGCAAAGCACAATATAAAGGAAATGAATCATTCGAGGTCCAACTGATTAGATCTTATATTCCTGGCGGACCTTTTATTATGTTGAATAAGCTAGCCGATCAGTATTATTTTAGCAATGATATAGCATTAACTTATGCAAATAGCACAGTTCAAAATTCGCTTGAAGAAATCTGGCAAGATGTGGTAGAAGTTCGCGCAAACTGGAAAAACGGGCAACAACCAAAATGGAAATCCATTAAAGCAACGGTTGTACACGATCCTCAAAAATTCGGGAAAGCTTATTTAGTACAGCAGCTAACGTTTACGCAATAAATAGACAAAAAAATCTTCGAAAATTTCGGGTCGACCACAAGTGTAGATTTGCCCATTAAAAACACGGCAAAATTCATTACTTTTGCAAAAAAATACCATAAATGAGTACAGGATTATCAGAACAGGAAATATTACGTCGCGATTCATTAAAACAACTGCGAGCATTAGGAATTAACCCTTATCCTGCAGAGGCATATGAAATTAATGCCAATGCAGCAGATATTTTAGCAAATTACGAAAAAGATAAAACTGCATATAAAACGATCAGCATAGCTGGCCGTATTATGGGCAGGAATATTATGGGAGCAGCTTCTTTTGCAGAGTTGCAAGATGCTACTGGTCGCATTCAAATTTATCTGAAACGTGATGAACTTTGTCCTGGTGATGATAAAACCTTATACAATACCGTATTTAAGAAATTATTGGATATTGGTGATTTTATTGGGGTAGAAGGCTATGTTTTTACTACCCAAACTGGTGAAATCTCAATCCATGTAATTAAATTCACTGTACTTTCTAAATCTTTACGCCCATTACCTATCGTAAAACGTGATGATGAAGGCAATGTATATGATGGATTTACCAATCCTGAGTTGCGCTATAGAATGCGTTATGTAGATTTAACGGTTAATCCTGATTATAAGCAGATTTTCATTAAGCGCAGCAAAGTAATCAATAGCATGCGTAGCTATTTTGACGATCAAGGCTGGATGGAAGTGGAGACACCTATCCTACAGCCAATTCATGGTGGTGCAGCTGCCCGTCCCTTTACTACGCACCATAATACTTTAGATATGCCCCTTTATTTGCGTATTGCAAATGAATTATATTTAAAAAGGTTAATTGTTGCTGGTTTTGATGGAGTTTATGAGTTTGGTAAAATGTTCAGGAATGAGGGGATGGACCGAACGCACAACCCAGAATACACTTCAATGGAAATTTATGTAGCTTATAAAGATTATATCTGGATGATGGCTATGGTTGAAGAATGTTTAGAAAAAGTTGCTATTGCAACCAATGGCAGTGCAGTAGTTACGGTTGGCGAAAATGAAATCAATTTCGCGGGACCTTATGAAAAATTAACCATGTATGAGTCTATTCAAAAATATACTGGAATAGATGTTTCTGGCATGACCGAAGATGATCTTTTACAGACCTGTAAAGATTTAGGTATCGAAACCGATTCTACCATGGGTCGCGGCAAGTTAGTCGATGAGATCTTTAGCGATAAGGTGGAAGCTAATTTAATCCAACCTACTTTCATTACCGACTATCCAATTGAAATGACACCTTTAGCCAAAAAACACCGTTCGGCAGAAGGCTTGGTTGAGCGCTTTGAAATATTTGTAAATGGTAAAGAAATAGGTAATGCTTATTCGGAACTAAATGACCCGATTGATCAAAAGGAACGTTTCGAAGACCAATTGAAACTGGCTGATAGAGGTGACGCAGAGGCTATGGCAATGGATGATGATTTTGTTCGTGCCTTAGAATATGGTATGCCCCCTACTTCTGGTTTAGGCTTTGGTATCGACCGTATAGTAATGCTAATGACTAATCAATCAACCATTCAGGAAGTATTATTCTTCCCACAAATGCGTGCTGAGAAAAAGAAAATAGAAATGAATGCAGAAGAAACAGCATTATTTTCATTGGTTGCAGAAGGCGAACAGTCTCTTTTAACAGAAGTAAAAGAAAAACTGACAGACTGGAGTAACAAAAAATGGGATACTACTTTAAAGTCGTTGACCAGTAAGGGAATTCTGAAAGTTACAAAAACTGACGAGGGCCTCTTTGTATCGCATAAATAATATCGTCATTGCGAGGTACGAAGCAATCTCATTTAACATAAACATAACAAAAACTTAAAGGCTTATCGTATTAATTACGATAAGCCTTTTTTAATTTTAAGCTGTAAATAAAAACCTATAACATATGACCAACTCGAGCTTAGAAATAACCGAAAATCAATATTGCATCAAATTAAGTAAAGATACTTTTGATCTGTCGCTCGTTCGCCAGCTGATTAAACGCATTCAAGCTGAAGAACTGTTTTTTACGCGCAAACAAGCTGATCTAGATGAAGATATTATCAGTAGGCAATCATCAGAATATGGCGAGAATTTTGATCGCTTAGACGAGAAATAGCCTATTTAGTAATAGATGTCGAAAAGGAGTTCTACTAACTGATTATTGTCATAGAACTTTACTTTTGTAATAAAAAAATAACCATCCTGGTCAACCATACCTCCAGTAATTCCAATTGGAGTAATGACATTATAGGTGCCTCCAGGAACCACCTCAACTGTAACACCTGGTGTATTCAAGTTAAAGCTCCCCGTAAAGGTTGCTGGCATATAAAAATTAACTGTATATAATATAATTAACGGATCATACTCATCGTAAACAGTTAATTGAAATCGAGGAGCATCAAAAGGACTTCTAAAAGAATTAGCAATTTTTGTTTGAAATTTTCCATCATGAACTTTCAGGTCATTTGCAGATACTTGAGTGCCACAAAAAATAGCAACCAACACTAATAAGGTTGATGATAATAACTTAATCTTTTTCATTTTTCAATAATTTAGTTAATTAATAATTAAATCTAAATTTAAAATCTTATAAATGAAAATATTTTAAGTGAAAATTTTTCTTATAAAGTAACTTATCGGGTATATCTTACCTGTTGCTGCTTATCCATCATTCCCATCTGATCTTTTATTTGTTTAATCTGATCAGCTAGCAATTTATTTTTATCAGCTTTTTTCGCTTCAGTTAAGTACATCTGTGCTTCGCGCTTATTTCTTTTGCCAATTGCAATACCTGCTAAACTTAGTTTAGCTAAAGCTATATTATGGCTCATCTGTAAGCCAAAGGAAAGTGCTTGTTTAAAGTGTTTTTCAGACTTCATTGGAGATTTTCTTGATTCGATCAACCCAATTAATAGACTATAATAGCCGTATTGTGGTCTATAAAGTTCCTTCTCAAAATTCTTAATTCGAGCTAAACTTTGCCCTGCTTTCTCCATATTATCTTTACGTAAGTGCCATTGAGCGATAAGCATATGCTCATTATAAAAGAAAGTAACAAAAACTAGGATGCTTAAAAAGACCAATAATATCCCCCAGCCCCAAAAGCTAAAAACCATCAATGCAACTGCTGCACCAAGAAAAGCAAATCCTATAATTAAACGTAAAAAGTTCGGCATGATTTAATAATATTTTTGCAAATATCGTGTTTATATACCAAAAAATACATTTAAAATTTATATTTTACACAAAAAAACCACATCGCCACAAGTACTCACAATTAAAAAAATAAATATATGAGAAGTATCATTTCGGCTATCTTATTACTATTTGCAATGAACACAAACGCACAAGAATTAAATAAAAAAGTACAGGATCAGTATAGAAATCAGGAAATATTATTAAACTCTTGTACAAGAGAGGGTTTAACTACTTTTCCAGAATTTAAAGCTGGTTATGATTCGTATTATGCAGCATACAAACCCGACTCTGTAAGCCTAATTGAATTGAATAAATTAGTTAAAGGGAAAAAGGTTACCATTGTTTTTGGCTCATGGTGTGGTGATAGTAAATATCAGGTACCTAATTTCTTAAAAATTGCCGATGCCCTTAAGCTAAGTGAAAAAGACATAACTTTCATCGCTGTTGATGGTGCTAAAAAAGCTGAAAATGGCTTAATAGATAAATTGAAAATAGAACGTGTACCTACATTTATCTTTACTGATAAAAAAGGTACCGAAGTTGGGCGGATAACTGAAAGACCTCACGAAACACTTGAGAAGGACATGCTAGTTGCCTTATTGATGAAACCTGCCTTACCTGGAAAACCAGAACGTAAATTCAAATAGCATGCCTGCAGCTTTAACGCCTGATTGGTTAAAACACCTTGATCAAGAATTTGAAAAGCCTTACATGAAAACATTGAAATCCTTTTTGCTAGAAGAAAAGCAGAAAGGATTTACTGTTTACCCCAAATCTGGCGATATTTTTAACGCCTTTAACCACACGCCATTTGAGCAGGTTAAAGTGATTATCTTGGGGCAGGATCCATATCATGGTACCGGACAAGCGCATGGCTTATCATTCAGTGTCCAGAAAGGAATGGTTGTTCCGCCATCGCTTAAAAACATGTATAAAGAACTGGCTAGTGAGTTTTCCGATTTTAAGATCCCTAGTCACGGAAATTTAACAAGTTGGGCAGACCAAGGCGTTTTATTGCTTAATGCAACGTTAACAGTGCGGGCACATGAAGCTGGCTCCCATCAAAAAAGAGGCTGGGAAATTTTTACAGACAAGGTGATAACAGAACTTTCTGCACATCGCAAAGGCTTAGTATTTTTATTATGGGGAAGATATGCCCAACAAAAAGAAGCTTTAATAGACCAGCAAAAACATCATATCCTTAAAGCTGCACATCCCTCACCTTTCTCGGCCTATAATGGCTTTTTTGGATGTGGACATTTCGCCAAAGCGAATGAACTTTTAGCTCGTGAAGGATTAACGCCCATTAATTGGCAGATTGAAGATTAATTTACCTTACAATCAACACTGGAATAGTTACCCTATGCCTTACCGAATTTACTGTTGTACCAAATATCAAGTCTTTTAAACCTTGATGCCCATGCGCGCCCATCACCAGTAGTTCGATCTCATTTTGCTTAGTAATCTCGGCGATGGACTTCGCAGTGTTACCAAAACCAATATGTATGCTCGCCTGGTAACCTAGGTCTGATAAGTTTAATTGGTATTTCTCTAAATTCTCTGTGTCGGCCTGTGTTTCATGATCCATTGCAGTTTTACCATGATAGCGAGCTGCTGCAGTTTCTACAATATGGATTAAGGAATAATGTGCCTCTTTACCACCTTGAATAAGGGCATGACGAATAGTGTTTCTATCGTTCGAAGAGAAGTCGACCGTAATACCGATCTTTTTATAATTAATCTTCTCAATATTCTCTATAGCCAATGCATTGCCATGAGGCACATTCCCAATTCGTTGTTTTTTATGCACTAATGGATAAATGAAAATATAGATGAGCAATAGCCCCACCAATATAGCCATTGGAATTACGATTACATAAATATACCAGCCATCTGCTTCGGCCATCCATCCAGAAATTTCTTCAACTACAAGCTTAATATTTAGACTCACAATTGCCACTGCGCTCATCCATGCTAGTACTTTAACCCAAGTTTTAATCGTAAAATCCTTCATTTCCTTTTTATCGGAGGTAAGGTGTATTAAAGGAATTATGGCAAAACCTAACTGTAAACTTAGTACAACCTGACTTAGGATCAATAATCCGCCAAGCGCTTTTTCTCCAAAAAACAAAATCGTAAAAAAGGCAGGGATGATGGCTAATAGACGTGTAATCAGTCGTCTAAGCCAAGGCTGAATTCGAAGGTTAAGGTGGCCTTCCATAATAATCTGTCCAGCTAAAGTGCCTGTAACGGTTGAGCTTTGTCCGGCAGCAATCAAGGCAATTGCAAACAATGCTGGAGCCACATCGCCAAAAATATTACTCAATAAACGATGTGCATCTTGAATTTCCGCCACCTGATGGAAGCCATTCTTAAAAAAAGCGGCAGCGGCCAAAATTAAGATCGCAGCATTTACAAAAAAAGCAAGATTTAACGCAACTGCCGTATCTATAAAATTAAATTTGATCGCTTCTTTAATTCCTTGATGATCTCGTTCAAACTTTCGAGTTTGAACCAAGGAGGAATGCAGATAGAGGTTGTGCGGCATCACTGTAGCGCCAATAATACCAATAGCAATATATAAAGCTTCACCGCCAAGCATAGAGGGCTCAAATCCCTTAGCAATCTCCCTAAGTGAGGGCTCTACAATGAACATCTCTATCAGGAACGAAATACCCACAATAAAAACCATTGAAACAATAAAGGCCTCCATTTTTCGCATTCCTTTGTTCAAGAGGAAAAGCAGCAATACGGTATCAAAAATTGTAATGGAAACGCCCCAAATTAAAGGGAGGCCAAAAAGGAGGTTTAAACCGATAGCCATACCAATAATCTCTGCCAGATCACAAGCGATGATTGCCGTTTGCGCTAAAATAAATAACGGAAAATTAACCCATTTTGGATAGGCATTTCTCGAAGCCTGTGCTAAATCTAAGCCTCTAACGATTCCCAAACGCGCGCTTAAAGACTGCAAAAGCAATGCGATTAAATTAGACATCAATAACACCCAAATTAATTGATAGCCAAATTTGCTACCACCTGCAATATCTGTAGCCCAATTGCCTGGATCCATATACCCTACACTTACCAAGTAAGCGGGACCAATAAAAGATAGTATTCGTTTCCAACCCGAGCGCTTATCTGTTGCTACGCTTTTATGTACCTCACTTAAAGACTGCTTTTGGTTCATGTTTATTTGCTAATTAAGATATGTTTAGCTACTTCTTTACTGATATTTATTTTTCTATCTTCAATTAAAAGCTCCACTGAACCATCAAAATCAATAATTTCAGAGACTTCTATTCTTTTTCCCAAGGTTAACCCCAGTTTTTCTAAATGTTTTAAAAAGGGGGATGAATGCTCGCTTACCCCTGTAATGGTACCCTTTTCGTTAGTTTTAAGTTTACTTAATTTAACAAACGATAAATCCGCGAAGTTGCCGTATTGATCAGGTATCGGGTCCCCATGGGGATCTACTTTTGGAAATTCTAAAAACTCATCTAATCGTTCCACTAAAAGTGTCGACTTAATATGCTCTAATTCTTCGGCAACTTCATGCACCTGATCCCATTTAAAGTTTAATTTCTCTACTAAAAATACTTCCCAAAGGCGGTGTCTTCTTACAATATTGATAGCCGCTAACTTCCCCTTTTCGGTTAAGGTAACCCCTTGATATTTTACGTAATTAACCAGTTCTTTATCAGAAAGCTTTTTAATCATGTCTGTTACCGATGCTGCTTTTGTTTGAATACGTTCGGCAATTGAATTAGTTTGAACAGGATTACTGATTACCGATAAGTGATAGATTATTTTTAGGTAATTCTCTTCTGTAAATGACTGCATTTTTGTCTGTCTAATTTTTAATTTAGACAAATCTAAAAAATAATCAGTAAAATAAAAAGTATTTTTTTAACCTATTTATAAAATAAAATTTGGCTAGTAACCGTTAGTATTCTACCTTTGACAATAATTCCCTAAATTATGGCATCAGAACTCGATAAAACAGATTTTAAAATTCTTAAGCTATTACAAGAAAATGGTAGAATTACCAATTTACTTTTATCGCAAGAGATTGGTTTATCTCCTGCACCAACATTGGAGCGTGTACGTAAGCTAGAAATGTCGGGTTATATTAAAAGTTACCATGCACTAGTTGACGAAGAGAAACTTGGTCTAGGTATTAAAACTTTCATCCAAGTTCAATTAGACTTTCACAAGAACAATACTATCCAAATCTTTTTAGACGAAGTGAATCAGATTAACGAAATCACTGAGTGCCACCATGTTACCGGGCAGGCTGATTTTTTATTAAAGGTTTATGTGAATGACATTAAAGCTTATGAAAGATTAATTATGGATAAGATCAGTAAGATATCTGTGGTTAAAACATTTCAAACGATGATGATCATGTCCACAACCAAGAAAGAACCTATTGTACCATTGGAATATTAACTTACAACTTATTTAATCGTTAGTCTTATTCCAAAAAACGCTCTAATTCCCTGATTTGGAGCATATACATAATTAGGATCAAAAGTTAATCCGTAGGGGTTGTTTGCTGTTGCGATAACTTGTCCGTTGGCATCAAACTGTACATTTTTATCAAAAGGATCTTTAGCACCAGCGATAATAAAAGGGGTTCCTTTATTTGGTGTAAAATTGAGCAAATTTTTAACTCCGCCATAAAGCTCTATCCGTTTAAATCCATCATAAACCAATTGAATATTCTGTATGCTCCACACCGGCGAAAATGGCCTTCGCGGATCCATTGCCCCTAACAAAGGTAAGCGCATTGGGCTATAAATATTCCCAGTATAGTCAATCCCTAAGTGTAGCTTGTTGATTTTATAAGATACTGCCCATGTTCCGGAAAACTTTTCCGTTAAAATTTGTTGCTGCCTAACTCCTTTTGAAACAAAGCCTACATCTTGATAGGTTAACCCTGTGGTTATTTTTAACCCTGAGCTAAATGCTACGTCCATATTAGCCGTTAATCCTTTACTCACTGCATAACCATCGAGGTTATCATAAATAATCTGGTTGGGATTTGAATCAAAGTCTCCCATAATTCGATTATTAAAATAAGTATAAAACCCAGAAATATCGAGACCTAAAAAGGTACCGTTATGTAGGTGGATCTTTTTTAAGTAGTTTAAATTTACATTGTAGGTACGTTCAGGTTTTAATTCATGCTCAATTACAATCTGTCGAGCTCCGGTTAAGGCAGCATGATCTTCGGTAAAAATATTTACTACTCTAAAACCTGTTCCCGCATTTAGGCGGATGATATTATTTTCGTCCCATGCCAATTTATAAGCAAATCGAGGTGTAAAGATGTGTCCATGGATTGAGTTATAATCATATCTAAATCCGGCTAAAACAGCATGCTTAGCCCCTAATTTAACTTCGTCTTGGATAAATAAACCAGGCAACAGCGTTCGCTCCGGATTATTTGAAGAGTTGTTCAAATCGGCTGATGCAGTGGCTGGAGTGTTGTCATCGTAATAAGTATACCGAAAAGCCGCGCCAAAAAGCAGGTCATTATTTCCTAATTTTTTATCCCAGGTTAACTGTGAAAATGCGATTTGCTGCTTTGCGATATAGGAGGTAGCGCCATACCTACTATCTTGTTGATGATTGGTTAATGAAAATGATAAAAAAACTTTCTCATTAACGGGTAGCTGATAATTACCAATAAGCTCTATTCTTTTCGTATAAATACTTTCCCCATAGCGTATATCGCCACCTCTGTATGTTTTATCCCAATTCAGCTCGCCTCCCCACCTATCTTCGTACAAATAGCGTCCAGCCAGTGAAAATAACCTATGCTGCTTCCGTTCAATATTCCATTTTTGAAATATAGAAATACGATCTTGCAAAGTTACATCAGTAAAACCATCATGGTTATGATCTACTTTATTGCCATATTTAAAATAGTTCAAGCCTGTTAAAACAGCTATTTTTTTATGCAGATTTAGTTTAAAACCGAGATCAGTATTATGTTCTCCATAACCTGTGGTCATTACATCGGCAGCTAAGGCAGCCGCATTTTGAACTTTTTTAGTAATGATATTAATCAACCCACCCACCGCTTCACTTCCATATAAAGACGATGCTGGTCCTTTTACAACTTCAATACGTTCAACAAGTGCATTAGGAATACCAGATAAACCGTAAACTGTTGACAGGCTACTCACAATTGGCATTCCATCAATCAGCACCATCGTATATGGGCCTTCTAAACCATTGATATGGATATCGCCCGTATTACAGATATTGCAGTTAAGCTGAGGTCTTACTCCATTCACATTTTGCAGCGCTTCAAAAATACTTGGGGTTGGATTTTTCTTGAAAAACTTTGCCGTATAAATTTCTACAGGAACGGGACTTTCTAATCTATTCACTTCTTTTTGGGTACCTGTAATAACTACTTCATTTAGCTTCTCATCTAAAGGTTCGAGGAGCATTTGTGACAAGGTAGTATCCTTCATTAAATTTACTGCTAAGTTTAGTGTTCTATAGCCTAATAAGCTAACTTTTAAGTTGTAAACTCCAGGCTTTAACCCAGTGAAACCAAAATTACCCAAACTATCTGTGGCGATAAGTTTCTTTTGCTCGGCTAATAATACTGTTGCTTTTGGATCTCCAGCTGCTATTTTTACCGAGCCATTTAGCATAAACTGCTGTGCCTTAACAGTGTGAGAAATAAACAGGAAGGACACAAATAAGATTAGTCTATACATGATGTATTAATTAGCTTAACAAAAATATAAATTTAGATTAACCTAAAAAAATATTTAGAGATATTTATTTCTTATTCTTTCTTTAAGCCCGTATCATTAAAAAGAAATTCCGATATTTGTAATATGGCTAACGATATCCAAATAAAGAACAAGAGAGCATATTTCGACTATCATGTACTAGAGAGTTTCATTGCAGGAATTGCTTTATTAGGCACTGAAATTAAAGCTATTAGACAGGGTAAAGCGAACATGACGGATGCCTTTTGCATGTTTATTGACAACAACCTATATGTTCGAAATCTGCATATTTCTGAGTATAGCCATAGTTCTTTTCATCATCACGAAATCAAAAGGGATCGCGCTTTACTTTTAAAAAAGAAGGAGCTTAAGAAATTAAAAATAAAGGGCGAAGAAAAGGGATATACAATTGTGCCATTAAGAATATTTACTAACGAGAGAGGTTTTGCTAAAATAGAAATTGCCTTGGCTCAAGGTAAAAAAGAATTCGACAAACGGGATAGCATTAAAGATCGTGAAAGTAAGCGTGAAATGGATAGGGCAATGAAAGTTTAGCAGTTGCTACCAAGCCTGGTCTCCTACTAAGGGCACGAATCTGAAGGTGTCCAATTCTATTTTATCATAGTCGTTTTCATTGACCCGAATAACCGTAATCATTTTTTGAGACTTTTCGTCGCCCACAGGAATTACCAGAATACCTCCTATTTTTAGTTGCTTAAGTAATATTTCGGGAACGAATGGAGCTCCAGCAGTGACAATAATTTTATCATATGGTGCGTATTGCTCAATTCCTTTTGAACCATCGCCCAAAAAGAAATTTGCCTTGTAGCCCATCCCGGGTAACACTTTAAGGGTATGACTATATATGCTGGGTTGACGTTCAATGGTGTATACCGTGGCTCCCAACTCCATTAGAATACAAGTTTGATAACCAGACCCTGTACCAATCTCCAGCACTTTATCTCCTTTCTGGATATGCAGCAGTTCTGTTTGATAGGCAACGGTATAAGGTTGAGAAATCGTTTGTCCGTCGCCTATGGGAAAGGCAATATCCTTATATGCCTGATTCCAAAAAGTTTCATCAAAGAAAAAATGACGCGGAACTTTACCAATTGCCTTTAGAACCCTCTCATCTGCAATACCTCTTTCCCTAAGCAAAACAACTAACTTTTTCCTTGCTCCTCTCTCTCTATAATTATCTATAAATTTATACGCCATTACCCCAAAAATAGCTTTTTACCCGCATATTTAAGTCTATTTATTCCTAACAATCGTGTGCTAAAGCCTTAAATAATTAAGCTTCAATACGAATGAATTGATTTGATAGCTTTAATACGGGTCTACATCTATTTGCACCACTACACTTTTAAATTCCTTTTGAGTATTAAAATTAGTAATCGTTTCTTTTAAAACGCTCTTCACTTTTTGTATAGGGGCATTTTTTTCCACCTTAATGCTAATCTGCTTTAAATAGTAGTTTCTTATTCTAGCAACCAGGGGTTGTTCTGGGCCTAAAATTCGATGTCCCAATTGAGCCCTTAACGCATTGGCCAGGGTTTGTGCAGCAACGTTTAACACATTAGCATCTTTATGTTTCACATTGATAAAGATTAGCCTGGTAAAAGGCGGATAAAGATATTTTTCACGCTCTTCCAGCTCATCCCCATACATTTCGAGATAATTGTTGGTTAGCACCTGTGTAATGATGCGATGTGAATCACTATAAGCTTGAATAATCGCTAAACCTTGCTTATCTCTCCTACCGGCTCTTCCAGCTACTTGTGCTAACAATTGATAGCTCCTTTCAAATGCTCTAAAATCAGGATAGTTTAGCAAAGTATCGGCATTTATTACGCCAATCAAACTAACGTTATCAAAATCAAGACCCTTGGCAACCATTTGGGTACCGATTAAAATTTGGGTCTTTTTATCTTGAAAGTCAGCAATCAGTTGTTGCATTCCATTTTTTGAACGGGTGCTATCTAAATCCAACCTGGCAATTTTTGCTTCAGGGAAAATAAGCGCCAATTCTTCTTCTATCCTCTCCGTTCCAAAACCTTTTTGCTCAATATGAACCGACCCACAAGCAGGGCAACTATTTATACTATTCTGGTGATAGCCACAATAGTGACAATGCAGTTTGCCACTGGTTTTGTGAAATGTTAGGCTTACATCACAATTCACACATTTTGGTGCATAGCCGCAAGTAGCACAAATTAAGATGGTTGCATATCCTCTTCGATTTTGAAAAAGAATGATTTGTTCTTTATTTTCAAGCGCGGTTTGCATATGTTCTAGCAAGACACTTGTAAAATAGGCCGTCATCTTTTTCCGTTTGGTTTCCTCCGCAATGCTTACCACTTCCTGCATTGGTAATTGAACACCCCCAAACCTTTCTTCCAATTTCACCAAGCCATATTTATTGGTGCTAGCATTATAATAGCTTTCGATAGACGGTGTTGCCGAACCTAAAACAACTTTAGCTTCATGCAGATGCGCCAAAAAAATCGCAGCATCTCTAGCCTGGTATCTAGGTGCCGGTTCATGTTGTTTGTAAGATGATTCATGTTCTTCATCAACAACAATCAATTTCAAATCGCTAAAGGGTAAAAAAATGGCCGACCTTGCGCCCAGCACCACCTTATAGGAACCATTTAATACTTTGTTCCAAATTTCAACCCTTTCATTATCGTTAAATTTGGAGTGATACACACCTATTTTATCTCCAAAATACAGTTTTATTCTTTCTACGATTTGCGTAGTGAGTGCAATTTCAGGCAATAAGAAAAGTACTTGTCCACCACTCGAAATTGCTTGCTCTATTAGTTTAATATAAAGCTGTGTTTTTCCTGACGCGGTAATACCGTGCAACAAAACAACATCTTTCTGCAAAAACTGAGTCTCAATTGCAGTTAATGCATTTTGTTGCGCATCGCTAAGTTTAAAGTTAACTTCAAACTCATCTTTCGCTTCAGACAATCTGCTCACCTGCTTCTTTTCAACTGTAAATATATCTTTATCAATCAATGCTTTTAAAGCAGCCTGTCCGCTCCCACTTACTTCTAATAAATTTTGTTTAGAAATGCCAGTTTCGGTTTTAGCGATCTTTAAATATGCCAGAAGTGCATCGAGCTGTTTTGGAGCTTTTTCTAAGATTGCAAAGAGCTCCTTTAAATGTACTTCTTCCTTATAAAAAGGATTGAGGCTAATAAAAGATTTTAAGAGTGGTTTATATTTCTCGATTACCTCTTCCGCTATATATAGTACCTCCTTGCTAATCATGGAGTTAATTGTAGGATAAACCGTTTTCTGCCCCAATAGCTCTACCACTTCATCAATACTCATTCGCTGTTGCTTTAAAAGCACCTCAAAAATCAATGATTCTTTTGCAGTTAAAGCTAGCTCTTCCGGCAATTCATCTCTAAGCACTACAATTGTTTCGCTCGCTAATTTTAAGCCTGTTGGTAACGCTGCAGCCATTACATCGCCTTCATTACACAAGTAATAGGAAGTAATCCAATCCCAAAATTTAAATTGCTTAGCGGTAATTACTGGAAATTCATCAACAACATCAATAATATACTTCGCTTCATAGAATTCAGGGGGTGTTTGTCCGATCGCCTTCACTAGGGCTGTATAAATTTTGTGCTTTCCAAATTGGATAACTACCCTTTTACCTACCGATACCCTATCATTTAGTTCAAATGGAACTCTATAGGTATAATTTATCGCTAATGACAAAGGTAAAATCACCTCCACAAAAAGCGTTTCCCTTTCGGTATAGTTAGCGGTATTTGCGAACAACATTATTTATCGCGTAAAGCAGCTAGAAATAAGCAGATCCAGCCTAAAATAAAACATAATCCCCCAATAGGTGTGATTGGCCCCAAAATTGCCCCAAAGGGCAAACTATAGGCATTTTTTAAAGCTAAAAAATAAAGCGATCCTGAGAATAAAACAATTCCAACTGTAAAGAACACAAATGATAAACTAATTAATTTGTGTTTATACCGGGCAAAAGTTGAAAGATACAATAGTGCAAAGGTGTGGTAAAACTGATATTCTACTCCTTTCTGCCAAATCGCTAACGATTCGGGGGCTACTATTTTTTTTAAACTGTGTGCTCCAAATGCTCCTAAAACTACTGCTAATGCGCCTAAAAAAGCTGCTGTCAGAATAATTCGTTTGTTCATACGTTTCGGCTATAAAAGATGCTAATTTAAGAAAATACGTGTATAAACTGAGCTAATCTCAACTATTAAATTAAATTTGTAATATGAGGCGAAGAACTGTTCATGAATAAAGGCGAATAGACGAGGATGAAAAAAATTATAATTACCATTGGGATTTTATTAATAGGAATGATAGGAATGGCCTATCTCTATTTTTCTAAACTCAAGCAAAGTACAAATGCCAACGACTTATCACTGAATGCCATTTCGGCTAATGCTGGAATAATCTATAGCTTTGACCACGATAAAAGTTTTTATGAAATTTTAAGTGGACAAGATTTGCTGCAACATCTTTTGGGTAAAACAAAATCCGGTCAGCTAAAGTCCATCAAAGATTATCTTCTCAACAAACCAGAACTAGTTGATTTGTTAGATGGGCAAAAAATCTATATTGGTTTTATACCTGGTTTAGTGGATAAAATTGACTTTTTAATCTGTACGCAAACTAAGCAGAACGTTAATTTACGGCAGCTCCTGACTAGTTCTAATCTAACAGCATTTAAAGCAACCCCCATTAAGGAATACTTCAAAATCACTTTCGTTGATAGTAGCAGCATTTATGTGGGTGTAAAAGACAAACTCATCGCAATCTCTAACACAACTGAACAAGTACAAAAAGTACTCAGCAACAGCACAAATAAAGCTTCTGATTTTTCCCAGTATATAAAAGCAAATACTGGTTATAATAAAAACAACCTGGCTAATCTTTATTTAAACTTTGATGCAATTCCAAAGTTTTTAAAAAACATCTTAAGTAACAATGGAGGTGGTGAACTCTCAGTTTTAAATCAAAAGAATAGCTATGCCACATTGAATTATAATTTTAGTACAGAAAAACTATTGTTCAATGGCACTACTCAATTAGCAACCACAAATAGTTATTTTAAGCTATTTACCGACTTACCGGATCAAAAAATTGTAATCGACGATGTACTGCCACAAAAAACTGCCAATTACACTGCTTACGCTATTTCCAATTTCACAAATTGGTATGTGGACTTACTTAAATGGTTAAATGAACAAAAAGGCAATGAAAGAATTTTAAAAACTGGGGAAAATATCTCAAAAAAATATGGCTTAGACCTACAAAAGATATTTCCAACTTATTTTAAAAATCAATTTATAACCTTTCAATTGTCGACAGGCGAAAAATTTGGGGGTATTGCGTTAAGCAATGGCGACAAAGTAGGGCAATTATTGCTAGATCTGAGTGCAGAGTATGCTCCAGACATTAAGGTTTTTCGAGAAGCAAACATCCCCTATATTTATTTCGGCGAACCTTTTAAAAAATTCGAAAAACCATATTATACAATTATTGATAATTATTTAGTCATGGCGAATTATGCAAGCAGCATTGAAGTTTTCTTAAATAGTTACCGAAATAATGATTTGCTAATTCATGATGAAGGATACCAACATTTTAATGATCAACTCTCATCAGCCACTATTTCCTTTTACGTTAACAATAAAAATTCAAATCTTATTTTTGGAAGAAACTTAAAGCAGCCTTACTATAAACAATACCAAGCCAATGATGGATTTGGCATGTTCGAAGCTTTTTCGTACCAGCTTTCGGGAGACAAAGGCAAGTTTTTAAGTAATGTATTGTTGTCTAAAAAAGTGGTTCTTGCAGAGAAGACCGATTCAATAGCGTTAGTTACCAAAGATTAAATGGCTTTAGCCTTTGGAGTTGTAACAACAAAATCTTTCAAATAAAAAGGTTCGAAATAGGCAACATCTTCAAATTTTTTATCCATAAAAGCCAAATTGGCAAGTGAACTCATATAACTAGCTGAATTAAAATTTGTGGGTACAAATTTAGCGTTAGGATGATTGATCAGCGCACTGCATTTTGCGGCACCATTCCCAATAAAAGTTATTTCATGGTGAGCTAACACAGTCAAAAAACTACTTTCATCTACGATCTTTGCGTTTGTAGCCTCGATCTCCGTTAATTTATCATCAAAAATCGCTGTAAATACTTCCATTCTCCTGGCGTCTATCATCGGACAAACTAAGCCCTTATAGCCAGGATTTTGTTTTAGGAAGCCATCTGCCATCATCATTAAAGTGTTAATAGCTATTAAAGGCTTATCAAGTGCAAAACATAAGCCTTTGGCGGTTGATACCCCTATTCTTAAACCTGTATAAGATCCTGGGCCTTTACTAACCGCTACCCCATCTAAATCGCCGAATGTTAATTGCGCTTGTTCCATTACCTCTTTAATAAACAAGGTTAACTTTGCTGCGTGAATATTTTGGGCAGCTTCTTCTTTTTGTGCAACTGTTTTTCCGTTAATAGCTAAAGCGACTGAGCAAACCTCTGTTGCAGTTTCAATTTGAAGTATGGTGGGCATAGGGCAAAGATAGGAAGAAAGTCTGAAAGTTGGTTGTTGGGTGTTTAGTTGTTGATTAACTACTAGCTTTGGTTAGGGAACGGGATCATGTCCATGCCTGCCCCATGGGTGACAGCTCCCGATGCGCTTTAAGGTAAGCCAGCCGCCTTTAAAGGGACCATGCTTTTTAATCGCTTCAACGCCATATTGTGAGCACGTTGGTGTAAACCTACAACTTGCACCAAGCAACGGAGAGAGCAGCAGCTGGTACAAGCGAATGATAGCCAAAAATAGCCACGTAAAAGGGAGTTTAATGTATTTCATCGTTGCTAAGCTGACTTATTAATTTCTTAAGAGCTAAACCTAATTTCTTCTCAAAAAAAACATATTCATATTTTTCTTTCCCAATAAATTGTAGCGAAAGTAATAATAATTGCTTGCGATCACCCAATTGTGAATATAGCAGAGATTCTTTTTGTAAACGATAAACTTCACGAGTTCTGCGTTTGATTAAATTACGATCTACTGCGCGCTTATAACGTTTTTTGGCAACGTTAATTACTACTTGTACCGGAAATTGATGAACTTCCTCAACAAACAAATAAGTAATACGGAAAGGGTATAATAAAAAAGAAGAACCGTTCTTAAATAGTAAGTCTAATGACTTTTTACTACATAACCGTTCTTCTTTATTAAATGTGTTCATGATTTTGATTGTATTTAAGCAGCGGTTGTTAGGCTGCCAACAACCAAAAATTATGCTTTATGACGACGCTCGTCAGAAACTGATAATCTTTTTCTTCCTTTTGCACGGCGAGAAGCTAATACTCTTCTACCGTTTGCTGTAGCCATTCTTTCGCGGAAGCCATGTTTGTTTCTTCTCTTTCTTTGCGAAGGTTGGAATGTTCTTTTCATAACTGTATAATATCTTAACTAGAGTTTTTTAAATAAGAGGTGCAAATATAACGTGATTTTTTTATAAATGCAAGGGAGATGCATAATTATTTTTATAAGCCTAGCGAAGCTTTAAGTTTCACATACCCTGTTTTACTTACCGGTAACCAAATACCCGATTTTAACAGCACTACATAACTATCCTTTTCCTTAAGCTCTATTTTTGTTACCTGTGCCATGTTAATAATGTAAGATCGATGAATCCTAATAAATTGAGCAGGATCTAAGGTCTGTTCAAAGAAACTCATTGTCTTATTCTTGTGAAAAATTCCCTCGGTCGTACTTAATTTTACGTAATCATCATCAGCTTCCAAGTAATTTACTTCGCTTACCGGAATAATCTTAATTACTCCTGCATTCTTCACTACAATTCGATTATTTTGCGCTGGAGATAAAGAAGCCGTCTCTAGCAGTTCGTCGCTTGTTTCTTCCTTCGCTAATTTTGCCGGAAGCTTTTGCATCGCTTGATCAAAACGGGACTTTTCAATAGGCTTTAAAAGGTAGTCTACCGCATTAACTTCGAAAGCCTTAATTGCATACTCATCAAAGGCAGTTGTAAAAATCACAGCAGGATGTTTTTCCACTAATTCCAACATTTCAAATCCGCTAATCTTTGGCATTTGAATATCCAAAAAAACAAAGTCTGGTTTATGTTGGGCTATCGCTTTCAATCCTTCGAAACCATCACAGCATTCGGCAACAATTTCTATATTCGGATAATCTTTAAGATAATGTTTAACTACATCTCTTGCTAAAGCCTCATCATCAATTAGTATTGTTCTTATCATCTTTCTGTGGAATTTTAAGCGTAGTAATATACAAATTATTGTTTTGTGTTTCTGTTTGCAAGAGATTGCTATCTGCAAATAACAAATATAGTCTCCTGCGAATTGCCGAAAGGCCGAACCCTGTACCCTTACTCGCTTTCATTTCTGGATCGTATGGGTTAGCAACACAAATAACCAATACATTTTTTTCTATTTTAACTCTTATGGTAATGGTAATTGCTGCAGAAGTATTATATAGACCAAATTTGATAGCATTTTCTACAATGGGCTGCAATAACGTTCCTGGCAGGCACAAGCCCAAGGTCTCTTCCTCAATTTCAACATCAAGTGTTAACCGATGACTAAACCTTACTTTTTCAATATCCAGGTATAGTTGAATGTATTCCATTTCTTCGGCAACATTTACCCAAACCTCATCATCTCGCTTTAAAGTACCTCTTAAAAAGGCGGCTAATTTGGTAATCATTGTCCCGGCCTCGGTTGGATTTACAATAGTAAGCGCATAAACCGAATTTAAACTATTAAATAAGAAGTGGGGCTGCAACTGATGTCTCAATTTATTTAATTCAGCTTCTTTGGCCAAATTTTGCGCAGCTAATAATCGACCTTGCGTTTCTGATTGTTCCTCCAATCGATACCACAATACATTTGCAATACCGCACCAACTAAGACATAAAAAAACAACAATCGCCCTAAATGGAAGAGATGAATCTAAAAAGGACTGGTAAGCCAGTTGATTGATGAAAAGATAGTTTAAGCTATACTTTGTTACGTAAACAACGATAACAGTTAATACCGAGGTAAGCAATAAAAGAGAAAGCATTTTTTCATTCTTAGGCTGATAATAACCAAGCATATTGCTAAGTATAATACAGCAAATAGCCAATACCCCATTGTTAATGAGGCTATCGGCTAGGGCAATTTGCCAATTAAAACTTGCGAAATCATAAATTAAATAAGCATATACAACCATCCAACATGCTAAAATGCCACTGGATACTAATTTAATCTGATTTACTGATAGAGGGGTTGTAGTCAAAATTAATAATTTCTAATGTCTATTCCACCAAACAATGCAATACCTTTTATAATTACGAGTTTACGATTTTCTTCATTTACTGGCTGGATACTTCTTTTATCATCAATACCTCCAAATATGGCCGTAACTTCCGATTTTACCTCCCATCCCGGTGGAATGATAATTTTAGCGCCTCCAAATATCGCAGTAATGTCTATTTCAATTTCCCCTTCAAAATCTGCCTGCGTTAAATTAAGATCACAACCCCCAAATACCGCTGTAATTTCTCCGCCCTTAAAATTTTTAGAGTAAATATTTTGATGACTTCCCCCAAAAACATTAACCGAATCTAAATAATCATTGCTGTTCGTTTTTTTTTTCTCCGTAGTGGCAGTTGCATCAGCCTCCGTATAGCTGGTAAAGGCTTCTGATTCTTTAAAATCTTTCCATTTCGCTTTATGAGTAAAGGTACTTTTTGGCTTTAGGATTAAATATGCTCCGAAAATGAGCAACCCTACCGGAAATAGCACCTGTTTCATTTCGAGCTCAGGAATTGCTCTATTAACCGTAAAAATAATACCGATAAGTGTAATCACAAACCAACCACTGTTTCGGAAGTTATGCTTAACTCCAATAAATAAGCCAAGTGCGATTAAAAACGTATGCCATTTAAATATCCAATCAGGTATACCTTGCCAAATATTATCTACTAATAAGAGCGCGCCAATAGCTATAATGAATAAACCGGCAATTACTTTACCCGATTGACTGGCTATATTTCCATTGTTATGATATTCTTTCATCTTGTGTATTTTTATTTTGTTATCCAAATGTATCACTAAATAAGGCCTGGCAAAACAGTAGTTTGCTCTATACTGGCTATTTCTCGGTAAAAGGTATTAATTAGTCGGTAAAATATGACCTTTTTTTCAAAAATGCTCAATTTAAGGCTATAATTGGTTAAATTTAATCAGCTGCAACTTAATAATTAGTAGTATTCTTGACTCTTAAAAATCAACCAAATGAAGCTAAAACTACTTTTTCTTATCTTCCTTTCAACTTACACTTTAACTAGTATCGCTCAAGGAAAAAAAGAAGACTATCAACGTGCAGAATTTTTAAATGGCGCTTTCCAGGATAAAATTCATCACGCTCCCAATAATTTTAAATGGTTAAGTGTTAAGCAACAATATTTTTATAGCATCTTAACAGCTAGAGGCACGGAATATATTACGGTTAATGCAAAAGATCTTCAAAAAAATGAAGCATTTGATCAACATAAATTAGCGCAAAGTTTAACAACATTTTTTAAAAAGCCATTTAAGGCATACGAACTCCCCCTAGCGAGATTAACGATAGACAACGGAGGTAATGAGCTTGAATTTAGTTATGAAAATAAAACATGGAACTATGATTTATCAACCTTTGCGATAAAAGAAAATAATAATTCAGACAATTTGAGATTTCCAGGTTATTGGGGCGATCAAGCAAATGAACAGCTAAGCCGCAAAGTTAAATCTCCTGATGGAAAATGGATCGCATACATTAAGAATTTTAATGTTTTTATACAAGCTACTGCGGGAAGCAATGAAGAATTCCAACTTAGTTTTGATGGCTCAGAAGGAGAATATTATCAAAGTAATATAGTTTGGTCTCCAGATTCTAAAAAACTCGCTACCAACAAAGTCCGACCAAACAAGCCCCACTTAATCTATCTCATCGAATCCTCTCCTACTACCCAGCTACAACCCATACTTCAATCGCGTAATTACCTAAAGCCAGGTGACGCGCTCCCTCAAATGCAACCATCATTGTTTTTGGTAGATACTAAGAAACAAATCCAAATAGACAATCAGCTAATCCAAAATCAATATAGTTTAACTAATTTAATTTGGCGCAAAGATAGCAGGGCATTTACCTTCGAATATAACCAACGTGGCCATCAGAAGTATACTGTTCTTGAAGTAAATACGAAAGGCGCAATTAAGGAGCTTATTACCGAGCAAAGTAAAACCTTTATTAGCTATAGCGGCAAAAAATATAGGTATGATGTGCATGACGGACAAGAAATTTTATGGGCATCGGAAAGAGATGGCTGGAACCATTTATACCTTTATGATGGAAACGGCACTTTAAAAAATCAGATCACCAAAGGCAACTGGGTAGTTCGAAATGTGGTAAATGTCAATGAAAATGAAAGGTTTTTAATCTTTGAGGGAAGTGGAATGGAAAAAAACCAGGACCCCTATTTTATTCAGTATTATAAAATAAACTTTGATGGAACTGGTTTAGTGAAGCTAACAACTGAAAACGGGAACCATAAAGCTACATTCTCTAACGATTACACCACTTTTATCGACACGTATTCCACACTTGAAAAGCCACAAATAACCCTATTAAGAGACGCTAAAGATGGAAAAATCTTAAAAAAGCTCGAAGAAGCTAGTATTGAACCTCTACTGGCTACAGGCTGGAAACTACCTGAAATATTTAGTGCAAAGGGCCGTGATGGCGAAACAGATATTTGGGGAATGATTATTAGGCCAAGCAATTTTGATCCCACCAAAAAATATCCGGTTATCGAATATATCTACGCTGGACCTCACGATTCATTTGTACCTAAAAGCTTTGTAAACGATTCGAGGGGCTCATTGCACGAATTAGCAGAACTGGGCTTTATCGTAGTTCAATGTGATGGTATGGGAACATCTAATCGCTCCAAGGCTTTCCACGATGTTGCATGGAAGAATTTAAAAGACGGAGGATTCCCCGATCGAATAGCCTGGATTAAGGCGGCGGCTAAAAAATACAGTTATATGGATCTAAGTAGAGTGGGTATTTTTGGAAATTCAGCTGGTGGACAAAGTTCATTGGGCGCTTTGCTTTTTCATCCCGATTTTTATAAAGTGGCAGTTTCATCCTCTGGTTGCCATGATAATAGGATGGACAAAATGTGGTGGAATGAGCAGTGGATGGGTTATCCAATTGGTATTGAATATGCACAATCATCTAATGTTGATAATGCCTATAAGCTTCAAGGAAAACTATTATTGATTTTGGGAGAACTAGATGATAATGTAGATCCATCTTCTACGATGCAGGTAATTAACCAATTAATTAAGGCCAATAAAAATTTCGATTTCCTGATGGTTCCGGGCATGAAACACTCCTTGGGGGGCGATTATGGAGAACATAAAAGAAGGGATTTCTTCGTTAAACATCTCCTAAATGTAGATCCACCTGAGTGGACCTGGAAGACGGATATTACAGTTCCTAAGCCTTAGAACTTACGGAGTTACTATGAATCGTGCTATTTCAACTTCGTAAGTCTTAAGTTATGTTAAAATTATTGATACTTTCGCTTTTAAAAGGAACCAATATGAACTTAAGCAAATTATTTATTCTCACCATCTTACTTTGTCCATTTTTAACTTTAGCACAAGACCTTGCTAAGCATTACAAGGTTTATGATGTAAAAACCAATAAAACTATTGCCATTGATGCAATTGTGGGCGATTTAAGAAACGCTGATGTATTATTTTTTGGCGAAGAGCACAATGATTCGATTGGTCACTATTTGGAGGCAGAGCTTTTTAAAAAAATTGCCCTCGCCTATCCCAACAAAGCCGCCTTAACAATGGAAATGTTCCATATTGATATTCAGCCAGTGATTAACGAATATTTAAAAGGAGTTATCTCTGAAAAAAACTTCACAAAAGAGGCTCGTGCATGGAATAATTATAAAGATTATAAACCAATGATTGAATATGCTAAAGCTAATCAGCTTGATGTTATTGGTGGAAATGCAGCTGCAAGGTATAGTAATGCCGTTACACGAGGTGGATTGGAAATACTAAATCAGCTGCCTGAAAGTTCCAAGCAATTTTTTGCGCCACTTCCTATCGATACAGCAACTGGTCGTTATCACGATAAATTTATAGAAACGCTGGGTGGACATAGCATGGGAGGTATGAAAGTTTATCAAACCCAAAACTTTTGGGATGCAACCATGGCATGGTCTATTGTCAAATACCTTAAAAAGAACAAAGGCAAAAAGATCTTCCAAGTTAATGGTCGCTTTCATAGTGATGAAAAACTTGGCACTTTAGCTAAGCTCCAACATTATGCTCCCAAGCTTAAAATTTTAAATATCTCCTGCTTCTCTGCCGAAGATTTTGACAATCCCGATTGGAGTAAATACAAACAACTGGGAGATTACATTATCGTAACCGATCCAAAGTTGAAAAGAACTTTTTAACTACGCGATTTGTGTAAAGCGTCATTGCGAGGCACGAAGCAATCTACCTCGCAATGACGAACTTCATCTATTATTTCTTTAACAAATCTCTGATTTCAGTTAACAAAATTTCTTCTTTTGTTGGCGCTGGAGGTGCAATTACTGCTTTTGCTTCTTCCTTGCGTTTTAACGAGTTAATTGCTTTAACCATCATAAAAATAACAAGGGCTAATAGAATAAAATTAATTGCTACGGTAATAAAACTCCCGTAGGCAAAAATAGCCGCACCGTCTACTTTCCTTGCATCAACCAAAGCAGTACCATCCGCTACCGTTCCTCTCAATACAACATACATATTGCTGAAATCAGGTTTACCAATAATGGCAGCAACTACTGGCATCACAAGGTCATTTACAACGCTATCTATTATCTTACCAAAAGCAGCACCAATAATTACCCCAACTGCCAGGTCCATTACATTACCCTTTACGGCAAATTCTTTAAATTCTTTTACAAAGCCCATAAATTTTAGTTTAGTTAATTCTTACTATTAAAAGTATTAAAAATAATACATTCAGCAAATAAAAGATCAAATAAAAATTTAAATGAAGAATAGTCCCAACAAATTATTTTAATATAAAGCAAATGCTTAATTTTGGACGTTAACTACCTATTTACAATATGCTAAAGCAACATTTACAGCAAAAGTTACTTCAAAAACTATCACCGCAACAAATACAGTTTATTAAATTGTTGCAAGTACCTACTGTTGCTTTAGATACACGGATTAAAGAAGAACTAGAAGACAATCCGGCTTTGGAAGACCCTAGTTTAATGACTGCTGATGAGCCTGTTAATGAATATGATGATTTAAATGATAGTCAAGATGATTTTAACCAGGACGCAAAAGATGAATCTAGCACTGATGAATTTAATGTAGAAGATTACCTTCAGGATGATAATACCAATGATTATGGTAATTCATATAATAATAGCGATGATGATGAGGATAAAAAAGAAACCCCTATTGCTATTGAGAGTACATTTTTCGAAAGCCTTCAACAACAATTAGATTTAGTTCCTTTGAGTGACAGTGATTTTATTGTTGGCAAGCAAATTATAGGTAGTTTAGATGATGATGGTTATTTACGTCGCCCAATAACCTCGATGATTGATGACCTTGCCTTTTCTCAAAATGTGATGGTTGAGGAAGATGAAGTTTTAGATATGCTAAAAGTAATTCAGGGCTTCGATCCGCCGGGTATTGCGGCGCGCGATTTACAAGAATGTCTTTCCCTCCAATTAAAACGAAAAGATGTGCATAATCCTATCGTTATGAAGGCTATCACGATCGTTGAACATCATCTGGATGAATTCACCCGAAAACACTACGATAAATTAGAAAAATCTGTTGGCTTAAATAGTGAAGAACTAAAGGAAGTAGTTGCCGAGATTTTGCGTCTAAATCCAAAACCTGGAGACTCTAATCAGGTAACTACCAAACAGCTGCAAATTATTCCAGATTTCCATATCAGCAACAATGATGGTGTGTTAATACTAACGCTTAATTCTAAGAATGCTCCAGAGTTAAGGGTAAGCCGTTCTTATATGGACATGTTTGACCATTACGACAAAGCTTCCCAGAAAGATAAAAAACTTAAAGAAGCGGTTCAATTTGTAAAGCAGAAATTAGATTCTGCAAAATGGTTTATTGATGCCATCAAGCAAAGGCAACAAACGTTACTTAAAACGATGAATGCCATTATGCACTATCAATACGAGTATTTTTTAACAGCTGATGAGCGTAAAATGCGCCCAATGATCTTAAAAGATATTGCAGACAAGATAGGCATGGACATCTCTACGGTTTCTAGGGTTGCTAATTCTAAATATGTACAAACTGAATTCGGCACATTTTTATTAAAATCCTTCTTCTCTGAAGCTATCCAAACCGAAAATGGCGAAGAAGTTTCGAATAAAGAGGTTAAAAAAATACTAGAAGATTGTATCGGTAACGAAGACAAGCGCAAACCCCTAGCCGATGAAAAGTTAACTGACATCTTAAAAGAAAGAGGTTACAATATCGCTAGAAGAACCGTAGCTAAATACCGCGAACAAATGAATATTCCAGTTGCCCGACTACGTAAGGAACTATAAACTACCTTACCACATCCTCATATTGCTTACTGCTTGGTAAACATTATTCAATTGAATGCCCAATACAATTTCATGGCTACCATAGCTCACTTTATTAAGCTCAGAGGTGGTAAAATCGTATGAATAAGTAAGATTGATCAGTTTGCTAAAATTAAAGCCAGCTAACGCAGCATACGAGTCACGGTAACGATAGCTCCCTCCTAACCAAAACCTGTCTTTAAAGCTTACTTTTAAGTTCGCATCTATCGACGGAGCTGTTGGCCTTATATATTTAATCATCACCGACGGAATAGCAGATATTTCATCATCAATAAACAGTTTATAACCAGCAGTTGCAAAAGCATGCGGAACCGTTTTTCCAGAAGTATAACCAGCATCGTTGGTAAAAGCTAATTCTTGCGGTAATATTTGTTGTACGGAGGCTCCCGCAAAAAAACGAGCTCCATACAACCATACACCAATTGCTAAATCTGGCTTATATTGGGCGATAACAGTATTGTTTAGCGCGGGATCAGCAGGATCTTCCAATTCAAGCTGAGAAGCATCCAGACCAAACCGGGTTAACCCTGCGGCTACTCCGACAGACAAGTTTAAAGTGCCGCCAAGCTGTAAATGATAGGCATAAGTTAAATTAGCATCTAACCTTGTTAATGGTCCAGCCTTATCTAAAATAACAATTGCACCAACACCATGATGTGCTGGCGAAGCTGTATAATTTTGCATATAATTATCACTCATCGGGTTTTCACCCTTCTCGGGGAGCGACAATGGATTACGCCATAGATACTCACTTCCCAAACTCCAATGGGCAGCTGCAAAAGTAGTTTGGGGAGCGCCAGTAATACCAGTCCACTGCTTTCTAAAACCCGCCTTAAAATCAGTATAATTTTCAATTCCGCTCAATGCAGGATTTAACAAGTAATTATTAAAAATATACTGGGTATACTGAGGCCTCTGTTGAGCAAAAACCTGTGTACAAGTTAAAACTATTAATATGATGAAGTATCTTCTCAATTTCTTATTATTTACTAGTGTAGTAATTATTCTATTTTCAAAATTTCTTTCACCTAACTATTATCTAATAATGGTTAAAGCACCTGAAATAATACTTTCTCCATTATTGGGATTAATTCGGTAATAATACACCCCCACCGGAAGGGGTTTATTTCGATAATTGCCGTCAAAAGGCACCATATAACCTTTACTGACAAATACCTTTTGCCCGCTTCGGTTAAACACCTCTATATTTGCATCCGGATAAGAATCTAGGGACTTAACATTCCATACATCATTAATGCCGTCGCCATTCGGACTGAAAGAATTTGGCGGCTCTAGCTTATCAACTACCTTTACCAGCACCTTTACAACTACATCACATAAACCATTGATTGATACTGTTAAGCTATACTCCGTATCCTGAGCGGGCGATGCGATTGGATTTAAAATATCATCATGATTTAAGCCAGCAGATGGGCTCCATTTATAACGCAGATTATTGCCACTCGCAGTAGCCGCGATTACACGCTTTCCGCCTGGGAGAATAAAAACCGTTGCAGGTGCGGTTACAATTGGTAATGCCAATACCTCAATATTTTGGGTCGCAAAATTTACACAACCTGTTGAAGAGGTAAAAGTATAAGTGATTTCGTGTATTCCAATACCAGCTTTTGCAGGATCAAATAATCCTGAAGCATTTACCCCGGTACCCGAGTACAAAAAGGTACCACTTAATCCCTGTGTTTCTCTAGCAGCAAGCTGAAGTTTATTAGCATTAATACAAACAAAACTTTGCGCCTTGAAATCTATTTTTGGAAAAATCTTGCTTGGAGGAATATTTAATAGTAAGGTCTTTGGCTGATCAGACCAACATCCCGATTCGTTAGCAACCCATAGCTTTATAGCATGTGATCCACTAGTAGTAAAAATATGAGAGGGGCTTTTTTCTTCAATAAATGGACCGTTATCAAATTGCCATCTCCATTTTGTAGCGGCTCCACTATGATCTATAGGTTTTACTTCTGAACCTAAACAAACATCCGTAGATGAAAGTGAAAAGTCTGGAGAAGGCAAAGCATTCACGTCGACAGTAAAATTAAGTTCTAATATGCCAGTTATACACGTATTTGTGGAGGTAGCAATCTCTGCAATAGCAGACACAACGGTTTGACCAACCGTACCAAAAATTTTGTTAACAGGAGAAGTATAGGTATACAAATTGCCATCAAGATTAGTTGTAACAACTGGAACTGGATTTGTATCTACAAAATCTGGCGACCCATTACCTAGTTTCCAGGTTATCCTAGTTAGCAAATAAGGTATAGTAAGCTTGAAATCGGTAGCCTGACCAACACAGGCTGTCGTATTTTCATTTTTTGAATATTTGTTAACCAAAACTAAAAACTGTGAAGACGCCAAACTTGTACCTGCAGAGTACGCATACGATTCAGCCTGACCAAAACCATACGCAATGGCATTAAAACCATCATCTGCAGTTAGGGTTAAACTTTCATCATACACCTCAATTTGAGCATAAGAATAAGTAGGTGCAGAAAGCAACGGTATCCAGGATGTGAATGGTGTAGTACCATTTAACCTAAAACTACCAATCTTTGCAGTTTTCATAAAGACATTGATATATTTTTGTACAATAGCTTGTTTATTTGAGGAAAATACAGTGATATTTTTAATATTAAATTCTGTTGGATTTAAGAGTACCATCTCGGGGTCGCCAATAATATTAGTTCCGTTAACCGACGAGCATGCTTGGGTAAGAGAATATTGAGCAACGCTGATTAACTTATCGGAAGTTATTAAGGCAGCATCATTAATTGGTCCCCATTCATAAAACTGGCCTTTGTTAAGAATACTTAATAAGCCCCCGTTCATTTTAACAGTAGTATTATCTTCCTGGGCCATTACCCTAAAAATATAGCGTCGGTCTTTGAAAGGTACAAGTCCATAGCTTTTACCCCAACTGTTGATAGTATATAATTGCTGTAACAAAGGATCTCTAGAGCCTGTGCATGGCCCAATAATGATCGATGTGCTGCCAGAAAATGCTGCGAAACGTTTACAGGGGGATAAAGTTGGGTCAACTTCCACAAAAGTTCCTGTAAAATCTTCCTTACTTGTTGATAGATACTCGTAAACATCTCCAGCTTTCGCTAGAAGGATTGTTTGCGTAGTACCATCTTTCTTATGCAAGAGCAGCGTAGTATTGTCTTCAATAGCAGTTAGCACCAAAAAATTCTGTGAATTTCCTGAGTTATCTTGCGTTTAATTCATCGAATAGTACTTTTGGCCTAGCGACTCTTTCGGTAAAATTAAAGTTGCCGCAGATCTCGCAGCAGCGAAAACGTGACTATAGGCAACTACTTTTGCCATTCCTGGGGTAACTAAAATATGGATAGCCCTATTTGTGAGAATCTTGTTTCCATCAGCATACTCAATATAAGACTGCGGCCTGCTTACTTCAAAGGTAACAACTGTGTTTGCTGGAATAGATTTTGTTTCAGAATAGCTACCGCAACTAACCGTAACTTCCGAATCACCTTTGGATGTAACGTTTACATTCATGGTGGCTAAACTTCCATTACTTGGATCGTGCGTAGGGAATACAGTCCAAAAATCAGTACCCTCATTAGAGATATTCTGTGCTACCGCATTGGTCGCAAATCCTGTAAAAAGCAATATTATTACAAACAGGTAGAAATTCTTCATTAGAATTAGAGATGCCACGTTAATTAACCGAATATTAAATATAAAAAGTTTAATCTAATAATAACAATTTATTAGCCTAGCAAATAATATTTATTCGGGAAGTGTTCGGGAAAACCTATGTTTTCTTCGGGAAGTGTTCGAGAAGTGTTCGGGAAAAACGCCTATTTGTTCGGGAAGTGTTCGGGAAAGGTCCGAGAAGCGTTCGGGAAGTAGTCGGGTAGACATCGAGTCCATCACGAACAATTGCCGATCCCTTCACGACTACTTCACGACTGCTTCATAAGCCTTTTCCCTAGCTATTGCGAGCTTTGCTCGACTATTAAGAAAGCAGATTTTGCCTTGCAATAAATTCTAACTGGGTATTAGCTACTAAAAGTTTTTCTGTAAGTTCTTTATTCTCTTTTCGAAGGGTATAAATTTCGATAGCCTTATCTATGTTGATTCTCAAATCTTCTTCTGCCCATGGCTTCTGGATATATCTATAAACCTGACCCTTATTGATGGCATCAATTACTGCATCAATATCAGTATAACCCGTCAAAATCATCCTAATAGGCTCAGGATGTACTTCTAAAATTGACGCCAAAAACTCAACACCAGTCATTTTGGGCATCCGCTGATCCGTGATAACTACATGGATATCCTCTGTATCTAAAATCCTTCTCCCCTCATCAGCAGACTCTGCGGTAAAAATCTTGTATAACCTACGATAGGTTGCTGCAAACGCACTTAAATTGTGTGGCTCGTCATCAACATATAATATATTTGCGCTCATCGTTTTATAATAAAAGTTAAAAATACTCTTTTATTATTACTCTTAAAAGAGTAATTTAGTTGTTTTAACTTTTAATTGTACATTTATCATTAACACTCTACTATTTAACTTAAATAAATGCAGACGAAATCTGGTTTAACTCTTAAGATATCGCAACTTATTGATCAAACTCAAGAGTTGAGAGATGTCTGTAAACCGCTCTTTTTTAGACTTATAGATCCAAAACAAAAAAGTGATTTTGAAACGCTAATTCAAGCTACAGAAAATTTACAAGTTTTTGACCATATCCGCTCGCAAGTTGAAGAATTAATTAAATGCTTACAACCTACTATTGTTTTTTTACCGCCAAGCGAATTAGTTAAAGCTGTAGACAATCAATTTAAAGGGCAATCTACTGATGAGTATGGTGTGTGGGTATATTACCCTTGGTGTGCAAAAATTGTTCATCTGTTAGATGAACAAGAATTCACAATCGTTCGCACCAATAGAAATAAGCATAAAATTACCGCAGAGGAACAAGCCCATTTGGCTAATAAAAAAATTGGCGTGATGGGCCTTTCGGTAGGCCAATCTGTTTCACTCACACTTGCAATGGAACGAGGCTTTGGTGAATTACGCATTGCAGATTTTGATGCGTTGGATTTAAGCAATATTAATAGAATTAGAACTGGTGTTCAAAATATAAAAATCAAGAAAACTGTAATTGTCGCCAGAGAAATTGCAGAGATAGATCCATTTCTAAAAGTAGTTTGTTTTGATCAGGGCATAAACGCGGATAATTTGACCGCTTTTCTTGTAGACAACGGAAAGCTAGATCTTTTAATAGACGAATGTGACAGTTTTGATATTAAAATTAATGCCCGCAAAAAAGCCAAGCTATTAGGCATTCCTGTTTTGATGGAGGGCAGCGATAGAGGAACAATTGATATTGAACGATTTGATCTGGAGCCTGAACGACCTGTCCTTCATGGCATGGTTGAACATTTGGACATGGAAAAATATGAGGCTTTAACCACAATGGATGAACGAATCCCATATATCACGGCGGTTACCGGGGTTGAAACCTTATCTCCACGAATGAAGGGCTCAGCAATCGAAATTATGAGTACCATCTCTACTTGGCCACAATTAGCTAGTGCTGTAACTTATGGAGGTGGGATAACCGCAGATTTGGCAAGAAAAATAGTATTGGGCAACTTAAGTGTTTCTGGGCGCTTTTTTCTCGACTTAGACGAACTAATAACTGATCCTGCAAAACCAACATCTGACAAGCAACACCCTATTAATCACTTACTTTCTACAGAGGAAATACAAGATTATATTGCCAGGCAAAACTTTAAGCAACCGGAAAACAGTGAACAAATCGCAGAAGATGTCATTTTAACTTTAGTAGCTGATGCCCAAAAAGCCCCATCTGGTGGCAATAACCAACCATGGCGCTTCCATTATCAAAATCATTTACTTCATCTTTTTTTAGAAGAAAGTACAGCTCAAGCATATTTAGACCCAAACTATATTTCATCGTATATATCGATTGGGGCGGCTATCGAAAATTTGATACTTTCGGCGGCAAAGCATAAATTAAAAGTTAATTGGGAATTAACTCCGGAAATGGCCCCTAAGCATATTGCTTGGTTTAGCTTTTCAACTAATTATCAGCCAACTAATGAGGAACTGCATTTAGCGGAGCAAATTGATGCACGTCATACCAATAGGAAAGTTACACCAAAGCAAGAAATTGATGGTGCAACGCTTTTAAACCTAAGCAATAGTATATCTCCAATTGAAGGCGCGCAATTAAAATGGGTTACAGATCCCGCTAAAGTGCAATCGTTAGCTACTATTGCTGCGCACGCTGATCTTTTGCGAATGTTCATCCCCGATGCACATGCCGATTTCATCAATAGAGAAATGCGTTGGAATTTAGACGAAGTTAATCAAACGCAAGATGGAATTGGAATTCATACTTTAGATTTAACTAACAATGATCAAATTGGCATCCGTTTAATAAAAGATAGAAGAACTATTGATTTTTTACAGCAAATTGATGGTGGAAATGGCTATAAAAGATTAACATTGCAGCAATTTATGTCATCATCAGCTATTGGTTTACTAACAATGCCTAAATCTTCGCCATATGCGATGATTAATGGAGGAAGAGCAGCAGAAAAATTATGGCTAGCTGCTACTGGATTGGGTTTACAGATTCACCCGGTAAATGTGGCTTTATTGTTTTTTTATAAAAACAGTGTGGAGCAGAATTTAAACATTCCGCAAGAAAGCAAAGCTATTTTAACCCAGATGGAGCAAACATTTAACTCAATTTTTGAAAATGGCGCACATGACGAATCAATCTTCATGTTCAGACTTTTCAAAGCTTCACCATCGCCAGAAAGAACTATAAGAAAATCAACCTCTAAAATATTCTCCATTGGAAGAGCATAAATCTGATATAAAAAACATTAAGTTCACAGTTTTTAGAGCTGTTGATGATAGGGAGGCTTCTTTGAGTTTTGTTGAAGGACACAAACGGGTACTTGAAATATTCGGGATCACACAAATTTCTTCTGCAAAGGCCGATTGGATTCTTAATCCAGATGTTTACGTGGTACTAGTAACTGATGAAGATACCGATAAAGTATTGGGAGGAGGCAGAATACATAAAGCTAATAGAAAGAATAGGTTACCCATTGAAGAGGCCGTTGGCTATATGGATGATAAGATCTATAAAATGGTTGATGATTTTACAGATGTAGGTACTGGTGAAGTTGCTGGTGTATGGAATTCATTCGAAGTTGCAGGTTTGGGAATAGGGAGCATTCATCTTAGTACGGCTTGTATGGCATATGCAAAGTTTGTTGGCATTACCACTTTGTTTGGGCTTGCCGCACCTGCCACCTATAGAAATGTGCTCAGAGGTGGCTTTCAAGTGGTTACTTCCTTAGGAAATAATGGTAAGTTTTATTATCCTAAAGATGACATGACGGCAACTGTAATGTTTAATCACGATGTTGTTAATTTGCCTCTTGCTCAGGAACCTCAACGCTCTTATGTATTTGAAATGCGAGAGCAAGCCATATATAAGCAAGAAGCACTATCTAAGCAAGGCGAAACTGTTAACTTAACTTTTCATATTCCCAAAACATGACATTAAATTTTTTCAATAGGTTATTGATATTTTTTTTACTCATTGTAAGTAATTGTGCTTACAGTAACTCAAAAAAAGACATCTTACCTTTTGATGTCGCATATTATAAAGACAATACCAATAAACTTAAGGTTACACAAGTTAATGACAAGTTATTTGTTCAGCTATCAAATCGTGAGGTATTAAATCTAGGTGTAGATGATGCAACTTTTTGGATCAAATTGAGCACCACAAAGGATTTAGTATTCGATAAAAAAGTCCTTTTTATAGAACAGGGAAGAGTTAAAAGCTATGAAATGTATAGGGCGAAGCAAGGCGAACTTCCCCGTTTCCAACAGCCATTAGTTTTGCCAGGTTACGGTAAGGTAAAAAACGTACAAGGCATTAGCTATCTCCTAGCAGACACGATGAGAAAAGATGAGGTTATCTATTTGAAGCTAAAATCTCATGAAAATTTTATTGCAAAAATATCGATTGTCACGCAAGATAAGATAGTCGCCAACAACTCGTTTAGAGATGTTTTTTTTGGCATTTATACAGGTGTGATGCTCATCATGTTCATCTATAATCTATTCCTATTTATCGTAGTACGAGACAAAAGCTATATTCATTATGTTTTTTATATACTTTTTACTTGGCTCACCCAAATTTCTATACAAGGATACGGTGAAATTTATATTTGGAATAATTTTCCATTGCTCAACAGCTACTCTGTTGTACTCTGTTCTCTTCTAGCATTATTATTCGCTGATCTTTTTACGATTTCTTTCCTTAACACGAGAGTTTTTGCACCCAGAGCACATAAAGCGTTCATTACTTACATCGTATTAATCTTGTTAACAATTTGTTGCATATTCCTACTGGATAATCGTACTGCTTTCATGATCATGCAATTTATCATCATGACTGGAGTAGTATTAGCACTTTCAACATCTTATTACGTATACTTTAAAAAGCACTTTAAACCAGCTGGTTATTATAATATCGCTTGGACAATATTATTTATTGGTGCTATTTTCTTTATTCTGAAAGACTACAGCATTATTCCATACAACAACTTCACGATCTATCTTTTGCAAATTTCTTCAGCATTAGAAGTGCTGTTACTTTCTTTTGCACTGGCTGATAAAATTAATTTCTTTAAAAAAGAAAATGAAGTTGCACAAGCTCAAGCCCTTAATGCTTCATTAGAAAACCAGAAATTAATAAAGGAGCAAAATATCATCTTGGAGAAAAGTGTTAAGGAACGTACGGAAGAATTACAAGATGCAAATGAAACGCTTAACCTTACTTTAACCAATCTAAAAGATACACAATCTCAGCTGGTGGATGCAGAAAAAATGGCTGCATTAGGTCAGCTTACAGCCGGTATCGCGCACGAAATCAATAATCCTATCAACTTCGTAACATCAAACATTAAACCATTGCAGCTGGATATTAATGATTTAAAAGAGGTGATTACGAAATATGAGGAAATTGATTTAACTAAAGATTTAAAAGTACAATTAGAGGAAATTGACTCTTTTAAAAAGCAAATTGATTTGAATTTTGTTAATAATGAAATCAACTCTCTTCTTTCTGGCATTAGTGAGGGGGCAAAACGAACCGCAGAGATTATTAGGAGTTTGAGGAACTTTAGTAGGTTGGACGAGTCGGATACGAAACCAATCGACTTAAATGAAGGTCTTGAGTCGACGATCGTTTTGGTACGGAATAACATACCAGACAACGTAAAAGTAACCAAAGAATTGGGGAACTTGCCAAAGGTAGAATGTCAGCCAGGTAAGATTAACCAAATTTTTATGAATTTAATATCAAATGCAATTCAAGCAATAAAATCGAAAGAGGTACAAGGCGAGGAGCATCTGATAATTAAAAGCTGGTATGTTGACCAACAAGTTAAAGTTAGTATTAAAGATTCGGGCATTGGAATGACCGAGGAAGTTAAACATCGTATATTCGAACCTTTTTTCACTACTAAAGATGTGGGGGAAGGGACAGGTTTAGGGCTTTCAATTGTTTTTAGTATTATCGAAACACATAAAGGTAATATCGAAGTTATTAGCAAACCTAATGAAGGAACTGAATTTATTATTACCTTGAACGTAAATTTACCATAATACTTAATTATGAGTTTTCCGAGCATTAAAGTACTCTATATCGATGATGAAGAAAATAACCTTCAGGCATTTAAGGCTAGCTTTAGAAGGCTATACGAAATTTATACAGCGATTTCTGCTGCTGACGGCTTAAAAATTCTAGAGAGTGTAAATATCCACGTAGTAATTGCCGATCAAAAAATGCCCAATATTACAGGGGTGGAATTTTTTAAGAGCATTGCGGTAACCTATCCAGACCCTATAAGGATACTATTAACTGGTTATACAGATATTGAAGCATTAGCCGATGCGATTAACCATGGCGATATTTATCGGTACATTACCAAACCATGGAATGATCTTGAACTCCATAATTCAATCAAAAATGCCTACGATGCCTATCGATCGAAGATAGACTTAAGAAATAAAATTGCAGAACTCGAAAAAACAAATGATGAGTTAAATAGATTTATCTATAGTATATCGCATGAATTAAGAGCACCATTAGTCTCAGTTATTGGCATTGTGAACTTGGTTAAAATGGAAGATCTTTATCATTCAAGTGGTGAATATTGGAGTTTGATTGAAAGCTGCTCGAATAAATTAGATTATTACATCCAAAAAACACTACAATATTATAAGAATAATAAGACGCAATCTGAAGAATCAAATATTGACTTTAAGGCATTAGTTACAGAATTAATTAATTTATATGCCTATTCAAACAAGGATACTCAATTTGACGTAGATGTAGATCAACCGGTTCCATTTAAGGGTGATTTGTTTAGGATAGAGGTTATTTTGGGTAATTTAATTTCTAATGCCATTAAATACCAGAAAATAAATGAACCAAATAAGAAGGTAAATATCGAGATAGCGGTGAGTATAGAATTCGTAGAAATTAAAATTACCGATAATGGTGTCGGCATTTTAAATGAACATCTAGAAAAAATATTCACTCAGTTCTTTAGGAGTAAGAATCATCATGGAAGTGGATTAGGCTTATTTATTGTAAAAGAGGCCTTAAATAAAATTAACGGTCGCATTTCGGTGAAATCCAATGTAGACCATGGCACAACATTTAAAATAACTATCCCAAATGCCAAATGAGTTAAAGAAAATAATGTTAATAGATGATAACGAGATTGATTTAAAAATCAATGCGAGGATCATTACTTTAACAAGCCTTTTTGACGAAATTATCATTTGCCAATCGGGCGAAGAAAGCTTGGATTATATTAATAAATACATCCATAATCCAGAAAAATTACCCGATTTTATTTTACTGGATATCCAGATGCCTGAAATGGATGGTTTTGAATACCTCGAGCATTACAAACAACTGCCCAGCACTTTTACTAGCAGCTGCCCGGTTGCCATGCTCTCTTCAACATTAGATTTTGGAGATATTAAAAGAGCTGAAGCAAATGTGTATGTGGTAAAGCTCCTCAAGAAGCCTTTGATACCAACAGAGTTAGCTGAATTAATTAAATAAAAAAGCTCCATGAAAGATTTCATGGAGCTTTTTTATTAGTATATTATTTAATTACAGTTTAAAACCATAAGCTAAACGTAAGCCAAAATAGCCTGTGTTAAGATTGTGCTCGCTAATACCTTCAAATTTAGCTGCAAGATCTAATCCATTGCTCCAGGCATATCCCAATGCTGGAGAATATACAAAATTAGTTCCGCTATAAGCACCTACGGCAAATGCGGCACCAGCTTCCGCCAAACCATATACGCCAGCACCAGTGTCATTAAAGAAATATTTTAATCCGGCCTTTACAGGAATATATGCGCGATCTGGAGCATCAACACCAGTGTTACCTATTTCGGCACCCATTAAACGTGTATAACCAGCTGTGATTGGAATAGATAACTGTTTACTTAGGTCGAACTGATAACGCAAGTCGCCAGCAATTGCAAAAGAATGAGCATTACTGGTAGGTACTCCTAGATTTAAACCGATACCAAATTTTGGAGTTGATTGTGCGTTAACATTTGTCGAGAAAAATAAAGCTACTGCAGCTACTGCAGTGGCTAAAAATTTAGTAGACTGTTTCATTTTTATTTATTTTAGTCAAATTCAATTTTTATAGACTTCATTGCCTATGCCAGTATATAAACAAAATGCATGCCATAAGAAGAGCTTAAAACTAAAAATCAATAATTCATAATGATTAAATGCACCACTCCGCGCTTATTTCTTCCTCGAACATTGTAGGCATAATTTTTCTCAAACACTTCTATTTTAATAGTAGGATGGTTATATAATTGACGGATGAATGAAGTTTCTTTAATTACCATCATCCATTTTGCGGGGGTTTTAAGTAAGAAATTCGCTAAGCGTTCCTGGTCTTTTTGGGTAAAAGCACTTTGATCATACTCAGAAAATTCGCTGTCATATGGTGGATCAACAAAAATAAAATCTGTTGCCTTTAGCTTGGAGTTACTTAAAAAACTTTCAAAATCTTCATTGCTAAAGTTAGCTTGCTTAAATAACTGGTCGACTTCCTCGGTAAAAATTTTTGCTATTTTCCCTTTAAACTTCTTTTTATTATAGGTTATCCCTCCATAGGGAATGTTAAACTCTCCTTTTGAGTTAAACCGAAACATTGCGGCATAACAAAACTCTCGTATAAAATACCAGTTAGCCGCTGCTTTTGCTGCCGATAGCTGTATTTTCTTCTGATAATGAAGATTAAGTAATTTCCGAAAAAAAAGATAAACACCACTTTTAATGCCTGTTTCAAAATGCGCCAACAATTCAGTTCTGGTAAAATGTCTATTTTCTTTAGCGGCAATGTTCTGAATCCGCTTTGCCTTATCTACAATACTACCTAACAACATCTTCTTAAACAACTCAAAATCTAGCACAAAGTGTTCATCCTTCAATAACGAAGTATCTTTCAAATATAAATTTAAACCTTGTTGTAATCCTTTTGTTAACTCAGCTAGTTCAACCTTTTGTTTGATAAACTTTACAAAATCACTAGCAAACTTCCCCCATAAAAAATTAGTCAAAGTAGTTACTTCATCCCATGCTTCAGCATAGAGAAATAACTCATTTTTAAATGTAATCTGATTGATCTGTTGATAAAAATTGATTAAATCAGTACTCTTATCATTAATTAAGGCTGCTCCTTTAGGCTTTAAAGCGAAGAAAACTCCGCCGCCACCAAAAAATGGTTCTATATATCGGTCGAAAGTTGGTATATACTTTTCAAATAGGCCAAATTCATCAAACTTCCCTCCTGTCCACTTCAATAAAGGCCGCAGCTTCTTCTTCATGGCATCGAATATGCAACTATTTTAGTTTATAATAATCATTAATAAGTTTCAGCGCTTCATCTTTTAAGCTAAATAGCTCTTTATCAGCCTGTAGCCAATGAATTTTAACACCATCTTTTTCCATTTTTCTAAAAAATGTCATTTGCCTTTTTGCAAATTGGCAAATCGCTGTTGTTAACCTTTCAACTAAAGTTTGGTAATCGATTTGTTTCATTAAATACAAAGCAACAAATTTATATTCCAACCCATAAAAAATGAGCTTTTCTGTAGGCACACCATTGGCAATTAAATTTTCAACTTCTCCAATCAGTCCCTCTTCTAACCTACGGATTAATCGATTACTAATTTTGGCTCTTCTCGTTGCCAAGTCGTCAACCAAACCAATTACTAAAGGATTAATTAATGGTTTTGCAGTTGTTTCTAAAGTATTATGCTGTAAATAATCTGCTATTTCAATTGCCCTAATAAGTCTTTTAGCGGAGGATAAATCAGCATGGGCGGTTAAATCTTCGGGATAAGTTTTTATCTTTTCTATAAGTTGAGACTTATCTAGCTTTTGAAGTGTTGATCTTAACTTCTCATTTTTTGGCACCGCAGTAAACTCATGATTTTGCAACAAACTATGGATATACATTCCTGTACCTCCACATAAAATAGGTATTTTTTGTCGATCAGAGATAGCGCAAAATGCCCTATAAAAATCCTGCTTAAAGGCATTCACATGATAACTTTCTCCTGCTGCACGAATATTGATTAAATGAAATGGGATTTTTGCTTGCTCAAATTCTATTAAATCTTTGCCTGTCCCAATATCCATACCTTTAAAAATCTGACGGCTATCAGCGCTGATAATTTCTGTTTCTAACGACTTAGCCAATTCAATAGCTAAGCTAGTTTTACCAGATGCTGTAGCCCCTAAAATTATCAATAGCGGATTTTGTTCCATTAAACGTATAGATGATATTTTAAATTACCAGTATTGAATACTTCTTTGAAGCCATTTTTCGCTAAATACTCTTTCAAATTTACTTCTTTTTGCGCATTGAAGTCAGTTAAAATTCTCTTCGGTAATCTGTGGGCAAAATACCTTTGCAAGCTAGCTAGTTCCACATATAAATAGGCTGGGTCGGTTATGGATGTAAGTTCAAAACCTAACTGGTAGTATCCATTTCCGAGCGACCAATCGCGATCAGCGTAAGACATCAAGTCATCAGGTTTTTTAATCTTCACGAAATGTTTAATCAATTTACTTAAGCCACCAGTAATTGTATAACCATCTTTCGAGGCAAAGCGAATTAACTCTGCGGAGGTATATCCCACACCTTTTGATTTCATAGGTCTTAGCTCACTAAACCCGGCCATGGCAATCAATTCATTGTCTACCCTTAAGCCATAATAGTATTTTGCCCTTACAAAACCTTGTAAGTGAGTGTCATTAAAGAACTTAGCGGCTTGCAATGAATCTAATTCTACTAGCATTGCTTTACGAGCGTGTAAAGTTTTATTCAGACCTAAAAATGATTTTGCCCTGCTTAACACACCTTTACAATTTAATCGCCAAATATCTTCCCATAGATGAACCAACAACTTTCCCTCTTGCTGATAGCTTTCTTGAAGTTTAATTAAATCAGTAGGATTAAAATTATTGGTTAAAGAAACCAAATGCAGATATAATTTAGCGCTACATGCTATTATTTCATAGGTACTGTTATCGATAAAATGTGCTGTATTGTTTAGCTCTTTAACCGCAGCTAATACATTTTGTTGCCACAGAAGTTTTATACCCACCCGTTCTGTTTATATAATTTAAACCCCGCAGCCAGTGCCTCAGAAATTTGATTTAAAAGAATATCATCAAGTGCTTTAATATGAAAGCATGATTTTCCTTTTAACAGCTTGAGTAACGAAGGATGAAAGATAGTTTTAATTTCGGGCTCTGCGTAAACTGGCATATAATAAAAACCAACATAATCTTTTCTAATCACCACACCGGCGAAATAAACTTCAGTTCTTTTTCTGCCTTCAACCACTACTTCTTTTTCACTCCAAAGATCATAAGCAGTTTCAGAGTTTACTCTAGCATCAAAACCTGTTGCCGCATAAGGCTGCATTTCTGCTCTAATGGTTTGAAAAATTTCTACTAGATCCGTTTTCATCACTAAGGTTTTGTATGCTATAACAAAAATTAAAATTATTTGTTCGCTAAAGTTAGTCCAAAGATAACTTACCTTTTTCTTTTTCACGAAAAACGACTGACTAATTTAACCACGAAAACAGAGATAACTATAAGTTAATTTCATCTCGAATTAATAAAATAGTCATTTATTTATTTCATTTTTTTCTTAACTTAGGTATAGACCATATTGGTTCATCTCCCATAAGTTAACACTAAATAAATTATCTATGAATCTTAAATTATTACTTATCATTTTCCTAGCATTTTCATGTACTGCAAAAGTATTTGCGCAGGAAAAAAAGACAATTACTGGTATTGTCAAAGATGCGGCTGGCACCCCACTGCCTGGAGTAGGTGTTCTTGAAAAAGGAACCACAACAGCTACTTCTACAGACAACTACGGCAAATTCACGATCCGGGTGAATACAAATGCCACACTTAGGTTTTCTTTTATTGGGTTTACTCCCCAAGAAGTTGCTATAGGCAATAATGCCTCCATCAATGTTACCTTGTTAGAAGATACAAGAGCATTGAATGAAGTAGTTGTTACGGCTTTAGGCATTAAAAAGGAAAAAAGGCAACTCGGTTATTCGGTTACCGAAGTTAAGGGCGATGTACTCGCCAAATCAAATGAAGTGAATCCCATTAACTCCTTGCAGGGAAGAGTAGCCGGGGTGCAGATTGATCAAGGTGCAGGTGGTTTATTTGGAAATGCAAAAATTTTGATCCGTGGAAACTCGACTCTTGGCAAAAACAACCAACCTATATTTGTTGTTGACGGAGTAATCATGGATAACGATGTGTTTAATGGTACAGGCAGAGATTTTGGTAATGACCTTAAAGATTTAAACACAGATAATTTCGAAACAGTATCTATTTTAAAAGGGTCGGCCGCCGCAGCTTTATATGGTTCGAGAGCCATCAATGGTGTAGTATTGATTACCACAAAAAAAGGATCATTGAGAAGCGGTATTGGAATAACGGTGAATCATGCCACCAATATTTCTGATCCTTATGCAGGACCTGATTTTCAAAATGAATTTGGAGGCGGATCTGTAGGGGCCTTTTATACGGATAATAGAGATCCAAACTATAAAGCAGATAACTGGACAACAAAAGTTTTCCCAGTTAACCCGATTACAGGAAAACCCTATATTGATAGGCAAATTGGGAGAGAGCTAGAAAACTGGGGACCAAGAATGTCGGGACAAGAAGTGATCAATTATGATGGCACTTTAACGAAGTTCTTGCCCCAGCCGAATAATTTTCTCGACGCTTTTCAAAATGGAATAGGGCACAATACAAATGCTGCAATTGAAGGTGGTACAGAAAATTCAACATTCAGATTAACATACAACCATAATGATGCAAAAGGGGTAACAAGAAACAATAATCTTAAAAAAAATGCATTCGATCTTCGAGCTACCCATAATTTCAATAAAGCTATTAGCCTTGATGCGAGTATTGCCTACACTAATTTTACAGGAAAAAATCCGCCGCGATTGGGTGGGCTCGATGCATTTGGTTCTTTCAACCTTGGCCACATGTATACTTGGGTATTACCACGCAACTATGATACGAACTATTGGATCCAACCTGATAAATATACGAGCATTTTAGGCGGCGCACCCGATCCTAACAATCCGAATGAAACCAATTTTGCTCCAGAAGCAAGGTTCTGGTATACACTTTATAATAATAATTATACCCAAAATGAACAACTGTTTAGAGGGCGTGCTGCTTTGACAGCCAAATTAACCAATTGGGCAAAATTAGTGCTTGAAGGCAATTTCAATAATATTTACACCAAAACTGAAACCACTGAGTTAGGTTTAGGCGTGAACTTTACGGGAGGCTCTTATGGTTTGGGCTTTAGTAACAAGCAAACTAATACCTTAAAGGCAATGTTAATAATGAATAAGGACATCAGTAAGGATCTTACACTTAATGGGTATATCGGCGGTGAATCTCAACGTAATAGGATTGATTTTGAAAACAGTTCAACCAGCGGAGGATTACTGTATCCAGGAGGTTTCTTTCTTTCAAACTCTGTAAATCCTGCAACTGTTAATGGTGGCGTTTTAAGTAAAAAGAATTTTAATTCAGTATATGCCAGTGCAGATTTAGGATATAAAAATATGTTGTTCCTTCAGGCAACATGGCGTGGCGATTGGTCGTCAGCGCTGACCTATTCAGATGGAACAGGAAACAACTTTTATAATTATCCAGCAGCCAGTTTATCCTGGATATTCTCTGAAACCTTTAAAACACTTCCTTCATGGATAAGCTTTGGAAAATTGAGAACCAATATCTCGGCACTGGGCAACGATACTGCACCGTTTACCCTTAACTCTGGCTTTTTGATCAATGGATTTACCAATGCAAATGGCGGAAGCGTGCCAATCTCTACCTACAATAGCAGTACTGTAAATCAACTCAACCTTAAGCCCGAAAGAAAAATCTCTAAAGAAATTGGAATGGAAATGCGTTTTCTTAAAGATAGATTAGGTTTTGATCTGAGTCTCTATCAAGATAATACGCGAAACCAAATCCTCAATATTGGGACACCAGTTGAATCGGGCGTTGGAGCAATTCTAATCAATGCCGGGAACATCCAAAATAAAGGTATCGAATTAGCAATTGATGCGACACCTGTAAAGTCAACGAATTTTAGTTGGAATACAGCGTTAAATTTCTCGAGAAACAGGAACTTGATCCTTGAGCTTTATCCTGGAAGAACGGAGCTTAATCTTGGTGCAGATATTACCGAAGTAAGCACTTGGGCCGTTGTTGGTAAATCTTATGGCACATTACGGAGTCAAATTAATTCTGCTAAGTTCCAAGCAAAAGATTCAAACGGAAAGAATATTGATGATCCAAGAAATGGAAAGCCAATTCTTTCGTGGCGTAGTGATGGCAGAACTGCATTTCCTGCAAGAAGTAATCAGTTTCAAGATATTGGTGATATCAATGCTAAATTTAGAGGTGGCTTTGATAACACTTTCACCTATAAAAACTTCAGCCTTAATTTTTTAATCGATGCTAAAATTGGCGGTGATTTTGTAATGGGTTCTTATCGTTTTGGTACACATACAGGTGCTTTAGCAAATACTTTAGCCGGACGAGATGCTGCAAATGGTGGGATTACTTGGATTAGTAAATTTAACAATATCCAATATGACGATGGAATGATCCCTGATGGAGTATTCCCAACTGGACAAATGATTACCCAACCAAATGGCAGTCAGGTTAACGTTGGCGGAATGACCTTTCAGGAGGCTTATGATAAAGGCTTTGTAGAACCGTCACATGCTCCTCAGTTTTACTATCGTTATGGTTCTTCCTCTACTGGCGTTTCGGATTATTGGATTAAAGAAAATTCGTATATATCATTGCGCCAAGTTGGGTTAAGCTACAACTTCCCCAAAAATATCTATGAAAAAATGAAGCTGAATGGCTTGTCTCTTTCTGCTGTTGGACGTGATTTATTATACCTATATCATACGCTTCCGTTAAACTTTAATCCAGCATCCAATAATTCAAATAACACTGCTTATTCAGGTGAAAATGGATTTTTGCCAATGGTAAGATCTATCACTTTCTCGGTGAGGGCATCATTCTAAAACGTTCATTTAAAAATTAATTTATTCAGATCATGAGAAAATTATCAATATATATAAAACTCACAGTAGTGATAACCTGCGTAGCCTGCATCATATCTTGCAAAAAGGACTTTGGAACTATCAATACCAACCCAAATAGTGTTACTGTACCAGATGTAAAATTCCTATTTAGCTATTCAGAAGACAGACTGGCTACTTACCAAGGCGCAGAATGGGTTTGGGAAGGCATGGAACAATTTTGGCGTTTTACGCAGCATGTCACCTCCGATCCTTATGAGATATCTAACAATGTAAATTCCAGATATAATGCTTTTTACCAATCCATATTGCCCAACCTGTTCGAAATCAGAAGACAGATAGCGATGAAGACCGATAAGGATGCTTATCAGAAAATGGCTGCTGCCACTTATATCTTACAGATTATACAAGGAATTAAGGTAACCGACATGAATGGTTCTATTCCTTATACGGAAGCTATTAAGGGCAGATATGATGGCGTCTACAACCCTGTATTTGATAACCAGGAAGCACTTTTCAATACCTGGTTAAAGGAGTTGGATGGAGCCATAGCTGTATTGGCGAATAATTCTTTGCCCGCTCAACAAAGTTTCGGCTCATACGATATCTATTATAAAAGTGATTGGGCGAAATGGGTAATGCTGGCCAATACCTTAAAACTTCGTATTGCCGCAAGGTTAGAGAACCAAAATGTAGCTAAAACAAAGGAAATTTTTCAGCAGGTAATGAATAATGCAATAGGTCCCATTAGCACTGATGATGCACAGTTAACGTACTCGAGTGTCGACTTCTCTCCGGCAAGCGATATTGATTATAGATCTCCGCGTTATGCAACAACTTCTATTATCAAGTTCTTAAAAGCCGCAAATGATCCAAGATTACCGGTATATTATGATAAAAATGATCTGCAGGGAAATTTCAAAACTGTGCTGGCCCAAAATGGCGCAACACTTCCTTCATTTATTGATATCAACGACCCATTAATTATGTATCAGGGAGGACCAGCTGACTGGACAACTAACCCTGCTTTTGCTGCATACATCAAAAATCCTTTTCAAGTAGGTAATAGTACGACCAAGTATTTCTTAATCTCCCGGATTAACAGAAAATTCTTTGCACCTAGATTTAATGGAAATACAACTGGTGTATTTACAGATGTGATGGTGAGTAATGCAGAATCTTGTCTACTTGTTGCAGAATTCCTTCAGAAAGGTTATGCAAATGGAGGCTCACACGGTACTGCAGAAGATTGGTATAAAAAAGGTATTACCTCTTCCATTAAAACAATGAACAACATTGCGGTTGCAGCAGCATCAACTACAGCTTATACTGGCGATGGAACAACAGAAATCAATAATTACTTGAATAACGCACAAGTTAAATTTAACGGAACTGGCGATCTAGAAAAGATCTATATACAGCAATACCTTAATTTATACCGCAACCCTACAGAAGCTTTTGTTTTTTGTCGTAGAACAGGATATCCTAAAAATACATCCACCTACTATAAAAGAGAAGTATTTAATGAAGTAATTCCACGTCGTTTCTGGACAAATGATCCTGGTGAGGTGAACCGGGCAAACTGGCAAAAAGCTTTACAGGAACAGGGTTTTACACCGCTCGCACAGGATGTACAAACTTTAAATACGCAAAGAATTTGGTATGATAAAAATGCGCCTGCATTTGGCGCAGGTTTGTAATAAAAAAAGGCCCTGAAATTATTCAGGGCCTTTTTTATTTATGTCTTTTTAGTTCTTAGGTTGAACTCTACCGCTTTTTTTATCTCTCTCCCTACCAATTACATAACCCGCACCAGCACCAGCTAAGCCACCAATAATGGCACCGCGTCCGTCTTTTTTATCGATTAAGATACCACCCAACGCACCTACCCCGGCACCTATTGCGGTTCCTTTAGCTGCAGAACTCCATCCTTTTTTCTTGGTACTGGTTGAAGTACCTGCATTTGTACTAGTGCTCGAACCACTTGATGAATAATTACTACTACTGCTTCTTCTTGCTGCTGCAAGTTCGGCCTGATGCTTTTCTTCCACCAGCCTTTCCTTTTCTGCAACTTCGGCTCTTTTAAAGCTATCTAATTTTAAACTATCTCTAACAGCAACCATGGCTTGTTGTTTTGCCAAGGCTTCTTCTTTTGCCTTATTATTACAGGATGCAAACACGGCAACCATTGTAATCATTATTAATATGCGTTTCATGTTTTTTTAATTTAGTATAACTACAACTATGTAAAAATGATGCCAAAGATGACAAATGTGAATAAGAATAATTTTAACAAAAGTCATTATTACACTATTTAGATAATAATATGCGTCATATTGCCTACATTTGCACTAACGGAATATCAATGTGCTATTCTCTATTTAATCACCTACTGATCAATATCCTATTGTTCAGCATTTCACATCTTTAGCCGCTTTACCGTTGCTGTGCTAGGATAAAATATAAAGTTTAGACCCATTCATATTAACATTTACGATGTTAAAAGGTCGACAAAAGGTAACCTAAGAGAGCAGTCAGTTTTTAATTTATACGATATTATTATGGCAAAGTCCCAGGCTACTTTCATGAAGAAACAGTTAGAAAAAAATAGACAAAAGAAAAAGGAAGAAAAGTTAGAGCGTAAGCAAGAACGTCAACAAAACGCTACAGGCGGAGACTTAGAAAGCATGATGGCTTATGTGAATGAGTTTGGAGAAATCGTTTCAACTCCTCCAGAAAAGAAGTAAAGCCCAGCGTGAGGACAAGGCTACTCACCTTACGCTTCACGCTTCACAAAAAAAACTATATCTTGCTGCTTTTAATTTACATTGATGAAACTAACCGTTTGGGGAGCAGCACAACAGGTCACAGGCAGTATGCATTTACTGCAAACGTTAAACTACAACATTTTAGTTGACTGTGGTTTAGATTACGAAAAAGGTACCTATCAAGAAGAAAATCAATATTTTCCCTTTAATCCTGCGACTATCGATGTTGTCATTTTAACACATGCCCACATTGATCATTCTGGAAACCTGCCTACATTAATTAGAATGGGTTTTGAGGGTCAAATTCTATGTACTGCCCCTACCGCCGATTTAAGTGAGCTGCTCTTACTTGATTCGGTAAACATATTCTTAAGCAAATTACACAAACGTTCGAGAAGCAAAAGAGGCAAACAAGGTCCAAAACCACTTTATTTGCAAAAAGATGTAATGGAAACCGTTGATCGCTTTGTTAGTATCTCTTTTCACAAATCATTTAAAATTAACGGCGATATTAGTGTTACATTTATCCCAATTGGCCATTTACTCGGTGCTGCCGCAATCATTTTATCGATTACAGAAAATGGTGAGACTCGAAAAATAGCTTTTACAGGAGACGTAGGCAGAAAAAATTATCCAGTGTTAGTTGACCCCGATTCTCTGCCTCAGGTGGATTATTTGGTGTGCGAATCCACTTATGGTGGTCGTTTTCATAGCACAGAAGCTACTTTACAAGAAACATTGATAAATACCATCAATGAAAGCTGTATCAAAAGCCCTGGTAGATTAATTATCCCCGCCTTTAGTATTGGGCGGACACAAGCTTTAGTTTTTGCCTTAAATCAGATTTTTACTAAAGGTTTATTACCTCCAGTTCAGATATTTGTTGATAGCCCATTAGCAAATTACGCAACGGATGTATATCGCAAATATCATGATCTCGTAAATGATGAAGCTAAACAGTTCTATCAATTAAAAGGGGATGAATTTGAATTTGAGAATCTAATTTATGTACACGATAAGAAAGAAAGTGTATCGGTAAGCAATTACCTAGAACCTTGTATTATTATTTCTTCTGCCGGAATGCTAGAAGGAGGCCGTATCCAAGACCATCTTTATCATAATATACAGAATTATTACTGTACAATTTTATTTATCGGTTATTGTGCAAAAGGTACTTTGGGCGATAGACTATTAAGGGGCGATCCTATTGTTAGACTTCGAAATAGAGATTTGATGGTGTATGCCTCGATTAAGAAAACTGACCTATTAAGTGGACACGGCGATCATCGTGATTTAATGAATATCGTGACGCAACAAGACAAGCAGCAGCTTAAAAAAGTGTTTCTGGTTCATGGAGAAATTAAAAGCATGGATGCACTAGCTTCCGCCATCACTGATCAAGGTTATGAAGTGAGCATCCCTGCTAAAGGTGAAACAATCGAGTTATAATTAAGCCAGAACTACTTTATCCTTTTTCTTTAAAATTAAAGCCGTTATCAAAGAAATGATCAAGCCAACTGGAAGAATTTCCATATAGGTTAGTAGAATGATGCCAAAAGGACTTTTATACATGCGAGCATAAAACTCAATGCCTTCCATTTTTTCTTTTAGCTTGACTGGATCAACGGTATTTGCTTTTAATTCATTTATGGTAAGTGCAGTAAATCGCTCCATAAAATCTGGTATAAATAGATAATAGCAGATAAGCCATACCACTACATAAAAAGTTGACGCGATGGCCGTCATCAGAAGGCCAATTTTAAATGCTTTACCCAAACTGATTATTCCGTGGTTAAATTTATCGCGATAATTCTTAACCCCTACAAACACAAAAGCAAATGCTACTAGCATAAAGGTATAACCGAGTAGCATGTTACCTTCAATCTTACCACTGTTATAGCATGTTACCGTCATTGCGATCAACATCGAGCTAGCAATTAAGCCAGCGATTAATCCGAAAATCAAAATGTTCTTCTTCATCTTTTTTTTAAGTTTATCCTACAAAGGAAGTATACTTTAATTAAAAAAGCCTCATACTTTAGGGTGATTTTAAGCCCAAGGGGATTAATTTAGGGGATCAAAGATAATTTCTTTCCTAGCTCAATAGCTTGCGTTCGCCGTTTAACATCCATTTTTTCAAATAAGCGGCTGCTATGCGTTTTAATGGTATTAAGCGATACGAATAATTGATCAGCTATTTCTTGATTACTTTTTCCAACTGCCATTAATTGCAGCACTTCCAGTTCTCTTGCACTTAATTTAAGTTTGGCCAATTGCTGCTCATTCAACACAAAATTTGCAGCTGCAGTTAGGTAAATTTCCTTCTCAATAACTTTAGTCAGCACTTGAGGCTTGTTTAATTTTAAAGCTACCCAAACTCCTAGTGCTGTAAATAGCACAGCAATCACCCCTGCATAAATTTCAAATGAATGTGCTAAAATAACATAGCGAAGCTCAAGCCAGCGCAACAATAGTAATAATACAGCTAAAGAAATGCCATACACAAGAGTTTGTTTATAATTACGAATGTTCTTAATCATTTTACAAAACCAATTGTTCAGTTAGTTTTTGCAATGTTTCATTTGCATCCTTACAAAAGCCAGGATGTACTTTAGACGCTTGCACTACCGTACTTCGCGTTGCTGTAAGCCAACGAAAACGAGATGCATTATCAAGTTTACCAATCGGACCAGCATGGTCTCCCCCTTCACAAATGTTAACAATTGCATTTAGATTCGCTTTTACAAACTCAATTTCAATATCGGATGCAAATGCCAATAACTTACTTTCGTTGATGAAAATAGTTGTTTGTAAAAAACTTTGCTTAGCACAATATAAAATTACTCCTACATTAATGAATTCTTCACGTTCTACCCTAGGCACAACTCGAATAACTGCATATTCAAATAAATGTTTCTCTGGCATTTTGTGCTTCCTTTACAAAAATTGATGAATTTGCTATTCGACTGTTCAAGAATTTAGCGTATGAATCGCGTTGTTGTTGGCTACTGGAAAACAGATCTTCGTTCAACCATTCGTCGGGTATTAAACTTAATACTGCAGAAATTACCTCAGGAGTAAACAGTTTACCTAGTTCTCTATCAACGACTTCTAGTTCGCTTGCTTGCGCTAATAAAACGTGATCTTTAACTAAAACAAAAGGGCGAAGCGCTTGCTCTTCCCAGTTTTGCCAAGAATGATGAAAATATAGTGAAGCTCCATGATCAATTAGCCAAAGCTCTTTATGCCAAAATAACATATTTGTATTTCGTGCAGTTCGATCCATATTTGTTAACAAACAATCCAACCAAACTATTTTCGAGGCTAAATAAGCATCGATAGTCCTCACTGTTGGATCATAGGTTATCGCTCCAGAAAGATAATGTAAGGCTAGATTTAAGCCCACACTGGCTTTTAAAAGGTCTTGAATTTCTTCATCTGGCTCCGTTCTACCAAACGCTTCATCAAGTTTAGCAAAAACTAGTTCTGGTACTTTTAAGCCTGCAATCCTTGCTAATTCTCCCCCAATAATTTCGGCGATTAATGCTTTATGCCCTTGCCCTGCTCCCCTGAATTTAAGCACATACAAAAATCCATCATCTGCTTCCGCAATTGCAGGCATTGAACCACCCTCGCGCAAGGGTGTAACATATCGAATAACATTGACGGTTCTTAATTGCAATTGCATGAGTGTTACTTTTACTTCAAATATATCATTATACTTTCAGTAATTTAAACAACTTCAAACCGAAATGCTTTCTTTAAAATTAATTCTGTGCAACAATATGGTATTGTGCGGTGGTTGTATTTGCAGCGTCAAACCAAATAGTATAAATTTTACCCGCCTGGAAAGATGAACCTGGAATAACAGTAGACGTTACTCCCCCAACTAATGAAAACTTTAAATCTACATTAGCATCAATTACACCATAGTTAGACATATTTCCAAAAGCAAGTCCAGTTATTATTGCATCACCGTTACTTAAACTTACATTAATAGCATTTGTTAAAACACCTCCCAGATTTAAAAATCTAACGCGCGCTTTCCCGCTAGCAGGCTGCGAATTATTATCTGCATAGCCTATTATTTCTCCAGAACCGTTTAGGTTATTGGCATAAAACACGGTATAGCTAATATCATTATTTGCGCCTACATTATTTGTTGCGTTAACAGTTTGAGTACCGGCAGTTTTAAAAGAAATTGTACTATTTCCTGCCTTTACTGTCAGGTAATCACTCGCCTGAGCATAAGCGATTGCCGTTGTACTAACCTTTTTATCTCCTTGGTAGAAATCTTGAGCTGCTGAACCCTGCACTGCGTTAACTACTCTAAATTTCGCATTACCGTCTATAATAACCTCATCCTTATTCTTTTTACACGAAAAAAGCAACGAAGTTGTGAGGATAGAAATTAAGAGCAATTTAGTTGCGATTTTAAAATTAGTTGTTTTCATAAGCTATTTTTTTTCAATCCGAAGATAGTTAATTGATACTATAAAATTACACTCAAATACCAAGCCAATTGGTTAAATTTATTGACGTTTAAATTATTCACTGCAATTAGTACTTAGTATTCATGCGAAAAAACATTGTTGTTTTAGAAGATCATACGAGCATCAGTGAATTGATCAAGATCTTATTGAATAATATTGGTCATCATGTTGAAATTTACGAAAATGTGCAATCCTTTAAACAGGGTATTCAAAACAAATCTATTGATTTAATGATTTTGGACGTAATGCTTCCCGATGGTAATGGATTTAGCGTTTGTAAAGAACTAAAATCATCTTCCACCACTAAACATATCCCAATTATATTAATGTCGGCAAATTTAGATAGTCATAGCTTTGGTAGCGAATGGAATGCCCAAGACTTTATTAAAAAGCCTTTCGAAATGGAAAACTTTGTGACACGGGTGAGCTTTTTACTCTGATAATTCTCCTTAAAGACTATTTTTTACTGTTTATTGGAAGTTAAAATACTTTCAGCGGCTTTTTTTTTGCACAGAAAGTTAGCGTTAATATTTAACCTTATGACTAATTAATGAATCAGTATTAAACTTAACCTTTTTAATATTTCTTCATAATATCGAAAATCCATCATAAAAGAATTAACTAAAAGTAAATGTCGTTTTTTAAAAATAATATTTCATAAATATACTTTTTAAAGAATATTATTTTGTCTAGTTTAGGCTTATGAACAAGCCATTTTATCTATTTTCCTTATTTATTTTTGTTACGCAACTCCTGTTTGCGCAAGGGGGAAGATTAACTGCAATGGGCAATAACGGAGCTGCAGTTAAAGATATTTGGGGTACGGCCGCTAACCCTGCTGCAATAGGCAATATAAAACTACCCACCTTACATATAAGCTATGAAAATTACTCCTTTGCCAATGAATTAAGAAGTGAGGCAATGGCATTTGTCTTCCCCAATAAACGTTTTTCATTTGGCCTCAGCCTACAACGTTATGGCATTCCAGAATTTCATACACTACAAACTGGATTAGTATTCACCAAACAGTTTGGTCCAGATTTTTCCATCGGCTTAAGAACCAATTATCATCAAATTCACATCCGCAACTACGGCACAACAACAGGTATATCTTTAGATATAGGTACCTTTTATCAATTGAGTGAAGAGGTAGCACTTGGCTTTTATTTTAATAATCCACTAAAACAGGCATACTTTACAAAAGCTATTAATATTACTATACCAACTAGCGCGTATCTCGGAATAGCTTACAAAACGAGCAGCAAGTTTCTACTTGCCTCAACGCTCAGCAAGGAACTCCACCTACCATGGAATGTTGCATTTGGCATGGACTATCAAATTAGTAGTTCATTGAGTATGCGATCTGGCATAAGCTTAATGCCCTATAAACTTCACTTTGGAATTGGATTTAATTTACAGCATTTCAACATTGACTTCACCCTTACCACGCAATCAGATATTGGTTATTCACCACAAATAACAATTGGCTATGTTTTTTAAATTTCTCTTGCTTTTACTGTTTTTACCTTGTGCTGTTAAAGCGCAAGAAGATGTACTTATTAAAGAATTACTTGAAGATTTAGTGGATGATTTGCCTGAGGATTTTGATCTCATTGAGCTAACAGAACGGCTAATTTTTTTTAAAAAGCACCCAATCAATCTAAATCGTGCAGAAGCTGATGAATTAAAAGAATTGTTTTTCCTATCTCCGCTTCAAATTTCCAATTTCTGTTCTTATCGATCTATAAATGGCAAATTGATTGATGTATTAGAATTGCAAGCTATTGTAGGTTTCGATAGCATTACCGTACGAAGATTGATACCCTTCGTTCATATAAATGAAGTTGAATTAAAACCAAGAATAACAGCAAAAAATTTACTCCATTTTGGAGAAAGTGATTTGGTTGTTCGATACGCGAGAATACTAGAAAAACAAAAAGGCTTTAGAAATTTGCCTAGCAATCGATATCTCGGCACACCGGCAAGAACACTGGTTCGTTACAAATACAATTTCCTCAACCGACTAACCTTGTCGCTTGTTCTTGAAAAAGATGCAGGAGAGAAGTCAATTACCAACCCTACAGATTTTATATCTACCAATATAACTGTAAGCGATATCGGCATCATAAAAAAACTAATCATCGGAGATTTTAGCCTACAATTTGGACAGGGCTTAACTTTATGGTCAGGTTTCGGCTTTGGGAAAGGTCCCGATGTAACAAGTGCTGCAAAAAAAGATGTAGGATTAAAACCCTATTCATCGGCTAATGAGTATTCTTTTTTTAGAGGAGCTGCAACTAAGATCGGTCTCTCGAAAAGCTTAGATATTACTGCATTTTGGTCTTTGCGAAAACATGATGCTTCGATAATTGCAAGCAACCTTCTTACTACTATAAATGAAACGGGATACCATAGAACTGAAACAGAGTTAAAAAATGAACATACGCTAACTCAGCATTGTTATGGTGTAGCATTGTCCTATCAACACCAGCATTTAAATTTTGGCGCAGTACTTTATCAATCCCTCTATAACAAAAGTTTCATAACGAATGATATTACCTATCGGCTATTTAATTTCACTGGTGAACAACTTACAAATTTAGGGTTCAACTACAATTACACCTATAAAAACGTTTACTTCTTTGGAGAGGTTGCTAAAAGTTTAAACAGCGGAATGGCGCTGATGAATGCCGTCTTAATCAGTCTTTCCAATCAAATATCTGGTGTCTTTTTACACCGCAGCTATCAAAAGAATTATCATAGTTTTTTTAACCACGCCCCTGCCGAATCAGAAGGTATTAATGAAAAGGGCTTTTATATGGGATTAAATATCGTCCCCTCAAAACAATGGACTATTTCTCTGTATGCTGATTATTTTAGATTTCCATGGTTAAAATTTAGGGTAGACGCCCCATCTAAAGGTTACGAAGCACTCGCACAACTTACCTACACTCCTACCAAAACTTTTAAGGCCATTTTAAGGTATAAAACAGAATTGAAACAGCAGAACACCTCCTTCACAGTACCTCTTAATTATTTGGATGATGTAAAAAAGGAAGCCTTTAGAATAGACGTAAATTGGAAATTAAACAAATTAATAAAGCTTCAGCATAGATTTGAAATGGCCAATTACCAAAAAGCAAATACGAACCCTGAATTAGGCTATGTGATTTATCAGGATCTTGCGATTGCCCCAATAAACTCAAAATTCACAGTTAATCTGAGGCTGGCATATTTTAATACCCCTTCTTACAACAGCCGAATTTACGCCTATGAAGACGACATATTATATAATTTTAGTTTCGGAATGTACAATGGAGAAGGATTTAGAAATTATGTTAACGTAAAATATAAACTGTTAAGGAGTGTTGACATTTGGTTAAGATACGCGTTATTTCACTACAAAAATCTAACGACAGTAGGATCTGGCTTAGATGAAATAAATGGCAATAAAAAAAGCGAAGTAAAACTTCAATTACGTTATCAATTCTAGTCGTTGACAAATAGCGCTGAAGTTCCTTTTGTAAGGATACTAATTCCTTTACTGGCTGGCATTTATTGCTCCTATCCTTTTGAAAGTAGAGGTGATATGCAGCTAATACTCTTTGCTACAGGAAGTTTATTTTTGTTATTATTTGGAATTGATGCGTTCTACAAAACCTTACGAGCATATCGCTTTAAGTATTTGAACGGCATCTTATTTTCGCTATTCTTCTTTGCTTTTGGAGGATCTATAGGTTTGTTGAACAGAGATACGTTAACACAAAACTATTTTACACAATACCCGGGCAAATATTTGAAAGTATGGATAAATGATGAACCACAAAATGGAAAGGGAACGCTACGACTTACTTCGACCGTTGTTGGGGTATACAACGGTCAAAAATTCCTCCATACTGTTGGAAAATTGCTACTTATCATAAATATAGATACGTCAAATATAGTTTATTATAACTATGGTGATGAATTATTAATAGCTACAGATTATACGCCAATAGCCCCTCCATATAACCCAGGAGAATTTGATTTTAAGAGATGGCTAAAATCAAAAAACATAGAACAACAAGCTTTCATTAAACAAAATGCAATTATTAAAACTGGTTTAAATAAAGGAAATCCTCTTATAAAGTATGCGCTGACCCTTAGAAAAAAACAAATAGATCATTACCGACGAATTATTAAAAACAAAGAAGCATTTTCAGTTGCATCTACTTTAATATTAGGCTATCGGGCTGATTTAAGTGATGAAACCTTATCCGCCTATAGCAAAACCGGAACAATACATGCACTATCTGTTTCAGGAATGCATGTAGGCATCATCTATATTGTTTTGAACTGGGCATTGGGTTTTCTGGACAAAAAACAAAGTTTAAGAATTGTGAAGATTATCACAATTTGTTTTCTTATATGGTCTTATTCTTTGTTAACCGGATTTTCTCCTTCAGTACTCAGATCTGCCATCATGTTAACTGTTTATATTTTAGCAAAATCATTTAATAAACATACCAACGGCTATAATATACTTGCCTTTACGGCTTTTTGTTTGCTGATTTATAACCCGTTTTTAATTTGGGACGTTGGTTTTCAACTATCTTTTTTAGCTGTTATAGGCTTAATCTATTTACAGCCCAAAATTTATCAATGCTTATATTTTAAGTACCGTTTGCTCGATTGGCTTTGGTCTTCCATTTCGCTAAGCGTAGCAGCACAAATAGCGACATTTCCGTTAAGCATCTATTACTTTCATCAATTCCCTATTTATTTTATCTTAAGTAATCTATTTATCCTATTGCCAATCACATTATTAATGTATTTGGGCATCAGCATTTTATTATTTAAGCTTTATTTCCTTGCTCCTGTTTTTGAGTGGCTTATCCTATTTATGAACCGTGGATTAAATTGGATAGCAAATTTGCCATTCTCTGGTATCAACCAGATATGGATCAATCAGCTTGAACTGTTATTGCTAAGTTCGGTGCTTATGCTACTAACGTTTGCTTTAACAGAAAGAAAGAAATACTGCTTATTATTTGCTATTTCCATGCTTTTGTGCCTTCATTTATCATTTACAAGGCGCACATTGCTCACTAAAGAGCAGCAGAAAATGCTGTTTTTCACGCTACCAAAGGGATACGCAGCAGCATTTATAAATCGCCAAGATGCAATCATAGTGAGCAATCTGACAAGGGATGATACAAATTTCGGTTTTTTCATTCAACCTGCTTTAGATAAGCTCAAGATAAAAAAAAGTTACCTCATTAAATGGGACACAAACTTGTCGTTAAAGTTCTTTACTAAAAAACATCATCAAATTAAATTTTTCAATTATAATATCCTATTGATCGACAGCTTCTTTAATCACAAAATAATAACTCGAACAGCTACTTTTGATATGGTATGGCTACATCAGAACCCCAAGATCAACTTAGCAAAATTACGTCAATCTGTTATATTTAAACGCTTGGTTATTGATGCTAGCAATCACGCATTTAATATTAAAAATTATCAGAAAGACGCAAAGAAAATTGCACTCACACCATACATCTTAAAGAAAAATAAAGCATATTTGGTTGACTTAAATAACAGGCCATAATGAGCGAATCTATTGTTTTATATGAGGTAACGAACAGAATAGCAAGCATCACCATTAACAGAGTTGAAAAAAGAAATGCCTTAAACCCTGAGTTAGTTACTTTATTAACTCATTTTTTGGTCGAAGCAGGAAAAGACGACAATGTTAAAGTTGTTATTTTGAAAGCAAATGGATCTGTATTTAGTGCCGGCGCTGATCTGGGTTATTTACAACAATTGCAAAGGAATAGTTATGAAGAGAATTTAGCTGACTCAAACAACCTCAAGAATCTTTTCACAACGATTCTTTATCTTCCTAAAATTGTAATTGCTCAAGTAGAAGGTCACGCGATAGCCGGTGGTTGTGGATTAGCGACTGTTTGCGATATCATTTTTGCGGTTCCGGAGGCTAATTTTGGCTATACGGAGGTTAGGCTTGGGTTTGTACCAGCTATCGTTTCATGTTTACTCATGCGTAAAACAAGTGAAACCATCGCCAAACAAATTCTATTAACTGGCGAACTATTTTCAGCAGAAACAGCATTAAAATATAATTTAGTCACATTTGTAACAAAGAAAGAAGAAATTGCTCAAAAGGTAACCGATTTTGCTTTAAATTTATGTGAGAACTCTTCAACGCAAGCATTAAGTGTTACAAAACAATTAATCAATGAAACTACTTATGCTGAGTTAGAAAAAAGCTTAACGTTAGCTGTTCAAATTAATGCAAAAGTAAGAGAAAGTGAAGATTTTAAGAGAGGAATAGCCTCCTTTCTAAACAAGGAAAAAATAAAATGGTAAACTAATTTTAAAACGAATACTTATGTTCAAATCAATCAAAACAGGCGTTTTAGCCGCAATTTTAATCAGTACGGCTATTGTTGCCCATGCACAAAAGAAAATAGCTGAAGGAACAATTACCTATTCTTCGGAATACGCACCAACAGCTGAGCAGGAAGCAGCAGTAGCGATGTTGCCAACAGAAACTAAAACTAAGCTTAGTGGAAATATAATGAAGTTTTCATTTGAAACTGGCCCTGCAACTATCACCATTATTCAAGATTTTGTGAGCTACAATGGTTTAACCTTAATCGATGTTCCAGTTGCACAAATGCAGTTAGCTGTTAAAACCGACAAAGCTGCTTATGATAAGGAAATGGCTAAAGCTCCAAAATTTAGTGACTTCAAAGCAACGGGCGAGAAAAAAATGATCGGTGCTTATAATGCTGAAAAATATACTTACAAGGATGATAAAGGAGCTGCGTATGAGTTATGGGCTACCAACGATGTTGAGTTACCAAAAGGCTTTTCTGGTGAACAATTTAAAGATGTAAAAGGTACGCTTGTTAAGTATACCACTTTTCAGCAAGGTGTTAAGGTTACTTATAGCTTAAAAAACATTACAGAAGAGAAAATAGGTGCTTTATCTCTTGAGGTACCTAAAGGTTATGAAGTTAAAACAATGGAAGAGATCATGGCCATGCAGGGTGGTGGTGAATAAATTATAAGAAAGAATTGGGTATAAATGAGTCTTATTTATACTCAATTCTTTTCCTCTACAAGCTCTTTTTTAGGCGCTTCCTTTTCTCTCTGACCAAAAGATATTCTTAAATTAAGTTCAAAATTCCCATTAGCATAACCAGCGAAATCTGACGTTTGGATCGAATACAAGCCGCTTAACAGATATTTCTTCTTAAAATCTATACCAAAGCCAAATGTAGCATTTTTGGTGCTATGATAAATACCGGTAAAGGACAACAATCGGTCTGCAACTTCAACCTGCATACCTAAATCCCAAAGGTTATCGAGCCCACGAACACCGCGATAAGCGAATTTAGGTTCGAGCATCACAGCATTCATTCCCTGTCCTAATCCCATTTTATAACTGATCGCAGAATAGAAGGTAGGAACATCTGCCAATTTTATTAAATCCTTTTTCAGGAAACTTTTCAGGTTTGGAATAGCTGCTTGTACACTCAACCTATTGCTAGTGTAAGCGATCCCAAAATCTCCATCAATATAAGTCTCACGGTTATTGTAAAGACCAATCATTGGATCATCCGAATTTCCTTGTACGTCATTCTGATCTAATCGCTGGCTCATCAGTCCACCCGACAAACCAAAGTTTAATTTTTGCCCTTCTTCATCTAGGTTGATACGATAAGAGTAGGTGCCCACAACCCTAGTCTGTCTTAACAATCCAGCTGATTCGTTAGCAATATTAAGTCCCAAGCCTACTTTGTTAAAACCGTATTCGCCAGTTAAACTTTGAGATACTGGTGAACCTGGAAAATTGTTCCAAAGTGAACGAAAGCCTCCATTAAACCTAAAGCCTTTAAAGTTCCCAGCATGTGCCGGGTTCGCAATATATTCGTTTACATAATATTGCGCCCCACTCGGGTTCAACTGTGCTTTCGCTACTACTCCAGATACCATTACAAGTAGTAGTATTGCAATAACTTTATTTGATCTTTTCATCCTAGTTAATCTTATTAATCCTATAATTATGGGTAATCCTAGTATATTATTCTCTTACAATTGTGATATAGCCTTTTAATTTCTTAAAGCTCGGACCAAAATCGACTACATAGTAATAGGTATTCTCATTTAATGGGCTACCATTAAGCCTTCCATCCCACGAATTATCATACACTTTTTTGGCGTAGACTAACCGTCCTGCCCTATCAAATATCTTTACTTCGTTGTTGGGATATAAATCGATATTCTCTACGATCCATTTATCATTAAAGCCATCTCCGTTTGGCGTAAGCAAGTTTGTAATCTTGATTTTTGCAAAATCGGAAGCTACGTTAATGGTAAAGTCGCTGGTTTGGCTACAGCCATTGCTATTGGTAGCGGTAACCGTGTAAGTGGTGTTTATAGCAGGCCTAACGGTTAAGGTAGCTGTATTTTGTCCACTGAGAATGCTATTATCTGCTTTCCAAACATAAGATACGCCACCAGTCGCGGTTAACTTAATAATTTCTCCCTTGCTTACTTCAGTCCCCTTATCACTTGTAATAGCAACATTTGGAAGTGGAGATACATTAATGGTAAATGTTCTAGCATAGGTATCAACCCCACCGTTAGCCGTTCCTCCGTTGTCCGTTACCATCACTGTTATGGTAGCTGTGCCCGAGGCCCCAGATTTGACTTTATAACTTACCGATCCGTTGGATACCGTAAGGCTTTCGAACAATGCTCCATTGTTACTACTCACACTTAGCGTTGTAGTTTGAGCAGTTTCTGGACCTGCGGTTATGCCACTTAAAACAACGTTTTGTACTGCAGTGGTATAACAAATCTGTTGATTGTTGATGAGAGCTAAAGTTGGTGCCTCATTTACATCTGTTAACGATACAGTAAGCGTTTGTTCAAAACTAACACCATACTGAGAAGTTGTTTTAACTCGAATGTTATAGACCGACTGAGCTTCGAAATTCAGCGAATTTGTTGCTCGTACTGTATTGCCAGCTATATTAAACTTGGCATTGTCAGTTGATCCTGCACCTGAAACTAATGTATAGGTATAAATACCTGCCGGATCGCTAGCCATTGTAGCGAATGTTCCAGCCAAAGCATTATCTAAATTGTTTTCGTACAAGGTTGTAGGGGTTAAGGTAATAGCCGTTATAACCGATGCACCCACACTTAATACACCATCGTTATAGCTGATAACATAATTATTCGCTGCTGCTGATGATGCTGAAATTGGGTAGTTGCCAGGTAGTGAATTGGTTGTGGCCGTAGTAGACAACAGGGGTTGTGCAGTGAGCACAGTGCTATTTTCTCCATTTATAAACCCATTATAACTTGCAGTAAGTATTGGGTTAGCAGCACCCTGTAACTTGGTCTTGTTATCTGCAGTTATGATCAATGCTTTTTTATTGATCACAAAATTGGCCTGCTGATAGGTAAGCAGGTAATTACTACTTAACGCTAATGTATTTTGATTTATACTATAAGTGCCCACATTATTACCTGGAGTTCTGCTCAAAGTACCTGTAAATACATCGCCTGTTACCAGCGCAGGTGAAGAGACATAGGTTAAAGCTGGATCAACATCACCGTAAACTTTGCTTTTCGCATCAGCTGTAACAATAATTGATAGCGCTGTAATGTCGGCCGTTGTTAAACTAACTCCTGTTAAGTTATAGTTTGATGCTTTTATTCCAGTCAAACTCATTCCAGTTTGATCAACAGCTTTCGCTATGCCAACATTTGGATCTGCAAATGTTGCTGCTCCCCCGGTCATGATTACATCGGCTACATCTCCTGGAAGCACGCCGATTAAATTTCTTGTTAATATGGTTGCCGTTGTATTACCATCATACGGTTTATTACCCACAGTAAAGGTTCCGGTAATCGTTTTAGCGTTAATATCGGCTGTAGTGTTGGCAACACTTGTTAAGTTATAATTTAATGCCTTGGTTCCAGTTAAAGTCATTCCGGTCGCAGTTACAACCTTAGCCGTTCCGGTAGTTGCATTGGCAAATGTTGCCGTCCCCCCAGTTAAGGTTACATTGGCAACATCCCCAGGTAGCACCCCTATTAAGCTTCTGGTTAAAATACTTGCAGTTGTAGTACCATCGTAAGTTTTGTTGCTGGCAGTAAACGTTCCGGTAATTGTTTTAGGCGTGATGCTAAAATCTGCCCCTATATAGGTTAAGCTATAGTTGGCAGTTAAAGCCAGTGTATTTTGATTAATGGCGTAAGTACCCACATCACTACCTAGAGCCCTACTTAAAGCGCCAGTAAATACATCGCCCGTTACCAAAGCTGGTGAAAAGGTGTAGGTTAAAGGAGGATCAGCATTACCGTAAATTTTGCTTTTCGCATCTGCGGTAACGGTGATTGATAAAGCTGTAATGTTGGCTGTCGCAGTATTTACCCCTGTAAGGTTATAGTTTAACGCTTTCGCTCCAGTTAAGGTCATTCCCACTGCGGTAACTACTTTCGCTGTGCCCACATTCGCATCCGCAAATGTTGCTGTTCCACCGGTTAGGGTTACATCAGCCACATCGCCGGGCACTACTCCAGTTAAACTTCTTGTTAATATGGTTGCCGTTGTATTGCCATCATACGGTTTATTGCCTACAGTAAAGGTTCCGGTAATTGCTTTAGCGGTAATATCGGCTGTGGTGTTGGCAACACTTGTTAAGTTATAATTTAATGCCTTGGTTCCAGTTAAAGTCATTCCGGATTGGGTAACAACTTTTGCTGCACCAACATCTGCATTGGCAAAAGTAGCCGTTCCACCAGTTAAGGTTACATTGGCTACATCCCCAGGCAATACCCCTATTAAGTTTCTGGTTAAAATACTAGCAGTTGTAGTGCCATCGTAAGTTTTGTTGCTGGCGGTAAACACCCCTGTAATTGCTTTAGGTGTAATATTAAAATCTGCCCCTATATAGGTTAAGCTGTAGTTGGCACTTAAGGCCAATGTATTTTGATTAATGGCGTAATTACCTACATCACTACCAGCTGCCCTGCTTAAAACCCCAGTAAATACATCACCGGTTACCAAAGCTGGTGAAAAGGTATAGGTTAAAGCAGGATCTGCGTCACCATAAATTTTGCTTTTTGCATCAGCAGTAAGGGTAATCGCTTTAGGAGCTATCGTTAAAGTTTGCTGTTTATCGGTAGCATCATTATAAGCTGCGTCACCAGGCTGACTAGCCGTAATAATTGTTGTTCCAGCTTTTAGAATATGAATGCTTCCCGCGCCATTTATGGTGGCTACAGTTGGATCACTAGAAGCATAGGTAATTGGCAAACTAAGATTATCGCTTGTTGCCCCTGCTGAAAAATCTGCATCTCCATAGATCTTACCTGGTAAGCTAGCGAAAGTAATAGTTTGATTATTTTTATTTATTAATACGGTATATGCTCTTGAACCAGTTTGATTACATCCACTTTCTGTGGCGGTTACCGTAAAGTTATAGGTCCCCCCGGCAGTAGGCGTACCAGATATACTACCAGTTGCGCTACCCAATGTTAGCCCTGCAGGAAGTGCTCCTGCGGTTATTGAATAAGTATAGGTGCCAGAACCCCCAGATGCGCTTAATAAGCTATTATAGGGAGTCCCCACATTGCTAGTTGGCAATGTTGTTGGGGCAATACTTACAGCTGCTGGTGCGGTAATCGTAAAGCTTTGTAAAGCCGTGCATCCATTTCCATCTGTTACTGTTACCGTATAGGTTCCTGCTGATAAGCCTGAGGCCGTTGCAGCTGTTCCACCACTTGGAGCCCATGAATAAGTATATCCTGAAGTGCCTCCGCTTACAGATACAGTAGCAGACCCATTGCTTCCGCCATTACAAGAAACATTTGTTTGAGCTCCAAAACTTGCCACTAAAACAGGAGGTTGACCAATTGTAATGGTTTTGATAATCGAACACCCATTTGCATCTGTTGCAGTTACCGTATAGGTTCCCGCTTGAAGACCAGAAGCAGTTGCGCTCGTTCCCCCAGATGGGGCCCATACATAAGTATATCCTCCAGATCCACCACTTACTGTTACCGAAGCTGCACCGTTAGCGCCGCCATTACAGCTAACATCTATCTGGGAAGTTGTTGCACTTAAAATTGGTGGTTGGGTAATCGTAAAGCTTTGTGTTTTTATGCAGCCATTTGCATCTGTAACAGTTACTATATAGGCTCCAGCAGTAAGCCCGGTTGCTGTTGCCGCTGATCCGCCGCTTGGAGACCATGAATAGGTATATCCAGGAGTGCCACCGCTTACATTTACAGTAGCTGTACCATTCGCTCCACCATTACAAGTAACGTTTGTTTGTACGCCAGCACTTGCATTTAATGCCGGAGGTTGGATAATTAGGAAACTTTGTGTTGTTGAGCACAAATTTGCGTCTTTAACGGTTACCGTATAGATTCCGGCTTGGAGGCCTGTAGCTGTTGCGCCAGTTCCTCCGCTTGGAGCCCACAAATAAGTATATGCTCCCGTTCCTCCCGTAACATTTACAGTCGCCGATCCATTGCTACCTCCGTTACAAGAAACATTGGTTTGTACACCAGCACTTGCAACTAATGCAGCTGGTTGACCGATTGTAAAGCTTTGGGTTGTAGTACACCCATTTCCATCTGTAACCGTTACCGTATAGGTTCCAGCTTGAAGGCCAGAAGCAGTTGCGCTCGTTCCCCCAGATGGGGCCCATACATAACTATATGCTCCAGTTCCACCAGTTACACTTACTGTAGCTGTACCATTGGCCCCGCCATTACAAGAGACATCTGCTTGAAATCCAATACTTGCCAATAGTACTGGGGGTTGACTAATGATAAAGATTTGCGTTGCCGTGCATCCATTTGCGTCTGTAACGGTTACTGTATAGGTTCCGGCTGTCAAGCCTGAGGCTGTTGCAGCTGTTCCACCACTTGGAGCCCATGAATAAGTATATCCTGGAGTTCCGCCAGCTACGCTTACTGTTGCTGTACCATTCGCTCCACCATTACAAGAAACATTTGTTTGACCGCCAATACTTGCAGTTAATACAGTAGGTTCTGTAATGGTAAATGATTTAGTTATCGAAGCGGCATTCGCATCGGTAATAGTTACGGTATATGTTCCAGGGGCAAGTCCAGTGGCTGTAGCTGCCGACCCTCCGCTTGGAGCCCATGAATAGGTATAGCCAGGGGTTCCTCCACTTGCAACTACGCTAGCCGAGCCATTGTTTGCACCGTTACAAGATACATTTACTTGGCTGGTTGTTGCGCTAATTGCTGGGGGTTGCAATGTATTAGCATCTTGATTGTTTACAAGCGTTACATCTAATACACCCACTGGAGCTGTTACTGTAGTAGTAAGCGTTAACTGCCCAGTTTGGTTAATTGGAATAGGTATGGTTGCCGTATACACCACCTTACCATTGAAAGGTAAATTAACAAGCTCATTAATGCCCCCCACCCCACTGAGTGTGCCTGTGGCGCCACCGGTAAATACGGCAGTCCAAGTGCTACCGGCAAGCAAACTATTCGCTACCGTTTCACCAGTTACATTATTGGGACCATAGTTATTTACGGTAATGGTTTGTGTAATATTGGCTCCCGGAGTATAGCTCGTTACACTGGTTGTACTTGTAACGCTAACATCCACTAGGGTTGATGTTTGCACATTAGCTGGGTTACCTGTTGCTGTAGTGGTTAAATAATGTGAAGTAGCCCCTGTACCATTATATTCAACCGTCATTACACGATAGGTATTTCCTGGACTAAGGCCTGTAATACTTACCGATGTTCCAGTTCCATTATATACGCAATACCATCCAGTTGCACCAATTTGTGTGCCCGAAGTAAAAGCTGTATTGGCCGTATAAGGGGTACCATCAACTGGAGCTGGGCTACCCGACGAAACGTTTGCAACAAACACCGCACGAGAAGTACCATTTCCGTTTGTCCAATTTGCTGTAGCACCATAACCACTAATGCTCGAAAAAGTTAAACTTGCCGCTTGGGTAGTTGGAGGACTGATGTTTATTAATTGCATTACCTCGCCACCATTTGTACCATCATCGCCATTGGCTACAAAAATATTATTGGTGTTAATAGCGGCTATGCCATATGGATAATAAATACCATTAGCATGCAAAGGCGTGTAAATAGCTGTTGGAGCCCCAGTAGCGCCGGTATATTTATGCAATTTATAACCCGCACCCGAATTTTCTGTTGCATATAAATCTCCAGCGCCATCCATGTATAACGCCGTAGCATAAGTATCAGTTGAGAGATTAGTCCTAGCATAACCAGGAGCAGTCAATTTAATAATTCCCCCTTTATAAGTAAGACCTCCATCTATATTAAAAATGTCTGTTACGAATATATCGCCATTGGCTGCAAGGGCAATTCCGGTTGGATAACTTACGCCTGCCGTAGAAGTAATTCCACTATAAAGCATTGTTCCTGCAGAATTTATCGCCGATGGATTGCTATATTTAACGATTGCGTAATTGCCGCCACCAGCATTGTATTCCGCAGCATACAAATTGTTAGCGGCATCTATTGCTAATGCAGTAAAATAGCGCCCAGTTTGTACGGTTGTGGCAGCATAGGCGCTTGCAGCGTTTAACCTAATAATTGCGCCACCACCAACGGTAAAATCGGTAGAAATATACACATCGCCGTTACTAGCTACGGCTAAGCCCCATGGAAAATCTTCTAGTTCATGCGTAAGCGTACTATAAATACTCACTGGTACGCCCGTGCCATTTGTGTATTTTACAACTTCGTAAGTTGCTCCACCAGTACCTGCCTTTACACGTGTAACGTATACATTATTGCTCGCATCTTTGGCTAACGCAGTGTATAAACCTCCTGTTTCTAGCGTTGTTTTGGTGTACTGAGCCAACACTGGAAAAGTGATAGACAGCAAAAGAATCATCGTAGAAACGATAAAAAATCCCTTGGTAAATACTTTCTTCATAATGAACGTTTTTAAACAGATAAATATGGATTTTGCCAGCCACTAACGGTCTCCTGAAACACGGTCGTGGTATCAAAACCTATGGCTGTTGATTGCGATACGATAGTTTGGTTGATAGTATTTTTATTGGTATTAACTTGTGTGATGTCGACGAGTGGAAATTGGTTTGGTGTTGATTCTTGGATATTTAATACCCCTCTAGGTCCTTCTACCTTTTGTTGTTTCAAGAAGTGAAGTGCGGCAAGGGTATCTCCTTTTCTTAAATAGGGCATCATAGTTGATAAGGCTAAACCAAGTTCGTATCCTAACATTCCGAAGATATTGGCTTCTTGTTTTCCCTCATTTTCAAAGTGTTTCACAAACTCCCTATTCATTAGAGTTTCTGATTTTCGTTGCCAAGAGGAAGTAGTATGTAGTTTGATACCTAGATGCTGTAAATCCTGAAGCATATCTGTATAAGCCATATTCTCTACGGTGAGCAAGGGAATATGATCATAAAATTTGCTGTTACGCCATTGTTCCAGAAATTGATTGCCCATTTTACCAGTAAAAATGGCATGAACAAATGCTGGTGGATCCTTCGCTATGGCTTCGAAAAATGGCTGGAGGTTAAGGATATCTTTATTGGCATAAGCTTCTGGAAGGACAAAGTTTTTGAGTTCTGTTGCGCCCGCAGCGGCAGCTCCATGTAAAAAAGCCAAATGTAAATTAAAACCAGACTCGTAAAATGGGGAAATAATCTGCCCGTCGGTTCCGAATTCCTGAACAGCCCATTTGCCCAAAGCGTACTGGGCTTGCCATAAGTTCATCGAAATGCTATGGGTAAATTGTCCAAAACCATGTTTTGGTGGTACCAATTCCCCAAAATCGAAGAACAAGCCCACTTTTTGGTGGTTTTCTAGCATTGGTCTTAACTCTTCCAGCACCCTGATATTCACCATCCCGGTTAATACATCAACACCTTCAAAAAACAAGAGTTTTTGAACCGCTTCTAAGGTTGTTTTTATTCCACCCTGCCCCACATAGACAGGCACAAAGGAAAAATCGGCATGTGAAAAACCCATTTTTGTTGCCGCACAAAAAATACCCCCCATAACATGTTGTGCATAATATGGATAGATACCTGAGTAAGGCATCAGAAAACCAACCTTTAGCGGCCTGTTCATTTAGTTTCTTGATGGAAAAATACCTTCTAAGGCAATGCTATAATTTAAAGTCAAATAAGGCTGTATAATACTAAATGGCTGATTACCACCTACCGTATTTGTGCTATTTGCTGTTTGGGTATTGGACGCAGCACTTGAATACGTTTTTAAAGAGCTTGCGTTTGGCCCTGAACCTGTGGAAGGACTTGCGGATAAAATTTTGTTTGTTGGCACAGCAGTATCACCAGCAGCAGTAGTTGCCAATAAAGTATGGCTATGGCCTGGCAGTTGGTTAATCGTAAGTGTGCTTGTTTCAGTACCACTTACTTGACCAATGATATAATTGGAAAGACCTGGGCCTTGACCTTGTCCAATGGGTGTCCTTCCTCTCAAATCGGGCAGGGCAAAAGTAGTTTGACCATTACCACCATACTGGGTTCCTAAAAGAGAGAAAAGTGCAGTATTTTGTGCAATTGACAGTATTTGACCAGCGCAAAATGCCCAGCCTCGTGGAGGAAAATTAAACCCGAAAATTGAAATCATTCCTAGAAATACATCCATAATATGTTAATTTATTTGTTGATGGTGAATATGTGTTATTTGAATTAATGCGGTAGAAGAACTAGGCGTTTGATCCGCCCACTTGTTCCCTGTAAGATAGCAGTGTCTTCGAGAGTTCCTTTCGATCAACTAAACCGGGAATATCTCTTTTGATGGCAAGGCCTGTTCTTTGCTTGCTTTCATTATAATTAAGCCTAAGCGTGGCAACGGTAAAGCCTTTTTGATAGTTATTGCTTAACAACACGTCTTCACGCTGTGCATTTTTAAGCACCCATAATTGGCTTTGGCCCATTTTAGCGTTTCCGCCAATTACCAAATCAACTTGGGTTGAAGATTTGGCCAATTTTTTATTGTTAGTAGCCCTTTTTTCGTCAAATCCTAAATGTGCTAAACAGATGACAACATCGCAGTGGTAAACTTCTTTTAAAAGAGCAGCTGTTTTTTGTAATGCTTGGTTTGGTTCGGCGACGCGTAATCCCGCGATATCGCATTCTTCACCAACGCCCGTAACGCCTATCTTAAATTTACCGTAGGTTAGGATTTGGTAAGAATTTACAGCCTTTTGTATTTGTGGATTATCAAAACGATAGTTACAACTTAATAATTGAAAGTTAATAGAGGGCAAAAGGGCCTCTAATCTAGCAAGACCTTGACTCAAATCTGCTGCACTCATGTTAACGGCATGGTAGCCTATCCTATTCATTAAGTCGATTCCCTTTAATTGTTTAGGTAAATTATGATGGGGATTTAAAAAACCACCAGCATCAAACAATAAAGCAGAAACTTCGGCGTTTTGAATAGTAGAATGCAATGCATCTAGCCCGCCTAGATCCTTATAGGTTGCATTTACTTTACCTAATAGGTCATTGGTGTACATTATAGTAACGCCTGATGCAACGGCCGATTGAGTATTAATGAATTTGGAAGCACTTGCAATTGCGTCTAAGGAGCTTGCTATAAGCAATCCGCTACCAATTAAGACATTTTTCTTTAAAAAAGATCGTCTACAAGAATCCATAAGAGGTTAGTTTAGAACGTTTGTATAGTAAATATAAATAGTATATTATTATTTTGCAATAGCAATATGTATTTTATTTTCAGGAGGTTACAAACTAAATTTAACCTATCACAATATAGCTAGAAGGTAGTTTTTTAACTGATTGGTGGTTTCATGTAGCGAGGTATTTGTTGTATTTAAGATTAAATCTGGATTACGTGGTTCATCATAAACATCGTTAACGCCTGTTAAGTTATAAATTTTCTCCTTAGCTCCCTCCGCTAAACCGGCTCTTCGATATAATCCTTTCGTATCTCTTTTTTTCAAGATTGATAGATCACAATGAATATACACTAATAGCGCACCGTACTTTTGTTTAAGCATCTCCCTAGACTCATCAAAGGGATTAATCACTGCTATTATAATCAAATCAAACTTTGAACTTTGTTCCCAGGCATATTTGCCCAAACGAGCAATATTTTCCATCCTATCTACTTTGCTAAAACCTAAATCTTTACAGAGACTTTGCCTATAAATATCGCCATCAATTATACATACCCTATAGCCTAATTGAGCTAACTCCATTTCAACGGCTTCTGCAAGGGATGTTTTTCCTGCTCCTGATAAACCTGTAAATTGGATAATCGTTGCCATTAAGAATGATTAGTTAAAACAGATAGTAAGTTATCGTAAGCCTTCACTGTAGCGGGATAGGCTGTTGGCTCCATACCGACATGATCGGCCTTAAAAACCTGGTCCGGGAATTTGCTATGAAACGCAAGCCTGTTGGATACTGCCTGGCTAGGAATTCCATTTAAACCGACTGCCTTAAAAAAATGTCCCATCATTCCCTCAATACCCCAACCATAATCATAGAAATTATTTAAGGGGAGTTCTTCATTTTTAATAGCTAACAGCGTCTCATAGTAAACTTTTAAAAGAGTTGCAGTATAGAAATTAAAATTAGCATAGTGACTTTCGTTCAAATCAATTTTTAGCAGCTTGGGATTAATCATATTCGGAACAGCATGAATGCCGCGCCTTTTTTCGTGCGATTCGATAATTGCAATTGGTTCTCTCGTTAAAAAATAAAATGGTACTTCTGGAAACCAGCTTCTTAGCAGGCCATAAAAATGGAGGTGCCAACTATCGAGCTTGATAAAATACTGTTGTTTTTCTCCTGTTCTATTTTGCCCCATCATGATTAAAGCAGCCTTAAACCATTGTGCTATGGTTGTCAATTTTAGTTCGGCATCCCGTTCTCCTGCCCGCAAAATCTCATCAAGTATTGGGGCCTCGGCAATTACGATGTTTTTTTCTTCTATTGCCAATGCTTGAGATAACAAGGTAGATCCGCACCTAGATACATGAAATATAAAAGCAGTAGGTTGTAGTGATGGGCTTAGTGTTGCGGATTGAACCAAAAAATCTATCGAACTCTGTGACTTAAACTTGGATTTCTCCATCATATGCGCCCTGCAAATGTTAATGGTTTCGTCAAAAAACGGCTCCATTATCTCGTGATCACCTAGATTAAGCCAGGACACCATCCATGCTCCGGCTTCATATTTAAGTTGATAAGGAATCCAATTTTTAAGATAATTCATCTAATTGCCTTTTTTAAGGTCCGCTATCAATTTCCTCGACACCTCAGTATCCATCCTTTCAAGCTCCGCAATCATCTGCAATTTTGTGGCATCATCGTAAATCTGATCCGCATCTTTATCTTCTTCTATATTATATCCGTGTTTTGCGAACAGGCGATCTGTCCATTCATTCCGCAACGCATCAATAACTAAATGTACACGTACATCTTCTCCTTCATTCTTGATGCTATGTTCAGCGGTAAAATCTATATACCAACAAGTTCCTGGTTCGAGTTTTAAGTTTTCTCCACCGACTGTAAAACTGACGTGGTTATTGGTTAAAATCGGAATATGCAATCTAAAAGTCCCATCCTTATAGTTACAGCCCAAATCACGATGAGGCTTTATCTCGCTTCCAGGATGGAGTGCAAGTAGCCTAATGGTTTCTTTTTCACAACACCAAGAATCGATAATGGATTTTATATAGGGTAATTGTTTCAATAATTCAGAATCTTGATAAGCTGATACCCCATAATTAGCATAGATGTCGGTTTCTAAGCCACTAGCAGACCTCAGTGCAATGCTTTGCCAAGCTCCATTATAGTCCTTCTTATTAAAATGATCAATCCATTGCCGATCCATACACGCCGAGAGCTCTCTTTCCAATTTGGCAATATTATATTTTTGAGCAAAAACAATGTATTTAAGCATTGGATTTAAAATTTATCTGGTTATGCCAATATAGCAATAATGTTAGTTGCTTTTTATTAAATTAGCAGCCAATGTTTAAAAGCCTGCTGTTTTTTGTCCGATTTTTTGCCTTCTGGCTGCTATTTTTCTTAATAGAACGCCTAGCTTTTCTATGCATATTTCATCAAAAACTTAGAGATATACCATTCAACGAAAGGGTATTAACGTTTTATCACGGATTAAGGTTGGATGTATCCATGACTGCTTATCTGTGTATTATTCCTTTGCTGGTTTTTATCTTTTGGTTTTTAAGCAATAAAACTACCCTAAATTTTGGGGGGGTTAACATATACAATAAGGTATTTATTATCATCTTCAGTTTTTTAGCCGTTATTAATTTTAACATTTACAGAGAATGGGGAAGTAAAGTAAATGAGCGTGCTTTCGGTTTTTTAATAGATACACCGAATGAAGCATTAGCTTCAAGCGCCTCTTCGCCCCTATTGCTCAGTAGCCTAACATTGCTGGTGCTTTTAGCTATTTCCTTCTATTTAAATTCGAAAATCACAAAAACTGAATATCGGTTAAAAAAAGAAGCTATTTGGTTAAAAACGGTCATTGCATTGCTACTAATTGGTTTTAATTTTATTTGTATTAGAGGTGGCATTGGTGTAGCCCCTAATAACCAAAGTATGGCCTATTTTAGCGAACATCAAATCTTAAATCATGCGGCAGTTAATACAGAATGGAATCTCCTATCGAGCATATTGGCTTCTAAAAAGACCAACAAAAATCCATACCGGTATTTTAGCGAATCCGAAGCCGTTAAAACTGTAGCAAACTTATATCATACAGAAAAAGATACAACGGTTAACATACTGCATACATCAACCCCGAATGTTGTTATTTTTATTTTAGAGAGCTTTACCGCAAACCTCACTAAAACATTGGGTAACGAAGACGGAATAACCCCTCATTTTGATAGTTTGATCAATAAAGGTTTCTTATTTAACAAAATATATGCAGCGGGCAACAGAACTGACAAGGGGTTAATTGGCAGTTTAACTGGCTTTCCGACTTTGGGAACTGGAAGCATCGTAAAATGGCCTGAGAAAATGCAAAAAATACCTGCTATTAGTCAATCATTAGCAAAAAACAATTACCATACATCTTTCTTTTATGGTGGCGAATCGGAGTTTGACAATTATAAAGCATTTATCTTAAGTCACGATTATCGTGTTTTAACTGATAAAAATAGCTTCGATAAAAAAGATATGAACTCCAAATGGGGAGCTTATGACGACCTTGTTTTTGATAAGCAATTACAATTCGTTAATAAAACAAAACAACCATTTTTTTCGACTATTTTATCGTTAACAAATCACGAACCCTTTGAATTGCCTACCGCTTATAAGTTTGGCAAAGCTAATCCTGTGCAAGGATTTAAAAGCACTGCCTATTATACCGATTCATGCATTAACGCTTACTTAACAAAGGCAAAAAAGCAAGATTGGTATAAAAATACCTTGTTTATATTCATCGCCGATCACGGCCATATTTATCCTAAAAACAAATACGAAATTTTTATGCCCGAGCGTTATCATATTCCGCTTCTATTTTTCGGCGAGGTGATAAAAAAGGAATACAGGGGCAAAAGTTCCGAGATAATTGGAAGTCAGCAAGACCTAGCCTCTACGCTGCTAGCTCAACTCCATATTTCTTCAAAGGAATTTACCTGGAGTAAAAATTTATTAAACCCATATACTAAAGGCTTTGCTTTTTTTAGTTGGGATAATGGATTAGGCTTTATCAACCAACAACAATGCGTTACATTTGATAATGTAGGAAAAACAATTCTCTACCAAACAAAACCTCATAACGCAACAGCTACTAAAGCTAATCTAAATTTTGGAAAGGCTTACTTACAAACTGCTTATCAACAATTTATAAAACTATAAAACCAATGAAATTAACTAAATTTTTAATCGCTATTGCACTTTTTATTGGGAGTTATACCCATACTAATGCACAAAGAGGAGGCGTAAACTGGACCAAAGAAGGAAATGCCTACTACCAAAACTCTGGTGGAGAGATTATCACGGTAACACTCCCTAAGAACGAACGAAAAGTTATCATTAGCAGGGCTTTGCTTACACCAGCAAACGCCTCATCCCCGCTTTCGGTACGAAGTTTCCAATTAACAGATGATGGCACAAAGGCTTTGATTTATACAAATACTAAACGAGTGTGGCGTCAAGATAGTCGCGGCGATTATTGGGTAGCTGATATAAGCAATAACACTCTTACCCAAATTGGTAAAGATAAACCCGCATCTTCTTTAATGTTTGCAAAATTTTCTCCTGATGGCAGTAAGGTTGCTTATGTAAGCGGCCACAATATTTACGTAGAAGATTTAGCTAGCCATAGCTCAAAAGCGCTTACCACTGATGGCACGAGTAGAATGATCAATGGTACATTTGACTGGGTGTACGAAGAAGAATTTAATTGTTTAGATGGTTTTAAATGGAGCCCTGATGGAAAATCTATTGCTTACTGGCAAATAGATGCAACCAAAATCAAGAACTTTTTAATGATGAACAACACTGATTCCATTTATTCTTTTAACGTTCCGGTTGAATATCCTAAAGTGGGGCAAAATCCTTCATCATGTAAAATAGGTATTGTAGATCTGCAAACTGCAAAAACAAACTGGCTTGCTGTTCCTGGCGATAACGTACAACATTACATTCCTCGAATGGAATGGATCCCAAATACGAATGAGGTAATTCTGCAACAATTAAACCGTGAACAAAATGAAAGCAAGGTATATGTTGCCAATGTAACTTCTGGAAGCATAACAGAGATTTTAAAAGAAAATGATAAGGCTTGGATCGATCCGAACGATGGGTGGATTTGGCTAAATGGCAATAAGGAATTTGTTTGGGAGAGCGAAAAAGATGGCTGGAGACATTTATATCGTATCAGCAGGGACGGCAAAAAACAAACACTCATTAATAATGGCCAATATGATATCATTAGCGTTAATTTAATTGATGAGAAGAATAACTTGGTTTACTTTACTGCATCGCCAAACAATGCCACTCAAAAATATCTTTATAAAACGAAATTAGATGGCAAAGGCAAATTAGAAATGGTAACACCTTCGGTTTTGCCAGGTACTCATACCTACGCAATCTCTCCAAATGGGTTGTTCGCCAGACATAGCTATAATAGTTCTGTTGTTAGTCCGGTTACCGAGTGGATGAATTTTACAACAAACAATCCCTTAACAATGGAGGGCAGCATTACTAGTCAGCTCGCCAAGCAACAGCCACCAAAAAACAAAGTTGAGTTTTTTAAGGTAAAAACCGAAGATGGGGTTGAGATGGATGGCTGGATGAAAAAGCCTGATAACTTCGACATTACTAAAAAATATCCTGTTGTATTTTTTGTATATGGCGAACCGGCTTCACAAACTGCAGCTGATGTATTTGGTGCTGGCAGAAATGGTTTATATAATGGAGATATGGCAGCCGATGGTTATATCTATATATCGATGGATAATAGAGGTGCTCCAGTTCCAAAAGGAGCTGCATGGCGTAAGAGTATTTATAAAAATATTGGCGTAATTAATATCAGGGACCAGGCAATGGCGACTAAAAAGCTATTGGAAACTTATTCTTTTATGGATAAGGATCGGGTAGCTGTGCATGGATGGAGCGGCGGTGGTTCATCAACGCTTAATTTGCTTTTTCAATATCCAGAAATCTATAAAACTGGAATTGCGGTTGCAGCGGTTGCCAATCAGCTAACGTATGACAATATTTACCAAGAGCGTTACATGGGAACTCCGTTTCCAAGTACTGAAGCTTATGTAAAAGGCTCGCCAATTACCTATGCAAAGAACTTAGTTGGCAACTTATTATATATCCATGGAACTGGAGATGATAACGTTCATTATCAAAATGCCGAAATGTTGATCAATGAGCTGATTAAAAACAAAAAGGTATTTCAAATGATGAGCTATCCTAATCGTACCCATGGGATTTTTGAAGGCGCGGGAACTAGTGAACACCTATCATTAATATACACCAAATTTTTGAAAGAGAATTGCCCTCCAGGAGGAAGATAGGCTTTTCGCTATACTATGATGCTTTCTCACCTATTGGGAGGTACCCCGCTTCTATAGAAGCGGGGTACCACGGGCGAGTAACGGAGGAACAAGCCTGACACATGCCTATTACCGTGGACTTGAGGCGGACTTACCGTGGACCTGATGTGGACTTGACGTGGACTCGAATAAATGCTAATTGGTTTTTTTGATTGCGGCAGGTGCAATCTGCGAAGAGGAGCTAAATATCAAAGTCTTTGATTATCTTAGCTTTATATCTATTCAAAGATACGAAATATATGGCAAGACAAGAAGGAATAATTCAACTTTCTGGTAAGCTTGGTAATTTAGTGTTTTCGCAAAAGAAAGACCGAAATTCGGTAAAAGCTAAGTCAACCAAACCGGTAAACCAAACTGAAGGCTCTAAGAAAAGCAGCTCAGATTTTGGTGCGGCAAGCAGTGCTGCAGCCAAGATTAGGAAAGCTTTTAAGCCAATATTCCCCTCTTGTGGTGATGACACCTTGATCAATCGCCTTAACAAGCAACTCATCGCAGTTTTTAAAACAATACCAAAGGAGTTTGCTGGAAACAAAAAGCTCAAAGAGGGAGATGTAAACTTACTCAGTGGCTTTCAATTTAATAGTGGAAAGCAATTAGATACATTGCTCTTAAAGTACCCCACTATCCAAGTGCTTCCATCGAACCATATTAATATTACGTTCGTTGAAAACACACAACTAAATCAAGTTGAACATGCAACCGCAGCTGTTATAGAATTAATGTGTTACAATATGGATCTGAATGGTGATGACAATCAGCTCATTTCAGTTAATCCACTTACCATCCCACTTATACGCAAATTTGGTGGAGCAAAATTAAATATCCCTTTAGTTTTAGGCGGCGACCGTCTGGTATTGGTTGCTCTGGGAATCCATTATTTGAATGATATCAGTAGCATTGGCTCAAGAAGAACGAAAGCAGGATCAATTATATTTGCGGCAAAATATAAAGACGGATTGGAAGTGCCTTTTTTACCATTACCCATACCAGAAATCAAAATAGAAGCGCAATCAGTAGGTTTAGCTTGGGAATTGGAATAACAATTAAAAATGACTGCAATTATTTTAGGGAAGTCGACAATGTTTTACTATTTTTAAAAATCTAAACGTTTTCAATTGGCTACGCTATTTAATTACCAAACACCCTCAAAGTTTTCAGCCGCTTTCAAGGAGTTTTACATGCTCGCTAATTTGAGGCAAGTAAGGATGCTAAGTGCCGTTTTTTTTATTATTTCGGCACTGTTTAGGCTTCTATCATTCTTTTATTATGATGAAATCATAAAAGTACCAAACTACGATTCTTATTCAATTATCAATTGGATACAGATGGGAGGAACTTTTTTCTTCTTTATGAGTAGCAGCCTTACGCTAAAAGTATATAAGGACAACCGATTTCTCAAAAAAAGTATTCCTATTTTATTTGTCATTCTTTTACTGCTAACCTCCTTTAGTGCGAGCTACACTGTTTCTATGGATAACACCAAGAATACATTAACCTTATTTTTCATAGGAATTACAACAGTTAGCTTATTTTTTGCACTTGAATATCTTGAGATTACCTTCATTGCCATCTTTATTACGCTCGTATACTGGCTCAGTATGATTTCAGCAAAAATTAGTTTTGATCAAAAAATGATCAACTTATTTGCTGGGCTTATTTTGGGATTCGTTCTGCATTGTTTTTCAAGATATAGTTATTTCTTTAAATCACAGCATTTTGTAAGGCTCAAACAGCTAGAAGAGAAAAATTTAGAAGTCGAAAAACTGCATGCTCAACAAGGAGATATCTTGGCTTTTGTGGCGCATGATTTAAGAAATCCATTAAATAATATTGAAGCATTAAGCACTATGCTATACGATGAAAATCCAAAAGAAGAGCTTAAACACATTTTAAATGCTTCGCAACAGGCTAAAAATATCATCAACGACTTAATGGAGGCAATTAAAACAGATAGGAGTAAGTTAGATACCCAATCGTTAAACCTTAATTCCTTTTTAATGATGACCGTTGAGAAATGGAAAACTAACAGTAAAAGAGACCTTATTCTTCATGTGGATGATGACAAAATATATGCCCATGCAAATGCATCTAAATTGGAGCGGGTTTTAGATAATTTAATTAGCAATGCCATTAAATTTTCGTCAGACGACAAAATCATCAATATAAGTTTAAGAAAAATAGCAAAACGCATAGAAATAAAAGTTAAAGATGATGGAATAGGGATTCCAAAAGAACTATTATCGTATATCTTTCAACAATTTTCACAAGCAGGTAGAAGGGGTTTACATGGAGAGAAATCAATCGGACTTGGCCTCCACATATCGCAAAAAATAATGCAACAGCACGGGGGCGAATTATTAGTAGAAAGCGAAGAAAATAAAGGCACCACCTTTACAGTCCTATTTCCCTAGAGTTTAAAATTCTTCTTCGGCGTGATTGTTCGCGAACAAATTACTAGCAAAGTTTACCAAAAAGAGTTCTTTCTTAGCACGAGTTACAGCGGTATATAACCATCTTAAAAAATCGAGATCAACCATATCATCTGTTAAGTAACCCTGATCAACAAAAACAGCATCCCATTGCCCGCCTTGGGCTTTGTGACAAGTAACTGCATACGCAAATTTAATCTGCAACGCATTGTAATATGGATCTTCCTTTATGGCCACCATCCGTTCTCTCTTATTACTGATGTGTTCATAATCGGTTAATAAACCCTCAAATAATTGTTTACTCTGACTATAGGATAAATTTGGTGTTTCTGCCTGGAGCGTATCCAATATTACTTTACAGGTAATAGTGCCCGCTTCTGGGAAATCTAAAAACTCTAAATTAACTTCGGCGAACCTAAAGCCATAGCGTTCTTCCTCTCTTCTTACCCGCACTACCTTGGCCATATCGCCATTTGCTATAAAAGCTGCATCAGTATTTTCAGGAAGCCAAAAATAATTGTTACGTACCACCATAATTTGATCCCCGCCGCTCAATTCTTCGTCCCTATATAATAATCTGGCCCTAATTTGATTGTTGTAAACGTTGGCCGATTTATTAGAGCGACAAACAACAAGGGAATTTTCTATGCCGAACTTGCTATAGGCATATTCCAAGCCCTCCACCAATTTTGCACCAGTCATGCTAAATAAATCCTTGTAGCCTTTTGATTTGAACTGAGGCAAGGCCTTGTTAGTTGTTTCGTAATTATTAATGAGTTTGCGCAACATGGTAGCATTAGATAATATACCAGATTTCTTCTCTTGCCTAACCACCTCCTTTAATTCTACAGCAGTTACATTTAAATTAAAATGATCTTTAAGATATTTTTCATTTAGTGCCTGACTATCGATACTTCCAACTGGCGGCAATTGTGCAGTATCGCCAACAAACAATAAGCTACAATTTTTATCTTTTCCTGCAGGTGAAGGCTGATAAACATAGTCGAGAAGATCTTTAAGAAAGGATGATCCGTTCTGTTGATTCCATTCATCTGCAATCATCGAAGCCTCATCGACAATGAATAAAGTGTGTTCTAGTAAATTTGGAGCAAGCTGAAAAGCCATTTCAAGCGATACTGCAGATCGTTTCCGATAAATTTTTTTATGGATTGTTAATGCTTTTCTGCCAGTATAATTGCTGATTACTTTTGCAGCACGGCCCGTAGGTGCCAATAATACTACCTTTAATTTAAAATGTGGTAAAGCTTTAACAAGAGCAGCAATGGAGGTAGTTTTACCCGTACCGGCATAACCTCTTAAAATAAAACAGCTATGATTTTGTTGTTGAGTTAAAAAAACTGCAACCTTCTCACAAAATACTAACTGTTCATTTGTAGGCGGAAATTGATAGGTTTGTGCAATTAAACTAGCTTTATCCATTTAGCAAAGATGCGATGGTAATGTTATAGAAAAAAGAATTATTTTTGTAAAACATGAACAATCAAAACAGCATTCTATTAATCGACCCTAAATTTGATCCTAGCTCTTCTGTAAACTGTAGTTTATTGTTAAAAATAGGCATAGATAGTTTTTCTTATGCCATTTTAAATAAAGAATTAAATAGGGTTATGGCTGTTTTTGATGAGCAAGAAATAACAACTGTTGCAAAAAGTTTAAGTGACCGGATTAAAAACGACGCTTATTTAGGGTTATCTTTTAACGAGATCAAGATTGCTGTTTATTCAGAAAATCATATTTCGGTGCCTAACGAGCTTTATGACCATCAAGAACTGAATTTAAACACTAAATTTTTTCCAGAAAATAGTTCGGAGCATATTTATACAACTTCTCATGCGAATTTTGGGTTTACCTCAGTGTTTTCTTTTTCCAAAATTACTGATGAAATCATTAACCAATCGTTCACAAATAGTAAAAAATATCAGCAACATGATCCGTTATTAAAACTAGCAGAAAATAATGGTAATACTTCTTTATTTATTGATTTTACCGTCCGCTCAATGCATGTACTCTATGTTGCTGAAAAGAATGTTATTTTCCAACAATGTTATGAAATAGAGCATACAGAGGAGTTCAATTATTATCTATTATTAATTACCAATCAATTAGCTATTAACTATGCTAATACCGCTATTTATATTAGCGGTATTATTACACAGGAAGATGCCAATTATAGTTGCTTAAAAAAATATTTCAATACGATTCATTTCCTCAATTTTGCAGACGATAAGCTAGATCAAGAGGTTTTAGACGATATGCCATCACATTATTATACAACGCTATTAGCTTTAGATCAATGCGTATAATTGGAGGAAAATTAAAAGGTAAGCAGTTTAATGCACCTGCAAAGTTGCCGGTTAGGCCCACTACCGATATGGCCAAGGAGGCGTTGTTCAATATCCTCTACAATACCTATGATTTTGAGAATTGTAATGTTTTGGATTTGTTTAGCGGCACTGGAAGCATAAGCATTGAATTTGCTTCGAGGGGGATTAAACACATTACATCGGTTGATAAGCACCCGGGTTGTGTTCATTGGCTAAAATCGACAGCTGAACAGTATGGTTTACCTGAAATTGATGCACAGAGAGGTGATACCTTTAAATTTTTAGCACAAGACAATAATCAATATCATATTATATTTGCCGATCCGCCGTATGATTTACCCAACATCCCGATGATTCCCGAATTAGTGATGAAGCATAATTTACTGGAAGATAATGGCACTTTGGTTGTGGAACATCCACCTTTTTTAAAACTACATAATTTAGCTGGTTTTACTGAAGTTAGAAAATATGGAAATTCGTCTTTTAGCTTCTTTGAAAAAACCACCATTCCCTATCTTTGAGTATGAAAATAGCTTTATTTCCTGGTTCATTTGACCCCATTACCATCGCACATGTTGATATTTTAAACAGGTCTTTGCCCTTATTTGATAAAATAGTGATTGGGATCGGATTAAACAGTTCCAAGCAAAATTTTCTTTCTGCCAACCAACGCGAAGAAATGGTGCGAACTATTTTTGCTGGCAACGCTAAAGTGGAAGTTCAAATGTATGAAGGCCTAACAGTAGATTTTTGTAAAAAGATTAATGCAAAGTATATGGTAAGAGGGATCCGTTCTGCATCCGACTTTGAATATGAGCGTGCAATTGCCCAAATCAATCAAACAATGATGCCAGAAGTAGAAACCATCTTACTATTAAGTAAGCCGGAGTATTCTGCCATAAGCTCTACAATTGTACGGGATATTTTAAGAAATAATGGTAATGTGAGTCCTTTTGTGCCTAAAGAAGTGATTGATTTTTTGTAGATTAGGATAAATTACTAAATCATGAAAAGATTATTGTTTCTAACCTGTTTAATTTCTACATGCCTTTTTTCTTATGGGCAAATTTTTTCTATAGGCAGCCAAATGGGAGTTTCTCCAATGATCAAAATCCACATAACTATAAACCAAGATACCGTTAGCAGTATTAAAAATATAATAGTTAATATCGCTGCTAGTAATGAAACAGATACGACCCAAAAAATCTTATTTGACAAACCAATTCATTCACTGGTAGGCCCTTGGGCAATTTATGCGACCGTATTTGACACCAAAAATGCAAATGGAATTACCATGCGTGATGCAACCTCTATGCTAGGATCGCAAATATTTACAGAAGACATGGTTAAAGATAAATATACATCTCTATCACCAAAAAAGAGTCTAAATATTACCTACCCTCTTTCGAAAATTGTGTATGTAGGTCATGAATTTAAAGATTTACCAAAAGGGGAATATGAACTACAAATTTCATATTATAAAAATAAATCGAACAAGGTTAAATTCTACCTTAATTAAGCTAACCCCCTTTTCTTCAGTACCTCCACTATTAGTGGATAGGTATTCTTAACTTTACTTTTAATCCCCGTTTCATTTACCCAGGAGGCCGAAGTTATTCCCTCCTCCTTTTGAGGAATTAACTTTGGAGAGCCTTTTACTTCCATGTTGTACCAGCTTGTTCTTTTCAAGATCACTTTTCCGTTCATTTCATAAATGTGATATGTTTTACATAAAAGTTCTTTTCGTTTTTCTATTTTAACTCCACATTCTTCCTCTACTTCTCTAACCGCAGCAATCTTTACTTTTTCTTCCTTCTCTACCTTTCCTTTGGGTAAATCCCATTTCTTATTCCTAAAAATAAATAAGACTTCACCTTTGTTATTCTCCACTAACCCACCAGCAGCCTTAATCAATATACATTGCTTTTTAACTGCCTTGAATTGTGTTTTGGGGTCTTTATCAATCAAAACGTAATTTTTCTTACCACCTTTCACAAGGTTTTCATAAAATGTTTTAAAATCAAAATTCTGTGTATCAAGTTGTTGTATTCGTTCCAATTGTTTTGGAATACGATCAGTTATAAACAAAGTATTATCGTTGATATAAATTCTGTATTTTTGTGCCATGTATAATAAAAGTGATATTGAATTAAAGGTAGCTGAATTTTTATTACAAATTAAAGCAATTAAATTACAACCTAATAATCCATTTACTTGGGCTTCGGGTTGGAAATCCCCAATTTATTGTGATAATAGAATAACATTATCGCATCCATCAGTAAGAACTTACATCCGTCAGAAACTATCTCAACTTATTCAAGAAGAATATGGAGCAGTTGACGTAATTGCTGGTGTAGCAACAGCAGGTATCCCTCAAGGTGCCTTAGTAGCCCAAGAATTAGGATTACCATTCATTTATGTGCGCGCTAAAGCGAAAGAGCATGGCACTGGCAGTTTAATTGAAGGGGAAATTATTGAAGGACAACGCGTTGTTGTTATTGAAGATTTGATTTCAACTGGAAAAAGTAGTTTACAGGCTGTTGATGCTTTACGTGCCGCTGGCTTATCTGTAGCTGGTTTAGTTGCTATTTTTACCTATGGTTTTGATAAAGCAGATGACAATTTTGCAGCATCAAAATGCCGTTATTCAACACTATCGAACTATCCTGCATTAATTAAATATGCTGCAGAACATAGTTTTATTGCCCAAAACGATATAGATTTATTAAACAAGTGGCGTCAAAACCCAGCAGAATGGGGTAAAGATAGCGAGCAAAAAGAATCATAGCTATGACAATTATAGAAAGTGCTGTCGAAATAAATTTACCGATTGAAAAAGTATATGCATTCCTCTCTGATATGAATAACTATCAAGAGTTAATGCCAGATAATATCTATAATTGGTCTTCAACTACTGATGAGGCGAGTTTCACCATTCAAAACATGGCTAAATTGGCAATTAAAATATCGAGCCGTATCGAAAATCAAGAAATCGTTGCATTACCAACCGAAAAACCACCTTTTGATGTTGAATTAAAATGGATAGTGTCAACGAATGAAAATGGTTCTACAACAGCGAAACATATCATTTCTGCAGATTTAAATATGATGATGAAAATGCTAGCAGCTGGCCCACTTCAAAAACTTGTAGATTATCAAACAAAAAAACTAAAAGAGATTTTAGGATAGATATCGCTCCTTCTTTAATCCATTTTTAATATCTTAGTTAGCTAATCTTTTGATGATGACCCTAACTAAAATATTTGGTTTTTTGATATGTATAGGCCTTTTTTCAAATGTCTATGCACAATCTACTGCAAGTACACATTCCTTAAAAACGGAATATTTAATTGATCCTATCGGATTAGACAATCCACATCCTCGTTTTACGTGGCAAATGTTAGATACCAGAAATGGTGCAAAGCAAACTGCTTATCGGATTTTGGTAAATACAGATTCGATTGCTTTAACACGCGGAATTGCTCTGCAATGGAATACTGGATGGCTAACGCAAAGCAACTCCTTACGAACTTATAACGGCCAAACACTAAAACCTTTTACCAAATATTATTGGAGAATAGATATTGCCGATCAACATCATGTGAAATCTTTAAACTTCAAGATTTCAAGCTTTGAAATGGGCATGATGGAAAGCAAAAACTGGCAAGGTTCCTGGATTTCGGATAATCAAAATGTACAGCTAAAGCCAGCACCTTATTTCAGGTCTACCTTTGAAATTACCAAAAGAATAAAATCCGCTCGAGCCTACATCGCTGCTGGAGGATTATATGAACTTTCCTTAAATGGAGAAAAAGTTGGCAATCACAGGATGGATCCTATGTATACTCGTTTTGATAGAAGGAATTTGTACGTTACTTATGATGTCACAAAACAACTGCAAGCTGGTAAAAATTCAATAGGCGTTTTATTGGGAAATGGCTGGTATAATCATCAATCAACCGCCGTTTGGGATTTTGAAAAAGCACCATGGCGCAACAGACCCACATTCTGCGTGGATTTACGGATTACTTACACGGATGGCAGTATTGAGGTGGTTAAGTCTGGCAAAGACTGGAAAACAGCCCTAAGTCCTATTATTTTCAACAGTATTTACACGGCCGAACACTACGATGCCAGATTAGAACAAAAAGGATGGAACACGGTAGATTTTGATGATTCAAAATGGAAAAAGGTAATATACCGCTCCGCTCCTTCTGATCAAATTGTTGCGCAAGCAATGCATCCAATTAGAAATGTAGAAAAAGTCGCTGCAAAAAGTATCAGGAAATTTAATGACACTACTTATCTTTTCGATTTAGGGAGAAATATTTCTGGTGTAAGCAACATCAAAATAGATGGCCCAGAAGGAACGATAGTAAGATTAAAGCATACAGAAAGACTATATGCAAATGGTAGAGCTGATATGTCAAATATTGACGTACATTATCGTCCAACAGATGATAAAGATCCGTTTCAAACAGATATTTTAATATTGAGTGGCAAAGGCAAGCAAAGCTTTATGCCTCATTTCAATTATAAAGGTTTTCAGTATGTTGAAGTTAGTTTGAGCAAACCAATCGACCTAAAGAAAGAAGATTTGGAAGGATATTTCATGCATAGCGATGTTCCTGTTAACGGCAGTGTGAAATCATCAGATCCCTTAATTGACAAAATATATCAGGCAACAAATAACTCTTATTTATCCAATTTGTTCGGATATCCAACCGATTGTCCACAGCGCGAAAAAAATGGTTGGACTGGAGATGCCGCAATTGCGATAGAAACGGGATTATATAGTTTTGATGGGATTACAATTTACGAAAAATGGTTAGCCGACCACAGAGATGAGCAGCAGCCAAATGGCGTATTGCCGTCCATTATCCCCACAGATGGATGGGGTTATGAATGGGGAAATGGCCCTGATTGGACGAGCACAATTGCCATTATACCGTGGAATATCTATAGGTTTTATGGTGATAAAAAAATATTAGCCGACAATTATAAACACATTAAGAAGTATGTAAATCATATTGATGAAACCTACCCTACCGGACTAACATCATGGGGATTAGGCGATTGGGTTCCTGTAAAATCTGTCTCACCGGTTGAGCTAACCTCTACGTGTTATTACTATGCCGATGTAATGATTTTAGCTAAAACTGCTAAGCTATTAGGAAAAGAGGACGATTATAAAAAATATCAGGCTCTAGCTTTAAAGATTCAAGACACCTTCAATAGCAAATACTTAGATAAAACTACTGGAATATACAATAAAGGCCTACAGACTGAACTAAGTGTTCCGCTATTTTGGGGAATTGTACCTGAAAACCTAAAAGCCAAGGTTGCTGAAAATTTAGCGAAACAAGTTGAAGCTGATAATTTTCATTTGGATGTAGGTTTACTTGGAACAAAGGCTATTTTAAATGCACTTAGTGAAAATGGATATGCAGAAGTCGCATACAAAATCGCCTCTCAAAAAACATTCCCAAGCTGGGGTTGGTGGATAGCTAATGGTGCCACTACCTTGTATGAAAACTGGCCAATTGATGCCAAATCTGATATCTCCATGAACCATATTATGTTTGGAGAAATTGGCGCTTGGTTATATAAAGCACCAGGTGGCATTAAACCAGATGAGCTTAATCCTGGTTTTAAAAATGTGATTCTTCAACCTTATTTTGTGGAAGGTTTGGATTCTTTTGAAGCTACACATGAAGGCCCGTTTGGAAAAATTGTTTCTTCCTGGAAAAGAACACCTAACGGCATAAACTATAGGGTGATAATTCCGGCGAATTCTACTGCAACCGTTAAATTATCTCCGAATAAAGGTTTAAAAATTATAGTAAATGGCAAAATTTCATCAAACGGGGTATTTAATCTTGCAGCTGGAAATCATACAATTGAACTGAAATAACCATGAGAATTTTCACATTCCTACTCCTCATACTCAATTCAGCAGCGCTAAATGCCCAAAAAATTCGTACAAGCGATAAGCGTGTTATTGACTATATAACTCCCACTCGAGTGGTATGGAAAGCAGGTATAATAAAAAATGAAATTAGCTTACTCAAACAAGGTACCGGTCAAGCAGACTTAGGTAATACTGAGATGTGTATTCTGGAAAATAAAAAGAATGAAAAAGCAAGCATATTACTAGATTTTGGAAAAGAGCTACAAGGTGGAATTCAAATTGTTACAGGTATTTGGGGAGGAAACAAGCCAATCAAAATTCGATTACGTTTCGGAGAATCTGCGAGCGAAGCCATGTCTGATATCGGCGGAAAAGGTGGCGCAACAAATGACCATGCAATTAGGGATTTTGAAAGCCTTTTACCCTGGTTAGGGGTAGCAGAACTTGGCAACACTGGGTTTCGTTTTGTAAGAATAGATGTAGTAGAGGAAGATGCTAAACTTATTTTAAAAGAAGTTAGGGCAATTGCAAAGTATAGAGATTTAGCCTATAAGGGTTCATTTAATAGCAGCGACACCTTACTTAACAAAATTTGGAAAACAGGTGCTTATACAGTTCACTTAAACATGCAAGACTTTTTATGGGACGGGATTAAACGAGACCGACTGGTTTGGGTTGGAGATCTAAACCCAGAAATTGCCACCATAAATGCCGTATTTGGCTTTAACGAAGTAGTACCAAAAAGCTTAGATTTTGCACGTAATACTACCCCACTTCCACAGTGGATGAATGGCATAAGCGCCTATTCTATGTGGTGGATTATCAATCAAAAAGACTGGTATTACCACCATGGGGACTTAAAGTATTTAAAAGAACAGGAAATTTATTTGAGAGGATTAATTAAGCTTTTAATCAGCAAAATTGACAAAGAGGGAAAAGAAATACTCGACGGACAGCGGTTTCTAGACTGGCCGTCAAGCGAAGACCCAAAAGCAATACATGCAGGTTTGCAATCATTGATGATATTATCGCTCCAAGCAGGCGGGGATTTATTGAATAGAATAGGCGACCAGTCTACGGCTAAAGAATGTGAATCGGCTGTGCTATTGCTAAGAAAGCACCTTCCAGAAATTACTAATGCTAAACAAGGTGCGGCACTGTTATCGATGGCTAAATTGATTGCGCCAAAAAGAGCCAATGAAATCTTAAATAATGGTGGCAGTAAGAACTTCTCTACTTTCTTTGGCTATTACATGTTACAAGCTAAGGCGATGGATCAAGATTATCAGGGTTCCATGGAGATTATTAAAGAATATTGGGGTGCCATGTTAAATTTAGGTGCAACAACGTTTTGGGAAGACTTCAACATGGAGTGGACTAAAGATGCTGGAAGAATTGATGAATTAGTACCACCTGGAAAAATTGATATTCATGGTGCATATGGTGCATATTGTTATGTTGGGTTTAGACATAGCTTATGCCATGGTTGGGCGGCTGGACCAACGCCTTGGCTTACGGAACATGTATTGGGAATTTCGGTAATTGAACCAGGATGCAAAGTTGTGCAGGTTAAACCAAATCTAGGCAACTTGAGCTTTGCTGAGGGGACTTTCCCTACACCCTTTGGCCTAATAACTGTTAAACACGAAAAAAAGAAAGATGGAACCATTAAGTCTACCATCAAATCACCAAAAGAAGTTAAAATAGTGAGAAAGGTATAAAGACGGCTTGTCATCAGACATATTTTCAGTATAAAATACTAATTTACAGTCATTTAGTCACTTCACTTCTTTACTCAGCGACAAAATTTCCGATTGCATCCCTGTGATCAACTTGGCATTTGTTTTGATTTAAAGCAAACATGAACTTCAACAATTTTACAATCAAAGCACAAGAAGCGATACAAAAAGCTTCTGAAATAGCACAGGGCAATCAGCAACAAGCAATTGAGACCGCTCACTTGCTTAAAGGCTTGCTAAGTGTTGACGAAAATGTAGTTTCTTACGTCTTAAAGAAACTAAATGTGAATCTTAAAACAATAGAGCAAAATTTAACGACAGCAATAGATAAATTACCAAAGGTAAGCGGAGGAAACCCCTATTTATCAGCTAGCGCAAATTCGGCCTTACAAAAGGCACAGTCTTATTTAAAAGAATTTAAAGATGAATTTGTTGCAGTAGAGCACATTTTACTGGGCATATTAGCAGCAAATGATACAACCTCAAAATTATTAAAAGAGCAGGGAGTTACCGAACAGGATCTTAAAAAAGCTATTAAAGAACTGCGAGGGAACAGTCATGTAACCGATCAAAATGCAGAAGCAACCTATCAAGCTTTAAGCAAGTATGCACGTAATCTGAACGAATATGCAGAGAGCGGAAAATTAGACCCTGTAATTGGACGTGACGAAGAGATTCGTAGAGTCATTCAAATTCTCTCCCGAAGAACAAAAAACAACCCTATTTTAATTGGTGAACCAGGGGTAGGTAAAACCGCCATTGCCGAAGGTATTGCATTTAGAATTATTAAAGGTGATGTGCCTGAAAACTTGAAAAGCAAAACCGTTTTCTCTTTAGATATGGGAGCGCTAATTGCAGGTGCCAAATATAAAGGAGAGTTTGAAGAGCGCTTGAAAGCCGTGGTAAAGGAAGTGACCCAAAGTGATGGAGATATTATCTTATTCATAGACGAAATTCATACCTTGGTAGGTGCTGGCGGAGGCGAAGGTGCGATGGATGCAGCAAATATCCTTAAACCGGCATTAGCAAGAGGCGAATTGCGTGCAATTGGAGCCACTACTTTAGATGAGTATCAAAAATATTTAGAAAAAGACAAAGCATTGGAGCGTCGTTTTCAAAAAGTAATAGTTGACGAACCTGATACGCAAGACGCTATTTCTATTTTACGTGGACTGAAAGAACGTTATGAAACGCACCATAAGGTGAGCATAAAAGATGAAGCTATTATTGCCGCAGTAGAAATGTCGCAACGCTATATTTCAGATCGTTTTCTTCCAGATAAAGCGATCGACTTAATGGATGAAGCCGCGTCTAAATTAAGGATGGAGATGGATAGTGTACCTGAAAACGTAGATGCACTAGATCGCGAAATTATGCGCTTAGAAATTGAAAGGGAGGCTATTAAACGCGAGAAGGATGATAAAAAGGTTAAGGAACTCTCCAAAGAAATAGCTAATCTATCAGCTGAGCGAGATCAACTAAAAGCAAAATGGCAAGGTGAAAAAGATTTGGTTGACAATGTAAATTCACAATTGGAACAAATTGAGAACTACAAATTAGAGGCTGAACAGGCAGAACGAGCTGGCGATTATGGCAGAGTTGCCGAAATCCGTTATGGAAAAATTAAAGAGGCGCAAGACAAGGTAGAAAAACTAAAAGTTGAACTAGAGGGCCAACAAAGCGAAAGTAGAATGCTTAAGGAAGAGGTTACAGCTGACGATATTGCAGGGGTTGTGGCACGATGGACTGGTATTCCAGTCACCAAATTGATTGCCAGCGAGCGCGAAAAATTACTGCACTTGGAAGCTGAGCTACATAAACGTGTTGCTGGACAGGATGAGGCGATAGAAGCTATTTCTGATGCCATCCGCCGATCTAGAGCTGGTTTGCAAGACAAACGTAAACCGATCGGTTCGTTTATCTTTTTAGGAACTACTGGTGTAGGTAAAACTGAGCTTGCAAAAGCTTTAGCTGAGTTTCTATTTAATGATGAAAATGCAATGACCAGAATTGATATGAGCGAATATCAAGAACGACATGCTGTTTCGAGATTAATTGGTGCCCCTCCGGGATACGTTGGCTATGATGAGGGTGGTCAGCTAACAGAAGCCGTGAGAAGAAAACCTTACTCTGTTGTATTATTAGATGAAATTGAAAAGGCGCATCCTGATGTATTTAATATCTTATTGCAGGTATTGGATGACGGTCGTTTAACAGATAACAAAGGTCGTGTGGTAAATTTCAAAAACACGATTATTATCATGACCTCGAATATTGGTTCGCACTTAATACAGGATAATTTTAAAGTATTAGATGATGAAAATAGAGAGGAAGTTATTGCAAAAACCAAAAACGAGTTGTTTGAGCTTTTAAAGCAAACTATTCGTCCGGAGTTTTTGAACAGGATAGATGAGTTGATTATGTTTACGCCACTAAACAGAAGTGAGATTAGAAGCATTGTTAATTTACAATTTAAACAAGTTCAAGATACATTAGCTGAAATGGGCATTACGATGGATGCAAGTGTCGAAGCTTTAGATTGGCTGGCCGAACTGGGATATGATCCGCAATTTGGAGCAAGACCACTAAAACGTGTTATCCAAAAAAGAATTCTGAATGAATTATCGAAATCTATATTAGCTGGAACAGTTGATAAAGAGAGCAAAATTAAGCTAGATATGTTCGACCATCAGTTTGTATTTTTGAACGAAGACAAATAATTATTAAGAATGGTATAAGCTCATCGCGTTTGCTTTGAGCTTATACCCTATCTGAATATCAAATATTTAGGATTAAAAATTAATTTAGTTTGCTTGTTTTTTGTGATTTAATTAATTAATATTGATTACACACAAAAACAAAATCATGAAACCTAAATTACTTATGATGGCCATCCTATTAGCCATCGGTTATGCAGCATCGGCACAAATCGAAAAAGGAAATTCTTTTGGAGGAGGGAGCATTAGTTTTGGCACCTCAAATGGAAACAGCAATTCTCTTCGTTTAAATTCCCTAGCCATCGGGCCGAAAGTGGGCTATTTTGTAAATAATCGATTTGCGATTGGAATTGAGCTTTCTTACAATCTATCTAAACTTAATGGAGAATCTTACGACTATTTTAACGAAAACACGCAAATGGTTGAAAGAGGGTTTGGATTTAAGGAAGAAAATTTTGGGTTGGCTCCATTTGCGCGATATTATTTTCCTTTAACTAATAACTTCATGTTTTTTGGACAAGCGAATATCGTTGCAGAAATCAATAGCTACAAAAATATTGATGACAGTGGTTATTTATATCGAACCGACTATTCTCTTAAAGGATTTGGAGCTAGTTTAAATCCAGGTTTTGCATTTTATCCTTCTCCTAAATGGATGATAGAATTTTCTTTCCCAGTAATACGCTATTTTAAAGATAGACACGTAAATGCCATTCAGGAATCTTATTTTGGCAACGCCAAAAGCTTTCATTTAGTACTTGATAATTTTACACCTTCTTTTGGCGTAAATTTCAATATTCGTTAGCAAAATAAAATTAAAAAATTGCAAATCAATTAGTTAAATATATTCACTAAAAAATTAGTTTAGATTTCATTTTTTATTTTTAATATTGTTATACACACTTAAAACACACAAAAAAATGAAATCTAAACTATTAATGATGGCAGCATTCTGCCTTGTTGGGCTTGCTGCGAGCGCCCAAACCAAAGGAACAAATACGGTAAGTCTCGGATTTGGCTTATCAAAAAATGAAAGTAAGACAGACAACGGAAATGGTAGTTCGTCTGAAAGCACAAATAAAAATAATTCTATAACCTTAGGTTATGGCCTATTTTTTAAGGATAATGAAAAACTCGCACTAGATGTATCATATGGACAATACAAGGAAGAGTTTATAGACTTTAAACGGACGATTAAAAATTATGGTGCCGTGGCAAGCTATCAAAAATATTTTCCTCTTGTAAAAAAGTTTTACGCTTATGGCGGAGGTAAATTAGGATACACTTATGGCAAACAAATTGAAGGATCTACCAACTATAATGGTTATTTAAGCAATGTGTATTCGGCAGGGGCTTATGCTGGCATTAGCTGGTTCCTATCTAAAAGATTTGCATTAGAGACAACTATATTATCTGCAAACATGGGATACCATAAGGACAAGTATACTACTAAGTCGCCACAAAATTTAACTGTAGAAAATGAGAGTAGTAGTTTCGGAATAAATAGCCAAGGCACCTTTAACAATCTCGGTTTTAAGATTTATATTCTCTTTTAATTACGAAGCCTTCCAATATTAATTGGAAGGCTTTTTTATTTCGTCTATCTAAACCTTAAATTAATAAAATGTATTTTAGTTTATAAATATCCACTTATGATCAGGGCTTCTTATATCCTTTTACTAATATCTGCACTCTTTTGCAGTTCAACACTAGCACAAGAAATTGGCAATAAGGGGAAAATAATCGCTCAATATGACAGTATCCTGCATCAGGTACCAAGGGAGAAAATTTACGCACACCTTGATAAAACAACTTACCTATCCCTAGATACGATCTGGTTTAAAGCTTATTTAATGAATGCTTCCGTTCATACACCTTCATCAATTAGCAGTTTAATCTATACTGAAATCATCAATGAAAAAGGAGACGTTGTAGAACGCTTAAGTTTACCCACGGCTATGGGTTTAACATGGGGGAGCTTTGCTTTAAAACTAGAAAAGTATAAACCCGGAAATTATACTTTCAGAGCATATACCAATTGGATGCAAAACTTTGGGGATAGTCATTTCTTCAAAAAGGATTTTAAAATATTACCTATTACGGATAGTCCAGCTCCGTTCCAAAGCAATCAACCCAATAGAGCAACTAAAGCAAATAGTACAAATTTGTCAGCTAAAGAGCGAAGTCTCGATATCGATGTTCAGTTTCTGCCCGAAGGAGGTAATTATTTAGTAATTAGAAATCAAAAAATAGCTTTCAAAGCGTTAAATAGTAGCGGAAAAGGAATTCCCATTACAGGAGAAATCCTCAATTCGAATCAACGTGTGGTAAGTCAGTTCACCTCGAATGACAGAGGAATGGGGTATTTTAAATTTTCACCTGAGCCAGGAGAGACTTATATAGCAAAGGTTATCTACAACGGATTATCAAAAACACTTCAACTCCCAAAAATAACAAATGAGGGTACCGCGCTAAAGGTTGAAAATGAATACTTAAGTGATTCCATCACTGTCACTGCTTTTTCATCAAATAACGAACAAAATTATACGATAGTTGGGCAGGCAAGGGGAATTATGTGTTTTGTGGCAGATTTAAATTTTAACGCAAATTCTAGGACCTTTAAAATCGCTAAAAACATATTTCCAACAGGAGTTTGCCAAGTGATATTACTCAACGAACAAAAGAAAATTATCAATGAACGTAATTTTTTCATCAACCATCATGACGAATTAAAATTAAATATCAATACCCCGAATACTTCTTATAAGCTAAGGGATAGTATACCTGTTCATCTAAAAATTGTTAATGCGGCAGGGGAAGCAAATATTAGCGCTTTTTCGATAGCTGTCACGGACGACGGTCAGGTAATGAAAGATGCTATTAACGATCCAAATATCCTCTCCTATTTTTTACTACAGGCCGATTTAAAGGGTGAGATAGAAAATCCAGGTTATTACTTCGATCAGCCAAATAAGCAAAAGCACGATGATCTTGAAGCATTAATGTTAACACAAGGATGGGTTAGCTACAACTGGGATCTACTAAAAAACCCAATATTTAAAGCCGAAAAAGAATATACTTTTAGTGGCAAGGTTACCAATGTGTTAAATAAACCTATTTCGAATGCGAAAATAATACTCATGGGAACCAACAAGGGCTTTGTGATGATGGATACCCTTACTAATGAAAAAGGAGAATTTATTTTCGATAAACTACCGAGAATGGACAGCGCATCTTTTGTAATTCAAGCGATGAATGCAAAGGGAAAAAAAGGTACGGTTGGAATAGAAATGAATGAATTTAAACCGCCACTTGTTTCTATGGCTGTGCAAAAAAAACCACTCGTCAATACAGAATTATTGGATAGTGTTTCCACAAATTTGATAAAAACCAAAGTAGCAGAGTTTAAGCTCACACAGCGTGATGGACTGCTTTTAAACGAAGTAACGATCGTTGGAAAGAAGACCATTAAAGGTTCCAAAAATCTAAATGGGCCTGGCGAAGCAGATTTAGTCATTACAGAAGAAGATTTAAATCCAATTGCCAAAAAGACACTTCATGATGTGCTGGTCGAAAAAGTAAAGGGCTTTAGAACCGGCTTCGTACCAAAAGCCTTTAAGAGAATGTTTTTTGTCAGTTTTAATCCATTAAAATTTGTGATTGATGGTATAGAACTTGACTTCTTTTATTCGGACGATGGAAGCCCAGATAGCTATTACAATTATGTTAAATCTATTCTCGACTACTATAATGCGGAAGATGTTAAAGGAATAGAAGTAATGGATAAACAAAGATTTAGTGCCAGGTATAAAATTCAATTTATGCCTCCCATGGATTCAACAATATATACCTTTATAGAGATAACAACCAAAACTGGATCAGGCCCTTTCTTAAAAAAATCGGCGAATTTGTATCTCCTTAAACCCACAAATTATGGCGATTACAAAACCTTTTATCACCCTAAGTATTCGGTAACCAACAAAAACGATAAAAAACCAGATTTTAGGTCAACCATCTATTGGAATCCGAACCTTTTAACAAATGAAAAAGGAGAAGTTGATTTTTCTTTCTTTTCAGCTGACAAACCAGGAAGCTATACCGTTTGGGTAGAAGGTACAGATATGCAGGGAAACTTTGGTTTTAAAACAATGAAACTAAAAATCAATTAGGTAATTAGCAAACTTATGTTATTTCATGCTCTTATCTCTTATCGCCTTAAATTCTGATCCCGCTTTCCAACCTGGGAAAGTAGTTTCGTTACTTAAACGATATCCAACATCAAATAGCAATCTTAGGTCTTCTACCATTCCCGAAAAGTCCCATTTTGTTGGCTCAAAATTATCGGCTGGTGCGTGATAGCGATTTGTGGTATAATCTTCTTTTTGTGCTTTACCAAAGGCCAAACCTTTAGCTACATTATCATCACCACCTTCGGTATATAAAGCCGGAATACCTACTTTGGCAAAATTGAAATGGTCTGACCTAAAATAAAAACCGGCAGATGGATTGCTATCCTTCACCACTACCCTACCTTGTTTTTTAGCCGCTGCCACTAAATAGTCCTCCAATTCAGACTGCCCATAACCTACCGCAATAATATCTTTTGTTTTGCCACTAGCTTGCATTGCATCAATATTAATGTTAGCCACTGTTTTATTTACTGGAACCAATGGATGTGAGGCATAATATTCGGAGCCTAACAAACCTTGTTCTTCTGCTGTTAAGGCAATGAACATAATTGAACGTTCTGGTTGTTGTTTTGCTTTTTTAAATGCATCAGCGAGCACCAATAGTGCAGCTGTTCCTGTTGCGTTATCAACTGCTCCGTTATAAATAGAATCGCCATTTACTGCTTCACCTATACCCAAATGATCCCAATGCCCAGAATAGATAATGTACTCATCTGGTCTTTTTGTACCGGGTAATACGGCAACCACATTATTTGATTTAGATCTTTGTATTGTATTATTAATAGTGGTTGATAATTTTAAGTCTAAGGCAACAGGTTTAAAACCGTTCTTACCAGCTTGAACCATTAAATCAGCAGACTTACCTGCCATTTTAAACAGCTCTTTTGCAACATCTTGTGTAATCCATCCTTCTAATAACGCTCTCGATTTATTATCATCTGCTGCACCTAAGTACAACTTAGATTTAGACCAACCGCTTCTAACAACCGCCCATGGATAACTCGCGGCTTTGTCTTCATGAATAATAATTACGCCGCTAGCACCTTGACGAGCTGCTTCTTCAAATTTATAGGTCCAACGACCATAATAAGTCATTGTTTTACCCTTAAACAAAGTAGAATCCAAAAATCCAGGATCGTTAACCATTACAACTACGGTTTTACCCTTCACATTTAATCCTTCATAATCATTCCATTTATACTCTGGCGCAACAATTCCATAACCTGCAAAAACTAGTTCAGAATTATCAACCTTAACCTGATTAACTAGATGACGGCTTGCAGCAACAAAATTGTCTAGATATTTCAGTGTTGTCACTGAATGGGTTGCGTCAGACTTAATAATTAAATCAGTTGGGGTAGATTTTACATCAACCATAGGAACTTCCTGGAAATAGCTTTCGCCATTTCCAGGTTTTAATCCTAATTTTTCAAACTCATCTTTGAGATAATTTATCGTCTTTGTTTCGCCAGTAGTAAAAGGTTTTCTTCCTTCAAAATCATCTGATGCCAACACTGCAATATGTTTAGAAAATGTAGTGTCATTAATCGCTTTTAGAGCAACTGAATCTGGTTGGGCACCTGCACCACTTTCATTCGATCGACAAGATGCAAAACCAATTGCTCCAATTGCCACTATTAATAGTTGTTTTTTCATAACTTATATTTAAACGACAAAGACTTAAAGAATGAATTATTGTTTTCGTTCTATTTCTCTATCCATTTCTGTGATATTCACATTCACAGATTGAGAAAAATCTCCTAATAGATAATTATTAAAGTAGTCTGCCAAGCGCCAGAACATATATTCAGTCATATCTCCAAAACCGTGACGCTGACCAGGCACTACCATATAATCAAAACGCTTTCCAGCTTTAATTAACGCATTGGCCACTCTAATAGAGTTTGCTGGGTGTACGTTGTTATCTATATCACCATGCATTAACAATAAATGTCCTTTTAAGTTTTTAGCTAAATCTGGATTTTTATCAATTGCATATTTAAATGTGGTATCTCCTTTGGCAGAAACAATTTCGGTTACTCCATGGTGCTTCTCACTCCACCAACGATTGTAAATACTATTATCGTGGTTACCCGCAGCAGAAACCGCCACTTTAAAGAAATCAGGATAGACAAGCAATGCAGCTGTCGACATAAATCCACCACCTGAGTGACCTGTTATACCCACTTTATTGGCATCAATAAAGGAATATTTGTCTGCTAACTGTTCAATTGCAGCTTTTTTGTCGGCTAATCCATAATCTCTCAAATTTCCGTATCCATAGGTATGATACCATTTAGAACGAGCTGGGTGACCGCCCCTATTACCTACAGTAATTACAATATAACCCAATTGAGCTAAACGATCCATCCTATCCATGCTTCTACCAAAGCTTTTATTTACAGCTTCAGTTTGTGGTCCAGGATAAACATATTCAATAATTGGATACTTTTTGTTCGGATTGAAATCAAATGGCTTATACATTACGCCATAGATATCGGTTACCCCATCATCTGCTTTAACTTTAAAAGGCTCTGGGAATTTATAACCAGTTGCCATTAATAATGACAAATCCGTAGTCTCCAAATCCATTATTACATTTCCCAAATTATCTTTTAAAACACTTTTTGGTACTGTATTTACCCTTGAAAAATTGTCGATAAAGTATTTTGCTTCATCATTCATGTTCACAGCGTGATCAAAATCTCCACCATTTAACAATTTCATGCCAGAACCATCGAAATTAACTCGATATAAATGCAAAAAGTAAGGATCTTCTTTAGCCTCACGACCATTTGCCGTAAAATAAAGAACACGATTTTTCTCATCAATATTTACAATGTTTTCAGCGTGAAATGCACCTTTGGTAATTTGATTTTTTAGTTTACCCTTCTCGTCAAAAAGATAAAAATGACCCCAACCATCACGTTCACTCCAGTGAATAATTTCATTTCCTCCATTCACCAATCCAGGACGTTGAACCTCTACATAGGTATTAAAACGCTCATCTATTAGTTGAGTTACTACGCCAGTATTGATATCAATAGTGCAAATATCAATTCTTTTTAAATCGCGACTAGTTCTTGAGAAATAGAACTTTTGGTTATCACCTAACCAAATAGAAGGACGAAATTCGTTATCTCTATCTTTATTCAATGTAGGTCTGCTCCAAGTAGAAATACTTTGATCCTTAAAAGCAGTTGTGTTAATTGTTTTATAAGTCTTTGCAGCAAAATTGAATAATACAAACTCATCTATTGGAGATTCTTTCTCACCTGGCATTTGATATTTATAAGTCTCTAACGTTGGGCGCCCAGCACTTACACTATTGATTACCCACAAATCTTTAACTTTTCTTGAATCAGTACGATCAAGCACAAAATATTTAGAATCTGGCGACCACAATACATAGGCCCCTCTTCTCTTCTTATTATTTTTAATATTTTCTTCATTGTTTTCTCCATCACCATCACTTCCAAAAGAATAAAATTTCACTCCATCTTTGGTAAGCTGATGTTCTACAATTGTACTATCGTCTTCATTTTTAACTGCTTTAAGGTAGTTAGCTTTATCCATCCAGTATAAATTATAATTTTTGGAAAATATAATAGCTGATGAATCTGGTGCTACAGAACCCCAGTTAGGTTTGGCTTTGGGCTTTGAAAAGTTTTTCACTTCCGTTAGCTTACCTGCTGCAATTTCATAATTAAACGAAAAAATTTTCTTCTGCATTGAATCGGCAGCCTTTTTATCTTTCCTATCTTTTTTAACCTCATCAATTGTACTTCTTATTTCGAAGTTGATGCTTTTCTCGTCTTTAGCGAATTTCAAATTTTCGATTGGTAAATGTTGGGCATCAAAAGGATCACGTATTACCAATGTAATTTCAGCAGCCATTTTTTCTGGATCGAATAATACACTTTTGCTTTTGAGTGCTGGATCAACTATATACCATTGCTTGCCATTTGGCGTTTCATATTGGTACCAAAAACGATTGCTTAATTTTAACCAATGTGGATCAACAACAGTAGAATAGATAATTTTTCTCAGCTTATTCGGCGAGAAACGTGCAGCAGCTTGATAATTAGCTTTTTCACCTACGGATGTCGTTTCAGTTAAGGAAATTGTTTTAGTTTGCGCAAAAACCTGCGTGCTTAACAATGCTACAAGAGCAAATAAAAAGTAGAGTTTCTTCATTGATGAATATAATTGGTAAATAAGCCACTAATTTATTTAAAATGTGGTGTTAATGATTAATTTGTTTGTAATAATGAGGATATAAATAATGCAGCTCACCACTTTGTCAATCTTTAAAGATTGACAAAGTGGTGAAGTTTAGCGCCCCAGCATCAAATTACCAACAAAAGTGTCAAGTAAATTAGATTTTTCATAGTTTTGTACCAAAACACATACCGATGAACAAATTCTTCTTATCAATTATCTCTGTAATGCTGATTGTTGCAACTGGATGTCAATCCAAATCAAGTCCAACTTCTGCTGAAGCTACTGCCGATACTACTCATGCTAAATCAACAGGAGCTTCTAGTCCTTCGATTGATATTAATCAAATTAAAATTGCTGATGCACAAACTATTTTAGCCCGAAAACAAGTCCCAATTTTGTGTTATCACCAAGTTCGAAATTGGAAAGCAACAGATGGGAAGGTTGGGAAGGATTATATTGTAGAAATACAAAATTTTAAAGATCAAATGAAAATGCTAGCTGATAGTGGTTACCATACTATTTTACCGGATCAGCTTTATGCCTATTTAAATACGGGAGCAAAATTGCCTTCCAAACCAATCATGTTAACTTTTGACGATACTGATTTAGATCAGTTTACCATCGTAAATCCAACCCTAAAAAAACTGGGCTACAAAGCCGTTTATTTTATCATGACGGTATCGATTGGCAAAAAAGGAAAGTTTGTTGACTATATGTCTTCAGATCAAATTAAACAATTGTCTGATGAAGGAAATGTAATTGGAAGTCATACCTACGACCATAAAAACTTCAAAAAATATACTGGTAAAGATTGGGAGGAGCAATTGGACAAACCAACAAAAAGACTTGAAGAAATTACCGGTAAGAAAATGACAGAATTTGCTTACCCATTCGGACTATGGAATGCAGAAGGAATTCCAGAATTGAAGAAAAGAGGATTTAAAATGGCTTTTCAACTTTCTACAAAACGAGATGAAAAAGATCCATTATTTACCATAAGAAGGATAATTGCTAGTGGATATTGGAGTCCAAAAACATTGAGCAACAGTATCAAGAATAGCTTTTAGAACAGTTAGTCGTCATTGCTTCGTACTGGCAATGACGACTAACTAATTTCTTTGATAAGATATTTCTTTCCATTGAAATCGAATTGATCACCCTTTCCCTTGCCTAATAAAAGTTTTCCGATAGGCGAAAAAGCTGAAATAGCAAAAAATACATCTTTCCCAAGGTGTAGCTGTCCAGCACTGATACTCAGATAAAAATTACCCTCGCTGGTATAAACCAAGCTCCCATTTCTAGCAGCGTCAGTAGGTACCGCATCTTTTATAGAATTGAGCAACATGAGATTTTCTTCTGCGTCAATTAACAGTCGTTTATTTCTGTCGATATCCTGTTGCATCATTTCTCGACTAGTTTCATACTTGTCTCCGGCGCTACTTTTTGTGTCGTCATTACTTGCTTCGCGCGCCTGTTTTAGGGCTATTTCGGCCGTTTGAATACGTTCTTCAATAAATTTTAAACAAAGTTGGTATAATGATGCTTTTAATTCTTGCATATAGAACGTTTTAAATAGGTAATATTTATTTCCATTGGTATTACCTAATATACAATTTTTCCGAAATTATTGTTCCATCCAATTAACTTTATCAGTCATTGGTGTTCTATTCGCTTCAATAGCTGCCTCGTTATGATAACCCATATAAAAAAGACCGAAACATTTTTCATTTTCTTTAAGGCGTAAAAATGGCCCTAGGTGATTAATTAATGGCGGGGAACTCCAATAACCGCCAATATTTAATGAATCCGCAGATAAGGCTAAATTTTGCACAGCACATGCAACAGCAGCAATTTCTTCCCAATTGGGCACTTTATCTTCATGAAATTGAATATTTATCGCTAAAATACAATCAGCCTGCGTGGTTTTCTGTAAGAAACTGTCATACTTTTTTTGCAAGAATTGCGACGCTCCAACATTTTCCTTATAAAGTTGCGCCAATGTATTACCTAATCTAGTTTTAGCTTCCTTTCTGATAACTACAAAACGCCAAGGTTGCGTTAATTTATGTGTAGGAGCATAATTTGCATTTTCCAGAATTTGTTCAATCAATGTAATTGGAATTTCCTTTTCAATATAACTAGCGGGGAAGATGCTTCTCCTGCTTTTGATAATTTTAGTGAGCGTTTCAAAATTGCTGTTCATACTTCAAAAATAAGCGATAATACTAAAATTGAATTTTCTATATTGCTTTATTGCTTTATTGTTGCAATTAACTGCTTTTTAATCTGTTTCGCTTTAGCATAGAAGGCGATACTCTCCTTATCGACCAAAAAATCCATAGTTGCTAATAACTCATTTTTAATCCACTGATGTTTTGAAGTTAAATTTGCCAGAATATTTAAACAATGTGATTTGACTGCTACTGGTACTTGTTCGTCTATTAGCCAGCTAAAGGTAGTTTCAACAACCTTTTCGGTATGATAGGTATCAATAACTTCTCTGATATAAACAGGAGCTTTTTTTGCAGTCATTAATGCTAAAATCTTACCAAAGTGTCTTCGCGACGAAAGATTTTGCTGATGGTGAAACCTTGTCAAAAAGTACGTAGCATGAGGCCAAAAATGAGCAGTATATCGAATATAAACGTTTTCTAGAATCCATGATGCTCTAAAACCTATTTTTTCATCTACATGAAAAGTCAAATCAATTAATTCCTTTATAGAAAATTCACTCTCAGCAATAACCTTAGCTAACTCTTCGGTCATTGTTTTCTGTAAAGTCGATTTGAGAATAATTAAAAGCGAATCTGATTTCATCATTCAAAAATAGTAATTTCTTTCTTTGACGTTCACCCTAAATATGATGCTAACATTAGCAATAGATAGTTAGGGGGTGCTTAAGCTAACCATCGTAAAGTATAGCATTTAAGCAATAATTTCACTACCTTTGCATTTTATCCCCGAATTACATGATTTCAGTTTCAAACCTATCCCTACGCTACGGAAAACGTACTCTATTTGAAGATGTTAACCTTAAATTTACTCCAGGCAATTGCTATGGTGTAATTGGTGCTAACGGTGCAGGTAAATCTACCTTCCTAAAAATTCTAAGCGGTGAAGTAAACCAAACTAGCGGATCTGTCGCATTTACTCCAGGCGAACGAATGGCGGTATTGAAACAAAATCACTATGAATTTGATGAATTCTCGGTGATTGAAACAGTAATGATCGGTCATAAAGAACTTTATGATATCATGAAGGAGAAAGATGCCATTTATTTAAAGGAAGATTTCACAGATAAAGATGGCGAACGTGCTGGAGAATTGGAAAATCTTTTTGCGGAGAAAGACGGCTGGAACATGGAAAGTAATGCTGCTACTTTACTCAGTAATCTAGGCATTAAAGAAGAGTATCATTATAAACAGCTTAATGAGTTGGATGGTAACCAAAAAGTACGTGTTTTACTTGCGCAAGCTTTATTTGGCAATCCAGATATTTTATTATTAGATGAGCCTACTAACGATTTAGATATCGATACCATTGCTTGGTTAGAAAATTTCTTAGCTGATTACGAGGCAATTGTTTTGGTAGTAAGTCATGATAGACACTTTTTAGATGCAGTATGTACACATATTGTAGATATCGACTTTAGCAAAATGAGTATTTATACCGGAAACTATACTTTCTGGTACGAATCGAGCCAGTTAGCTTTAAAACAACGTAGTGATCAAAATAAGAAGCTAGAAGAAAAGGTTAAAGAATTACAGGAATTTATCCAACGCTTTAGCGCAAACGCTTCAAAATCAAAACAAGCTACTTCACGTAAAAAAGCTTTAGATAAAATAGACATTTCCGAAATTAAAGCTTCAAGTAGAAAATATCCTGCTATTTTATTCAATAATCTAGGTCGCGAAGCGGGCGACCAAATTTTGCAGGTAGAGGGTTTAAGTAAAACTGTAAATGGCGAGGTTTTATTTTCCAATGTGAACTTTATGATCAATAAGGGAGATAAAGTTGCTATTTTATCTCAAAATAGCTTAGCTACAACGGCATTTTATAATGTGCTATCGGGCAGAGATCAGGACTATAAAGGAGAATTCAAATTTGGAGTGACTATTAGTACAGCTGATATCCCGAACGATAATTCTGATTATTTTGAGGGCAAGGACGAAAACTTAGTTGATTGGTTACGTGAATATTCAGGTACTGATGCTGACGAACAATTTGTAAGGAGCTTTTTAGGCAGAATGCTTTTCTCGGGTGATGAAGTACTAAAAAATGTTAAAGTGCTTTCAGGTGGCGAGAAAATGCGTTGCATGTTTTCAAGAATGATGCTTCAATTGGCAAACTTCCTTATGTTTGATGAGCCAACCAATCACTTGGATTTAGAATCGATCACCGCTTTAAATAATGGGATGAAAGACTTTAAAGGAACTATCCTATTCACATCCCGAGATCATGCGCTTACAGAATCTGTAGCAACAAGAATCATTGAAATTACTCCAAAAGGCAGTATTGATAGAATGATGACTTACGATGACTATATCAATAACGAAGACGTTGCAAAACTTAGGGAAGAAATGTATAAATAGACAGATAATTCCTTTAATTTTACCATCTTTAAAGTAAATTAGAGAATGATCAGTTAGTATATTCCTGTTTTAAGATTATTATAGTGATTAAATCGTTATTAAAATAATAATTATAATGTATGGGTGGTAAACAAACAACAATTAAGGAAATTGCATCGCTTCTTAATATATCGGTTTCAACCGTTTCAAGAGCCCTGCATAAACATCCAAGTATTGGTATTACAACTCAATTAAGAGTTCAAAAATTAGCAGACGAGTTAAATTATGAACCTAATCAGGCTGCGATTTTTTTCCAAAAAGGCAAGAGCTACACAATAGGACTTATTTTACCAGAACTTTCAGAAGCATTTTTTTCATCAGTAGTAAATGCTGTGGAAGATATGGCCTACAAAAAGAATTATACCGTTCTATTGGCTCAATCTCATGACGATGAAGATAGAGAAAAGCAAATCATACAAATGATGAAAAACCATCGAGTAGATGGTTTGGTTGTGTCTGTGGCAAAAACTACTACTAACTTCGACCATTTCCACATGCTCGAAAAATACAATATTCCCATTGTCTTTTTTGACAGGATTCCTCCTCTTAAAAATATCCACTCAGTTGCATGCAATATAGAAACGGGCAGCTTAGAGGCAGTAAACTACTTATTAAAAAAAGGCCATCGTTGTATCGGCTTAATTAATGGTCCTGCAGCATTAACAGCAAGTGAAGAGCGTAAAAAAGGTTATTTTAAAGCCATTACAAAAAACCGTTTGAAATTTGACCCTTCTTTAATCGTAAGTTGTGATTTAACAGAAAAAGGAACACAGGAAGCTTTAACTGCATTGATGGAAAATAAACGCAATTTAACTGCTATCGTAACTTTTAATGATTATGTTGCCCTTTATGCAATTAAATATGCTCGTAAATTAAATATCGACCTAAAAAATGATCTGCAATTTATAAGTTATTCAAACCTGCCACTTATTAATTATATGGATCATGTGCCGATAGCTTCAGTTGAGCAATTCCCGTACAAACAAGGAGAAAAAGCAGTTGAAATTTTATTCGATTTAATTAACAATAAAGATTCTTCTACGCCTGAAACGATGTATTACAATAAAGTTGTTGTAGAATCAGAGCTTATTGAAAACCAATCTTATCATACCGATTAAATACGTTTCCAATCCTATCATAAAAACATATACCGTTAAAATAATCTTATCTAGGCAAGAAATTTAGCGCAAACGTTTGTGCTAAAGAAATAACATTCTAATAATTAGCTTTGGTAAAAGCTAAAAAATAGTGTTAGGAATGTTAAAGAAAGTAATAGATAAATATGGCCTGAAATTTGAAGATTTCGAGATTCAAAATTTTGGTTCGGGACTGATCAATAAAACTTGGAAGTTAGGTGCAATTACAGGAGAGAAGTCTTACGTGCTGCAACAAATTAATAAAAGTGTTTTTAAATCTCCAATTCAAATTAGTGAAAACCTTAATAAGGTGGGTAATTATTTAGCCAAAAATCACCCAGAGTACCTTTTTGTTTCCTCATTACCATCGAAAGACAATGATTTTGTTATTAAAGATGAAAACGAGGAATATTATAAGCTCTCTAATTATATTAACGATTCAATTGCAGTTAATACAGTTAAGAATGAAAAAGAGGCCTTTGAGGCAGCTAGAAAGTTTGCCGAGCTCACTAAACTTTTAGTAAACTTTGATATAACTAAACTAAGCTATCCTCTTCCAAATTTCCATAACCTGACGCTAAGATTTATTGAACTTGAGGAGCAGCTTAAAGTTGCCGATAAAGACCGTTTAGAAAAAGCGTTAAACCTAATTCATCAAGTCTATAAAAATAAAGATATTGTTGATACGTATGATCAGATTATTTCCAAAAAAATGATCCCGCTTAGGGTAATTCATCACGACACGAAAATAAACAATGTGTTGTTTGACGATCAATACAATGGCTTATGTGTCATAGACCTAGATACTGTTATGCCTGGCTATTTCATCAGTGATGTGGGTGATATGATGAGAACCTATCTTTCACCAGTTGATGAAGAAGAGCAGGATCTAAGTAAAATTGAGATTAGAGAGGATGTTTTTAAAGCGATCGTTGAAGGCTACTTTAAAGAAATGGGAGATGTTTTATCAGCTAACGAAAAGCAGTTATTTGTTTATGCGGGTAAGTTTTTAATTTACATGCAGGCCGTTCGATTTTTGACAGATTATTTGAATAATGACCGCTATTACGGAGCAAAATATGATGGGCACAACTTTGTTAGAGCAAAGAACCAGATGTTGTTATTAGAAAAATACAATGAACTTGAGCATAAATTTCAATCTATTGTAGAACTACATAGCAATTAGAAGAATTGTTAAAAAAGAAAGCCAGCAATTATAAAAATTGCTGGCTTTCTTTTTGTAAGATCTTTAATATCCGCTATCGTCTAGCGCAAAAGTATTCTTTTTAGTCTTCCATTTCCCTCTAGTAAAATCAGGGAATTCTTGTGGTGCATTACCTTCTTTCAGCGATTTTGTTGAAAGTGGTGTTATTGCACTCATTGTAACTGAATCATAAACATCAATTGGAGTTTGTTTTTTATCTTTAACTGCGGTGATAAAAGCATTAAATACAAACCAATCCATTCCACCATGGCCAGCACCAACCGCTTCTGCTTCATATTTTTTCCAAAGTGGGTGATCATATTTTTTGTACCATTCATCTGCACTATCCCAAGCATGCGGCTTTGTTTTCCCCTCTATATGGATCGATTTATTCACATCCATCCACAAACCGTTGGTACCTTGCACCCTAAAACCTAATGAATAAGGTCTAGGCAAATGCACGTCATGTGACAACATTACTGTTTCGCCATTAGCGCAATTAATTAAGGTAGTAGTTACATCTCCATTTTTATAATTCAATTTGGCATTAGCATGGCCAGGAGATAATTTCTCTATATGCGCTGCTAAACCTCTCGCTTTTGAACTAAATGAAACAAGGTTAGTAAATCGATTCCCTTTGTTTATACTAGCATAATTGATAAGTGGTCCAGCACCATGGGTTGGATATAAGTCGCCATCTTGATCAATATTGAACTGAGTTCTCCATTGTGCTTCGCTTGTTGCAGTTGCTCCATATTCAACTCCACCTTTTCCATTAAATAAAATCTCTCTCAAATCATGCTGATACCCGCCTTCTAAATGAATAAGCTCTCCAAATACGTTCTGTTGCACCATATTTAAAACAGCCATTACATCTCTACGGTAACACACATTCTCTAAAGTCATATATGGCATCCCTGTTTTTTCTGAGGTATTAACAATATCCCAATGCTCTTTAATTGTTAACCCGGCAATTACCTCACATCCAACATATTTACCAGCATTCATGGCATCCACTGCTTGTTTGTGGTGAAATTGCCATGGTGTTGCAATAATAACTGCATCAATATCTTTTCTCTCCAATAACCCTTTGTAAGCATCAATGCCTCCAGTGTATTCTTTAGCTGCTGGTTTTCCTTTTCTAGCGATAAAATTTCTGCAAGTTTTTAACGAACTTTCTTGCGTATCGCAAATCGCTACAATTTCAACATCATCTCTTAAACAGCCTTCACTAATATGGCTCATACCTCTGGCACCTACACCAATGTATCCTAACCTAACCTTACTATTTGTTGATGCAAACAAGCTTCCTGTAGGCAAAATAGTAATACCCGCAGCGGTAACTGCACCAGTTTGTAAAAAATCTCTTCTTTTCATTTATTTTTGTGTTTAGCCTTTTTATCTAATTATTCGGTTTCTGATAAATATTTCAAACGTATTATAGATACAAGATAAGAGCATCTAATTAAAAAACCATCAAACATGATTACACAAACGATTGCATAAGTTTTCGGTCTACAACATTAATCTAAAAGTTAAATCTATTAAATAATTAAAGATTTATCCTTCAAATTCTCCCTCTATTTCATAGATAATGTTGTACCAGACAATATATAAATCGTTTGCGCAACATTAAAAATACAAAAAAATTATAACTCTAGCGCTTTCCAGTTACGAAGTTAGCCTTGCTAACGTCCTAGCTAACATTGTAAATGAAAGTTGAACCAGTAGCAAATACTTTACAGATTTTAATGCAATTAGATTGCATCTTATCTTATTTTTGCATTTCAATTTTTAGTTAAAATTAAGCATGATTTCAATTCAATCAGTTGCTCATCAATATGCTGGGTCTCCAATGATCAGTTTTAAGGATTGGCAAATTAAAAATGGTGAGCAGTGGCTCCTATTAGGCGAATCTGGAAGTGGAAAAACAACTCTTCTTCATATATTAACAGGGATTTTAAAGCCAAAACAAGGTGAAATTTGCCTTAATGGGACCTCGATTTATACGCTATCGTCAAAAAAATTAGATCAATTTAGAGGACGTAATATTGGCATTATCTTTCAAAAACCACATTTAATCAAAAGCTTAACAATTTCCGAAAATCTTGCATTGGCCCAAACCTTTGCAAAACTTCCCGAAAGTGAGGAAAGAATAAATGAAGTATTAGCATCTTTGGGAATTGCCGATAAGAAAAATTCTTATCCTAATGAATTAAGTCAGGGTCAATTACAGCGTGTATCTATTGCAAGAGCCGTTATCAATAAACCTGCGTTATTAATTGCAGATGAGCCAACTTCCAGCCTTGATGATAAAAATGCTGCAGCCGTATTAAACCTATTAATGCATCAGTCTGGTTTAAATCAAGCTACTTTAGTAGTTGCTACACATGATAAAAGAGTAAAAGATGCCTTCACAAATACCTACGATTTAGCATGAGCCCATTAAAAATTAGTTGGAAGAGTTTATGGTCAAAGCCGCTATCGGCATCGCTAAATATTATGCTTATCGCATTTGGGACGGGCATTTTAACCATTTTATTATTGGCGTCGACCCAAATTGAAGAAAAATTAAATAATAATTCAAAAGATATTGATTTGGTTGTAGGCGCAAAAGGCTCTCCTTTACAATTAATATTAAGTAGTATTTATTATATCGATTTTCCAACGGGCAACATCCCCTTAAAAGAGGCGAACGCACTTTCTCATAACCCTTTTGTAAAAAGGGCTACTCCCCTTGCACTTGGCGACAACTATAATGGTGTTCGCATTGTTGGAACAGATAGCAACTTTGTTAGTCTATATGGTTTAAAAGTTGACCAGGGTAAATTCTGGGTGGCAGATCTTGAAGCTACCATAGGAGTTAACGTTGCAAAAGAACAAAGATTAAAAGTTGGTGATACTTTTAATGGATCACATGGTTTAACCAATAATAAAGACGTACATAAAGACCATCAATATAAAGTAGTTGGTATTTTAACACCGCAAGGTAATGTTACCGATAATTTAATTCTAACCAATGTAGCAAGTGTGTGGCGAATGCATGAAGAAGCGCATGAACATAAAGAGGGTGAAGAGCACGATTCGGGAAAAGAGGCCACGGACGAAATAAAAAATAGAGAAATTACTTCCTTGTTAATTCAATATCGATCTCCAATGTCGGTTGCTATTTTTCCTCGAATGGTAAATCAAATGACTAGTTTACAATCTGCATCACCTGCGATGGAAAGTACACGGTTATTTTCTCTTATCGGTGTTGGCGTTGATACCTTACAGTGGTTTGCTATATTAATTATGCTAATTGCCGCAATAAGCGTTTTTGTTAATCTCTACAATTCCTTAAAAGAAAGAAGCTATGATCTGGCAATTATGCGAACTTTAGGCGCATCCAGAACCAAATTGTTTGTTATCGTAATATTAGAAGGGTTATGGCTAACGATTGCAGGAACTATTATTGGAATTTTGTTAGGCCATGCTGTTTTAGAGCTAATCAGCTATTACCAAGAGAGTACACAAGCTAAATTAGACGGGAAAATTTTTGTGAATAGTGAATTATACCTGCTGATTGCTGGCATATCTATTGGTATTTTTGCCGCGATTATTCCAGCAATACAAGCATACCGATCTAACATTTCTAAAATATTAGCTAAAAATTAATGCCACTCTTAAAATCGAATCTTTTAAAAAATGATCGGAAACTAAACCAATTTATAGGGAGTATCATTTTTGTGAAAAAGCCGATTAAATTTGATGGTATTGGTATATTTGTATAAGCATTAAAATAAAATACATACTGATGAAAAAATTAAGCTTGATATTTTTGATACTTGTTGGCTTTGGTTTTACTGCGCAAGCACAACATGACCCAAATGATCAAATCATGTCTGATAATTGGGATGTGATCGGTAATGTTGATTTTAAAACAGTTAAGGAAACCGAAATGTATGCTATTTTTAACAATGAAATTAAAAAACATGCAGGTAAGCCATTTGAATTAGAGGGCTATATTGTGCCTATCAAAGATGGAATGAAACAGAGTAAATTCATGTTATCTACCTTACCCATTAATCAATGTTTCTTTTGCGGAAAAAATGGAGTTCCTATTATGGTAATGGTTGAATTGATTGAACCCATAAAATTCACCTATCAAACAGTAAAAATTAAAGGTATTTTAAAATTAAGCACGGCAAATGCTATGGATAACCCACCTATTAGTTTGCTAAGTGGAAAAGCCCTTTAACAATGGCAAACGCAAGTCCTATTGACATTTTAAAACAAAACAATCTCAAACACACAAAACAAAGGATTCGTGTACTAGAGGATATTTCTGCCAATGCGACGGCGGTTTCACAACCAGCTCTTGAAAAAAAATTAGGCAAGGAAATAGACCGCGTAACTTTATATCGAATTTTAAATACTTATGTAGAAAAAGGTATCCTACATAGAATTGTTGATCAAAATGGAACTGCTAATTATGCTATTTGCTCTTCTGCTTGTTCTGCAGAGCAACATCACGACGAGCATGTTCATTTTAATTGCACAAACTGTAATAAAGTATTCTGTTTAGCCACCAAAGTTCCAGAGATTAATATTACCGAGGGCTTTAAAGCGGAAGCAATTAGCTTAATTGCTTATGGGATTTGTAAAGAATGCAGTAAAACTTTAACACTTTAACACTTTGACAAACTTTGAAAGTTTGTCAAAGTGTTGAAATTTCACCTAGTGACCTTCGTGTCCATCCGCACCATGCGCATGTCCATGACTTAATTCATCAGCTGTTGCTTCGCGAACTGTTAAAATTTTACCAGCAAAAATCAGGTTTTTTCCAGCCATTGGATGATTTAAATCAACTGAAACAGTAGTTTCAGAAATACCTGTTACACCAGCACGAAACTGGTTTCCATTATTATCTTGTAAAGGAATAACATCGCCCACATTTGGTAATTCACCTGCTTCCTTAAACATATCAATCGGAAGGTCTACATGAGCTGTCGCATCTAATTCTCCATAACCATCGGCTGGAGAAAGCTCGAAACTATACTCATCACCCACTTTTAAACCTAATAAATGCTCTTCAAATTTAGGTAACATCATACCTACACCATACAAAAATACCAATGGTTGATCTTCATTTGCTTTCTCAACAAAAACTTGCTGACCTTCTGGAGTAGTAGTGTGCAGTTCATAGGTTAGAGACACTACTGTGTTAGAATTAATATTCATCTATTTTATTTTAATTAATAAATTTTACTGCCTCGGCTATTGTACTTACAGGCAGCTGGCAAGTTTTATTTCGGCAAATCTTCCTTTATTCGATTTAATCCTCGTGGTGCAAATATAGGCTATTTATTAGGTTAACAAAAAATAGCTTTAATTGTTGTTAAAAGGCGTTAGTAATTTGGACTAGTACCAAAAGTAGTACTAAAGTTTAGGGGTGATTGTTACATTAACCCTTCTTCCTCATAACTATAATAACCGTCATTAGTTATTATTAAATGGTCGCAAACTTCTATCTCTAATAACTTCCCTCCGTCTCTCAATTTCTCCGTTACCTTATTATCTGTTAAACTTGCTTGAACGTTTCCACTAGGGTGATTATGTGCCAATATTATGGAACTTGCTTTAGCTTTTAATGCAATTGCAAATATTATCTTCGGATCTACTACAGTTTGCTCGACCCCTCCTACTGATATTCTTGCTATCCCTAACACTCTTTTACTTCTATCAAGAAGCATAATTTTAAATTCTTCTAATAATTCGATTGTATCTTTTTCCCATTGGTTAATAAAGATTTGATAAGCATCATTCGCAGAGGTTACTTTTGGACGTTCAGATGCTTTAAATTTAGGTCTGTAAGCAACGATTACTTCAGCCACTCTCGTTAGTTCTTGTATCATAATATTTTAATTAATTATGATGCAGAACCAAGGTTTAAGCTCAACTAAACAAAGAAGCAACGCAATAAATGGGTGATGCGTTGCCTGTGGGTTTATGGCGGAATTTCTTTAAGTTTGTTGAGATTACAAGCTTAAATTTGAGGAGTGATTAATAAAACCCTTTTAGCTAGGGTCAAAATCAACCTTCGAAGTTATCCCATTCATTAGCACTGAAAAGATGTAGTTGTCCTATAATTCCATTTCTTTCATTTGTTAACTTTGTTATAGCGATAAACACACCATCCTTTTCCATCGGATGAATATGCTTTTCACATAAAAGTCTGGAAACTTGTGAATCATCATCAAATGCAATTCCATTTAGCCCGTCGAGTACACACTTAGCAAGATTATCTACATCAACTTCTTTAAATCTTCTTGGAAGAGTACTAACATTGATAACTACCTCAACTAAATTAGGCTTTTTAATCCTTTTATCATCCTTAAATATATTGCTCGCAACTTGCTGAATATGCTCTGTAAATAATTTTATAGCCTCAGTATCTTCATTTTTTTCATATAAGTGTTTAATTGGATATTCAGTGCCATCCTCTGCTTTTGCAAAAGCGTCTAATGGTTTAAATGCATCCTGTTTTGTTGGTACTAAACAATCATATAAACCAAAGCAATGGTCAACTTTAGGGTTTTTATGAAAAGTGATATTTCCATCTTCATCAAGGAGGTCTTCCATTTTCTTCTCCAATTGTGCTCTTTCTTTCTTGCTTAACATTATCTATTGCTTAAAAATTAGGTATTTAGTTTAATTAATGGATTTCAATACGGATTTATACTGCTTATATATGCCGATTAATTATTGTCACTTTATAATTGGAAATGCTAATTCTATTTGATTTATTAGCTAAGAAGAAATGATGATTGATTAAGAGAAATGCCCGAGTTATAGTCGCTAGCTAAATTTTAAATTAGTTATATAATCATTTAAATCTGAATTACTTTGCATAGCAATAAACTGAGGTTTTGTTAGTAAACACTGAATCATGCTTACTGCAAGATAATGAGCAGTAACAAGGTCATCCCTTACTATCGATTTATCACCTCCATGAGCAATCGCAGAGCGCTTTTGGTATATAGTTTTAAATTGGTTTGATATTTCTATTCTATCAATTAGTTTATCAGAAATAATAAATGCTAAGCATTCGCTTATATTACTAACAATTGAAGGAGAAATAAAGCTTCCATCATTAAATTGAAGCATGGCTTCAATCGCAAAAACGAACTGTACTAATGCCTTATCTTGTTCAAGGTCATGAATAGCTCTTCCAATCCATTCAACTGAGATAAGAATACGTTTTTCGAGTTTTGTAATATGTTTCGCTTTTGTTAAGTTCCAAATCTTCTCGTTACCATTACTTGGGTTTAAAAAGAATGGGTCGCTTATATTAACAAGGTCTTTATGGTATGCTTTATTATTAGAACCAGGGGTTGAATTATTACAAATAACAACACTTAAATATCGGTCGCTTCTATAATTTCGAATTCCAATTGAATTCTTATGAGTTAAATCAGAAATCATATAATTTACTATGTTTTCGAACTTATCACATAACTTATTGGCCATTTCCACAGACTTATTATTGTCTCTCGAAGAAACTTTAACTCCAAGTATATATTCTGGATTTTGCTGTAAAAACGAGATACCGTTTTCTAAGAATGGATATGTTTTAACTAGCTGGTCTCTTGATTTCTGATAGTTATATATCGTGTATGCACCTAATGTTAACGAGGGTTCATCTAATGTAAGTCCATAGATTTCATAGAGGGCTTCACTTTCAACTACTGGTATATTCAATATTTTGTTAATAAGTTCAGTTAAATCAGCTTCCTCGCATTTCTTCTCTTCTTGTTTTAATCTGCGTATTAGAACAATGAGACTTTCTTCAAGTTTCTTAAATGAAATAGTACTGTATATCTCTTTATTTATTTGGTATATTGTTTGACAAGCAGCATCGAAAATTTCAACATTCTCCCCTAAATATGAGATATTGCTTGCCCCCATGCCAATCATTTTATAGGGCCTAACAGAGGTCTTATTATTAGGGATATGTACGCTTATAGAGATAAGATTATCTACTATAGCTTTAGTGTCTTTAAGATTCATTAATAGGGCTGAAATATCTATTTTATTTAACTCGGTTAAATTTAATCCGATTATTCCTATTTAGTTGTTTTAGCTAGCAGATTATTAATAAAAGCTGAACATGTAACTAAAATAAGTTTAGCATCTTCTTGCTTTAATGTTGATTGTTCCATCATTTTATGTTGTATGCCATCGGCATCACTTATCCATCCATATAAACTAGAAAGTGAGCTTTTTATTTGAAAGGTTAAACTCAAATATATATTAATAAATGTAACAAACTAAATCCTTGTGATTATAGCGCATTTATAACTATTCAATCACATCAAATGGGGCAGTTATAGTAGCGACTTTTGGCGTTATATACAGTTTTGCATTTTCGATACAGTGTTTTTCGACAACCTTAACCCATTTATCGTACCAGTACCATGCTTTTTCTATTTCCACACCATACCCTTTTCCTGCTTGTTTTGCCTCCAATTTATTCCATAATGTCGAGTGTTGATGTGGGCCAAACTTATCATAACCTTTCTCTCTCATCAATTTCCATATCTGAGTGGGTAGGTATTTCTTTATTTCCTTCTCTTTAATTACAACATATTCCTTATTTATGTGTTCAGCTTCGGGAGAGTCAGCCTTTATAAATTCTATAACTTTATCAGCCTGTCCTTTATGGTTTACTGTTTTGGGAACGTAAAGCACCCTGTAGGAATATCTTATATCGTTAAATTCAGCCTCCGATAAACCGTCGTCAAACGCATTTATATATGTTGCAATATTAGCGGGTAAATCTGTAAACTCTCTCAATTGTGCGACATGTTCATCCTTTATCGAAGAAAATTGAAGTGAGAACGATAAGTGCTTATCTATTCCGTATTTATCACCAAACAGTTGTTTTATGGAATCATTGTAATTCAGACAACAAGCTTGAAACCTAGCACTTAAATACTCGTCAATCTTATTTGTCATTTGATGTTCTATTTCATGACGTAAGCCTATAAGAAATTTTAAATTGGAAGCAACAATTGTGTTAATAGGTGATTGTGTAGTGTTTAAACACCGTTCTAACTCCCAGTATTTATAAGCGTTCCTTTTAGTTCGGTCAAACTTTTTTCTTCCATTTATTACTGTATGATATCTATATTCCACATTATTACTTCTATAGTAAGCATGGAGTAAATAAGTCCAAGCTATTGTAGATAGTACAATAAATGACTCTGATTTAAATTGAATATTAGGATTATTGAAAACTTGAACCGCACTCAACATTGCTTCTCTTGATTTCACCAATAGCTCTTCCTTAATAGACCAGGTCTTTCTCATTCACTTAAAACTATTAATCTCTTTTAGTTTTTTAAATAATCAGTTTATGCTTCTTTATGTTTAGAAGCATCTATTCCACGTTGAACCTTACTTGGAAGTACAAATAGAAATTCAGCAAGCGTCTTTGTAAATTCAATTGATTGCCTTGCGTCATCGGTTGTAGGCAAAGTTGCATCATCGTCTGCATGCCTTTCATCATTAGCATCTAATCTAATTTCATGAGCCCACAGCTCCATTTCTTTAGTTAACAGGCTATCTGTAGTGGCAGACGTTATGCGAGAATATAGAGAACCTGTTTTATATCCCTTTTCCTTAAGCATTGCATCAACAGCACTAGCACAAAGCATAACTGAACCAGATGGAGCATAAACGCTATCAATAGCTTGTTGTAGATAAGCTTTTACTTTGACTGGAAGAATATCATCTATAGTTTCAATTGATGGATATATTTCATAAATATAATTTGCATCTGACTTCGCACTTGCAATAACTAATCCGCCACAACGCCCACAAGCATATATTCTCCATGTTCTGGAATTTGTGTTGTCATCTGCAGTAGTTGTTATAGGCTGCATTTGCGTTTTCAAATTAGGCTTATCGATTGAGCAGTAAGGACATCTATCGATTTTTAGGTATTCAGTTAAATATGACATATTGAGAATGCTAAGCCACTAAGATAGGAAATAACACGATAGTTTGCACACCGCCTTGCACATCGAGCAAAGATGCCAAAGAAGAAGTGCGCAGCACGCCTTTGGCTACGTCTTGACGCAAGCAAAGGCGAGATATTTGTGTCAAATATCATGACTGCTGCGCAGTCTTTGTGAGTCAGCAGGTGTGCCGCACTGAGAGAGCCGATGGATTTAGCCTTGATCGCAGAGAATGCTAAATTCAAAGTAGGCTCTCATGAGTTGCGCCTCTTTGTTAAAGCAAAAGGAATGACAATATTATTGGTGGTTCTTTTGCAGAACATTAGTAGCAACGAATACCGATCTACCTAAGGCTAGCTTTGATTACTGCACAGGCTCCTGCTAAGAACGAATAGTCCGCAATGCCTTTAATTAATAGAACTACCTTAGCCTAACAACTGAATTAATGACCGTCAAAGGCTTTTGCGCTGATAAGCCACCCTTAGAGCTAAAGCCTTTGATTTGGGAGTTAAATATTATCGGCATAGTTGTCATTCCAATATTGAACAAACTCATTTCCAAATGGCGTAAAGTTATAGCCTATAAGCTGACTCCCATAGTCAACATCTATAGCTTTTAATATGCTTTCCCTTACAAGAATTGGCAACAGAGCGCTACTTTTTCTTATGGGTTGCTCCGAATTAATTAAAAAGATTAATTCATTAACTTCTTCAATAGAGGTTGCATTTGATAATGATTTTGAAATTCTATTAAAACGTTTGTCAGAATCATTCAGTTCTGGAATTACATCAATACCTTTATCTTCTATTATCTGAAGTTCGGCACTATCTCTTTCCTTCTCAGAAACTATCCTCAATGCTCTTTCATCCTTAAGTCGTTGTTCAAAGTCTATTAGCTTGGTTTGTAGCTCAATATAATCTGATTTTAAAACTATAGAATTCTTATCAGTCCATTTGGAAACACTAGGAGTAACTATTCTTTCAAAGAAATCTGTTACTAATCTAGCTATCGCTAGCATCAGATAAGTAAATATTAAGACTAACATTGTTATAATCACAACCAATATGGTGTGCCAAATAAAGGGGTTGACTGTAAAGTAATTATTGATTATTTGCAACTTTGAATTAAGTGGCAATCCCTTATCAAAGAATAGAATTATGTAAACAAGTTTAGCATTATGAATAAGCCAAACTATGACGAATGTACCCAAAAATGGATTTGTCGTTCTTTCTTTAATATTATCAAAGAATGAGTTGAGAGCGTCTTTTACCATTAGCTTTTAATTAGAAATGTAATTATAACAAAAAAGAGCCACATGGCTATGGCTCTCCATTACTATGTAAAGTAAGTTAAATTAATTTGATGGATTCGCTTTAAACCCTATCGACTGATTTGTAGAAGCTCTGCCTAATGCATTATTCTTTAGCTCCTCATATTCTGTATTGGTAATAGCACCTCTTTCTTTAAGCCATAAAAAGTTTTGTAATTGACTCTCAATAGGGAAATCTCTGTCTAACACACCATATTTTTCTTTAAGATATGAATTGATGCGGTTTGTTAATTCTTCAACAAATTGATTTACAATAATTTTGTTAGGTAAGGCTTCAAAAATAATGATAAACTGTTGAAAATGGTGTCTATTTACAGCAGGAATTAATATTTCATTTCTTCTTCCTAAGTATGCAGATAGCGACAATCCAACTATTACGATAAATAACATGATTAATGCCCCATAAGTAAATTCTGTGCTATCTCCAATGAGTAATGCAACTAAGTTTACAAAAAATACAATTATAAGAATTGGTGTAAGCATAAGTGGGATCCAACTGGTTTCTTGTTTTCTTAATAATTTGTCTGGCAAAATATCTTCATATGGTATTGTTATTTCACTTCCCTCTTTTAAATTATTTACTCGATATAATAGACCATGTTCTTTAAATTCGCATTCACGTGTAATAAATAATCGTTTCTGTTTTAGTTTCATTTTATCTTAAAGATGCAAGGTAAAAAACATCTTTAGTTTAACGCAACAAATACTAATTAATAATTACTTACAAATATTTATCATTTTTTGAGTATGTCAGCAAAGATTTCTGTCCTTGCTTTGATAAATGTACCTAAGAATGGACTTGTTGTCCTTTCTTTAATATTATCAAAGAATGAGTTGAGAGTGTCCTTTACTATAAGGAGTGAATTTGGCCATATTAATTGAGAAAAATAGATGCTTGTTAAATTCGGCTTTTAAAAGCTGCTTAGAATAATGAAGCATTTCAAAATAAGGTACAATTAATCCAATTTTAACACGGCTTTTGTTAATATCGTTTGCAATTTTTCAACATTATTACCGTAAGCATACCTTATTTAACTTATAATAGTAAATTTGGTGTAGAAACAACAAAGGAACAAATTAATGTCCCTTTGGTACTCGTTTCAGAATAAACGTTACTCTCGCAAGAGTAACGGTAAAATCGGAACCTCGAAGCTAGCACTTCGGGGTTTTTTGTTTATAAATCAAAGTTATGCGATTAGTGGTCAGTTACCAAATTTCAATCAAACTATTAACTAACAACTTTTTTAACATAGTAATAGAACCATTTTGTGGCTCTGGAACCTTTTGATTTAGTCTTTGGAAGTCCTCCTTAGTTTAATCAATGGTTTTCATCCAATCAAGGCTTCTAAACCTGTAACCTGTCAGTTTTAAGACTTCGTTCATAAATGCATTAATTGTAAGTAAAATCCCCATTAGTTGTGTTGCTTTGCCATTCCACATTACCGCTCCAATCTCATTTCTATTTGAATTACAAATCTTAAGAAATCTTCGTATTTCTAAATCAAGCAACTCCGCATCTGTTCTAATCTTGCCACTTATCTTGCCTCCGTTCTCATCTAACAGGCTTGAGAATACTAAAATTGCATTGTAAACGTTGTCGCAAGCTTTCTGTAATTGATTAAATCCATCAACTTTAGATACTGGTTTGGAATTTGGTCTATTTGGCAAATCACTTTTAATTTCCTCTGATTTAATGGGAGTTCTTTTTACACTTCCCTTCTTCATTACAATTAAACTAGCTGGTTTAAGTTGGTTTATTAATGAAATTGGATTTTCACTAATAGTCTTTAAGTTAAGTTTCAACTTTAATCGTCTTTCACTTGAATTAGCGAAAGTTGATTTTTCATCTATCATTTGCTTTTCTAGTCCATTGCCCACAACCACATATCGGGTTTTACAATTAGGACAACTAGTGTACTTGATGGTGGCGTAAAAGATAATATTAGTATTGCAACATTCGCATTTGGATGTCTGTGATAGGGGTTCAAACATTTTAATAATAAGCCACAATGTCCCGATTAGGCTTTTAATAAACACAATAAGCGCAGGGACAACAACCATATCCGAACTGGAGCCCTAGGAGGCAAGTAAACGGACAGGCCGAAGCCCTACGCTCGTCGCGTGGGCATCAGCTCTATTCCATCTTGCTTCACTTTTTGAATTTCCTAGGTTCCAGTTACAAGTAGAGTAGCTAACGCTTATATTTTAATTAATGTAAATCCTTATATCTTTCCTTTTAATTAACTCAAAGATAGTAAGTGAATTTAAATAACGGGCATTACACCCGTTATTTAATTAAGCAACTTCTGCTCGGTCTGCGACTAATAAACTAATCACATCAGTTTCCCCATTAAAAGTTAATCGGTAGAAGTAATTACGAACATCGTTAGGCACAAAATTTGGTCGAATGCAATATTCAATCCCTTTTGTATTATCCTCCGATTGCGTTAATTGATAAGCTTGTCTTAACAGCCTATTCGCTAGATTTCCACCAAACTTGGTAATAAATTGCTCATCTAAATCGATAAAGATGAATGACCGACCATCTTTAGCATTGCTAAGTGTGATGTTGTAGAAATGACACACGAATTCATTTAGCAAGCTCGTATTCATTTCATTCTTTTTGTGGTCTAGAATTACATATGTTCTGTACTTACTTAATTCGAAGCCTTTTAGTAACTCTACGCCAACTTCTACTAATTTAGTGTAGGCTTTTAAAACCTGTTCATTGTTTACTTGCAATTCGGGTGTTACCAAAACGAATTGTGTTACTTGTTTCTTAGGCTGAGCCTTTGTCTTTGTTTTCATTTTTACTGATTTAAAGGGTTAAATAATTAATGATTACTTGTGAGCGAAGCGATTTAAGAGTGTTTTACTTCTTAATCCAGTAGATTTTATGCTATTGATTAGGGATTACGTATAAGCAAGAAAACCACGATCGAAATCGTGGTCACTATGTCTATGGAAGTATTGCTGTAGAAATCACTTTCGCAAGACAATGGCGGGCGGTATTAGGATTGGAGAGCATCCATGGGAAGCACACACAAATAGTAAAGGGGTGGGGTATTGTTTATATAATGACTATTTTTATATATATAAAATTTGGAATTGCACTAAACAAAGAATGCCTAGCTGATTAAGCCAGGCATTGTTATAGAGGTTTACGCAATCGGGAGATTTTTTGACAAGTCTATAATAAGAGTATATTTTGCAATAAAATCTCCCTACTTCCGATAATCATCAGATGTCCTGTATTTTGGAGAGAACAATATGTAATATGACTGGTAAACTCCATCAATCTTGACCTTACCATTTATTCGCTTAAAGTTAAAACAATCCTCTATATCAGTTCCTTTAGCATTAACTATGTTACCTTTTATATCTCTGTAATCGAATCGTTTATAAATCAAATTGAGTGTTTTCTCTATTTCAGTTATATAAACTTTTGGACCACAGTAGAATGAATTTATTATCTCGTCAATCATCTCGACATTGTTTCGAATATCGATATGCTTCTTCAAATTAACGGCATCTCTAATGGCACTTCTTTTCCATTTCAAGCTACAAAGTTTTTCGGCACCTAGGACAAAATACCCATCAAAGACTAATGGGTCTTTTTTATTTAAAAGATCTAAGTGCTTATAGTAATCAAAATAATCCTTCCCACCGTAATAAATGCCATATTCCTCTATCAACTTATGGAGCTGCTGGAAAACCTCGATTGCTTTTTCCTTCGGTTTCTTCTTAGAAATTAACTTTAATTGGTCTTCTTCGGTAAAGGCTTTGTATACCTTATTAACCTTGACTTTGAAGAACTTTCCTTTTTCGTACTCTTTTAGTAGCGCATTGCTATTGGTATAAAGATTTTCTGTTAAAGCAGAGTATAAATAGTTGTCCTTAGAATAGGTGTTTATTGTACCATCGTTGTTAAACATATCAAAGCCTTTATTCTTTTCCATTACATCATCGATAAGTTTCCTGTTGCTTCGCATTGCCAATTTATTTTTAATCTTACGAAGTTCTGTAATGAGGTAAATCTCATTACTTATGGTCTCTTTTATATCTTGCTCGTCATAATATGGCTTATCTAAAAGTGTGGTTATATGTGTAATAGAATTTACACCTCTGCGACACCTCCCAAAAATCTGTATAGCGGTATAGTTTGGATGTATTATGGAATGCGGGGTTTCATTAACGTTTGAAATCATTATCACATTGGGTTTAATTCCTTTATCTAACCACATATCCACACCTGCAAAATAACGTCCAGTGAATGCATTTAGTAAAGAATATTCCTGTTCATCTATTGTGCTGAAAACCTGATTTATTCCTTGTTCGGCAAAAAAGCTGTCTTTAAGGCTTTCACTACAGAAAACTCTGTATTTATCTTTAAAATCGGTTAATTTGATTAAATATGTAATTGTCTTCTTACAATTAGTGAAGATAAAAAAGGGCTGTTTATCTGTCTTATTGTGGTAGTCGATTATATCCCTTGCTGACGAATTAACGTTATTTGTTATGATAAGCGATAGTTCGTTCTCTAGTTTAAAATCTGGCTCAAATTTCAGATAAGCAAACCCATTTTCATCAAATCTTGGGTCAGTTGGAATATGTGGTGTTGCGGAAATCATAGAATTGTTGGTGAATGAGAAAAAGTCTGGTAGAAAGTCTAACATTTTCTTTCTGAATTGTGCATCTGCCACAAAAACATCACATTCATCGACCAACATGAAGAAGTCATTGATATAGTTCGTATTATAAAGTTCCAATGCCAATTTAACTTTGTAGAATGACTCAGGAGTTGTCATTATCTTTTTGGACTCTATTGTCTTGTCATTAAGATATTTGAGCAATTCCTCAACAGCATCATGTATTTCGCTTTCTCCGTATTGAACAGCCAATAAATCCCCATATTCTCTTTTTTTCACTTCAATTATTGCCGTAAACGGCACAATAATAATGCTGTGTCTTGAGGATAATATCTCACATCTAGTACCACCAATTCCAGGAATTACTTTATTAATGATGTAACGTGCGGGAATTTTACCATCGAAACCATGTAAAAACATGAGTTCATCAAACGTTGTGGCTTGAGATGGGATATTTTTAATTATTGTTTTCATTCTGTTAAGGATTAGGGATTGGAACTATTGATTTCTATTCTTCAGGTAGGACATCATCAAAATGTTCACTATCTAAATCCTCTTGATTTGGGTCGGAAGCAACTTCAAGCATTTCATCATCTAGTGATTTTTCAACTTGTTGGTCATAGAGTAACTCTTCATTTAACCATTCATTGAGTTGGTTTTCTAAACAAATCAATTTTAGTTCTTCATCGAGGTACTTCTGCCACTTTTCTTCTATTAGAGCATCATTGTTTTGGTTTTCATTTTCCAAACCGATGGTTTCAAGTTCTTCCTGTAAATAGACATCGTATTGCTCATCTTCCGACAGGCTTTCGAATGCAATTCGTTTATCTAATTGTTCCTTTAGGCGGAAATGTCCGATTACTTCTTGAATTTCACCAACGAAATTCCAAGTAACTTTGTAACTACCCATCGGTTTTCCCTCATATTCGTATTTTTCTAGGATTACTTCTTGTATGTGAATTACCATTCCCAATAGGTTGTTTAATAGAATGGATTTAGGGCCTACGGAACGTTTATTCGCCAATTGGTTTAACTGAAATTCAACTTCAATAGTCGGAAGAAATGTAGCAGAATTACTGTAAAAACCTTTTGCCATTACTGCATTTTGCGTGTGCTTACGCTCGATTTCATTTATTTCAGTTATAGCATAGTAGCCATTTCTAACCGAATAGTCGTTTGAGCCATTAATCTTTAATAAAAGATAGCTGTGTATTAAATCTTTCTTAGTCATTTCTTTATTATTTTACGTGTTTAGAAATTTAGGAGTGGCCTTACCTTGTAAAGAAGTCTGTTAATTTGCACTAAAGAAATCTGTCAAATATTGATGTCGATAATTTCAATAATTGAATCGCTTAATTCCATTTTAACCCGATCTACAGACCAAGTCTCATCTAACAAGTCATTTAGTACTAGGATTCGAAGTATTGACGATGGAGACTCTAAAGTTGGTTGCCAACTCGCTATTGCCCAAACTTCTAATTTGTCCTTAACAAGCTCACATCGTACGAAATCGATATTCGAATAAAAACCTTCACACATAGGGTATTTTACTCCTTGTTCTTTTAATTCGTTAGTTCTATCTGAATAGAATTCTAACAGTTCATTCTTTGTCATTATTAATTGATTTTTAAGTTGAGGTCTTTAGACCTATCTAGGGACTTCCCTTTGACATTTCAAAAATCAGAACAAAAAGAAGCCCCATCGGTACACACGATGAGGCTAGGTATGGAAAGTTTGTAACCCGATTTATGAATTACGCTTGATGTAAATCTTATGTGCTTTAAGGATATCTTTAATGTAGGATGTTTTGTAAGTAGGTATTATTGTAGATGGGTCAAACCTATCACTCTCGGTTAAGAATTCAATGTCTTTGCTGGCTTTACTATCTAAATGAAAGAGTTGAGAAATAAACAGTATATCGAACATAAAGCGGTATTTATTGGCAATTTCCGAAGTTTCGAGATAGCTTAATAGGTCTTGTATTAGTTCCGCAAGCAAGTATCTATCAGGATAATCTATAATAAATTGATTTTTGTTTACTAATTCTTTAACTACTTCAAATGGTGGGATTTCTTCGTAAGGCTCTAATGTTTCTTTTAGATGAATGTAGGATTGGGTTCTAAATAATTTATAGATACCTCTAGCAATGAAATGTACATTATGTATTTTTATGGGGTAAGAGGTAATATATGACGGTCTAAATTCGACATATCTCTTAAGTTCTTCGAGAGTCTGCGTTTCAGTGCGTTTAAACTTACGCTTCAATTCATCATTCTGTAAATGATAGTTCTTCAGGAATATTAGCACTTCAGATGCTTCAAGCGCATCCGTACGCTTTTCTTCTATAGTGTTATAGATAAATAAATGTTGACCAATTATATAATGGATATTGCTTAAGTGTCTTTCACCAAGCTTATAGTTTATAAAAAGAGCTTCAAGTGCTTCTAGATAAAATAATTGTTGACTTTCATTTATAAGACAGAAAGCTTTTGTTTCAAATAGTTCAGTTCTACCATCATATTTAGCGTAAGTTGTTATTGTATCTTGTGATAGTGTTTCTTTATCTAATGGAATATATGTAAACATAAAAGCGAATAGGTTTGCTACTCGCTTTAAAGATATTAATATGGTTAATAAAATCAATATCCTATTTAATCGCAATCAACTCTTCAACTGTTATCGGTCTGCTTATATCCGCACTCCTATCATAGATTTGGGTAGTTGTAACTTTGCTATGTCCCGCACGTTTCTGAACTTCATAAACACTATTCACCTTAAAAGCCCTAGTGATACTGGTGTGTTTAAAATCATATACCATCAAATCTGTGAATTGTGGATGCTCCTTTTTAAAAGGCATAACAATGCGTTCCCTAAACATCGATTGAGTGTATGATTTCCCTTGCTTAGTTTGGTTTTCAAATCCTAACAGGTAATCTTCCTTATCAATTATTCCCCTAGCTTCAATGGTATTCGCATATATCTCTTGAATTAAACTTTTAACTGTTTTACTAATGATGATTTTACGCCATTTCTTGCCTTTACAATCAAATATAGAGATGATATTATCTTTTAGACTAATATGCTTTACTTGTATTTTTCTTACCTGTACAGGTCTTAAAGTGTTCTCAGCAACCAATCTCGAAATGAGGTGCAATCTCAGATGCTTATCGTTGGCGCTCACCACTTTAAAGAACTCTTCAAATAAAGCAGGTTCTATCTCGTTATATTTTGGTTGCTGGTGGGTGATGCCCAATTTCCTTAACCTTACAGTATGGTCATGTATTGGTATTTCGTTGAGCTTATTCAACCAAATATAGAACCCTTTGATATAAACCATCTGCAAATTTATGGTACTATTAGCTAAACCCCAATCTTTTAAATAGCTTCGATAATTAATCCAAACGTTTGGATTTAGGTCAGTAAGCAACATTTCAGCTTGATATGCTTTTATAAAAGCTACCACTTTCTTATCCCTCTCCTTAAAATTGCAATAGCTTCTTATCTCGCCTAGTTCAAAGCGTTGCTTATGGTAGGCTAGAAATCTTTTAAAAGCTTCCAATGCGCTGATATGCATGGTTATCTTCTGTTCAGATAGTGAATAAGAAGAATGAATAGTGCCGAGCAAACTATTTACTTTATCCTCAAACGTTGTCCGTAATATGGAGAGCTTTTCATGTAGCGACTTCACATCTTTAACTAAATTCAAGTATTGATGATAAAGCAACTTCACTCCTTCTTTAGTCTTCGTCTGCTTGCCTTGATGGAAGTACTCGATGCAGTAAAGAGGGTATCTGTCGGTGTTCGAATGATGGGGAATAACTAGGATAAATCTAATCTTGTTTACAATCGCTAGTTCGATACGTTTTGACTTCATTAAAATCTGATTTTAGGGTCGTAAAAACTAGTACTAAAGCAGTACTAGAGTAGTACGAAAATCAAATCGAATGACAAGAAAAAGTGGAGAAATAAGACTTTGAGTAAAACTAATAATTAAGAGATAAGAAGCTAACAACTACTGAGTTAGAATTAATATTCATCTATTTTATTTTAATTAATAAATTTTACTGCCTCGGCTATTGTACTTACAGGCAGCTGGCAAGTTTTATTTCGGCAAATATAAATCTTTGTTTGTTGGCTTTCCTTATTTTTTAACAAAGGAAGTTCACTTTTTGTTCCGCCCAATGTAATTTTATTAGGAATGTATAACTCATGAAGCTTCGTCTTTTCAGTTTTTAACTCATTACCTACCAAGGCAACCTCGTTGATACCGAAGACTTCATTTATTAATTGAATACTCCAATTTGAATAGGCAGATCCATAGCTTTTAATGTTGGGCAATACGGCGCTGAGCATTTGCAAAGCTTTTAACCTATAATCCTCATTATCGAAGAATAAACCCAGTTTTTGTAAATTCTGTGCCATTACAGAATTTGAAGAGGGAATTACGTTGTCCATTATTTCATGCTTTCGCGCTATTAATGCTTCGCTTGTTGAAGAAGTATAAAACAACATTGCGCTGTTTTCATCTTTAAATTTTGCTAAAACGTAATCTGTCAATGATCTCGCCTCTAACAGCCATTTTTCATCAAAATCTACTTCATAAAGGGCAATCAATGCCTCAATAAAAAATGCGTAATCATCTAAAAATGCCGCAATACTAGCCTTTCCGTTCTTATAATTCCTGAACATTCCCTCACCTTCAACGATTAGATTTGCCAAAATGAATTCTGCGGCTTGCTTTGCATTTTGGTAATAGGTTTCCATTTCAAATACCAATGAAGCTTCGGCTAAAGCCTTAATCATCATACTATTCCATGCCACCAAACATTTATCATCTAAACCAGGCCTTATCCTTTTTGCTCTACTTTCAAGTAATTTATCTTTTGTTTTTTGAATAATTTGTTGAAGATCCTCGATCTCCAAATTATTTTTCTCTGCGAACTCTTCATCGGTAAATTTCCTTTGTAAAACATTACTTTGCTCCTCTTCCCAATTTCCATCATCGGTTACATTAAAATAAGCCGACATTAGTTTTCCATTATCTCCGATAATTTTTTCAAACTCATCCTTTTCCCAAACATAAAACTTCCCTTCAATACCTTCGCTATCAGCATCTAATGCAGCATAAAACAAGCCATCAGATGATGTCATCTCTCTAGTTACCCATTCGATAGTCTCCATTACTACCGCTTTATACAATGGAATTTTTAAATATTGATAGGCCTCTGTGTATAGGGAAATTAATTGGGCATTATCATATAGCATTTTTTCAAAATGGGGGATATGCCACCGTTCATCAACAGCATATCGTGCAAAACCTCCCCCAATCTGATCGTAAATCCCTCCCAATGCCATTTTTTCAAGGGTAAGCATGGCTGATATCGCTGTAGCTTCATCTTTCATCATATAGCTATAGCGTAGCATAAAAATCCAGTTGTTAGGTAAAGGGAATTTGGGGGCTCTATTATATCCTCCTTCAGCCATATCAAAGTGGCGTTTCCAAGGCTCAATAATCTCTGCAAGCTGTTCTTTATTAAATGTTTGCTCTATCTCATTGTTAATGATTTTCTCTGCGCTATTAATTCCGTCCGTTAGCCTAGTTGCATAACCTATTGCCTTTTCAGGTTCAGCATTCCAGAGGGCAGAAACGTTCAACAAGATACTTATCCAATCATCCTTTCTAAAGTAGGTACCTCCATAAATTGGCCGCTGATCTGGTAGGCAAATTGCATTTAAGGGCCATCCGCCATTTCCATTCATTAATTGAACTGCCAACATATAAATTTGGTCTATATCAGGCCTTTCTTCCCTATCCACCTTAATGCATACAAAGTGTTTATTCATGACTTCAGCAACCTCGAAATTCTCGAAACTTTCATGTTCCATCACGTGGCACCAGTGACAAGCAGAATAACCGATACTTACTAAAATCAACTTATTTTCACGCTTTGCTTTATCCAGTGTAGTCGAGTTCCACTCATGCCATTGCACTGGATTGTAGGCATGTTGCAATAAATAGGGAGAAGAAGCGTGGATTAGGTTATTAGGTTCTTTCATGAGGCTACAGCTAAATATTTGAAGATATAAAGCTATGAATATCTTCAAACGTATTTGAATTTAGTTTTTCCTTTTTATACTTAACTTTACAATAAATATTTAACCGCTTTACGTAAAACCCTATAGGCAATCCCAAAAATGAAGATCACACATACCGAAATTTACCGTTTTAGCATTCCGATGGAACCTTTTGTAATTGCAACTGGAACAATGCACTTTGCGCAGAATGTGTTTATTAAAATTTATACTGACAAAGGAATTTATGGCGTTGGGGAATGTTCTGCCTTTCCCATGATTGTGGGTGAAACACAGGAAACATGTTTAGCTATGGCTAAGGATTTTGCCAAGATTTGGAAGGATAAAAACCCATTGGAAATACCAGAAAGAATGGCTGATCTATTAGCATATGCCGATCATAATGCCACCATAAAGAGCGCTTTTGATATGGCCTTATTTGATATTGCAGCGAAAAATGCACGTCTTCCATTATATCAATTTTTAGGTGGAAGTAAAAGAACAATCGAAACTGATATGACTATTGGAATTGATACACCAGAAGGGATGGCTACGACGGCGCTGAAATATCAGCATAACGGTTGTAGGATTATAAAAATTAAACTTGGAAAAAAAGTAAGCGAAGATATCGAACGGGTAAAAAAGATTAGGGCGGCAGTTGGCAACGAAATGACTTTACGTTTAGATGCAAATCAAGGCTGGAGTTTTGATGATGCCTTATTTGCTTTAGGCGAGCTTCAATCTCAAAACATAGAGTTTTGTGAGCAACCTATGCGAACTTGGTATGACGATCGATTACCGGAACTAGCATTAAATTCGCCAATTAAATTGATGGCAGATGAGAGCTGTTATAATCATCACGATGCCCGAAAACTTATTCAAAGTCAAGCCTGCGAGTACCTGAATATTAAATTTGCAAAATCGGGTGGCATTTTAGAAGCCCAAAAAATTCACGAAGAAGCTTTACAAAAAGGCGTTAAATGTATGATTGGAAGTATGCTCGAAAGCAGGATTGCGCTAAGTGCCAACCTACATTTTGCTTTAGCAAGTCCGAATATTATTTATTTTGATTTAGACACCTGTTTATTAGGTCATTTGGTTGACCCGGTAATAGGTGGCCTAACCTATGATGGCTATTTTTTAACGGTACCAGACGATTATGGTATTGGGGCCGATGCTGATCAAGCATTTTTGAAAACTTGCGAAAAATGGCTTGTTTAATATTGTATATAATTTTCGTCTAATTTAAATGGCAGTTCGTCGATAATTACGAAGTTTTCGTATAATACAGCATGGGTACATGCAACTTTTTTTGGGTTTGGTCGTCATATGTACAAATCAAATCACACAAAAAATTATATTATGAGAACCTCAATCAAATCAATCGTTGCTACAGGCTTATTGACTTTAGCAATCTCAATTTCAAGTGTTTATGCTATTAATGCACCAGCACCAAAATCAATTTCATCTTATGGAGTAGATATTTCATCAATTAAAAAGATTATTGTTAGCGGTAATGTTTATGTTAATATTGTACAAGTACCAAAGTCGAAAGTATTATATGAGAATGAGAACAACGTAAATGTTGTAGTTAAAAAAGTTAACAATTCATTAATTATTGATGGAGATAACATGTCGGAAACTGGAGAAATTACAGTTTATGTGAGTGACATTTACAGGATTGACGTATCTGGAAGTGCAATAGTGAGTACGAAAGGCGAATTATCTTTAAAAAACCTGCAGATTTTCGTTAAGGAAAATGCACGAGTAGATGTTAACGCAAAAACAGAAAGCCTATATACAATAATCAAAGATACTGCGGAATTGAAACTCCAAGGTCATACAGATATCCATATACTAACCATGGATAAACTATCTAAAATTACTTTAGCTAATTTTAGTGCTACAAAAACAGACAAAAATAATTCTGAGAGTATTGCCTTTGCATCAGTTAAAAATTAATCAAACAAATATTACTAAACAGGTGGGTAACTTAAAGCTTTGGCAAAGTTATCTACCTGTTTTTTTATGGAATAAACATTTGTTGAAATTGCAAACTATCACCGTTAAATGCATTAAAATCCACTACATGATGAATGCCATTTATGCTAGCTTTATCAGAATGCTGCCAGAATTTCCAGTCTTTATCATTAAGTTTTAGCTTGGCTTGGTGATAATGGGCTACCCAAAAGGGATAATCTTGATAATATTGCGCTAAGTAGCTTTGATAAAATTTAAGTCCGGTATAAATTATAGGCTTAACGTTAGTTCGTTCCTCAATTTTGATAACAAAAGCATTTAACTCTTTTCTCATCTTTTCAGGACTTACACCATCCAAACTTTCAACATCTACAACCGGTGGTAAGTCTCCCTTCTCCATACTTACCGTTTGCAGGAAAAAATTTGCTTGCCATAAGCCAGATTTTCGAGGTCTAAAAAAATGATATGCACCTACTTTTATTCCCGATTTTGGGGCTTCGCGCCAATTACGTTGAAAATATGGATCCACATTTAAAATCCCTTCTGTGGCTTTTATAAAGGCAAAGGTTATTTTCACACCATCATCATTCATTGCGCTTACTTTTTGCCAATCTATTTTACCCTGATAATAAGAAACATCAATTCCATGAATGCTATATTTCTTCGGGATTTTAATCTCGTAGCTTTCATAGGTTCTATAATTTTGATCATCGCTTGGGTGGCGCAACCAAAACCAAGTAGTTGAAGCTACCTTTAGCACATAACCGTAGTAAAATGGCGATAAAAGAACTAGTAAAACACTAGCAATAGCAAATTTCAACTGTAAAGATAGGCCTTTGCTTTTTTTTCGAGAAGGTTTTCGTTTGCGAACAGGCATCCTTTAAAAGAAATATACCACCCAAGAATACCCAAAAATGAGGCTTGCTAGGGTTTCTTAGGTGGTAAACTATATATTTATCTACTTAATTCGGCAAAGTACTTATGAAATAACGGCAAAGTTTCAATGCCCTTATAATAATTGTATATATCGTATTTCTCGTTTGGCGAATGTAAAGCATCGCTATCTAGGCCAAAGCCAAATAATACAGATTTAATTCCCAATACATCTTCAAATAATGCAACGATAGGAATACTGCCACCGCCGCGAGTTGGGATAGGCTTTTTACCAAAACTTATTTCAATTGCTTTCTCAGCAGCTCTATAAGCAACACTATCTGTAGGCGTAACTACAGGTTCTCCACCATGGTGAGCAGTTACTTTTACTTTTACATAATCAGGCGCAATACTTTCGAAGTGTTTTGTGAAGATTTCACTAATCTCATCTGAGTTTTGATTTGGCACAAGACGCATCGATATTTTAGCATTTGCTTTACTTGGTAAAACAGTTTTAGCTCCTTCACCAGTGTAACCGCTCCAGATGCCATTTACTTCCAGTGTTGGCCTAGTTCCTGTCCGTTCCAAAGTAGTATATCCTTTTTCTCCCCATTCGGCATTAATTTCAAGATCTTCTTTATATTCCTGTAGATCAAATGGTGCAGAATTGAGGGCTTTCTTTTCCTCCTCATTTAATTCGATTACTTTATCGTAAAATGCAGGGATTGTAATGTGGTTATTTTCGTCATGTAAAGAGGCTATCATTTTACACAATATCGTAGCTGGATTTGCAACAGCACCGCCATACACTCCTGAATGTAGATCTCTATTAGGGCCTATCACTTCAACTTCCATGTAAGCTAAACCGCGTAAGCCAGTTTCAATTGAAGGATTTTCCATGCTTATCATCGAAGTATCCGAAATCAATACTACATCAGCCTTTAAGCGCTCGATATTGTCATTCACAAAAATACCTAAATTAGCCGATCCCACTTCTTCCTCACCTTCAATCATGAACTTTACATTGCAAGCTAAAGTATTGGTTTTCATCATCAATTCAAATGCTTTCACATGCATATAAAACTGGCCCTTATCATCACAAGCACCACGGGCATAAATCTTTCCATCTCTAACTGTAGGCTCAAAAGGTGGAGTTTTCCACAACTCTAATGGATCAGCCGGTTGAACATCATAATGACCATATATTAAAACAGTAGGTAATTTCGAATCAATGATTTTTTCTCCATAAACGATCGGATATCCAGCAGTTTCACAGATTTCTACTTTGTCGGCTCCTGCGTCTTTCAATTTTTGAGCAACAAATTCGGCCGTTTTTAGTACATCACCTTTATATTTCGGATCCGCGCTTACAGATGGAAATCGTAACAATTCAAATAATTCATCCAAAAAGCGCTGTTTATTGTCTTCAACATATTTTTTTATCTCTTGCATAACTTGTAGATTTTAGGCAAATATAGCTATTTTAGCAAAATGCCTACTAACTCTTAACCTTTAACAAATAATTATATATTTGTAACAATAAGGCTAACAAAATGCTTTAAAAATTTTATTGGGATGAGATTTCGGGCATTGGCCTTCTATATTTTTACTTTATTAAGTCTGTTTAATACTGCCGTTGCACAGATAACCGGTGCAAGTTGTCCTGAATCTGCAAAGTATTTTTCGAAAGACAGTATTAACGTTATCACCTTCGGTGCAAGTACTGTAGAGGGCGTGAATGGATTGGATTTCCAACCTAGTTTAACTACTAATTTCTTAAAATGCTACCCATCCAAAACTGTAAATGTCCAAAAGTATGGTGTTAGCGGAGAAACTACGGGACAGGGGTTACTCAGAATAGATAACGCCATCGCAAATAAAACTGGTTTTATCGTAATTTTAATGGGCGCAAATGATGCAGTTGCAATAGAGGCTGGCAAACAAACTATTGATCAAACTGAAGCAAATATGCGCCTACTTATTTTTAAGTCTCTCCAACAAAAATTAGTACCTATTATTTGTACAATACAAAATTTTGATGATAGAAGAAGTTTATTATATAAAAAAATAAATGCCAGGATTGCTTTAATTAATACCGTATATAAAAAACTAGTTAAAGAATATGGAATTTATCTAGCAGATATTAATGCCGTAATCCGCCGCGACTTTTCTTTATATCAAGATTTTGTTCATCCAAATGCGAGAGGAAACCGTTTAATAAGCTTTGTATTGTTCGATACGGTAAATAAGATTATTGCAGAGCGTTTTTTACAATTTACAGTGAGTCAAAATTATCCTAATCCCGGAAAAAGAATGACTTCTGTTGATATAGTAATGCCTAATGCAGATAAAATTGAATTCAAAATTTATAATCTACAAGGCAGAGTGGTGCAAACAGTTCTTCATGAATATCTAAATACTGGAAAACATACTATTCAACTTAATTTAGATTTTTTAAACCCCGGGATCTATATTTATAGAATTTCTTCTATTAATGGGTTAACAGCAACTAAGAAAATGATTGTGATGCATTGATTTCCCATCCTATGTTAGAATTTACAAACGACCCTATTGAAATTGACCAACTTCCTAAATATCAGGACATAAAACTTAACACTCCTCACCCAGATTATTGGAAGGTAATCGTCATTTGCATTTTCATTTTTTTTCTTTTATGTGGCATTGGCTTAACAGCCTTGATTTTCCTCAATGAGCAGATAAAACCTTATTACATGTATATCATAAGTGCTTTTATTTTGATCATAGTACTCGTTTTACTTTTGTACCGCGCTAGTTTTAAAAAAAGAGGATTTGTGCTAAGAGAAAAAGATATTATTTATAAAAGTGGAATTATTGCAGAAACAACTTCGATCATTCCATTAAACAGAATTCAACATGTTGCATTAAATGAGGGAATGCTTTCTCGAATGTATGGATTAGCTATGCTTCAAATTTATACCGCGGGTTCTTCAGGACATATGAATATAGCTGGTATTCCTATTGATCAAGCAAAATCTATTAAAGAAGCATTGCTTAAAAAACTGGATCTGTTAGCGCATTCAATTATCGAATAATGAATTACGACTTCAGTAAACCTCAACGGCAATCGATAGCTGGCATTGTGATTATCGCGGCGAGTTACCTTTACAAAATCATCAAAGCTTCCATTATTCCTATCGTCCTCTTACTGATTAAAGTGGAATCTGAAAAACTTGTTTATGTAATTATTGCTGTTGGGGGAATTTCGATAATCGCTTTGCTTTTTTCCTACTTAAATTACCGACGATTTACATTTTTCCTGAACGATGCTAAGCAAGAATTTGTCATTCAGAAAGGTGTATTTAATCGCACATTGCTCACTATTCAAGTGGATAAAATTCAGCAAGTAAATATTAATCAATCCCTGTTACAAAAGTTAATTGGTGTTTATAGCCTAACAATTGACACGCCAGGTGGCGAAAAAAACGAAGCCAGTATTGCTGCAATTGACGAAAAACTTGCTTACAGTTTGAAAGAGCATTTATTAAATGGTCAGAGAACACCCACAACTATGTCTGATGAACAAGAAGCCAGCTTAAGGGAATATATACCATTTTTTAAATTGAGCCCAATTACCTTATTTAAAGTAGGGCTTACTTCTAATTACGGAAGCAGCTTAACGATTTTAGTGGGTTTTTTATTTGCTGCCTTTCATAATACTAAAGAGTTATTGCAGGCTTTTGATACCGATAATGGTCAAATTGAAGCCGCCATTAAAACTGGTGTGTCATTAGTTTCCGTCGGAATACTAGCTATCATGTTCTTATCTATCTTATTTGCAATTAATATCATACGAACTTTTATCATTTATTTCGATTTCAAAATCAGTAAGCATAAATTATCCCTCCTACTTTCTTCTGGTTTATTTGCTAAAAAGAATACCCTACTGAGCCCTACAAAGGTGCAGGTAACTTCCTATAGCCAAAATTATTTTCAAAAAAAAATTAACATATTCAATTTGAAATTAAGGCAGGCTAACTCCAATCAATCGCAAGATGAAAAGGACACCAATACTGCCGACCTTCAAGTGCCAGGTTGTAGTGCGAATGAAAAAGATGAATTATTAAAAACGATATTGGGTAAATTACCTGAAGCTAGCATTACCTATGCTCCAAACTATCGGTTTTTAAATCTCCCCATATTTTTTACTGTGGTTATACCGATTGGAATATTCTATATTTTTTGGTTTAATTTTCAAGAGTTATATAATTATTATCCTTGGAGTATAGTCTATTTCCTCGTGGCGACATTCATGATTTACTATGGTTACAAGAGGCATCGACTTATGGTAGGTCAAGATTTTATTATTAAAAAAAGTGGTATTTGGGATATTTCACACGAAATTATTGAACCACATAAAGTTCAGTCCATCACCACTTTTCAATATCCCTGGCATAAAGCAGTAGATGTTGGACATATTAACTTACACACAGCAGCTGGGATTATTCGTTTTAAATATGGTAACTATACGGAGATTAAAAGATTAGCCAATTACTGGTTATATCAGATTGAGCGAGGCAGCGAAGAATGGATGTAGGTATTTACCAACACCTTTTCATAAGCGCATAGAATTTACTATTTTTGGGCTTTAAAGAGAGACAGATTTGGATTACTTAGCAGGATTAAACCCACAACAAAGAGCAGCAGTAGAAAACACACAGGGACCGGTAATGATTGTTGCAGGTGCAGGTTCTGGCAAAACGAGAGTTATCACTTATCGAGTTGCGCATTTAATACAAAAAGGTGTTGATCCGTTCAACATTTTAGTACTTACTTTTACCAATAAAGCCAGCAAAGACATGCGTGAGCGAATTGGGAAAGTAGTTGGTGGCGAAGCCAAAAATATTTGGATGGGCACCTTCCACTCTGTATTTGCCAAAATTTTACGTGTAGAAGCTGAAAAAATAGGGTATCCTTCTAATTTTACGATTTATGATAGCGACGATAGTAAAAGCTTAGTTCGAACAATTTTGAAAGAAATGCAGCTGGATGATAAATTATATGCTGCCAACATTGTTTTCAATCGAATCTCGTCTGCAAAAAACAATTTAGTATCTCCAACAGAATACTTAGAAAACGATCAAATTCAGGCAGAGGATACTAGCAATAAACGCCCTTTATTAGGTTTAATTTATGAAACCTATGCTAAACGTTGTTACAAAGCTGGTGCTATGGATTTTGATGATTTACTATTCAAAACAAATGTTCTGCTAAAGAACCATCCAGATGTACTAAATAAGTACCAGCAAAAATTTAGGTATTTGATGGTTGATGAGTATCAGGATACCAACTTTTCTCAATACACTATTGTAAAAAAATTAGCCGCTGCCTATCAAAATATCTGTGTGGTAGGTGATGATGCTCAAAGTATTTATGCCTTCCGTGGCGCTAATATTCAAAATATCTTAAATTTCGAGCGCGATTATCCTGATTTAAAAGTATATAAACTAGAACAAAATTATCGTTCTACCCAAAACATTGTCGAAGTTGCGAATAGCATTATTAAGAACAATAAAAACCAACTGGAGAAAAATGTATTTTCCGATAATGAGAAAGGAGATCGCATTAAGGTATCTCGTGCCTTTACAGACAATGAAGAAGGAAAATTGGTTGCCGAAGCGATTGTTCAAGACCGTTTAAATAGTGGCCTTTCGCACAAAGATTTTGCTATTTTATATCGCACTAATGCGCAGAGCAGAGCCATGGAAGAGGCCTTAAGGAAATTAAATGTGCCTTATAAAATATATGGAGGATTGTCATTTTATCAACGAAAGGAAGTTAAAGACTTAATCGCTTATTTCCGATTAACTTTTAACCCTGCTGATGAAGAAGCCATAAAACGGGTAATTAATTATCCTCGTCGGGGTTTAGGTGACACTACTGTAGAGAAAATCTCTGCTGCCGCCGATCAACACGATACAACTATGTGGCAGGTAATTTGTAATCCACAACATTATATACAAGGGAGAATTGCCAATCAGTTAAATGATTTCGCAGTCATGATCCAAAGTTTTGCTGCAGAATCCAAGAAATTAGATGCTTATGAAACTGCATTATACATTGCTCAACATTCTGGAATTCTAAAAGAATTGCATACTGACGATAGTGTAGAGGGCAGAAGTAGATATGAAAATATTCAAGAATTGCTCAATGGTATTAAAGAGTTCGCCGAACGTGAAGATATCGAAGATCGTAGCTTAGCTATATTTATGCAAGACATTGCATTATTAACAAATGATGATCGCCAGAACGATAAAGATGCGGACACTGTTTCTTTGATGACTATCCATTCTGCTAAAGGATTGGAGTTTAAAAACGTATTTGTTGTTGGTTTGGAAGAGAATCTTTTCCCATCACAAATGTCGCTAACATCGAGAACAGATCTAGAAGAAGAAAGACGTTTATTTTATGTTGCAATTACCCGTGCAGAAAAAAAATTAACACTAACGTATGCTACCTCCAGATACCGTTGGGGAACTTTGACTTCTTGTGAACCTAGTCGTTTCATCAATGAAATCAATCCATCCTATTTAGAATTGGAAGTTGTAAAACCAGCAAAAAGTAGTTTTGGGGAAAATAGTTTTGACAATGAACGTAAAAGTTGGACGCAGCAGCGCGAGGCTATCGGAAAACCAAAACTCAACAGTCCCAGTAGTAGTGCCACCACAATTAGACCAAAAACAACCTCTATTTTACCTAAAGCCCATGTACCGACCCCTGGTTTTATGCCGAATGCAGCCAGTGAGTTTCAAAATGGAATGGATGTTGAGCATGAAAAATTCGGTTTTGGAAAAATTGTAAACTTAGAAGGCATATTGCCAGATGTAAAGGCAACTGTATTCTTTCAGGGATTAGGTAATAAACAATTGCTATTGAAATTTGCGAAGTTGAGAATAGTGAGGTAGGGATTTGCCGACTCTCGACTTACGAAGTTCTATGCATCTTGCGTTTTAATTCGTAAGTCGGAAAAAAAACTTATATATTTGAACTGCAATTGTTCATTTCGATGAACTCTTAACCATAATATTCCTTAAGAAAACATAGATTTAGTTCTCATAACATCTAATTTTCTATTTATGGTTATTTCATAATGCTTTTGCAATAGATTTTTTAATTTTATATTTAAGCAAAACCCATCATGAATTTTGATTATAATACCACACGAAGTGATTTAATTTTAGCGGAATATGGCCGTAATGTACAAAACATGGTTAAGTACATTATCGATTTGCCGACTAAAGAAGAACGTAATAAGTATGCACAAGCAGTGATAGATCTAATGGGGTTTTTAAACCCTCATTTACGTGATGTTGCAGATTTTAAACATAAACTTTGGGATCACCTGCACATCATTTCTGATTATAAAATTGATGTGGATAGTCCCTATCCGAAACCTCTACCTGAAGCTGCTCAATTTAAACCAGCTCATATCGGTTATCCGCAACAAAGAATCACCTATAAGCACTATGGGAAAACAGTGGAGAAGCTGATTGCCAAAACGATGGAAGAAGAACAGCCAGAGCGTAAAGCAGCTATGGTTCAAGGCATTGCCAATTTCATGAAAATGGCTTATGTACAGTGGAATAAGGATAATGTTGCCGATGAAGTAATCCTTAAAAACCTTCGTGAACTTTCGGGCGGTAATTTAGTTCTTGAAGAAAACGTAAACTTGCAAAAAGTGGAGTTTAGACCACAACCTGTTCGATCAAACAATAATAATCGAGGCAGAAACAACAACAATAAGGGTCGCCAAAATAACAATGGCCGTCCGCAGCAAAGAAACAATCCAAAACAAAGACATTAAAACCTATTCGTCTTACGAATAATCTATAAACAGATTGCTTCGTACCTTGCATGACGATCTTATTTAAAAAATATGAATGCATTCGAAATTATTGGTGGCAAGAAATTAAAAGGCGAAATTACTCCACAGGGAGCTAAGAATGAGGCTTTACAAATTATTTCAGCAGTTTTATTAACAGAAAAAAAAATAACCATCAGTAATATCCCAGATATTAAAGATGTAAACAAACTTATAGAGCTTTTGGGTGATTTAGGCGTAGCAATTGAACGTTTGAATAAGGACACTTATACCTTTGAAGCAAAAAACATTAACCTGGACTTTTTTCAATCCGATGTTTTCAAGACAAAAGGAGGAGGATTAAGAGGTTCAATTATGATCGTTGGTCCACTTTTAGCACGTTTTGGCAGAGCTGCCATTCCTAAGCCAGGTGGTGATAAAATTGGCCGTCGTCGACTAGATACCCACTTTTTAGGGTTTGAAAAATTGGGTGCTAAGTTTGTTTATGATTCGAAAAAAGCCTTTTTTAACGTAGATGCGACCAATTTAAAAGGAGCTTATATCCTATTAGATGAGGCTTCGGTAACCGGTACTGCGAATATTGTAATGGCTGCTGTATTAGCAAAAGGCACAACAACAATTTATAATGCAGCATGCGAGCCTTATTTACAGCAGTTATGTAAGATGTTAAATAGAATGGGGGCCCAAATTTCGGGCATTGGCTCTAATCTATTAACCATTGAAGGTGTTAAAAAACTAGAAGGTACCGAGCATAGGATGTTACCTGATATGATTGAAATCGGTTCGTTTATTGGCCTTGCAGCGATGACAGAATCTGAAATCACCATTAAAAATGTACAATACGATGAGTTAGGAGTTATTCCTGAAGTTTTTAAAAAGCTGGGAATAAAGCTTGAACGCAGAGGAGATGATATTTTCGTTCCATCTCAAAAACATTATGAGATCGATACATTCATTGATGGTTCGATCTTAACCATTGCCGATGCACCGTGGCCAGGTTTTACACCCGATTTATTAAGTATTATTTTAGTTGTTGCTACCCAAGCAAGAGGAAATGTATTGATTCACCAAAAGATGTTCGAAAGCCGTCTATTTTTTGTAGATAAGTTAATAGATATGGGTGCTCAAATTATACTTTGCGACCCTCATCGTGCTACGGTAAATGGAATCGATAAAAAGTATAAATTAAGGGGAATAAGTATGACATCTCCTGATATTAGAGCGGGTGTTTCTTTATTAATTGCTGCTTTATCAGCTGAAGGAACATCAACTATCTATAATATTGAGCAAATAGAACGTGGTTATCAAGATATTGACACACGATTAAGAGCATTAGGCGCGCAAATAAAACGCGTAGAGGGTTCTGGGCCTAGCCACTAATAGTTTGGGGCAGTTCTCAGTTGGCAGTTAGTATAACTGTAAACTGAGAACTGAAACTAAATTACCCCGAAATAGCTTCGATAATATCATATTGGGTAATAATACCAAATTTACCTTGCTCATCTTCAACTAAAACAGCGCTATTATCTTTGTTGATCATCGCCGAGATTTTATCAATTGAGGTATTTAAATCTACAAACGGTAAGGAAGCAGTCATGATTTCTTTTACGGCGCTTGATTTCAAAGATGGATTTTCTAAAAGAGATTCCAAAATATTACTCTCAGTCACCTTTCCTACCACCATTCCTTGTTGTGTAATTGGTAATTGTGAAATATTAAGGGTTTTCATCACGTTTATTGCTTCAGTAATGGTTTTCTCGCAATCCAAAGTAACCACTTCTCGATTTGATTGTTTCGCTAAAATGGAACGGGCAGTTAACTTTTCGTCTTTCAAAAAGCCTCTTTCTCTTAACCAATCTTCATTGTACATTTTGGCCATATAACGACTACCGTGATCATGAAAAATAACCACGACAACATCTTCGGGTTTTAATTTGTCTTTTAACTGCAACAGTCCCGCAATGGCAGAACCGGCAGAGTTTCCGGCAAAAATACCCTCCTTACGTGCAATTTCTCTGGTCATCAATGCAGCATCTTTGTCGGTAACTTTTTCAAATAAATCAATTACTTCAAAATTCACATTTTGCGGTAAAAAGTCTTCGCCGATACCTTCTGTAATATATGGGTAGATTTCGTTCTTGTCTAATATTCCAGTTTCTTTGTATTTTTTGAAAACAGATCCGTACGTATCTATTCCCCAAACTTTAATGTTAGGATTTTTCTCCTTTAAATATTTTCCAGTTCCCGAAATTGTGCCTCCCGTACCTACCCCAACTACCAAATGAGTTATCTTACCTTCTGTTTGTTCCCAAATTTCAGGTCCTGTTTGCTCGTAATGCGCCATGGAATTTGATAGATTATCATATTGATTTGGCTTCCATGAGTTAGGCACTTCACGTTCTAAGCGGGAGGAAACCGAATAATAGGAACGTGGATCTTCAGGATCCACATTTGTTGGGCAAACGATTACTTCAGCACCAAATGCACGTAAAGCATCTACTTTTTCTTTTGATTGTTTATCTGTAGTTGTAAAAATACACTTATAGCCTTTGATGATCGCTGCCATGGCAAGGCCCATCCCTGTATTACCAGATGTCCCCTCAATAATTGTCCCTCCTGGTTTTAAAACACCACTTTTCTCAGCATCTTCAATCATCTTTACCGCCATACGGTCTTTAATTGAATTACCGGGGTTAGTTGTTTCTATTTTAGCTAAAACCGTTGCAGGAATAGCTGAAGTAATATTGTTTAATTTTACCAATGGCGTATTACCAATGGTTTCCAAAATATTATTGTACCACATACTACAAAAGTACAAATTGGCAATAAGTATTTTAGCGTTTAATATTTATTCGGAATAAAATTCTGAAATGAAATAATTATCAAAATATTATACCTTAAACTACTAGATAAGTATAGAATAAATGCTATAAAATTAGGCTAATTGATATCGCTTGCCAGGAAGATTTATAATTACTCCCTGTATTTCAAGTGTTAATAAGGCCATCGCTAGCTTACTTTGACTAAAATTGGTGAGATGGCTTAATTCGTCTATATCCAACGCATTGGCTTTTAAGGAAATCACGATCAATTCCTCTACTTCTGTTAAGTTGAGTGGCAATTGGGCCTGTACATTAACTTTTTTATCACCTTCGTCCCATGCTAAATAATAAATAAGATCTCGAGGGTGGTTGATAAGTCCTGCCCTATTTGTTTTAATAAGAAAATTACAACCTGCCGAATATTCATCATTTACCCTTCCAGGAAAAGCATATACATCTCTCGAATAGGAGTTTGCAATATCAGCGGTTATCAATGCCCCACCTTTGCTCGACGCTTCAACAACAATAAGTACATCGCATAAACCGGCAATGATCCTATTTCTTTTCGGAAAATTTTCTTTATCGGGATTTGTTCCAGGCAAAAACTCAGTCAATATTCCTCCATTGGCAACCATTTTACGCGCAACATCAGTATGTAGCGGTGGATAGATGCGATCTAAACCGTGGCCCAATACTCCAACTGTTGGAATTTTAGCGGCTAAACTCTCTTTATGTGCGGTCACATCAATACCATAAGCGAGGCCGCTCACAATCAATACATCATAACATACTAACGTTTCAATAAGTTTCTTACACAGTTCCTTACCGTAAGGAGTGGCATTGCGTGTACCAACAATGCTTACAACTCGCTTTTGATTAAAATTTACCTTCCCTTTAAAATACAATAAGATAGGTGCATCATAACAATTATGTAGCCTCTTAGGATAATCTGGATCAGTGTAAAACAACACTTCAATCTTATTTTTCTTTATAAAAGCGAGTTCTTTTTCGGCTCTTGCTAAGGCGTCAGTATTTAAAATTAACGAAGCAGTCTTCTCTCCAATACCCTCAATTTTAAGCAACATATTCTTTTTGGCAGCAAATACAGATTCAGCATCGCCGAATGCTAATAAAAGTTTTTTTGCTTGCCGTGAGCCAATGTTCTTGATTAAAGTAAGGGCTATTTTGTGGACTAAACTCATCGAATCAAAGGTAGAATATAATATTAAATTGGAGCTCATAATAATTTTATATAGCTAATAATCAGATTATTAAATACCAAACTACAAAAATAGTTTGATAACTATAAAAATAGTAGTAAATTTAATTTAACAAAGAGCAAATAATACAATGAGAGAGTTAACAAAAGCAGAAGAACAGGTCATGTTGATCCTATGGGAAATGAAAGAAGGCTTGGTAAAAGATGTAATTGATAAAATGGACCCACCTAAGCCAGCATATAATACGGTATCAACTGTGATTAGGGTTTTAGAAGGAAAAGGGTTTTTATCTCACAAGGCAATCGGCAACACCCACATCTATTTCCCAATTATTACCGAAGAGCAGTATAAACACTTTGCATTTGATAAAGTGATGAATAACTACTTTGAGAACAATTACCAAAGTTTAGTTTCTTTCTTGGTAAAGGAAAAAAACATGGATATGGAGGAGTTGGATGAATTAATCGCATTAGCAGAAAAACTTAAAAACGCGAAATAATGAGTTGGTTGTATTATTTACTTGAGGCAAATTTATATTTGCTCTTGTTCTACGGTTTCTACCGATTGTTTTTGCATAATGAAACCTTTTACAATCTTAATCGGTGTTTCTTATTGCTTTCTACTATCACCTCTTTTGCCCTGCCAGTGCTTCAAGTTGGATTTTTAAAACCTACCATTATCCCTGTTGAGGACAATTATGATATCAACTTGATGTTCCCTCCCCCAATACCTGTTGAGCCTAGTGCAACAAATAAATTTGAGCTTTATCTAACTGATATAAATTGGGTTTACGTAATTTATTTATTAATTGCCCTGGCTTTTGCCATAAAATTAACTTTCAGTGTGTATAAGATTATTAAAATATGGGTTAGCGCTAAAAAACACCTTGCTGGTAATATCACTTTAGTTGAAGTTTGCGGCGAATCAACAGCATTTTCTTTTTTTAATCTCCTGTTTATACATCCAGAGTTGGCACATCAGCCTGCGGTTTTAAAACACGAAATGGTGCATATTAAACAAAAACATAGTTTCGATGTGTTATTTTTTGAACTAGTCCAAGTTATTTGCTGGTTCAATCCCATTTTATATTTTATTAAAAAAGACATTAAACTCTTACATGAGTATATAGCTGATGAGCTTACTACCAATACCGATATGCAGAAGCATGAATATGCTTTATTTCTGATCCAAAATTCATTTGGATTAAAGGCACAGCCTATTACTAATCAAATTTTCAATCAATCAATATTAAAAAGGAGAATTAACATGTTAAACAAAAAAAGAACAGCAAGTTGGGCAAGGCTCAGGCTCCTGTTGGCGCTCCCCTTAACAGGGGCAATGCTTTGTACATCTACGATGGCATTTACGAAGGATTATGGGTATGTAGATTTGCTTCCGGAGAAAAGCAATGAAACACCGATCCAGGAAAACGCTAAAGTAGAGAACACTAAAAGACAGCAGCCACCTAAAAGAGACCAAATTAAGTTTCCGCCACCTGTAATTACAAGCCAATTTGGTCCCGAATACAAAAGAGATAAAACAACTGGCAAGCCAGTTCTAAGTGAGAAAAGATACATTTTGATTAATGGCAAAGCAGTAGAAAATCTTGATAATTTCTACGGCGTTTCTAATGCAGAAAGCGTTAAGTATTTAACAAAAGAAAAAGGAATTGCCAAGTACGGTGATAAAGCGAGATTTGGGGCAGTAGAAATTACTGGGAAAAACATTAAATATTTTGATAAATTGACATTTTCAACGCTACCCCCTCCACCAAAAAGAGATCAAATTAAATTCCCACCACCAATCGTGAAGCCCGACCCACCTTTTTTTAAACCAAAGGATCAAAATCATTATTATGTGGAATTTAGACTTGATCGAAAAACAGATAAACCTGTACGTGCAGACCACATGTATATTGTTGTGAATGGCACACCTTACGAAAACCAAGACAAATTTTATGGTGCAAATAATACCGAAAGCGTTACCATATTAAATAGTTTAGAGGCTATTAAAAAATATGGAAATAAGGCGAAGTATCGTGCTGTAGAAATTACTGGAAGTAATATTACATTTATGACCAAACTGCCCGAGCCTCCTCCGCCAAGAGTAGACCAGATAAAATTTCCTCCTCCAGTTGTAAAAACTGAACAAAAGTATTTTACACCAAATTTTAAAAAAGATCAAACAACTGGCAATCTAATTGGGCTCGATAAAAGATACATTGTAGTTAATGGCAATCCAGTTGAGGACAACAGCACATTTTTAGGAGTTACTAAATCTGAAACAATTACTTATTTAAATCCAACGGAAGCTGTAAAAACTTATGGTAAAGAAAAAGGAAAATATGGTGCAGTAGAAATTAACGGATCAAATATTTATTTTAATAAACAAGGTGACCAACTCAGATTTCCTCCACCTATTGTAAAACCTGATAAACCAAGAAAGGGGTTAAAAACGCCACCTCCACCAAAGGTAGACCAGATTAAGTTTCCTCCACCAATTGTAAAACCTGATAAAGCAAGAAAGGGGTCGAAAACGCCACCTCCACCGGTTGAGCCACCTAATAGCGAAAAAACAAGGGAAGTAATCATAACCGGAGACCCAATTAAGAACTAAAAAGCAAGCTTAACTTTCTCTATTGAGGAATATAAACCACGTATTTGGTTTCAAAAAATTCCTCTTCAAAATAAGCTGAAAGTGGATGCAATTCTGCTTTCAGCTTTGATTCTTTAATCTCTTCTGTTAAATCTCCACCCTTTAGATATAAAATTCCGTTTGGAATGGCATTGATATTCTCTTTAGCAAACTTCCCTTTAATCCAAGGATAAAAATCTACCAAGCGGGTTACCGCTCTAGATACTACAAAATTATACTTATCAGTAACCTGTTCCGCCCGTAAATGGCTCGCCTTTACATTCGCTAAACCGAGTGAAGCTGCCACTTCGGTCACGACCTTAATTTTTTTACCAATCGAATCAACTAAGTGAAATTGTGTTTCAGGGAATAAAATAGCCAATGGAATTCCTGGAAACCCTCCCCCTGTACCCACATCTAAAACTTTCTCACCTGCCTTGAATGTGCAAAATTTGGCTATCCCTAAGGAATGTAGGATGTGCCTTTCATAAAGTTCCTCAATATCCTTGCGAGAAATCACGTTGATTTGGGCATTCCAGAAACTATATAAATCATATAATTTAGCAAATTGATCAAGCTGTTGTTCGCTAATGTTCGGGAAATACTTTAAAATAAGGTCTGGTTTCACTTCAGGCATAGGATAGAATTTAAATTACATTAGTTAATGGCTTAAATTAAAAGCTACTAACTATTTCCATTGTACTTTTTTAACAAATATAGAAACTATACCATTAATCATTAAAAACAAAAAATGAATGAGCTCCAAAATTGGAAACCACCATTTCAATTCTCCATAATTCAATCGATTTAACAACCTTGCATAGATAAAGGTCCTAAAAAGCATGCTAAATCCAAAAATACCTAAGGCATAATAAAGTGTGCCACTAAAACACAATGAAGCAGCGCCAAACACATAAAATAAAAGCTGAAATATAAATTGAATGGAGAGTATGAAGCGATGTTTCGTTTTATAGAGCTTGCCTGCCCCATAATGGCGTTTCTTTTGACGTAAATAATCGATCAATGAAGTTTTTGGTTCACTCCAAATATGGGTATCAGGGTGAATACGAATCTCTGTATTGTTAGCCGTTGCATTAGCATTCACAAACAAATCATCGTCGCCCGAAGGAATATGCATATGTGCTGCAAAACCCCTATTCTTAAAAAATAGTGATTTTTTATAAGCCATATTTCTTCCAACGCCCATATACGGCATGCCTTTTAAAGCGAATGAAAGATAATTAACTGCAGCAAAAAATGTTTCTAATCGAATAATACAGTTCAATAACGACTTCTTTTTTAGATAAGGAGAATACCCTAAAATAATTTCCGTTTGTTCATTGGCCGACTGCTGCATTCCCTTCAACCAGTTGGAGGAGGCTGGAGAACAATCTGCATCTGTAAAAACAAGCCACTCATTTGTGGCCGCTTTAATTCCCATTGTTACTGCAAATTTTTTCCCTGCAATAAACTTCTCACCATCAGTAATGGTGACAACTTTTAGTTGACTATATTTCTTCTCAAAGCGCTCTAATAAGTCAGCGGTACCATCCCACGACCTATCATTCACCACAATTATTTCAAATGCTTGATAATCTTGAGCTAAAAATTGAGGCAGATTCTTTTCCAAATTCGCCATTTCATTCCTTGCACATATAATTACACTAACAGGACTCAAAGTAGTTTCACTAATTTGATCAATTTTAACCGATGATAATTTTAAATGCACAAACAAGCTAAAGTAGAGCTGTATAAGTAGGCAAAAAACAAATGAACTGAGCAGGTAGATTTCTAAAGCGTTTAATTCCACGATGGTTTTTATAAAGCCACAAATCTCTCATTTTTTAGCTGATTTGCAGCCCTTTGTTGATAAAAAATTTGAAAATAGGAAATAGGAAATAGATTGGGAGTATTATTTTGGCTATTTTTGCAGCCGATTTGATGAAGAGCATATATGAAATTTAATTTACAGGCGAACGACCCGCATTCCAAAGCTAGAGCTGGAACAATTACAACAGCCCACGGCGATATAAAAACACCTATTTTTATGCCTGTAGGTACTGCAGGAACCGTAAAGGCTGTACATCAGCGAGAACTAAAGGAAGATATTAAAGCCCAAATTATTTTAGGCAACACTTATCATTTATACTTAAGGCCAGGATTAGATATCATAGAACCTGCAGGTGGCTTACACAAGTTCATTGGCTGGGACAAACCTATTTTGACAGATAGTGGAGGATATCAAGTTTATTCTTTAAGTAAAGTCCGCAAAATTAAAGAAGAGGGGGTTACTTTTAGATCACACATAGATGGCTCAAAGCATTTATTTACACCCGAATATGCAATGGATATTCAGCGGACTATCGGTGCTGATATTATTATGGCATTTGATGAGTGTACACCATACCCTTGTGATTATAAATATGCGGCAAATTCTATTAATATGACGCATAGGTGGTTAAAACGTTGTTGCCATCGCTTTGATACCACAAACCCTAAATATGGCTTCGAACAAACACTTTTCCCAATTGTACAGGGATCAGTATACAAAGATTTAAGAGTAAAATCAGCCGAATTTATTGCCAGTATGGACCGTGAGGGCAATGCAATTGGTGGCTTATCGGTTGGCGAACCAGCCGAGGAAATGTATGCAATGACAGAAGTGGTTTGTAATGTTTTACCTGTAGAGAAACCGAGATATCTGATGGGAGTAGGTACGCCAATTAATATTTTGGAAAATATTGCGTTAGGTATAGATATGTTTGATTGTGTAATGCCTACCAGAAATGCAAGAAACGGAATGTTATTTACTAGAAATGGCATCATTAACATAAGCAATAAAAAATGGGAGAATGACTTTTCTCCAATTGATGCAGATAGCGACCTTTACGCTGACCAAGTTTACTCAAAAGCCTATCTAAGGCACTTAATGCACTCAAAAGAAATACTTGGCGCCCAAATTGCCACATTACATAATCTGCATTTTTATCTATGGCTGGTAAATGAAGCTCGAGAAAAAATAATAGCTGGTGAATTTTACGCTTGGAAAAACAAAATGGTTGGTATATTAGGTAATAAATTATAAATGAACTTCTTCCGCAAGCGCTTAAAAATTATTGATGCCTTTATTATTGGCAAATACTTGGGTACTTTTATCTATACCCTTGTGCTGTTTGTGGTTATTATTGTAATTTTTGACTTATCTGAAAAGCTTGACGACTTTTTAGAAAGCAATATGAGTATCTGGGAAGTTCTTTCTAAATATTACGCCGGCTCTATTCCTTTTTATGTGAATATGCTATCTCCCCTGATCAATTTCATTGCGGTTATTTTCTTTACAGCTAAAATGGCTGATCAAACAGAAATTGTACCTATTTTAAGCGGAGGAGTGAGTTTTAACAGGTTTTTAAGGCCCTATTTTATCTCGGCATTCATCATATTTTCAGCGAACTTACTCTCTAACCTGTATGTATTGCCCTATACAAATAGAATCAAGAATAAGTTTGAAAATGAGGTTGTCAATAAAAAGGATCCTTATACCAAGGAAAAGATACATATGAAACTAGATAGTAATACCTATATTTTCATCAATTCCTTTGACAACAAAACAAATGTGGGATATCGTTTCACATTGGATAAATTTAAAGGTGATGTGCTTCAAAAGAAATTAATGGCGCAAACAATTAAATGGGATACTTTAAAGCGAAAATGGACCTTATCAGACTATTCAGTAAGAAATATTGATGGCTTGAAAGAAAAAATGATCTATGAAAATAGTGTACCTAAAGACACAACACTAGATATGAGACCAGATGATTTTTCTGCCTATGGAAACATATTTGAGAGCTTAAGTAATAAAGAACTAGCAGATAAAATTACCAAGGAAAAAATTCGGGGTTCTGGTGTTATGAACGATTTGTTGTTCGAACAATATAAACGTTGGCTACAACCATTATCTGCTTTTGTGCTAACCTTAATCGGGGTTGCTTTGTCCTCGCGCAAAGTTAGAGGGGGCGTTGGCCTTCCGCTCGGAATTGGCATATTTCTGAGCTTTACCTACATAGTTTTCAATCAATTTGCTAAAATGTTCTCCACTAAAGGCGGCCTTCCACCACTAGCAGCAATCCTTTTACCTACCATTTTCTTTGGCATTTTAGGCTTTTACCTACTTAAACGAGCACCAAAGTAATGGATGATCTGCAAAAAACTACGGCCAACCAAAAAAACCTCATCATACTACACCTAACAGTATTTGTATGGGGATTTACAGGCATCTTGGGCGCATTAATTAGCATTAACGCGGTACAAATGGTTTGGTACAGAGTTTTAATTGCCCAGCATAAGTTTGTTCGCCTATTTTTTATGGAGCAAAACAGACATCAAGGTATCTAAAAAGCAATTCTTACAATTTTTCTTTACAGGCAGTATCGTAGCCATACATTGGATATTTTTTTTCCATGCAATTAAAGTTGCGAATGTATCTGTGAGCTTAATCTGCCTCTCCTCTGTAACCTTATTTATTGCTATTTTAGAACCAATTGTTAAAAAGCAAAACATCTCCAAGGGTGATATATTTATCGGCTTGGTGATTATTATGGGGATTTATCTCATCTTCAAATTCGAATCTAAATACACAACCGGTATCATTTTTGGCCTCTCTTCGGCAGTAGCAGCAAGCGTTTTTTCTACGGTAAACTCTACGTTAGTGCAGAAAACAAACCCTAGTATTATTGGATTTTATGAGCTTTCTGGAGCGTTCTTTTGGATTAGCATTTATCGATTATTCGATGGCAGTTTAGCACAGGAGGCCTTTAATTTAAGCTTAATGGATTGGTTCTATTTAATTGTTTTAGGCACCATCTGTACAGCTTTGGCTTATGTAGCCGGCGTTGGTGTTATGCGAACCTTATCGGCTTTTAGGGTTGCCTTAATTACTAATTTAGAGCCTGTATATGGCATTATCTTGGCCTTTATCTTCTTTGGTAGCAGAGAGCAGATGACCGGCGGTTTTTACCTCGGTTCGTTGTTAATTTTGGGGGCTGTATTCTTATATCCAATCTATAAAAAGAGAAAAAACAGGGCGTAAAACAATAATTATTCAAACTTGACCGATCTTTGATAGGCAAGTACCAATAAGTCTTTGGCGTAGTTTACATCTTCCGTTGTTTTGATGTAGAAGCTTATCCAACCCGAATGTTCAAATACATGGTGTGGTTGAATTTTCCCATGTTCCATCAGATCCTGTTTTATTTTTAAGTTAAACAAAACATCTAAAATTCCATTGCTGTGACAGTGTGCAAACTCTTTATTCTTGTAATTAAACTGTAAACCTCCATATTGGTGGAGGCTAATGTTCGTATTTGGCAACAATAAAACAGTTTCTTCTAACTCATCGATCCATCCTAGCAGTCTCGGATTTGTTAACAAAATCCAAAGTTTTATTAAACAGTCGTAAACAATAGCCAGTAGTGGGATTGATTTTAAAAATCCTAGCCGTTTAACTACAAAAGAAAACATCATTTAACCTCGCTAAGTACTTTAATATGCTCCATTACCCTAAAATGCACATTTCTAGTAATACTTTCAGCCCATAAATCGTAATACCAAGTGGGGAATACATATAACTTGTACCAACTGTTTCCTGTTAATGTGGTTGTCCCATCACTATTATCGGTTAGCAAGAATTGACCACGATCTATGTCAATATGGCCCATAATTTCTGGATCTTGAGGCTGCTTAACAATGTCAAAAGTTAAGTCCCTATTAACGTCAAATACAACAATTTTTTCATCAAACACATAACCATTGCTAAAAATACATTTTCTGCCTGCGCCTAATTTCTTGGCTGTAACAGAAGTTTCCATCGGACTAGGCATGCCGAATTTGAAAAGCCAATAATTATTATCCTGCTTTATTTTCTCGAAAGCAACTACATGTTTCCAAACTTCATCGGGAGTAGCTTTAATTATAATTTGATCAGAAACCATGTTGGCATAATGATGATCGGATAGGGAATCCACCACAAAAAATATCAATAAAATACCTACGAAGCTTACATTAACCGTTTGGTTTTTCTTCTTAAACATTGCTCTTCCAATGAAAACCCCGGTAATAACAAAGCCTAAAATTAAGGGAGAAACGATTAAGAGACAAATAACCCCTTCACCTAAAATGAAAAAGCTTAACAGGATGGCTAATAAACCTGCTAAGACTGCATAACCAGTCATTGGCCACCCCCTCAACCCTAGGTCCTTCCAGAACCAAGCACAAATAATTCCCATTAATAACGGTATAATCACAAATTCTGAAAAGATAAGTATACCATCTTTTTGACTATTAAAATAGGTATTAATATAGATGATGCCCAAGCCAATTATATTAGCCAGTACAATCCCCAAAAGCAGTCTCGGTTTGAAAAAATTTTCCATTAAAACTCGGATAAAAAGTTAGACAAATATAACATTTAACCCTTCAAAAATATGCTATTAAATTTGTTTCCCCCCCTCGGTAGGGGATGAGTTTTGGGTCGTTTTTTACCCCTCAAATTCATGTTAAAAATAGCCCCTAAACCCTATTAAATACTGCTCAATATTCAGGACTAAAAAGGGGATAAAGTAATGCTATTATCCTAAAAAAACGATCTATTTTTTTAGCGAAAATGGGCTTAAATTCTATCAAAAAAAATAGCTACCTAAATTAAATCCTCATACATTTTCAAATTTATTTGATTTTTTATATGCAGAAATAACGCACAATTAGTGTATATTAACCGATAAATAATTCTCTTATCTCTACGAAGCAAAAAGTAGCGACAAAAGTTTAAAAAAGGCAAGAAAAGTCAAACAAATAAGCAATTTAACGAGTTTTCATGATTATTAATATTAAATTGAAAATCAGAATTTTAAATTAACTTAACTAATCAAAAAAAGAACATAAATAAACTTTTAATCAACTCAAAAAACTAAATATTTTAGCATTTAATTTAAATGACACAAATACACAATCATAATAAACTAAAATACAAATTGTTATATACGTTAATATTAAGTTTAACTTCTTTAAGTGTTTTTGGGCAGATTTTTGACAATGAGCAAAACCCACTTAGTGTAAAATGGAGGCAAATCAATATTGCAGGATTTAAAATCATCTACCCTACCGAGCTCGAAAAAGAAGCTCAGCGAATGGGCAATACCCTACCAAAAATTTACCCTTCGATTGGACGAACATTAGACCAACAAAAAACCACTATCCCAATCGTATTTCAGAACCGCGGAACACTAGCAAATGGCTTCGTTCAATTGGCTCCAAAAAAGTCTCAATTTTACACCACCCCGCCGCAGCAATTCGACAGTCAGGATTGGTTAAATAATTTAGCAGTTCACGAGCTAAGACATGTTGCCCAGTTCGACAAATTAACTGGAGGCAAAGCCTATCCTTTTCCCGAGGAAATTTATTTTGCTTACTTAGGAATCAGCGTGCCGATTTGGTTTTTCGAGGGCGACGCAGTGAGCACCGAAACTTCCTTAACCAACGCAGGTCGGGGAAGGCAACCTTCATGGATCATGTCTTTCAGGACCTCCCTCCTAAACAACCAAAAGCTCTCCTACTCCAAATCTTATTTTGGCTCGAGCAAAGACCAAACTCCAGGCTATTATCAACTCGGATATTTACTGACTTCCCGGCTTAACAAAGAGTTTGGAGAAAACAGCGTAGACAGTTTACTCGGAGATATCCAAAAGAGACCATTTCGATTATATCCATTTTCGAGGAGCTTAAAAAGGCTTACTGGAAAAAACACTAATCAATGGTACAAGTACAATGTAGATTTGCTTAAAAAAGAATGGCTGTTACAAGACATGGAGCATAAGAGCGAGCAATACCAAGTTTTAAATCAAAAGGCCAAAATTGCGACAAATTACTTTTTGCCTACAGCATACGGAACCGAACATATTTTATCGCTAAAACACAGCAAGGCATCGCCACCAACTTTTGTTTTGATAGACTCTCATAAAAATGAAAAAAAACTATTTGCGATTGCCTACCAAGAACAGCCCTGGTTTAGCTATGCCAACAACCTGTTAATTTGGGATGAGATTAGGTTCGACCCAAGATACAAGCAACGTAGCTACAGCGTTATCTGCTCCTACAATTTCCTCACTAAGCAAAAAAAGCAACTCACTTTTAAAACTAGACTCTTCTCTCCTAGCCTTTCGGTTGATGGAAAAAAATTAATTGCAGTTCAAATTGATTTAAGCAATCAGGCCAACCTTGTTGAACTCGATCCACAAACAGGGAATGTTATCAAAACCCATCCAAATAACGAAGGTTACATCCTGCAAACGCCAGCGCTAAATAGCAACGGTTCAAAAATGGCATGGATCAGCGTTAGCGAATCGGGAAAAGCTTTATGGATTAAGGAAGGAGATGACAATCCGCGCAAAATTATCAACTACACACAACAGCAGTTAAGCAGACCAGTATTCAATGGCGATCAAATCATTTTTAACGCCCATTTAAACGGAATTAACAATCTTTATGAAGTAAATCCTACCGGCGGAAAAATAATCGCTCTAAGCGCCTCTAAATACGGCGCATTTAATGCGAGCTTTACAGCCGACAGAAAAAGCATGTTATTTAACGAATATCATTTACTGGGTTATGATATCGTTCAAACACCAATCGTGGGCAAGGAAATTCAAAAAAACACTTTTGTCTATTTCGGGGCAGAAGCAAAAAAGCAAGACGACGCTGAAAATGTTTTTAATGAAATTCCCAATCAAAAATTAGAATCAAAACCTTATCGCCCTTTTGCCCACTTATTTAATTTTCATAGTGTAACCCCCACTATCGACAACTTGGATAGACCTGGCATCCAGTTAAAATCTAATGATTTGTTAAGTACGCTTGATTTTTATACGGGCTTAGCCTACGACAATGACTTAAGGAAAATAGAATACAATGCCGGTTTTACGTTTAAGGCCCTCTACCCAATTTTTAGTGCTGTTTATCGAAACCGGGCACGAACTGCTTTTTACAAAGCAAAAAACGCAACACAGGTATCTCAAGCTAACTGGAGAGAAAACTATATCAACATCAAAGCAAGTTTACCGCTCAGCATTAACACCTTTAACCATAATTATAGTTTCTTAGCAGAAATTGCAACTACCTATACCGAAAGAGATTTAAATGAAACTGATGCTAAAACAATCAACAGTACCGTACTTTTTCCATTAAATTATCGATTAGCTTTTACACATACCATCCGTACTGCAGAAAGAGACTTGGCGCCGAAATTTGCCCAAACCCTCAGTTTTAAATATTTCCATCAGCCTTTCGACAATAACTTAAAGGGAAAACTATTTGCGCTTGAAAGCAATCTATATTTCCCAGGAATTCTTAAAAACCATACTTTCTCTATTGGCCTGAATTACCAAAACACAGCAGGTATATTCAATGCTAGTAGAGAAATTACCACTGTGTATGGCTACGCACAAATAAAGGCTAAAAGCGAACTTCAAAACACCTTGTTGCTAAATTATAGATTTCCTATTGCCTTTCCAGATGCAGAAATAGGCCCTTTGGCCTACATTAGAAACATTAGAGGCGGTTTGTTTAGCCATTACGAGAACATTGTAAAACAAACAAATATTATCCAACCTAAAACCTTTGGCTTCGAATTGCGTAGTAGTATGAACCTGCTACGCTATCAGCCAATTGTTGATTTAGGAGCAAGAATGATTTTTGTAAATCAAACTTATAAGCAAAACCCTATATTAGAGTTGATTTTTAACTATAGTTTTTAAATGATGAAAGCAAAAACGATATTCGCAATCTTAATTACCTGTTTATTAACCATTTTCCTAATGGATAACAGGGAGGCTGTTGACTTTAATTTCCTGATAGGAGCGCCAGTTCCAGTTTCTAAACTTCTAGTTATTGGGATCTGTATTTTAATTGGTTTTATTCTTGGCTATATTGTTGGAAGACCAAGAAAAACGGTTAGCAGTTACGACACGGAGATAGAAAAGAGTTATCCAACAAGTGATAACAAATCTACTTTAAGCGATGAGGATAGGGATTATATTAGTTAACTATTATCAGCTTAGTGTTGGTATTGGCAATTTCTCTATTGGCTCGGGAAGTACTCGAGATGTCTTCCTGAAATATTCGTGAAAAGATAATACCAAGTCCAAGAAGTGTTCGAGATGTCTTCGACATTTCATCGAGGTGAGCTCGATAAAGACCCGAACGCTTCCCGAACGCTTCTCGAACCCTTCCCGAAGACTTCCCGAACAAATAGGCCTTTTTCCCGAACAACTCCCGAACACTTCCCGAAGAAAACATAGGTTTTCCCGAACAACTCTCGAACAATTTTCTCAAAAAACAAAAGAGTAATCCTACAAGGACTACTCTTTAAAAATGAACGTTAACCCAAAATTACGTTAACCCTTTTGCGCATTTTCATTAAAGCTCATCATCCAGCCGATACCGAATTTATCAATTAGCATCCCAAAATAATCGCCCCAAAATGTATCGCCTAATGGCATCGTCACATTCCCGCCTTCGGCTAAACCCGTAAACAAACGATCAGCTTCTTCTTTACTATCTGCTGTAATTGAAATCGAGAAATTATTTCCAGGCACATAACTCGACGCCCATTCGCCACCAGTATCGCTTCCCATTAAAATTGAAGTTCCAATTGGGAGTGAGACGTGCATAATCCTATTGCCTTCTTCCTCAGAGAGTGGCGGACAATCTTCTTGTGGAGGCATTTCATTAAACCTGCCGATGTAGTTAAAATCTCCACCGAATACAGCTTTGTAAAAAGTAAATGCTTCTTCGCAATTACCGTTAAAATTTAAATAAGTGTTTGTAGTTGCCATGATTATGCGTTTTATTTATCGTATTTCATTTTTAAATAACTAATTCCGGTTCTGATCATTTCCGCTAGTACAAGCTCGTTTATATCACTTAATTTCTTAACATAAATACAAGCTTTAGCCATCTTAAATTTCCCCAACTCCTTCAATAAGGGTTCTTGGTCGGCTAAACCAGTATAAATATACAAAGAAATTGCGGCTTTACGGGGCGAAAACCCAACAAGAGGGGCATCTCCTTCATGACCGCTTTCATATTTATAGTGATAGCTGCCAAATCCAATAATGGATGGTCCCCACATTTTAGGCACATAGCCAGACGCCTCTTGCATCAGTGCTAATAAGGCAAAACTATCTTCTCGCTTTTGAGCAGTTTCGGTAAATGAATTGATAAACTCAATTACATTTTGCGTTGTTTCAGCGGTCTTGTTCTTGGCCATTCTAATTTTCTGAAATCAAATTTGAAAATACTACAATTTAATCAAAAAAGGGCAATCTTTTTAAGAATGCCCTTTTTAAAAAATGATAAACCCGAAAACAATGAGCTAAGCTACTAACTATTTAATGCATCTTCGATGTCTTTCAAAATATCATTGATATGTTCAAGTCCGATAGATAAACGTATAGATCCTTGTTCAATACCAACCTCCAAACGCTGTTCTTCTGTTAATTTAGAATGCGTACTCGTTGCAGGGTGGGTTGCAATTGAACGTGTATCAGCCAAGTTGGCCGAAATAGAGAACATTTTTAGTCCGTCCATAAACCTACGAGCTCCCTCTATCCCTCCATTTACAACTATTGTTACAATTCCCCCACCTTGGGTCATCTGCTTTTTAGCAATTGCATATTGAGGATGTGAGGGAAGAAAAGGATATTTTACCAACTTAATTTTAGGATGCTTCTCCAAATATTCGGCAACCTTTAAGGCATTTTCGCAATGACGATCCATACGAACTGCAAGCGTTTCTAAACTTTTTGATAATATCCAAGCGTTAAATGGAGATAATGATGGGCCACTATGGCGCGCAAAAGTCACTATCTCGGTAATTAATGCTTTACTTCCTAAGATAATGCCACCAAGTACACGCCCCTGTCCATCTATATATTTTGTGGCGGAATGGATAGAAATATCCGCGCCCAATTTAATAGGCTGTTGCAAGTAAGGCGTTGCAAAACAATTGTCGACCACAAATAAAACATTGTGTTTTTTTGCCAAGCCAGCTAAAAATGTTAGATCAATGATATCAATACCAGGGTTTGAAGGTGTTTCCACAAAAATGAGCTTAGTATTAGGCTTAATCAAAGCTTCCCAATCTTGTGGCTTATCTAAGTCGGCATAATCGAAAGTAACACCCCACTTTGAAAAAACCGTGGTTAATAGCTGATGAGTTGAACCAAATACTGAACGACTTGAAACAATGTGATCACCACTTTTAAGGAATGCCCCAAATGTGGTGAAAATTGAAGCCATCCCAGTTGCTGTAGCAAAACCATCTTCTGCGCCTTCCAATAAGCACATCTTCTCTATAAATTCCGAAGTGTTTGGATTAGAATAGCGACTATATACATTCCCCTCCTTCTCATTGGCAAATAAGGCACGCATTTCTTCCGCATCATCAAACTTATAACTTGAAGTTAAATAAATTGCTGAAGAATGTTCTTTATGGCTACTTCTTTCTGTTTGGGTACGAATGGCGATTGTTTCAAAATTTTCGGACATATTGTAAAATGTTAAGATGTGGGTATCTATCTTGATACTATTTTATTGAGTAAGTAAAGTTTATAGTCGCCGAGCGACTTAGGATATTTGATACCGAGCAATATTTATCAAAGGTCATTTGTAATGCTCTTTCAACTTTGGTGGGGTTTAAATCTCCATGCAATTCAAAATGAATATCAATTACATCAAAAATTGGCGGCATTTCTTCGTCTCTCCTGGTAGCTTTGATGTTTATTTTCACATCTACCAGTGGCTCTTTCTGTTTTGTTAGCACATTAACCATATCAATGCCACTACAGCCACCTAAACCAACTAACATCATTTCCATTGGCCTAAAGCCTTTTCCTTCTCCTCCAATTGCCGGCTTGGCATCTAGCTCAACTGCAAATCCTGCTTCATTGCTCGCTTCAAAATTAAATTTACCGCTTTTGCGGATGAGATTTACTTCCATTTGTTCGAATATATCAATCGTTAAACATTGTAAAAGACGGAGTTCTCCAGTTCCAATTCTGGTAGTTTAACTGGTTTTTCAAAAATAGCAAAAACTGAAGAACCACTTCCGCTCATTAGTGCAAATGTAGCGCCTGCAGCATAAAGCTTTGTTTTTATTTCGTCAATTTGCGGAAATTTCGCAAAAACAGAGGGCTCAAAATCATTAAAAATGTGAGCTCTCCAATCCTTCAATGGCAAATGTATCAATTTTTTTAGGGAAGTAAGAGGTCGTTTCACTTTTACGTCGGCATAAGCCAACGCTGTTGAAACGTGGATAGGAGGTTTTACCAACACTAAAAAATGGTTAGCCAGGCTAAAGGCTAATTCTTCAAATTCATCACCCTTCGCAAAAGCAAATACAGGTTCATTTTTAATAAAAAATGCACAATCGGCGCCTAAATTACGGGCATAGTTCTGCATTTGAGCAACACTTAAGCCTAATTTAAACTTCTCATTGGTTAATTTAATCAAAAATGCCGCATCCGAAGAGCCTCCGCCCAAACCTGCACCAACGGGTATATTCTTTAAGAGTATCAGCTGCTGATGTGGTAAATTAAATTCTTGCTGAAGTGCTTTAAAAGCTTTCAGGCATAGGTTATCATTGGCATCACCTGGAATAGCTATGCCTTTGATCAAACAATGTGTTTTATCAGAATCAACAAGTTCAACAACATCATTGAGTTTAATTGGATAAAAAACAGTTTCCAGGTTATGATACCCATCTAAACGTTTCTCGATCAAATTTAGGCCTAAATTAATTTTAGCATTTGCAAAAGCCAGCATACTTATACTTTATATCGATAGTGACCAATAATTCTCCAGGAGAACAGACAATCTTCCATTACTTGACCAGCTCCTATATTGTGTACTATTAAATACCTTTTGCCGTCGAGCGCTTTTTGATCACTAACTAAACCTATATGTGAAATATTGCCACCAAGATTCCAGCAAACTATATCTCCAGGCTTATAATCTTCAGGATTTTTGGTCATAGGCCTTACCTCGCCCTTTCGTTTAAAGAAAACCATTAAGTTATAAACTCTTCGATGATCTATATTGCTGTCTGTCGTTTTACGGCCCCAATTTTTTGGATATAAAGAAAAATTTGGCTTCATATCTACATGAACTTCCTTTTGCAAGTCGATTTTTAAAGCTTTTCTATACGCCCTGATTATAACATCCGTACATACTCCTTTACCTGCAGGAACATCACCATTTGGATAGGGAATACTAAAGTAGGCTGGATCGTACTTTACCTTTTGCTTGGTTAGTTCAATTGCGGCAGCTGATAGTTTTAAAGCCGCAGCTGATTGGCCAAAACTAGGTATAACCAGGATAAATAGACTAAAAAATATACAGTACCTTTTCAGCATGGGCTTTGATCTTAACGCGAAGTTTTCATCAAAGAAAAGAAAGTTTTGGGAATTTTGTGGAAAAAACTCGAGGTCTAGCCTCATATATTTTTTTAGTTTTGTATTCATATGAAACAGTATTTAGATTTAATGCAGCATGTGCTGGATCACGGAACACAGAAACATGACCGAACAGGCACTGGAACGATAAGTGTTTTTGGACATCAAATGCGTTTTAACTTACAGGATGGTTTCCCTATGGTGACTACCAAAAAACTCCATTTAAAATCGATTATACACGAACTTATTTGGTTTTTAAGTGGCGACACCAATATCAAATATCTTAAAGATAATGGGGTAAGGATTTGGGATGAATGGGCAGATGCTGACGGAAACTTAGGACCGGTTTATGGCTCTCAATGGCGGTCGTGGCCTAAACCAGACGGAAAAAAAATTGATCAGATTACTCAAATTATAGACACTATTAAGAACAATCCTGATTCGCGTCGGATTATTGTTTCAGCATGGAATGTTGCTGAGATAGAAAATATGGCTCTTCCTCCATGTCATGCTTTTTTTCAGTTCTATGTAGCGGATGGCAAACTAAGTTGTCAACTTTACCAACGCAGTGCTGATATATTTTTAGGGGTACCTTTTAACATTGCATCATATGCATTATTAACAATGATGGTAGCTCAGGTTTGTGATTTAGCTTATGGAGACTTTATACATACGCTTGGCGACGCACATTTATACAATAACCATATTGAGCAGGCCAATCTACAACTAAGCAGAACACCAAAGGCCTTACCTATCATGAAGATAAACCCTGCGGTAAAAGATATCTTTAACTTTAAATTTGAAGACTTTACTTTGGAAGATTATGATCCCCATCCTCATATTAAAGGTATTGTAGCGGTATAAACATGAACAAAATATCCATCGTTGTCGCCATTTCCGAAAATAACGCCATTGGTAAAGACAATCAGTTATTATGGCACTTGCCTGCCGATCTTAAGCATTTTAAGGAAATTACGACTGGCCACACCATTATTATGGGCCGTAAAACCTATGACTCAATAGGAAAGCCGCTCCCGAACAGAAGAAGTATTGTAATTACCAAAAATGCGAGCCTAGTGATACCCGGAGTTGAAGTAGTTACGAGTGTAGCAAACGCATTTGAACTTTGCAAGTATGAAGAAGAGGTATTTGTTATTGGTGGAGCTGAAATTTATCGACAATCTTTAGCCTACGCTACCCATATTTATTTAACAAGAGTTCATCAAGAATACGAAGCAGATACTTTCTTCCCGGAAATAGATCCAAGTGAGTGGAAAGAATTAAATTCAATTACGCATCAGGCAGATCAAAAAAATGAAGTTGCTTACACTTTTTCTACAATGGAGCGGGTTTTTTAATCCTGCCTCGATAAAATTACAATAAGAAGGCTTATTATTTAAAAAAATAATTAGATTTGCCGACTTGTTTAAAAACAGCATACTATAGAAAAAAATAATTTACAAACAAATGCAAGGTAAAGGTTTTATTAAATTTATGGCAATACTATTGGGTATTGTCTGTCTCTATTCACTCTCGTTTAATCTAGTTACTTATAATGTAGAAAAAAACGCCAAAGAGTTTGCCAAAGGCGATTTGGTTAAGGAAAAAGCATATTTAGATTCGATGGCTACAATTCCGGTATATCCTGGATTGGGTTTAACGTATCAACAAGTAAAAGGGAAAGAAATTAACCTTGGTCTTGATCTAAAAGGTGGAATGAACGTAACAATGGAAATCTCTTTAGCAGAGTTAACCAAATCGTTAGCGAACAATCCAACAGATGCTAATTTTAATCAGGCATTATCAAGCGCTCAGGCTCAGATGAACGCTGGTGGAAAAGATTTTATTGCATTATTTGTAAGCGAATATGAAAAACTTGTACCTAACGGAAAGTTAGCTGATTTTTTCTCTACTCAAGACAACGCTCAGCAATTAAAAGCAAATGCTAGTAATGCTGATGTAAAATCTTTCTTAAGTAAAGAAGGAGCTAGTGCAATTGATCGTTCATTTACCATTTTGCGTAGTCGTATTGATGGTTTCGGAGTTGTTAGTCCAAACATGCAGAAACAAGAAGGTTCTAATAGAATTTTCATCGAGATGCCAGGTGTACAAGATAAAGATCGTGTACGTAAGTTATTACAAGGTTCAGCAGAATTACAATTTTGGCAAGTTTACCAAAATGAAGAAGTTGTTGGAATTTTAGAAAACATCAATAAAACTTTAGCATTAACTGTAAAAGATACTACGAGTACTACTGCTAAAGCTGCCGATACTACTAAAAAAGATGGCAAATTAGCTGGATTAACAAATGCTAACAAAGCTAAAGATACTACAGCTCTTAAAAAGGATGCGATTAAAAACAATCCATTATTTAGTGTTTTAAGCATTCCAACTTACCAAGCTGAAAACGGTCAACAATCATTACGTCCGGGACCAGTTGTAGCTTGGGCAGCTCAAAAAGATACCGCTAAGGTAAATGCTTTATTTGCCAGATCAGAAATCAGACCAATAATTCCAGGCACCATGAAATTTATGTGGGGCTTAAAACCAATGGATAAAACAAAGATTTTTGAGTTGTACGCAATCAAAGTAACTTCTTTGGATGGTAGACCAGATTTAGGTGGTGAAGCAGTTTCTAACGCTATTCAAGGGTATGACGACAAAAATCAGCCAGATGTAACCATGTACATGACTAGTGATGGTGCTGCTAAATGGAAAAAAATGACTGCTGAAGCGGCTGCTGATCCTCAAAATAAAAAAGCAATCGCCATTGTATTAGATAATACAGTTTATTCTGCTCCTACTGTTCAGAACGAAATTCCTAATGGTGTTTCTTCAATCTCAGGTAGCTTTACTTTAGAAGACACAAAAGATTTAGCAAACATTTTAAAGGCTGGTAAATTACCTGCTCCTGCGCGTATTGTGTCCGACTTCGTAGTTGGTCCATCATTAGGTCAGGAAGCGATTGACAGTGGTTTATCTTCATTTGTAATTGCATTTATCGTGATTTTAGTATTCATGGCTTTATATTACAATAAAGCAGGATGGGTGGCTAACTTAGCGTTGGTAATTAACGTATTCTTCATCATGGGGGTATTAGCTGCCTTTGGTGCGGTACTAACCTTGCCTGGTATTGCTGGTATCGTATTAACGATCGGTTTATCAGTTGATGCGAACATCCTAATTTTTGAACGTGTTAGGGAAGAATTAGCACATGGGAAAAATACTGGCGTAGCGATTAAAGAAGGTTTTAAACATGCGATGTCGTCAATCATTGACTCGAACGTTACAATTTTTATCTTAGGTATTATCTTATTTGTTTTTGGTACTGGACCAGTACAGGGTTTTGCAACTACCTTATGTGTAGGTATTGCAACCTCTTTATTCGCTGCAGTTTTAATTTCACGTTTGGTATTTGAAGGACTATTAGCCAAAAAGGCAAATATTTCTTTTGACAATAAGGTAACCCACAATGCATTTAAAAATATTGCCTTCAACTTTGTTGGACATAGAAAATTATACTATGGTATATCTACAGCAATCATTGTTTTAGGTATTGGTTTTTATATTAAAAATGGCGGATTAAATCTTGGTATCGACTTTAAAGGAGGTAGAACTTATATCGTTCACTTCGATAAAGCAATGGATACTGAAGATGTAAAAGGAAAATTAAAAGCGGTTTTTGGCGCGGAAGAAGAAACTCAGGTTGTAACTGCTGGTTCTGCAAATGAATTAAAAATTACAACTACCTACCATATCTTAGATCAGGCAGAAAACGCTGATAAGGTTGTTGAAGAAGCCTTAAATAAAGGATTAGCAACTACTGGTGCTAAATTCACCAATGAAGGTGGTGCAAAAGTAACCCCAACCGTTGCAAGTGATATTCTTTATGGCGCTTATGGAGCGATCTTATTCTCTTGTATCGTGATGTTTATTTACATCTTGGTTCGTTTCAGAAAATGGCAATATGGTTTAGGTGCAGTTATCGCACTATTCCATGACGTACTTTTGGTATTATCTTTCTATACAATCTTAGATGGTGTTTTACCATTCTCTTTAGAAATTGGCCAAGATTTTATCGCCGCTATTTTAACGGTAATGGGTTATACCATGACAGAAACAGTTGTTGTATTTGACCGTATCCGTGAGAAATTAGGCGAAGCCGGTAAAGTTGACGTATATGGAGAAGAACGCAATACATTAATTAATTTTGCTTTAAATAGCACGTTAAGTCGTACTATTTTAACATCGTTAACGGTATTCTTTGTACTCTTGGTTATTTTCATCTTTGGTGGTGACAGTATTAGAGGATTTATATTTGCACTATTGATTGGACGTATCATTGGTACATATTCATCATTGTGTATTTCTACCCCTATCGTAATTGATTTATCAAAGAAAGAAAAAATTAAAGCTGTTAAATAAGCGTTAGCATATCGACTTACGAAATTAAATAGCACAATGCATAAAAAGGCGTCCAGGTATGGATGCCTTTTTTTATTAAACTAGTTTAACTTCGATCAATAGTTTACTTCCTATATTTACCAAACTAAATGCTGTAATATGAGTTTATCTAGTATGAAAAAAATTGTAATTGTTGGAGGTGGCTTTGGGGGGATTGAACTTGCCAAAAAACTTCGAAATCAAGACGTTGACATCACCATTTTAGACAAACATAACTATCACACTTTTCAACCCTTGCTCTATCAAGTAGCTACTGGAGGGCTAGAAGCTGATTCCATTGCCTTTCCTATCAGAAAAATATTTAAGGGGCAAAAGAACCTTAAATTTAGGGTAACAGAAGTTGAAAAAGTAATTCCAGCAGAAAATAAGCTTTTAACTACAATAGGCACCATCGAGTATGATTATTTAGTGATAGCTACAGGTTCCACCAGCAATTTTTTCGGTCAGACTGAAATTGAACAAAATGCCATGCCCATGAAATCTATTCCTGAAGCTTTAAACTTAAGGAGTTTGATTTTACAAAATTTAGAAGCAGCACTGATTGCCAAAGACGCAGAAAGCGAAGCAAAATTATTAAATTTTGTGATTGTGGGTGGCGGACCAACCGGTGTTGAAACAGCTGGTGCAATAGCTGAACTAAAAAAACACGTGCTTAAAAATGATTATCCAGAACTCGCTATCCAAAAAGTAAATATCTACCTAATCGAGGGATCGCCAGAATTGCTTGGTCCGATGTCAAAACAATCACAAGTTAAATCTCAAGAGTTCTTAGAAGAGCTGGGCGTTACGGTGTACACCAATTCACGTGTACAATCATATGATGGAAATATACTTAACCTAGCAGATGGAAGAGCGATTTTAGCTAGTACGGTCATCTGGAGTGCCGGTGTAAAGGGTGTTGTATTGGAAGGACTAAGTCCTGATTGTGTCGTACGTGGAAATCGTTTAAAAGTAGACCAGATCAACAAAGTTGACTGTTATCAAAATATCTACGCCATTGGAGATGTAGCCGCTATGATTACAGAGGAAACGCCCAATGGACATCCTGGTGTTGCTCCAGTTGCGATCCAACAGGGTAAGTTGCTTGCTAAAAATTTAATGAATATGATTGAGGGCAAACCAATCAGTAATTTCAAGTACTTTGATAAAGGTGCGATGGCAACTGTTGGAAGAAATAGAGCTGTAGTGGACATTAATAAAGTTCATTTTCAAGGAATATTTGCTTGGTTTACCTGGATGTTTGTCCATTTAATGACTTTGGTAGGCTTTAGAAATAAGTTAGTTGTATTTGTTAATTGGGTTTGGAGCTACTTTAGCTATGATAGAGGAACGAGATTAATTATTAGACCATTTAACAAGCCGAAAAGCTAAGCACCGTCTCTTAATACTTGACACTAAAAACTTGACACTAAAAAATGAAATTGATCGAATGTCCCCGTGATGCAATGCAAGGTTTGCATGATTTTATACCAACAGCCGATAAAGCCGCTTATATTAACCTATTATTACAAGTAGGCTTTGACACAATTGATTTTGGCAGTTTTGTTTCACCAAAAGCAATTCCGCAATTACGTGATACCGCTGAGGTGCTAGCTGGTTTAGATTTAAGCAACACAAAGACTAAGCTATTGGCTATTGTAGCTAATTTAAGAGGGGTACAAGAGGCTATTAGTCACCAGCCAATAGCTTATCTCGGTTTTCCATTTTCTATATCTGAGACCTTCCAGCAACGAAATACGAACTCAAGCATCAGCCAATCTTTGAATACAGTAGAAGAAATGCTCAATTTATGTGACAAACACCACAAAACAGCTGTTGTTTATTTATCGATGGGTTTCGGCAATCCATATGGCGACGAATGGAATATAGAAATTGTAGCACATTGGGCTGATGAGTTGATTAAAAGAGGCGTTGGCGTTTTATCGCTGTCGGATACCACAGGGGTTTCTACACCCGAGAAAATAAACGCTATCCTACCGGGTTTGATCAAAACATTCAACAGCACTGAAATTGGTGTTCATTTGCATAGTACTCCCGAAACGAGGATCGAAAAAATCGCAGCCGCTTATGCTGCTGGATGCACCCGTTTTGATAGTGCAATTAAAGGATTTGGCGGTTGCCCAATGGCAACGGATGATTTAACTGGGAATTTAGCAACTGAAGACCTGATCTATTTCTTAGAAAGCAAAGGCGAAAACCTAGGGATTAATAATGAAAAATGGCAGGAGGCACTGATATTTTCTCGAAAAATCTTTAACTAGAGTCCGCTAACAAGCCATTTGAATAAGCTGGGATCTGTTGTGTAAAAATTCTTATACGGACAATTTAAACAGTGCAATTTATATATATTTAAAAATTAGCAAGCTATTTTAAATATCAGCATGAAAAAATTATTTACCATTTTGGCAATTGTACTTGTTGCACAGCTTACGTTTGCTCAAGATTTTGAGCCAAAAGATTACTTTACGAAAGAATTTCATGCCGCAAGAAGAGAAGCTTTGCGTAAGATTATGCCGGAAAGTAGTGTAATGGCTGTTTTTGCCTATCCTACAAGGAACTTTTCCAATGATGTAGATTATTTATATCATCAAAACCCTGATCTTTATTATTTTTCTGGCTATAAAGAACCCGATGCCGTATTGTTTATTTTTAAAGACCCACAAACAGATGCAACAGGCAAATCATACAAGGAGCTTTTCTTTGTTCAAAAAAGAAACCCACAGCAAGAAAGCTGGACAGGTAAACGTTTAGGGGTTGAAGGTGCAAAAGAAAAATTGGGAATCAATATGTCGTTCAATGGAAGTGAATTTAAAGATTATGCTTTAGACTTCTCTAAATTCAAGACAATTATTTACAGCCTCCCTCCTGATTTGGTTATCCCAAAATCAGAGTCGAGTAGTCTAGGTGGCTTAGTAGCGTCCTTTCTCAAAAAATCAAACTTATCAAACGACAACCCTGCCGATGCTATCAGCGCCAGAAGGGCATACAATAAACTCACTGGTCAGCTGCGAGAGATCAAAACCCCAGAAGAAATTGTGATGTTGCGCAAGGCCATTGAGATTTCGTGCGAAGGGCAAAACGAAGTTATGAAAGCGGCACATGCGAACATGAGCGAACTCGAAATACAAGGCCTGCATGAATTTGTACATAAAAAATATGGTGCCGAGAATGTGGGCTATGGCTCTATTGTAGGTGCAGGCGAAAATGGCTGCATTTTACATTACGTTACCAATACTAAAACCAAAGTAGGCAACTCGCTTATCTTAATGGACGTAGGAGCTGAATACCATGGATATACCGCTGATGTAACCCGTACTATTCCTGCTAACGGAAAATTTACCGCGAATGAAAAGCTCATTTATCAATTGGTGTACGATGCTCAAGAGGCTGCATTCAAAACGTTGAAAGACGGTTCTACATTTGGAAAAGCAAGTGCAGCAGCGAATGAAATTATAGCTGATGGGCTTTTCAACTTAGGCATTATCAAAGACAAAAAGGATTATAGGAAATATTATACCCATGGTTTAGGCCATCATATTGGGTTGGATGTGCATGATAGAAACAGTTCAGGTACTTTATTAAAAGATATGGTCATCACGATTGAACCAGGTATCTATATTGCGCCAAATAGTGATTGCGATCAAAAATGGTGGGGATTGGCTGTCCGCATTGAAGACGATGTGCTAATTACACAAGATGGATATGAGTTACTTTCAAAATTTGCTCCAAGAAGCATTGCAGATGTGGAGAAGAAAATGGCTGTTAAAAGTGCCTTGTCTGATTTTGCATTGCCGCCATTAAAATCTGGGAAGACCAACTAATAATTACAGCAACGCGTAAAATCCCTATCCTAAACCTTTTTCACCATTCTGAAGTGTTGAATACCGGCTTCCTCAAATTGTTCTCCTTCGGCTGAGAAACCGAATTTAGCGTATAAACTCATCGCATCCAATTGAGAATTGAGATAGATGTATTCAGCATCAGCTGGTAAATCATCAAGGGCAGTAGCAATTAGCGCTCTGCCTACACCCTGACCCCTAAATTCCTTAAGCACCGCAAAACGTTCCAATTTATATCCTTTTTCTGTTTTACGCCACCTACAAGCACCACAAGGGTAGTGATCTGATATCGCTAAAAAATGTGTCGATTCCTCTTCATTTGCCCACTCAATTTCTGGAGGACAACCTTGCTCATGCACAAATACTATTTTACGGATAGCAAATACTTTTTCTAAATCTTCTTTAGTTATCGCCTTTTGTACGTGTAGTGTGTCCATAATCTATGATTTCGTTTTTCTTTTAGCGCCTCTCATTTTAAATTCATTTATTTCTTCCGCCGCATCAATGGAATGTGAGTAATGGATATCATTTTCCTTTTTTGCTAATTCGGAGAGCTTTACGTAGAATTTATGCAAATGATCTAATTCTGCTTCAGTTAGGTCTTCTATGTCAACCATTCGATTGCTTGCCCGCTCATGAGCAGCAATCAATTCGTTCAGCTTTAACTGTATCGCTTTACCATCTTTATTTTGCGCTTTTTGAATTAGAAACACCATTAAAAATGTGATAATGGTTGTACCAGTATTAATCACCAATTGCCATGTTTCAGAATAATCAAAAAGAGGGCCGCTAAATCCCCATACAACTACAATCCCTGCAGCGATGAGAAATGCTGGAGAACTTCCGGTAAATTTTGTAGCTGCATTGGCAAAGCGCTCAAATAAACTACTGCGCTTCTTTGTTTGGTTATTTTTTGATCCCATTTTCGTAAAAAGATTAATTAAATATAACCAATAAACAGCAAAAAACGCCATAAGTTTTACTTATGGCGTTCTTAAAGTTAACGTTTGTTATAACTTTTCGTTTGCATTTAAACAATTTAAATCTTCAAATGCAATTGTTAAACGTTTTACAAATTCTTCCTCCCCTTTACGAAGCCATACTCTTGGGTCGTAATATTTTTTATTCGGTTTATCTTCTCCATCCGGATTACCAATTTGTCCTTGTAAATAAGGCTCATTTTTTTGGTAGTATGCTAATATACCTTCCCAAAATGCCCATTGCATATCGGTATCAATATTCATTTTGATAGCTCCATAAGAGATTGCTTCTCTAATTTCTTCTTGCGAAGAACCAGAACCTCCATGGAATACGAAGTTAATAGGTTTCTCAGCGGTAAGGCTATACTTCTCTTTAATATAATCTTGAGAATTTTTCAAGATTATTGGCTGTAACTTAACGTTACCAGGTTTGTAAACACCATGTACATTTCCAAAAGCTGCAGCTATCGTAAAACGATCACTTACCTTGCTTAATTCATCATAGGCAAATGCAACTTCACTCGGTTGAGTGTATAATTTAGAACTGTCTACATCGCTATTGTCAACTCCATCCTCTTCACCACCGGTTACACCTAATTCAATTTCAATGGTCATGCCCATTTTGGCCATGCGTTTAAAATATTCAACACAGATTTCCATGTTTTCTTCAATAGGCTCTTCAGAAAGATCCAACATGTGCGATGAAAACAATGGCTTTCCTGTTTCGGCAAAGAATTTCTCGCCATGCGTTAGCAACCCGTCAATCCATGGTAATAATTTTTTAGCAGCATGGTCTGTATGTAAAACTACCGCAACACCATAATGTTCTGCTAATAAATGAACGTGTTTAGCCGCAGAAACCGCACCTAAAATACACGCATTTAAATTATCGTTATTTAAAGTTTTACCTGCGTAAAACTGTGCGCCCCCATTTGAAAGTTGAATCATTACAGGAGAATTTACTGCTTTTGCAGTTTCCATTACCGCATTAATAGTATTAGTTCCTGTAACATTTACTGCTGGTAATGCAAATTGATGTTTTTTTGCCTGTTCAAATAATTCCTGAACGGCTGCTCCGTAAATTACGCCTTTATAGCCTTTTAAACTCATTTCTAATTAAATTTGATCCTTCGAAGTTATAAAAAAAAACAAGAAAAACTATATTTTTTACTAAGTGTACTTTTTACAATAACTAAGTGTATTTTTAACAATAACCAACTTCAATCTCCAAGTAGTTTTATAAAACACTCCAACAAAAACTCCTGCTATTGTTAAATAATTTTTCGTTTCTTTGTACTCGCATTTTTTAAAAGAAATATGGCCTGGTTTAAGAGAGAAAAAAAAGGTATTAGTACCACAACTGAAGAAAAGAAAGAAGCTCCAGATGGTTTGTGGAACAAGTGTCCAAACTGTAAGAAAGCACTACATAGTGCAGACTTAATAGAAAATAAATACGTTTGCCATTATTGTGATTATCATTTACGCGTTGGCTCTAAAGAATATTTTGAGGTTTTATTTGACAACAATAACTATACGGAGTTATTTGCCAATTTAACTTCAGGTGATCCTTTAAACTTTACGGATAGCAAACCATATACGAGCAGGATTTTAGAAACTACGGCAAAAACCGGCTTAAAAGACGCTATCCGTGCTGCTCATGGAAATATTGATGGTCACCCCATCATGATAGCCTGCATGGACTTTAATTTTATAGGCGGATCAATGGGTTCGGTAGTTGGAGAAAAAATTGCTCGTTCTATAGATTATAGCTTGAAACATAAGGTGCCTTTTTTAATGATATCAAAATCAGGCGGTGCACGAATGATGGAAGCTGCATTTTCATTAATGCAAATGGCTAAAACTTCGGCGAAACTTGCTTTATTAGCCCAAGCTAAGATTCCCTATATCTCTTTATTAACCGATCCAACTACAGGTGGTGTTACGGCTTCTTATGCCATGCTGGGCGATATTAATATTGCAGAACCAGGTGCTTTAATTGGCTTTGCTGGCCCACGTGTAATCAAAGAAACCATTAAAAAAGATCTTCCAAAAGGATTTCAAACTTCAGAATTTGTGCTAGAACATGGTTTCTTGGATTTTATTGTTGATAGAAGACAAATGAAGGCTAAGCTTGCCACTTTCTTAAAGATGATGGAGAATTAATTAGTTCTTACTGAATTAACTGATTTTAATTGGAGTTTTCTATATTTATAAAATCAAACAATAGGTTTTATGAATAAGATTATTGCGGCACTTTTAAGTTCTGTATTGCTAACAAGTTTTACAGCGCCAAAAACAGTAATAGGTTTATCAAAATCTAAAGCAATTATCGTTTGGCAGCCTTCACATCAAACAGACACTGGTAAGGACTTTAGTGAGGCGGCTACTTGCAATGCCATTGTGGAAGCCGCGATGGCTTTTAAACCCAAACTGAAAGAGTTTAAGGTATGGAGCTTAAATAAGCCAGATTTACACCATGCTAACGTTGGCAGCAATACCATTATCGCACATACTACCGCTCTAGAAGATGGCAAGATTTCGGGTTATGCGTATGAACTTGAAGAGTCGAATAAGAAAAAACCAACTGTATTTATTGCCGTTCACAATAATGGCGGTTCAAAAAGTAACGCCGTTTGGGGATTTATCCACGATGGTGATCAGTATGAAGCAGAAAACAGAGATTTAGCAGCAAAATTAACTGCTGCGATTAGCGCAGTAACCGACCTTCAAAATCGTGGTGTATTTTTAGACAGTTCAACAGGGCGAAATGATTATAAATGCCAAAAAACTGATAAGAGAGCATTTTATAGCATTGATGAAAATGTAAATACCGCAAAATACAGGGTATTGTTAGAAGTTGGGGATAATGCAGAAAGCAGGGCATTATTAACCGATCCTGCCGGGCAAAAAAGAATTGGCGAAGCCATTAAAATGGCCTTGGCGAAATGGCTAGCAGAAAAAGGACTTTGAAAACGCAATAAAGTACAAAAACTAATATAACAGCTCATGAAAATCGCACTCATTACCCTATTCATCGCTTTAGGTTTAAGCGTAAATGCACAGGAGAAAAAGTTAAATCCAAAATACGATGAAGCCTTGGCCAAAAAACTAGGTGCCGAAGAGAATGGCATGAAGATGTATGTGCTTGTTATGCTAAAAACTGGATCAAATACAACTGAAAGTAAAGCAAAGAGCGATAGCCTATTCGCTGGACATATGGCCAATATGAGCAGATTAGTAAGCATCAACAAATTAATTGTGGCAGGTCCTTTAGCTAAAAACGATAAAAATTACAGAGGCATATTTATCCTTAATACGAAATCGTTAGACGAAGCAAAAGAATTATTAGCAACCGACCCAGCTGTGAAGGCTAAATTGCTAGACGCTGATTTATTTAACTGGTATGGCTCAGCCGCTCTGGCAGAATATTTAACAGCAGAAGAAAGAATTTGGAAGGCTAGATTTTAAATCCCATTATTCTTCCTTTTGCTGAAACTTATAAAATAAATAACCTAAAAAAGGCAAAATAAATAAGCTTCCCAAAAGCAATGCCCATCCTAAACTTTCTACCGTTTTAATCGGCGCAATGCTCTCATATAGCGAAATTGTAGTGCCATTTTTAAACCTAATAAAATTAGGAAAATGCGCATAACTAATTGCAAGCAAAATCATCGTAACCTGGAAACCAGCTAAAACCCTCAATATCTTGGTTTTCCCCTTTAATAATAAGTACCAAAGCAAAACCAAAGATAAGCTAGCTAAAACAACCGCGCTTAATCCTATCGCATCTTTAAAGACCCAGCGCATTAAAGGTACATCTTCAACATGTGCAGCAATAAATACCAATATTCCTATTAAAACTGCCGAAATATTCATAAATTCTGCCTTCTTGATGAAGCGTTTCTTATCTGCTTCGGCCTTACATTCTCCTATTAAATAAATTGCAGCCAAAAACCCACATAAGGCAACAGTAAACAAACCAACGGCTATCGAAAACCAATTTAGCCAGCTAAACACATATGCACTTAAAAAATCATTAGCCTGATTGTCTATTTGTCCAGAAATAACACTTCCTGCGATAATGCCTAGAAACAGCGGTGTGACGAAACTTGAATAAATAAAAATCTTATGATAAACTTCCTGCATTTGATCTTTCACTGCATCATAATGTCGAAATACAAAAGCAGTTCCTCTTGCAATAATCCCGATTAGCATAACAGCCAAAGGAATATGTAGATAAACAGACATGGTTGTATATATCTTGGGGAAAGCGACAAATAAAATCACAATCGCAATAATTAACCACATATGATTAGCTTCCCAAACTGGACCAATTGCATGATACATGGTATTACGGGTCTTGCTCCTATTTTTTGAAGAGGTAAATAACTCAATAATCCCTGCACCAAAGTCGGCGCCCCCCAATAAAAAATAGAGCAGAATAGCTAAACATAAAAAAGAGATGATTACAAAATCCATAGTTAGCTGGCTTTAGTTTGATTTGCTTGATTGGGTTGGTACAACGCTGGGACCATTTTTATCTGCCTGTAAAGCAAAAAGATAACAATCACGCTAAGTGAGGCATAAATTGCCGAAAACAGATAGAATGACCAGGCAATACCTGGCATTGGTGTAACTGCATCCTTTGTTCGCATAATGCCGTAAATAATCCAAGGTTGTCTGCCAACTTCGGTCACTACCCAACCTGCTTCCAAGGCAATATAGCCCAACGGTATTGCGCAAATAAATAGCTTTAACAACCATTTATGATCAACCAATTTCTTCTTTTTAATGATTATTACTAGATAAATCAGTGAGATTAATACTAATAAACTTCCAATACCTACCATTATTTGAAACGCATAGTGCGTAATCGCCACTGGCGGATGTTCATTAACAGGTATTTGATCGAGCCCCTTCACCTCGCTCTTAAAATCGCCATGCGCTAAAAAACTTAAGGCACCTGGGATTTCAATACCCATATTCACTTCCTTCTTTTTTTCATTAACAATACCGCCAATTAATAAGGGAGCTGATTTTTGCGTGTGGTAGTGAGCCTCCATCGCAGCCAATTTAGCAGGTTGACGCTTGGCCACGTCTTTTGCAGATATATCTCCACTTATTGGCTGTAAAAGTGCGCAGATTACAGCAAACATTGCTGCAATTTTAAATGCCTTGTAATGAAAATCTAGGTATTGATTTTTTAGAATCATTAAAGCATGTACGCCCGCAACCGCAAAGCCGGTAGCCGTAAAGGCAGCTAAACACATGTGCAATGCTTGTGTAAACCATGCTTTATTGAACATAGCTGCAATTGGATCGATATTTACATAAGCGCCATTTATCACATCAAAACCGGCTGGACTATTCATCCAAGCATTGGCGGCAACCACCAAAATACCAGAAGCCAACCCACTGGCACCAACTATTACTCCTGTAAACCAATGGAACCACTTATTTAATTTATTCCATCCATATAAGAAAAATCCTAAGGCTATGGCTTCGATAAAAAAAGCCGTTCCTTCCAAAGAAAATGGCAAGCCAAATATTGGCCCTGCATGTTCCATAAATTTTGGCCAAAGCAAGCCTAGTTCAAATGACAGCATAGTTCCAGAAACTGCTCCAGTTGCAAAGAAAATAGCTACACCCTTACTCCAAGCTTTTGTGATATGTTTATAAACCTCGTTATTTGTTTTTAACCATTTATAGTGTGAAACCGCCATAAAAAAAGGCATCACCATACCAATACATGCATAAATAATATGAAAACCCAGCGAGAGGGCCATCTGTGAGCGGGCTGCTAAAAAATCATCCATAAGAATAGGATTAGAATTAAGCAAATATACCCTATATGGCAATTGATTGTTTTAACCCAATAAAAAAATTATAATATGGAATGTTTCTGAATTACTTAACCTACTGTTAATTCAGTATACGCAGCAGTTAAACTACGTGCTATTCCATCGCCCTGCCATTCAGGAGCTCCTGGGATAGTAGTTGCTTTTAAAATATCTTCTTTAGTTTTACCTGCTTGGATTTCCTTTTTAACAAAAGCCATTAAGCTTTCTAAATAGTTTTTAAAGGCTTTAACATTTTCCTTATCACCAACTACTTTTTCTGGATCTAAACTATGGCCCGTTATTACGATCGTATCTTTATCAAACTGATTATAGATTTTATCTAATGCCGTTATCCAATTTCCAATATGTGCACCGTTTGCTTGATCGATATAGGGAAAACGGCGGTTAAAGACTAAATCGCCAACATGCACAATATTTGCATTTTCGAAATGATAAACCACATCGCCATTGGTATGGCCCGATCCATAGTAATAAGAGCTTATCTTTTCCTTTCCTACCGGTGCTTTCCATCCTTTTCCAAACGTAACATCTGGATAAAGTTGTTGGTCTTCATTTTTTGCTTTCTCAGCCGCAAGTTTTTGGTTTACGAGTGAATTTTGATGGGCAACAACATGTTCAACCATTCCCTTAAAAGCAATATTACCAGCAGTGTGATCACCATGGTGGTGAGTATTGAGTAAATACTTGAACGGTTTTTCTCCTAATTTTTTCAGTTCGGCAATTACATTTGGAGCTGAGTTTGGGAATTGCGAATCAACAACAACAAATCCGCTCGTTCCATTTAACCAAGCTATCGTACCACCCTGTTCAGTAAAAATACCCACATCATTGCGTAACGCTTTAAATTGGTAAGCTCTATTTAGGAATGGATTTGCAAATACATCGGCTTTATAAAAGGCAAGCAATGCCATAGCTAATGCTGAATTCTGAATAAAATGTCTTCTTTGCATAGGAATGAAATTAAAAAACCACGAATGATATCGTGGTTTAAATGTAGTAAATATTAATTATTTTAAACGCCTCCTCCAGGAATAGTACCTGGTTCGTGACTATCACCAAGTGCATGGCTTGTACGTCCATGTTTCTTTGTAAAGTTACTCGTTACATTTGAGGAAGAGTTTTTTTCAATATTCTCCTCATTTCTTGGTGTTTCTTGTTCTGTATCGGTTACAGTAGCATCTTTCTGGATCGCGCTGTCCCTTTCATGTTTCTTTTCCATGGCATTAGCTTTTGAATTCACTATATACCAAGAACAAATACAAAAAAAGATTGTTTTAAAGTTTCTAAGCTAATGCATTTTGCTTTACAACCATTTTCACTTTTTCCATTAGGTAATCTAATTCTTCCTTAGTGGTGTATTTGCTAAAAGAAAAGCGAACAGACGGTCGGTTTGGATCGGCATGAATACCGTTCAAAACATGAGAGCCTATATTTGACCCAGAAGAACAGGCACTTCCTCCAGAAGCACAAATACCATTAATATCTAAGTTAAATAACAACATATCTGCCATATCCATTTCTGGAAAAGAAACATTCAATACTGTGTATAAACTTTTGTTTGCTTCGGTTTCCCCATTAAATGCAATGCCCGGGATTTCCGCAATCAATTGCTCTTTTAAATAGTCTTTTAATCCTTGAATATGATTTTGATGCGCTTCCATTTCGCTGTAAGCAATTTCAAGTGCTTTGGACAAACCAACAATACCATATACATTTTCGGTTCCTCCGCGCATGTTACGTTCTTGGGCTCCGCCATAAATCATTGGTGGTATTTTAATGTTGCTGTTTACGAATAAAAAGCCTACCCCTTTCGGTCCGTGCAGTTTATGGGCAGCACATACAATGAAATGGGCTTTAAGTTTACGAACATCGTGCACATAATGGCCCATTGTTTGCACCGTATCAGCGTGATATATCGCGTTATATTTTTCGCAGATATCGCCCACCCTTTCCATGTCTGTTAATGTTCCGAGCTCATTATTTGCATGCATTAAAGAAACGAAGCTCCGTTCATTATTTTTTAATAATTCTTCTAAATGCTCGTAATCGATATTTCCTTTTTGATCGATATTTACAAAACTCAATTTATCAATCTGACCATCTTTAAGCAACATATTTAAGGTATGTTCAACAGCATGGTGCTCAATTTTAGTAGTAATTGCATGTTTTATGCCATACGCAGCAATACCGCAGCGGATAGCTGTATTATCTGCTTCAGTACCCCCCGAAGTAAAAAATATTTCTGAAGGTGATGCATTTAATAAACTTGCAACACTTTTTCTTGCCTTTTCTACCAAAGTTCTAACCTCACGTCCTAAAGCATGAATTGCCGAAGGGTTACCGAAGTAATGCTGCATTACATTTGTCATCTCAGCAATTACAGCAGGATCTAACGGAGTAGTTGCAGCATTGTCTAAATAAACTCTCTTCATTTTATTTATGTTTATACAGATTTGGATTAGTTTAACTTCAAAATTTCTTTAATATCTGAAATGATCTTATTAGCCAGGTTTTCGGCAACGGTTTCGTTTTCGGCCTCGCTATAAATCCTGATAATAGGCTCAGTATTAGAACGGCGTAAATGCACCCATTCATTGGCAAACTCTATTTTCAATCCATCAATAGTACTATTGGGTTGATCCTTATATCTTTCCTGAACCTTGATCAATAAAGCATCAATATCCATCTCAGGGGTTAGTGTTATTTTATTTTTCGAAATATGGTACGCCGGATAGGTGCTACGCAGCAAAGAAATCGATTTACCAAACTTAGCTAAATGCGATAAGAATAAGGCAATACCAACTAATGCATCTCTACCATAGTGTGATTCTGGATAAATTATACCTCCATTACCCTCACCCCCAATAATCGCATTACTTGCCTTCATTTGGTTCACTACATTTACTTCTCCTACCGCTGCTGCAGTATAGGTAGTCCCAGCCCTTTCAGTCACATCTCTTAAAGCACGTGTTGACGACAGGTTTGAAACAGTATTACCAGGTGTATTTTTTAACACATAGTCTGCCACAGCTACTAAAGTATATTCTTCTCCGAACATTGTTCCATCTTCATTCACAAAACAAAGACGATCTACATCAGGATCCACTACAATACCTAAATCAGCTCTCTTTTCCTGAACTACCTTCGCTATTTCGGTTAAATTTTCAGGTAAAGGCTCAGGATTATGCGGAAACTCACCATTTGGAGTACAGTATAATTCGTAAATAGTTTCTACACCTAAAGCCTTTAAAAGTGCAGGAATAAATATTCCTCCAGTTGAGTTAACACAATCTATTGCGATCTTAAAGTTTGCTTTCTTGATAGCATCAATATCCACTAAAGGTAAGGCAAGTACAGCATCAATGTGCTTTTGCAAATACGTATCATTTGTTACAACCTTACCTAGTTCGTTTACATCGGCAAATTCAAATTCAGCAGCCTCAGCCATTTCTAAAACTTGTTTTCCATCTGCATCACTAATGAATTCACCTTTTTCATTCAATAATTTAAGTGCGTTCCATTGTTTCGGATTGTGGCTGGCAGTTAAAATAATTCCACCTCCTGCTTTTTCCATTGGTACTGCTATTTCTACGGTGGGGGTAGTAGATAAACCCAGATCTATCACTTCAATTCCCAAGCCTTGTAAGGTACCAATCACCAAGTTATTAACCATTTCGCCCGAAATACGCGCATCACGGCCTAATACTATCCTTTTATTTTGTGTTTTGTTAATTACCCAAGCGCCATAAGCAGCTGTGAATTTTACAATGTCAATCGGGGTCAAACCATCGCCAGCTTTGCCGCCAATGGTACCTCTAATTCCTGAAATAGATTTTATTAATGTCAAGTTTTTCTAGATTTTTTCAAAAATAATAAAAAACCCCCTCATTGAACACATCCTTGGGTAATTTTTTAATTGCAACAGAATTGCATTAAAAAAATTATTTCGATATTCTTCTATTACAAAGTGCTATATTTGCTCATCAAAAAACGTTAAAATCTCGGGATAATGCAGCGAAAATGGTTTCAATTTTGGTTTAATTCACCTTATTATCATATACTTTACAGTCAACGTAATGATGAAGAGGCTGAGTTTTTAATTGATAATCTCTCTGCTTATTTGGCTCCAAAAAAGAACAGTAGAATATTAGATATTGCATGTGGAAGAGGAAGGCATGCAATTTATTTGAATAAAAAAGGCTACGACGTTACCGGCATCGACTTATCAGAACAAAGCATTAAATATGCACAGCAATTTGAACAGAGAAATCTACATTTTTATGTTCATGACATGCGCAAATTGGCTTATATCAATTATTTTGACATTGCATTAAACCTATTTACAAGTTTTGGTTATTTCGATACTGAAAAGGAACATGTAAATGCATTAAAAGCATTTAGAAAGGGCTTAAAAATTGATGGCACATTGGTGATTGATTATTTCAACACGCAAAAAATCATTAAAAACTTAACTCAACAGGAAATAAAAACAGTGGATGGCATTGAGTTTCATCTTCATAAATTTGTTGCTGAGGGGAAGATTATTAAACACATCAATTTTGAGCATCGTTTAAAAGCCTATGCTTTTGAAGAAAGAGTTCAAGCTTTTTCATTTTCCGATTTTGAGCGGATGTTAACGAAAGCCGGCCTACAAGTTACTGCATCGTTTGGAAGTTATGGACTTGAGCCTTTTAATGAAGAAAAATCAGATCGATTGATTTTAGTTTGTAAAAAGGCATGATAGCAGAATTACAGCAATTTGATACAGAACTTTTTCTAAAAATCCATAAAGATTTAGGCAACGACTTCTTTGATTTCATTATGCCATTGGCAAGAAATCGCTTCTTTTGGGCGCCATTATATCTTTTTATCATTGTTTTTTGCATCAAGCAATATAAGAGACAAGGCTATTATATCATCTTAGGTGTCCTTATTACATTTGGGACTGGTGATTTAATTGCCTCAAGAATAATTAAGCCCAGCGTACAGCGTGTTAGGCCCTGCAATGAAGTTACTTTGGCAAATAACATTAGAAAACGTGTACCATGTGGTAGTGGTTATAGTTTTCCCTCGGCCCATGCAACAAATCACTTTGGCATTGCCGTATTCTTAATTGGTGTTTTTTATCGTAAATGGAAACTAATTTTACCTATTGGATTAGCTTGGGCGTTATTGGTGGCCTTTGCTCAAATTTATGTTGGTGTTCATTATCCGATTGACACAATGGCTGGAGCTATTTTGGGAACATTCATTGGCTTAATTATTTCAACGATTTATAAAAAATTACAACCCGAGCTATAAATGGAAATCTGGAAATTCCTTGTTTTGTTTTTTTGTGCCTTTTTGGGAGGCCTTGCTATCTTCTTGGTTAAGAATGACAAATCTCAAACCTTAAAATTAATATTATCATTCAGTGGCGCATATCTCTTCGCGATTACAGTGCTACATCTCATTCCTGATGCTTATAGTGGAGTTGATGCCCATGAAATAGGCATTTTTATTCTCATTGGTTTTCTTTTACAGGTATTTTTGGAGCAATTTTCAGAGGGAGTAGAACATGGACATATCCATAAGCACCACGAAGGCCATGCTTTTCCGTATGGCATCATGGTAAGTTTATGTCTTCACGCCTTTTTAGAGGGTATGCCATTGGTAAAAGACCAAAATAATGAGTTGATATTTGGTATTTCACTCCATCATATTCCAGCTGCATTTGCATTAGCCAGCATTTTAGTTCAGAATCAATTCAAAGCGAAAGCAATTATATTATTTATTTCACTCTTCGCGCTTATGGCCCCATTTGGCTACTATTTTAGCGAAAGCTTAAACAATGGGAGTATTAGTGGAATGGAACCATACTTTAACAAAGTGATGGGCATTGTAATCGGTATATTCTTGCATATTTCTACTACAATATTATTTGAATCAAATGCCGATCATAAAATCAATAAGCGCAAAATGCTGGCTGTATTAGCTGGACTTGGAGTTGCATTAATTGGTTTTTACAGCGCAGGGCATTAACCTCGGTACTTATCGAGTAAAAAATTAAGCTGTTCTGCCTCTTGCTCTGATAAATTTGGTCTGATAAAAGCGGAGAAATCTATTTCTTTGTCCAATTTCTGTAAGAGCGCCAAACCTTTTTTAGAAATCACAATATCTAAGGCTCTCTTATCCAAAGCATTTACATTTTTTTGGATATAGCCTTTTTGGACAAGCCTTTCTACAATTCTCGATACATCACTCAATTTATCTATTATCCTAGATTTTAATAAGTTAATGGTACAAGGATTTGGGTGTTGACCTCTTAATATTCTTAATACATTAAATTGTTGCTGTGTGATATTGTAAGGGCTTAATGCTTCCTTAACATTTTGATTACTCCAATGATAGGTAAAGAATATATTTACTAAGGCCTGTTGAAATACATTTTCAAATTTTGAGCTCTTAACTTCTTCTTTTAGTTCCATTATTCTTCTTTAGATTGGCTGTTTTTCGTTTTTGGGATAGTTTGTTTAATTTCTCGCTTATAATTCCAGGGACAATGTTTACAGCCATTTTTACAACAATAGCCTCTTTTCAGATGATATGCCGCTGTAAAAACCATCAATCCATCTTCATTAAAGTAAAAATCTACCCCCTCTTCCATTAGTTAAGCAATTTAACGACCAATTTTTCTCCAAAGTAATTTTGCAAGTGCGTTCCACTCCCATGGGTAGTCCAAACTTCACTAGGATTAACTTTCTCTACCGTTTCTAAAATAGCATCCCAATCAACATGATCAGAAATATATAATTGAATTTCATTGTTATTCTGAAGGTGCTTCCAACCTGTTGCAAAGATCCTAACGACATTTATTGCTTTAAAATAGCTATGAAAAACCATTGGGGGGACAATATAAATCAAATCTACCTGATTGTTTTTCATAACCTTTCTATCATATACTTCGTACTTCCCTAAACTGATCCCTAATTCCTCATAAATTTTAACAAAGGGCACAATGCTATGATGTACCAATATCCTTTTTTGAGTACAGTGCTGATTAATCATGGCTATTAAACGTTGGCTCTTCCCTAAAGCATAGGCTCCAAGCATGATATTACTTTTAGTGTTATTTAGTTTTTTAATTTCCTGGATAGCGTCCGGATGTTTTGTTTCAGGGTTAGCAAAAGTAGTCTCCGTAATCAACACATCGGCTTTAACGAAAGCCATCGGTTCGCAGGTATCATCTGCTTCCAATTTATAGTCGCCAGTATATAAATACTTAACTCCTTTATATTCCATTAGTACGAGCGACGAGCCCAGCATATGTCCCGCAGGATAGAAACTTATGGCAACCCCATTCACGTCAAAAATTGTTGCATAATCCTTCACCAGAAAATTAACAGCAGCAAATTTTTTATATCTATGTTGCATAAAAACCATAGTGGGTTTCGTGCAAAATACATTTTGATTTCCTCCAATCGCATGATCTCCATGTGCGTGTGAAATTACAGCGTCGAGAACAGGCTCCTTGGGGTCTAGGTAAAAATTGCCATAGCTACAAAAAAGGCCTGTTTTTGTTTGGACAATGAAATCTTCTAATATCATAATTTAGGGTGAGGAGAAAAATAGCGAGTTAAATCGTATCCGATAACTATTGGTTTTCAGACATTTGTAAAAACTGTTCATGCAAATTTAGCACTTGTAGGATAATCGAATCAGCCAAGGAGTTCGAAATAAAATAATCAGCAAATTTTGCCTTTTGCTCATCTGTAAACTGTTTATCCATCCTAGCTGTCACTTCGATCTCGGTTACCTTGTCGCGTTGCATTACCCTTGCTAGTTTTAAAGCTAATGGGGCTGTTACCAAAATATTTTTATCACATTGCTGATAAGAACCACTCTCAAACAATAATGCTGCTTCCTTTAGCACATATGGCGCTAAGGTGAGTTTAGTTTTAACCCAGCTTTCGAAAGCACGAAATACAGCCGGATGAACTAATGCGTTCAACTTCTCCAACTCTGCTTTTTGATTAAAAACTATCGATGCAATATATTTATTATTTAAAGTACCATCGGGGTGATAACTTTCTGTTCCAAAAGTTCTTTTTACGCCTTCCACCAAATTCAAATCACTTGTCATTGCCACTTTCGCAGCTGTATCTGCATAAAAAATCGGGATCCCTAAAGTTTCGAATACTTTACAAACAGTTGTTTTACCACTTCCAATACCTCCTGTTATACCAATCTTTAACATTACTTTTCGATAATAAAATTAATTTTCCTTGGCTTCACACTTACAAGCTTACAGTATGCGGGGAAGCGGGTCAATTTCACGGTAAGTTGCTCATGCTTTAATAATTTCCATTCGTTTATATCAACATTCGCAATAATGAAATCTTCATCAACTTCTTCGTACCTAGATAAGGCAACTGTAAAAGTAACTTTGACCTTTTTAGGATAAAGCTTAATATCATAAAAATCATTGTTATTAATAATGTTTAAAGGCACCTCAACGGTTTTTTCAGTGAATTCATCCACAGGTATTTTAACACCGATACTATTTGGATAAATGCTCACATTTACAATATTGTTTGTTTTAACCCCAATTTTAGTGTTAACCGAATGCTGTAACTCCGAAAGTTTAAGCGTGTCGGTATACCACTCTGTTATTTTTTTTAATTCTTCTTGCGGACCTGATATATTTACATAGGAGGGTTTTAATTGAATTTGGCTAGCTAATCCAAATTGCTTCACGTAAGAGAAATCAGACCTTAATTTAACTGGAACGCGTTTACTTGTTCGCTTAGAGAAATCAAAATACAAGGTGTCGGGCTTAACAGAAATAATTTTTTGAGAGGTTTCTAATTGTTTATTAATCTGCGGTAATTGTTCAGTGAACAAAATAAAATTTCGATTATTTAATTTCTCTAAGCTTATTGTAATCGATTGGGGGTTTATCCTAAGCCGTGCAAACAGCAATTGCCATCCCGTTCCTTCAACCTGCAAATCAACCGTATCCGTTTGCAATGCTTTAAAAGCTTTCTTTTGAGGGAAATCTTTATAAATCAAAACTGTTTTAGCGGTATATGCATATTTATGATTAAGTGCCATGAACAACCAAGCTCCAATTGCACAGAGAAGGCAAATTATGAGAACAAGAAATCGCTTTCGTTCTACCTTGTTTAGTTTAATAAATGGCATGGTGGTAAAATTACAAAAAAAAGCCGCTCTCCCGAAATTACAGAAGAGCGGCTCATTAAATTTTGTTTAATTATGCTTTTGGTAATGAAGCTGCTGTAGCAGCCTTTGTTGCATCAAGAGAAATTGCAGATTTATCAAAACGAATTTTCGTACCACCTTCTACTTCGATTAGAAAAGTAGTATCATTTGCGCCTACTATTTTACCGTGAATACCTGCAGTAGTTACAATTTTATCGCCAATTTTTAAATCTTCTACCAGTTTTTTATGGTCTTTTGCCTTTTTTACTTGAGGCCTGATCATGAAAAAATAGAAAACGACCATAATTAATACCATTGGTATTATTGTGCCTAACATACCGTTGCTACCCGCTTGTAAGATTACTGTATTCATTATATTTTATTTATTTTGTTTAATTGATTAATTGGACTTGGTTACCTAAAAACTATTTTTTTGCCTTTACCTCACCCACCATATGTACAGTTGCTAAATATGGATTCGCATTTGAAACGATAGAAACAACTTTATCCTGAATTCCCGCTTTGCCTTGGCTATTAAAAATAACCTTTATGATGCCCTCTTCGCCTGGTTTTACTGGCTTCGATGGATATTCTGGAACAGTACATCCACAAGTTGCAGTTGCGTTGCTGATGATTAACGGTGTTTTACCGACATTTTTAAATTTAAATTCATATTTAACACTTTGACCTTCTGTAATTACGCCAAAGTCATACAATGATTCTTCAAATTTAATGACTGGGGCATTTACAGCGGATACCACTTTACCTGTCGAGTCGAGCACCACTGCTGTTGATGGATCTTTCTTTTGACCACAAGCGGCAAGTAATGTCGAAATAAATAGACTTAAAATTAAATGCTTCATTAGTTACTCCTCTATTAAACCTCTACCTAATTTTTTGATACTATTTGTTCTTTTTAAATCTGTTAAAATTTTATCCAAGATACCGTTTATAAATGAATTACTTTTCGGTGTACTGTAATCTTTTGATAATTCAAGATATTCATTAATGGTAACTTTAACTGGAATAGAAGGAAAGTTCATGAGCTCACAAATGGCCATTTTCATTAAAATAGTATCCATTAATGCAATCCTTTCCGATTCCCAATTTTTAGTTCGTTCAGCAATCAATTCTTGATAAGCGTTATCATTTTTGATTGTATAAGCGAATAAATCTTTCACAAATCTGCTATCTTCATCCCAATCGGCGCTAATAGGTGTTAGTTTGTTCTTGAACGGATCTTCTGATGTGAAATTTTTCAAGGTCTTAGCAATCATGCCCTTCATCACTTCACTATCTACCGGCCAATTAATGAACCTGTCTTCGAAAGCTTGAATGATGTTAAGGTTTTTTAATAAAACCTTTCTGAAGATAAATTTGATAATCTCTTTTGAACTTTCTAGGGTTTCTTCTTCCTCTTCCAAGTAAGCGGCGTATTCTTTAGTATCCTTTAATTTGATAAAGATAGCTTTTACCAATTCAGGATCTGAGTGCCAGTTAATTTGATATTTATTAACTAAAGCCGAATATTCTGGATTTTGTTTTAAAACAACCGCAAACTTATTGTGTAGCAGCTTCTGATTTGGATTTAAATCTTCAGCAGTTGGAAGATGCTTGTTTGCTCTTTCCATTGCGTCGTTCGCTGTGTATTCGGTTACATCAACTAGGAGTGCAAGCATGCGCACATACATTTCATAAACGCTATCAATGCTTTGCATCAATGCTTTTTGACTGCTTACGCTGTCTTTCTTTTCCGTCATTTGCCAAGCAAAAATGTTTTGCAAAGCTTTAATCCTTAAGTGCCTTCTATTTAACATGAAATGAATGTAAGAACGAGTAGTAAATTTTACTGGTTGTAATTAATATGATGATTTTATTTGTTTAATGTCTGCGATTCTTTTTTCGGCAATTCTACTTGCTGCTAAATTTGTAGGTATATTTTCAGATTTAGACAACTTAATAACCTCTCTTGTTGCATTATAAATATTTTCTGTGAGTTGCATAGTTCTCTTTTTACCAAAACCTGTTAACTCAGAATAACAATTTATCAATCCACCAGCATTGATTAGATAATCAGGTGCATATAAAATACCTTTTTCTAAGAGCAGCTGACCATGTATTTCTTCATCGCCTAATTGATTATTTGCAGAACCAGCAATGATTGCGAATTTCATCTTTTTGATGGTCTTATCATTTACCGTAGCACCTAAAGCACAGGGTGCGTAGATATCAGCTCCAATGGTAAAAATTTTATCAGCCTCAATTGCTTTTGCTTTATATTTTCTGGCAACCTGTTGTAGTCTTTCCTCGTTGATGTCACTTACGTAAACTTCAACATTCTCTTTTCTCAATAAATCTACTAGATGCTCACCTACATTCCCAATACCTTGTACAACAACTGATCTTCCTGCTAGCATATCGGTCCCATAAACCTCTTTCACACAAGCTTTAATGCCTAAAAAAACACCTTTCGCAGTAATAGGCGCAGGGTCTCCAGCTCCTCCAATTGACTCAGGAACACCAGTTACATGGTTAGTCTCCATGCGGATATACTCCATGTCTCTAGTGGTGGTACCCATATCTTCGGCAGTTACAAACTCACCATTAAGATTTTTGATAAACCTACCGTAACTACGCATTAAAGCCTCTGTTTTTGCTTTTCTAGAATCCCCAATGATAACCGCTTTACCTCCTCCTAAGTTTAGGCCAGAGATGGCAGCTTTATAAGTCATTGCTTTTGATAAGCGGAGAACATCTTCAAGGGCCTCAGCTTCGCTATTGTAATTCCACATTCTAGTACCGCCTAAAGCAGGCCCTAATGTAGTATCATGAATAGCAATAATAGCTTTAAGTCCGGTATCAGCATCGTTGCAAAAAACTACTTTTTTGTGGCCTGATGCACTTAATTGATCTAAAATGGAAGTAACTGCAGAACTATTACCAGACATACGAGTGTTGAATTGATAAGCTGCAAAATTAAGATAAAAATCCATTATTTTACTAAGAAACAGTTTAAATTTCTAGGAAATTACTTTTAACTTTTCACCCACACTTTTATTTAACTATAAAGAAAATGACGGCATAGTACTAAGGATGAAAAATCTAGTTCGTTCATACAAAACTAGAATAAAGCGCTAAGTGGGTTATTTTTGACTAACCTCATTCCTGCTCAGTCGATCAGTTCTATTCTTTACATCACTGAAAAAGCACATAATTCAGTTGTTAAATTTAATAGCTCAGAGAAACTTTACTTTTTTTTAGCAAGAAATAACCGAAATACGGCTAATTGTAATCATTAGATAAATATTAGATAAGTGATAGGTGAGTATCAAGTTCGACAATACGAACTTTTCTATTTTATTATTTAATTATTTAATTCGTTGAATAAATCAACTAATTATTTAATTTTAAATCAAATACCCATGAGAACACAAAGACTGGCATTTATTGCGATTTCAAATCCACTTGGCTTAATAGTAGGGGGCATAGCGGTAGCTGCGTGGGAAATATATGAATATAAACGAGACCAATCCTCCGCCCCTGTTGAATAATTATGAAAAATGCTATTGAACTAATTTACAAAACAATGTTTAATTTCTTTGTAAATAAGGACAGTTATAATACCGTTACTCATATACTTGCAAGTACTGTTACTACTTTAGCACTTATAATCGTAACATTAAACGTCGTTTCATTACTTAGCTTTATCATTAATTCGACTTTAAATATCCCCTTTGGTAAAGGCGGTAAGCTCTTATTAAGTATTTGCTCTTTTATTTTTGGTTATTTGCTATTATTTAAGTTGTTCAAATGTAGTAAGACTGGTGATGCTGACTTTCTTTTTGACATCACAAAGAAGGAAACTAATTTAGTATGGATTTCTTGTGTAGGCAATTTTGTTCTATTGATAATCTTATCTTTTATAAGGATGTATTATTTTAAAAAATAATATTCCTTAGATTTCAAGAATCTAAGGAATAAAATGGTAAACCTATGAGAACGATCAAAGGCGCAAAAAGTAGCTATGATACGATGACGAAACAAATCATGGAATGAATGAGTCTACGCAAGCTACATTGGATTTATTTTTCAAGAAAGAGCTAAACATAGATTAGTGTTGTTTACACCTATGTGGTGTTTGGGAATTATCCTTAACTTTACCACTCGATGAAGCATCTTGCATTTTTAAATAAATACTTCTATAAATATAAGTGGTGGATTATTCCGGGTATCTTCTTTGTGATTATCTCTAACATTTTTGGGGTAGTTCCAGCGCAAGTGGTTGGCCACGCCATCAATATTATTACCGAGAATATCACAGTTTACAGCTTGTTTAATGGCTTCGACAGACAAGAAATTGTGTATAGTATCTTTAGTTATAGCCTTTTCTTTTTTGGCTTGCTCATTTTGGCTCTTTATTTACTTCGCGGCTTATTCTTATTTTTTATGCGCCAAACCATTATTTTAATGTCAAGGCATATTGAGTACGACATGAAAAATGAGATCTATGCTCATTATCAAGAGTTAAGTCTAGGTTTTTATCGCCGTAACAATACCGGAGATTTAATGAGTCGCGCAACTGAAGACGTAAATCGAGTGAGAATGTATGTTGGACCAGCCATTATGTATGCGATTAACACTGCGGTGTTGTTCTGCCTCATTATTTACTTCATGTTTTCGGTGAATGTTAAATTGGCTGTTTTTTGCCTACTTCCCCTTCCGGTTTTAGTGGTAACAATATATTACGTAAATACCCTTATTAACATTAAAAGCGAAAAAATCCAGGCACAGCTCGCCAAGCTGTCGAGCTTCGTACAGGAACGTTTTTCGGGCATCCGTGTAATTAAATCGTACGTAAGAGAAGAACATAACCAAGAAATATTTGCGAACGAAAGTCAGACCTATAAAAACAATGCAATGGGCTTAGTAAAGATCCAAGCATTATTTTATCCTTCAATGTTATTGTTGGTTGGTTTAAGTACCATCTTAACCGTTTATATTGGCGGAAAACAAGTTATTGAAGGTGCCATAACGCCAGGTAATATTGCCGAGTTTATTGTATATGTAAATCAGCTCACTTTTCCCGTAACCATGTTAGGGTGGGTTACCACGTTAATTCAGCGAGCAGCTGCCTCCCAGAAGCGGATAAACGAATTTTTGCAATTAAAACCAGAAATCACTTCCAACAATACGACAGAACCTATCATTGAAGGGAAAATTAGTTTCAAAGACGTAAGTTTCACTTATCCTGACACGGGGATTAACGCTTTGAAGAACATTAGCTTTGATTTAGAGAAAGGACAGTTTATTGCTATTATCGGGCGCACAGGCTCGGGAAAATCTACGCTGGCAAATCTAATCATGCGTATGTATGACGTTGACTCTGGATCGATCTTAGTTGATAACCAAGAATTGAAAACAATCAACCTAAACAACTATCGAGATCAAATAGGTTTTGTGCCACAAGAGGTGTTTTTATTTTCTGATACGATCAAGAACAATATTGCTTTCGGTTTATCTACTGTTACTGATGAAGAAGTAGAACGAGCAGCTATCAATGCTGCTGTTTATCACAATATCATCCATTTTGACAAAAAGTTTGAAACCATGCTGGGTGAACGCGGCATCACGCTTTCTGGGGGGCAAAAACAACGCGTTTCTATAGCTAGAGCTCTAATAAAAGAGCCAAAAATCTTAATATTCGATGATTGTCTTTCGGCAGTTGACACAAAAACCGAAGAAGAAATATTAACTAATTTAGGAAAGATAATGCTGGGAAAAACCAGTATCATTATTGCCCACCGTATTTCTACTATCAAAAATGCAGATAAAATAATTGTTTTAGACCAAGGAATGATCATCGAACAGGGAACTCATCAGCAACTCTTAAATAAAGCTGGAGTTTACGCAGAAATGTATGATAATCAATTGCTCGAAGAAGAAAATCGCTAATTCCAAGAGTATAAAGCTAAATTCAATCATAAAAAATTTACATAAATTTTAACTTAATCGAAAAATGATAACGTTTTCTATTTTGAACTTTGAGAATTATTCCTTTATATTTACCCCAACCTTAAACCAATACTATACACAACAATGGGAGATTTTGACAATAAAGAGAGAGAAGAGGTTTTTTCGAAGAAAGTAAGAGCTGGAAAACGCACTTATTTTTTTGATGTAAAAGCTACGCGCTCAGGCGACTATTACCTAACCTTAACGGAGAGTAAAAAGAGATTAGAAGATGGTGTATTTGTAAAACATAAAATTTTCTTATACAAAGAAGATTTTGAGAAATTTACTGAAGGCTTAACAGAAACAGTTGAGTATATCAAGTCACATCAAGAAGTAGTAGAAAAACGCTATGAATATTCTGAAAATGCAGAATATAGCCATAGTCCTAAAACAGATAATGATGATTTTTCTTTTTAAGAAAGAATCAATTTAAGAAGTCCCGATTTGATCGGGACTTTTTTTTTGACTTACGAAGTGCTAATAGCTAATGCATAAATCCCTTAATGCCATCAAGCAACCCCTCCTCGAATGAAAACACTTAATTTCACCTTTATTTTATGGCTGATTATGATTCAGCTTTTTGCTCAAAAACCGACTCATGAAAAAGTCGACAATAAGTTAAACAAAATGCTAGCTGAAATGGCAAAGGATTTTAAGGGGGATGTTGGTATCTACGTAAAAAACCTAAAAACGGGCAGAGTCGCCACTTTAAATGCGGATAGTATTTTTCCTACTGCAAGTATGATCAAAGTGCCTATAACTTGCGGAATTTTCGATAAAATTGAAAAGGGTGAGTTAGCTTACAACACAGAATTAGTTTACAAAGACAGCTTGCTGTACGCTGGTGAAGACATATTGGGGTCATTTAAAAATAACGAGAAAATTTGGCTTAGTAAGGCGCTCATGCTCATGATTACCACGAGTGACAATACCGCCAGTTTATGGGCTCAAAGCTTAGCAGGTACAGGCACCGTAATTAACGAATTGATGGAAAAGAACGGCTTCGAATATACCCGCGTTAATTCGAGGACCCCCGGCAGATCGGCTAACCAACGAAAATACGGTTGGGGCCAAACCACGCCTAGAGAAATGGCAACCCTGTTAACTTTAATTAGAAATGGGAAAATGATCAACGAAGCGGCATCCGAAAGGATTTACCGCAATTTGGTCCGCATCTATTACGATCACGAAGCACTCTCAGAAATTCCACCCTATGTACAGGTGGCTTCAAAATCTGGCGCTGTGAATGAGGCGCGATCAGAAGTAGCTTTAGTGAACGCACCGCATGGCGACTATGTTTTCTGCATCACCACAAAAAACCAAAAAGATACGTCCTGGATACATGAAAATGAAGGCACTACGCTGATCCGAAAATTAAGTAAAACCTTATGGAAGTACTTTGAACCAAAATCTAGTTGGCAACCAGCTCAGGGTATGGAGAAGTATTATTAAAAATGTTATTTTCTATTATTAATTGCGTAAATTAGGCCTAACAATCACTCTGTCGGTTAGCGTCTTCAAAAACCCAATTTCATTACTAATTTAGAGTCCACGTCAAGTCCACCCCAGGTCCACAGTAAGTCCACCTGAAGTCCACAGTAATAAGCTTGTTCTAGGCTTGTATTAGGCTAGTACCCTAGTTGTGTATCAATATTGTGCCATTCGTTTCTATTTCCTTCTAAAAACGTATTTTGGATTAATTAAACCAATCTAATGAAAGCATATTCGTTTCTAACTGCATTTTGCCTATTCTTATCGTTAAATTCTAACGCGCAAAGCTGGACGCCTGTACCTGGAAAAATTGCATCACCCTGGGTAGCCAATATAAATCCTGTACAACCTTTGCCAGAATATCCTCGTCCGCTGTTGGTTCGCGAAAACAATTGGAAAAACTTAAATGGATTATGGGATTATGCCATCACGCCTAAACAAGAAGTTGCTATTCCTAAAAAATGGGATGGAAAAATATTAGTACCTTTTGCGATAGAATCATCTCTTTCGGGCGTTGGCAAAACAGTGGGTGAAGACCATTTATTATGGTATCATACCACAATTGATGTTGGTAAATTAAAAAACACTATACTTTTGCATTTCGGCGCGGTAGACTGGCGGACAGAAATTTATTTAAACGGAACGAAAGTTGGAAGTCACGAGGGCGGCTTTGACTCTTTTACGATAGACCTCACTCCACACCTCAAAAAAGGAGCTAAACAAGAGCTTGTATTGAGCGTTTGGGACCCATCAGACAAAGGCTATCAGCCACGTGGCAAGCAAGTTGTTAAACCTAATGGCATTTGGTACACTCCAGTTACCGGTATTTGGCAAACTGTTTGGGTAGAAAGCGTAGCGCAAACCCATATTGTAAATACCAAACAAACCCCTGATATTGATTCAAAAAGTTTGAGCATTAGCACAGAAGTTACAGGTGCAAAAGCAGATGACAAACTTAAAATCACTGCATTTGATGGCCAAGCAAAAGTGGCGGAAATTGAAGCATCGCCAAACCAAGAAGCTAAACTTAGCTTAAAAGAGCAGAAGCTATGGTCGCCAAGCAGTCCCTTTTTATATAATTTAACGGTAGAGCTCATCCGCGGAGGAAAGGTAATTGATAAAATCCAAAGTTATTTTGCCATGAGGAAATCATCCATGGGGAAAGATAAAGATGGTATCATGCGCATGTTGCTAAATAATGAGTTTGTTTTTCAGTATGGCCCGTTAGACCAAGGTTGGTGGCCTGATGGTTTATATACCGCGCCAACAGATGAAGCTTTGAAATTTGACATCATCAAAACCAAAGAAATGGGCTTTAACATGATTCGTAAACATATTAAAGTAGAACCTGCCCGCTGGTATTATGAGTGCGATAAACAAGGCATAATGGTATGGCAAGATATGCCGAGTGGCGATCTGGGCAATAAATGGGAGATGCGTGTAGGCGACTATGGAGGTACCGACAAAGATAGAACACCCGAATCAGAAGCAACCTATAAAAAAGAATGGAACAGCATTATGGATCTGTTGCATAACTACCCTTCAATTGTGGTATGGGTTCCATTTAATGAAGCATGGGGTCAATTTAAAACCAAAGAGATTGCGGAATGGACAAAGAAAAAAGACCCTTCTAGGCTAGTTAATAGTGCCAGTGGAGGCAACTTCGAGATTACTGGAGACATTGTAGATCTTCACAACTATCCAGAACCTAAAATGCCTAGGCCAGATATATTTGGCAAAACACAAGCGCTTGTATTAGGTGAGTTTGGCGGTTTAGGTTTACCAGTTGTAGATCACACTTGGCAAAACACCAATAACTGGGGCTATCAAACATTTAAAAATGCAGATGAATTATTTGCAAAATATAGCACGTTTATGGATAGACTCGAACACCTGATTACCAAAGGATTATCAGCAGCCGTTTATACCCAAACAACAGATGTAGAAATAGAAACCAATGGTTTAATGACCTACGATAGAAAAGTAATTAAAGTGCCGGTAGAAAAATTAAAAGGTGCAACAGATAAGCTGTATAATAAAGCTTTGGTTAAACTAGATCGTTAATTAACGCGCAAGACCTGACAAAACCACTAGCATTATATAAAGAATTATAAAAATCATGGTGGCAATACCCCAGTATTTAAATAAAGACTTTAATTTGCTGAAAGCTTCATCTAAACTGGCTTGTTCACCATATAAAACTCCGATTTTCGCTTTAGTTGAATATTTGAACAATAACAAACTCGGATAAAATATCGCAAATGAAAAGACTAGGCAGAATATGGTAAAGCCTATTGGACTTAAAGCTGATCCAGCCATCATAGCACTCAGTTCAGGATTGGTGTTCATTGCTGCACCTATCGTGAAAGAGCTAATAATCATTAACCCGGCAACCACAAACCCTACAATAGCAAGAAAGTTGGCCCATTTGGCCATATCGTATAAGTAGCTACGGATATCTTCGCTGATAATAAGTTGCGGAATATTTTGTTGTTCGTTAGTTTCTTCTGAATTCTCCATTTAAGCAATATTTTCGTTAAAGATAAAAAATTGAGCTAAACATTACCCATGCTTTTTCTTCTTATTCATGATCGCCTTTTGCCCAATACCATAGTTAGCGGTTTTGGAATTGCTCTCTTTTCTTTTATGAAAAGCGGCGTCTTGATAAGCTTCTTCCTCGGCCTGCTCTTGTGTTATTTTCTTTTTTTGTGCCGACGCTTTATTTGCCTCTTCAATTAATAAGCCTTCCGGTAGATCTGCTATTTCAATTCTTTGCCCGATAGCTTGCTCAATCTTTTTTACTGTAGGTAATTCCAAATCTGTTGTAAACGTAATGGCTACCACATCTTCATCAACATGTTTTTTAATGACCCTATTTAAATAAGTCTCCTTTTGTTCGGGTAATTCGAAATGGAAAATGAATGGAATACCACTTAAATCTAAACTTGCAAGATTTTCGTTGGCAACGATCAAAACGCGGGCCTCTGGGGTTTCTTTAAAATCTTCGATCGCATCAAAACCTGCTTCATCAAAAAACAAAGGTTTGTACACAAATACATCAGGTGCCTTGCCATCAAAAAGATCTTTTGAAAGTGTTTGCGCTGTTAATCGTGTATTTACAAAAACAACCACTTTTTCAAATACTTCTTCATCCTTTAGCAGGAGATTTAATAAATTAAGCTTTGTCCTAAAGTTAGGCACATGATACAATAGTTGTGTATGTGTTTCAGCTTGTTTTTCATTTAACTCTTCAACTTCAATTAAAGTTGGGAGCTTCATAAAAGGATCGATCATTTTATATAAACGATCATGCATCACCTCTGTAAAAATAAGATGCTGACATTTTTGTATACTATTGGCTAATTCATTAATCGGCAGTTGCATTCCCGATCTTACCATTTCGGCAGCGTCATCAACCACGAACATTTGAATTTTATTAGTATTTAAACCTAGTTTCAAATAAATTGCCCGAGCACGAGAAGGTACGGCAACTACAATATCAACTCCGTCCGTTAGCTCGTTAACTTGCTGCTCCATTCCGCCATCGGCATGAATACCTACAATACGAATGCTAGTGTTACGATTTAAAGCATTAAACTGCTCAACTACTTCGAGCACGCGTTCTTTTGTAGGTACTAAAATCAAAGCACGTGGTGCCTCTTCGAAACCATATTTTATCCGCATTAAAACACCTAGTATATAGGTCGTTGTTTTACCACAGCCCTCAGGCCCTACGGCTATAATATCTTGTCCGCCTAAAATGCGCGACATGCTTCTTGCTTGTATTTCCTTGGGACTTAAATACCCAGCAGCCGTCATTGCAGAGATTAGTGGCTTGCTTAATTTTAGTTGTTCTAAAGACAATTTATGCTGTAATTAATGAAAAGGCAAATTTACAGAAAAAAGTTGGTTCTTGACACTGGATAGTTTTCCGTTAGTTATCCCGGCACATTTGTTCGGTTACTGCTTAATACACCTATCAAAAAGCCCCTGGGTAACTGTGCATATCCTGTGCATTGGGCTGCATGGGGGCACAGCTTATGCACGGCCAATGCACAGGATATGCACGGCTGGTGCAGGACTGTTATGAACGAATCCCGAAGCGCGGACGAAGGAATCCCGAAGGAAGCTCAAGCAATCTGTAGTTGTACTTCGATGGTATAACAAATTGTAAATAATTTTTAAAAAAACACATGTAGGTTGTAACTTTTTAATAGGGAGACTCGTATTGGGAATATAAATCGTAACTATGGCTATTCAAAAAACCAAAACAATTTTACTAGGTATCATTGTTGTCCTCTCTCTTTTAGTGTTTATCCAAGCTTGTGAAAAATCGAGTACTATCGGATCAGCACATACGGTAATATTAACCGAAAACGAAACTAAAACCTCCGCATTTGAAGGAAAGAACGTGGCTATCACGGCAACTAAATTTACAGATAGCCGTTGTCCGATAAATGCTGACTGTGTATGGCAGGGCAATGCAACAGTTAAAGTTAATTTTAAAGATGAAAATAAAGAGCAGGAAATCACTATGTGTATCGGTGGCTGTGACGTATTATCTGTTAACCTCCCTAAAACCATAGTGCTTAACGGTAAAACGTACCAGATTAAATTGGAAGAAATAACACCTTATCCAACATTAAACAAGCCAATTGCTGAACCTTCAAAAGCTAAAATAATCATCTCGAGATAAGGATCGGAGGTTTAAATTTACCGGTTTGGATATATCAAATTTTTGATACAATCCAAGATTTCATTCAAAAATACCTTAAGTTTAAATCTTAATGTATTGACATGAAGAAAATCATATTAAACCTCTTTTTAATTGCATCCAGTGTTAGCGCTTTCGCTCAAGATGCAGTAAACTATCAAACACCGCCAAAGGCAATTGCCGACTTATTATTAGCAAAGCCTACGCCAGGTGTAAGTATTGATAGCAAAGCACAATGGATGTTATTTAGCGAACGTAACTCCTATCCTTCCATTGAAGAATTAGCGATGCCTGAATACCGTATTGCTGGCATGCGAATTAACCCTAATAATTATTCTCCAAGCAGACAAACATACATTAACAGCTTCAGCTTAAAGAATATTAAAACTGGAAAAACAGTAGCAGTAACTGGTTTACCAAACCCGCTTTATGCAAGTCCCGCAAATTGGAGTCCTAACGAAACCAAAATTGCTGTTACACATACCTCACAGAATAGAGTTGACCTTTATATTATCGATGTGGCTACTGGAAAAGCCGTAAAGATCAATAAGCAACCATTAAATGCGATTATGGGAGGTGGGGCAACATGGGTTGATGAAAACACCCTACTTTACCGGGTAGCTACCAAAGCAGCTACCTTAGCACCGGCTCGTCCCTTAGCACCAAAAGGACCTACCATTCAACAAAGTTTGGGCAATGCAGCTCCTAGTCCAACCCTCCAAGATTTAATTAAATCTCCCTATGATGAGCAGTTGTTTGAGTTTTATGCAACCTCACAATTGGTTCAAAATAAAGGCGGAGTGGAAACTCCCATAGGAAAACCAAGTATTTATAGTAACATTTCTTTATCGCCAGATAAAAATTACATGATGGTTCGTACCATTAAAAAACCGTTCTCTTATTTGGTATCTGCAAATGGCTTTCCTTCAACAGTAACCATTACAGACAGAGCTGGTAAATTAGTTAAATTACTGGCTAATTTACCTTCATCGGAAGTTAGACCATCAGGTTATGATAACGTGCAAAATGTACCTCGTGGGTTTGACTGGAGAGATGACGAAGCTGCAACCGTAACTTGGACAGTGGCTTTGGATAGCGGTCTTATTAAAAAGAATGTCGAATTTCATGATGCAGTTATGGCTTTATCGGCTCCATTTACTGGAACACCAAAAGAACTGCTAAAAACGAAAATGAGATTTGGTGGTATTAGCTGGGGCAATGCTTCATTTGCATTGGTAAGAGAGAATTCTAGAACAAAACAGACTTCAAAATTAAGTAGTTTCAATCCTAGTACCGGTGCTGTAGAAACGCTATATGAATTAAATACCACCGATGCTTATAACAACCCTGGAAATCCTGTAACAGAAAAAAACAAATTCGGTCGCCAAGTGATTTTAACTACCGATAATGGCACTAAATTATTATTAAATAATACAACCGGTGCGTCTGCTAAAGGTGATTTACCTTTTCTTGCAAAATTTGATCTAGCAACGAAAAAATCTGAGATTTTATGGAGAGCACAACCAGGAACATTTGAGATGATCACTGATGTACTTGATCCACAAAAACTGGTATTGCTTACCCGTAAAGAAAGTCAGAAAGATGTACCAAATTACTTCATTAAGAACTTAATACTTCGCATGGCCGACCAGCCTATTACCTCTTTCACTAACCCTTACCCACAAATGGAAGGTGTTAAAAAAGAAAAAATATCTTACAAACGCGCTGACGGTATAGATTTAACTGGTGATTTATATTTGCCTAAAGGTTACGATAAAGCTAAAGACGGACCTTTACCGGTGTTGATATGGGCTTACCCACGTGAATTTAACTCGGCTGCAGATGCTGCCCAAATTAGAGGGTCGCAAGATAAATTTACTACGATTAGCTCGGGTGGACCATTATTTTTTGTTACCCAAGGTTATGCTGTATTAGACAACGCCGAAATGCCTATTGTAGCGAAGGAAGGTAAAAGGCCTAATGATACATTTGTTGATCAACTGAAACTAAATGCTGAAGCTGCCATCAATAAGCTTTCTGAGATGGGAGTTGGCGATAGAAATCGCATGGCTGTTGGAGGACATAGCTATGGAGCATTTATGACAGCTAATTTATTGGCACATACCAATTTATTCAAAGCAGGTATTGCACGTAGTGGTGCTTATAACAGGACACTTACTCCATTTGGTTTCCAAAACGAAGACCGTACCTATTGGCAAGCACCGCAGCTATATTATGATATGAGCCCGTTTAGCTATGCTGATAAAATTAAAACACCAATTTTATTAATCCACGGAGAAATGGACGATAACCAAGGAACTTTCCCGATCAATAGCGAACGTTTATTTGCAGCTATCAAAGGACACGGCGGAACAACACGTTTTGTTTATCTTCCTTACGAGGCGCATGGTTACCGGGCGAAAGAAAACATCTTACACATGCTATGGGAAATGAACACTTGGTTAGATACTTATGTAAAAAACGCTAAACCAACTGTTGCAAAATAAAAATTTCGCTAGTTATTTAAAATAATCACATAGGCACATAAGACACATTAAATAGTGTTCTATGTGCCTATGTGGTATTATAGACAAGGCAAAAAACAAAAATTATGTTCAAAATCAAGAGACTCATTTTCTTCATAAGCTTTGTAATTAGCTTCTCCGTTTGCGCTCAAAAACCAAAATTCAGCGTAATTGCATTTTATACCGGAAAAAATGATCAAGCGCATATAAGTTTCGTTCAGGAAGCGAATAAATGGTTTACTAAAATGGCTAAAAATCATGGCTTCAGTTATGATTCTACTGCCAATTGGGCTAACATGAACGCTCAATTTTTGTCGAATTATGAAGTAGTCTTATTTCTTGATACCAGACCGGAAGCGCCTGAGCAAAGAACAGCCTTCGAAAATTATATAAAAAATGGTGGAGCATGGTTAGGTTTTCACTTTTCTGCTTTTGCACTTAGCCCCTCTAGTTACCCGCAAAACTGGAATTGGTATCACCATGAATTCTTGGGATCTGGAGCATACGCGAGCAATACCTGGCGCCCAACCTCTGCGATACTAAAGGTTGAAGATAAAAAACACCCGGTTACTAAAAATCTACCAAAAAAATTCAAGGCTCAACCAAATGAATGGTACAGATGGGAAAATGATTTACGCCAAAATGCTAATATTAAAATTCTTTTAGCAATTGATACAAGCAGCTTTCCTTTAGGGACGGGACCAAAAGCCCACGAAATATGGCAAAGTGGTTACTATCCCGTAGTTTGGAGTAACAAAAATTATAGGATGGTTTATATAAATATGGGACATAATGATATGGATTATGAACATAAATATGGTAAAACTACCACTTCCCTTTCATCAAGTTTTGGAAGTAAAAATCAAAATAAAATGATTTTGAATAGTTTAATGTGGTTAGGGAAAAGGTAAACATTCTCTATATTTGACCTAAATACGTTAACGATGGAAAATTTTGACTGGACGTCATTTACCCTAAAGATTGCTATTAAAGCTGATATTCAAACACTTTACGACGCATGGACTAAAAGTACGGAGATCGAAAAATGGTTTTTAAGCGAAGCCACTTATTCCCGAGCTCTGGAAGGCGAAATTAAAGGCAACGAAAAGCTACAAGAAGGTGACACTTATTTCTGGCGATGGTTTTTGTATGAGGAAACTGAAAGTGGAAAAATAACGCAAGCTAATGGACATGACCTTGTTGAATTTACTTTTGCTGGAGATTGTTTGGTAACCATCCAGTTGAAAGAAGAATTCGACCATACAGTAGTTACTTTAAGGCAACATAACATCCCAACAGACGACAACAGCAAAAGGAATATTCGCTTAGGTTGCCACAATGGATGGTCATTCTACCTTGTAAATTTAAAATCGGTTTATGAAGGTGGGTTGGATCTAAGGAATAAAGACAATCGCTTTAAACCAATGTTAAACAATTAAAAATCGCGCAATTACAAATATTAAAGAAATGGATAAAATTATAGAAGTTATCAAAGCCTGCCGCTCAAAATGGCTAACCATGTTAGATGAATTAACTGTAAACCAATTAAATATCATCCCACCAGGTTTCAATAACAACTTAGTTTGGCAACTGGGCCATGTCATTGTTAGTCAGCAGATACTATGCTATCGCCTAGCGGGGCAAAAGTTTGTTATCAATGAAGATTTGATCGATCGTTATAAAAATGGTTCTAAGCCTGAAAACGATATTAGCGAGGCAGAAATTAACCTCTTAAAAGGGTATATGCTCAGCACGATAAACCAATTAGAAATAGATTTAGCAAATGGCTTATTTGCTAACTACACGCCTTATACTATTTCCACTTATGCAGGCTTCACATTAACTAATATAAACGATGCATTAACCTTTATTGTTTCACATGATGCACTGCATTATGGTTGCAGTATGGGATTAAAAAGACTGGTATAATAGCTTATGAAAGCATTCGCTTTTGTTTTTCTTTTTATTGCTTTATCTACCACGGTAAACAGTCAGCCCAGTAGTAGGAATAAACAATATAAGTTTAGCATGAAGGAGCCATCTGGATGGATCAAAAGTTTCGTGGGTGAACCTTTCTTCCGCAACGATCCATCATACTTTGAGCGAATTATAACTTTTCAGCGATACAATTCCATTAATCGAAAAGGCCTTAATCCTACAATCGAGGTTACCGCACAACATTTTGGCGCAAATAACACTCGCTTTATGAAACGGTTTTTAAAACCGTCTTACTGGAAAAAGTATAACCATCGTAATTTTAAAATTATTAAGGGACCTGAGCAGGCAATTATAAATGGCAAAGTAGCAATAACCTGTACGGTTATGGGTAAATTCCGTGGACATGGAGTTATTGATACGGCTACTTATACGAGAAAAACATCTTATTATGTCCATGTAGATAAACATATATTTAAGATTATTTTTACAGATAGCGAACATGAAAGCTACCCAACACTTTTCAATATGCTAACAAATTCGATTAAAATAGACCAACTTTAAATTACTGATAATTGAGATACTTCTTCCACATCGCCTACAATGGGCATAACTACAACGGATGGCAAAGACAGCCAAAAGTAAACAGTGTACAAGAGGTTATTGAAAGTAAATTAAGTCAGGCTTTTAAAACTCCATTGACCATTAACGGTTGTGGCCGTACAGATTCCCAGGTCCATGCCAGTCAGTTCTTCTTTCATGTGGATATAGAAGAACAATGGGATTTTGATCTGATCTTTCGATTGAACAAACTGCTGCCGCATAATATCTCGGTTTTTGATATTATCCCGTTGGAAGGAAAACCACATGCTCGGTTTGACGCCGTGCAACGAGAATATGATTATTACCTTCATACCTACAAAGACCCCTTCTTAAGCCAACTCAGTTCTTACTACGATTATAAAAATTTAAATCTGGAAGAAATGGCCAAAGCAGCTGCGCTCTTACCCAAATACAAAGACTATAGGGCCCTTTGTACTACGCCTGATAAAAATGAACATACAATTTGCTATGTAAAAGAAGCAAGTTTATATACTTCCTCAAATGGAGATAATTTACGTTTTCATATTTCTTCTAATCGTTTTCTAGGGAAAATGATTAGGATTATTACTGGTAAATTATTAAAAATTGGCACTGGTCATATGAGTGTAGACGAGTTTGAAAATTTGCTCATCACTAAAGAGACACCAAAATTATTAGAACCTGCACATCCTACGGGCTTGTATCTTTCGAAAGTTACCTATCCCTATTTAAATTTACCTACAAGAACAGAGTTTTGTGGTTTAAAGCAAAAAGATTGGCTAAGAGTTTAATACTGAAAACTACTTAAACCTGATTGCTTTTAATGGACTAATCCTACTTACTAGCATGGAAGGGATAATCAATACAAATGAGCAGATTAAGAGTGTGGCAACATTGAGCAAAAGGACGTCCATAAAATGTATCTCAATAGGTACATGTGCCAGATAATAATTAGTTTGATCTAATTTAAATAAATGTGTGTATTGTTGGAGATATGCAAGGCCCAATCCTAACACATTTCCCAAAACCAAGCCAAAGCCAACCAAGTAAAGCGCATTATAAAGGAATATTTTCATGACGCTGTAATTCGAAATACCTAAGGCTTTTAGCAGTCCAATCATTGTTGTTCGCTCTAATATCATAATCAACAAAGCAGTTATCATATTAATAACCCCCACAATCATCATTAAGATGAGCAGTACCCTTGTATTTACATCAAGTAATGATAGCCAGGTAAAAATTTCGGGAGTGCTCTCTTCAACCGACCGTGATTTTAACTTAAGCTCTAAGTTAGCATAAACTTCATTGGCAACAGGTCTTAAATCTTCAAAATGCTTAATTCTTACCTCAATGCCCCCCATCTGATTAGCTTGCCAATTATTTACACCTCTAATGATATTGATATCACCTACTGCAAAACTCTTGTCTATGTTTTCAATCCCAATATCATAGATACCTACAATGATAAACTTTCTAGGCTTAGGAGGGTTTTTCACAAAATGCATTATGAAACTATCTCCTAATTTTAGTTTTAAGCGATTAGCGGTGTATAACGATATCAAAATTTGATTTTTACTTTGGTCTTTAAAATCAATCACGCTACCACTTACAAGATGTTTTTTGATGAAACTCCAATCATAGGTTTTGTCAATCCCTTTGAAATTAATGCCTTCCACTTCTTCATTGGCAGCGATTATTGCCGAATTGGTTGCAAATGGATAAAAAGAAGCAATATGAGGATTATTCCGCAAATTCGCCAAGGTAGTATCATTCGGTACAAAAGGCGCTTTCTCAAATGAACCATTTAAATCATAGCGATATACCTGAATATCACCAATAAACCCTCTTACCTTATCCTGAATTTCCGTTTTAAATCCTGTAATAATAGCGACGGATAGAATCATTACCGCAAGGCTCAGCATTACGCCTGCAATAGCTATCCGAACAATCAACTTAGAGAAAGTACGTTCAGACTTAATGGCAATTCGCCTCGATATAAAATATGCTATGTTCAAATTTTATAATAAATTGTAACTTAGCAAAAGTGCTAATTCGATTTTGATTTAACGTATAATACTTTAAAAAACCTACCAAAATGAAGAAAAAGAACATGGTCTTTGCAATTTTATTATCAGCTTTTGCCTTAGTGGCCTGTGGGCAGGCAACAAAGCAAAAAGCAATAACAGGTAAAACCATTACAGCTAAGCTAAAAACTGGCGCTGAGCAAACTGAGAAATATTTTTCTTTGTTAAAAGGAAAGCGTGTCGCTATTTTAGCTAATCAAACTTCCGTAATAGGAAATGAAACAACAGTTGATGTACTCTTAAGAAATAAAATCAACCTTGTAAAAATCTTTGGCCCCGAACATGGTTTTAGAGGCAACGCAAGTGCCGGAGTACAAGTAGAAGATGCGGTTGATGCAAAAACCGGTATTAAAGAAATTTCATTATATGGCAAACATAATACGCCAACCAAAGAAGAACTAGCAGACGTAGATATTGTAATCTTTGATATTCAAGATGTAGGTGTTCGATTCTATACCTATATCAATTCACTACAACACTTAATGGAGGCCTGCGCGGTTAACAACAAGGAGGTAATGATTTTAGATCGTCCAAATCCTAACGGTTTTTACATCGATGGACCTATTTTAGATCCAAAACATAAATCGGGCATTGGTATACAGCCAATTCCAATTGTACATGGACTAACGGTTGGCGAATATGCACAGATGTTAAATGGTGAGGGATGGTTAAAAGACAAGGTAAAATGTAAGATTACCGTAATTAAAAATGCCAATTATACACATGATATGCCCTATGTGTTGCCTATAAAACCATCACCAAATTTAAATACTGCACAATCTATCCTTTTGTACCCTAGCACATGCTTATTTGAAGGTATTTACTTAAACCATGGCCGTGGCACGCTATTCCCGTTTACAGTATTAGGCGCTCCCTACTTAAAAGGAAAATATAGTTTCTCCTTTACCCCTACCGGAATTAAAGGAATGGCAGAAACACCAATATTTATGAACGAGGTTTGTTATGGACTCGATCTTAGGAATTATGACACTGGTATTTTTAGAAAAACCAAACAAATAAATATCTCATGGGTTATTGAATTGTATAAAGCATCTCCTCAAAAAGAGAATTTCTTTAACTCTAAGTTGAGTAAGCAAATGGGTACGATCGAAAAACTAATCGGAGTGAGTGACTTTAGACAACAAATTATCGACGGAAAATCAGAAAAAGAGATCCGCGCAAGTTGGGAACCAGGGTTGAGCCAGTACAAACAAATGCGTAAAAAGTACTTACTCTATCCATAAATCGGATAGTTATGAACAAAGAAGAACATAAAAAGAGTGAAAAACCTAGCAATTATCTCGAACCACAACCAAAAGGTAAAGTAGATAAAGGAGACAAAGCTGTAAAGAAACAGGAAGATAAAATTTACAAAGAAACTCCCGCACTCGCTAAAACTAAAAACCCTGCCAAGCTCAAAGAAAACGGCGAGCAACCTGTACACTCGGTAAAAAGCAATTAGTTAGCATTGAGCAGTTAGTATATAGTATATACTAACTGCTAACTACCTATACGTTGCTGCTTTCTTCAAGAACTGCATCAAAACTTTTTCATCATTTTCTATTGCCGCAGTAGTTCGTGGCTCTTTTACATGGATTCTTTTCAAATATTTCTCCAAACCATCGTTTTCAAAATTTTCTAACAACAGCGGATAAACATAGGAGCTTTTGCAGACCGCACGCGTATTTCCCAATTTCCTAGCTACCTCGTCTAAAACTTCCACAATAATCTTCTTTTTCGACATTTCAGGATATTGTTCAGTAAAACAGGCAAGTTGTCGCAAAGCTTCTAATGTTCCTCCCCATGTTCTGAAATCCTTTGCAGTAAAATCGCAATTGGTAATCTCCCTTATATAATTATTGATCATTCCCGAATCAACAGCTTTGTGGGCATTTCCATTTCCCGTATAAAACTGAAATAATTCTTGCCCTGGAATGTCCTTACACCGCTTTACCAATTGTATCAAATTTTTATGGTTTAGCTCAACCTCCTGCTTAACACCTTTCTTTCCTACAAAGCTGAGCATGGCTTTCGAATCGTGCTCTTTAAAGTGTTGGTCTTTTAACGTACTAAGTCCATAACTTCCGTAGCTTTTTTTATAGCTTTCACTGCCAATTCTTATTAAGGTCTTTTGCATAACGTCAGTACAAATAGCAAGTACCTTACGTTCATCTAGATTCTTTCTTCGTAAATCTTTTGCGATTTGCTTTCTTGCATGTGGCAATACTTTTCCAAACTCTAATAACCTAAAATACTTATGGTCAGATCTTCTGGAGGTCCACTCATGATGGTAACGGTACTGCTTTCTTCCTGCCACATCGATGCCTGTTGCCTGCAGGTAGCCATTTTTTTTAGCTGAAATCCACACATCTTTCCAAGCGGGGGGCAGCACTAACTTTTTTATCCGCTCTAAATCTGCCTCATTTGAAATTCGGGAACCTTCCTTGTTAACATAGTAAAAAGAACCCGGTTTTCCTTTTCGATAAATACCGGGCATTTGAGGATGAACAAAGACTAAACTACTTGAATTAATAATCTCGGAAGTTGGAACCATACAGATTTTAAAAAATATGCGTTAAAATTTTAGTTATTTTGTTAAATGGTCATGAAAGCTATTTGATGGCATGCAGCTCATTTCCTTTAAAAAACAATAACAAGACAAAATGAAAATAGTTTTTATGGGTACGCCCGATTTCGCAGTAGCTTCTTTAAACGCCTTACAACAAGCTGGAATAGAGATTGTAGGTGTTGTAACCGCAGCTGATAAACCTGCAGGGCGTGGGCAAAAACTAAATGAAAGTGCAGTTAAACAGTACGCTTTAGCTAATGGCTTAAAGGTACTGCAGCCCCTAAAGCTTAAAGATCCAATCTTTATTGAAGAACTTAGAAGCTTAAAAGCCGACTTATTTGTGGTTGTAGCCTTTAGAATGTTGCCGGAGATAGTGTGGCAAATGCCAAAGATGGGAACAGTTAATTTGCATGGCTCTCTATTACCACAATATCGCGGAGCTGCTCCAATTAATCACGTAGTGATAAATGGCGAACAAGAAACAGGCGTAACCACCTTTTTCCTTAAACAGGAGATCGATACAGGTGATATTATTTTCTCAGATGCAATAGCCATCGAAAACAACGAAACAGCTGGCACCTTGCACGACAAATTAATGGTTGTAGGAGCTAACTTATTAGTTAAAACGGTTAAGGCGATAGAAGCTGGCGATTACAACGAGGTGCCCCAACCAGAAAGTGAGGAATTAAAAACCGCACCTAAAATCTTCAAGGATTTTTGCAAAATAGATTGGAACCAAAAAAACCAGATCGTTTATAACCACATTCGTGGGTTAAGTCCATATCCTACTGCCTTTACAACTTTACACGACAAGAATTTAAAAATTTTTAATGCAGAAATCGAAGACAAAGAGCCGGGAATTTCTACAGGAGCATTTTTAACAGATGGTAAAACTTACTTAAAATTTGCCACTAAAGATGGCTTTATCAGGGTTACAGATCTACAATTCGAGGGTAAAAAGAGGATGCTTATTGATGAGTTTTTAAGAGGGATGAGATTATAATCTCATCCCCATAAATTATCGATTGTAAGTTTCAATAGCTCTTTCGATGTATTTCGAGCCAGAGGCCTGTACTAAATAGCCTCCAAGGCCTAACACACCTCCTAGCCCCATTAATAAGACGCCTTCAGTATAACCTTTTGGTCCATAACTACTCATACGACCAAAAGCACTACCTGTATGGTTAAAGCCAGAACCAGCAAAAAGGTTAATAGCACCAGCTACAACTGCGGCACCTGCAGCTACATAAATTATGTTCCCCGTTCTTATACTTTTTCGATAATTTTCTAATAGGTCTATGCTTTTCTGATTATCAGCCATATCTGCTTTTAGGTTACGATAATTAACCTTTTTCAAATCAGTCAGACCTTTGTTGTAGAACATTTTAGTATTAATAGCTTTAGACGTTCTGTCTCTAAACCTATAATAATCGGCTTCAAATGGAACAGGATTATAAATTACCTGTTGATAAAGATTGATCCTTCCTTCTATAATTCTTTCAGCAAATGACACTTCGCCAAAAAAGTTTAGCTTTCGGGTATTGGCAAAGAAACCATCTTCATTGTTAAAGAATTTAATTCGCTCTACTGGGATGCGCCTATAATCAGCCCTAACTAGCCAATTGCCTGAAAGATCTGGGCGCAGCCTAATTCTATTTGCATACACCGTAGAATCTGGATAAAGATGTAGAAAGTTTCTGGATTCGCTCACTTGTGAACGAGCGTTAAGGCCATAGCAAGCCATAACGATAAGGAATAATTTTTTCATATCGGTTACATTTGTGTGTATTCGATTACACACAAATTTCATTCCCAAAGGTGTTTTGTAAGCAATAAGATACAGTTAGTAGAAGTGTTAGGAAAACCAGATTAATGAGTTTTTTAGAGGAATGAAGCTATGGTTTTTGCCATTTCATTAAAATAACGTTTCTTGCCATACCCCATTACCCATCTAACTCCTGAACTAGCATTAGTTACAAAAACTTCATCTGCTTGTTTTAAAATTTCAGGACTAATTTGAGCTTCAATCACCTGAATATCATTCATTTTAGCAATTTTCAAAATTACACTACGCATTACGCCTGCTACACAGCCTTCGGATAAAGCAGGGGTATAGATTTGGTTGTCGTACACTACAAAAACATTTGAGCTTGTACTTTCACATAAAAAACCATTTTGATTCAATATAATTGCCTCATCTAAGCGATGCTGCTTCTGATACAATCCTGCCATTACATATAATAGCGCATTACTGGTTTTGTAATTCGATAACTTATTAATAGGCTTAGTTAATTCATCATAAACATCGATGATCAGTCCCTTTTTGTTAAGTTCATAACTGCTATATGGCAGAATAGAAGCTTCCAATATAAATTCAGGTTTATTAATCAATGGTGAATATAAGCCTTCCCCCCCTCTAAATACTGAAAGTCGAAACCTTACGTTGCCACTAAATTTATTCTTTTTAGCTAATTCTACTGTTTTTTGCCTCAAAAAATAATCATCAAACAATTCATAGCTATCGAACTTAAGTGCCTTCATAGCAGCCTTTAACCTATCTGCATGAAGTTCAGCGAATTGTAATTCACCATTACACATACGCATAGATTCAAATATTCCATCCCCAAACTTAAAACCCCTATTGCTAGATTTTAAAACCGCTTGATCAGATTGGACAAATTCGTCATTAAATAAAATAAAATCCGACATTGTTATTGCTGAGGCTGTAAGCTATAATTTCTCCATTTAGTTAATACTGCATCAAAATCTGCAGGTAGAGGCGCTTCAAATTCCATGTATTCTTTTGTTGTTGGATGAATAAACCCTAAAGTTCTTGCATGTAATGCCTGTCTTGGCATAATTTCAAAACAGTTATTAACAAATTGCTTATATTTTGTAAAGGTAGTGCCTTTTAAAATTTTATCACCGCCATAATTTGCATCACTAAACAAAGGGTGACCAATGTGCTTCATGTGTGCTCTAATTTGATGGGTTCTACCAGTTTCCAGCTGACATGAGATCAATGTCACATACCCTAAACGTTCCAAAATGCTATAATTGGTTACAGACCACTTGCCTTTCTCTTCGTCATCATACATATCCATTACTATCCTATTCTTCAAACTGCGGCCAATATAACCTTCAATCCTCCCCTCTTTTTCAATATCTCCCCAAGCCAATGCAATATATTTACGCGTTATCGTATGGTCAAAAAATTGTTTGGCCAGCTTGGTCATCGTAATTTCATTCTTACTGATCAGTAAAAGACCAGAAGTATCCTTATCTATCCTATGCACCAAACCTGGTCGACCGTCATTGCCTGGTAAAGTTGGTAATTGTTCAAAATGATAGGCTAAAGCATTTACTAACGTACCTGTATAATTATTAAATCCTGGGTGTACTACCATACCAGCAGGTTTGTTAACCACCAATAAATCGTCGTCCTCATAAACAATGTCTATCGGAATATCTTCAGGATACACTTCAGTATCACGAGGTGGATGCGCAAATACAATTGAAATCTCGTCTGCCGGCTTTACCTTGTAACTAGACTTTATCACTCCTTTATTAACCAGCACGTTACCTGCATCAATTGCATTTTGTATTCGATTGCGTGAAGCATTTACAATACGGTGCATTAAAAACTTGTCAATTCTTAACAGCGACTGTCCTTTATCTACAACAATATTAAAATGTTCAAATAAATCTTGTTCATCTTCTCCTTGCTCAATGGTCTCATTTTTCATCTTTATTTGATATTTATTTAAATTGTTAAAGCCTTAAAAAGTTAAGATATATGCTGAAAAACTTATTATACTGTATTTAAATTAAGTATTTCATATTTAAGCTTCCTACCGCAAAAATAAGATTAACAATTTGATAATTAGTAAAAATAATTTTTGGCTTATTTTTTGCTTTAAAATCTGCATAAACGAACCAACTATATGAAAACTATTACTGAAAATTTTAAAATAGTTATTAATTTTTTTCCTTATCTAATTAGAAAAATCTATTTTCGACCTTGATAATCAATCAGGTGAATGAAAAAAAAATTGAGTTCTGGACTTAAAGTATTAATTTTTCTACTTTGTCCGTTGGCTGCATTCAGCCAAAATGATATAGGCGATTTGTTCCAATCCGGGCCAGCTGATGCAACAAAATTAGTAAACGCTTATATCAATCCCTTGTTTAAAGGGTTGGGAGTTGGATTAAACTCCGGCTGGACTAACACAGCAAAAACTAAAAAAGCATTTCGATTTGATTTAAGAATTACTGGAACTGCCGCATTTGTTCCAAATTCAGATAAAGCTTATGATGTGAAAGCATTAGGCTTAGAGAATATTAGACCTGTTGACCCTAACAAATCCATTGGTCCAACTGCCTTTGGCGAAAAAATAGATGGACCGTTAATGGAAATCTATAACAGCAGTTTACCAGATCCAGACCCCACAACTTTCAGATTACCAAAAGGCACAGGATTAAATTTCGTACCTTCTCCGCAAGTTCAATTAACTGTAGGTTTACCCAAACATATCGACGTATCTTTAAGATTAGTGCCAGATATTAAGATTGAAGATGGTACGCTTAATTTATTTGGCGCAGGTGCAAAATTTGAATTACTTCCTTTATTAATGGGAAAGAAATATAAAGCTACACCTATAGACTTAGCCCTGGCTTTTGGCTATAGTAGCGTTAATTTTAATCTTCCTTTAACAATTGATGATCAAACAACAAATGATCAGGTTGTTGATGTTAAAATGAAAGGTTATAGTGCCGAAGCTATTGTTTCAAAAAAGATCTTATTTATCACACCTTTCGCAAGTATTGGGATCCATCGCTCTTCATCAAAATTAAATGCCTTAGGCTCTTATGACTTTGATGTACCCGTTACTCCCCAAACCCCAACCGGCAAAAAAACATATAAAGATCCTATTTCGCTTAATCAAACCGACATCAATGGTATGAAAGCTACATTAGGCTTTCAGATGAATTTGGCCTTCTTTAAAATTTTCGCATCTTATACACAGGCAAAATATAGCTACGCCAACGTGGGAATTGGGTTTGGAACTGGGAAGTAGGACAAATGCATGCAGATTTATAGTCCAATCCATCAAATTAACTATCAGGCGCTAGCTCAAATTTCGGTTAAACGTGACGATTTGATTGACCCTTATATCTCTGGCAATAAATGGCGAAAGCTTAAATATATTTTAGCAGATGTGCTTGCCAACAGGAAAACACATTTAGTAACCTTTGGCGGTGCATATTCTAATCATCTTGTTGCCACAGCGGCCTGTGCTGCTCGGAATCAATTAAAATCTACCGCATTCGTACGTGGTGAAGAGGTAACAAATGAAATGCTCGTATTATGCAGGTTATTTGGTATGCAATTGATTTTTGTAGACAGAGCGCAATACCGTCACAAAAAATTGTTATTTGAACAATATTTCAGTGAAGATCAAGAAGCTTATTTCATAGATGAAGGTGGCGCTAGTGAAGCAGCCGTAAAGGGTTGCGCAGAAGTTATCAATGAACTTTCAATTCCATACGATTATATCTTTTGTGCCGCTGGTACGGGAACTACAGCTGCTGGTTTACTAAGGGGCTTAAATGCAGCCAAGCTACCCACTATACTACATGTGATTCCTGTATTAAAAAATGGAGAATTTATAACAAAAGAAATTGCCGCTTATGAAAATGATGTAAGCAAACTTCAGTTACATTTAAACTACCATTTTGGAGGCTATGCTAAAACAACTCCTGAACTCGTACAGTTTATAAAGAATTTTACGGCAAGCACTGGACTATTAATAGATCCTGTTTATACGGCAAAAATGTTCTACGCCATTTATGATTTGATTGAAAAGAACAAACTTGAAAAAGATGCTAGAATCCTTGCAATACATACTGGTGGCTTAATGGGAATAATGGGAATGAAAGAAAAATTCTTTATTTAAGTGCTGTATCACTTCCCTTAAATACATTCAAGGTAGCGGTTTTCCAAAAAATATAACCTAAACGGGCACAGGTATCAGCAACCATTAACTCAACATCCTTTGGTACATCATTTGCAATTCGCCAACGAATGGTATACTTACTATTATAAGATAGATAAATAACTACATCTGCTAAAAAAGGTTCAACAAACTCCAATTCTTTCAAATGAATAGCCTGCAATTCTTCAGATAGGCGCTTTAGTCGTACCGTCATTACTTTCTTCAAAGGCTGAGCCGGTAGGACTTCAAAATCAAAAAATGGGACTACTGTTACAATCATTTACTAAAAATATTAGCAAATATATGTTTTTATTTCATCTATCCATGAAATAAATTGTCAATTTTTTTACATATTCAGTAATGGTTTAATTTTCAAACAGATGCATTATTAGCTATATTTATGATACTAACAACAATAATATGTTTCCGAAAAAAATCCTTGCCACGCTAGTTATTTTACTGGTTTCAACCCTTGCTTTCAGTCAGCTTAACCAAACTGAAGCCCAATTACAAGAGCTTGTTAAAAAAACAAATACGATAGGTTTAGCAGTAGCCGTTGTAAAAAATGGAGAAATAATTTATACCCATTCCTTTGGTTATAAAGATGTAGAAAAAAACATCCTGTTAAATAACACAGATATTTTTAGAATTGCCTCCATTTCCAAATCATTTTCGGCAACAGCGATCATGCAATTGGCAGCGGCCAAAAAATTATCATTAGCTGATGACTTTAGTAAATTGGTTGGTTTTAAAGTTAGGAATCCAAAATTTCCAGAAACCATTATCACCTTAAAAATGATACTTTCCCATACGTCTAGCATCAACGATAGTGAAGGGTACTTTAATTTAGATGTAATTAATCCAGAAAAAAGTAAAAATTGGGAAAAATGCTATAACAATTATGAACCAGGGAAAGGTTATAGTTACTGCAATTTAAATTTTAATATGGTGGGGGCAGTAATTGAAAAAATAACTGGAGAGCGATTTGATAAGTATATTAAAAACCATATACTAAATCCATTAGATTTATACGGTGGATATTGGGTTGAATCTTTAAAGCAAGATCTTTTCGCGACGCTCTACGAATATAATGATTCAGAGAAAAAATTTAATCCATCTCCAACAGCTTATGCACCTCGTACAGAGGAAATAAAAAACTATGTAATGGGTTATAGTACCCCAATATTTTCACCAACTGGTGGGATGAAAATATCGGCTACCGATTTAGCAAAATATATGACCATGCATATGAATTACGGAAAATACAATGGTAAGCGCATCATTGCTAAAAAGTATGCAAAATTGATGCAAACAGCGCTTTCAGATGAAGAAGGATATGGCTTAGCAATTAGAACTAGCGATAAACTAATAAATGGAAAAACGCTTAAAGGGCATACAGGCTCAGCTTATGGCCTTTTTAGTGCAATGTTTTTTGACCCAAAAGAGAAATTTGGAATAGTCGTAATTACCAATGGCACGAATGGAGGTTATACAGATGGCTTTAACAATATTATTAAAGCAAGTTTTAACGTCTTATACGAAAATTTGATCAGCAAAAACAGCAAGTAGGTTTATCCACAGATGTGTAAAAGTTTTATTCAAATTAAAACCATTAAATACCTAGCTTGTTATCATCATAACGGCGATAAAAAAGTCCTGTGAACGGGTGATCCGTGAAGGGCAGGCACACCATAAATAGCAAGCTTAGGTTCGTGTTTTCACGAACCTTTTTTTGTCCGACAAACACATCTTCTCTCCTATTATTTTTCCACATTTCTTAAAACATAAACAGCTTCTTCCTAAAAACATACTTTAAATCATTTAAACCTATATTTTGTCAAATTATCAAAATAGTGCTTAAATTTGATAATTAGGCGCTTTTTACTACTTTTGAATAGACCAAATGTATTGCCATGTATCAACTTAGTATAGCTCCAGATCAAGTAAATCAAACCTTACAACAACACATCTTAGCAGATGGCTTCGACCTTACTTATGATATGGAAAAAAGTGAAGGCGCTTATATTTACGATTCGAAATATAATCGCCGACTTTTAGATTTCTTCACCTGTTTTGCATCAGTACCCTTAGGTTACAACCATCCAAAAATGGTGAACGATGAGAACTTTAAAAAAAATCTACTCTTAGCTGCAATAGCAAACCCATCAAATGCCGATGTGTATACGCAACAGTATGCAGAATTTGTAGCAACATTCTCAAAAATTGGTATTCCTTCCTACTTGCCTCATGCTTTTTTTATAGCAGGTGGCGCATTGGCTGTTGAGAACGCGATTAAAGTAGCAATGGATTGGAAAGTTCAAAAGAATTTTGCAAAAGGGTATAAAGAAGAAAAAGGGTTTAAAGTTTTACATTTCGAGAAAGCATTCCACGGAAGAAGTGGCTATACACTTAGTTTAACCAATACTTTGCCCGATAAAACCAAATGGTTTGCCAAATTTGATTGGCCAAGAGTGACAATACCTCAAGTTAAATTCCCTTTAAATGGCGATAATTTGGCGCAAGCTATTTCTACTGAAGAGATTTCCATAGCTCAAATTAAACAAGCATTTATAGACCACAAAGACGATATCTGCGCTATTATCATTGAACCTATTCAATCTGAAGGCGGCGACAATCATTTACGCGAAGAATTCTTAATTCAACTTCGCCAACTTGCAGATGAAAATGAAGCATTTTTAATTTACGATGAAATCCAAACAGGGGTTGGTTTAACTGGAAAGTTTTGGTGCCATCAACATTTTAGTGAACAAGCTAGACCAGATATCATCGCATTTGGTAAAAAAATGCAAATATGTGGAATTCTTGTCGGCAATAAGGTCGACGAAATCGAGACGAATGTATTTAAGGTCCCTTCTCGCATTAACTCAACTTGGGGGGGGAATTTAGTAGATATGGTTCGTTCTACTCAAATATTGCAAATTGTTGCCGAAGATAAACTTTGTGAAAATGCAACAGTTGTTGGACAGTATTTAACTAATAATTTAAACACACTTGCTCAAAAACATGATAAAATGCTGAATGTTCGTGGACGAGGCTTACTGGCTGCATTTGATTTACCAAACAAAGAAATGCGTAATGCCTTTATTCAAAAGGGACTGGAAAATAATGTAATGTTTTTAGGCTGTGGCAACCAAACAATCCGTTTCCGCCCAGCTTTATGTATAGAAAAACAACATATCGACCTAGGGATGGAGGTCATGGAGAAAATACTTCCAACCCTTTAAACTTATTTATCTAATAAATCCTTAATTTCTAACGCTAACTTTGATTGCATAATAGGCCCTTCAAAGCCAACAGTCTTATATTGAATCATCCCAACTTTATCGATTACAAAAGTTGAGGGGATGGTATTTATGTTAAATGATTCGGCTAGCTTCCTGTCATTATAATAAAATGGAAAAGTAAATTTATTTTGCTTTACCCAGCCTATGGCATCTTGTAAGGTATTCTTAGAGCCCGAATTCATTATCATGAATATAACGTTAGGATTGTTCTTATATTTGTCATATACCTTTTGCATATAGGGAAAGCCTTCAATGCAAGGCACACACCAAGTTGCCCAAAAATCTACCACTACTACTTTGCCTTTTAAAAATGATGGATCTATTAATTTTCCCTGCATGTCGTATACATTCGCAAAAAGAGGTGCTACTGCGTTTATTTTGGCGGCCTGCAGTTTAGGTAAATTCTGCTGCTCCCATTCTTTTTGTACCGATAATAGTTGCTGCTCAAACCCATCATCACTCCCTTGATAAGCAATGTAGTTTCGTTTAAAATTTTGAAGCATTACCGAGTCAACAGGCATCTTTAATAGAATTTTTCGATATGAATCAAACGCTAGCTTTGGTTTATGTGTCTGCTCATATAAATAGGCCAGATTATGATAGACCTCAATATTTTTTGATAACCCGATTGCTGATGTCAACGTCTTTTCTGCTAATTCATATTTCTGCTGACGAACGTAGATATTTCCAATAATCGATAATATTTCTCCCTTTTGTTCTTCAATTAATGTTAATTTATTCGGCACATATCCAGGTATATAATCATATTCTGGAAAATACCTAATTACACCAAAAGGATAATCGTTCACTATACTTAGGGCTTTTTCTGCATACATTTTTGCCGTATCAAGCGCTAAATCATTTGTGGCCAATGTACTTGCCAATTCCTTTAATTCTTTTGCTAACCAGGGATTCTTAACTGCAGCAACCCCTCGAGCGTGGAATAACGCCTTCTCTTCGTTCTTCTGTTTGGAATAATACTCGAAAAGAAGTTGATGAATGCCCGATTGACTAGAACTCTCACCCTCAGTTTTGTACGACAATAAATCCTCTAGCTTTTTTATTTTTTCTACTTCGTTCTTTGTTTTGTAGGCCTGTTCATACTTAAATTCGTAAGCAACCTCAGAAGTAGGATACTTCCTTAAAAGCATATCCCTTAAGGTATCAATTTTAGCATTTTGACCTAAAATTAAATAACCCATTGTAACTTGATTAATATTGCCCATTTGGGTAGGGTTCTCTTGCAATTTCTGATCAATAAGAGCTAAACCTTCGCTCAGGTATTTTGCGGCATTAGTTTTATCATCAGCCATTTTATTGGCAAGCAATTTTAATTTTGCCGCATAATTATTAGGATACAACAACAACTCTTTCTCTATAAGCTGATTAACTTTAATCTTCAATGAATCTGCTGATTTGCCCATTTGAGAGGCTAAGCTATATGATTTATAAAGGTAGGTGTCAAATACAGGCTTGTCTTGCTTATAAAAAATTATTTCATAATGACTTTTTACATCTGGCCGATATAAGCTATCACCTTGCATAATGTAAAATGAGGCGTATTTAGCGTATCGAGGTACAACAAAAGAGGTTTGCCATAGCTCTCCATTTAGTTGAAGAGGAAGGCTATTTGGCATCTCGAAAAAATTACTGTAGCTAAACAACAGTGTAGGTATTAAATCTTTATTTTTGGCTTTAAAACTAATTGTTACTGTTTGTCCAATTTGTGGCTTTTCAGGATTAATGCGCACCAATTCTTTTTGAGCATAGCTCGAAAACCCAAAACACACCAAACAAACAAGCGTTAAATAACGTAAATTCATACTTTAAAAATAGACAAAGAATAGCACAAATAAAACACCTGCTTTTGCGTTAGATGCTTCAATACCTAATACTTTTACCATGAAAAAAAAATATACTAAAGGTCTATTTATCCTGCTGATCGTAATTATCATAAGCTGGCTGTTAAAAGATACATTTTCTCAGCCAAACGCTGCTGATCTTGACGGCGGTTTCACGGAAAAAGCAAGCTATCGAAATGAAAACAATACTGGCCCAGTACAGCATATTTACAGTGTGAGTGTGAAAAATCCAGCGAATGCTGACTTTGAAGCTTACGGCAGTTTAATGCCACACCATAAATATGGAAATACTAAAGTGTATTTTTTTAAAGCCGGTGAGCCAATTCCTATAAAACTCTATCCAGGAAACATTAATTTCGACGCTATATATGAACCAAACTGTATCGCGCTCTACGAAAAAAGTGCAATGGGTAATTCTGCAGTAACCTTAAGTCCCTTTATACAAAAGCTGAAAACCCCGTAATTGCTCTTCCAACAATAAGGGTATTAATTTCTTTCGTTCCTTCATATGAATAAATTGCTTCAGCATCAGCCACAAAACGAGCAACATCATATTTAAGCAAAATACCGTTTCCTCCCATCACCTCTCTTGCTTTACTCACTACATCACGTGTACGTAATGAACAAAAAACTTTAGCCAACGAAGCATGTTCATCGGTTAGTAAACCTTGATCTTGTAATTGAGAAAGCCGAAAGCATAAGGTTTGCATAGCCGTTAAATTAGAAAGCATTTCTACTAGATGATTTTGGATCAGTTGAAAAGAAGCGATAGGTCTGCCAAATTGCTTTCGAGTTTGTGTATAACCTAAGGCGGCCTCATAAGCACCCCTTGCACAACCTACAGCTTGCCATGCTACTCCAGCCCTGGTCATCTTTAGTACTTTAGCCGTATCCTTGAAAGAATTAGCATTGGGTAATCGATCTCCCTCATCTATCTCGCAATCGCTTAATGTTATCAAGCCATTTTGCACAATCCGCAAAGCCATTTTGTCCACCATTTTTTCGACCGAAAAACCCGCCGTACCCTTTCTTACTAAAAAGCCTTTCACCTCTCCATCTCCTAAATCCTTCGCCCAAATAATGGTTACATCAGCAAATGTAGCATTGCCAATCCATTTTTTTTGTCCGTTGATAATCCATTTATCCCCAATTCTTTTACAAGTTGTCGTTAAGCCTCCCGCGGCGGCTGAACCTACTTCGGGTTCTGTTAATCCGAATGCCCCAATAAGCTTAAATTTTTGCATGGCTGGCAACCAGAACTGCTTCTGTTCTTCCGATCCACATAAATAAATAGAACCCATTGCTAAACCACTCTGAACACCAAAAAATGTAGAGATTGAAGTATCCACACGGGCCATTTCCATTGCCAAAATACCTTCCATCAAATTTGACTTCCCTGGACAACCGTAACCATGATAGGTTAATCCACATATATTAAGTTCTGCTAACTTTGGAATAATATGAAAAGGAAATTCGGCCTTAAGCCAATATTCATTTACAATAGGCTTGACCTCTGCTTCTAAAAAAGCTCTCACCTTCAATTGTAATGCTCTATCTTCATCTTTTAAGGCTTCATCACCTAAGTGATAGAAATCGCCTTCAATGGGAGGCAGTTCATGCACTTTTTCTCCCCTGTTCATCATTTTTACCATGGCCAGCAATTGTTTATCATCTAGGGAAGAAATCGTTTCTACCATCTTTGGTAAATCTACCTTTTTAGATAATGCTGCTAATTGGTTAAAATCTATATGCTTAAAAAGTTTATACGCATTTTTTACGGAAGAGAACAAGTTGGCCATGGCTTTAATTTTAAAGAATAACAAAGAATCTATACTCTTTGTTAGCACATTCCTACATTATTGTAATGAGATTTTTACGCAATTCTTATTTTTATCCATATTTTTGATAAATTTATCGGCTGGTAAGTTAAAATTCTACCAATATTCAAAATAATATTCTGAAGAAGCTCAAAACAATATACCAAGTACCTACATTAAAAAATCTTACTTATCAACGTCATGAAATTGCATGATGACAGTGTTTTAGTAGATCTATTAAAATCCGATAATATGGCCGCCTTCGATGAGCTTTATGATCGGCACTGGGAAATGCTATATGATATTGCCTGTAAAAAACTTGGTGATAAAGAAGATGCCAAGGATATAGTTCATGATGTTTTTCTCCTATTGTGGAACAACCGTGATTCGTTAAATATCTATAAGTCACTTTCGGGCTTTCTATTTATCACCTTAAAAAATAAAATAATCGACAAGCATCGATTATCCATAAATAGGTTAAAGAAACATACCGAAATTGCGAGTACAACCGAAGTACAACAAAATACCATTTACGATCAAGTATATTATAACGAGCTTAATAACTTTCTAAACCAACAGATAGATCAATTGCCCGAAAAAATGCGGGAAATCTATCGCCTTAGTCGTGAAGAAAATTTATCAATTGAGGAAATTGCTGATCGTTTATCTATTTCATCGCAAACTGTTAAAAATCAAATAACTATGGCTCTTAAGCGTTTGCGCGAAAAGGTAAGCCAATATCTATCCATTTTGTTATTTTAAAAAACTTAAAAATTATTTTTATTTCCTCTGGTACTTCCTCACCACTTATTCGTCTTTAGGCTGTCATCTCAAAAAAACCAGACATTGAAGAAAGAATTTTATAAGCTCTTTAAAACCGAAGAATTGCCATCTTCTATTGATAATGATGAAGATAGAAAGCTAATTAAAAACGAAATATACCAGCGCTTGCAACAAAGCATTGGCCAGCAACATTCGACCAAAGGAAAGGTATTTACACTTTTTGCTACTTTCAGATATCAAGCCGCAGCTGTTTTGGTTGGCATCTGTACGCTCTCCCTTATCGCTTATATTTATCAGAAACAGCACCTTAACACTGAATACATTACGGTACAAGCGCCAAAAGGAAAAGTATTGGAAGTTTTTCTACCTGATCAAAGTAAAATAACACTTAATGCTGCTAGTACGATCAAATATCCTACAAAATTTATCGACACACGAGATATTTATTTGGAAGAGGGAGAGGCTTATTTTGATGTTGCACATGATGAATCTAAACCGTTTATTGTTCATACAGGAGCGATTCATACCAAGGTATTGGGCACAGCCTTTAACATTAAATCTTACAAAGCATTACCAAATATTACCGTAACTGTAGCCAGAGGGAAGGTACAAGTAAATGAAAATTCAAAAAACCTAGATGTACTTACAATCGATAAGCAATTAACTTTTAATAAAGCAGATCACAGGGCAATCACCCAAAACATAAAGGCAAGCAGCATCGTTAGCTGGACCCATGGAGATTTTAATTTAAATGGAGTTTATTTTAACGAAATAATGCTGGCTATCGCAAACCGATTTAAGGTGAAAATGATCTACGATGCTAAAGTTTTCCGCAATTGCGAGAATAGCATCCGATTTACACATAAGCAAAGCTTAACCGATGTACTTCAGGTTCTAAAAACAATCCAGCCTATCAAGTACACCCTAAAAAATGATTCAGTATTTATATCCGGAAAACCTTGTCAATAAAATTATCAACCTCTAAACCAGTATATACATAAAATATGAAGCAAAAATTACACAAACTTTTATTCAAAAAGATAGCCAAGCTAGGAATGGTGGCAATGCTATCTGCTATTTCTTTAAGTACGTGGGCGGTTGCCAACCTACAAGACATTAACAAAGTTAAAGTCACTATCAGCTTTAACGGAGAAACACTTGAGAAAGCTTTCAGTCGACTAAGCAATGTTTCGAAAACACCCTTCAATTACAATCACAATGATTTAAGTAAGATTTCGACAAAACAATTGATCTTTAAAAATGAACCTCTGCCACAGGTTTTAAATTCAATCTTAAAAGGAACACAATTTCAGTATAAAGAAGGTGAATCGGGAATTATTATTTTCAGAACACCTGAAAAGAAAGATCAAACATTTACCACCACCATTGATATGGTAGATCCGATAACGATAAAAGGTATCGTTTCGGATAAAGACGGTCCAATCCCAGGTGCATCTGTAATGATCAAAAACAGCAGGAATGCAGTCGCCACAGGCACTGATGGATCCTACACAATTAAAGTTGAAAAAGGAGACGTATTGGTATTTTCAATGATTGGATTTACCTCTAAAGAAGTTGTTGTTGATTCGCAAACAACTATTAATATAACACTAGAATCGTCAACAAGCACGCTGGAAGCTGTGGTAGTTGTAGGATATGGTCTTCAAAAGAAAATTAATTTAACAGGATCAATTGGTACTATTTCTTCAAAAGATTTCGACAACAGGCCTGTTACCAACGTAACCAATGCAATTCAAGGCAAGGTTGCGGGTGTTACCATCACTACTACAAACGGTCAACCAGGTAGAGACGGTGGTACTATTAGAATTAGAGGGATAGGTTCAGGTTTAGGTTCGGGCGGTGCAAGTGCTAGTCCAGCAGTTATCATAGATGGCGTTCCGGGATCAATGGGCGATGTAAACCCTAACGATATCGAAAGCATTTCGATCCTGAAAGATGCAGTATCTTCAGCTATTTATGGTGCAAGGGCGTCGAATGGTGTTATATTAATCATCACCAAAAAAGGCAAAAAAGATGGAACTCAAATGCGTTATGATATGTATGCAGGACCTCAACAAATCATTAAAAAGCCTGATTTTTTACCATCTTGGCAACAAGCGCTATTATATAATGAAGCCAGAAAAAATGAAAATGCCTCTCTTAAGTGGACTGAAAACGACATCCAATTATTTAAAGATGGGACTGATCATACTGGTGCGCACCCTAATACAGACTGGCTAGACTTACTGTACTCACAAACGGGCTGGCAGCAAAACCACAATGTTAGTGTTAATGGTGGCGATCAAAAATCAAATTATATGGTTTCTATAGGTTATTTTGACCAGAATGGAAATGTAAAAAATACAAGGTATCAAAAATACAATGCCTTATTAAACGTTAACTCGCAACTAACTTCTAAAATTGGTGTAACCGCAAAATTAGGATTCTTATATGCGCCTTTCAACGAGCCAATAAGTACCTACGCACCTAGTTTCGGACAAATCATCCGCATGGCTAACCGAATGTCTAATACAGTGCCTAGCCGATGGGAAAATGGTGCATTGGGTTATGTTTCTGATGGTAGCCCAATAGCGTGGTTAGAATCGTCGTCGTTTAATAAATGGCAAAATTATACCGTAACTGGTAATGTTGCTGCAGACTGGTCGCCCTTAGCAGGATTGCATATTAAGCCTTCTTTTGGGTATAGATTAGGCTTAGGTCAACAACAACAATACATTTCCGACATCCAATATTACAAAGGTGGTGCGGCTGGCACTCCACTTACGCCAACAAAATATGAAGGCCCAAATGAGTTAACCAACGCTACCGATAGAACTACTTATACGCTAACCCAAGCCGTAGCCGATTACGAGAAAAGTATTAGCAATCATAATTTCAAAATTTTAGTAGGTGCTTCTCAAGAGTATTCAATATATAATACCTTTTCTGCCAAAAGACAAAATTTCTTGAACAATGAATTAACGCAAATTAACTCGGCGCCGGCACTAGGTCAAACTACATCAGGTTCTGCAAGTGATTGGGCCTTAGAGTCGGTATTTGCTCGACTTAACTACAATTTCAACGAAAAGTATCTATTAGAAGGTAACTTACGATTTGATGGATCTTCTCGTTTTGCGGCTGGGCACAGATGGGGTAAATCTCCTTCATTTTCTGCAGGATGGGTTATATCAAAAGAGCCTTTCTTCAGCCCGCTATTAAATACTGTAAACTCGTTTAAAATACGTGGTTCGTGGGGTAAACTAGGTAACCAGCAAATAGCTAATAATTACGCCTATTTTGAATCAATTTCTGGTGGTCAAGTATATTCGTTCAACCAGATATTGGTTACAGGTTTGTCGCCAAATGCGGGTGCAAATCCATTGCTACAGTGGGAAAAAACGCAATCGTCAGGTGTTGGTATAGATGCAACTTTCTTAGGAAGCAAATTAGATGTTTCGATAGACTACTTCGAACGAAAAACAGCAAATCCGCTAATGCGTACACAGGCTGGTGCAACCTATGCTTTTACTCCTCCATATGTAAATGTTGATGGCGAGCTTGTGAATAAAGGTATTGAATTAAGCGCTGGATACAGGGACAAAGCCGGAGAGTTTAGCTACAACATAAATGGAAACTTTTCTTATATCGAAAATAAAGTAACTAAGTTAACGGGAGGTAAAGTAATTAGTGATAATACTTTTTATGACGTAGGTACGCCATTTTACTCACTATATGGTTACCAAGCGTTAGGGATTTATAAAACCCAAGCAGATGTAACAGGAACTGCTGTACTCAATAATAAAGTTGCGGCTGGTGATATCCAATATAAAGATCAAAATGGCGATGGAAAAATAGATGCTAATGATAAAATTTACCTGGGTAATTATTTTCCAAAAATCTCTTACGGCCTTTCATTTTCTGCTAATTGGAAAAATTTCGATTTATCATTGTTCTTACAAGGTGCTGCTGCTGTAAAAGCGATGGGCGGCAACTTAATTGGGCAAGTTGGAACCGATGTTCAGAAGCCTACCAGTGTATTCCTAGACAGGTGGACGCCAGAAAATCCGAATGCAAACTTTCCAAGATTATGGTATAGTTATACGCAAAATAGTCCAACTACAAATCCATCATCTTTTTGGGTAAAGGATGCCTCTTACTTGCGACTTAAAAACGTAACACTGGCATATACACTTCCAAAAAACTTTGTTAAAACAGTAGGGCTAAACAATGTTAAAGTTTACTACAGCGGTCAAAATCTATTAACGTTTACTAAGTTCTACAAATGGATAGATCCAGAACTTGGATCTGCGGGGAGTATTAATAATTATCCTCAAGTATTGGTAAACACAGTTGGTTTAAACGTTACATTTTAAAAGAAAAACAGATGAAAAAGAACTTAATATATATACTTCTTGCAACAGCTGTACTTACAAGCTGTAAGAAAAACATACTAGATACGAAGCCATTAGATCAATACAGCAACGCAACCCTTTGGTCGTCAAAAGCAGATGCCAATGCTGCGCTAACCGGTTGTTATAGTGGCTGGGAATACGGCGATAATGTAATTTATGATGATTGCATGTCCGACAATGGAATTGACCAATTTCCATGGGAAGGTTACGAAACCCTTGCCTCAGGACTAGCTACTCCTTCTGATCCAGGGGTAAGTAAATATGACTATAAAACTATTCAAAGATGTAATTGGTTCTTAGACAACGTTGACAGAGTTCCAGCATCATCGCTCAACGGTGAGCTTAAAGCTCGAATGAAAAGTGAGGCAAGATTTTTAAGGGCCTACAGGTATGCCATTCTAGCTCAGCTTTATGGCGACGTTCCGCTCGCATTGCACAACGTTACCGCCGAAGAATCTATTAAAGCCCAGCGTACGCCAAAAGTTCAAGTTGTTGACTTTGTACTTCAGGAATTAACAGCCATTGCTCCTTCGTTGCCTATTAGTTATTCGGGCAGCGATATAGGTCGTATCACACGTGGTGCTGCTTTGGCTTTGAAAGCTCGAGTAGAATTATTTAATGCAAAATATACCGACTGTATTGCTACTACTCAACAATTAATGACAGGAGGATTTAACTATAGCTTGTATCCTGATTACGAAGGGATATTCCGTCCACAAAACTCAAATAACCAAGAGGTAATATTAGATGTTCAATATCTACAAAACGACAATGCTGAATGGGTATTGGGAGCTGCCCTACCTAATTCTTTTGGGGGATGGAGCTCAATGGCACCAACACAAGCATTAGTAGATGCCTATGAAACCAAAAACGGGAAAACAATTCAACAAGATGGCACCTATAATCCTGTTCAACCTTATACAAACAGAGATCCGCGTTTAGACGCCACAATTATTCGTCCCGGATTATTGTATATGGATTCTTATTTCGACCCATTGAGTGCTGGATCTAGCGATTTAGTTGGAAATAACAATGCCTCACCTACCGGTTATAATTTTAAAAAATATCTAGCGAACATAGACGATTATAACAACACTGCCTACGGAACAGATGTTTGGAATACTGGTGGAAGTATTATTGTGATCCGCTACGCAGAAATTTTATTAACGTATGCAGAGGCAAAAATTGAAGCCAACCAGATAGATGCTTCTGTTTATAGCGCAATAAACCAAGTAAGACAAAGACCAACGGTAAACATGCCCGCTGTAACCGCAGCGATGTATCCTGATCAAGCTTCATTGCGTGCACTTATCCGTCGCGAGAGAAGAGCAGAATTAGCCGGTGAAGGTCTTCGTTGGTATGATATCCAACGTTGGAAAATTGGAGAAACCGTATTAAATGGAGAAGTAAAAGGATCTTTAAAAGGTTCGGTAAATGCTACTAATGGGGCTTTAACTTTAACACCTAATTCAAATTTTGAGGCAGGATCTAGATCATTTGCAAGTAAAAACTATTTAATGCCTATTCCACAAAAAGAAATAGACATTAACCCTGCTTTGAAACAAAATCCAGGTTACTAATTGCCTCCTTGCCAATGGCAATTTCTTTCTAGCACAAATGATATGGGGGTAAGTTAATTACCCCCATTTTTTAAATGTACCATTTCCAGAATTGATATATTTATCAATTCTATCCCTTAGCAATCTTATTTAATGAAAAAATCATATCTGATTCTACGTTTTTCTTTCCTAGTCTTTTCGACCCTCCTATTTACTCAAGCTACTGCACAACAAATATGGACTGCAGATAATGGCAATGGAACCTTTAAAAATCCGTTCTTGTGGGGCGACTGGCCTGATCCAGATATCATTAGAGTTGGTGATGAATTCTATTTCGTATCTACTAGCATGCATTATGTGCCTGGCTGCCCAATCTTAAAATCTAAAGATTTGGTTAACTGGGAGATGGCGAGTTATGCCATAGATCGTTACACCGAAGACCCCCGCTATGACTTAAATGGAGGCGAAATGTATTTGAGAGGGTCATGGGCTGCCACTATCAAGCACCATAACGGCCTATTTTATGTTGGCTTTTGTACACCAAATTGGGATAAAGAAAAGGGGAATTTTTCAATAAACATCGCAAAAGATATTAAAGGCCCTTGGACAAGGACGATTTTTCCGGAATACCTCTATGATCCAGGCTTATTCTTTGATGATGATGGTAAAGTTTATGTAATACATGGTCAAGGTAAACTGTATGTAACCGAACTCGCAGCAGACGTGCGTTCCGTAAAAGGAGATAAAAAATTAATCTGGGATAAAAGTATTCCTGTTCCTGCAGGTTCATCGGCCAAAGGCCGTGGTTATAGCATGGAAGGATCCCACATGTACAAAATAAACGGTTATTATTATCTCACTTGTCCTGCCGGCGGTACCGAAGGATGGCAAGTATGTTTGCGAAGTAAAAACATTTACGGTCCTTATGAAACTAAAACTATTGTACAGGATGAGTCGTCTTATCCAAACAATGGGCTGCATCAAGGGGGAATGGTACAGCTCAAAGACGGCAGCTGGTGGTTTATCATTATGCAAGACCGGGGTGCGATTGGAAGAGTGCCAAATTTGGTGCCCGTTGAATGGAAAGATGGCTGGCCAATGTTGGGCAAAGGCGGTAATGGGAAAGGCGTGGTGGTTTATAAAAAACCAAATGTTGGCAAGAAATTCCCAGTCAAAGTTCCCGCAACTTCAGACGAATTTACGCAACCTAAACTTGGCCTGCAATGGCAATGGAACCACAATCCAGACAATACCAAATGGTCATTAGGAGAAAAAAAGGGACATTTACGCTTGCATGCCTCACATGCTGAAGACCTTAAAATGGCACGCAACACGCTTACGCAACGTGTACAAGGACCTACTTCCGAAGGTATTGTAGAAATGGACGTAACAGGAATAAAAACAGGCAACACTGCTGGTTTTGGAATCTTCCAATCTCCATATGCCTACATCGCCATCCGCAAAACAGGCAATATAAATTCTTTACTGATGGTTAACAATGGTAAAATAATCGATAGCATTGAGAATTTTGCCCAGACAAAAATCTGGATTAAGGCTAATGTAACACATGTTGGCTTTAAGGCTTCATTCTCTTACAGTATAGATGGAAAGAAATTTATTCCATTTGGCGATCAGCTTCAAATGGCTTTAGGTTTAGACTGGACTGCTAATCGGTTTGCCTTGTTTAATTTTAGTACCCAAAAAGACGGAATTAATGGTTACGCAGATTTTAACTGGTTCCATTTTAAAGGAGAAAATCCTATCTATTCGGTATCAAAGCCCTAAGCACCAAAAAACAAAGACCACTAACCACGCACAGATGAAAATCAAAACTAAATTACTTACCGCGCTCTTATTCCTACTATATTCCTCCTACTCTTTTGGTTTAGTGCCCACTCCTCATTTCAATTCTAAAGCGGCCAACCAAAATGTAACTTACAATGGTAACAGTTTAAAGATAAATGGTCGAGAAGTCTTTATATACAGCGCGGCATTTCATTATTTCAGATGTCCAAAAGAATTATGGAGAGATCGCTTTCAAAAGATAAAGGCTGCTGGTTTTAACACCGTAGAAACTTACATCCCTTGGAATTGGCATGAACTGAACATGCCCAAAGACCTAAATGACAATTCACAATTCAATTTTTCTGATTTGAAGGAATGGTTAAAAATGGCGCAAACAGAATTCGGTTTTTACACCATTGTCCGCCCAGGACCATTCATTTGTGCAGAGTGGGCTGGCGGAGGATACCCAAGATGGTTGGCCAAGTTTCGCCCTAATATAAACGAATTTTGGCTTAGAAGTAATGATGCTGAACATGTAAAATGGAGTTTACATTGGTTTAATGCTGTATCTAAGCTTATTGCAAAGGAACAAATTACCCGAAAGCCCAATGGGAAAAAAGGGATTATCATGGTTCAAATCGAAAATGAATACGACTCCCATGACACTAAGAACAAGGCAGAATTCTTAAAATCACTGTATCAATCAGTAAAAAATGCTGGAATTACGGTCCCGATGTTTACTTGTCTTACCTCTGAAACTCGGGGGAGCAAAGACAACATGCTTTCGGATGTTTTTGATACTGATAACTACTATGTTGGCTTGAATGATGCCATCAGCTGTGCTAAACGAATGGAAGACCTAAAGTACAAGCAACCAAATGCTCCGGGTTTCGTTACTGAGCTTCAGGGTGGTTGGTTTTCTACCGTGGCTGGGAGGTTGAGTGAAGATCATGAGTCTAACCATAAACACTTCTATGCTATTGGCATGATGTCTATTTTGGGAGGCGCTACTGGATTAAACTATTACATGTTTTTTGGTGGAACGAATTTGGCTGGCTGGGGAGCAAGAGGTCAAACAACAACATACGACTATAATGCTGCCATTCGAGAAAACGGCAGCTTATCTTTAAAGTATTTTGCTGCCAAAAACATTGGTGATTTCATCAAAAAATATGAGCAACAATTAATTCACGCCAAAGGTGGTGTTTGCACATTCGAAAAAGCACCAAATGAATTAAATGGAGGAATTCGCATTGCTGAAGACGGTACTAAATTCGTTTTCCTGCACAACAACTCGGCTAAAAAACGAATTAACGGAACTGCACTGGTTAAACCCGGAGCAAATGCTTCAACAACAACGCCCATTTATAATGTAGATCAAAACGAAAAGAAGGTATTGATTAAGGTAAATGCAGACAAAAAAAGTGTGCTAGCAGCTGAACCTGCTTTTGAAATCAAGTATGATTTAGATTCATTAGAAACAAAAGTATTGATCATTCCTCCAAAAGCAACAGCTAGTAAGGGAGTGTGGTGGAGCTTGCCAGACGAAAGCTACCAAAAAACGCAAAATAGTACAAAAACAAGCATACAAATTAAAACTGTAAAAACATACAATGAGGATTTTAAAGGTAATTGGCAGCCGTTAGGTCAACATGTATCACTTCCAGAATTGCAAGTTAATGATACCCGTTATGTGATGTACCGTTCAACCGACGTATTAAGCCAAAAAGAAGCAGCACAATTTTCAAAGTTGATGTTCAATACATTTTCGAGAGACATTATAACCGTGCAGGTAAATGGAAAAATAGCGCCACGCTTATACCCTACTGATAAATATGCCGCTACGGTAAGCAGAAATGTTGACAAATCTTTTGAAAGAATAAAAGATTACGATTACGATAATATCTTTAATACAGCAGGCTTATTACAAGCTGGGCAAAATGAAGTTATTGTAGTCTATGAGAATATTGGTCACGAACATGGATATTATCCAATGGAAGAATTAGCGGGTATTCATACAGCAGGATTTAGCGATACGATCAATAATATACAGAAAATACTTAACTGGCAGGTTGCTACAAATTTAGCCGGCATTAAAAATAACTATACTTCACCCAACTATAATGACCAATCTTGGGAAGAAATAAAACTCGACCCAACCTTTAATATTCCCAGAAAGGGAAATAACATTCAACCAAAAGGAACACAGAATGCTTTATTTACTTGGTACAGAGCAGAATTTGAACTAACCGATGCAACAAATGCAGCGGCGTTATGGCGACTACTAATCAATGCCTCTGGAAATGGCTTTATATACCTTAATGGACATAACATTGGTCGATATTGGGAAGTTGGCCCACAACGAGAATTTTATTTACCCGAATGCTGGCTCCTCTTTGGGAAGAAGAAAAAAAATGTAATAACCTTAGGCTTAAGACAAACTATAAACGGAGCGAAAATTAAGGGCTTGTCTATTTCGCAATATTAAAACCTCACAACATGAAACTTAATTTCAAGATATTCCTTTTTCTCTTCGCATTGCACACAACCTGTACTTATGGGCAAAGTGCAAACCTTAGTCCCAGAACCACTTTAAACTTCAATACCAAATGGGCATTTTTTAGAGGCGATGCTCCCGGTGCGGAAGCTGTAAATTATAACGATAAAAATTGGACAGCTGCAAGTATTCCACACACCATGCGTCTAGAAACAAAGCATAATGGAGGAAATCAAAATTATATGGGTATTGGTTGGTATCGTCGATATTTCAAGATAAACAGTACTGATTTTGGCAAACGCATCACCATAAATTTTGAAGGTGTACAGAAAAACTGCGAAATATTTTTAAATGGCGAAAGGCTAAAGGAACACTTTGGTGGTTATTTAGGCTTCAGTGTAGATATTACTGATAAAGTAAAATACAAAGGTAATAATGTACTTGCTGTACGGGTATCGAATTTGGATGACCCTCTAACCCCGCCAGGAAAGGCACAGGCTAAAATGGATTTCAGTTACTTTGGCGGCATCTACCGCGACGTCAGCTTATTGTTTACCAACAAAATACACATATCAGACCCACTAGAAGCTGCAAAAATTGCTGGTGGCGGGTTATTTGTTACCTTTCCAAAAGTAGCAAAGCATGAGGCCGAAATCAACATTAAAACACATGTTGTTAATAGAAATAGCGATGCGGCAAACCTTACTGTTATCACTACCCTACAAGACAAAAAAGGGCAAAATATAGCCACTACCAACACTACAAAAAAACTAGCTGGGCATTCTGACCAAGAATACCAGCAAGAAATAATTGTCTCAAAACCTCAATTATGGCATCCAGACCATCCTTATTTATACCAAATGGTTTCTAAGATCTATAATGGAAAAACACTAGTTGATGTTAAAGTTACCGATGTAGGAATTAGAACTTTTTCTTTTAAATCTCCAACTGGAAAGGCTGATGGCTTTTATCTTAATGGCGAAAAACTTTATTTGCGCGGAGCTAATCGTCACCAAGGCTATCAAAATATAGGCGATGCAGCCCCTGCCTCTATGCAGTGGCGCGACGCTTTACAAATCAAAAAGGGAGGCTTTAATGCTGTCAGGGCATCACATTATCCACAATCTCCTGCATTTTTAGATGCCTGTGATCGATTAGGCTTGTTGGTTATCGAATGTGAACCCGGTTGGCAGTTCTTCAATAAAGACAAAATATTTATTGAAAGAACCTATGAACAAGTGCGTGAGATGATTAGGCGAGATCGAAACCGCCCTTCGATATTTTTATGGGAAACATCACTTAACGAATCTCCAACACCTGATTATTGGGCAAAAGAAATAGTTCGTATTGCTCATGAGGAGATACCAAACAACCAAATGTTTACCGCCGATGATTACTTTGCCAAGGGGAAAAAATTTTATGACGTAAGCTATAAGGTAATCAACGAAGACGGGACGGATCCCATGCCACAAATGCCCTCACTTACGCGCGAATGGGGAGATACATGGATCGCCGATCCAACAAAGGAAAATGGTTTAAGAGCTTCGCGCATGTACACGGCAAAGGGATTAATTGCACAAAGCATACTCAGGCAAAATGCTCTTAATGGAACGATGCTCGAATCGGAAGGTGGTTATTGGGATCACGCAAAATTAGATGCTAATGATCGAATTGGGGGCTATTTCTTATGGAGCTATAATGATTACACCCGAGGCTCAGATTCAATTACTGCTTTTAGCGGCGTGGTTGACATTGATCGGTATGAAAAATTTGGTTATTATCAGTTAAAAGCAATGCAAAGTGCCAAAAATCCTACGTACGGACCAACAATTTTTATTGCCAGTTATAATAACAGACCTGACCTAGATTCAAATCTTCTAGTTTTTTCCAATTGTGATAAGGTAAGATTATTCCGCAACAACAAATTAATAGGTGAAATTTCAAGGGCCGAAAATGCCAAAACTGCTTCGTTTATTGCCACGAAAGGCGGAAGCCCATATTTCTTATTTAAAGCTAAAACTTATGAAGCAGGTGTATTACGAGCTGAAGGAATATTAAACGGCAAAATAGTTTGTAAACATGTTGTTAAAACTCCCGAAAAACCAGATCATCTGGAAATCGAAGTTGCTGATCAAGGGATAAAACCAATCGCTGATGGTTCGGATATGATACCCATATATATCAAAGTATGCGACAAAAATGGAACTATCATTAGCAATAAAAATCAGTTGGAATCATTTCAAATCGACTTAAAAGTTGTAGGCCAAGGAGCCTTAATAGGCGCCAATATCGCAAGATTAGGTATTTCTAAACAGCAAACAGAGGGTGGAATTGGTTATGGGCTTATCCGTACGAGTGAGAACGCTGGAGACATCCATATTAGCGCTTCATCACCTGGTTTAAAATCAGTAAGTATAGTGATTAAGACTTTACCTTACAAAGGAAGCCATGTAGCTGATAGTGAACATACAAAATGGAAAGATGAAACAGCGCTTACTGATGTTGTTACAATTAATAAAACAGGTAAACTCCCTCCAATTATTAAACTAACACCGAACATGTTGAGCTTTAATGGAAATGAAAATACTGTAGGACTTGAAAAAATAATAGACGGCAATCCGGTAACCAGCTGGACCGCAAATTCACGAGCATTACTTCCAGTTACTTTAAAGATAGATTTGGGCAAAACTGTTTTGTTAAAGGGTAGCCGTATTATTTGGGGTAAAGACAGCGATTGGTATACCTATTCATTACAAGGTTCTGTTGATGGGATAACCTGGTTTGATTTAGTTAGCGAAAGAAAAGTATCTGGACAAGATTATAGTCCGCTCCTTTATGATGGTAAAAATGTTCGTTACTTAAAAATCTATATACCCGATGTTCAACCAGAAAAAAGCAAAGTTGCAATCGGCGATCTTGAACTATATGGTGGATAAGTAAATAAACAGACCTACTTCAGATCAAATAAACTAGCCACTCCTAAAAGTTTGCGAGAAGTAAAACCTTCTCCATGTTGGGCACCAATACTTTTCCCAAATTCTTTAGACCTAGCGATTACAGCTTCCAAGAAGGCTGGAGACGAAATGTATGTCTGCGGTTCTTTTGTGTCAGGGCTATCAAACTGTGTTTTAAACGCCCTGATACTTGCTAATTTTTTATCAATAAAATCTGTAATATCTACAATAATATCAGGCTTGATATAGCTATCCTGTATATACTGGAGGGTTAACCTTGGTCGCCATGCTTCTTGCTTTACACCATCCAATGAGGTTTCAACTTTGATGAGACCAGCTAAAAAAATTGCATCATTAGCTAAGTTTTCTGCACGGCCATGATCAGGATGGCGATCATGCAGCGCATTAGTTAAAATAATTTCTGGTTTATATTTACGCACCATCTTGATGACTTCAAGTTGATGTGTTTCATCATTTTTGAAAAACCCATCTTTGAACTTTAAGTTTTCTCGTGCATGTAGCCCTAGAATTTTGCCTGAATCATTCGCTTCTTGATCTCGCGTATCAGCAGTTCCCCGGGTACCTAACTCTCCTCTCGTAAAATCAACAATCCCGACCTTTTTCCCTTCGGCAATATGTTTTAATATAGTACCCGAACAGCCCAATTCAGCATCATCGGGATGAACCGCAAAAACAAGTATATCTAACTTCATAACTATTTTCCCTCAGCTAACAAACGCTGAATTTTCTTTTTAACTTTTGACGAACTTGGTTTAGTAAAGGAGTAAAAATAATCTACAACCTCTCCTTTTTTATTAATTAAGTACTTATGGAAATTCCATTTTGGGATGGAATTTAAATGCCCATTTAATTTTTTATTCCCTAAAAATTTAAAAAGTGGATGAGCAGCATCGCCCCTTACCATTACTTTTTCAAAAATCGGAAAATGGACACCATAGTTTATTTCACAAAACTCGCTTATTTCATTACCATCCAACGGCTCTTGTGCTCCAAAATCATTTGAAGGAAATCCAAGCACCTCAAAACCTTGGTTAGCATATTCATCTCGTAACGCTTGTAGTTCTTGCAACTGAGGCGTAAACCCGCACTCAGATGCTGTATTTACAACCAACAACACCTTATCAGCATAGGCTGATAAACTTTGTTCTTTGCCGTTTAAAAATTTAACTTTAAAGGGGTAGATTGTCTTAGTAACCTCCATTATCGATTATTGATAATATCCAGAATTAACAATGATAGATTCAATATCTCTATCTTCTGTAGCACTGTAAGTACTCTTTAAATTATGACCAACAACTCGGGCAATTAATTGATAAGAAAAAGCAGCAAATCCGCCTTTCGTTTCCTTAACAATATCATAGGTAGTTCTTCCTACTTCTCTATTAATGAGCTTTGTTAAAATTTGTCCTTGTGTAATGGTTAACTCTTTAATCTCTGTGTTAAACATTTTTTTGATTTCATCATCACATTGTTTAACTAATCGCTTTTGTGTTTTTCTATCAGTAGTTACAGCTAAATCTCGTTCTAATTGCTCATATCTTCTTTTAGCATACAGCGCATAGGGCATTACTTTTAATACATTATATCTTAACCTATTAAATGCCGCTTGATCTGCCGCCGACCTGAAAGTTCTTACACCAATAATAACCACCTCTTTAAGGGGAAACCAGGGAATCATATAGCCATTTTCATTTGTAGCGGTAACACGGATAGTATCATTTTTGCCAAGCGCCGGATAGATTACCTTAGTTAATTTTTCTTGAGCACTTAACTTATTGCTAGCAATGATGACAATAAATAGAATAAAGAGTTTAGAAAATTTCATAAATTTATGCCTTTACAAAGTTAAAGCTAATTTTATATATTCGTTTAACTACAATCGAATATAATCTTTTATAGCTTAACATACCACATTTTTTACCTAAAAAAAACAAATGAAGACAACTTTAGTGATTGATTTGGAAGCAGAGAAGCAAGAAATCCTAAAAAGATATCGAGCATTGTTACGTGCATCCAAATCTACATTGCAAAAAGGAGATAAAAAGGAGATCAGAAAAGCTTTCGAAATGGCCCTCGAGAGCCATAAAGATATGCGTCGTAAATCTGGTGAACCCTATATTTATCATCCTATTGCAGTTGCTCAAATTGCTGCAGAAGAAATTGGCTTAGGTACAACGTCTATTGTGTGCGCATTATTACACGATGTGGTAGAAGATACAGACATTACTTTAGATGATATTGAACGAGAATTCGGCAAGAAAACTGCCCGAATTATAGATGGGTTAACCAAAATTTCAGGCGTATTCGATTACAATAGCTCATTACAGGCCGAGAATTTTAGAAAAATGCTGCTTACGCTAGCCGATGATGTGAGGGTAATCTTAATCAAACTGGCTGATCGTTTGCACAATATGCGGACAATGGATTTTATGCCTAGGCAAAAGCAACTTAAAATTGCCTCTGAAACAATTTATTTATATGCTCCATTAGCACATAGATTAGGTTTGTACGCCATAAAATCTGAGCTGGAAGATCTTTCCATGAAATATCTTGAACCTGATACTTATAAATATATCGCAACACAATTAAATGAGAAAAAGGCTGAAAGAAACCTGTTCATTAAAACATTTGTTGAACCTATTAATCAAATTTTAGAAGAGCAAGGATTAGTATCCAATGTATATGGCCGTCCAAAATCTATCCACTCCATATGGAATAAAATGAAAAAAAAGAACATTCCTTTTGAGGAAGTATATGATCTTTTTGCCATTAGAATTATATTGGATAGCGCCCCTGAAAAAGAAAAAGCTGATTGTTGGAAAGCGTATTCGATAGTTACAGATTTATACCGTCCAAATCCGGATCGATTGCGGGATTGGGTTTCATCGCCTAAAGGTAATGGATATGAATCACTGCACACTACGGTTATGGGCCCCAAAGGCCAATGGGTTGAGGTGCAAATCCGTACACAGCGGATGAATGAAATTGCCGAAAAAGGTTTCGCAGCGCATTGGAAATATAAAGAATCAAGCAATGACAATGGTCTAGATCAATGGATCCTTAAAGTAAGAGAAATGTTAAGCAATCCAGAAGCAAATGCGCTCGACTTCCTGGATGACTTTAAAATGAACCTCTTCTCTGATGAGATCTTCATTTTTACGCCAAAAGGAGCATTATTGCAGCTACCATTAGGTGCAACAGCTTTAGATTTTGCATTCGAAATCCACACCGACGTTGGCGCAAAGTGTATTGGCGCTAAGGTTAATCATAAATTGGTTCCACTTTCTTATAAATTACAAAATGGTGATCAAGTAGAAATCATCACCTCGAGTAAACAAGTACCAAAGGAAGATTGGTTGAATATTGTTGTCACCGCCAAAGCTAAATCAAAGATCAAATCTTCCTTGAAAGAGGAAAAGAGAAAAATTGCTGAAAATGGCAAAGAGACCCTGGAACGAAAGCTAAAATCGCTCAAAATCACTTACAATACTGATAATTTAAATAAACTCACTTATTTTTTCAAGCTCCAATCTACCCAAGATCTTTTTATTGGCGTTGCTACTGGAAAAATTGAACTCAAAGATTTAAAAGAGTACCTAACAAGTGAAAAAGAAGTAGAAAATCGGGGTAATGATTACAAAACAACCGATAATCAACATATCGAAGCCTTACTAAGCAAAGTTAAAGGCCCAGCATCTGACATTTTATTGATTGGCGAAGATCTTCAAAAAATAGACTATACACTTGCTGTTTGCTGTAACCCGATTCCGGGAGACGATGTATTTGGCTTTGTTACCGTTAATGAAGGCATTAAAATTCATCGTACCAATTGCCCAAATGCTGCACAACTAATGGCAAATTATGGCTATCGAGTAGTTAAAGCCAAATGGAATAGGCAACAAGAGCTTACTTTCTTAACCGGTTTACATATTGTTGGTATTGATGATGTGGGTTTAATCAACAATATTACCAAGGTAATTTCAAATGATTTTAAAGTTAATATGCGTTCTATTACCGTGGATACAAATGATGGAATTTTTGATGGTTCGATTAAAGTATTTGTAAACGATAAAGAACACTTAGATCAGTTAATTTCAAATCTACTTGAAGTTAAAGGAGTTACCGGGGTTACCAGATTTGATGCCTAATCAGTTTTCCGTCTGGTAATTTTCATTTCAGCAATCTTAATTATTAACAATCTTTACACTTTGTTAATATTAATCGGAGCAATCCCTTTAATCTGTGTAATCAATTCTATACCTTTGAGCGGGAGTTTAAAACTATGTCTGTACAGAATACCAATGAGTTAGTTAGGAAAATTTTTGAAGCCTATCTGGAGAACAAAAATTTAAGGAAAACGCCTGAACGTTTCGCTATTTTGGAAGAAATCTATTCAAGAAATGATCATTTTGATGTAGAAACACTTTACATCCACATGAAAAATCAAAAATATCGTGTAAGTAGAGCTACCGTATATAATACTTTAGAATTGCTTGTATCTTGTGATCTAGTTACCAAACACCAGTTTGGCAAAAACATGGCGCAGTTTGAAAAATCTTATGGATATCATCAACATGACCATGTAATTTGTATCGATTGCGGTAAAGTAGTTGAATTCTGTGACCCACGTATCCATCAAATTCAGAGTATGGTTGGTGATCTATTAAAATTTGATATTAAACACCACTCATTAAACCTCTATGGAGTTTGCTTTGATTGTAGTGCCGCAGCAACGATAAAGTCAGCCGCAGCTCAAAAACTTCAAACCGACTAATAATCTTATTCAAATAATATATTCTATAATTTAAAATAATGACGCAAGTAGACGTACTGCTAGGCCTTCAATGGGGCGATGAAGGAAAAGGAAAAATTGTTGATGTACTAAGTCCTCAATATGATTTGATAGCCCGTTTCCAAGGAGGTCCAAACGCTGGTCACACTTTAGAGTTTGATGGCAAAAAATTTGTACTAAATACTATCCCTTCAGGTATTTTCAATGAAAATATCATGAACTTAATTGGTAATGGAGTAGTAATCGACCCTATTATCCTTAAAAGAGAACTAGATAATTTAAAAAAAGCTGGTCATGACCCTGTAATTACTGGAAAGCTAGCACTTGCCCGCAAAGCGCATTTAATTTTACCTACCCACCAATTATTGGATGCTGCTAACGAGCAAAAAATGGGTGCAGGCAAAATCGGCTCTACTTTAAAGGGAATTGGTCCAACTTATATGGATAAAACTGGCCGTAATGGTTTACGAGTTGGTGATACTACGCTCCCTAACTTTAAAGAGAAATATACTAAACTAGTAGAAAAACATAAAGAGATTCTTTCGCATTACGAGTTTGAATATGATTTAGCAGAAAAAGAAGCTGCATTTTTCGAAGCAATAGAATTTATTAAAGCTATCCCTCATGTTGATAGCGAACATTTTGTAAATGGATATCTAAAAGCTGGCAAAAAGGTCTTAGCAGAAGGAGCACAGGGCACATTATTAGATGTAGACTTTGGTTCTTATCCTTTCGTAACTTCTTCAAATACTACTACCGCCGGTGCTTGTACAGGATTGGGTATTGCACCAAATAAAGTGGGTAGTGTATTTGGTATTTTTAAAGCTTATTGTACACGTGTGGGTGGTGGTCCATTCCCAACAGAACTTGACAATGAAGTAGGAGAAAATCTACGTCAGATTGGCCACGAATTTGGCGCTACAACAGGCAGAGCACGTAGATGCGGTTGGATTGATCTACCTGCATTAAAATACGCAATTATGCTGAATGGCGTAACTGAGTTAATTATGATGAAAGCTGATGTTTTAGATAGTTTTGAGACTATTTATGCCTGTACTCATTATGAATATAATGGCGAAACGATAGACTACATGCCATATGATATTATTTCCATACAACCGAAACCTGTATTAAAAGCTATCGAAGGCTGGAAAAAGGATTTAACAAAAATTACTTCGGTAAGCGAAATCCCAAGTCAACTTGCTAATTACATCGCATTTTTGGAAGAAGAACTAGAAGTTCCTATTAAATTTCTATCTGTAGGACCAGATAGAACACAGACCTTAATGTTGAAATAATAATTAAGAATAAAATACTTTGACAAACTTTTAATGTTTGTCAAAGTATTTTATTTTGGTGCCAATTGAAATGAACACAAAAGAAATTAGTGTATTTAAACAAAAGGCACTAAAATGGGCGAGCAACTTCCCTATTTGTTGTTGCCTTGATTCAAATCAGTATAGCGACCCCTATACACAATACGATTGCCTAATTGCAGTAGATGCAGTGGATGAGCTTTCTGCGGAAGCCGGTGATGCCTTTGCTCAACTCCGTACTTTTTATGAAAAAAATAAAAATTGGGCCTTCGGATTGTTCAGTTATGAACTAAAAAATGAAATTGAGAATTTAAATTCTACACATAGTGATCAATTAGATTTCCCTGATTTATTCTTCTTCATTCCCAAGTATTTAATTGCTATAAAGGATGGAAATATAATGGTAATATTAGGCGACCCTTCTATTATTGCGACCATTTCAAACATATCAGCTTATAGCAGCGCTACTAGATCAACCTTGGACATCGATGCTCGATGTAATAGAGAAGATTATATCACAACAGTTAAAAAGCTGCAGGAACACATTAAAAGAGGTGATGTTTATGAAGTGAATTTCTGTCAAGAATTTTTTTCAGAAAATGCTCAAATCGATCCAGTAGCGACATATCAAGCTTTAAATGAGGTCTCTCCCACTCCTTTCGCAGGTTTTTTTAAGATTTATGAGCGTTATATACTGTCGGCAACACCTGAAAGATTTTTATGCAAACGTGGAAATAAATTAATTTCCCAACCCATCAAAGGAACTGCAAAAAGAAATATTGACCCTGTAATCGATGAAAAAATTAAGCTTCAATTAAAATCGAATCGCAAAGAGCAGGCTGAAAATGTAATGATCGTAGATCTGGTACGAAATGATTTAACAAAAAGTGCAGTAAAAGGAACTGTACGAGTTGAAGAGTTATTTGGTATTTATACCTTTCCCCAGGTCCATCAAATGATTTCAACGATTAGTTGTGAAATCGACCCCTCAATTCATTTTATAGACGCCATTAGAAACACCTTTCCAATGGGTTCGATGACTGGTGCTCCTAAAATTAAAGCTATGGAATTGATAGATCAATATGAAACTACTAAAAGAGGTGCTTTTTCTGGTTCATTCGGGTGTATAAGTCCAGACGGTAATTTCGATTTCAACGTGATTATTCGCAGCATTCTATACAATAACACCACCAACTATTTATCTTTTCAAGTTGGTGGTGCAATTACCTATGCGGCAAAAGCCGAAGAAGAATACGAGGAGTGCTTGCTTAAAGCTTCAGCAATCATGAAAGTATTAATTAATTCCTATCTTCCTTTATAATATTTCATAGCCTCTGGCAAATCCTTTTGTATTTGGGAGATTCTAGTTGCATCAGAAGGGTGTGTGCTTAAAAATTCAGGTGGTTTAGAAGAACCTTCACTCGCAGCGGCCATACGTTGCCAAAAGCCAACTGCACTTTGAGGATTATAACCTGCCATTGCCATAAAAGATAAACCTAGTCTATCTGCTTCAGACTCTTGGTTACGGGAATTTGGCAAAATATAACCTGCCTGCGCTCCAATACCAAATAATTGATTTACCACTGCTTGCGTGCTTTCTGATCTACCACTTGTTGCTACACCAACTACTCCTCCAGCTAATTGCGCTTTAAGCATAGTTGAAGCTCTTTCTACAGAGTGTTGTGCAATTGCGTGTGCAATCTCATGACCCATTACCGTTGCCAAACCAGCGTCGTCTTTTGTTACTTTTAAGATTCCTGTGTATACAGCTACTTTACCACCGGGCATACACCATGCGTTAATTTCTGGGCTTTCTATTAAATTAAATTCCCATTTATAATTTTTAATCTGCTCTCCATAACCATTGGCATTCATATATTTAGTTACAGCAGCTGCGATATTAGCACCAACTCTTTTTACGCGCTGAGTTTCCGTAGAGTTGCTGATTACTTTTGTCTTGGGGTCACTTAGAAATTGAGAATAACCAATTGCGGCTTGCTGTTCCAAATCAGCAGCACTCACTCCAAAGGTAGTCACTTTACGACCAGTTAAAGGCACAACAGACGTTGAGCAAGATGATAATGCCAATGTAATACTAGCAATACCGATAATGATAAATCTTTTCATAATATTTTTTGAGCGCTATAAAATTCTAATTATCCAATAAACAATTAGAATTGAACTTGGTTTGGAAAATCAGATTTTAGTTTTGTTTCTTTTTAAATAAATACACCTTAGACTCCTTTCCCTTCAGTAAACGTTCGAGGTTTTTCTGGTGTGTTACTAGGATGAGCAAGCACACACATATCCCATATAATACTTCCGATTTAATGGAGGATTGAAGTACAAAGACAGTTGCAATCGGGAAGGTAAATCCGGCACATATGGAGCTTAAAGAAACGTATTTGGTGCTCAATAATACTGTTATAAATACAATTACACAAAGCATTGCTGCCGAAGGATTAACTGCCAGAATCATCCCAAACAGCGTAGCTACTCCTTTTCCTCCTCTAAAGCCAGCGAAAATTGGAAATAAATGCCCCATTACCGCAATAACCCCTAATGCCAATTCATAACTAACAAATTGTGTAGAATTTTGAGGCCCCGTTACAGAAAGCCCAATAAAATAGGCAAGCTTTGTAGCCGTATATCCCTTAAAAATATCAATCAGCATTACCGCAATTCCCGCCTTCTTCCCAAGTACCCTAAAGGTATTTGTAGCACCGGCATTACCGCTTCCATATTCCCTCACATCGACACCATAAAATGCCTGCCCTAGCCAAACCGCTGTAGGAATAGAACCAAAAAGATAGGCAGCAATCAATGCTGAGATAGAATAGATCGAAATCATAGACCTACAATTATACTAAAAAATTAGATTCAAACACGTAGAATTTCATGATTAATACGCTTTTAAGCTTAAATCTAAGCTTTTAACTGAATGGGTTAAGGCACCCATTGAAATATAATCAACTCCACATGCTGCGTAATCAGCTACATTTTCTTCAACTATACCTCCTGATGCTTCGGTAATGAACCTTCCATTTACCAGCTGTACTGCTTCTTTAAGTAAGGGGAGTTCAAAATTATCTAGCATAATACGTTGGACATTGCCAACCTCAAGAACTTGTTTAAGTTCATCCAGATTTCTTACCTCAATTTCGATTGGTAAATCTCTATTTGTATTACTTAAATATTGATTTGCCGATTCGATCGCTTTGGCAATTCCTCCCGCATAATCAACATGATTGTCTTTGATTAAAATCATATCATACAAACCTATTCTATGATTTACTCCACCTCCAATTTTAACAGCCCACTTTTCGAGATAACGTAAACCAGGTGTAGTTTTACGCGTATCTAAAATTTTGGTAGTGTAAGGTGCTAATAGCTGAACAATACGATTAGTTTTTGTCGCGATGCCGCTCATTCTTTGCATGCAGTTAAGCACTAGTCTTTCGGCTAGTAGAATAGCATGTGTGCTTCCTGAAACCGTTAACACAATATCTCCAATTCTAACACTTGCTCCATCATTAATGATAACAGCTATCTGTAAAGTTGGATCTATTTGATGGAATATTTCTACTGCAAGTTCAACACCTGCTAAAATACCGTCTTCTTTAACTATTAATTTTGCCTTACCCTGCGTGTTTAATGGTATCGTAGCAAGTGATGTATGGTCTCCATCGCCAACATCTTCGGCAATAGCATTTTCAATAAAGAGTTTGATTATTTTCTTATCCAAAGCACATTTTTAAAACACAAAATTAGCAATTAAGTCTATAAAATACTAGCCTCAGTCTTTTTCAATCCTTAACTCGGTGATTAAGAAAACATTGGTTGTTTTCTGACGCATCAATGTAACCGTTACTCTATACTTGAATGTCTTGGTTTGAAGTGAAAATATCCCATACCTATAATTTGGGTTACTATTTAACCGATGGATAATAGAGATTTTGGTTGGTGTATTTTTGCTAAAAAAATCTTTTAAAATTTGTTCAGACTGTGCTTTACTGTATACATCTTCTTGATCTATGATGAGCAATTCTATAGACGATGAGAAATTTTTAGCAATTTCTCTCGAATTTCCATTTTTAAAATGCACAGCCAATTCATCAACAATATCTGCTTGAGGAGCACCATTGGTGATAAATTGAAAGAAAAGTGTAAATACGAATAGCAACGGTTTCATTATTGTGTGTTAATACACAAATAAACCAGCTAAAATTATGCCATTAATAAATCATATTGAATAAAAGTCTTCCATTAAAACAGCAATACAGCTATCTTTGTTTTGAAAGACCAAGCATAATTATAAAATTTAATGATGAACAACAAAAAACTAGTACTATTAATACTTGACGGCTGGGGCTACGGTAATAGAGATCATTCAGATGCAGCCTACATGGCTAACACTCCATTCTTCGACTCTTTGTTAAGGAATTATCCAAATAGCAAACTGGAGGCTTCTGGCGAAGCGGTGGGCCTCCCTGAAGGGCAAATGGGGAATTCAGAGGTTGGCCATATGAACCTAGGTGCAGGTAGAGTAGTTTATCAAGAGCTTGGACGCATCAATAAGGCTATTAAGGATCGTACATTAAACCATAATCAAACCTTAGTGGATGCACTTAATTACGCTAAAGAAAATCAAAAGGCTGTCCATTTAATGGGTTTGGTTTCTGATGGAGGTGTTCATGCCCACATCGAACATTTAAAAGCATTATGCGACGTTGCCCATGAAAACGGGTTACAAGACGTTTTTATACATGCATTTTTAGATGGCCGAGATACAGATCCAAATGCTGGCTTGGGGTATATAAACAACTTGTCAGAACACTTAAAAACATCAACCGGGAAAATTGCAAGTTTAATTGGCAGATATTATGCAATGGATAGAGATAGCCGATGGGAACGTGTAAAATTAGCTTATGATGTAATGGTTAATGGAATAGGAACCAAAACAAATAATGCCCAAGAGGAGATACAAAAATCATATCAATCGGGAATAACTGATGAATTTATTAAGCCGATTGTAATGACAGATTCTTTAGGTAATCCAGTTGCCACCATTAAAGAGGATGACGTTGTGATATGTTTCAATTATAGAACAGACCGTGGACGGGAAATCACCTCTGTATTATGCCAAAAAGACTATCCTGAATTTGGCATGAAAAAACTACCATTGTACTATGTAACCATGACGAGTTATGATGATAACTTTGAAAATGTTAAAGTAGTTTTCACAAAAGACGATCTTTCTCAAACATTGGGTGAAGTACTTGAAGCTAACCATAAAAAGCAGATCCGAATTGCAGAGACTGAAAAGTATCCCCATGTAACTTTCTTCTTTTCGGGTGGACGAGAAAAAGAATTTAACTTAGAGAAAAGAATATTGGTTCCCTCTCCGAAAGTTGCCACCTATGATCTTCAACCTGAAATGAGTGCTGAAGGTATTGCCACAGCTATAGTAGACGAACTAGAAAAAGGCTGGCCAGATTTCGTTTGTCTTAATTTTGCCAATCCTGATATGGTGGGTCATACCGGCGTTTTTAATGCTGTCGTTAAGGCCGTTGAAACAGCAGATCGGTGCGCAGAAAAAGTAGTAAATGCTGGAATTGCCAATGATTATTCATTTATAATTTTAGCTGATCATGGAAATTCCGAATTTATGGTCAATAAAGATGGTTCTGTAAATACAGCCCATACCACTAACCTAGTTCCTTGTATTTTGATAGATAAAGATTATAAAACCATTGCAGATGGAAAGTTAGGCGACATTGCACCAACAACTTTAAAAATAATGGGAATAGAAGTTCCAGAAATTATGACAGGAAACTCCTTAGTGTAATGAGACTAATAAAGATTGCCTTTTTGTTAATCATTTTGAGTTCTTGTTCACAACCAACTCAAAATAAAGCACAGGCTAAAGCCTATTTCGACTTAAAAGGTTACTTTGAAAAAGAAGCTGATCGCTTAGATAAACTGGGTTTAAAAATTGATAAATCGGTTTCAATTAATGGTATAGAGGAGCATAAGCTTATTAAAGTCGAAGATTTTAATAAGGAGTTAAACTCCTTTATTACCCTTGATATCAATAAGGCTTCTTGGAGAGATGCTTTTAAAGTAAAAAAAGAAAACAACCTATTGATGTACACTACCGATAATGAAAAAATACCTGTTAAAAAGGTAGAAATCCAGTATCAAAACAATAAGGTTTCCTCCATTTATATAGTTACCGAAGTTGATAACATTTTATACCATTCAACAGATACACTGTCTTATCGATCAAATCAGTTTTACGAAATTAAGAAAACCCAAAAGATAAAATTGCTGAAAGAGAAGAAATATACCATAATAGGAAAATTCCCTATTTAAGACTTGCTACCTGAGCTTTCACATAATCCATCAAATCAATAATATCTCGACGCAACGGTTGAACAGTCAACACCTTTTGAAAATCTGCTATTGAACTATTAAAAACCGAAACACAAGCCGTTTTCTCAGCAGATTTCTTAATTTTATAAGATTTAAATATGGCGTAATCTTTATAAGCGATACCCCTATTTTGTAAAATTTGAATATCTTCTTCTCCATTAATTTCAATTGCCTTAGTGAAATCTTTTATCGCAGACGTATAAAAATTTTCTCTCATTTGACTTAAAGCCTGTTTAGGGGCATTAGCAATTGTTAACCTAGCCTTACCTCTGTAATAATAAGCCGAATAATCATTTGGTTTTAAAGTAATTAGCTTGCTATAAGCTGAAATCGCATTTTCAAAATCACCACATTGAAAATAGGAATAGCCCAACGCTCTTAATATGTTTGCATTATTAGGGTCAGCGTTATCCGCTTTTTCCAATTGCGTTACTGCGCCTTTGAAATCTCCTTTCATCCAAGCCTGCATGCCCATCTTTTCAAAATTATTTTGAGCATGCGATGAAAGTGCAGAACTAAATAGAACAATTAATAAAAATGTATTTTTTAAATAAGTCATTAAGCGTTTTTTTTAATTTAAACTAATTTATGGTTTCTAATATACAACTATCATACCATTTACCAATATTTAACCTAAACGCTAAATCTAATTAATTATGATAACTTAACATAAAAATTTAGAGGCTGACTTTTTAACCGATATATAAGCCATTCTAATTTTTGGCACAGGAGTTGAAATTATACCCATTCGTACCAAATTAAGGCTTTAATTACGGCAAGGCTGTCAGATTGTCGTTAACATATATTTAAAACACCCAATTGATGAGGAAAGAAGACCATTTTGATTTTAGTCAATCATTACCAATGATAAATGAAGATACCGAGTTTTTTCCGCTGATGTCTCAACAAGATGAAGACGAGATGAACAGTGAAGAAACACCTGAAATACTTGCCATACTCCCATTACGTAACACTGTTCTATTTCCTGGCGTTGTAATTCCCATTACCGTGGGACGAGATAAATCGATCAAACTTATTAAAGAAGCATACAAAGGCGACAAAATCATTGGAGTTGTTTCTCAAAGAGATGTAGCGGTTGAAGACCCAACTTTTGAACAGCTTAACAATGTAGGTACAGTTGCACATATTATCAAAATGCTACAAATGCCTGATGGAAATACAACTGTTATTATTCAGGGCAAGCAACGTTTTCAATTAGTTGAGGAAGTACAGTCAGAACCCTACATTAAGGTAATCATTGCCAAATTCGCTGAAACAAAACATAAAACTGATAAGGAATTCAAAAACCTAGTGGCCTCCATTAGAGAGATGTCGTCTCAAATAATTCAGCTCTCTCCGAATATCCCTAGTGAAGCTGCAATTGCCTTGAAGAACATAGAAAGTACATCTTTCCTAATTAATTTTATTTCTTCTAACATGAATGCTGATGTTGCAGACAAGCAAAAAATGTTAGAAATGGGCAATCTACGTAAACGTGCAGAGCGGGTAATGGAACTTTTAACCTTAGAACTGCAAATGCTAGAGTTAAAAAATCAAATCCAATCTAAAGTCCGCACCGATCTTGACAAACAGCAGAGAGATTATTTTTTAAATCAACAGTTAAAAACTATACAAGAGGAATTAGGTGGTAATTCAACAGATCTAGAATATGAAGCGTTAGAATTAAGGGCAAAAAAGAAAAAGTGGGCTAATCAAGTTGCTACCCATTTCAATAAAGAGCTAGAAAAACTTGGCCGAATGAACCCTCAAGCACCAGATTACTCAATTCAAATGAATTATTTGGAGTTATTGCTTGATTTACCTTGGGGTGATTTCACAAAAGACAATTTTGATCTTAAACGCGCCCAAAAAGTATTGGATAAAGATCATTTTGGCTTAGAAAAAGTTAAACAACGAATTATCGAATATCTCGCTGTTTTAAAATTAAAACGCGACATGAAAGCGCCGATTCTCTGTTTGGTTGGCCCTCCGGGAGTGGGTAAAACATCCTTAGGCAAATCTATCGCCAAAGCGCTAAACCGTAAATATGTGCGCATGGCCTTAGGAGGTATAAGAGATGAAGCAGAGGTTAGAGGCCATCGTAAAACATACATTGGTGCAATGCCGGGCAGAATTATTCAATCCATAAAAAAAGCTGGCGCGGCAAACCCCGTTTTCGTATTGGATGAAATTGATAAAGTAGGTTCTGATTTTAGAGGAGATCCTTCTTCAGCTTTGCTGGAAGTATTAGACCCTGAACAAAATAATGCCTTTAACGATCATTATGTAGAAACAGATTACGACCTTTCGAATGTTTTATTTATCGCCACAGCAAACTCTTTGAGCAGTATACAGCCAGCTTTGTTAGACCGTATGGAAATTATCGAAGTAAATGGCTATACCATTGAGGAAAAAATAGAAATCGCAAAAAAATATTTGCTTCCAAAGCAAAAAGAACAACATGGTTTAAAGCTGAAGGATGTTGTCCTTAAAAATAATCTTATTGAAAAAGTAATCGAAGACTATACCAGAGAATCAGGCGTAAGAGGTTTAGAGAAGAAGATAGGTTCACTAGTTCGCGGTGTTGCCACTAAAATTGCCATGGATGAAACTTACGAACCGAATCTTAATCTGGAAGACGTTGAACGTATCCTAGGCGCTCCAATTTACGACAAAGATGCTTATGAAGGCAATGAAGTTGCAGGTGTAGTAACAGGCTTAGCTTGGACGTCGGTAGGTGGTGATATTTTATTCATAGAAGCCAGCCTTAGTCCGGGAAAAGGAAAACTAACCTTAACTGGTAACTTAGGAGAGGTAATGAAAGAATCTGCTGTGATTGCTTTAGCTTATTTAAGGGCTCATTCTGATCTATTTGGAATTGATAATTTACTTTTTGATCAGTGGGATGTGCATGTGCATGTTCCCGCAGGAGCTACACCAAAAGATGGCCCATCAGCTGGGATAACTATGCTCACGGCGCTTACTTCTGCTTTTACGCAAAGAAAAGTTAAATCTAATCTGGCCATGACAGGTGAGATTACTTTACGCGGCAAAGTATTGCCAGTTGGCGGAATTAAAGAGAAAATCTTAGCCGCTAAAAGAGCCAATATCAAAGAAGTTATACTTTGTAAATCAAACAGGAAAGACATACTAGAAATTAAAGAAGATTACATTAAAGACTTGAAATTTCATTATGTTAGTGAAATGAAAGAGGTTATTGATTTAGCTTTAACGAAAGATAAAGTAAAAAACCCTCAAAATATTACTGTTAAAAAACAAGAAGTATAATTTATGCGCTACAAAATAGCTCTCTGTTTATTTTTAATACTCAGTTGCTTCAGCTTTAATAGCTTTAGTCAGGCTTATAAAAATGAGTTTGGCTTTAAAAGTGATAATGATGCCTACTTGTTTTACGGACAGGATCGTTATTATACTAATGGTTTAATGCTTTTCTTTCGGAGAGCTACCGATCAGCATAAATTAGGTGAAAAGCTTGAGAAATTTACCTATGAAATTACTGCAGGACAAAAAATGTTTAATCCACAAAGTGGAGCTGCTGGTAAGATTAGTCAGCAAGACAGGCCCTTTGCCGGATACCTGTATGCCGGAGGAAGTGCAAATTTCTTTTATAAAAAAGAAAATATTTTAAAAACCACTCTTGAACTTGGTACCGTTGGACCAAGTGCATTGGGTGAGGATGCTCAGAAACTATTACATAAAACTGTTGGCTTTTATCCAATAGACGGATGGCAATATCAAGTAAAAGATAAACTTAGCGCAAACTTAACAGTACAATATACGAGCCTATTACACCGATCTGAGTACGGAAAAATAGATTTTTCATTCGAAGGTTATGCAAATGTAGGTACTACATTCAGCGGAGCTGGAGCAGGAATTCTAATGCGTACTGGAAATATAAATCAACTCTTCCAATCGGCATATACCAATTCAACAATTGGTTATCACCCTAAAACTGCGAAATTGGTAACCGAAGAAACCTTTTTCTATGCCAAGCCCCAATTAAACTTTGTAGCTCACGACGGAACAATTCAAGGAAAGACACTTAATGAAGGTAGAGCTTACGAACTTAAAAAAATCGTTTTTGCCCAACAAATAGGATTTAATTATAGCAGTAAGCGTTTTACTTTTGATTTTGGATTACTATTTAAAACAAAAGAAGTAAAGGATATAATTCATGCGCATCAATACGGAACTATTTCGATGTTTTATAGGTTTAATTAAGAAGTAGGAATAGCATAATAGCCATTATCAATCCATTTCAGGTTTTTTTCTATTTACCTTTTTTATAGCTTTTACTAACTTACTATCTAACCTTTTCTGAACTACCGATTTCGGAACTTTTGTTGGTTTTCGCTTTTTTTGAACATGCAAGGCCTTGGTAAGCAGCAGGATCGTTTTCTCAATCGCATTTTCCTTATTGGCAAGCTGACTTCGGTCTTCCTGACTAACGATGTGGATGTTGCCTTCTGAATCAAGCTTGTTGGCTAACTTTTCTAATAAACGTTGTTTTTCTGTTTCAGAAAACAAGGATGATTTATGAACGTTAAAAATCAATTCCACTTTAGTAGCGACTTTATTAACGTTTTGCCCCCCACTACCTCCACTCCTAGAGGTTTTGAAAGTAATCTCTTTTATAAAATCATCTTTTTCGAGCTTCATATTGCAAAGATATAATTTTTAAGTGTCTTCAGCCGTAGTTAGGTCGTTTAGCTAATCTACTCACACCTGCTATACCCCTTCCATATACCTAAGCTACCTTTACCATAAATTTTAGTTGAAGTTAACTCAACGTTTTGTCGGAGTTTAGTCGGGTACAATTGTCATAACCCCGACCAAACCCCGACTAAATTCCGACTGAAGCCTGTCTTAAACCTATAATTGGTATATCGTTGGCGTATAGTAATTCCTATACCAGAACAGTAATAATCCTTGTACTAATTCCTATTATAAAGTTTATATTTGCATTACATGAGAAAAAATATTGTTGTAGCAATAGACGGGTATTCTTCTTGCGGAAAGAGCACTTTAGCAAAAGCTTTAGCAAAAAAGCTTTCATTTATTTACATAGATAGTGGGGCAATGTATAGAGCAGTAACGCTCTATTTTATCCGTAATAATATTGATATTACGAATGAAGTGGCTGTAAAAGATGCTTTGCAACATATTGAACTAAATTTTCACTCACGAGATTATGAATCACACATCCTATTAAATGGCGAAGAGGTTTCTGAAGAGATCAGGCAAATGCCTGTCTCTGAAAACGTAAGTGAAGTTTCGGCCAATAAATTGGTGCGACATGATATGGTGAAACAACAGCAACGCATGGGCAAATCGAAAAACATCGTGATGGATGGCCGTGATATTGGCACTGCAGTATTTGAAGATGCCCAAATAAAGTTTTTCATGACCGCAGACCCAAAGATTAGAGCAGAAAGAAGATTTAATGAATTAGTCTCAAAAGGAGATACAATTACAACCTTAGAAGAAGTCTTTGAAAATTTGGCGCATCGCGATTATGCGGACACAACGAGAGCTGAAAGCCCTTTAACGAGAGCTGAAGATGCTATAATTTTAGACAACACTGAACTTACGCAAGAAGAACAGTTAAATTTTGCACTAGCTAAAGTAATCCCTTTTTTAGAAAGTAATTAGCGCCTATTAAATTAAATTGTATTTTAGTCGAAACTTTATTCCTATGACCATACGAAATTCATCGAAATTCCTTATTTTATTTTTGTTTATTAGTTTTTCTTCTACAGTTAAAGCTCAAAAAGGCTGGATTAATCTTTTTAACGGAAAAGATTTAAAAGATTGGACTGTTAAAATTGCCAAACATGAAGTTGGTGAAAATTATGCAAATACTTTTAGGGTAGAAAACGGATTAATGAAAGTGAGTTATGATGGATACGACACTTTTAATAATCAGTATGGCCACATTCATTATAACAAGCCATTTTCTTATTATTTATTAAAAATAGAATACCGTTTTGTTGGCGAGCAGGCAAAAGGTGGCGAAGGTTGGGCATTGAGAAATAGCGGCGCCATGTTACATGGACAGGATCCCCAAACTATGTTAAAAAATCAAGATTTCCCTATTTCTATCGAAGGACAATTATTAGGCGGTGATGGCACACATGAACGTCATACGAGCAATGTTTGTACACCTGGTACTACGGTCTTTTTGAATGGTAAATTGAATGAAATACATTGTTTAGAATCTAATTCAAAAACATTTCATGGCGACCAATGGGTTACTGCCGAATTTTTAGTTTTAGGGGATTCGATTATTCAGCACTTCGTGAATAAGGAATTGGTGTTGCAATATACAAAACCACAAATAGGTGGTGGAAGTGTAAGTAATTTTGATCCAAAAGTAAAGCAGGATGGAAAAGCTTTAACTAGTGGTTATATCTCTTTGCAAAGTGAAAGTCACCCTATAGAATTTAGAAAAGTAGCTTTATTTGACTTAGCACCTTATGCAAAAGATAAGGTAAAACTAGAAAAGGTTATCGCGAAATTAAAGGAAGAAAAATAATCCTTACGCTCTCAAGGAAATCAGCTAAATTATATCTCTCAGATCAAAACCTTTCTTAAAAATTAACGTTAATTTTTAAGATTTTCCTAAGTTTGCGCCTTATTAGTTTTTACTAGCATCTTTAATTTTGATGCTAATATATGATGATCATGAATAGATATTTTCTTTTGCTACTTACTTTCGTTCTTTTTTCACTTAATGCACATGCGCAAGATCTATATAAGGTTACTGCTGATAAATTAAATGTTAGAGAAACAAAAGACCCTACTAGTAAAAAAATTGGTTTTGTTCCGCAAGATGAAAATGTAGCCGTATTAGATTCTTCCGATTCCAAATATTTCAAAATTCGGGTAACCAACGGTGAAGGATGGGTAAGCAAAGATTATTTGCAAAGGGTTAGCCCTGCTCCTATTAAACAAGCCGCAGAACCAATAGCTGCAGTGAGCCAACAGGCGGAAAAAGATCAATCCAATATTGCGTTTATTATACTTGCTATCTTGGTGATGCTTATTTTGCTTTTTGTGATTATCAAATTTGTCCCAAACAAGATGTTTATGGTTTTCTCCGCAGCAACAGTTCTTATTATTGGTTATTTCTTTTATTTGGGCTTTATCGTAGAGAAAGTTGTTTCGGGCAAATATGTAACAGATACCGACGCCCAATATCAATCATTCGATTTTAAATCTAAAGATTCAGTTGTAATCCAGGACAGCTACCTAGATTCCTTAACCACTGCCCATTATGTGATAGAGGGAGATGTGATTAAGTTTAAGCAACAAGAAAACACTTTTTTATTGCTTATAAGAGATGATAGCACCCTGATTGGTGAAGGTTTTACAAAAGGAATATTTAGGAAAAACTAGCTCCCTTCCACTCCTTACAGTTAACATATAAAACACCGGTTAAATAATTTTATATTTAACTTAAAAATTTTCATATTAAATTTAATCTACGCCCAAGGCCCGTCTTTGCCGTCTATATGTTAAGGGAAAATATTTTCCTATGTTCAAAAACATATAATATGAATAAAAAGCAAAAACAAAACAATAGCGTGTTTATTGTTAGGCATGTTGTTTTTTCCAACGCTTATCACTCATGCTGATGAAATCTGCCCTCCTGGACTTTGCTGGGATCCGAATCTAGAATGGTGCGATATATGTGACGAAGGCGGTGGCGGTGGTCAAAGTGCAAGTGCATCTTTCGCTTATCCCGCTCAAACCTCGGGCACACTAAGTTTTAATGGAAATCAGGTTGTAGACTATACCGTAAAAAACAATAACATTCTCGGTGTATTATTAACAACAAACAGTAATCCAAATATTTATCCTGGTGGCTGGAGTGTTGCATTATATCCAGGACAGTCTTCAACTAAAGTTTATTCTATACTAAAAAACGTGCCAATTGGATGGGTTTTTACCGTAACCACCGGATCAGACGCAGCAAACGTTTCAATGAGCGCAACATGGAACTCATGGTAAATCGATAACACTAATATTATTTTAATTAAATCATAAATAGCAAAGATCATAAATGAAAAATCTATCAATCCTAACTATAGCCTTAATTGCAACTTTATTATTATCATGCGATAAGTCGCCAGAAAAAATTACAGCTGCCAATCTGCAAAAAATAGCTACCATTAACACAAATGGCCTTACTAAACAATATGTATTAGAAAACAGATTTATAGATGTAGATTTGGATATTGTAAATAAGGAAATTAACGACCGTACTAAAAATAAATATCAAAAACCAGAACTTGCAAAAGCTAAAGCAGCTATATATCGTTTTTATAAAAATGTTAGCATAAAAGATGGTCATTATATTCAGACAATAAAAAGCGCAAAAGAATTAAACATTTCCGATAAGCTATTCTTATTATTTTCAACTAATATTCAAAAAATGAATAAATCACTTGATTCATTAAGAGCGAAAAAAGTGGAAGTTGAAATGCCACCAGCAGACGAGAAATATTTTAGCAGCTTATTAAATTAATCCAATAATTTAAACGGTGAGGTAGTCAATTTGGATATAACTCACCCATTTTTGACTATACCCTTAAGAATCAGAACATTTATTAAAAATTTCTTTTCTTTTAAAAAAGAAATTTCTACCTTTGCAGTCCCTAAATAGGGAACAAAGGAGATTATTAATTAATGGCTAAAAAACAAGTAGCAGAAAAAGAACTAGAGGCTAAAACAGCCGAACTACAAGGTGCAGACGCTCGTCTAACCGAGAAAGAAACAATTGAGTCAGAAGCTGATTCGGTTTCTATCGAACAAATCAAATCATCATTAGCAACACCAGATCAAGATTTTGATTGGGATGCAGATGATAAAGTATTTGGTAACTACAGTGACGCAGACCGTAAAAAGTTTGAAGATATGTATACAGATACTTTCAATCAAATCACGCAAGGCGAAATCATTAGTGGTATCGTTGTGTCTATCAACAACAAAGACGTAGTATTAAATGTTGGATTCAAATCTGACGGTTTAGTATCTACTTCAGAGTTCCGTGATACACCTGATTTGAAAATTGGCGATTCAGTGGATGTTTTCGTAGAAGCTCCAGAAGATGCGAATGGTCAGTTGATTTTATCTCGTAAGAGAGCAAAAACACAACGTTCATGGGAAACTATTAACGCTGCGCTTGACAATGATACCATTATTAATGGTTTCGTGAAAAGCCGTACTAAAGGTGGTTTAATTGTTGATATCATGGGTGTAGAGGCATTCTTACCTGGATCTCAAATCGACATTAAACCTATCCGCGATTACGATGTTTACGTTGGTAAAACAATGGAATTCAAAGTTGTTAAAATTAATCATGAGTTTAAAAACGTAGTTGTTTCTCATAAAATATTAATTGAAGACGATTTAGAAAGCCAAAAAGTTGAAATCGTTTCTAAATTAGAAAAAGGACAAGTATTAGAAGGTACTGTTAAAAACATTACTGACTTTGGTGTGTTCATCGATTTAGGCGGTGTTGATGGTTTATTGCACATTACTGATATTTCTTGGGGCCGCATAGAGCATCCAAAAGAAGTATTATCATTAGACGAAAAAATCAACGTTGTTGTTTTAGACTTTGATGATGAGAAAAAACGTATTGCTTTAGGCTTAAAACAATTAACTCCACACCCTTGGGAAAATTTAGATGCTAACTTAGCTGTTGGTTCTAAAGTAAAAGGTAAAATTGTTACTGTAGCTGATTACGGTGCTTTCTTAGAAATCATTCCAGGTGTTGAAGGTTTAATCCACGTTTCAGAAATGAGCTGGTCACAAAACCTACGTTCACCTCAAGAATTCTTGAAAGTTGGTGATGAAATCGAAGCTGAAGTTTTAACTTTAGATAGAGACGAGCGCAAAATGAGCTTAGGTATTAAACAATTAACTCAAGATCCTTGGGGTAATGTTGCCGAAAGATATCCAATTGGAAGCAAACACAAAGCTGTAGTTAAAAACATGACTAACTTCGGTGTATTTGTTGAAATTGAAGAAGGAATTGATGGATTAATCCACATTTCTGACCTTTCTTGGAGCAAAAAAGTTAACCACCCTAACGAGTTTACTAAAGTTGGTGATACCTTAGACGTTGTTGTTTTAGAACTTGATGTTGAAAACCGCAAATTAAGCTTAGGTCACAAACAATTAGAGGAAAATCCTTGGGATACTTTCGAAACTATCTTTACACTTGATTCAATTCATCAAGGTACTGTAGTTAAAGTAACTGATAAAGGTGCTGTTATTGCTTTACCTTATGGTGTTGAAGGTTTCGTGCCTACTAAACATATGGCTAAAGAAGACGGTTCTGTAATCAAAGCAGAAGAAACTAATGATTTCAAAATCATTGAGTTTAACAAAGATGCTAAACGTATCGTTGTTTCTCACGCCCGTATCTGGGAAGAGGCTAAAGCAGAAGTTGCTGCTGAAGAAAGAGCTACTAAAAAGAAAGAAGCTAAAGCTTCTGTAAGTGCAGTTAAAAAAGTAAAAGATTCTGTAGAGAAATCTACTTTAGGTGATCTTGGCGTATTAGCTCAATTAAAAGAGCAAATGGAAGGCGAAGAAAGCAAGAAAAAAGGAAAATAAGCTTTTTAATTAGCTAATAAATTTAATCCCGATAGCCTAAAGGTTATCGGGATTTTTTCATTTTGCCATTTCGTATTTTCTAGTGCAGAGTATAGCAAAGGATATTAAACAGTAACCCTTTAGTCCCTCCTAAGCCGAGGAAACTATTTAGCTGTAGAATTCTTACATTTGAAAGAAATCAATTACCGCTAAAAAAATTATATTTCAATGAAAAAACTTGCTTTTTGCTTTTTGCTCTTCGTTTTCAGCTTTAACCTTTCAGCTCAAGAAATAAGTATTATTCCGCAACCTGTAGAAATAGTAACTTCAGCAACTAATAAGCCATTTTTGATTAATAAGAACACCAAAATACTTTTTGCCGATCAAACAAATTTACCTTCGGCGTCATTCTTATCAGATTATATCAATAAATACTACCATATCCAATTGGAGGAAGAAATAGCGACTCGTTTTCTTGAGACAAATGTGATAACACTTTCTATTGATAAAAATTTAAAAGGCAATTCTGGCACATACACACTTCAATCAAATCAATCTTCTATTTCTATTACCGCAAAGTCCGATACTGGCATTTTTTATGGCATCCAAACGCTTATCCAATTGCTACCTACTCAACAAATATCTAAACCTGTAATTCCTTCAGTTTCCATAACCGATTATCCCCGCTTTGATTACCGTGGTATGCATCTTGATGTTAGTAGGCATTTTTTTGATGTAGATTTTGTTAAAAAATACATCGACTATCTAGCACTTCATAAAATGAACTATTTTCACTGGCACTTAACAGATGATCATGGCTGGAGAATTGAAATTAAGAAATATCCAAAATTGACCGAAATTGGCGCGTGGAGAAGTGGAAGTATCGTGGGGCTTTGGCCAGGTAAAGGAAATGAAGGAATTCGATATGAAGTTTTACCAACCGAAGTAAAGATTACCCCAAAAGATGCCACAATTAAAACCGACGGCATTAAACATGGAGGTTATTATACTCAAGAAGAAATTAGAGACGTGATTGAGTACGCTGCTAAGAGGTATATCACCATTATCCCCGAAATTGAAATGCCAGCACATAGCATGGCTGTTTTAGCAGCCTATCCTGAATTAGGAACAGAACCGAATAAAAAATATGAAGTGCCGCAAACTTGGGGCATGATGAATAAATACAATAATGTATTACAGCCTACAGAAAAGACATTTGAATTTTTGCAGGATGTTTTAACTGAGGTAATAGCCTTGTTTCCATCACCATATATTCACATTGGTGGCGATGAGGCTTCAAAGATATGGTGGCGAGCATCGCCAGAAGCACAGCAAATTATGAAAGACAATAATTTGCAGGATGAAAGTGCTTTACAAAGTTATTTTATCCATCGTATTGAAAAATTTGTAAATAGTAAGGGCAAAACAATTATTGGCTGGGATGAGATCTTAGATGGAGGCTTAGCTCCCAATGCGATTGTAATGAGCTGGCGAGGTGAAAAGGGTGGAATAGCAGCTGCCAAAGCAAACCATAAAGTAATTATGACACCAGAAACAAAATTATACTTTAACCATGCTCAATTTGTAAAAGAAGATAGTTTAACAGCTGCCAAGCTTTTACCATTGGCTACAGTTTATCAATATGATCCTATTCCGACTGAACTTACCGAAGCCCAGCAGCAACACATCTGGGGTGCACAAGGTAATTTATGGTCAGAGTATATAAGTAGCCCTGCCAAAGCAACCTATATGTTATTTCCCCGATTAGATGCATTAAGCGAAATGTTATGGAGCCCAAAAGCTAACAAAAATTATCCCGATTTTCTAAAACGGTTAAAAACACAATTTAAACGCTATGATTTAATGGGAATTATGTACAGTAAAAGATATCTTGAAAATTAATTTTTGCTTCGTGTAATTTTTGCGGTTCATCCCTTACTAACTGTCCATATTAAAAAAGATAATATGGACACTAAAACTTCAGGCATCGCCACCACTGCATTTCTACTCATTATTGTGAGCATCACAGATCTACCCTTTTTGCTAAAGTACCCAATGCTTGGTATAACCATCATTTCACTTATTTTGTCGCTCTTCAAAATTTATACTCAAATTAAAAATAGCTATTCCAAAGACGGCACGCACAAGCTGAAGAAATAAATGACAGCCGAATCATACCTCCAAAAAATTGAAGCAAATAAAGGCATTATTCTCAAGGTAGTAAATTTATATGCAGATGATTTTGATGATAGGAAGGATCTATATCAAGAAATCGTCTTACAAAGTTTTAGTGCGTACGAACGTTTTCAAGGCAACTCAAAGTTCTCGACTTGGCTTTATCGAATTAGCCTAAACGTAGCATTAACCTATTTAGGAAAAAGGAAAAAATTAACAAGTATTAAAGCAAGTATTTTAACAGAGAGTTATACTGAACCACACGAACTTTCTGAAAGAGCAGACTCATTATATCGTGCTATCAAACAACTAACAGAGATAGACCGTAGTATCATCATGCTTCATCTCGACGGTTTTGACAACTCAGAAATAAGTGAAATAATCGGAATTTCGAAGGGCAACACCAATGTTAAACTTCATAGAATAAAACAACAACTTGCAAATATTTTAACCCAAAAATAAGATGGACTTACAACAGGAATGGCAAAATATGAATGCTGAAATCGCTTCACAACATCAGGAACAAAATAGTTGGCCTATTCAACTAGATACCGAATCTCATAATTTAATGCAGTCATTGATTTTTAAATTAAAATGGAAATTAAGATGGATTAGAATAATAGATATACCAATACTAATTGCTGCATTGCTTACAAAAGGCGACTTACAAATTACGCTGATTTTGATGTTCTTAACTTATGAAATTGCAGGTTTTCTTGGACGACGTGATTTCAATCAAATCAAAACAGGTGTTGATTATAACTCGAGTACAAAGCAGGTTTTAGAGAAGAATTTTGAAATCATTAACAAAATCCTAAAAGGCGAAAAGATTTGGGGATACTTATTTCTTCCATTATCTGGGCCAAGCGGCTTAATCGTTTATAAGTTAACAATCGATAATAATTTTGGTAATTTAATTAATTCATCAAATTTCGTTCTACTTTTGTGCTTGTTAACATTAGTTGGTTTACTTTTTATATTTATAGCGCAAAAGATAAACAACGGGTTATTCACTAAACAAATTAAAGATTTACAAGAAAAAATTGATCAATTAGCTGACTAATAAATTTTCATGAGACGAATTTTTGCTATTCTATTAACATTCCTAACTCTTTTTGCAATCAAGGAAAGTTTTTACATCTTTACTACTACAGACCCAGAGATTGTAAATAAAAAGGCTCAATTTGGTATCGTAGCAATAAGTATAACCCTACCCCTACTCCTATTTACACTTTGGCTTTGGAGTGGAAAACGAAAACAACAGCAATGAATCAGCAACCCACTGAAGAACAACTCCTTCAAATAGCGGAGCAGCTTAGTCACCCAAGCGGCGATGACGGAATCAAAACAGCAGACCAGATGCATTTCAGCAATATTGGTATGACCAGAAGTACTATAGCAGCATTAGCTTTAGTAGCAGATGATATCGTTTTAGAGCTTGGACATGGAAATGGCAAACACATAGCAGAGATTTCAAACAAAACAGAGAGAATAACCTACCATGGCCTCGAAATTTCTGAGCTAATGAGTGCTGAAGCGAAAAAGAACAACTGTAATGAAAATGTGAGTTTTACATTGTACGATGGCGAGAAAATTCCTTTTGATTCCAATTATTTTCATAAGATTTTAACAGTTAACACACTTTACTTTTGGAAAAATCCAATTCAACTATTAAATGAAATTTACCGTGTACTAAAGCCAGGTGGTAAATTTTGCCTAACAATTGCACAAAAAGATTTTATGGAGAAGTTACCCTTTACGAAATTCATTTTTGAACTTTATGATATTGCCAAAGTAGAAAAATTAATTCAGGCAAGCCATTTTAAAAACATGGAATTTAAAGAGCACATAGAGCAGCTAGCCTATAAAGATGGTCAATCTATCGAAAGAGCCTATGCAGTAATAAGCCTCAAGAAATAACTTATATAAAGCGCTCCTTCAACTCGGGAGTAGGGACCCAACAAGTTTCTTTTTTACCAAACCATTTGTAACGGTTTTTTGCAACAAAATTATAAATAGCATCTCTCAAAAAACGAGGTACAATAATAAAGCCGTATAGCAATGGCCAAAAACCATTTAATTTCCTAGCGACTCTTAAGGCTGCTGTAGAGCGCTGATAAACCTTTCCATTTTCAAGCAATACGAAACTATCTCCTTGATCTGGATCGATATTAAGGGGCTTTAACTTTGCCTTAGCAAAGTCACTTTGCAACGAAGAAAAATGGAAAAGGCTGTGATGATCCCTTTGGATGGTAAATTGAACCGCTCCATTACACAGGTTGCAAACTCCATCGAAAAAAATTACTGCTTCTTCATCCATCATTATTAAAGTTAGGGTTTTATATTTTAAGGCGATAAAAAAGCGTAATAAATGACTATAAAATCATAATTCTCTTAAAAAAAGTCAATGAAGCCTTTATTGTTTAAGTATCTTTAAACGACTACATTTAACTTATAAACAATTTTACAATCATCATGGAAAAATGGCTCTTTATACTATTAATTTCAATCATTCATACATCGGTCCTAGCTCAAAATGCTAAACGAGCGCGCGACTACGGCATAAAAATAGGGGTAATTCCCACAGGGAAGCTCAATAACATAACCGATGTCCAAGGCTTAAAGGTAGGCCACTCCACGCTAATTATTGGAGATTCCATCCGAACAGGAGTTACTGCAATTTTACCACATGGGGAAAATATTTTTCAACAAAAAGTACCAGCCGCTGTATTTGCTGCAAATGGGTTTGGTAAACTAACGGGTACTACACAAATTATTGAACTAGGCAATATTGAGACCCCAATAATTCTCACTAATACCTTAGGCGTAGCGGCTGGAATGGAAGGTTTAGTAGAGTATACACTAAATTATAAGGGAAATGAGGATGTTAAATCTGTAAATGCAGTTGTAGGCGAAACAAACGATGGCTTTTTAAATGATATTAGAGGTCGCCATGTTACCAAGAATGAGGTCTTAAAAGCCATTGAAAGTGCTCATAATGGTGTGGTTGAAGAAGGAAATGTTGGAGCAGGAACAGGAACCGTATGCTTCGGCTATAAAGGTGGTATCGGTACATCTTCTAGGAGATTACCGCAAAGTTTGGGTGGGTATACCGTAGGCGTGCTAGTTCAAAGTAACTTTGGAGGTGTATTGCAAATTGATGGCGTACCCGTTGGAGAGGAACTCGGTAAGTTTAGCTTTAGCAATCAATTATTGAACAATGTGGATGGCTCGTGCATGGTGGTTATTGCAACTGATGCGCCTTTGGATAGTCGCAATTTAGAAAGATTAGCAAAAAGGGCATTTTTAGGTTTAGGTAAAACTGGTGGCATCGCTTCAAATGGAAGCGGAGATTATATGATCGCTTTTTCTACGGCAAAAGACTTACGAATTCCGCACGCTAGTGAAACCAGGACATTAAATAATAACGTGCTTCACAACGATGTCACCTCTCCCCTTTTTATGGCGGCCATAGAGGCAACGGAAGAAGCGATCATCAATTCTTTATTCGCTGCAAAAACTATGACCGGAATAAAAGGAAATAAAGTAAATGCATTACCTTTAGATCAGGTTTTACCGTTACTAAAAAAGTTTAATCGTATCATCAATGAGTAATAGATATATCTCCATTAATCACGAACTATATACGGAAGAAGATGCAAAAATTTCTGTATCTGACCTCTCCATTCAAAGAGGGTTTGGCATTTTTGATTTTTTAAAAACTATTAATAATAAACCCATCTTCTTGGAAGATCATTTCGATCGTTTTTACAATTCGGCGAAAGAAATGAACTTAACAATTGGAGTTGATAGGGTAGCGCTAAAAGCCTCAATTGATCACTTGCTGGAAAAGAACAATTTGCCTAACTCTGGATTAAAATTTATTCTGACAGGTGGTTTTTCAGAAGATGGATATACTATGATAAAACCGAACTTAATTTTAACGCAAGTGCCATTCGAAATGGATCCTGCAAGTTTTAACAAAGGAATGAAATTGGTAACTTATCAGCATCAAAGACAATTGCCCACCATTAAAACGATAGACTACCTACAGGCTATTCGCTTACAACCGTATATAAAAGAAAACTTATCAGATGATGTTTTATATCATTCTCAGGGATCAATTCGAGAATGTCCCAGAGCAAATTTCTTTATCGTTAAAGGCAATCATGTCATCACGCCAAAAACTGATATCTTAAGAGGGATAACTAGGAGTAAAATCCTATCCTTAAAGTTGGAAGACTATACTTTCTCGGAACAAGATTTTACACTCAATGACCTGGCAACTGCGGATGAAGCATTTATTAGTAGTTCCACAAAAAATGCATTACCTGTGTTAACGATTGACGGAAAAAGCATTGGTGATGGAAAACCCGGAGCGGTTACTCGAAAAATAAACGATGAATTGTATCGGTTAATTGGTTTTCAATAGGCTTTTCAAATTCATCTTTCAACTTTCAACATTTTCCTCTATATTTGTCTAATCCTTGTTTCATGCAAAAGAGAACACTACTAAACGGTCAAAAATTCGAGATCACAATTAAAAGACTTTGTCAACAATTAATTGAAAATCATACCGATTTCTCCAATACCGTATTAATAGGAATTCAGCCCAGGGGAACATTTTTCGCCGACCGTGTTCATCAAGAACTTTCACACATCTTATCTTCCTCATCTATTAAAAAAGGTAATTTAGATATTACATTTTTTAGAGATGATTTTAGGAGAAAAGACGGGCTAGTAACGGCCAGTAGCAATACCATCGACTTCATAATTGAGGGCAAAAAGGTTATCTTAATTGATGATGTTTTGTGGACAGGGCGTACCATACGTGCTGCTATGGATGCATTACTAGCATTCGGCCGACCAGAAAAGGTTGAATTAATGGTATTAATCGACAGACGTTTCTCGAGACATTTACCTATCGAACCAAACTATATTGGCCAACAAGTTGATTGTGTTGATTCGCAAAAAGTAAAGGTTAGTTGGAAAGAAAACGAAGGAGAAGACAAGGTTATCTTATTATCAGAAAAGCAATCGTAAAAAATGGCAGCAGAAAAACTTTCAACCAGACATCTCTTAGGGATTAAAGATATTAACCTGAATGATATCGAATTGATTTTCGAAACTGCTACTAATTTTAAGGACGTAATTAATAGACCTATCAAAAGGGTGCCTTCTTTAAGAGATATTACCATTGCTAATATTTTCTTCGAAAACTCTACCAGAACTAAACTTTCATTTGAGCTTGCAGAGAAACGACTTTCTGCCGACGTTGTAAATTTTGCAGCTTCATCTTCATCGGTAAGTAAAGGTGAAACGCTAATTGATACGGTGAACAACATCTTAGCTATGAAGGTAGACATGGTAGTAATGCGCCATCCAAACGCTGGCGCAGGAGTTTTTTTAAGCAAGCATATCAAAGCCCAAATAGTTAATGCCGGAGATGGGGCGCACGAACATCCTACCCAAGCGCTATTAGATGCCTTTTCGATCCAACAAAAGCTGGGTAGTGTTGCTGGTAAAAAAATAGTTATTGTGGGCGACATTCTTCATTCACGAGTAGCAGTATCCAATATTTTATGCCTCCAAAAACTAGGAGCAGAAGTGATGGTTTGTGGCCCAACAACCTTAATACCTAAGCATATCGCATCATTAGGCGTAAAAGTAGAACACAACTTAATTAAAGCTTTAAATTGGTGTGATGTGGCTAATATGCTCCGCATTCAACTCGAGCGACAAGATATTAAATACTTCCCATCTCAGCGCGAATATGCGATGATGTATGGTTTGAACAAGCAAATATTAGACAACCTGGATAAGGAGATCTTAGTGATGCACCCAGGACCTATTAACAGAGGGGTTGAGATTACCAGTGATGTTGCAGATAGCAAACAATCTATTATTTTGGAACAAGTAGAAAATGGGGTTGCTATTCGAATGGCAGTGTTGTATCTACTTGCAAGTCAGAACGATTAAATTGGCAATAACCTAACAACTCGTTGTCTGCAGCCTTAAGCGTAAAGATTCTCCATAAATCCAAGCTATTGATCATCAACCATTAGCGCTTAACGACATAACAATTTTCAAATCTAACCGTTAAACCTGTGTTATTAACAGATGTTAATTTCTTATGTTGATATCTACAATAGGATGCCTTACTTTAGTACCAACCATATTTGAAACCTAATGCATAAAAAATACCTTTTTATTCCTCTATTTTTAGTAAGCGGTATCAGTGCTGGATTTGCACAAATAAGTCCATTGATAAAACTGAACCAAAATTACCAAACTGGTTTAGAGCTACTTCACAATGAAAAATTTGCTACTGCTGCCCAACAATTTAAGTTAGTTGAACAAGCAAGAACTAAAAATAGCACGCAACCCGAAAGCAATGCTGAGCTGAGCATCCTTAAAGAAAATGCTAAATTTTATATCGCAGTTTGCGCATTGGAGCTTGGAAATAATGATGCTGAAGCTTTATTTAGAGAGTTTATTCGTGAATACCCCTTAAATTCAAACACAATCCTCGCTTACTTTCATGTAGGAAAATCTTATTTTGGCCAAAAAAACTACGCCAAGGCGCTAGAGTGGTTTGAAAAAACGGACCCAGCTTCCCTTTCTCAAAAACAACGTTTAGAATATCAGTTTAAACAAGGCTATGCTTATTTTGAGCTTAAAGACATAGAAAAGGCAGAACCATTGTTCGAAATTGTAAAAAAAGAAGAATCTCCTTTTCAAGAAAGTGCGACTTATTATTTTGCCTATATCAATTACCTCAATAAAGAATATAGAACTGCGCTAAGCAATTTTGAAAAATTAAAGGGTTCTCCTACTTACGAAGCCAGCTATCCCTATTACATCACGTCCATGTATTATTTGGATGAGCGTTATGATGAAGTTATTAGCTATGCGCTGGCAGCAATTGCCAAAACAAAACAACAATTTGAGCCAGAGATGTTAAGCTTAATTGCAGCCTCTTATTTTGCAAAATCAGATTTCAAAAGCGCAGAAAAATACTTTGCTGATTTTTATGCTAAAGATAAGAATGCCACTAAAAACAACCTGTTCCTCTATCAGTATGGCTATTCCCTTTTCCAGAATGGCAAATACAAAGAAGCGGTTACTCACTTAGAGAAACTGGGTGCAGACGATGTTTACTTACAAAACGGGATGTATACACTCGGAAAAGCATTTTTAAAATTAAATGAAAAAGAAAAAGCTAGAAGTGCATTTTTTAGAGCTTCACGTCTAGACCTTGATAAAATTATCCAAGAAGATGCTTGGTTGAACTATGCAAAATTGAGTTATGAATTAGAGTTTAACCAACATGCATTAGAATCGACCCAAAATTTCTTAAAACAATTTCCAAACTCCCAAAAGGTCAACGAGGTTAAAACTTTGCTGGGCGAAGTTCTATTAACCAGCAAAAATTACCAAAGGGCAATTGATATTTTGGAACCTATCCAAAACAAAAACGGTGCGGCCAAGGAGGCTTATCAAAAAGCAACTTATTTTAGAGGATTACAATTCTATAATGAGCGCGCATTTCCTAACGCATTATCAATGTTCTTGCGTTCCGGTAACTTTGTCGAGGATAAAGAAATCCATGCATTAAGCGTTTATTGGATGGCTGAGGCAATGTACGAGCTTCGCAAATTTGGAGAATCTGTTAAAACTTTTGAAAAGTTCTTAACTATGCCTGGCGCAGATAAAACAGAAGTTTACAACTTTGCCAACTACGGCTTAGGCTACGCGGCTTTTGAGGACGAAAAATATGCCAAAGCAGCCAATTATTTCGAGCGCTTTTTAAGAGGTAACGATAGAGATACTAAAACTATCAATGATGCTACCATGCGCTTAGCTGATTCTTATTTTGTAAACAAGGATTATAGCAGCGCGATGACTTATTATAACAAAATCATCAATGGCAGTTTAACTGGAGAGGATTATGCTTTATTTCAACGCGGTATGATCCAGGGATTAGAAAAGCAAGATGACGCTAAAATCGCAACCATGCAAAGCTTGCTTAACGAATTTCCCCGTTCAAATTATGCCGATGATGCAGGTTTTGAAACAGCTTATACGTATTTCAATAAAGGGGATTTCGATAAATCAAAATCGGATCTAGTTGCTTTAGTAGCTAAATACCCTCGAAGCAGTTATGTTCCCAAGGCCTATGTTACAATTGGATTGGTGCAATTTAATCAAGATCAAGATGATGATGCACTTATCTCATTTAAGAAGGTAATCGCTGATTACCCTAGTTTACCAGAGGCAAAAGAAGCACTTGAAACGATCAAGAACATCTATATAGATAGAGGTGATGCAAATGGCTTTATCAGCTATGCTACCACTACACCACTCGGAAATTATTCATTGAGTGAACAAGACAACATCATCTTCCAAGCAGCAAATAATATTTACTTAAAAGGTGATGCAAAAGGTGCTTATGAGGCTATCAATGCTTATTTCGACAAGTTTCCGAAACCAATTCATGACAAACAAGCTAAATTTATACGTGCTGAATCGCTAGTAAAACTAGGTAGATCTTCAGAAGCAATAGCCGATTACGATTACATTTTAAACGATTGGACCAGTGATTATACAGAACGTTCGTTAATTAGTGTATCAACTGTATTAATGCAAGAGAAAAAATATAATGAAGCTATCGTGTACCTTAAAAGATTAGAAACAACTGCCGATTATAAAGCAAATTATAGTTATGCAATTAATAATCTGATCAAAGCTTACGATGCTTTGGGCATGGCAGACGATATGATTAAATATGCTGATTTGATCCGAACCTCTGATAAAGCCTCTGAAGAAGACAAAAACAGCTCTGATTTGTATACTGGAAAAGCCTATTTAATTAAGGCCGATACCGCACAGGCTATTAAATCATTCAACAATGTTATCGCTAAAACCAAAACGGTTGCTGCTGCCGAGGCCAAATACAATTTAGCTGCACTTCAATTTGCTAAAGGTGATTATAAGGCATGTCAAAAAACCTGTTTCGAATTAATTAACAATATGCCTAATTACGATTACTGGGTGGCTAAATCTTTCATCTTATTAGCGGATTATTACGTAGCGATAAAAGATAAGTTACAAGCCAGGAGCACATTGTTAAGCATTATAGATGGCTATGAGGGCAAAGACGAGATAGTTGCAACTGCCAAAGAAAAATTAGCCAAAATAAATTAGACAAAGAAGATGAAACTATATAAAACCGTATACCTTACTTTATTTATTTTTTCAACGGGTTTTTCTAGCTTAAAAGCCCAAGAGGTTAAACCGCCAGAAAAAACAGTAAGTTCAGAAATAGAAGTAATAAGACCTTACAAACCAATTTTAGCCGAAGCGGTTAAATTGAGGCGTAGTCCGGATTTAGATAACCTTAAAACATATAAGGCAAAATTTAGCTATTCGCTTACTGATCGAAAATTAGAACTTAATACTGACATACAAAAATTGCAGGCCCAGCAACTAGCCGAAGAGCGTGCTGCAGAATTAATCAATAATTATGTAAAAGGAGGCTTTGGTAATTTAGGAACCTTTTTAGCTGAAGGATACGTTGGCATAGGTAAAGATGAAGCTTTACAAACCGGCGCATTTTTTAAGCATTTTAGTCAGGCCGGCAAGCTGAATAAACAAAACGAAAGCATGCAGCAATTAAGCGTGTTTGGTCGCAGCATTGGTGATAAAGCCAATTTAAACGGTCGGTTAAATTATGAGCGCCATGGGTTGTTTTTCTATGGCATCGACGATCTAAACCCTACTTTGAATCCTGACCCAGAAAAACAGGCATTAAGCTTTATTGAGTTAGAGGGTGAAGTAACCAACAAGTTTAGCAATGATGAAAATGCACTCAGTTATGCTGTAAAAGCTAATGCATATTTCTTTAATGATAAGTTTGATGCTAAAGAACAAACCTTCACATTTTCAACCTATTTAAATAAAAGGATTGCTAATTTTAATTTAGGGTTAGCGGCATCTACAGAATTAGGTAGCACGAAAGATCAGAACACAAAAATTTCTAATAATCTAGTGAGACTAAACCCATACCTTAAATTACAAGCTAATGGGGTAAAAATCACTGCGGGAATTAATTTTGTTCAAGAATTTGGAGAATTTTCTAGTACAAGGATTTTCCCAGCAGTTACTGCAGATTTCACCTTAATTCCCGATTTTTTACAGGTATTTGGAGAAGTTAAGGGAGATGTTAACAGAAATAGCTTAAAGAACTTCACAGACGAAAATCCTTTCTTAAACTCAAATATCAATATTCAGAATAGCGTGGAGAAATTAAGCATTAGTGGTGGAATTAAAGGTACTGGTGGACCTGGTTTCGGTTATAAAGCAAGATTTTATAGCAAAAAGATTACAGATATGCCGCTATTTGTAAACAACTTCACCAAATTCAATAAGTTCGACGTGATTTATGACTTCGGTGACATGAAACTATTAGGTTTAGAAGGAGAATTATCCGTTCAAGTAAGTGATGATTTAAAATGGACCGGTAAATTAAATATTGAAGATTATAAATCAGCTAAAGAACAAGAAAGTTATTTTAAACCTCAGTTACGTATAAGCTCAAATCTTATTTATAATATTGATCAAAAAATCACTTTTAATGCTAGCGTAGCTATTCAAGATGATAGTAAAGCAAAAACCTTTTTAACTAGCCCATTCCCTACTGGAAGTACAACCTACCCGCCTACTCCTGATTTCACCAATGAAAAAGTAGTAAATATTAAAGGATTTGTAGATTTGGGCGTTGGAGCTAGCTATAAGATTAATTCAAAGTTTGGTGCATTTCTTAAAATCAACAACTTATTAAGCACGAAGTATAGTAAATATCTTTATTATAGCATGAATGGATTAAATGCATTTGGCGGTGTTAGCTACTCCTTTTAAATAAGTTTAAAATTTATTATTGGCTCATACCGAATTAAAATTTTATTTTTACAACAATGGATACCATATCATATCTTTTAGAGCTTATAGAGACGCGAAAAAACGTTGGCATAACTGACTTCGGGACACTATATGTAAAAAAAATGCCAGGGAGGTATGATGCAGAAGTACACGCTTTTTTACCTCCTAAACATAAAATTGCCTTTACGTCTGAAGTAATAAATGAAGAGGATTTAGTAAATTTTATTAGTGAGAAAAGAAATATTTCTGCAGAATCTGCAGCCCATGATATTGCCCAGTTTGTTACCCATATTAAAACCGAACTTGCCAGTCATCAATTGGCAGACATCTCTCCTTTAGGAGCTTTTAAAATTATCAATGATCAAATTGAATTTGAATCTTCAGAGAAATTCCAGATTGGATCTGATTTTTATGGATTACCTAGCATTCCTGTAGTAGTAAATAATCCAACAATTGAAGAGGTTCATTCACCTATTACAGCTCCATCCGCAAATGATGAGCAAGTTACTCCACCACCACCACCACCATTAACCGATCCAGTGTGGCGTCCAACGGTAAACGACCGTTATGAATATGACGCTAGTGACGACGATGAGGAGGAAAACAAGGGAAGTGGGAAACGTATCTTTTTCAAAACTTTGCTCATTTTATTGGTTATTGCCGTTGCAGCTGCAGCTGTATACTTCTTTTATCCTAATCTGCTAAATAACCTTGTACAGAAGCATCCGGATCAACAAATTGAAAGTGCTTCTGCAATTATACCAGATACAAGTTCAACTCAGAAACCTGATTCAGCTTTTGCCGATAGTATTGAAAAAACGATCAAACTTACCGAGCCAGCTAAAGATACTGTCATAAAAGATTCTATTATTACAAGTGTTACCTATGAAGTGATTGGCAGTGCCATGAAAAGTAAAAAAAAGGTGCAGGAAGTAATAGGTAACTTTATAAGAAGAGGAATAAAGGCAAAAGCAATAGATGCTTTACCTGGACGCTCCATTAAGATTAGCCTTGGTACATTTACAGATTACAATTTGGCCAAAAAGCACCAAGATAGCCTAAGGATAAAATTAAAAAACCCACAAATTTACATAGAAACCATAAAACCTAAAAATTAAGATGATTACATTGCTTTTAACGGCTACAGATACGATAGTTAGAGATACAACAAATGCAGTAAATAATGCCATAACGGCGGCGCCAAAGGAATTACATTTTATCGATTTATTGTTTAAAGGGGGATGGGTGATGCTTCCTTTAGCACTACTCGCTTTTTTAGGCTTGGTTATCTTTGTTGAAAGATATTTAACGATTCGCAAGTCATCAAAAGATGAATCAAACTTGATGTTCCAAATTAAGCAAAATATTCACGACGGAAGGTTAGATAGCGCAATAGCACTTTGCAAAAACGCCAAATCACCTTTAGGTAGAATGCTTGAAAAGGGTTTAAAAAGAATTGGTAGACCCATCAAAGATATCGAAGGTGCTATCGAAAATACAGGAAAGTTAGAAGTTGCTAAACTTGAGAAAAACATTGGGATATTGGGTATCATTGCTGGTATTGCACCGATGCTTGGTTTTGTGGGTACAATTATTGGGGTAATTACCATCTTTCATGATGTATCAATCAAAGGAGAAATTGAAATTGGAACAATCTCCGGTGGTCTTTATACTAAAATGATCACTTCAGCAACAGGTTTGATTATTGGTATTGTTGCCTATGTATTATACCATATCCTCAATATGATGGTTGAAAAAATTATCCTTAAAATGGAGACTGATGCGATTGAATTTATTGACTTGTTAGAAGAACCGGGTAAATAATGAATTTAAGAAAAAGAAAAAAGGGCGCAGTTGAAGTACATACTTCAGCTTTGAACGATATCATGTTCTTCTTGCTATTGTTTTTCCTACTAGCTTCTGCTGTAGTGAACCCAAGAGTAGTTAAACTTTTATTACCAAAATCAGATAGCGGTCAGCAAAGCACCTCTAAGAAAGCAATTACAGTGAGTATAGACGAAAATTTAAATTATTTCGTTGATAAAAAGCCAACTACCTTAGAACAATTACAATCTGTAGTGGAAACTTATCAAAAGGTTGCTCCAGATTTAACGATTATTCTGAATGTGGAAAAAAGTGTACCTGCTGAAAATATAATGAATGCTTACGATGTAGCGAACAAACTCAAGTTAAAACTTGTTTTAGCAGTAGATCCTAAAAAATAATGACTACAAACGAAGAAAATAACTACCCCAAAGCTATTGCTATTGCTACTGCAATTATGGGGGCTTTTATTGCCTTAAGTTTCTTTCTTGTAATTAGCGCTTTTAAACCCGACGAGGAGCTCGGAATGGGTGGCATGGTAGTTAATTATGGTACAACTGTTGAAGGAATGGGAAATGATTATACAAGCATTGAAGAGCCGTCGATGGATCCAAATGCCAATAATAAATTACCGGATAAAGTTACACCTGAACAGAAAGTAACGCCTACTACTGCATCAGAAGTAGAGGCGAAAGATATCGTTACACAAGATCAGGAAGATGCGGTGGCAATCAAAACAAAGCCCACTAAAACCACCAATGCACCCACCAGTGCAACAGAAGAAAAACCAGCCAAACCAACAATTAATCCCAATGCTTTATACAAGGGTAATAAAAATAATGGCAAAGGGCAGGGTGATGGAACGGGCGCAACTCCTGGAAATCAAGGTAGCGTGAATGGCGATCCATTGGCACCAAATTATGGTGAAGGTGGTTCAGGTAATGGAAATACCTCTTTAGAATTGAATAAGTTTTCGAATGTAAAACAAATTAATGATGATGGACAACAAAGAGGAAAAATCGCTGTAAAGGTCAGAGTTAATAGATCAGGGAAGGTAATTTCAGCGGAAGCAGGAGCAAAGGGCACTACCTTCACAGACCAAAAATTATACAGGGTATGTGAAGAAGCTATTATGGGCGCAAATTTAGATAATATGCAGCCTGGACTCGAAAATAGAACCTTTATTGTAATCTTTAATTTTAAGGTGAAATAAAGCAAGCTTAGTCTCTTAATGAACTACCCACAGACGCTAGATTTCTTATACAGCAAACTCCCGATGTTTACCAGAGTGGGAGCTATTGCTTTAAAAAAAGATTTACATAATACATTAGTTTTATGTGCAGCATTAGCCAATCCCCAGCACAAATTTAAATCGATCCATGTAGCTGGAACAAATGGAAAAGGTTCTACCTCACATATGTTGGCTGCCATATTACAAAAAGCTGGCTATAAGACTGGTTTGTATACATCACCACATTTAAAAGATTTTAGGGAACGAATCCGTATAAACGGAAAGATGATCCCGAAATCAAACGTAATAGATTTTGTAAAGACACAAAAAAGGTTAATCCAAGAAGTTGAACCATCTTTTTTTGAGGTAACCGTTGCCATGGCATTTGATTACTTTGCAAAAGAAAAAGTTGATTTCGCAGTAATTGAAGTTGGTTTAGGAGGTCGATTAGATTCTACAAATGTGATCACTCCCGAACTCGCAGTCATTACTAATATTAGTTTAGACCATACCAATATTCTCGGAAACACCTTAACAGAAATTGCAAAAGAGAAGGCTGGAATTATCAAGAAAGGTATTCCAGTGGTAATTGGTGAACAACACGAGGAAACAGAAGGTGTTTTTCTTCAGAAGGCAAAATTAGAAAACGCACCGATCTACTTTGCCGATAAACTGTTAAAACTAAAAGAATCAAAGGTTCAAAACTCGAAACTTGTAGTAACTGTACAGAAACAAGATAATTCTATTTATCCCGAATTAAAACTCGATTTAACTGGAAAATATCAACAGAAAAACATTCTAACGGTCATAGAATCTATCAATCAGTTACAAGATCTAGGCTATAAAATTTCAGATGATGCAATTTATAGTGGACTACGAAATGTTAAAAAAATAACTGGTTTACAAGGGAGATGGCAAACATTAAGCAAAAACCCCCTTGTAATTTGCGATACTGGTCATAACATAGCTGGAATTACAGAGGTGCTGAAAAACATTAATGCAACTCCTCATCAAAAATTACATTTTGTAATTGGCATGGTAAAAGATAAGGATATTAGCAATATCTTAATGATCTTACCAAGAAATGCTCACTATTACTTTTGTGCTCCAGGTTTAGAGAGGGCACTTTCTGCCGAAGAATTGGCGATGCAAGCAAGTGCTTTTGGGCTTAAAGGTAGTGTTTACTCAACCGTTAAAGAAGCAGCCGCAAAAGCTAAGATTTCTGCCAGCAAAAACGACCTCATTTTTATTGGAGGTAGCACTTTTGTTGTAGCAGAAATAATATGAAAAATTCATCATCTGTTCATATTGCATTTATTATTTTTACGGGCACACACTAATCTGATACAAATGAAATTTAGACACTTTTATCTATTGTTTTTAATGCTAACGGGCTTTTCGTCTTTTGCCCAAAAATGGACTAAACCAACAAGTACCAATACTGCCTATCCTGCCAAAGTTGCAAGGCCAAAATTGGTCGTAGGAATGGTGATTGATCAAATGCGTTGGGATTATTTATACCGTTATTACGATCGTTATTCAAAAGGAGGATTTAAACGATTAATTAATGAAGGTTTTTCTGCCGAAAACACATTTATCCCTTATACACCTACTTATACCGCCTGCGGCCATACTTCTATTTATACAGGGTCTGTTCCTGCCATTAATGGTATCATTGGCAATAATTGGTTTGATCCCGAATTAGGGAGAGATGTATATTGTGCAGAAGATAAAAGTGTTAAAACTGTTGGCAGTGCATCAAGAGCTGGAGAAATGTCTCCGAAAAATATGCTTGTAACTACCATTACAGATGAATTAAGATTAGCAACTAATTTCAAAAGCAAAGTAATTGGTGTATCTATTAAAGATCGTGGTTCTATTTTACCTGCTGGGCACTCTGCAAATGCAGCTTATTGGCTTGATGGTACCAGCTTTATTACAAGCACCTATTACATGCAATCATTACCAGCTTGGGTATCAAACTACAACAGTAAAAAAGAAGCAAATAGGTACTTTGCAAAAAATTGGAATACGCTCTATCCGATTGAAACTTATACCCAGAGTACCGCCGATAATCAACTTTACGAAGGTAAATTTCGGGGCGAAGAAACACCAACTTTTCCTCATCAATTAACTAGTTTCATTGATAAAAATTTCGAGATGATAAAAAGCACGCCCTACGGAAATACGATGACTTTTGATTTTTCAAAATTGGTTATTGAAAACGAAAAAATGGGGCAAACTGGAAATACAGATTTTCTAGCTGTCAGCTGTTCTTCTACAGATTATGTAGGTCATCAGTTTGGTCCTAATTCAATCGAGGCAGAAGATACTTATTTACGTTTGGATAAAGACTTGGAAGACTTCTTTAATTATCTTGACAAAACGGTAGGAAAAGGAAATTATTTGTTTTTCTTATCGGCCGATCATGCTGTGGCTCATGTACCAGATTTCATGAAAGAACATAAGCTTCCTGCAGGTATCATTAGTAATAGTGCCCTTCGTAAAGGCATCGATACCATCATGATGAAGAAGTTTAAATTGAATAAAGCAGTGGTAACAGTTACCAATAATCAGGTTTACTTTGATAAAAATTTAATTGAAGAACAACATGCAGATTTTACAGCAATTAAACAAGCCGCAGTTGATTACCTACGAAAACAAAATGGCATTGCAGATGCTGTAGATTTACTTAAATTAAATTATTCGACTATTCCTACCGAAATAAAAGACCGTATAACGAATGGTTACAACGCCCGTCGTAGCGGTGATGTTTATTTTATTTCTAAGCCAAATTGGTTTGATGGCGGATCAACTGGTACAACGCATGGCTCTTGGTATCCTTATGATTCGCATATCCCATTGGTTTTTATGGGCTGGAATGTAAAACCGGGCAAAACAAACCAAGTTCATTATATGACAGACATTGCAGCTACAATTGCAGCTATGCTGCGCATCCAAATGCCAAGTGGGTGTATTGGTTCTCCAATTACAGAGTTAACGCATTAATCGAATTTCAAAAATGTTAATGATGTCGTCAATTTCTTAATCGAAATTGACGATTTTTAATTTAAAAAAGCCCCTATTATACTGTACCTTTGAAACTAGTTTCTAACCAATTTTTATAGACCATCCTATTCAATTTCCTAATGGAAATTCGTGTTAATTATGGAGAAAATCGAAATCTACAAACCAAAGAATAAAATACGTTTTGTAACCGCTGCTGCACTTTTTGATGGTCACGATGCGACAATCAATATTATGCGCCGCATTTTACAATCATCGGGAGCCGAAGTAATCCATTTAGGACATAACCGCTCAGTAGATGAAGTTGTGAATTGCGCAATTCAAGAAGATGTACAGGGTATTGCCATGACTTCCTATCAAGGTGGACATATTGAATACTTTAAATATATGTATGATTTGTTACAAGAGCGGGGTGCTAAGCATATCAAGATTTTCGGAGGAGGAGGAGGAGTAATTCTCCCTTCAGAGATTGCCGAACTCCAGGATTATGGCATTACCAGGATTTATTCGCCAGACGATGGCCGCAAAATGGGTTTACAAGGCATGATCAACAACATGCTTGAACAAACAGATTTCATTACTACAAAAGCCATCACCAACGAATTAACAACTATTCCCAATAAAGAGGTTAAAAGTATTGCCTCGGCAATTACCGTTGCCGAAAATGACCCTGAGGGTGCGCAATCATTTGTTGATGAGTTAAAAAAGCTTACCTTAAAGAGCCAAGCTCCTGTTTTAGGAATTACTGGAACTGGTGGTTCAGGAAAATCATCACTTGTTGATGAATTGGTTCGTAGGTTTTTAATTGAGGTAAAAGATAAGTCGCTTGCTATTATTTCGGTAGATCCATCCAAACGTAAAACGGGAGGTGCGCTACTTGGTGATCGTATTCGCATGAACTCGATCAACAACCCGAGAATCTATATGCGTTCTTTAGCTACACGTCAAGCTAATTTAGCCTTATCTAAAAACGTACAAGAAAGTATTGATATCTGTAAGGCAGCTGGTTATGATTTAATTATTGTAGAAACTTCTGGTATTGGGCAATCCGATACCGAAATCACCGAACATTGCGATGTTTCGTTGTATGTAATGACGCCAGAATTTGGAGCAGCTAGTCAATTAGAAAAAATCGATATGCTTGATTTTGCAGACTTGGTAGCAATCAATAAATTTGATAAACGAGGTGCTTTAGATGCCATACGTGATGTAAGAAAGCAATATAAACGCAATCATAATCTTTTTGATGCCAAGGATGAGGAAATTCCAGTTTATGGAACAATGGCTTCCCAGTTCAATGATCCTGGCATGAATAACTTATTCGTTGCATTAGTGGCGAAGCTAAAAGAAAAAACAGGTTTTCACTTTGATTCAAAAATGGAAGTTACTTCCAATCAGTCCGAAAAAATATACATCATACCTCCAGATCGTATCCGTTATCTTTCTGAAATTGCGGAAGCCAGCGAAACCTATAATGAATGGGTTGCAAAACAATGTAAAATTGCAAGAAAATTATATCAGCTTCAAGGGGTTATTGGCTTCGCCAAAGATTTCCAGAACTTCGGTGATGGATTAAAAGATGCTTATACTTTTCTAGAGGAACAGTTAGATGGGGAATGTAAACGCTTACTACGTCAGTGGCCCGACACAAAATTAAAATACAAAGCTGAATTCTTTAGTTATCAAGTACGCGATAAAGAAATTAAGCAGCCATTGTACTATGAGTCACTTTCAAAACTTCAAATCCCTAAAGTTTCACTTCCGCGATACGAAGATTGGGGAGATATTTTAAGGTGGTTACTTACAGAAAATGTTCCTGGAGAATTTCCTTATGCTGCTGGAGTTTTTCCGCTTAAAAGAGAAGGTGAAGACCCAACGCGGATGTTTGCCGGAGAAGGCGGTCCAGAACGAACTAACAAACGTTTTCACTATGTTTCACTGGGACAACCTGCGCATCGATTATCTACAGCATTTGATTCCGTAACTCTTTATGGTGAAGACCCACATATACGTCCGGATATTTACGGTAAAATTGGCAATTCTGGAGTAAGTATTGCAACGCTTGATGATGCGAAAAAGCTTTATTCGGGTTTCGATCTTTGCGCTGCTTCTACTTCGGTTTCGATGACTATCAATGGTCCTGCACCAATGCTCCTGGGTTTTTTCATGAATGCAGCTATTGATCAACAATGTGAAAAGTACATTATTGAAAATGGCCTTGAAAAAGAAGCGGATAAAAAAATTACCCATATCTATCAAGAAAAAGGAATTGCTCGTCCGCATTACCAAGGTGAATTACCGCAAGGTAATAGTGGCTTAGGCTTAATGCTGCTAGGTGTTACCGGCGATGAAGTATTGCCAGCTGAGGTATATGCAAAAATTAAGGCGTATGCTATTAGCGCTGTTCGTGGTACAGTTCAGGCCGACATACTGAAGGAGGATCAAGCTCAAAACACTTGTATCTTTTCTACTGAATTCGCTTTAAGGATGATGGGCGATATTCAAAAATATTTCATTGATGAAAAGGTACGAAACTTCTATTCGGTTTCAATTTCTGGATATCATATTGCCGAAGCAGGTGCAAACCCTATTTCTCAATTAGCCTTTACACTAAGCAATGGCTTTACGTTTGTTGAATATTATTTAAGCAGAGGGATGAATATCGATGATTTTGCGCCTAATTTATCTTTCTTTTTTAGCAATGGTATCGACCCAGAATATTCGGTTATAGGAAGAGTTGCGCGTAGAATATGGGCCAAGGCAATCAAAAATAAGTATAAAGGAAATGATAGATCTCAGAAGTTAAAATACCATATTCAAACATCTGGGCGTTCCCTACATGCCCAAGAAATAGATTTTAACGACATCCGAACTACCTTACAAGCATTATATGCGATTTACGATAACTGTAACTCCCTTCATACCAATGCTTATGATGAAGCTATCACAACTCCTACAGAAGAATCAGTTCGCAGAGCAATGGCAATTCAGTTGATTATCAATAGAGAGCTTGGTTTAGCTAAAAATGAAAACCCCTTACAAGGGGCATTTATTATTGAAGATTTAACCGATTTAGTAGAAGAAGCTGTATTGGCCGAGTTTAAACGAATTAATGATCGTGGAGGCGTTTTAGGTGCTATGGAAACGATGTACCAACGTGGTAAGATCCAGGAAGAAAGCCTATACTACGAAACACTTAAACATACCGGAGAATTTCCTATTGTTGGAGTTAATACATTCTTAAACAAAAACGGGTCACCTACTATTGTGCCAGGTGAAGTAATCAGGGCTACAGAAGAAGAGAAACAATTTCAAATTAATGCTTTAAAGGCATTCCAGGACAGAAATTCCTCCGAAACAGCAAGTGCTTTAAAAGGACTGCAAAAATCAGCTATCGCAGGAGAGAATATATTTGAAAAGTTGATGGAAGTGTGTAAAATTTGTTCTTTAGGCCAAATAAGTAATGCGCTGTATGAAGTTGGCGGACAATACAGAAGAAATATGTAAAATAAAAAAGCACTTTGATAGCCGTTAAAGTTTCTCAAAGTGCTTTTTATTTTTTTATGAGTTGATCCAGCTAAATTTATACTCCATAGTTGGGTTCTTCATCCTATCTGCAACGCGTAATAAACGATCAGGTAAATTCATTACATAATCTCTGGCTTTCTCTCCAGCTTCGTTTAATTCCTTGATGCTATCAATTTTCCACTCCTCTATCAATTGCTGCATTATTTCTACATAATCTACGGCAGTATAAACACCCAAACGTTGAGCTGCATCGGTAAAATGGCCAAAAGTTTGGCCAATTTTAAGTCCCATTTCACGTAAAAAGTGTGCTGGCATTACAATTTTCTTGCGCATCATATCTTCAAAAGCGATCATAGCTTCACTAGGGTCAACTTCAAATATTTTAGACATGAAATCTTTATATGCTTTAGCATGACGCGCTTCATCGGCAGCAATTACCCCACACATTTTAGACAATAGGGTATCTCCATCCTTTTTTGCTAGAGACGCTACTCTTCTATGAGAAATATTGGTAGCTAATTCTTGAAAGCTTGTATAAACGAAGTTACGATAAGGATCGTGTCCTGTTCCAATATCGAAGCCATCAGCGATTAGATACTGGGTAGATATTTCCATTTGGCGCATATCTACTCTACCAGATAAGTACAAATATTTATTTAGTAAATCACCGTGACGGTTTTCTTCCGCTGTCCAGCTCCGATTCCATTTTACCCAACCTCCTTCTTCATCGCGAGAAATATCATCCATGGTCATTAACCATGATTCATATGTTGGTAAGGCCTCTTCAGTGATTGTATCTCCAATTAAAACGGCTACTAAATCATATGAAAGGTCTTTTGCATTCTCCTTTAATGTTTTAATATCTTGATAAAAAGAGTCGCTAGTAGAATCTGGCAAAAAGTCGGATGGTTGCCAATTGGTATCTATAGGTTTCAAATAGGTAGGCATCATTTCAAGCATGTATTTTTCAACATGTAACAATACTTCCTTTCTGGATCCAAAATTGATGTTCATCAGTTTTATATTTAAAATACAAAGATACGTATTATGCCTAGCTTAATGTTAGTTTATTTGTAATTAAAACGAATGAAAACGGCGAAAGTTTGGAAAATACAGTTTGATGTATTAAAAGCTGTATAAACAAGAAAGCCCGATAGCAAATGCTACCGGGCTTCTTTTAAGATTTGGCGCCGACCTACTCTCCCACATGTTACTGCAGTACCATCGGCTCTGGCGGGCTTAACTTCTCTGTTCGGAATGGGAAGAGGTGGACACCGCCGATATAGGCACCTAAAT